>Ga0183100_1000011_pt1 | contig 488594 bp, 422 predicted proteins | sample Biomet2_FD_127789 | JGI IMG/M metagenome (GOLD analysis project Ga0183100, IMG submission 127789) | Microbial communities from bioreactor (seeded with anoxic lake sediment) at LBNL, California, USA - Biofuel metagenome 2 | ecosystem: Engineered > Bioreactor > Anaerobic > Unclassified ... | reverse complement strand
TGCTGGCTTTGAAGGCGACACCGTTGCTGGCCGGGATTTTGATCTTGGCTTGAGTAGCAGGATTGGTTCCTTCGCGGGCGGCACGAGCCTTCTTTTGGAAGATTCCGAATCCGGAGATCTTGACAGCCTCTCCCTTGACGAGAGCCTTTTCAATTTCTTCGACGACGGCCTCAACGACCGCTTCGGCGTCTCTCTTCGAGACTTCGGCTTTCTCGGCGACGGCTAGAACTAATTCAGCTTTGTTCATGGATTTTGTCCTCCTTTGGCTAAATTGGTAACTACAAAGTAGCATGACAACGAGTGTTTTGCAACTTTTTTCCAAACATGACCGTTTTGGAGAGAAGACTTTTGGTCAAAAATTGACAAAAAACAAAGAAACCTTAGGAAATACGCGAGTTATCAAATACAATTCGTAAAATTGAAGTAATGTGGCGAGTTGGGGCGATTGCCGTCGAAAAGACCCCAATTGGCTCAAAAAATCGAAATGGCTTAACAAAATTTCCGTGAGGTCAGTCGTTTTCGCCCTTGAGGGGGCGATTCATAAGGGAAAGGGCCATCTGGGACGGTTTAGCCTTTTCATAGAGAACGCTGTAGAGGGCATCGATGATTGGGACTTCGAGATGGTTCTTTTCCGCGATGTCGTGAATCAGCTTGGTCGCCAAGACGCCCTCGACGGTCACTCCGTCGAATTGTTCGTCAAAAGTCTGCATTCCATCGACTTTTCCTATCTCCAGGCCCGCACGGAAGTTGCGGCTTTCCAATGATGAAGTCGTAACGTCGAGGTCACCTAATCCGGTGAGGCCCAGATAGGTCTCGGGGCGGCCTCCGAAATGAACGCCGAAATGAACCATTTCATGAAGGCCTCGGGTCATGAGGGCGGCCCGGGCGTTGTCGCCGTAACCGAGTCCTTTGAGGATGCCGGAGCAAATCGCGATCGGGTTCTTCATCGCCACCCCGATCTCGGCCCCGATTTCGTCGGAGGAGGTATAGACCCGGAAGTAATGATTGGAGAAGTTTTGAGCAATCGCCGCCGCGGCTTCGTGGTCCAAAGAGACCGCGCAGATGCACGTTAATTGACGCCGGGCGACCTCAACCGATAAAGAGGGCCCGATTAAGGAGACAAGGGCATTCATTTTCTTGCCGATGATCTCCCGATAGACTTCGCTGAGGCGCTTATCGGTCGTCACGTCGAAGCCTTTGGCGGTGTTGACGAAGATTGGTTTGTTCTTCAAAAGAGGTTGGATTTGGTTGAGGACCGGCCGGATCGCTTCCGAGGGAACCGAAATGACGATGACATCACGATCATCGAGGGCTTTTTTGAGATCGGTCGTGGCCTGAAGAGTTTTGTCAAAGGAAACGTCGGGAGGAAAATAACGGGAATTCCGGTGATTGACGTTGATGTCGTCGACTTGTTTCTGGTCGCGGCCGTAAATAAGGCAATCGTGCCCGTTCTCGATGAGGAGTTCACCCAAGGCGGTTCCCCAACTTCCGCTTCCGATGATCGAGGCTTTCATGGATCCTTATTTCCTTTCGCGATAAATGATGTTGATGGGAGAACCGGCGAAATCGAAGGATTCGCGAAGGCGGTTCTCAAGATAACGGGTATAAGAGAAATGGACGAAATGCGGATTGTTGCAAAAGAAAACGAAGGTCGGGGGGTTGGCCGCGACTTGGTTGGCGAAAAGGACCTTGAGACGGCCGTGGTTGAACTCCGGAGTCGGGTTCATGGCCTGGGCGTCGGAAATGATCTTGTTGATAATCGAAGTCGAGATCCGGCGATTGTAGGAGTCGAAGGCCTCGGCGATGGCGGGGTAGATCTTTTCGATCCCCGTCCCGTCTTTGGCCGAAACGAAGATAACTTTGGCGTAATCGAGGAATTTGAACCTCTCTTGGAACTTTTTGACGAAATCCTCTTGGGTCAGGCCTTTTTCATGAAGGTCCCACTTATTGACAAGGACGACGACGGCTTTCTTGGCCTCGATCGCATATCCGACGACATGGCGGTCCTGATCGACGATCCCGCTGGAGGCGTCGAGAACCAAAAGAGCGACTTGGCTGCGATCAATCGCCGAAAGGGCCCGGAGAGCGGCGTATTTGTCAATCGCTTCATAGATGCGGCCTTTTTTTACCAATCCGGCCGTGTCAATGATGACGTAATTCCGCCCGTCCTTGCTGAAAGGGGTGTCGATCGAATCGCGAGTTGTTCCGGGGGTTGGGTCGACGATGACCCGCGATTCTCCCAGAATCCGATTGGTAAGAGAGGATTTCCCGACATTCGGGCGCCCAATAAGGGAAAAGGTGACGGCGTTCCCATAATCGGGTTCGATTTTTTCAGGAAGCATCGAAACGACTTTGTCGAGAAGGTCGCCGATCCCGATTCCGTGGGCCCCCGAGACGGCCACTGGATCGCCTAAGCCGAGGGCATAGAAATCGCTGAGGTCAGAAATCTGCTCGATGTTGTCGATTTTGTTGACGGCGAGGATGATGGGCTTTTCGGATTTGTAAAGGAGTTTGGCAACGGCCTGATCATCGCCCGTAAGGCCGCTTTTCCCGTCGACGAGAAAAATAATGAGGTCGGCTTCGTCGATGGCGATTTGGACCTGAGCCCGGATTTGGGCTTGGAACGGTTTGTCTTTGATTTCGATCCCGCCCGTATCGACGACGCGGAACTTCTTCGTGAGCCACGTCGAGGAACCGTAGATTCGATCCCTCGTGACGCCCGGGGTGTCTTCGACGATCGATTGCCTCGTTCCGACAAAGCGGTTGAAAATCGTCGATTTTCCAACGTTTGGAGCCCCGACGAGAGCGACCAACCCTAATGACATGGTATTTCTACTCCAGTCTTATCGTGGATGACTTTGAGAACGGCATCGACCGCTTCGCTCACCGACATAAAAGAGGTGTCGATCAAAACGGAATCCGAAGCCGGCTTGAGGGGCGCGAAATCGCGGTGAGAATCGATGTAATCGCGTTTGCGGACATCCTCCGCCACTTCTTCCAAAGTCGTTTTGATACCCTTTTGAATATTCTCTTCGTAGCGACGGACCGCCCGAGTTTCGACGGAAGCGATCTGATAGATTTTGACATCGGCGTTGGGGAGGACGTATGTCCCGATGTCGCGACCGTCCATGACGACCGACTTCTTCGAAGCCATTTTCCTTTGGAGGTCAACGAGGGCCAAACGGATGGCTTTATATGAGGCAATGTAACTGACGTTGCCGGAAACCAAGGGCTCCCGAATGATGGAAGTAACGTCTTCGTTGTTACACAGGACCCGCCCGTCTTCCTTAAGCTCGATGTCGACTTCCGGGATGAGCGAGCACGAAAGAGATTCGTTTTTCGGATCGAAGCCTTTGCGTATGACCGCATTGGTGAAAGCCCGGTACATCGCGCCTGTGTCAATATAGGTAAAACCAAGGATTTGGGCCACTTGTTTAGCAACGGTCGATTTTCCCGCGGCGGCGGGCCCATCGATGGCGACGGAGATGATCTTGTTCATTTTCGTTAACTCCTTACGAAGGCGAGATAGTACCAAATAAGCATTCCGGCGACGGCAACTAGAAAAAGGGAGAGCTTCAGAATGGAACCGACGCGGCGGCGTTTAAGATAACGGTCATAAGGCGAAATGGTTTTCCCACCGTTGGAAGAGAATTTGGCTTCGTAAGGCTCGAGCAACGAGCCATAGCTGATAGCCATGGAAGGTTTATCGACGCTAGAAAGCAGATCGATATCCTGGCTGTTGATGGGCGTGGAGCGCCTTGAAGAGGGGAACTGATCATCGGGAGTGAGCTTAATCTGCTCCCGATATTTGGCATATCTCTCTTTGCGGGTTTCCATACCTACTGCAGGTTATTTTAACCTTTGGGCTCCACAAATGGAATTGCCAAAGGCAAAAGAAAAGAAAATAACTGACGAAAGTTAAGTTGAAGTCTCACATCCCATCGCCTATAATTGCTAGGTTGCCATAGGAGGAGATCAATCATGGCCAAAAAAGTTATCGTCAACAAGGATGTTTGCATCGGCTGCGGCCTGTGCGTAGGAAGCGTTCCGACCGTCTTCGAATTCGGGGATGATGGGAAGGCCCAAGCTATCGCCGGAGGCGCGGCAAGCGAAGCCGAAATCGAAGAAACGGTTAAGAACTGCCCCGTCGGCGCCATAGAGACGAAGTAATTCGTTTATATCGGAAAAAACGACCGTTCATTCGGTCGTTTTCTTTTTCATTTTCTTCCCGATTCCGCGCCCATCGGTAAAGCGAAGGACGACATGGATGTTCCGATAGATGATGAAGGTGATGACAATGACGATGGCATCCTTCAGGGCGTTGAAGGGCAAAACGGCGAAAAAGGCATAGGACCAGCCGACGTCGCTAATCCAAGGAATAGCTTTGTGGATGACGAACAAAAGTCCAGACTCCGAAAAGCCCATCATATATTCGTAGAACGGTATCATCACGTACACATTCAAGAGCATCGAGGCGGTAAGCTGAACAAAGGTTGCCACTCCAAAGGCCAAGGAGACGCCCCTGAGGTTCCGCATCCTTTGGTAGATGAGGACGGCGGGGACGACGTAAAGCGAGGAAAGGATGAAGTCGGTCAACTCTCCCACCATCATCGAGGACGTGAAGGGGAGTTTGAAAATCGTCTTGATGGCGATGACCGCGAAAGCGGCCCAAGGACCGTAGGCGAACCCGCAGATGAAGGCCGGGATCTCATCGAAATGAAGGGCGAGGAAAGAAGGGAAGAAAAAGAGGTTTACCTGAAAAACGGGGACGATATAAAGAATGGCCGACATCCCCCCGAAAATCGCCACTCGAGCCATGAAGCGGATTGGGTCGAAAACCGAAGACGGATTCGTCCGCGAATAAACCTTCAGCGTGATGATGAAGACGATCGTGAATAGGGTTAAAGTTACGATTCCGATCCAGTTCATAAAAAAGAAAAAGCCCCCTGATGACAATACTTCAGGGGTACTTCTTTTCGTGGCTTCTCGCATCCGGACTTTACCGTTGGCCCCGGAATTACACCGGATCATGCTCATTTGTGAGCTCGCGGGCTTTAACCGCCAGTCGACGTGATTATCGTCGCCCTGAAGTTGATTCTATTATAGTCCTTTCGCCGATGTTGTTAAGAACATTATTGCTTTTTCGCGATCTGGTTAAGAAAGGCTCGCTTTCCAACGTCGGAATCGAAGGAGAAGGTGACGGATTTCTTTTTAATATCGACGTTACTGGCCCCATAAGAATTCGACAGCACATCTTCCTCGAGCGAGGAAGGCCGGGATTTGTTCGCGTATCTTTTGGCGATCCGTTCAACCTCCCGCACAGAGAGGTGATGCTCGTATATCATCTGGACTATCTCCTCGATCTCTTGCTGACTGAGTGAAACGATGGCTTTGGCATGACCATAGGAAAGCTTCCCGATGCACATGTCTTGGAGAACGGCTTCGGGGAGGCGGAGAATCCGCATGATGTTGGTGATCTGACAACGGGACTGATGGGTCAAGTTCCCAAGGGTTTGCTGAGTGTAATGGTATTTGTCGCTGAGGGCTTGGCAGAGCAAAGCCATCTCGACGACGTTACTCTCCCTTTGGTCGCGGGTGTCGGCCAAAAGCATGAGGAGGGTTTCTTCGTCCCCCACTTTGGCGATCGCACAGGGCAGAACCTTGAAACCGGCTTTTTTCGTCCCGTAGAATCTTTTGCGGCCGAGGATCAATTCGTAATGGTTACCGACCGGTCGAACGACGAGAGGTGTATATAAGCCCTTTTCTTTGATGTTCAAAGCGAAGCGATCGATGATTTCTCCAGGGATCTTCACGCGCTTCACGAAAGCGTTGTCATCAATGAGGGAGAGAGGGATGTTCTTTGAAGGGGATTGCGAATACTCTTTCTCCATTTCGGCGATGACGTCGTTCTTGGAGAACTTTTTGATGAGGGAGGAAAGGGAGGACTTGAGAATCCTCTCGTCGCGTTTTTTAACGTTCTTCATGGTCGATGACCTCGCGGGCAAGGGAGAAATAAGCGAGGGAACCTTGGGCGGATGGACGGAAAGAAGTCACGGGGAGCTGACGACCTTGGGATTCCTGGATCGATTGATTCCGCGGAACGGTCGTGAGGAAGGTGTTCTCTTTGAAAAGTCCGCGAACCTCAGAGGATATTTCGGTCCCGAGATTCGTTCGGGAATCGTACATGGTAAGAAGGAAGCCTTCGATGAAGAGCCCGGGGTTGTAGTCATGTTGGACTTTGGTGATGGTCGCGAGGATCGAGGCCACCGCCTCCATCGCGAAGTATTCGCATTGGACGGGGATGATGACGCTCGAAGAGGCGACGAGGGCGTTGAGGCACAGGATGCCGAGTGAAGGGGGGCAATCGAGGATGATGTAATCAAATTGCCCGGATGGGAGTTTTTCCACCGCTTCGCGCAAAAGGAAAAAAGGATTGAGAATCCCGGTCGATTGGATGGAGGGCTCGATCGAGGCGAGGCGAAGATTCGCCGGGATCAATTGCAAGCCATCGAAAGCGGTTTTGACGAGGCATGAACCGATGTCAGCCGAACCCATCAGCATTTCGAAGGTCGTGTTGTTTTGAATGGTCACATCAATTCCCAAACCCCGACCGGCGTTCCCTTGAGGGTCCATGTCAATCAGAAGGACTTTTCGCCCGAAATGGGAAAGGGCGCTCGAAAGATTGATGGCGGTCGTCGTTTTCCCGACTCCGCCCTTTTGATTGGCGACAGCGATTATTTTGCTCATGTTTGAATATGATTTTAACGCAAACGTGAAACAAAATAAAAAGGTTTCACAACGGATTGGAGACGATATCAGCCCACTTGCGGGGATATTTCGGAGTCGTTTTTTGGCCCTTGAGAATAAAAATGTTGACTCGGGAATCGTGTCCGGAGGGGAGGAAATCCCGCTGCTCTTCAACGATCTTCGACTCTAGTTTTTGTAGGGCGATTTTTGAGGATTTAATCTCTTCGTCCGCTTTTGAAGATTTCATGGCGATCAAAGTGCCGCCGACCTTAACGAGAGGGATACAAACCTCGATGATAACATCCAAAGAGGAGAAGGCCCGGGCCGTCGCGACATCGAACTTCTCCCGGAATTGCTTCAGTTCTTCGGCACGGCCATTGATGAAATCCACGTTTTTCAATGACAACTGGCTTTTGACTTCGGCCAAAAATTCGAATTTCTTTTTCGTCGAATCAACGAGGGTTACTTTGAGATCGGGGAAGATGATCGCTAGAACAAGCCCAGGGAATCCGGCCCCGGTCCCGACATCGATCAAAGCTTTTTTATGAAAATCAAAAACCTTGGCCGGGATGATCGAATCATAGAAATGCTTCTCGATGATTTCGTCCTCTTTGTCGATGGCGGTTAAATTCATTGTTTTGTTCCATTCCGCGAGGAGATGGGCATAGAGATGAAGTTTGGCCAATGTTTCTTGGTTGATAGCGATGCCGGATTCGGCGCTGATTTTCTGCAATTCTTCGTAGGTCATAATGTCCCATCCCTCCTCAAGGTTAAGATCAAGATCGAAATATCGGCGGGATTGACCCCCGAAATGCGCGAAGCCTGAGCGATCGTCCGAGGCTGAACGGCTTTGAGCTTCTGCCTGGCTTCAAGCCTAAGCCCTTCGACCTTAAGATAGTCCACCCCGAAAGGAAGAGCCATGTTTTCTTGCTTGATGAGGAATTCGGCGTCTTTCTCTTCCTTCTTGATATACCCGGCGTACTTGATTCGCGTTTCAAGCGCCAGAACCGATTCATCGTCGAAAGAAAATATCGCCAACTCCGGCATCAAAGAAGCGATTTTCCGATAGGTGAAATGAGGCCGTTTCAAAACATCGATCCCTTTATGTCCGACTTTGTCGGGTTTAAAACCCATTTCGGTGAAATAATCATTAAGACCAGAGCGATCGGCGACATTGGTTTTCTCTAAGATGGAGATGGCTTCAAAGATGTCGGCGTATTTCTTCTTAAAAGAGCGATAGCGTTCCTCGGAAATCATCCCGAGGTCGTGACCGTATTCGCAGAGACGGAGATCGGCGTTGTCATGGCGAAGAAGAAGGCGGTACTCGGCCCTAGAAGAAAGAAGGCGATAAGGCTCTTCCGTCCCTTTGGTCACGAGGTCATCGATCATGACCCCGATATACGATTCGTTCCTCTTCAAAACGAGAGAACTCTTTCCTTTAATCCACAATGATGCGTTGATGCCAGCCATCAGGCCAAGCCCACCCGCCTCTTCATATCCCGAGGTTCCGCAAATCTGCCCCGCCCCATATAAGCCATCGTACTTTTTGACTTTCAAAGTCGAATCGAACTGAAGGGGCCGGATGGCATCGTATTCGATCTGATAAGCATATTTCAAAAGGACGGCTTTCTCGAGACCGGGCAGGGAGTGAACCATCTCGACCTGAATTTCATGCGGCATCGCCGTCGAGAAACCTTGGAGGTAAATCGATTCGCCATCTTCGAATTCCGGCTCAAGGAAAAGTTGATGACGGGGCTTGTCGGAAAACCTGACGACCTTGCTCTCGATCGAAGGGCAATAGCGGGGACCGACCGAATTGATGGTTCCATCAAAAAGCGCCGATTCCTTAAGGTGATCGCGAATAATTTTTAGTGTAAGCGGAGTCGTGTAAATGAGGTAGCAAGGAAGCTGTTTGGAAAGGGGCGTGTAAGTCTTTGTCGTAAAGGAAAAGGCCAGATTTTCATCGCTTCCGTACTGAATCTCGCCTTTCGAAAAATCAATTGATGATCTCATTATCCGCGGAGGGGTTCCGGTCTTGAGGCGAAAGATCTCGAGCCCCATCCGGGCCAAGGATTCCGATAAACCGATCGAAGGTTTCTCGCCATCGGGTCCGCCGGAATGAACATCGCGTCCGGAAATGATCCGCCCATTCATATAGGTTCCGGTCGTGACGACGACGGCTTTGGAACGGATTGCCGTTCCGTCTTTCGTAATGATACCAAAGACTTTTGCTTCGTCATGAAGAAGATCGACGACTTCGCACTCCATGACGGTTAAATTAGGGATGGCTTCAAGAAGCGATTGCATGTACGCGGGGTAGCCCTTTTTGTCCTGCTGACTCCGAAGGCACTGAACCCCAGGGCCTTTCGCCGTGTTGAGCATTTTGATCTGAAGAGGGTGATGATCGGCGGCGATGGCCATCATTCCCCCGAGGGCGTCGATTTCACGAACAACGATTCCTTTTGCCGAGCCCCCAATATGGGGATTGCAGGGCATGTTGGAAATCATTTTCTTGTTGAGTGTGCACAAAAGGACGCGAAGCCCCATGTGGGCTCCGGCGGCGGCCGCCTCAACCCCGGCGTGCCCACCCCCAACGACGATTAAATCAAAATCATTCCCCATGGTTTATCCGACCGATCCCGTCATGTCCATTTTGATTAATTGATTGAGCTCAACAGCGTATTCCATCGGCAGTTCTTTCGAGAAAGGCTCGATGAATCCCATGACGATCATCTGGGCGGCGTCGTTCTTGTTGAGACCGCGCGACATCAAATAGAAAAGCTGGTCTTCTTTAATCTTTGAAACGGTCGCCTCGTGTTCGATGAAAGAAGTCGAATTGCGGATTTCGTTAGAAGGTATGGTGTCGCTCCGAGAAGCTTCATCGAGAATGAGAGTGTCGCACTCGACGTGGCTGCGGGCGTTGACGGCGCCAGCTTCATGCCGGACTGTGCCCCGGTAATTGGCCACACCCCCACCATGAACAATCGATTTGGAAATGATTGTGCTCGAAGTGTCTTTGCCTTGATGGATCATGCGGGCCCCGGCATCTTGGAATTGGCCTTTGCCGGCGACGGCAATCGAGATACAGGATCCTTTAGAGCGATCGCCATGAAGGATGCAGCTCGGGTATTTCATATTGACCATCGAACCGATGTTTCCGTCGATCCATTCCATCAAGCCATCTTCCTCGACGAAAGCCCGTTTGGTCACGAGATTCACAATATTGTCGGACCAGTTTTGAATGGTCGAATAGCGGACCCGTGCACCTTTTAAAACAATTATTTCGACGACGGCAGCATGAAGACTTTCTCTGCTGTAAATCGGAGCGGTGCAACCTTCGACGTAATGGATATCCGATCCCTCGTCGGCAATGATGAGGGTCCGTTCGAATTGTCCAGTCTTCTCGTTGTTGATTCGAAAATAACTTTGAAGGGGTTTCTCGAGATGGACGCCTTTGGGAACGTAGATGAAAGAGCCTCCCGACCACACGGCTCCGTTGAGGGCGCTGAACTTGTTATCCGCAAAAGGAACGACCGTATTGAAGTACTTCCGAAAAAGCTCGGGGTAGAGTTGGAGGGCCATATCGGTCGAAAGAAAAACGACGCCTTTGTTTTTCACTTCTTCGAGCATGTTGTGGTAAACGACTTCGGATTCGTATTGAGTCGAAACGCCCGAAAGGTATTTTTGCTCAGCTTCCGGGATGCCCAAACGTTGAAAGGTTTTTTTGATCGTTTCCGGAACTTCCGACCACTGATTCTCTTCCTTGCTGGAGGGTCGGGTGAAATAAGTGTAGGAACCAAAATCAAGAAAAGAAAGATCGGGGCCGAACGTCGGCATCGGCATTTTTTGGAATGCCCGGTAGGATTTGAGGCGGAATTGAAGCATCCAGTCGGGTTCGCGTTTCAAGGAGGAAATTTCGCGAATGACATCTTCATTGATCCCTTTGCCCGTAGTCAAAACCGATACGTCTTCATTTTTGAAGCCGTATTTATACCCTTCTTGAAGAAATTTTGGTTCGTCAGCCATCTTATTTCTTCTCCTTAAGAAGTTTTTCCATAGCGTCCCATCCAATGGTCGCGCAATGAATTCGGGCCGCCTGCTTCGAAGTGTTCATAAAAGCCAATGCTTCGTCCAAAACGGCAGCGTCATAGGGTTCTTCCGAAATCATATGATGATACTGTTCGATCAAATAAAGGGCTTCTCTAACTGATTTTCCAAGAACGAGATCACACAGAATATCCGTGCTTGCCGTGGATATGGCGCAAGCCACGCCGTTCCAAACGGCGTCGACGACAACGCCGTTCTTCTCTTTTAAAAAGACGTCGATGTCATCGATGCAATTGACCGACGAACTATGAATCGAAATAAAGCCTTCGCCGTCTGGGTTGCTTTTGTGACGGGGATTCGAATAATGATCCATGATAATCTCTCGCATGATCGCGGGAGTTAATTCAATTGAAGTAGGCATCAAGATAATTCCCTCCATTTTTAACGGCGTCGACTAGAGCGTCGATGTCCTCTTTCGTCGTATAGAAATAGAACGAAGCCCGAATGGTCGCGACGACCCCAAGGTAATCGATCAAAATTTTGGCGCAATGCTGACCGCTCCGGCAGGCGATTCCACGGCTGTTTAAATAAGTGGCGGCATCTTGGGCAAAGACGTTATTGATGTTAAATGTCACGATTCCAGCTTCAGATTTAGGATTGTAGATCGTGACGTTGTTGGTCTTTTGCAATTCCTTGACGGCATATTTTTTAAGTTCTTCCTCGTAGTAATTTATCTCATCAAGGCCGATCTTCATCAAGTAATCCACGGCGGCTTTCAGTCCAAGAATTCCTTCAAGGTTCTGGGTGCCGGCTTCAAAACGAAGAGGGGGTTCAAGATAGCCAACGTCTCCGCACATGTCGAATTTCGAATTCATCCCCCCGCCCGTCATAAACGGTTCCATCTTGCAGAGGAGATCAAACTTTCCATACAACACACCGATCCCGGTGGGTCCGCACAATTTGTGACCGCTGAAAGACAGAAAGTCACAATCGAGATCTTTGACGTCGGTCTTCATATGAGGAACCGATTGAGCGCCGTCGAGAACGAGAAGGGCCCCGTTTTCATGGGTGATTTTCGCCAATTCCTTCACGGGGGCGATATAGCCCAAAACATTGGTAATGTGGGCAACGGCGACGATTTTGGTTTTCTTGGAGATGACTTTTCTCAAATTGTCCGGAGTCAATCTTCCATCCTTGTCGAGGGGAATGAAGGAAACCGAACAGCCCGTCATCTCGGCGACCTTGTACCACGGCAAGACATTCGAGGCATGCTCTGCCTGGGTCAGAAGAATTTCATCGCCTTTTTTCAAGTACTTCGCCCCGTAACCGAAAGCCACGAGATTGATCGAGGCCGTCGTTCCGGAAGTAAAGACGACTTCGTTGGGTTGGCAATTGAGGAATCTGCCGATGGTTTGGCGTGTTTCCAAGACCTTTTTGTCCATGTTAAAGCACAAATCGTAATCTCCTCGATGAGAATTTGAAGTCTCGTTCGTGTAATAAAGCGAAACGGCATCGAGAACCGGATCGGGTTTCAGAGTCGTCGAAGCGTTGTCGAGCCATATCAAAGGATGTTTCTGCATCTGTATCTTGTTCCGATACATCGGAAAATCTTTGCGAATCTTGTAGGGGTCGATCATTTATATGCCCTCCTCAATCGAAGCGTCGATCCGTTCGATCAGCTTTTCATCATTGAAATACTGTTCAACTGGTTTCAAGTAACCAAGAGTGATCAAACGTCGGGCCGCATTAAGGGAAATTCCCCGAGAAAGCAAATAGAAGAGATGATCCTCATTCAGCCTTCCGACGATAGCGGCGTGTGAGGCCTCAACATCGTTTTCGTCAATCTTTAGAATCGGGCTGCATTTGCCATCGGAAAGAGGATCGAAAACGATGATCTTGGCAACCTGTCTAGTGATGGTTTTGATCGAACCATTTTTGATGGATGAGATCCCGGTGAAAGTCAAATGGGAACTCCCTTGAGTGATGCCATAATTAGACATTTCTGCTTCAGTGTTTTTAGCGTTGTGGGTGACGCTGGTGTCAAAGATTTTGCGGTCGACGTCGTTGGCTAAACTGGAAAGATGCCAATCGCATCGGCTTCCGTCACCGATTAAATCGACATTGATGATAAATTTGCCGCTCCCCGATGAAAAATCCGCAAAAGCACCATTAAAGGAGGCGTTTGACTGGACTTTGACTGAGATGGAGGTGTTAGGAAACCCTTTAAAAGCCGCCAAATTTAAAACAAGGCTTTCGCCATTGGGAACAACTAGTTCCATGTTCTTAATCTGTTCGTCGATAAGGGTAATATTCATATTGTCATCGCTTTTTTCCATTGACGCGAGCGTTGGTTGCACAAACCCCAATCGATACCTTGTTCATGGGCTGTTCGTCTTTTTCGATTTCGATGCCCATTTCCGTTTTGATCCATTCATATCCCGTCGAGTCAATTTTTTGGATGATTTCCGGACCACCAGATACGACGATCCGACCGTTGATCATCACGACGACTCGGGTCGGTTCGATCATGTCATAAAGCCGGGCATAGTGACTGACGACCAAAAAACCGCGGCCTTTTTTCTGTTCGTCCCGGATGGCATTGGCGACGATCTGCATGGCGTCGACATCAAGCCCCGAATCAATCTCATCGAGAAGGGCAAATTTGGGATCGATAAGCTTCATTTGAAGAATCTCATTCCGCTTTTTTTCGCCTCCGGAAAAACCTTCATTGAGATTCCGGTTCGACATTTCGAAGGGTATCCCCATCTCTTTATAGGCATTTTTCAGCTTGGTATAGAACTCGAAAAGAGTCATCGGCTTTTCCCGATGAGCATTGATGGCGGCTTTGAGAAACTCGGAAGAATTGACTCCGGGGATTTCGCTAGGGTATTGCATGGCAAGGAAAAGGCCGGCCTTGCTCCGCTCGTCGACACTCATGGCTAAAACATCTTTGTTATCAAAAAAGATCGTCCCCGCCGTGATGGTGTAATTCGGGTTCCCCATAATGGCGGCCAATAAAGTCGATTTACCATGTCCGTTTGGACCTAGAAGAGCAAGCGTTTCGCCTTCATTTAACGAAAGATCCACGCCTTTTAAGATCTCTTTATCCTTGGCGGAAACGTGGAGGTTTGTGATTTTAAGAGTGGACATATTCTGTTTCTTCCTTAGAGCGCTCATATTCTATCGAGCGAGCGACGACTAAACAACAAAAGTGGTAAGTTAGTTACAAAACCCCGACAAAGATGTTAATCTTTGCCGTGGCAAGGGCCGGATTCTTGTCAAAAAAACCTAAAAACATCACATATTTTGTGGTAAAAGCGCGTTTTAAAATCTTGTTGTAACAATACTTGTTAAAGTTTATGATAAATCCGCTATGTTCAAGACTAAGGAGGAACGAGTCCCTATTATGAAGAAAGCCAAGCTGACTCTCGGTCTTGTGGCGGGATTAGTTGCAACGATCGGTCTATCGTCATGCAATGAAGTCACCTACAACCAAGGAGTGGTGCTGACTTATACGGATGCGAAAGGAAACAAAGTTGATTACACGGCGGCGGAATTGTTCGCCGATTATCAAACTGGTTCCAGCGCCGCAAGCACCGATTTCGACAAGGTCTACGAGATCTTGATCCGCAACTATTACAATGCCGATGCCCAAAAGACTGATCTTGTGGCTATCAATAAGCAGGCCCAAAACAAAGTCAATGGTTATAAGACCCAAGCCGAAACCAGTGCTGAGACCAACGGCACTTCTTATGAAGTTGAGTTCGAAAAGATCCTTGACAGCAATGATTGCGACAACGTCGATGAACTCTTCGACCTTATGCAGTACAACATCGAAAAGGAAAAATTCGAAACTGACTATTACACCGACTACCTCGATGCCATTCGCGATGGCGTCTACGAGAGCGCGGACGGAACCCACCAAAAGGGCGACGCGTTCTTCCCCGCGAGCGCAACCTATGGAGAAGGCGACGAGGGTTGGCTCAAAGAAAAGATGCCCTATCACGTCCGCCACATTCTTGTTAAGGTGAGCGCCACGGCCAATGAATTGGCCGAGGGAACCATCTCGAGCACTGAAGCGACCAACATCGCCAACGTCCTTCAGGAATTGGCAGGCGCCGGCGAAACCTACTCCACTCGTTACAGTTTTGGCGATGTCGCCAAACAGTTGAGCGAAGACAGCGACTCGGCCAAGGCTTATGGCGACTTAGGCGTCATGGATCGCGACACCGAATACGTCAACGAATTCAAACTCGGCGTTTATGCTTACGACGCCCTCTACAATCAAACCTCCACCGCCTACCGCACCGCCTATAAGGATTCGCTTCTTCCTCCCGATGATGTTGAAATCGGGCTTGGCGACACCACCAACGAATCCGTCAAGCAATACTTCGCTAACGGCGAAACCTATGACGACGGAACCAGCGGGATTGGACAAATCCCTTACGGAGCCGCGGTCGCTCTCCTCAAAGCCTCGGAAATCGACGGATCGTCCTTCGATCACGAAATCAATGACGGAAGCGAGGTTTTCTACCCGCGCAACGTTCTCTTCAATAAATACTTCAACAAGCACAATATCTGCGTGATCACCCCGAACGAAGTCTCCTACAACGATCCTTCCATCGTTTCGGGAACAGCCGATGCGACTGCCGGGACTATCTCCAATGAGCAATACGACGGGAAATTAAGTCCCACGTATGCGGCTCTTCCGGGATTTTCCACCGACACGACAGCCATTCTTCCTTCCTTTGCCAACAACGTTTTGACCGATTCTGAAGGCCAAATCGTTCTAGCGGTCCGGGCCGGAACCAGCGGCTCGAGCTCTTACCAAGGGATTCACTTCATCGTTTTGCAGCGCTCGGCCTTCAACGAATTCGGCGACAAATTGACCGTCGATGCCGGAACGGGAGCCATCACCAAGGTCGAAGAGCAGATCGCCGACGTCTCGGCGAACGCCGACATCCCCACTCTCTCCCAGTACTGGGCCATCAAGGAACCGACCCAAGATGGTTATCCGACCTACACCGACGGATCGGTCACTTCAAAGATGACCACCTACGTCAACTTCCTCCATCAGGACACCGCGAGCTATAAGGAACGCCGCGATGCCGTCATCGCCAAAGTCAAAGCCTACAACGACAACATCGGGACCTTCATGTTCCAACAGTTGATCGAAAACGGCTCAATCCAATTTGCGAACACCGAGATCGGCACAACGATCGCCGCTTACGTTAAGCAAAAACGGGAAACCACCGCTTACACGGACGAAACCTCATGGTCCGAAACCTGGAAGACCTACGCCGAATACTTAGTCAGACAGGATTTGGTAAGAAAAGGCGACGGACTCGGTCACGGACGCCTCATCAGCGAAACCTGTGCCATCGGTTACACCAGCAGCAACCAAGATGCCAAAGACGCAACAGGCTTATGGGCGAAAGGAGGTGCCTGCTATGGCAAATAAACTCACAAAGAGAGTTGTCATCGCTCTTGCTCTTCTTGCCTCCGTCACCGCTTTAGGTGCCTGCGACAAGATCGAAGCCAAACTATCCGACGACGATTACAACAGCAAGATCCTCGAACTCGACGGAGTCACCAACAACACCCTCAAGCGCATCTACGACACGGTCGTCGCCGCGGGATCCACCAACAGCGAGAAGGTTCTCAATAACGTCCTCCTCGCCCTCTCAGAATCCCAATTCGGTTCCTTCTACGATGACGGCGAAACCAAAGGTCTCAATACCATCCAAGCCGACGACAGTTTGGTCGATGCCTTCGTGGCTGCCCATTCCGTCTACGCCGACGACGATGTGGCAATCTCACGCGCTCGCGTGCGGTTCTTCTATGATTCGCTCGTCGAGAGAATTCAAAAAGCTTTCCTCGCGATCGTTCAAACCTCAACCTATCAAGACCGGGGTTCCTTCTACGAAAAGAAATTCTACAAAGCCACCAAAGGCGATCTCTACGATTTAGGTACCATTGCCGATGCGGATTTCAAGATTGTCCAAATCGACGGTGCCGACACTTATGAAGACGTCGCGAAGTACTTCAACGCCGACTTCCTGACGATTTATCAGGATTACATCGAGCGTTCGGTCCTTCCTTCGATCATGAGAAGCGCCCTTATTCAGCAGTATCTCTACACCAAGAACTATGGGACTCTCGGACGTTCCTACGCCCGCAAAGTCCAATATGTCAGCCTCGCCGACAATTCCAACTATCCTTTTGCCGCCCAAAAACTCGTCAAGGCTTTCGCCAAAGACGTCCTTCAGGTCGGCGGAACCGTCGACGATGTCGATCTCAGCCTCTTGGGCGACCTTTATAAGGGTTACTTCGATTGGTCGAGCCTCACCGTCGCCAAAAAGACCCTGATCGAGCAGATCTACACCGACGCCGGCTTTACCAAAGTCGTCGCCCCGGCCGGAGTCGCCTATACCGATTACTACAAGGAAACGACTTACGGCGGATACGTGACCGATTACGTGAAGATCACCGATTCCCGTTTCACGACCGACACGACCATCTACAACGATTTCACCAATTCCGGGACCTATGCCCCTCAAGTCGGCCTTCAGATCAAGACCGGTTCCTTAATCGCGGCCGACAAGACGACCGAAGGCTGGTATACGTCCTCCGGTTTGAGCTCGCTTCCCACCGACATCCGGACCCGCCTCTTCAAGATCTCGGTCGCCAACGAAGTTGACACCAACGTCTCTGACGTCATCAAAGACGAACGGACCTATGGTTGGTATGTTAAAGGGCATTACTACATCACCCCGTCGAGCTATGAAAGCACGGCCGATACGCCATATTGCATCTATGACTCCTCCAGCACCTCGTGGTACATCGTCCGTGTCGACGAAGCCGTCAAGACCGCCAAACTCTCCGATGGGTCAGGCTCGTATGACGAACTCCACCCGACCGACAAGATCTTCCGCGAAAAAGTCGCCCGCGAAGTCGCCTACATCCTGGCCGACAACGAGACCTATAAGAAGACCGCCAATCAGTATTACGTCGAGCAAGCGGCCCTCTCATACCACGATCAGGACGTCTACGATTACTTCGAAACGACGTTCCCCGATCTCTTCGACGATTGAACGATTAGCCGCTATAATAAGGGAGCAAGGAAACTTGCTCCTTTGTTTTATTTGGAGGTCATTTTCATGAAAGACATATTCTGCCGCATCATCGACGGGGAAATCCCCACGACCAAGGTCTACGAAGACGATGACGTTCTCGCCATCCTCGATATCTCCCAAACGACTCGGGGTCACACCCTCGTCATGCCAAAGAAGCACTGCGATAATTTCCTCAGCTGCCCGCCCGAACTCTCCCACAAGGTCTACGACGTCGCGCAGCGAATCGGTCAAGCCGAGATCGGCCTCTTGGGGGCCAAAGGGGTCAACATCCTCACCAACGTTGGGGAAATCGCCGGTCAAAGCGTGCCGCATTTTCATGTTCACGTCATCCCCCGTTATACGGGTGGGGAGGGCGGGTTCCAAATCACGATGAAGAGTCAGGATACCTCGGCGATGGACCTTCCGCGCCTCGCCTCCAGCATCAATGAGGCGATGAAGAAGAAATAGAAAAGAGAAAAACCGCTTCGACAATCCGAGGCGGTTTTTGTTTGCGAACGTTACTTCTTCGCGTATAGGGGCAGATAGAAATACCGGTCGTCCATCGTGAAGATCTTTTGGGTGAATTCCCCCGGCGCGACGCCTTCGTAGGCTTTGTCGAGGATCATCATCTTAGCATCCATGTCGTCGATCATCGAAAGGGCAAGGGCTTCCCGCGTCAAAGGCATGACGGGCGAGCCGTACTCGGGGATGCCGTGATGGGACAAGACCATGTGCTCGAGCAAAACAGGGATCTCCCCGCTCATCTTAAGCTCGTGGGCGGCTTCGCGAACCTCGGCCTGCATGATCGAGATGTGGCCGATCAGCTTCCCTTCGAGGGTGAACTGGGTGGCGACGGGACCCGAAAGCTCGATCGTCTTCCCGATGTCGTGGATCAACGTCCCGGCCACGAGGACATCGCGGTTGAGGGATGGGTAGATTTCGCAGACTTTCTCGGCGAGATCCGCCATCGTGAGGGAATGGTAGAGAAGGCCCGAAACGTAGTTGTGGTGATTGCGGACCGCGGCCGGCCAATCGAGGAAGGCAACCCGAAACTTCTTGACGAGGTAATTGGTCAATGTGGCGACGTCGGGGTTTTTGAAGGAGGACAAATACTTCTCCAATTTGGCTTCCAATTCCTTCTTCGGGACGGGGGCCGACGGGACGAAACGGGAGAAATCGATGTCGGTGGCCAGAAGGCGTTCGCCCGCGAGGATCTTCATCTGAAGGGCGTCTTTGTAGGAGATGACCTCGGCCTCGACGTTGACGATGTTGCCAATCACGTAGGTTTCGGCGTCTTCGGGGTCGTAATCCCAGCACTTGGCTTCGATGAGACCCGTCGCGTCCTGAAAGCTCACCGTGAGGTAGCTCTTTGAATTGCTGGTGACGCCTTTCTTGACGTCGGCGACGAGAAACTGACCATAAACATGGTCGCCGTCTTTAAGCTCCGCGATCGTTTTCATCTTTTTTCCTCCTGAAGGGCTTGAATATCCTCATAACGATAACCTTTGCTCAATAGATATGCAAAGATCCGGCGCTTGAGTTCATAGCCTTCATATTTCTTCCCATACCGGGTTTTGGCGGCCTTGTAGGCCCCGTCAAGCCTCTTCTTCTCTTCTTTCGGGTCATTTGGGGTCAAGAGGCCGCACGCCTCTTTGGCCACCCTTTCGTCGAACCCCCGATTGAGGAGAGCCTGAATGGCCTTCACGTCTTTCCGGAGGGTCGGGATCCGGGAGAAGCGACGGTCAAGGATCGAGGCGTAACGCCTGGCTTTGTCAAATTCTTTGTCGAAGGGAAACTCAAGCTTCTCCGTGATCTCGGAAGGGATCCCGTGCTTATGGAGGTCGAACAGGACCCGCCTCTTGCCAAGCAGGCGGAGATCGGCGACGTCCTCGGCGTAGCTTTTGGCGTAAAGCTCATCGTCGAGGAGGCCTTGTTTCTTGAAGCGAAAGATGATTTTCCGGCTTTGCTCCAAATCGGCTCCTTTGGCCCATAGCTTCTCGCGCAGGTCATGCTCGGAATAGTTCTCATGGGAGAGTAACCGCATCGCATAGCTCGAAAGATCGTCGAGAGACTCGGCATCGAGGATTTGCCGCATCTCGGTCGGAGGGACTGTCTTCCCTTCGTAGAGCCGGAACTCAGTGAAGGCATTCCCCGAAAGGGTGACCTTCCTTTTTTCGAAATGGATGGTCACTTTATTCTTTTTGATCGCGATCTTTTTGACCGTTTCTTCACCAATTCTTTTTGTTGGCACGTTTGTATACCTCAATGATATTTAAATAGAAGCGTTCCATCGAATAAGGGTCGATGGCTTTGACGGCGTTTTCTTGGATCCCTTTCCTCTTCCCCGGGTCGAGGTTGATGATCTTGGCGAGCTTATCCTTGAAATCGATCTCGTCGTAGAAGAAATACCCGGTCTGATCGTCCGTGATGGTCCCTTGGAGGTTGTCGTCGTATCGAGCCAAGACGATGAGGCCGCTCGCCATCGCCTCCATGAAGGTGAGGCCTTGGGTTTCGGTGATGGAAGCCGAAACGAAGCAATCGCCAAGATGGTAATAACGCTGGGTCTGATCGGGTTTGACGGAGCCGGCGAAGACCACTTTCTTTTCGAGTCCGAGTTCTTTGGAAAGAGCTTTGAGTTCTTCGAGGGCGGGGCCTCCTCCGACGATGAGGAGCCGAGTCGATCGGGATTCCCCGTTCTTGAGGTAATCGGCGTAGCCCCGAAGGCAAACGTCGATGCTCTTTTCCTTCGCGACCCGCCCGAGAGAAAGGAGAACGTACTCCTTCGGATCGATGCCCAAAGAAGCCCGGAGAGCCTCAAGGTCGGCTTTGTCGAGGCTGCGGGAAGAGAATTTGGCGAACTCGATCCCGGTTGGGATGACATTGATGTAACTGTCGACCCCGATGGCCCGAAGGTAATCCTTGATCTTATCGCTCGGAGCGATGAATTCGGTGGCTTGATTGGATTTGAAACGGACGTAGAAGCGGACGGCATTCCGGGCGAAGCGCTCAAAATGCCCCTTAGTTGCGTAATAGGTGTAGTCCTCGTACATGGTGTGGAAGGTATAGACGGTGGCTGAATGGAGGCGGTCGGCGGCCAAGAACCCGAACTGCCCGATCCCCGCATCGGTTTGGACGTGAATGACGTCGGGACGGAATTTTTTCAGGATCGCAAAGGCTTCCGGATCGAAGAAATTGGCCATCCGATATCCATAGAGTTGCTTGATTTCCGGCCCTGGAATGCGGATGACGTCGCCGTCGAACGTCACTTGCTTGGAATAGGGATTGGTCGTGACGACGATCACGTTGTGGCCGTGGTTATGAAGGGTTTTCCGCAGGTTGAAAGTCGAGGTCGCGACCCCATTGATCTCCGGGGGGTAAGTATCCGAAAAAAGGGCGATGTTCATAACTAATTGTCGATGTCGATGGTGCCCCAGCCATCGTCCTGCCCCTTGTTCTTCTTTTTCTTGATCTTCACGGGTTTCACGGAAGCCATCTTGATCGAAGGATCGGTATCTTGCTTCGGCGAACGATCGAGCAACGAAGCGGCTTTTTCGCGAGGAGACATCGTCGATTCGGCGATTTTCCGTTGAATTTCCTTGCGGGAAAGCTGACGGGTTTCGAACATGGTATCGGAAGAGCGTTTCCGTTCATCGAAGGTCTCGAGCTGGAGGTTGACGAAGGTCTGGCGGTTTGAATATTGGAACTGCTCCTTGGGGCGGCTGCGGTAAAGGGCCGCGACGAAACCGGACACCAATAGGACCAAGTGGTAGGTCGCAGTTCGCCACAAGATCTGAGCCGCTTTGACGTTGGCATCTGCGTAACGGATGACCAAAGTCGGATCCAATGTCGAATAGGTGTTCCCGTAGAAGTTAAAGAACAGGTAATAGAAGAAGTATTCAGAAATGCCGGCGGCGCCCGGAAGAGGGATCAACCCGGTCACCATTTGATGGAAAGCGCTTAAGAAGGTGGCTTTGAACAGCATCCCAACGTCGAAAGAAAAGGGTCCGGTGTAAGCGTGAAGGGCCAAGCCGGCGAAATAGGGAATAGAATCGCGACACAAAATGACGAGCAAAAACAAGACGATGATGAGGATGGTCACCGGGATGTTGGCTTGGAGGCGGCGAAGCTCGATTTTGAAATTCTCGACCTGAACGCGGAGGTTCTCCCTGACCTGATCGGGTTTTTTTATGATGTGGATCTTTCCGAGAAAACCAACAACGTAATGGAGAATAAAGTTGTGGAGTTTATGAGAAAAGCTCATGCCGTACAGGATGATGATGACGGAGAGGTTCAGCAGGAACCCGACGATGATGAGCGGTATCAAGGGGATGTGAACAAAGGAACCGATGTCGATGGTTTTAATCGAAAAAATGTCCTTGGCTTCGAAAATCAACGCCAAGACATCGAAGATCAGAAGGGCGAACTGGTAAAGGATGAACCACATGACCATGATCGAGGCCCCGCTGCTGATCGGAAGGCCTTGCTGCTTCAAAGTGTAGGCTTGCATGACCTGACCGCCCGAGGCGCCTGGGGTTACGTCGTTATAAAAGGCTCCGATCATCGAATTGGCAAGGCCTTGATGGTAATGGTAATGACGGGTGTAGAGCCGGCAAAAAATTTTGATGACGAGGCCTTCGATCATGTATGAAAGCGTCACGAGGCCGATGATGACCGCGACCCAAAGGAAATCGGCGGATTTCAAAATTTCCAAAATGGTGTCGAAGTTGCCGTAAAGTGAAATCGTCAAAGAGATGCCGGTCGCCACAAGAACGATCAAGATGTAGATGATGTACTTGAAGTTGGGGTGTTTCTTTTTCGGCGGATTTTGAATTTCGGAAACCTGATCCATTTTGCGTGAACGACATGGCTATTCTAGCCTATGTCGGAGGAGAAAGAAAACACGGGTTCTAAAAGACCGCAAAAGTAACGCCATTTCGATGGTTTTTATGCGTTTTTCAAAGTGGCCACGACAATTTCGGCGTTGCAGTTAAACCGCCATGGCAGGGAATAAGAGTAGCCAAGACCCCGGCTCACGATAAGGGAACTCGCCTCTTCCCGGTAAAGCCCGGCGACATATTTAGGGATAAAGTTATTGACGCTGAAAGGGGTGAACCCGAAGTCCATTTGATTGCCGTGGGTGTGGCCGGTGAAAGCGAGGTCATAACCATGCGCTTCGTAGAGGTCGAAAAGTTCGGGGCGATGGGCCATCATAACGTTCATCATCGAGTCGTCGAGACCGGCGTCGAGGTCGTCGAGTTGGGCTCGAACATCACCTTCGTTTCGGGAAAGAAAACCATGGTCGCCGGAAACCCAGGCCGGATCGCGGACCCCGCTCAATGTGAGGCCGGGGAGAAGGGTGTATCTTTTCCCTTCCGCCATCTTGACCGCGTGAACCCCGAGCAAGGCGTAAAACGCCTCGGTGAGAGCCTTGGGCGCGTAGGCTTCATGGTTGCCTGAGACAAAATAAACGGGATAGCCTTTTTCCTCGAAATGGGAAAACATCGTCTCGAGATCATCGAGGTTTTGCGTATGGGAGTCGATAAAATCGCCGGTGCAGACAATGACGTTGGGACTACTTTCGTCGATCGCGTCGAGGAGGCGGGAATTCCGATAGGACAAAGGATGATTGTGAATATCGCTTAACTGAAGGATTTTGTAACCATCGAAATCCGGAAGGACCTTCGAGGATTCGATGATGTAGGAAGTGACGTTTAGATCATCGGTGTTTTGGACTTCGAGGATGACGAGAAAACAAAAAACGACGAGACAGAGATACGAAATGACCCGGATGAATACCCTCATGGGGATTATTATATCGTCCTAGGCAGGAATAAGGGCAGACGATGAACGAGCGGAACAACGTTTCTTCGATATCGGGACGGAAACCAAGTATGATAAATGGTAGTTTCATAGGAGGACCCCAATGGCCAAGAAACGTCATATCGGTCTCTGGATCACGCTCGGAATCGTCTTCACTCTCGTCGTCGCGCCCATCGCGACCTTTTATATCTGCTTCTACGATTCGACGACCGCCTCTTTCGAGGGCGACGACAGCATCAACCAGCAGGAGGTCTTCACGGATTTGGCCGTCGATTCCCTCGATTACGCCAAAGACGAACACAAAATCTCCTATCAGATCAGTCAAGACAATCTCAACCAGCTTCTTTATACGGCCTCGAAGAGTTTCCCGGAGGACGCCAAATCCCATTTGAAAAAAATGACCGTCGAAATCGACGACGATACCTACCATTTCTACTTCGACATGACTTTCCCGCTCATGCAAACGAGGCTCGATATTTCTTGCGGATTGACCGAGATTCAAGATGCTCTCAACTCCGACAATGACACCTTTGTTTTTTCCATCAAAGACATCAAACTCGGACGGATTTCGGGGCTCGATAACCTGATTTTTTCCATCGCGGGCAATTTCGTCAGCGATCAAGACATCGAGAATTCCCTTCATAACGCCGGCTTAAATATGGAGGTGAGCTTTTCGAACAAAACAATCACCTACAACAAGAAGCAGGCCTTGGAAGATTTGGAAGGTTTGATCAATCCTTCGAACGAGACGGGCCTCTATTTCACGATTCTTCAGGATTTCCTCGACAGCGGTCTTCTAACTTTCGATTTCAACAGCAACGCCCGAATCTCGGGGGATGTTGATCTCACGAGTTTGCATACCAATGCAACCTATTGCACTCCAAATAAGGAACTTGGAATCGACATCGGGGCCTACCGCGATGATTTGAAAACCCTCTTGGATCACGGAATCGTCGACGACGAGGAAAGCGATCAGGCGAACGCCTTCGATTACCTCGTCCGCGGATATGAGAACTCTTCAGCCGAAGCCAAGGCCTATATGGCGGGCAAAGACCTTTCCTCGATATCCATTACCGATTACGCTTCCTACGCAGGGAGCGATCTCCATTACGTCAAGGACGTCGATGAGGCGGTCAAAGACCAAATCAACCTCCCCGACATCGCCCTCGGCAAAATCGCTCATCTGGGTGAAGACGAGATCAATGACGTTATCAAAACAACCGATGTATTCGGGTATTCCTATCTCCTTTCGCGGGAAGAGCAAGACGTCTTCAAAGTGAATTACATCACGATCGATAATTTCTATTGCAACATCGTCGACGACCATCTCTATCTTGTAATCGGGGTCAATATCAACGGATACGAAACCTCGATCGCCCTCGACGCCATCCCCTCATCGATGAGCCAGTATTCCCTTGAGCTCAGCACCGACAAGGTCTTCTATGGAACCCACGAAGCCTCTTCGACTTTGAAGGACCTCTTCTTCAGCCTCGTCAGCAAATCCGTCGAGGATGAAGGCTGGATGAGTTTTGACAAAACGACCGGGAATATCGTGATTGATTTCTCCGACGCGGTCGAATCATCCGGATTCAAAGCGGCGATCGACGCCAGAGGAACCGTTCAAATGGCTTTAAAAGGCGATGCGCTTTCCGATGAAGGGTATTTCGATATAACCGTCGCGTAAAACATATTTGAATGCAATCACATAACAATTAAATACTGCGTGCGTTCGTGGCTATTTTCTTAATACTTTTTGTATACTGCGATTTTTTCCGCAGTATTTGTAAAGGAAAAACTGTTCGCAGTTGCAGTTAACTAATCTTCGCGGATTGGCGAAAGCCGGCAAAACCATTTTATAACGATTAGTGACATTTCGTAATAATGTCAATTAGAACCAATGGATGAGGCAAAAAAAGTACAAATGAAACGAATAAGTAAAGATTGACATCCTTGTCACAAGCGTTAAAACAATATAATGAAAACCATCCATTTGCTAAAGATCTTCAGCCTGATGTTCCTCCCCCTCATTGGAAGCGTTTTGGCAAGCTGCGATTGGGCATTCGGCTATACAGATGCCCAATTGACATCGGGATTTGATGTTTATTATAACAAAAGCTCCAAATTAGCCTTCGCGGCCAGCGTGAACTGGGATGGCGGCGAAAGTGGAACCACGTATACCGTCCCCGATATGTGCAACGATTGTTCGGTAAATGCCCTCGGCGGTTTCTTCGGCCGCGGGGTCCCTTGCCCTTTTGAGATTATCATCACTTACGAAGGCCCGAATCCAAAGCCCGAAAGCGAGAATCCTGATGATTTCGCAACCGATGCGGCGGAACTTGTCCCCGCGAATTCAGAGATCCATATCTATTCATTCATTGTGAATATCGGAGCAAATCTGTCAAAAATCCAACTTGTGGAACATTTTTTCATTTGCTCCGAGCAGACCGATGGTTCCTATTATGTGTCCCGTTCCTCGGTTTTCTTCAATGTCGATTCGGCCAATCCCAACTTCTGTTCCAAAGATGGTGGCATATACAATCGTTCAGATGGCAGCCTCGCCCTCGATTGGATTATCGATCAAGCGTAACCGAAAAATATCCTCAAACAAAGACGTTTTTGTAGTAAAAAACGATGTAACTTCTTCGATTTGCTTAGTTTTTATCGAAAGAATATTTGAATTGGTGGGCCTAACAGGAATCGAACCTGCACGAGTTGCCTCATTAGATCCTAAGTCTAACGCGTCTGCCAATTCCGCCATAGGCCCGAGCGACAAATTATAGACACCGAAAGGTCAGAAAAGGAAGGAGAAAAGAAAAGGGGCCCGAAGGCCCCCATCCCTAAACCAACCTTATGTTAGTCTTCATGTCCGCTGACGAGGCTGTCGAAGTAGCTGAGGGTTAAGCCCTCGCCGAGAGTCTCTTCGAAATCGTTGCGGGAATTAGAAGCATTATGGTTGTCAGTGGAATCCATCCGGACGCCATTGTGAGCATTGAAATTCTTATTCATTGTCGCGTTTCCTCCTTTATCTGTTCGCTTCCTTTTTATTGGAAGCACGTTATCATAGCCTCATAATCACGATCGGCAAGCCATAAGCATTAAGAAAGCGTTTACAATTCATCAGCCAACAAAATGAAAGCGTTCCCGCGTTTATAGTTCGAAGCCCTATGGAATAGGGTCAGGAGAATGACGTTATGAAAAAACGACTCTTCCTTTGGATATTGGCCCCTTTGGCCCTCACGGCCTGCTCTTTTGAATATTCGAACCTCAGCCAAAGCCAGGCGCTGAGCAATAGCGGGACCGGCTCATCCTCGAGCGATCTCGTTTCCGTTTCTTGGGATTCCAGCCAAACCCCATCCAGCACCGGCTCCAGCGTTTCGGTCGACACGAGCGTCACTACCACCATCTCCTCGACTTCGGTCAGCGCTTCGGGCTACACCGGCACCATCGCCTTGAAAGATGGGGCCTCGACTTTCACCGGAAGCAACATCGCCGTGAACGGCAATGTCATCACGGTCTCGGCCAAGGGACTCTATCTCGTGAGCGGGACCCTCACCGACGGGACCATCCTGATCACGGCCGACGACGACGACACGGTCGAGCTCGATTTAAACGGCGTCTCCATCTCCCGAAGCGGGACCTTGGTGAACGCCCCGATATACTCGGCCAACGGCGAGAAACTCAAAATCAAGAAAATGGCCGATACCGTGAACACCATCACCGACAAGCGAACCTCGACGACGTCGAGCGGGGAGGACAAAGCCGCCATTTTCTCGAACAAGAAACTAGAAGTCGTCGGCTCCGGGACCCTGACCGTCGTCGGGACTTTCAACAACGGGATCGCGAGCGACACCAAAGTGGAAGCCAAGAACGGGACTTTGAACATCTCGGCCTCCAACAATGGCATCAAGGCCCACAAATCGATCCTCCTTGGGGATCCAAGCGACCTCGGGAACGTCTATGTGACCTCGACGGCCGGGGACGGCCTCAAGATCGATGAGGACCAGACGGCCGATCTCGACCCCGACGAATTCGCCGGGGTCAAGCTCGTCGAAGGAACCTACAGCATCTCTGGATACGACGATGGAATCGATTCAGCCGCGAACATCTATTTGGCTGGAGGGACCGGCATCATCAAAGCCACGACAAGCGGGACCCGAACGAGCGACACTGGCTCGAAAGCCCTCGTCTCGACCCTTTCGACCTATCTTAGCGGAGGCGATTACTCGATTGCCTCGACTTCCGACGACGGCGTCCATTCCAACGCCGACGTGACCATCTCGGGCGGAACTTATTCGATAAGCGCCGGAGACGACGGAATTCACGCCGAAGGGACCCTTGCCATCAGCGGAGGGACCACGAGCGTCACGAAATCATATGAAGGCCTTGAAGCCCTTAACATCGCCATCAGCGGAGGGACCAACTCCGTCACGTCGAGCGACGACGGGATGAACGCTGCCGGAGGAAGCGATTCGACCGGCAACGACTGGGGCGGAGGCACGGTTTCGACCGGAGCGACCCCGACCCTCACGATTTCGGGCGGCTACAACTATGTGGCGGCTTCCGGAGACGGGCTCGACAGCAACGGGAACCTCATCGTGACCGGCGGCTTCACGGTCGTGAGCCAATCGGGCAAAAGCAACGGCCCCCTCGATTACGGCGACGGCGGATCCTACTATTGCAAGCAATCGGGCGGTTTCCTCGCCGCCTATGGCACGTACGACATGGCGGTCGGATCAACCGGAACCCAATTCAGCATCCTTTCGACCTGGTCGAGCGTCGTCTCGACGAGCCAATACCTGATTGTCACCAACTCCGGCGGGAGTTTCGCGATCAAGCCTCAATACGCCGGGGCTTATTCCCTCTACATCTCCGATTCTTCATTCAAGGCCGGAAGCGTCACGATCGCCCGTGCCTCTTCGATTTCAGGAGGGAGCGAGAAATTCAAAGGCGTCTACACCGGCTACACCGCTTCAAACACGACGGCGATCAGTTCAGGAACGTGGAATTCCACATCGGTTAACATCATAGTACCGGATGAAAAGAATCCGCCGAGCGGACATTAAAGCCGTTAACTCAAGACTCTTTTGGAATCATTGGTTACTCTTTGAACATAGGTTTGTTTGTTTTAACGTAGAAAACAAGCCGGAGAAATCCAAGAAGCAATTGAGAGACTCACGAACGCTTTCGTTCATTCAGTTTTATCTTTTTTCCTCATGCCCCCGACGAATGGGCACGAGGAACTCGATTAAGATTTTCGACCTCAAAAATTCGAATAAAAAGGTTTAAATAAACAATGCTTGTTAGTTAACGATTGCTTATCGTTGCTTTATTAAAATTTAGGATCGAAAGAAGATAAAACAAATAGAAGACATAGAGAATCAAGGCCGCAAGGCCGATGAAGGCCATGCCGAACATATATGGCCCAATCCATTTTGCAACTTCGCCCCAAGCCAAGATAATCGCCGAAATCACGCTGAAGGCCGAAAGGGATATCAGAAGGGGGACCGCGAATATTATGGAGGCATGATAGGCTTCAAAGCCAAACAGCTTTGGCTTGGAGGCCCCATTAAGCCAGTAAATGTGGTAGGCCGAAGCGTACCTTCTCCTTTCCAAGAACAGGACGGCGGTGGCAAAAAGCCATCCGATTAAAGCCATGAAAAACGAAGAGGTTCTGAAGGCTATCGAAAGAACGGCATAGTTCCCTAAAACGGTTTCGGTGTCGAGAAAGGGCGCGGAAACGTGAGACATTGCGTTTTCGTCATCGCCATAACCGAGATTTTCGCACACCGACTTAACTTGAGACCTTGTAAGAGAGGATTGGAAAACAAGACGAATTCCACCGAAATCGGCAGCGTCGGGATTCGCTCCGATTAAAGAAAAAGGTGCAAACGAGTAGTACGCATCGCTATTTCGGTTAAAGGAGTTGCCGCCTAATGCAGAGAACAGGCTATGATCTTGAGGAACGTCATAAATGTTCGTGATTGGAAAAGAAATATCAGCGTTTTCCGTCTTAAAAATGACAGTTCGGCCGAGGAGTGTTTCAGGGGCAACGGGTTTCGGTTCGGGATTAGGCTCCCCGTTTTCGTTATAGGGTTGATAATTCTCGTATGTGGCTAATTTTGAGGCCATATCTCTGGTTAGGATAACCCCTGAAAAATCATCGGTAAGAAAAGAAATCTGAGTAACGAAACGCATCGTGTCACGTTCTTCATAACAGCAGAGGTTGGCTGACGTCGTAGCGTTTCCCAAGACGAAGGCATCGTCATTTCCCATGCTGGCGTTCACCGAACTCGATACTACTTCGTTTCCGTCGACCATTACTGATTTGGCAAGATCAAATGCGGATTTCGAATAACAGCGAACATACATTTCGTTGTCTTTGGCCACGGAGTTTATCTCCATTATTTTTTCCCGACCGGCCTCTTGAAGAAACGGACCTGAGGAAACGCCAAGAAAAACGAAAGTTAGGGCTATGGCCGCAATCCAAAACGCCTTTTTGTTGGCGAAGAGGATCCTCGCGCTATTTAGAAAAGGGTTCAATCTTCCCATTTTTGAGTTCCACAACGCGGTCGAATTCGTTCAAGATGTCCATATTGTGAGTGACAACGAGGACGGTCTTGCCTCTCTTCTTCGATGCATCCTTCAACAATTTGACGACCGGGATCACGTTGGCATAGTCCAATGATCCAGTCGGTTCGTCAGCCAGAATGATTGGGACATCCGAGATGAGGGCCCGAGCGATCCCCACACGTTGCTTTTCGCCGCCCGAAAGATTTCCGACGAAACTGTGTCGAAGTTCCGAAATGCCAAGTTCGTCGAAAAGAACGTTCACCATCTCCATATCCGGTTTTCTCTTGGCAAGACGGAGCGGAAGCAAAACGTTTTCTTCCGTATCCAAGTAGTTCAAAAGGGCCCCGTCCTGAAAAACGAAAGAAAAGAGAGCGGCCCTGTTTTGACTTTTCAGGAAGTTGCGTTTCCTATCTGAAATGCATATGGGGGAAGAGCCTAAGTTCAAACTGTATGTTCCCTCATAATCGGCGTCGAGGCAGCCAAGGAGATTCAGCATGGTGGATTTGCCGGCCCCGCTTTTGCCGAGAATGGCAAGACATTCGCCTTTGTTCACTATAAGCGATAGGTGGTCGAGAATCTTTCTCTTCCCATCATAGCTTTTAACGATATTCTCGAGTTTGATCAATTCGCTCATAGGTCCCTCCTGAGGAAAACATACGGGTTTTTGCTGTGAAGCGAGTTGGTAATACAAACGGCAGCGATAAAAGATCCGAGAAGGCTGACGGAAAGGTAAGCGATGGCATAATACAAGGGAAAATCATAGTCAAAAACATAACGGCTAAGAAGAAAACCGAGCGTTACACCCAGGGCTTCGCTCGGAAGACCGATCGCATAGATTTCTTTAAGAAACCTGAAAAATGTCATCGCTTTGCTTTCGCCCAATAGAATTCTCGTTCCAATCTCCGCTTTTTCGTAGTTGAGAGTATAGGAAAAAAAAATCAGACAAAACACTTCGCCAAACACCATCGGGAGCGAGCACGCGATTTGAAGAACCAAAGTGTAGAGTTGAAGAAGATTCGGGGCCATATCGGTTTTGACATCGACTCCTCGATCCGAGAAAAAGCGAACAAACGAGAACCAACCGGCTCCCAAGGCAAGAAAAGAACCGAAGGAGACGGTGAAGAACACGACTGCGCCATAAATGATTTTTCTATTGAATGGTCTTTTCATCCTTGATCGAAATACCGAGAGTCTCGTCCGTCCGCTCGCCGATCGGGGTCACCGACGCAAGGATCGAATGGATAATGCAAAAAGAATCTGCTTTTATATTCTAATTAATGTAAAGGGAAAATGCACCTTATCCTTGTTCGACTTTATTCCATTAACGTCTTATTGTTTTTCTTTTCATTGCGAGGTCTTCGCAACCCATGTAAACGCGATACCAAACAGGATTAGTCGTCAAGGATAAAGAAAAAGCTTTTACTTATCTTTGACTTTGAGGTCGGCCAAATTATTGGTCCGACCTTGTTTTAAGAGTCGGCGGTAGTTTTCGTTAAGGACCTTTTCGTAGGCCGAACGGTCGGAAGGAAGGTAGAATTTCATGTCTTTGATGAAATCCGGAAGGTATTGAATCCGTTCCCATAAATCCGGACGATCATAAGGATATTTGTCCTCCTCACGAACATTGACCGGGGTGAGTTTGAGGTAATCTTGGACGTAGAAGGGCTTAGAAGAGGCATATTCCATGGCCTTTTCGATGCTGAGGCAACCGGCTTTGCTCTTGGGGGAAAGGCAAAGATCGACGACCGCATCCCCCAAAGGAATGACGGCCTCGGGAAAACCGACCTGTTCGGCCGCTTCGATGGCCATCTGGGTCCGCATGACGGCATTCGGATTGGCTAAGCCCACATCTTCGTAGGCCGTCACGAGAAGACGGCGTTTGATCGAATCGAGGTCTTCGGCGATCGCGAGGCGGGCCAAATAGTACAAAGCGGCGTCGACGTCGCTCCCTCGTATTGATTTCTGAAGGGCCGAAACGGAATCGTAATGTTCCTCTTCGTCCTTATCCATCGCGTAATTGGGGACCCGTTCGATCGTTTGGACCATCGAAAGGGTGATTTCCTTCTCGTCGAATTGGACCGCGGCCTCTTCTATCATGTTAAGAGCGAAACGCATGTCCCCGCCGGAAAGTTTGGCGATATAGCTCAAAGCCTCTTTCGAGAAGGTGATCTCGGCGTTGAGGCCCTTGGGGTTAGCAATGGCTCGGGTAAGCCCGAGAACGACCTCCTCATCCTTGAGGGGTTTGACCTCGAGGAGGCGGCATCTTGACCGAATGGCCCGGTTCAAAGAGATATAGGGGTTGGTCGTGGTCGCCCCGATAAGGAAGAAGGTCCCGTTCTCGACGTAGGGCAGAAGGAAATCCTGCTTCGTTTTGTCGAGCCGATGGACCTCATCCATGATGATGATACAGGGATGCCAGATCTTGGCTTCCTCGACGGCGGAGATCATCTCCTGCTTCGAAGTCGTGACGGCGTTGAGGGAGACCGAATGGACCTTGATGGACTTGGCGTAAGCTTCGGCGATCGTCGTCTTCCCAGTTCCCGGAGGTCCGAAAAGAATGAGGGAGAAGAGGGCTTTCTTCTCAACCGATTTCGTTAAAAAGCCCGTGGGGCCGACCAAATCTTCCTGACCAATAACTTCGGAGAGGATTTGGGGACGGACCCGGAAGGCCAATGGTTCTTTCATCGCCATAAATTATACCAAGTCGGACGGATAAAAATACCGCCGACGTATATAATTGTTTACTGAAAAGGACAACAAGATGAAAGTCATCAGAAAACAAGCCAATTCCCATAATTGCATCGTCTGTGGACTCGACAACCCCAACGGGGTCAAGGCCCGGTTCTACGAAATGGAGGACGGGACCGTCGTCTCGCTTTTCGAATTCAACGAAATGCTCCAAAGCTACCCCGAAAGGACCCACGGCGGACTCATCACGGCGATGATCGACGAGATCATCGGGCGAGCCATTTGGATCAAGGAGCCCGACACCTGGGGCGTCACCATGAAGATCGAGGTCGAGTTTCATAAACCCGTACCCTATGGGGTTCCTCTTAAAGGGATCGGAAGACTGACTTCCATCACTCATCTAACGTTTGAAGGAACGGGGGAGATCCTCGACATGAACGGGAAGATGCTGGCTCGGGGCAAAGCCACGTATTTCAAATTGCCCCTTGAAAAGATCGCCAGCGTCTCTCACACCGGCGACATCAACGTCATGGTGAAGGACGATGTCAAGGATATAGCATAAAGCGATTCGATCCGTTTAGGTTGAAGAATGGTTAGAGGCCTCTACAATGGAGGCGGAGGACGAAAAAATGGCAATCGAAACCAAGACTTTGAACAATGGAGTGAATATCCCTCTCGTCGGATTCGGGACCTGGCTCATCTATAAGAAAGACGAGGTCGACGTCGCCGTGAAGGCCGCCTTATCCTTTGGATACCGTCACATCGACACCGCCGCGGCCTACCACAACGAGAGCTACGTCGGGAAGGCCATCGCCGAATCGGGGATCAAAAGAAGCGACCTCTTCATCACCTCGAAGGTCCCAGCCGAGATCAAGGGCTACGACAAATGCAAGAAAGCCTTCGAAGCCTCAATCAAAGCTCTCGGGGTCGATTACCTCGATCTCTACCTGATCCACGCCCCGCGGCCATGGAACGAGATGGGGTCGGACAAGGGTTATCGTTACGACAAGGAAAACGTCGCAACCTACCTCGCGATGGAAGACCTTTTGAAAGAGGGGAAGATCAAGGCCATCGGGGTCTCGAACTTTGACAAGAAAGACATCGAGAACCTCCTCAAGAACTGCCATGTCGTCCCCGCCGTCAACCAAGTCGAGTACCACCCGGGATACCGTCGGGAGGACATCCAGAAATACTGCGAGGGCAAAGGCATTGCCATCGAGGCTTATTCACCCTTCGCCCACGGCCGGGTCTTCGCGAATCAGACCTTGATCGACCTCGCCGCCAAATATAAGGTCGGAGTGGCCGAACTCTGCCTAAAATGGTGCCTCAAACGTGGGACGATCGCCCTCCCGAAGTCGAAGGATCCCGAAAGGATCAAGAAGAACCTCGAACTCGGTTTCGACATCAGCGAACCCGACATGGAGGCGATCGACAAGGTCGACGTCGCCGGGTTTCATTGATCCCCAATCCGCCATCTTCCAAAAAGCGTTGTAAAGTTTATCATATTGCCGACCGTGAAAGGAACCGTATCTAGACGGCTCACATGGAAAAGAAACTCATCCTCGTCTCCGCCCCACCCGCCAGCGGGAAAACCTACGTTAGCATGAAGCTCGCGGAGAAACTCCGCCATGTCGTTTACCTCGATAAGGACTCTTTGATCCCTTTGTCGAACCTCGTTTTTGAGATGGCCCATGAGCCCAATGACCGCGAAGGGCCTTTCTTTGAGAAAACTCTCCGCGACCCCGAATACGAAGTCATCCTCTCGATGGCTCTCGACGCCCTCCACTACGACGACATCGTCCTCATCAACGCCCCGTTCGGACGCGAAATCCGGAATAAGGAATACATCGAAGGCCTGCGCGGGAAACTGAAGGACGAATATAACGCCCATCTAGCCATTATTTGGATCATCTGTTCCATCGACGTCGTCCACCAAAGAATGATCGAACGGAACAGCCCCCGCGATTCCTTCAAGCTTATCGACTGGGATAAATTCGTCAAATCCCAAAACTTTACCGTCCCCAGCAACCTCGCCATTCCCGGAGACCCTTATAGCCTCATACTCTTCAACAACGACAACGACGAACAATTCAGCAAATCGATCGAAAGAATAGCCGCCTTGCTCGAAGAAAGAGAGAGTATTTGAATTTTCTTTACTCTATTAATGAAAATCTTTTTGCAAATATGAATATCGTTTATTCGAATTATGTTTTTTAAAATAAAATCAAAAATTTAGACTAATCATTGTGACAATAATATGCGTTTAATATCGTCAAAATTATAACCGGTCTTTATTTTCACAAGCTTTTCGAGACGAAGGAAGGATTCATTGGAAATTGTTCTTACATATTGAGCTTTAGAAAAAGCTTTGTCCCCCAATTTTTGGTTACAGTGCTGAATGGCGGAGGAAAACAATTTACTAATGCCGATTAATTGGCCTCGTGAAATGACAATTCGATTCTTTTTTCCAAAATCACGTACTATTGTGACTCCCAAAAACTTAATGCTGCTTCCTTCATTTACCAGTTTGGTGCTAAGACGCTTTTTTTGATTTATATCTAATCCGCGTTCAGCAAGCAATTGAACTGTTTCATCAAGTATTTTCGGAAGAAAATGTTCATTTGTTTCAGGCGCAGAAAAAAGAATATCATCTGCGTATCTTGTATAGATGACTCCGTTTTCATCTGCGAGTTTTCCAATTCTGCAGTCAAAGAAAGACATAAAAAATTCGGAAAGAAATGGAGAACTGCAAAATCCAATAGGAAGAGAGTTATGATAAAAGCATCCACCAAAGATCGACCTAATCTCATAACCGTTTCCAAATTTAATAGGTGAAGCGCCGTTTAAACCCTTTATTCCGTTAATTAACAATTTTGAACAAGCTTTAAACCGAATCGAATCAAAAAAATGGTGAATGTCGATTTTTTCAAAAGAAGAAGACGTAAGATGCTGAGCTAAACACTTTTTTATGTTCCGGTTTTTTGTATATGAATACGAATACTTGCTTGAATGAAAATAGCATGAAAAGACCGAGACAATTGATTCGTGATATTTTCGGAGATCTCTTCCGTTTTTGTTCAAAGAATACGTTACAATATTGCGTCGTTTGCCACGCATAATTAAAACTCGCTTTAAAACGAAATCGTTTGGTTTTTTCCTATAATGCAAGAGCATTTTGCCCAACTTATCAGGTGAATCCGAAAGCAAACTTAATAAATCAACATTTATTGTAACGGAAGGAGTAGAGTACATGCGGTCATCCCAAATAACCGACATGACATTCTTTTTTCCATCGGATAAACTGGCGATTTGTGTAAACATGCAAAAAATGTGTGTCGCTAATTTCAAAGTTTCAAAGCCCGGAACCGCTAAATCAACATCAGGAAAAGCTAAAGCAGTTTTAGTCACGAATGTATGGTCTCCGAAAGTCGAAAGAAATAAAGAAAACAAATCATTTTTCATTTTTTCAAGACATATTTTTACGGCTTTGTTTTCCATATTTTTGCTCAAATATCCAAGGTAATAAAACAGCGTCTTAATTGAGCAAGAGAAAATCAATTTTTCATCCTTATCGAATAGCCACCCGAATTCGCCAAACTCAAGAGGGCGATTATCAAAATGCCTAAACACAATATTCGTCGGTAAAGATGGTGCTTTTTCAATGTCTGAATCAATCTCAGTTTGAATTTCCTTTGGAAGATTTTTAGGGTTAGAAAACGAAATGTACCCTTGATTGTCTCTGTTTCCTGAATATATGCAAATGGATGGATTCGATTTTTTAATAAACTCTCCTATTCGATTGTTTGGCCGATTTTCATAACCATTTTCAAGAAAAACAGTCACATTATCTTTTACAAAATGATTAGAAAATAAACCGGTTTCAAAACTAGTCGACATAGTGTCTAAAAAAACATAAGTCTTATAGGAAACTGCCGAAACAATTTCTTCAAGTAAGCATAGATCGAGCCCATTATTTCGAACGAAATCGTCCGAAAAAATACGGTCAACAACAAGAGGCATAAGCCTAGATTCGTCCTTATTTTTTGATCTTATGTACTGTTCTAAAACGCTTCTTCGGCCTTCCGTGGATTCTGATGGGCCACAAAGAAAAACAAGGTGCCTTCGAAGATGTATGGAACTAAGTGGCCAACGATAAATTAAGTTCATTGAAGGGGAAGTTACTGAAGCGTCCTTTTTTGATAAGGGCATTAACGTCTTTTTTCATGTTCACGCTAGCGTGAATGAATGACGCTAATGCCCTTATCAAGAAGAGCTACGCGAACATCGTTCACGAAGTAGTTTCCATATATGTCTACCTTAAGTAAACAAAACTAACTTCCCCAGAAAATAACAGAATTAAAAGTAAGAAAAGAATATTGTGTTTGCAAAGTGCTAAGAACTCGAGTTTTTGGTGCCGCCTACCGGAATCGGACCGATGACCTACTGATTACAAATCAGTTGCTCTACCAACTGAGCTAAGGCGGCATGGCGAGAAACGCCGAAATAGATAATACCATTCCCGCAGCCTTTTGTGGGACTATCTTCATAATCAGAAGAAAAAAGAAAAACCACGCTTAGGGCGTGGTTATCGCTTCGTTATGGTGGGTGTTATAGGGATCGGACCTACGGCCTCTTCCGTGTGAAGGAAGCGCTCTCCCGCTGAGCTAAACACCCATTCTAGGCGTATGAATTGTAGCGCGAACAGGGGCGGTTTAGAAGAATTAAAGCCCCGCTTGTTTGTGGCGGGGCTTTCTTTTCCTGTGGTGGGCCTTAATGGGCTCGGACCATCGACCTTGCGCTTATCAAGCGCACGCTCTAACCAGCTGAGCTAAAGGCCCACAGGCGCCTCAAAAGCGCCCTAATAATATACAACGGCGCCACCGAAGTCGCAAGGATAAGAAACAACAAGAAAAGCCCTGAATGAAATGAAAGGAGGAAACGGCCCTAATTAAGCAAAAGGACGCCGGTTTTCCTCCCTATTGGTCAATACTCCAACTTCATGACGTCCTTCCACCGCTTGACGATGGCGTCCACCCTCTTAAGGTACGGCGCGGGATTGAAGGCGGAATCGCTCAGGATGTCGTAGATCAGATCACCGATGGCTATGGCATCCTCTTTCGTGCATCCGCGAGAAGTGACGGCCGGGAAGCCGATCCGGATCCCGCTCGTCTCGTTGGGCTTAAGCTGATCGCCGTGGATCATGTTCTTGTTGGTCGTGATCTGACAAACCTCAAGCTGCATCTGCGCGGCTTTCCCGTTCATCCCGAATGATTTCACGACGTTCATCAGGAAAAGGTGATTCTCGCTTCCGGAGACCACCGCTCCTCGCTTAGCGAGCTCGTCGTTGCAGGCCTTGGTGTTTTCTAAGACTTTGGCGATATAAACCTTGAAATCCGGTTTCAGATCCTCGCGGAAATTGACGGCTTTGGCGGCGATGACGTGCTCGAGAGGGCCGCCTTGGGAATAGGGAAAAATGGCCTTATCGATCTTCTTGGCCAATTCTTCGTCGTTGGTGAGGATGAGCCCGCCCCGAGGCCCCCGAAGGGTCTTATGGGTGGTCGAAGTCACGACGTCGGCGTAGTCGCAAGGATTCTGGCATAAGCCCGCGGCGACGATCCCGGCGATGTGGGCCATGTCGACCATGAAGAAGCAATGGGTCGCGGAGTGGGCGTTGTGCTCATCGACCAGTTCACGCATTTTCTTAAAATCGATCGCGTAAGGATAAGCCGAATAACCGGCCAAGAAGAGATTGGGGTTTTCCGAATCGAGGCTTTCTTTGATCTTCTCGTAGTCGAGATGGCCATCGGCCCCAAGAGGATAGTGGACGAAACGATAGGTTTGGGCGCTGAACGACACGGGGGAGCCATGGGTAAGATGGCCTCCGTCGTTAAGCAGGAGGGCGAGGACGGTGTCCCCGGGGTTCATGAGGGCGTGGTAGGCCGCGCAGTTGGCTTGGGAGCCGCTGTGGGGTTGGACGTTCGCGAAACGACACTTGAAAAGCTCGCAGCACCGTTTGATGGCGATCGTCTCGACCGCATCGATGTTCTCGCACCCGCCATAGTAACGGTGGCCTGGATAGCCCTCCGCGTATTTGGCCGACATGATGGAAGCCATGGCTTCCCGCGTCGAAACGGAAGGATAATTCTCGGAGCAGATCAGCTCGATCCCTTCGTTTTGCCTCTTTTCTTCGGCCCGGAAATAGCGTTCGATTTCATTGTCCATGCTGAGCCCCCCTCAAGGAGTTTGACGTTATTAGGATATACCTTAACGGAAAAGAGAAAAGGGAAGAAAAAGCCCAACCATTGAGGCTGGGCTTAGGTTCATCGAGAAGTGATCAGCGCTTGGAGAACTGAGGGGCGCGACGAGCGGCCTTGAGGCCGTACTTCTTGCGTTCCTTCGAACGGGCGTTGCGGGTCAGCATCCCGGCGACCTTGAGGGTCTTGCGATCCTCGTGGGCGCCAAGAAGGGCGCGGGCGATGCCAAGGCGGATGGCCTCGGCTTGTCCGGTGAATCCGCCGCCTTTGACTTCGGCGATGACGTCGTACTTCTTGTCGGCGCCTTCAAGCACCAAAGGCTGAGAGAGATCGGTGACGAGGGTGGCGTAAGGCATATAGGCCTTGACGTCTCTCCCGTTGATGGTGATCTGACCTTTACCGGCTTGGATGAAGACGCGGGCGATGGAGGATTTCCGACGTCCGGTTCCGTAATACTTCGTGATTTTTTCTGCCATGGTTGTTCTCCTTATTTGCTGAGATCGAGGACGATCGGCTTTTGGGCTACCTGCTGATACTTCTCGTCCTTGCAGACGAAGAGTTTGGCGACGATGTCGTGGCCGAGAGGGCCTTTCGGGAGCATGCCCCAAACGGAGCGCTTGATGAGCTCTTCGGGGAATTCCTTGAGCATGACGCCGGAAGAGCGGGTGCGTAAGCCGCCGTTGTACTCCGAGACGTTGTAGTAGTTCTTCTTGGTGTCGGGGTGATTGCCGGTCATTTTCACCTTGCTGGCATTGATGACGACGATATAATCGCCGCAGTCGACGTTGGGGGTGAAGGTCGGCTTGTTCTTGCCCATGAGGATGACGGCGATCTTGCTCGCGAGGCGTCCCAACGGGATATCGGTGGCGTCCACAAGATACCAATTGCGTTTGATCTCTAATGGTTTGGCCAGTGTGGTCTGACGTTGCATAATAGTCTCCTTTTGCCGTAGTTTGAGCGACTTTTTTGAATTTGTAGACTTTACCGGGGTTTACCAGTCCAAAGTAGTGCCAGCGGTAATTATGCTTATGCATAGGCCCGTTGTCAAAGTTTTTCGTTCCCTAAAGGGAACTGCATGGCAAGAAAAGAGGCCTAGGGGGCCTCTCATGGTTCGTCTATGGGGCGGCTAAGCATTCTCGACGTTGTGGTAGACGGCCTGGATGTCCTCACATTCATCGAGTTCCTCCAGCATCGTCTTGAACTTCGCGATGTCGTCCTCATCAAGGGTGATCCATTGCTGGGGAACGAAGGCGTTCTCGACGGAATCGAAATCGGCGACCCCCATCCCTTTGAGGACTTCTTTGGCCTTCTCGAGGTCGGAGGGGGCCACTTGGGCCTCGATCTCCCCGTCTTCGAGGGTGACGGATTTGACGTCGATGTCACTGAGGATCAGGTTGTCCTCGACATCTTGGCGGTTTTCGCCCTTGAAATCGATGACGCCCAAATAATCGAAATTGTACGCGACGGTCCCCATTTTGCCGCCTTTGCGGGTGACGATGGTCCGGACCGAGACCAAAGCTCGGTTCACGTTGTCGGTGAGGGTGTCGATGATGATGTAGCTTCCGCCGGGTCCCAAAAACTCGTAGCGGCCGTCGATATAGCTGACGGCGTCGCTCCCTTTGGCTTTTTCGATGGCCCGCTCAATGACGTCCTTGGGGGTCGTCTTCCGGTATTTGTCGATGGCGGCCCTGAGGGCGAGGTTGCTCTCGGGATCCGGGATTCCAGACTTGGCGGCAGCATAGATTTCTTTGCTGGCGCGCATGTAAACGGCGCTCTTGGCTTTGGCGGTCGCGGCCATAGAAGCGGCCCTGACTTCAAAATGTCTTCCCATGATGGTTCTCCTCGAATCGCTCTAGTATGATAGCACTCGATATTATCGAGAGAAACACCAAAATTTAACCGCGGGTCGGGATTTGGACCCGGCTGATGTAGTTCAAATTGTGCTTTTCGACGAAGGATATCACCCATTCGAAGGGGCTGTTCCCGAGTTCGCTCGGATCATGGTCGTCGACCCCGATGATGGAAAGGGATCCAACCCGTCCCACCACATCCCAGAACTCCGGGCATGGATAGGCGACGTCGATCTCATCGCCGTCTTTATTCCGCCGGCCCCATCGGGAGGGTCCCATATTGACCTCGAGGGGGACGTTGAGCTCTTTCGAAGCCTCGGCGATCGCCTCGGCGGCCTTCAAGGCGTTCTCGTCCCAGGACCCATACCACGACATGAAGTGATCGGGATGGGCGACATAGGTGAAAAGACCCGTCCTCATCCCATCGATCAGGTCATGAACGTAATGTTTTAAGGAGGCGACTTTGTCGTTCCCGGAGGCATACCACCGGAAATGCCCGTCCTCCAAGTAGCAATGCTGTCCGAGGATCAGGTAATCGATCTTCCCCGATTTGAGCAGACCTGAGTAATAATCGCGGTAGAGATCCCCATACCATTCGGCCTCGAATCCGAGATAGATGACGAGGCGGTCCTTGTAACGAATCTGGAGTTCGCGGACCGAATCGACATAACCCTGAAAAAGATAATAATCGCCGCGGATCCCGGGCTGGGAAGCCCCGGGGAGCATCACGTGATCGGAGAACCCCAGGATTCGGTAACCGTTTTTGATGGCCGAAAGGACGTACTCCTCATCGGTCCCGCTCGCATGCCCGCACCGCCAGGTGTGGGAATGGTAACAATAGTCAATGCCGTTATTCATAAAGAACCTCCACGAGATAGAGCCCTTCAGGCGGGGCTTTGAAAGAAACGATCTGACGGGGTTTTTTCGCCATGAGGGAAGGGATATCCTTCGGATCGAACATTCCCAAGCCGGCTTTGAAGCAAGTCCCCATGATGAGGCGGACCATGTAGGTCATGAAGCCATCGGCCTTGAACGTGACCGCGCCTATCTTCCCCGCGGGATCGAGGTTCGGGGTGATGAAGGAGACCGTCCGGACGAAACCGCCGACGTCCGCGGGCTTGGTGGTGAAATTGGAGAAATCGTGGGTCCCTTGAAAATAGGTTAGGGCCTCGTTGAAGCGCCGCGGGTCGAAATTCGGCCTTTCGAGCTGAGTCATGATGCCTTTGAGCCGAGGGTCTCGAAGGCCCCATGAGAACTGATAAAGATAGATTTTCCCGCGAGAGGAATGGCGGGCGTCGAATCCCGCCGGGACTTCTTTGATTTCCTTGATGACGATGTCGCTCGGAAGGAGGCGGTTCAGAGCGAAAACGAAATGGGGGAGATCGGCGATCTCCGGAGCTTCGAAGGAGAAGCGCTGCCCGAGGGCGTGAACCCCTCTGTCGGTCCGTCCGGCCCCCTTGATGAGGGTCGTCGCCCCAAGGATCTCCGAAAGCTTTTTTTCCACATTCCCTTGGATGGTCCGAAGATGGGGCTGCCTTTCAAAACCGTAGAATTCCGACCCGTTGTAGGCGACGGTCGCCAAATAATTCTTCATAAAGTCACCAACCCGAACAGGGCGTAGACGTTCCATCCCGAGATCGAGACGTAGAGGAAAAACCCGAAGAAGGCGAGGACGAATAGAAGACTCGCCCAATCGAACCACTTCCACTTCAAGACCCGGAACCGGGTCCGTTTGGCCTTGGGGTCATAGCCCCGGCATTCCATGGCGTTGGCGAGCTCCTCGCTCCGCATGAAGGCTGAAACGAAGAGGGGGATGATAAGGGAAGTGAGGGCGGTGAGCCTCTTCCATAAACCCCCATGCTTGAAGTCGACCCCGCGGCTTTCCTGGGCTTTCATGACCCGGTTGGTGTCGTCGAGGAGGGTGGGGATAAAGCGAAGGGCGATTGAGATCGTCATCGCGACTTCGTGGGCGGGGAAGCGGATGATCTTCAGGGGGGTCAAGTACCATTCGAAGGCATAGGTCATATCGAGGGGCTTGGTCGAGGCGGTGAGGATCATCGTGAGTTCGATCATCATGATGAGACGGAGGATGATCTTCCCGGCTTCGGCGAAGGAATCCCAATAGACGATCCAACCGTTGAGGTTCCACGCTACCCCGAGAGTCGGGTTGGAATGAGGCATCAGAATGTAGATGGCGAGGAGGAAAAAAACCATAAGCCACATCGATTTGAGGCTCCCCAAGATGGCGAGGAGGCTCGTCCGGGTGCAATAGAGAAGGACGACGGTAAGGAGGAAGGCTATGCCCCCCATCGTGAAGGTCATGGCCCACCCCGAGATCGGGAGGAAGATGGCGACCATCAAAAGGATGACCCCGAGGATTTTATCCCGGGGATCGAGACGGTGAAGGAAGGTGTCGTAAGGAACATAGCGGCCCAAGGAGAACTGATTCATGCTTTTTCTCCTTTGAGGGCGGCGAGCTGATCGGCTAAAGAAGGAAGGCCTTTGATGGCATTCAGATCAAGGGGGGCCCCGCGGGCCTTCAAATCCTTGACGAGGCGGTAGATGAGAGGGGTCTCCAAAGAAAAAGCCTCGATATCATCCCCGAACAATGAAACTGGATCAGTGATTCGGGCCACTTTCCCGTCGTCGAGGACCACCACTTGGTCGGCATAGGAAAGGACGATGTTCATGTCATGGGTAACGAGGACGACGGTGACGCCGGAGCGATGGATCTGTTCGAACAAGGCCATCATCGACTTGGCCCCGAGGGGGTCGAGGCCGGCCGTCGGCTCATCGACGATCAAAACGTCGGGGTGGAAGGCCAAGATACCGGCGATGGCGACCTTCCGCTTCTCCCCGCCCGAGAGCTCGAAGGGGGACCGCTTGTAGAAGGATTCGTCGAGGCCGACTTCGCCGAGGGCCGCGTGGGCCGCCTTCAAGGCCTCCTCATCTTTCTGCCCGAAGTTCTTAGGGGCGAAGGCGACGTCCTTCTCGACCGTTTCTTCGAAGAGCTGATATTCCGGGAATTGGAAAACGAGGCCGACGTGCTTGCGAAGCTCGCGGACATGTTTGCTCCGCCTCTTCTTGTCGGACGAATTGATCCACCCATCGACCTCCACTTCCCCTTTTGAGGGCGAAAGCAAGGCGTTGATGTGCTGGACCAAAGTCGATTTGCCGCATCCCGTCCGCCCGACGAGCGCGGTGAAACTCCCCTTTTCGATCGAGAGGGAAACCCCGTTCAGGGCCTCGGTCTCGAGGGGGGTTTTCTTATTGTAGACGTAGAAGACGTCCTTGAAGATTATCGCCATAAGAAAGCCTCCAAGGAAGATAGATCCTTTACGGAGGAAGGGACATCGACCCCGCGGAGATGGAGCTCTTTTTTGAGGGCGTACAAAAACGGGACATCGAGGTTTATTCTCTGAAGCTCCACCTCATGGGAAAAGACCTCTTCGGGCGGCCCGCTCAAAACGACCCGCCCATCGTTGAGGACGATGACTTGGTCGCTGTGGGACGCTTCCTCGACGTCGTGGGTGATCGAAAGGATCGTGAGTTCGGGCTTCTTCTCCTTCATTTTGGCGATGAGCTCGGCGATTTCGCGCTTGCCCTTCGGATCGAGCATGGCAGTCGCCTCGTCGAAGATCACCATGTCGGGGTTCATGGCGAGGACGCCGGCGATGGCGACCCGCTGCTTCTGCCCCCCGGAAAGCGATTGGGGCTCCCGTTCAAGGAAATCCTTCATCCCGGCCTCGTCCGCATATTCTTTGACGATCCTTTCCATGTCCGTATGGGGGATTCGCTTGTTCTCAAGGCCGAAGGCGATGTCGTCCGCGACCGTCGAGCCGACGAATTGGTTGTCGGGGTTTTGGAAGACGATCCCGATACGGGAACGGATCGCGAAGAGGGTTTTGCCCGACAAAGGGGTTTGGAAAATCTCGACGTCCCCCTCAAAGCCCGAAAGCAAGCCCATCATCACCTTGGCGAGCGTCGATTTTCCCGATCCGTTGTGACCGATGATGGCGACGTATTTGCCTTCTTCGACGGTGAAAGAGACCCCATTGAGGGCCGGGTGTTCCCCGTCATAGGAGAACGAAAGGTTTTTGATGTCGATGATGTTCATTCTTTGCGCTTTTTCTTTCGGAGATGGATCACGAATTCGTTGACGAAGGCCAAGAGGAAGAAACCTCCGGCCCAGAACCCGAGGGCGATATAGAGCCCCGCGGTCCCGATCGCGTTGGAGAGAGTTAAGGGAGCCAAGACCGTCAAGGCCAGCATCGACCAGGCGAGGAAGAGGGCGATCAGGCGATAAGCCCGGCTCTTCTTACTTAACACTGATGTCGACCTTCCGCCCGACGTAGGCCCGGTATTTGACCTTGGCCATGTCGAGGAGCTTCCGCGAGGCCTGCTCTTCGATGTGGTCATGGTATTTGTCATCGAGGTAGACGATTTCTTTGATCCCGACTTGAATGATGGCCTTCGCGCATTCATTGCAGGGGAATAAGGTGACGTAAAGGGTGCAGCCGTTCAGGGCCGAGCCGTCCCGGGTGTTGAGGATGGCGTTGAACTCGGCATGGCAGACATAGAGATACTTCGACTCCAGGCCTTCGCCACGGTCCCAGGGGATACATTCGTCGTCGACCCCGCGGGGCATCCCGTTGTAGCCGATCGAGACGACCTTGTGGTTCCCATCGACGATGCAGGCCCCGACCTGAGTCGAAGGGTCTTTGCTGCGAAGGGCCGATAAGGAGGCGATCCCCATGAAGTATTCATCCCATTTTAGATTGTCGGTTCGATGCATGAAAAGCCTCCTCGCGCGTTACGCCTATAGCATACGCGGAGAGGCGTTTCGTTTCACCTTAAAAGAGGTGAAGCTGGCTTTTTATTTGAGTGAGGCAACGAGAGCCTCGAAGGGGCGGAACCGCTCAAGCGAGGAGAGGGCTTTGACCCCGTAGTTCGAAAGAAGGATCGCCCCCTCGCAGGTCCGGAGAGAAGAGGGCAAGCGGACCTGTTTTGCCGAAAAGTTCAAAACCACGAGGATCGTTTCGCTTCCGAAGGTCCGTTTGTAGGCGTAAAGAGGAGCTTTGACCTTCAGGGGCTCGAAAGTGCCGACGATGAGGGCGTCCGACCCCTTTCGGATTTGAAGAAGGGCTTTGTAATACGAGAGGATCGAATCGGGGTCCCTTTCTTCGAGGGCGACGTTGACCCGCGGGTAGTTGGCGTTGACGGGGATCCAACATTCCCCGGATTTGGATGAGAAGCCGGCGTTGCGGGAGGAGTCCCATTGCATCGGGCTCCGGGCGTGGTCGCGGTTGTAGTGGTCGATGAAGTTGACCGCGGCCTTCTCGGGGAGATGATGGGTCGTGAAAATATGATAGATGTTGAGGCAACAGACATCTTTGTACTGACTGGGCTTTTCCTTTGGGAGATTCAGCATCCCGATCTCCTCGCCTTCATAAATGAAGGGGGTGCCCCGAAGGGTGAGATTGAGGGTGGCGAGCATTTGGCCCGATTCCTTCCAGTAACGCTTCTCGTCCCCGAACCGGGAGATGGAACGAAGCTGATCGTGGTTTTCGAGGTAGTTCGCGTTCCATGAGGAATGAAGCTGCCATCCGTAGATGATCTTCATGAATCTCTTGGAGGAAAAACGTTTGGGGATAAAGGGGGTCGCAGGCTTATCGAGGCCCATGTGATCGAACTGGAAGAACATGTCCATCTCCCCGTCGAGGAACCTCTTCCCGTTCGGGTAATCGACGTCGTAGGTCTCTCCGATGACGAGAGAATCGTAATGGGAGAAGACGTCCTTTTGGAGGCGAAGAAGGATCTGATGGTTGCCTTCCTTCATAAGATAATGCTCGATCCCGCGGGCGGATTGGCCGTGACCCTTACCATCCTCGAGGCTTTCTTTCCAGATCTGGTTGATGACGTCGCACCGGAATCCGTAGACCCCTTTGTCGAGCCAGAATTTCAAAATGCCCACCACTTCCTCATAGACTTTGGGGTTGTGCCAATCGAGGTCGGGCTGTTTCTTGCCGTAAAGATGGAGATACCACAGGCCGACCTCGGGGACGAACTCCCAGGCCGAGCCCGGGAACATCGCCGTCCAATTGTTGGGCGGAAGGGCGTTGTTCTTCCTCCCTTTCCTCCAATAATAGTAATCGCGGTAGGGCGAGCCTTCCTTTTTCGATTCCATGAACCAGCGATGCTCGTCCGAGGTGTGGTTCACGACGAGGTCCATCACGATCCGAATCCCGCGGTTCCGAGCCTCTTCGATGAGGCGTTCCATGTCCTCCATCGTCCCGTATTCCGGGTTGATGGAACGGTAATCGGAGACGTCGTACCCCATGTCGTCGTTGGGGGAACGGTAGACGGGGGAAAGCCAAATGATCCCGATCCCGAGGTCATGGAGATAGTCGAGCTTCCCGATGATCCCGGGGATGTCCCCGATCCCATCGCCGTTTGAATCGGCGAAAGAACGGGGATAGATCTGATAGACGGCATTCTGCTGCCAGTATTTATGGGCTTCCATGTTTTTAGTATAGGACAAAATGAAAGCCGCGCGTTAGGGCGCGGCTAACAAAAAGGAGGAAAATCCCGATTAATAAGACTTGGTTGGCTTTTCGCTCTGACTTTCGAGAGCCCGTTTGACGGCCTCGTCCTCGCTGGAGAGGGCCAAATCCATGAAGGCATCCATGTCGAGCAAATCGACTTTGGCTTTTTCGGCAATACCTAAACCTTCATTCATGAACGTCCGCTCCTTATTTTATGTTCGAACCCTTATTCAAGGTGCATTAAAACTTAACCACAAGGGCGAAATGTTTCAATAGAAGAGCCTATGACACTGTCAAAGAATTCCCTTTTTAGAGGGGAGCGTTCCTTGAAAAAAAAGAAAAGGATCGATTAGATCCTTGTGAGTTCGACGAAACGGTAGCCCCGTCCGTAGATCGAGTCGATGCGGGCCCCTTTGAGGACGAGAATCTTCTTGCGGATGTTCGAGATGTGAACGTCAACGGTCCTAGTCGGGACGACTTCGCCCGGACCCCAGATGGCTTTGACGAGATCTTCGCGTGGGACGACTTGGCCTTTACGTTGGTAAAGGTAATCGAGAATTTCCCATTCACTGCACGTGAAGAAGGCTTTGTGGCGGCCCGAGATAACCTCGCGCTGCTCAGGGATCACCGTGATCGTGGTTCCGTTTGCTCTGACGATTTCCATATAAGGACTCCTTAGTAATGCGCAGGATCCCTATAATTCTGCGTTGTTATTATTCCCTCATTGGCTCCAAAAAGGCAAGAACTTTTTTACGTAATGAGAATGACGGAGCCGAAAACTAATCAATTCAAATTGTGTAAAGCGACAAAAAAATTTACTTCGTTGGCCAACCCAAACAGGCGATGACGATGATGCAAGCGACCATGAGAGCGACGATAAGGCCGAAGAAAATGATCCACCCGATCGGAAAACGCGGATGGAGGACGGCCCGATCTTCTTCGCTGAGGAGACTTTCGTCGATCTCCGGTTTGGCCTTTGTCATGGCGGGATCCTCAACATTGGAGCCGATGTCCCCTTCCTCCCGCACGACGGGGTAGCCGTAATTGTGAATGAAGCGCTTGGAGAAGATGAGAAGCCAACTGACGGCGAAGGCGTTCAAGGGAATGTCAACGAAACTGAACATAATGGAAAGAAGGACGAGGACCGAATAGGTGACCCCAAATTTCCCCTCGAGGCTGATCCCGTAGAAGATCGGGTAATAGAGATAGAAGCTTAACGGCTTAAGAAAGACCATCAGGATGATTTCGGAAAAGAGGACGATGAAGGCGACCTCGATCGGCGAGGGGATCGAAGAGAAGTCGAGGATCCGCTTTTGGAAGTAACGGTTCTCGAAATAAAGACCGACCCACATCCCGATCAAAAGGAAGGCCGAGAGGAGGGCGAAGACGATCTTGGCGATTGATACGTCCATGCTCCAGTTGACGAAGGTCTGATCGAAGACGGAAGTCCCGTAGAGAAAGCCCAGGAAAACGCACCACAGGACGAAGGAGACGCCGTAAAGGGTCCACGGATGCTTGTTGAGGGTCCGGATCTTTTTGGTGAAAAGGGATAGAAGCCACGGCACGATCCCAAGAAGGCCATAGAGGATGGTGATGAAGAAATTGAGAGGGCCGGTCTGAGTCCCGAGGAGGAGCCAACCGAGGGCGTCCCCACCCGCCCCAACGACGGCTCCATAGAGGGGTCCGAGGACCAGGGAAGAAAAGATGACAATCGAAGGCCCGAAGGTGATGCGGTTGAAGCCGAAAAGCTGGGAGGGTTCAAAGAGGCCCGGCAAGCGGGTCCCGAGAATGTCGACGACGAGAAGCATCGCCGCCAAAGCCATTTTTTGGGTGGGACTCAATTTGGTTTTCATCGCTTCAGCTCCTCGATCACATACTGCCTGACGACCCCAGCGAAGGAGAGGGAGCCGGTCACGAGGATGACGTCGTCGGGGTGGTTACGGAGATCATCGGTCAGGGCCTTTCGGAAATCCGCGGTGTAAGGGTAGTCGGTTTCATAAAGGAAATAATCCTCCTCGGACCGGGCCCGCGGGTGGTCGAAGGTCGTGAGGGCGATATCGGCGGCTTCTTTTCCGAGCATCGGGAGCTCGAGAGCGATGTTTTTGTCTTTGAAGGCGGCGAAGACGACGTGGACGGGCTTGCCCTCCGAAATCGTCCCCCAGCAGCCCATCAAGGCCTCCATCGCTTCCGGATTGTGAGCCCCGTCGATCCAAATGTTCCCATGGCGTTCGAGCCGGCAAATGGGGGTTGGGGCCATGAGGCCCGCCCGAACGGATTCTTCCGTAACGGGGAAATCCCCCTGGAGGATCTTCGTGGCCTCAAGGGCGATGGAAGCGTTCTTGAGTTGGTAATTCGCGACGGTTTTGATCAAAAGGTTCTGATACGGGCGGTAATCGAAGCGGAACCCGTCCGAAGTCAAGTGGTCGTTGTGGTAATCATCGACCACGAAATAAGGGGCTTTGTGCCTTCGGGCAATCTCGCGAAGGGTCGATTCAGCCGTTTCTTCGAGTTTCCCGGTTAAGACGGGGACCTCGGTCTTGATGATCCCGCCTTTCGAATAAGCAATCTCGGAGACGCTGCGGCCAAGGAAGGCCGTGTGCTCGAGGGAAACGGAGGTCACGATCGAAAGGACCGGAGTGATGATGTTGGTCGCGTCGAGGAGACCCCCCATCCCCACTTCGATCACGGCGAGGTCGAGCTTCTGCTCGTTGAAGTAGGCGTAGGCAATCGCCACTTGGATCTCAAAGGAGGAGAGATCGAATTCCTCATAGTCCTTCCTCCCCTGCTCAAAGAGGCGGATCATGTCCGAATCGGGGATCTCCTGACCGTTGATCTTAATGATCTCGTTGGAATGGTAGAAAGAAGGGGTCGTGAAAAGCCCGACCCGATAACCCGCCGCCGCGTACATGGCGGCGATGTAGGAAGCCGTCGTCCCCTTCCCGTTCGTCCCGGTGATATGAATCGACGGGACATGAAGACCCAGGCCTTTCTTCTCGACGTAGCGATCCCAGTGCTCCCGTTCATAACGGGCGTAGTAATGGGATTTGAAATAGAGTTCGAGTTCGTTCATCGTCATGTTATTCACCCGAGGCTTTCGTGCCTTCGCGTTTGGCTTGGCCAAGTTTGATCTTATTTTCCCGTTCCTTGATCGAAGCCCGCTTGTCGTGGGCCTGTTTGCCTTGGGCGAGGGCAATCTCGACCTTGGCGTAACCGTGGCTCAAGAAGACTTTGGTCGGGACGCAGGTCATCGAGGCCCCAGTGAGGCGAGAAGCCAAGCGCTTGATCTCCCGTTTGTTGAGAAGAAGCTTCCGGTCCCGGAGATGGTCAACGTTGTAAATCGTCCCCTCCTTGTAGGCGGCGATATGCATATTGGCGAGCCAGACTTCGCCGTTGCGGACGTAAACATAGGAATCGGCCAAGGAAGCGTTGTGAGCCCGGAGGGATTTGATCTCGGTTCCGGTCAGAACCATCCCGGCCGTCACGAAATCCGAAAGAAAATACTCGAAATGGGCCTTTCGATTCTCAAGGAGGGTGGAACTGTCTTTCTTTCTGGTCATATTCTTTTGCCCTAAGGCAAAGAAATTATACCTTTGTCGACTTCTCGTTGAAACAAAGGATTAACCGACCGGTCAATCGAAAAAGAAAAAGCCATCCGAGGAGGGCGGATGGCTGAGAAGGCGGATCGGGGAATCAGGCCGCGGTGAAGGTGATGGTTGCCGAAGTCGCCGAAACGCTGGTGAAGGAGATCGAGTAACCGAGGGAAGCGCCGTTGTTGAAGGTCGTTTTCTTGGGGAAGAAATTGGTCCCGTAGGTGCTGAGCGAGAAGGTGTCGCCCGTCTCGAAAAGGGTATCGTTCGTCCCGTAGGAACCAGTATTGAAGGTGTTGGAATTGCCCGATTCGATCAAGCGGAGGAGGTCATAGCTGTTCCCGGTGGCCGGGTAGGAATCGCGGGCCCGGGAATTGGTGGCCGCGACGGTGTAGTAAGGATAGCCGCTCGATCCGGCGGAGGTGAAGGCGGCCGAGGGGGAGGTGACGTAGGTCCCGGCGGTCGACGAGGTGACCTTCGCGATCCTCGAATCGACGTGATAGAGCTTGACCCCGTAGGTCGTGTAGCCCTGGCAACGGGTGCTGTACTTGGTTTCGGCGTCGAGTTGGTTGAGGTTCGTCGGGGTATAAAGTTCCATCAGAAGGTATTCGTCGAAGGCCGTCCCATTCCAACCGGAGCCGGTCGGGACGAGGATGCAGTCGCCACTGTCTTCGGAGGGATTAATGGTGATGGAGCAGGACCCGCTCACGACGTAAGGTTTGATCCAGTTGAGGGCCATTTTGGAGAAAACGTCGTGGTCGCAGATGTTGAGGTCCATCATGTCGATCCCACCGGCGGGATTGGGATAGATGCTTGAGGAAGTCGTAAGGGTGTCATAAGAGTAGTAATCGTCAAGCCCCATCAAATGGCCCGATTCGTGGATGAGGGTGTGGGCGTCGACGTTCGGGGAAGTCGCTTCTTCGTAGAGGAAATCGTAGGACATCCAAAAATAGTTGCAGGCGATCGGGGAGGCCGTCGAGGCGTTCCCGTAGTTGTTGTAATCCCAGAAGCAATAAGCCCAGAAGAGCTCGTAATCCGCATCGATGGAGGCGATCGTCGTGCTGGATCCGCAGTCAGGACAACTGTAGACCATGATGACGGCGTCGATGAGGCCGTTGGTGTCGCTGTCAAAGCCCGTGCATGTCGAGCTGGTCGTGCTCTTATAGTTCGCAACGGCGAGGCGAAGAATGTCGGTGGAGCCTTGGGTGTGGTCGCTGGAGTTCTTGTTGTAAAGACCTTGAGCGGTATATCCACAGGAATATTTACTGGCGATCGTGTAGGTCAAATTGAGTTGGCCGAAGGAGCTCTTTTTGTAAAAGGAGGCGAGGGATTCCCAATAACCGGTGTCGGTCGAGCCAGATCCGTTAAAGGCATTGGAGAGATCGGTGAGGGTTTGGGTGGAGAAGGCATAGTCGGACAATTCGATCGGAAGGACGAGGATATTGAGGCTTCCGGTGGTCGGAAGGACATCGCAATCCTGAGTGTTGTTAAGGTTTTTGTAATTGAAGGTGCTGGTCGTCATGTCGCCGGTCGGCTTGTAGTAGTTGGCGGAGGAAGAAGAACTCGAGGAAGTGCTCGACGATGTGCTGGTCGAAGTGCTTGTTGAAGTACTGGCAGAAGTTGAGGCGGAGGAAGAAGAACTCGAGGAAGACGAGCCGGATGAACCTTGGACATAAAGGTAAACAGCGGCCTGACCCGAAGTGTAGCATGAGAACAAAGACGAAGAGGAATTGTAGCGAACAAGGTTGTGCGACGATTTGCCAATACAAGTTATGACGGCGGCATCAGAAGAAAACGAAATCGAAAAATACGCGTAATTATCGATTGAGGTGACGGCCCTGAGAACGTTGCTCCCGGTAGTGCTGGTGGCGTTCAGATATCCGTTGGTTGAAAGGTTGGTGGTGAGGAAAGTCCAAGCCCCGGTAGAGCCGCCCAAGGATAGGACCAAAGTCGTGCTCGATGGGGCCAAGGCTGAACTTGTTACAGTGCCTGATGTTTGTCCAATGTTGTTGGAGCCAAAAGTCGTGGATGCAAAATACCCCGAACCGGAGGAAACGTTGCCCAGAACATAGTTCGAACCGGAGGTAAGTTGACTCGTCGACGTCACCAATGAATATGAATCAGAGGAAGAACTGGAAGTCGAACCGGAGGAAGAATCCGAACTCGAAGAGCTTCCGGTGGATGAGGAAGTGGTCGATGAGGTTCCCGAAGAAGAAGTCGACTCGGAAGCGCAAGTGTAAGTCAACACGATCGAATCGATGTAGCAGGCGTTTCCTTGGGCGAAGAGCTTCCAATAGTTCTTGGTGACCGCGACGACGGTCCCGCTTGTAAGGCTTTGATCTTGAGTAGAACTGAAGGTCGCGCTGTCGGAAGTATAGAGATAAAGGGAACCTGAGGAGCTGAACGTCACATCAATCGAGATAAGGCCCTTAACGCCATATGTCGAGTAGAGATAACCGGAGCCAGACTTTAATTGAGCGTACGCGAATGAGCTGTTGGTTGAGGCCATGGCGTTGTAATAAGAAACGGAGAACGATGCCCCGCTGGTGGTTTGAGCCGTCGAATTTGTCTGCACGGTCGTTGAATACGCACCGGTGATTTTCCCGTTCGAGGAATCGAGAGTCAAAGTATACGTCCCGGCGTCTGTCGGATTGGGTTTGAATGACGCACTGACGGCTGTCACCACCCCAATCACGGTTATTGAGCAAAGGGCCAATAATCCAAGAGTCTTCGTTTTAGAGCCTGATTTCATAAGCTTCAGAGTCCTTTCTGGTTCTCACAAACATGGCATTATGAAGAATAAATCAATCTTGTCACGTTAAAAAATACAGTGAAAAGCTGGGTATTACTTAAGAAAAATGCTCGTTTTACTATCGGTCTTTACTTTCTTGAATATTGTAAATTCGGTAATTTCTCTACATTTCGTCACCGGAAAAACATTATTCCCTTTGATGACGACCTTTTTTTGAGAATCAAAATGTCTATTTTATTGATTTTGGCTGGCCAAAGTAAAGTTGAAAAACAATCTCGAAAAATGGGTTTGCGACCGTCCCAATCCCAAAAGAAAACCCAAAGTCGCCTTTGGGTTGTCGGTCATCGGGTTATAGGGCGGAGAAAGTGATTTGGGCGTGGTCGCTCGCCACTTCGTCGAAATTGATGGTGTAGCCAAGGCTCTTCCCATTGTCGAAGAGAGCGCCTTTGGGGAAGTATTTCGAATAACCCGCCATCGAGAAAGCGTCGCCGGTTTCGAAGAGGCTGTCCTCGTCGGCCAACGAACCGTTCTCGAAAGTATTAACGTTGTCCGCGGAGATGAGCCGGAGGAGCGAAAAGGAAGAATCGGCCGGGGAATAACTCTTGCTGCAGTTGGTTGCGCCGACCAGATAGGCGTAGGCGGCGGTGTTGAGGCTCGTCCCGCTGTAATAGGAATAATTGCTGTAATCGGTCGTCCGCATGAGCCGGGCATCGACGTGGTAGAGTTTCACCCCATAGGTCGTGTAATGCATCTGGCGGCCTGAGTATTTGGTGTGGGAGTCGAGGTAATTGAGATCGGTCGGGGTATATAACTCCATCAACATGTATTCGTCGAAAGCCGTTCCGTTCCAGTCGGTCCCCACGAGGATGCAATCCCCCGAAGTCTCGCTGGGGTTGATGTCGAGCGTGCAGGAACCGGTCACGACATAAGGCTTGGCCCAGCCGAGAGCCATCTTCGAGAAAATGTCATGGTCGAGGATATTCTCGTCCATCATCTGCCAACCTCCGGCCGCGTTGAAATCGCCGTAGGTCCCATCGCCGCTCGGATAATAATCGTCGAGGCCCAACATGTGGCCCGATTCGTGGATGAGGGTATGCGGATCGACCGACGGGGAGGAAACGGCTTCGTAGATGAAGTCGTAGGACATCCAAAAATACAGATTCCCGATCGGCGAGCTCTTGCTCTTGTTGTTGTAGGCGTTTTCGTAATCCCAGAAGGTATAGGCCCAGTAAAGGTTGGCCTCCGGATCGATCGAATGGGTCGAGGAGGTTTTGCTGTAGGAACTGGGGCAGCTGTAGACCATGATGACCCCATCGATCTGCCCGTCCGAATCGTTGTCGAAGGCCTGGGTCGAGCCGCTTCCGTGAATGGATTTGTAATTCGCCACCGCTTTTTCAAGCATCAGATCCGAGGCTGGGGCGGACCCGGTCGAACCGGCGTTATAGGTGTAGAGGCTTTGGGCCGAATAGGAGGCGGAGTACTTATCCGCGACCGTGTAGGTGAGGTTGAGCTTTCCGTACGAGCTCTTCTTGTAAAATGAGGATAGGGACTCCCAATACCCGGTCTCGGACGACCCGCTCCCGTTGAGACACACGCCGAGGTCGGTGAGGGTTTGGCTGTTGAATTCGTAATCCGAAAGCTCGATCGGGAGGACGAGGATGTTGATGTCTCCGCTCGAAGGGACGGCATCGAGGCTCTGGCTTCGCTGAATGTCGCGATACGAAAAAGGGAGGACGCTGCTGGCTTTGTAGTAACCATCGCCGCTTTCGGATTGTGAGACCCCGTTCGAAGCCGTCTGGCTCGAGGAAGGGAAAAAATCATAGATGGTACACCCGGTGAGGCTGAGGGAACCGAGAAGCAACAAAGGGAGCAAATGTTTTTGGTTGTTCTTTTTCATAATGCCAGTTTAGGTCGCCTTTCGATAAAATAAAGGGGACATTGCGATAAACAAGGAGGGCGGCGGTTTTATTTGCAGATCAGATCGTTCCCGAGGCTTTTAGAAGGACAAAAATGACGATGACGGCAGCGGCGATGAGGCCCAAAGGAACGAGAATGAACACCAAAATGATTCCTTTTGACATCTTGGCCGGCCGATTGAGCCAAGCCTCTTTCCGTTCTCTTTTATTTTTTCGGGCGTCTTTGTCCACGCCTTAATTTTAGGCAAGGACGTAGTAATAAATCGAGAAAAACATGAAGAACGTCCCGGCCAAAACGAAGAAATGGAAGACGGTATGCCACCACGGGCTTTTCTTTTTCCCGACGTTATAGAGCACGGCCCCGACCCAATACATGACGCCGCCGGCGAGCAAAAGGAGGGTCCCGGTCGCCCCGATAGCTTTCCATACGGGGTAAAAGGCCACGATGACCGCGGATCCGAGGACGACGTAGATGGCCATCGAGAGGATCGCGTATTTCTTGATGTTGATAGAATTCATGACGATGCCGAGTATGCATCCGGCCCACACCACCCCGAAAATAACCCAACCCCACGGGAACCATTCCCCCGGGATCGTCCTTAGGCCGATCCAGCAAAATGGGGTATAGGTGCCCATGATAAGGGCGAAAACCATGTCATGGTCGATGACCCGAAGAACCTTCTTGCCCTTGCACGGGGCCAAAGAATGGTAAAGGCAGCTCATAGTGAAAAGGAGGAGGAGGGTAAGGATGAAGATCGAAACGGCGACAATCGACAAAACATCGCCGGTCTTGGCGACTTTGATGAGCATGAACGGCCCGAAAATCAAGGTGAGAACCGTCCCAAGGCCATGGGAGATACTGTTCCAAAGCTCCTGGGCGAGCGTGTATTTCGGCAGTTCGATGTCATTTACTTTCATACGAACACCATACTATCAACAAATCCCCCCAAGTCAAGCCATTTAGTTTTCAAAACTAGATGAATGGTGAAAGCCTTCTTTTTGACTAATGGCGCTCAAGCCTTATACTCTAATGAAAAGGAACATTATGGTTACATTGCTTAGACGCCTTTTCATCAGGGAATATGAAAAGGTCGAAAATGATAAAGTCCGCACCGCGCACGGGAAACTCGCCGCCTGGTTCGGGATCGTCACCAACCTCATCATCGCTGGGATGAAGCTGACCATCGCCGTTCTTTTGGCAAGCCAATCGAACTGGGTCCTCCCGATGGCCCTCGTCGGGGACGCCGCCAACAACTTCTCGGATATGGGGAGTTCCATTGTCACCCTCATCGGCTTCAAGATGTCGGCCAAACCTGCCGATAAAGAACACCCATTCGGCCATCAAAGGATCGAATACATCGCCGGCCTCATCGTCTCCATCATCGTCGTCATCGTCGCCGTTCAGCTCTTTCGCGACTCCCTTACGAAAATAATTGGGAACAGCCAATCCTCTTACGACCTTCTTTCCATCGTCATCCTGGGGATCTCTGTCGTCCTGAAGCTGATCCAATGCTACGTTTACCGGAGTCTGGGCAAATTGATCGACAGCCTTCCCTTGAAGGCCACGTCCATCGACTCGTTCACCGATTCGATCGCCACCACCTTCATCATGGTCTCTGGCATCCTTTCACTGACCCTTCAATGGAACTTCCTTGACGGGTACATGGGGGTGGCCGTCTCCTTATTCGTCGCCTATTCGGGGATCCGGATGATGAAAGAGACCGCGAACCCATTGATCGGGGAAGCCATTGACAGGGATTTCGTCGATAAAATCAAAAACGACGTCAAGAAGCACCCAGAAGTCAAAGGGATCCACGATTTCCTCTGCCACACCTATGGCCCGACCAAATACTTCGTCTCCTTCCACGCCGAGGTCGACCAAGATCAGAAGATGACCGATATCCACGACGTCATCGACAACATCGAGGAAGAGATAAGGAAGAAATACGGATGCGAAGTCACCATCCACATGGATCCGATCGCCATCGGCGACCCCGAGGTCGACGCCCTTAAAGCCGAGGTCGAGGACGAACTCAAATCGATCTCCCCCGAGCTGAAGCCCCACGATTTCCGAATCGTCAAAGGTCAAACCCACACGAACATCATTTTCGACGTCATGATCCCCTACGAGGACAAGATCACCGAACCGATGGTCCGGACTCATCTGCAGAGGAGATTCGAAAAAAGGGAGACCAAATACTATTTCGTCATCCATTTCGACCGCCCGTTCTCAGCATAGAGAAATAAGGATAATGATCAACATCCGCCTCGACGACAAGGAAAGCAATCAGCGCCGAGGCTTTTAAATTGCTTGCCTAGATTTGATCAGCGTATTATAAATAAAGAAATTGTTAAGACAAACGAGTATACTAAGAGAGGAAACAATTCGAAATACTGGTAAGGCGTGTGGCAACATTTTGTTACGTTGCCTTTGTCGGTGGACGCCTCCTAAGCCCCATCGTCTTCGATTCTTCGAAGGCTTTACCGCCTCGGATCGGGCGATTTCCGCTGTCTAAATGTTAATTCGATTCGATCAAAGTGTTTCTTAATTAGGAGGAAACAATATGAAAAACAAATCCGCGTCTTTCTTCGGCGCCTGCGCCGTGATGATCCTCGCGATCGTCGCCCTCGTCATGCCTTTTGCATCCGGCTTGGTGAAAACCGAGTCGATCACGATCCTCGGAGCCGTCACGACCAATACCGAGTACATCAAAGGATTCGATCTGATCTTCGGGTCTTCCGACAGCAACGGCAACGTGCTGATCACCCAAATCTCGGGCCTTCTGATTGCTTGGCTTGTGATGGCGGCGGCGGGCGTATTCGCAACGGTCGGCGTCCTACTGACCTTGATAAGCTCGAATAAGATCAACCTCGGTCGCATCTCCGTCGGCTTCGCCGGATTGCTGGCGCTCGCTTCCGGCATTCTATTCTTCTTCTCCATTCCGATGAGCGGGTACGAGAATTCTTCGGCCGGAGGAGGCACTCTCGGCGGATCCGTTACTTATACCCTCGCGATTGGCTTCATCTTGGCGGCTTGTTTTGGAGTGACTGCCGGGCTGATCGGCCTCTTCTCTTCGTCCCTTAGCAAAAAAGCTTCGAATTAGGATTAAGCCGCGCCAAACGATTTTTCGGTGCGCAAACGCCAACTCCATCGATATGAAAACCCGCCGTTCATCGCTGAAACGGCGGGTTTTTTACTAGAGGTAGTATTTGTTCAAGACTTTGAGGGTCTTTTCGTCAAGTTCGTAGACGAGGGGTTTCCCGGTCGGGATCTCGACGGAGATGATCTGCTGGGCGGTCAGATGTTCCAACTCCATGACAAGGGCGCGAAGGCTGTTGCCGTGGGCGACGATGAGGACCTTCTGGCCGGATTTGATGGCCGGGGCGATGTCGCTATCGAAATATGGCTTCACGCGGTTCGCGGTGTCGACGAGGCATTCGGTAAGGGGCATTTCCTCTTTCTTAAGCCCGAGTTTTTTGTATTTTTCCTGATTGCCGGGCCAGCGTGGGTCGTCATAGGCGAGGGCGGGCGGTTGAACGTCCGCGCTCCGGCGCCAAATATGGACCTGATCATCCCCCCATTTCTTAGCCGAATCGGCTTTGTTGAGGCCTTGGAGGGCACCATAATGACGTTCGTTGAGACGCCAGGAATAATGCTTGGCGATTTTCGTCTCGCCGAGGGCTTCGAGGACGTAATCCTCGGTCGCGTTGGCCCTTTGGAGAACCGAGCTGTAGGCCACATCAAAGGTGTAGCCGTCTTTCTTCAAAAGCTGCCCGGCTTCCTTGGCTTCTTTGATGCCGTTTTCGGAGAGGGGTACGTCAGTCCAGCCTGTGAACTTATTCTCGAGGTTCCAAGCCGACTCGCCATGGCGGATTAATACTAATTTGATCATGATTCAATTCATTTCCTTTCGGTTATTTACCGAAAAGATTATAGCGAGATCCCCCGCCACTTACGAGTGAGAAACCACTATATGCGTTCTCAAGATTAGATGGACGCAATCTTAGAGGGTTCGTTTTACGCCAACTTCTTTTTCCAATAGGCGATCATGTCCCGAACCGTCTCTTCGTAAGTGTATTTCTCGGTCCATCCGAGGGCTTTGATCTTATCGCAATTACCGGCATAAAGCCGTTCATCGGCGGGACGGAGCAAATTGGGATCTTGAACCAGTTGGTATTTGACCCCCATGACCTTTTCGATGCATTCCACGACATGATTCATCCGGAAAACGTGGCCCGAGCAGATGTTGTAAGGTTCGCCCGGGATCCCTTTCTCGGATAGGATGATGAGGGCCTCACATAGATCACGGACGTCGAGGATGGCCCGGAGGGCCGTCAGATTGCCGACCACGAGTTTATTGCTGTGCTCCTTTTCAAGGAGAACCGCCCTCTTGGTGAAATCGGCGGTGATATCCCCGACTTTTTTCGGACCGGTGCAATTGAAGAGGCGAACCCGGGCAGTCCGGATTCCGTAGTTGCGGAAGTATTGGAAGCACAGAAGGTCTTCGGCCGCCTTGGAAACCCCATAAGGGTGAAGGGGAAGCATCGGGCAATCCTCTTTCGGAAGATGGTCCGGATCATAGGAAAGGAGGGCTTCGCCGTAAATCGCCGACGAGGAAATGACCACCACCATCGGATCATAACCAGGGTGATTGGCCTTGGCGTCGCGGATGGCTTCGAAAAGGCCGATCGTCCCATTGACGTTGACGTCGACGGTGTAATACGGCTCCTTCCATGAAACGACGGGGAAGCTTTGGGCGGCGAGGTGGAAGATTCGCTTCGGGAGGAAATCGTTGATCCAGCTCTTCATGGCCTCGTGTTTCCGAACATCGAGTTCAAAAAGGCGGATCGACGGATCGATCTCGCTGATATCGGTGGTCGGGGTGAAATAGGACCCTACCACTTCATAACCGTGCTTTTTTAGGACTTCGACGAGGTGGGACCCCACCATTCCGCCAGCGCCCGTGACATATGCTTTCATAACCAAACCTCACTTGACTCGATTATTGTATCATTCGAAATGGTCATTTTGTTGATGATGTCGAACAATGCGTCTTCTATCGTTTTTCATCTTAAGTATATAATTAGTAATATGAAAACTTTGTTCGCCAACGCCCGTATTCTGACCATGAAAGACGGCCCGAGTTTCCTTCGAGGCAATCTTGCCATCGAAAATGATAAGATCGTCTATCTCGGAACCGAGCAACCTCGGGTTCGTTTTGACCGAACCGTTGATTGTCAAAATATGATCTTGATGCCGGGCCTTAAGAACGCCCACACCCATTCGGCCATGGTCTTCCTTCGGGGCTTTGGGGAAGGGCTCCCCCTCCATCTGTGGCTCGAGAAGGTCTATCCCGTCGAAGAGAAGCTGAAACCCGACGACGTCTACTGGCTGAGCCAAGCCGCCTTCCTCGAATACATCCGAAGCGGAACCACCGCTTTCTTCGACATGTATTACTTTCCGCCTTCCATCGTCGCGGCTGCCAACGACTTCGGAATCCGCTGCACGATGCTGTATACCCCTGGGAATGAGGCCGAGCATACCCAAGAAATCGAAAACGAATTCGATAAGTATCTCGGGAGGGATTCGCTGATCACCCCTCGGATCGGTTACCACGCCGAGTACACCGCTTCTCCAAAACAACTCGATTCCGTCAAGACCCTTTCGTCCCGCTACCACCTGCCCGTCTTCACCCATATCTCGGAAACCCAAAAGGAGACCGACGAATGTTTGATCAGGCGGCGTGGTATCACCCCGACCGAATTCATGGACCAAAAGGGCTTTTTCGAATACGGGGGCGGCGGATACCACTGCATCTATCTCAGCGAGAACGATCAGAAGATCTTTGCCGCGAAAAAACTATTCGTGATCTCCTGTCCCGGCTCCAATATGAAACTTAAGGACGGGACGGCCCCTCTCTCGATGTATTTTCGAGAAGACATCCGGATCGCCCTCGGGACCGATGGGGCTTCTTCGAACGATTCCCTGTCGATGTGGAGGGAAATGCACCTCGCCTCGAAACAGAATCCCGATATCCCGCCTTACGAAATCCTCAAGATGGGGACGGTAAACGGGGCTTTGGCCATGGGGCTTGAGCACTCCGACGTCCTCGCTGTCGGCAAGAAAGCCGATTTGATCCTCGTCGACGGCCAAGACATCCCCTATCTCGCCCACGAGGCCAAAGACGACGACGTGAAAGCCGTCTACATCAACGGTGTCGAAATGAAACCCGTGGATAAGAAGATATTAAAAGAAGCCGCCGAGCGAACCCGACGGCTTCTTCAGTGATTTAATTGCCTTCGATCGTCCAACCGATCTCGGATTTTTCGATTTTGTGGCCGCATTCGTTTAGGAATTCCTCGGGCGTCTGCTTTTTTTCGGTTCCCGAAGAAGAATGCCTGTCGAAGACGGCGAAAACGGTGAGGATGATGAGCCAGACATCGGTCAGGAATGAATACTTGCGGATGTACATGAGGTCCCACCGCAGCTTATCGGCGTAATCGGTGTGGTAGTTTCCGCGGACTTGAGCATAACCGGTGAGGCCCGCCCGGACATTGAAGCGATAGGCGTAAGCCGGGGTTTCTTTGAGGAACTCATTGACGAAGACCGGCCGCTCGGGCCGTGGCCCCACGATCGACATATCGCCTTTGAGGATATTCCACAGTTGCGGGAGCTCGTCGAGCCTCGTCTTTCGGATGAATCTGCCGAAGCGGGTCAAACGACTATCGCCTTCGGCCATCAGGACGGCCCCGGTTTTCTGCTCGGCGTTGACGATCATGGAACGGAACTTGTACAAAGTGAAGACGCGGCCGTTCATGGTGACGCGGTCTTGCTTGTAGATGGCGGGCCCGCCGTCTTGAAGATGGATGATGAGGGCGGTGAGGCCGATCAAAGGTGAAAGAACGATCAAGGCCAAGGCGCTGCAAAAGACATCAAAAGCCCTTTTGATGGCCCTTTGGGGAATCGTGAGTTTGAGGGGCTGGGCTTCGAGCATCAAGATGTCGTCGGCTTGGCTGATGTCGGGCTTAAGAGCGGCGATCTCGAAAGTGTTGGGGACGATGTAGGCCTGTTTGTATTTGGCCATGGTGGCGTACGCCATCAAATCGTTTTTGTACTCCACCTTCAAAAGGCGTCCCACGTAGAGGATGTCGCATGTATCGATGGCGTTTTTGATGGCGCTTTCATCGATTCCGACCCCATCGACGAAGAAAACCCTCATCGTGTCTTTGCTCCGACCAGATTTGATCATCTTTGAGGCAATTAGAAGAGCTTCTTCTTTCGTTGAGACGATGACCATGTCGTTTTTCTTTTTCGAGTAGATGCGGAAAAGAATGGAACGAAAAATGGGAATCAGGACTGAATAGACGGCGATATCGATGAAGAACGGCCTCATAGAAGCCCAGGAATGGGAGAAATAGATGGCGAGCCAGATGGCGGCGTCGACGAAAACGGCGATCAGGAAAGATCCGCCGATCGAAACCGTCATGCTCTTATAGAAAGCCGAGTTCTTGGTCAACGCTTCGGCGATGATTTTCCCGAAGATCGCGGCGAAGATGGCTCCAATGAACCACACGGTTCTGAAGGGTTCCTCGTCGATGTTGCTGATTTCAACGCCGGCCCAAACGCAGACGAAATAGGAAAACAAAACCGCGATGATGGCAATCCCGAAAATCCCGAAATACTCAATGGACCGAAACGTGTTGCGACGACAGGGACGACGCTTTATTTTGATTTGGTTATCCATATTCCTGTAAGTAAACATCATACGTTTCAATAGGTTCTTTTGAAAGAGGTAAACTCGAACCGCTCAACGAATTGACAACCGCTCAAGCGAGGCTTCCAATCGGGAGAAATAGGACGCTCTGTCAAAGTGAATCTTTGAAAACTCGCGGGCGTTGACGGAATACCCATCCCTGATTTCGTGGTCGCAGGAGGACATCTTCTCGATTTCGCGGGCAAGGGAGACGAAATCCCCCGGCTCCACCGCGACTCCGCATTTGGCATCGGCGATAATTTCGGCCACCGCCCCAGTCGCTGCCGCGATAATCGGTTTCCCGGAAGCCATGCAGGTCTGAAGCTTGGCCGGGACGACATAAGGGGTGAGAGGATCTTTGGCAAAAGTGACGAGCAAGGCATCGGAAGCAGCATACATTCCCGGGATCTGTTCCAAAGGGACCCGTCCATGGAAAAAGATATTGTCGGTCCCCAAAGCCTCGACGAGTTTTTGGACGTTCGCCAAATCGGATCCGCTTCCAACGATATGGATGGCGATATCTTTATTCTCTTTGAGAAGATCGGCCGCGCGGACGATGGTTTCGACATCTTGAACCATCCCGACGTTCCCCGCAAAGACGAAATTGTGTTTCCGGGCTTGCTCGATCTTTGGAATGGCGGGCTGATAGAAAAGGCCTTCGGCGTATTGAGGAAGGTATTCGAGTTTTCCCGTCGTAACCGAACAAACCTCATGAAGATAATCGATATAATGCGGAGAGGTTACGAGGATCAAATCCATCGAACCATAGATTTGGCGGGAGACCTTCAAATAATGACGATAAATCGGCTTGGTCAAACCAGAATCCAAAACGTGGCGAGCCGAAAGGCTTTCGGGCCAGATGTCCTGACAATACATCAGAACCTTCTTCTGCCAAATTCTTGCGTAGGCGATCGCGGGCTTCCCCTGCATGATCGGGGAAAGTTGGTTGAGGAGGACGACATCAAAATTCCCGGGAAGCTTTCGGGCTGCCCGAACGCCGTTTTTGGCGAAGCTCCGATATTTCAGGTAGAGATTGAGGTCGCCGTGTTTCCGGGGGTGTTCATGCACGCGGATAATATGGACTCCGTTCCGTTCCTGCACCCAGTTCGCCCGGTTTCGATACTCGGGAAGAAGGTTCCCGTCCTGATCGTTTGGAAGACCGCACAAAACCGTGACTTGGTGACCCCGTTTCACAAGCTCTTCGCATGTGTCGACGATCCGCCAGGTCTCGGGCCAATACTGCTGGGAGACTACGAGGATTCTCATTCGTTGATGCTCTTAGTCAATATGTTACCGCAAATGTCACCCCGTGGGAAAAGAGATCACTCATTGGGACACGAACCACATTCTTTTGACGATAATGCTCGTTAATTTGAGAAAGAGGCACCAATTAGGGATGAAAATGCTTAGAATACAAGCATGGGCAAACTCCTCTACGCCGGCTTCATCAACGAATCGCACGCCGAAACAAAGCGTTTGATTTCCTTGGCCGCCGAGACCAAAGGCCGTTATTTGGTCGGATGCCTCGGCAGGATCAAAGGCGCGGTAACGGTCCTCGTCCCGGCTCCCTCAGCCGATCCAAACCAAGCAACCCGCGAGGAATCCTTCCAAGAAGAAAACGCGACTTTCGTCTATAGCCCCTGCGGAAAGAGAACCAATAAGATACTTCGGTATATCGACAACCTGAGACGAAGACGTTGGCTCTACCGCCGAATCGTTAGAGAAACCGACCGTTCCTCGATTGTGATCGTTTATCATTCTGGAAGCCTCATCACCCCGGTCTTGAAAGCCAAAAGAAAACGGGGTTTCAAGCTGATCATCGAAGCGGAGGAGCTGTATGGCCTGATGCCGAATCCTCCCCTTTCAACCAAAAAAGAATTGGCTTTTTTCGATCGGGCCGACGGTTTCATCCCCATCACCCCGAAACTCAACGAAACCATCAATCGAAACCGCAAACCTTTCGCCGTCTTTTACGGAGCCTATGATCTTCCCGTCTTGAGCGGGGTCAAAAGCAAATCGACAAAGAATGTGGTTTTCGCCGGAACGTTCGAAAATGGATTGAATCGGGGCCATTTGGCTTTGGAGATTTCGAATTATCTTCCCGTCGGCTACGCGCTTAATCTCCTATCCTCTTCGAATCCGGAACGGGCCAAATCGCTCATCGACCTTTTCGAAAAAAAGAACCCCAAACATTGCCCCATTCTTTTCCAAGGAACCAAAATCGGCGATGATTTCAACCGCTTCCTTCAGTCGTGCGACGTCGCGATCAGCCCCCAAAACGACAAGACGCCTTTCAGCCTCTACTCCTTTCCCTCGAAAGTCGTGGTCTATCTCGCCAATGGCCTCCCCGTCGTCGCCACGAAACTCGATGTCATAAAGCAATCGCCGTTTTCTTCCTATGTGGAGATGGTGGAGCAAAACGACCCCAAGATCATGGCCAAAGCCATCGCCGAAATCGCCGAGGAATCGAATCCGAAAGACGGACGGGCAGCCATAAAAAACGAGGCCGCGCACTTCGAAGGGGAATTGATTAAGCTTTTGGATGAAGTCTTGAAATAGTTAGTGGCTGTTCCGCTTGATCAGTTCATCGAACAAAGCCACGTATTCTTTGGCCATTTTCTCGATTCCGAAGCGCGAGGCGAAGGCCGTGCAGTCCTTTTCCAAGAAGGGTTTTTCGCAAGCCGCTTTGATTTTGGCGATCATCTCCGCCACATCTCCCCGCTTAACCAAATAACCGCAGGTCGAATCGAAGGCTTCCTTGACTCCCCCGGAATCGAAGGCGACGATGGGGGTCCCGCAAGCGAGGGCCTCGGTATTCACGAGGCCGAAGACTTCGTCCATGGTCGGATTGACAAAAACGTCCGCCAACGAATAAACCTGTCTCAATTTCTCAAAAGGCAATCGCTTCTCGATCCGGATGATCGAGGGATCGGTGACATCGTTTCCGCCCACTCCCACCACCACGTAGCGGTATTGGCTTCGGTCGAGGGAAGAGGCGATCTGATTGACGTAAACGAGGCCCTTTCGAGGAGCCCACGGGCGGGCGACCGAAAGAAGGACGCGGCAATCCGGAGGAATGTTCAGTTCATTCCGAAGCGAAGAAGAATCGACCGGGCGGAAATTAGCGAGATTCGTTCCGTTGTAGATCAAGCGGATGTCTCGGTCTTTGAGAAACGATTCCCGCAGAAGCCCGGCAGTCCATTCCGTCGGAGCGACGATAGTAAGGTGGCCAAAGGACGATAAGAGGGCCTTTTTCATTCGGTAGAGTCGCTTCGTCCCATCGAAAAGGAGAGCCGGAGGGAAGGTTTTCCGGTCGGGGCAGTGATAGCACTCGGTTTTCCATTTTTCGCAATTCGCCATCATAAAATAAGGGCATTTCCCCGTGAAAATCCAACAATCGTTGGCCACGAAAACGAGGGGGATGTCCTTCGCCTTGGCGTAATCAACGATCATCGGGAAATTAACGAAATGGGAGTGGGCGAAATGGACGAGGATCAAATCGGGCTCAAACGTTTCGAGAACCTTGAGGAGCTTCTTTGTCCCCTTTTTGTTTTTAAAACCGTCCGCGCCCGAGATCTTGGTTGAAAATCGATTCCATAAATCGTCGGCTTTCCCTTGATAGAGCTCAAAGCAATGATCGTCTAAGGAAGCGGTTTGATTGACGACCCTCAAAACTTCGTAGCCCTCCGAAGCGGCTTCGCGGTTGATCGAAAGGAAAATCTCGGCTTTGTCGCCGCGGGCAATCGTTACGATTCGAGGCTTTTTTTGATCCATTATTCGTTCCCGCTGAAATACTGCTTTCCGCGTTTGACCGCGATCTTCTTGATCAGTTTGAAGAGCCACCGCGGCATGATGCGAATAAAGAAACGCCGGGACCCGATGGCCCACTCTTCCCGATAGGAGATCACTTCCCGGGTTCCGGAATAGAGTCTGTTTTTCATCAAATACCGATAAGGCTTATGAAGAAAATGGCCTTTTCGAACGGTGTCCATTATGGGGAACGTTTTCGTCGAGCAGGAAACGCAAAGAGCCCCTTGCTCGGCCATGTTTTTGGTCAAGGAAACCTCATAAAACCAAGGCGTATTGTCGCCAACCGTCGTTTTAAGGAGCGCGGACGTGGTCCAAAGGGCCGGGTAGAGATTGACTTGATAATGGTTGAGTTCCAATCGGAGATAATGGAAATCCTCGATTCCGTCGAATTTTCTTCCGCAATAACGGGGATTGTGAAAGAAACTTAAAAAATCAATTTTGTTGGCGTCTGCTTGATGAAGCTTTTCCCGAACGAGGCGATCGTCGATCGACTTCGTCAGAAGATAATCGTCGTTGACGAGAAGAATGTACTTGGTCTTGATCAATTGGCAGGCTTTCTCGATCCGCCGCGGATACGAATCGGACGGCGCGACGATGATATCAACACGTTCGAGTTGCCTGTCCGTCGGTTTATCACTAACAAGGACGGCTCGGCACGTCCGATCACCCCAATTCTTATTGAGAAGAGCGACATGGGGGTTCCATAAATCCGAATATTTGTCGCACGACAAAATCACGTAGGTCAGGAGCTCTTTTTCTTCGTCGCCTGAAGCGGCGGTTGTCATCTCAATGTCAGGTGAGTTCATTGTTTTGCGGATCCTCCATTTTTGATTTCAAGGGCGAATTTTTCAAATTCCGCGGCCTGCTCTTCCAGATTGAAGAATTTTTGGCTTGTCACATAGGCCTGGATCCGAGACGGGGCGGTGTCAAGACTTCCATCGAGCAAGCCGCTCAAGGCCTCATGGAGCTCTTTTCGTGAAGTGGTCGAAACGGCGCACTTATTCTCGATCAGGAAATCAAGGGCTCCGGTTTCTTTGTCACCATACGCCAGAATCGGACGGCCCGAGGCCAAAGTGTCGGCCACTTTCGTCGAAAGGGAATAACGTACCATCCGAACGTCTTTTTTCTTGAAGCCCTCGACGATGACGAGAAGATCGGTTTCCATCATCATCGCCACCACTTCGGCGTAGGCCACCGGAGGCTTGAGGGCCAATGAAGGAACGTGGCGTTTCGAATAACGTTCGTAATCTTTGGAATAGACCTCGAGGGTCAAGGTCGGGTCGATGGCGGCGATCTCCTTGGCAACGTCGCAAAGGGATTCAAAACGCCCCGATTCAAGGTTTCCGAAATAACGGATCGTTTTGATGGGGCCAATCCACTCATTGAAGACGGGCTTGAGATTGGTCGCGATGTATTGGACTTTGGAGGGGATCCCAAATCGGCTTTGATAAAGGGCTTTGATCTTTTCGGTCTCAAAACTCCCGAAAACCTTCATCTTCATGAGGCGCCGGACCATCCTTTGATATTGGTTCTGATATATCCAATAAAGGGGCGAGAATGAGAAGTGCCGATCGAAGACATAGTCGTCGGTGATCGAGAGGATGATGGGGATATCGAATTTCTGGGCGATGTAGATGGAGATGTCGAAAATAAAGAAATCGCGGGACCAGGCCAAGAAAACGATATCCGGCTTAAAGGCTTCGAGCCAGTCGTTGAACGCCTTCGTGTTCCAAAGGCGTTTCCGCCAGACCGCTTTTCGGGCCAAATGCCAAAAGGCTCCGCGATGCTTGGGCGCAAAACCGCGGCTCCCGATTGCGACCTCCTCCGGGAGATCGTCGTAATTGAGGACGAGGCCAGTCTCCGTTTTCGAATAGAGACGCCGAATCAAACGCTTGTCGGTGATTTGGAACAAGGTCCCGCAATGGCCCTGCGGGGGGATCCTTGAATCGGAGAAGACCTGGGCGAGGTTTTCCTTTTCCCAATTATGGAAATAGGAATCGAAAGCCCGCGACTGAACGCTCTTGTTATAGGGCTGGGTTCCAACGATCACAATCTTCGGGTGTTTTTCCATAATGAAGCCTTAGATATCAAAGATATCGATGTTGATCTCTTTGCTTGGCCGGACGAAAGCCGCGAATTGAGAAGGGTCCTCGGGTTTTTGAATCCCGAACAAAGCATAGATCGATTCGGCGAAAAGCCAAATGACGGCGGTGAGGAGCATTAAGTATTGATTATCGCCGAGGATGGGGTAGGAAGAGATCCCGGCCAAAGGAACCCCTCCGATGAGCTTTCCGATCAGAACGACCCCGAGATATGGAGCCATCGTCAGCAAGAAGACGTTAAATAAGAACGAGAAAGATGATACTTTGGCTTTCAGGGCCTTCAAAGGTTCGAAGGAAAGCCACATGAAGAAGGCGAAGCAAATCACCTCGATGATGATGAGGACCGGCAGAACGATGTAAGAGGGGAATTTAAATAAATATGAAGATTCGAAAGCCTGCTCCCGAGCCATGATGGCGGCATGGAGATCCGAATCGACGGTATGTTCGAACGTACAGGAATATTTGCCCTTTTGAACGATGGTTCCCAAGGTTTTGTACGCGGTCGCGAGGTCGGTTGTTTTTCTTCCTCTCTGCGTTTCGAACATCAATGAAAGACCCGGCAACTGCCGGATAGTAGTGAACGAACCAATCGCCACATTGTCGCCGTAAAGGTCAATGACGTTCTTCCCGTAATTGATCCCCGTATAGGCGGAGTCGTCGGTGGAGAAAATCCCGACGATTTGATAGGTGAGTAAGGTCCTCATTTCGATTTCTTCCTTGGATCCGTAGTTGTACTGAACATCGAAGGACTTGGTTAAGATGTCGGTCGGAGAGCCTAGGCCCATCAAGGAGGCGAGCCGGGCGGCGAAGACATCGGAAACGACGATGGAGTCGTCGGTCACGTTAACGCAATTCCACGTATGGTCGTCATAGGCCGAATTCGTCAACTTAACGTAACCTTGGGAGATCTCGGCGTAGGTGACGTCCTGAAACGGCTTCGTGTCGAGGAACGAGACCAGTTCGTTGACGTTCTCCCCATCGGTCAGAGTCGGCATGTAATCCGAATCCCCAAAGACGGCCCGATAGATCTTCGTCGAGCCCGAATAGCGGTAAGCGTCCATCAAGGAATAGAAGGAAATTCCATCGTCCTCGTATCTGTTCGAAGCGTCGGGGGCCGTGATGTCCCCGACAAGAGGGGCATCGGTCCCGGCAATGATGCCGGCGACGTCGTTCGAGACCGCGGTCGGCAGGGACGGGGAAACGAACATCGAACCGATGAGCATAATCCCGGAGGCGAGGAAGCCAACGAAAAACGCCGGGATGGCCTTCTTGAAGGCAAGACCCCGAATGCGATGCCAATCAATCTTCGTTTTTGATAGCTTCATGGTTAATCTCCACCGGATCCAAAACCGGTTTCTTCGCTTTCCGTTCCTTTAAATGGTAATTGATGTTCAGAGTTTCGAAAGAAACATTTCTCTTTTTCCGTTCGAACAAACCCTTCTGAATGCCCTCGTTGATGAGGTAGAAGAACATCGTCCACGAAAGGGTCGATTGAACATGCGGTTCCTTGTTGATGATGATAATGATGATGAGGAAAAGGGTCCCGTTCATCGCCAAATGACCGTTTTTGATCGAGAGGCAGCTCGTCATGAGAACGGCGAGGAGGAAGAAACCGAGCCAACCATACATGGCGATGAGGTAGCCGGTCGTTGAAACCGACGAATCGACGAGGCCGGCGTAGGCTCCGGCCTGAAGCGCGGCGAAATAGGTTCCGTAATTGTTCCCGACCCCAAAGATCGGGGAATGAAGGTAGATCTCGAAAGAGACCCTCAAGGCCATCACCCGGGTCGAAAGGCTGGCCCCTTTGGCGAAGACGGCCGGGAAGAAACTGGATAAATAGGGCGACAACTTGTCCCAGAATCCTATCGTCACGACGAGAAAGAGGAGGAGGATCCCGGGGACAAGGAGGAGCCACTTGCTCTTGAAATGTTTCATCAGCAAAAGCAGGAAAACCAATGGGAGGAGCATGATGCCAGCCAAAGAAACGGTGGAAAAGATCGTGATCGAGTAAAGGACGATTCGTTTCCAATCGGCTTTCTTCTCGAACGCGATCTCGAGGAGGCAGCCGAAAAGAATGAAGGATGAGAAGACGCCCGGCTCCCAGAACTGCCCGAAATTCCGTTCGATGAGAGAATCGGTCGTGAAAAAGAAAAGACCGAAGCCTTCATAGGTAGAATAATTGGTCCGGAGGAACGAATAACCTCCGATGTTGATGGCGGCAAAAAGCGCTAGCGAGAAGAGGCAGATGATCGGAAGAACTTTCCGGTAAATGGACCTGAACTCGTCAAACGAGACAACCTCGACGATCAAAAAACCCGTCGCCACGATCATCAAAATTCGAATGATCCCGAAAGGCGTGGAGAAATCATGGGTGACGAAATAGGTCAAGGCCATCGAACCGGCCGTGACAATGGCGATCAAAAACGGGGCTTCGTAAAACGAATGGAAGAACTCACGAGGTTTTTTGCCAAAAGCGAAAAGCGGGAAACGATAGTAGAAGAAAAGGCAGATGGCAATAAAGAAGGAACCGCACATCGCGACCAAGGCGACTTTGTCGACGGCGTAATCGGACGAGAAGAAACAGAGAACGACGGCGAGGAGACAAAGGACGTATGGGGCGCCGCTTTTGCTCTTGGAGAAAAAGAGTTTTTTGAAGAATAGATGGATATTTTTGACCAGAAAACCAAGGCTTTGCTTAAACGGGGAAGCGGTTTTCTTTGGGAAATCGTCGGATTCGATCTTCGCGAAGAAGAGGCTGGAGATCTTGTTTTTCTCATCTTCTGAGAAATACAAAAACCAAACGGTGATGATGTAGAAAAGGGTGAAGCCCGCCGCTTCGGCGATGAAAACCTTCCAAGACGTCACCGGCTTGACCAAAATGAGGACGATCCCAACGCCGGTGCACAAAACGGCGGTCGGAAGAAAGCGCAGATAGGTCTTCAAGATAAAACGGCCCATCGAGATGTGCTGCTTTTTCTGATAAACGAGGAAATCGCGCAAAACGGCGCAGACAACTTGGGCGATGCAAACGGCGAGGCAGATCCCCGTCGCCCCGAACAGCTTCCCGAAAAGGAACATAAGCCCAAGGCCGACGATGGATGTGATGATGACGATGATGGCGGTGTCCTTGACCGTATTCATGACGTAGGACTGCGATTCCATGACCTGTTTTGGGACTTGAATCACCAACGGGGCGATCAAAAGAATGGTGCAGATGTAGGATTCCTCGTATTCCTGGCCCATCAGCATGGTGGTGAAGCCATAGCCGAAGATGCAAAAGCCCATGAAGATCAAGGCGATCACGACCATCTGGATTTTCCCGACGAAGGAAAAAAGGCGGTCGAAAGCCTTTTCTTGGTTCTTTTGAGCGGTCATACGAGTGATTTTCGGCAAGAACATATCGCTGACGACCGTCGATAGAGAATAGGCGTAGGTCTCTAAGGTCAAGGCAAACCCAAAGACGGCGATTTCCGAGGAATTGGAGACGATTCCCATGACCGGAGAAGCGAGGTTCGAGAGGATTTTCTGGCCCAAAACAATGATGCTAATCCAGAAGGAAAAGACGAAGATGGTCTTCAAAAGGCCTTTGTCTTTGAAGGAGAAACGAGGCTTGATCTTCATCTTGAAACGAATATACAAAACTTTGAAAAGGGAAACGACGAGGCTGGTTCCGACGGTGGCGAGAACGACCCCGAAAACTCCGAATCCGAAGATGACGGCCAAGGCCATCAAGGTGACGGAAATGATTTTTTGGACGAGAGTGCAGAGTTTGATGACGATGTAGTCCTCATTGGCCCCCAAAATGCCATTGACTGGAATGAGGGGGAATGAGGCGATGCTATAAATGCCGACGATGATGTAAAGCGATTGGAAGGTCACGAGTTCGGTCTCCTCCAATCCTTTCAAAACACCCAAAAAGAAATAGACTGCGAAGACGACGACAAAGATCACGACATCGATGATCAGGTACAGTTTGAAGACGAGTCCAAGGAAGTTTTCAGCGCTTTGCTTATCGTTGGTGGCCCGGTATTGGCTGAGAAATTTGGAAACGGCCGCGCTCAGTCCGAAGTCCAATAAGAAAATCCCGATGGTCGAAGAAGCCAAGGTGTAGAGCCCGTAATTGCCTTGCCCGATCGATTTGGCGAGCCAAGGAAAAAACAAAAGGTTGATCGCGAATTCGCAAATGAGAACGAAGTACGAGAGGATCGTGCCGAGCTTGACTTGTTTTTTTGTTCTCGCCTCAACGGCGTTCTCTGCACCCGTCATTATTTTATGATTCTATCATAAATCATCACTGCATTCCCGAAGATAGAGGAAATGCCCAATAACTCGTTTTTCCGATCGATTGCACAGGAAAGTCGGCCCGAAATGAAAGATGTTTTTCTTTTTCGCCGTTTCGGAAGCCAATCTTCAAGAAACCAAAAAAAGATAAATCAAAAACAGCCTCGAGCAATTGCTTTATTGAGGATGGTTCAAAAAAGATATCCAATCGAACTCATCGGTGTATCGCAACCCGGAAAGGCCTTTGAAAAAAGAGATTTCGCCCCGGACCCCTTTATGATTTTTCTTCGTATAGCAACTCGGGACAAAAACATCGGGATGGCCCGGGAAAGCCACGTCGGAATACAGCATTTTGTTCTTGTACGGCAAGGCCTCGAAGCGGTCGATGGTTTCTTGAGTGCAACCGAATTTATCGGCCATTATGTAGATGTTGTCGAAATGGATCCTCTTTCGTCTTTCAATCCATTTGACCTTGGCATGTTCGAAATCAGGATAATGGACGAAGACGACAGTTAGGTTTCGAAGGCCCACCTTCTCCCCAAGAAGTAAACCGGTCGGGTAGTCCCCTTCGCTCCGGGTCGTTTCGACGATATCGCATTCGACGTATTGTTTGAGATTGGTCGCGAAATCGTAGAAATCGTCACCTTTGAAACAAAGATTGATGGTCGGGGAATCGAAACGCATATGAAGATCGTGATAAACCTCGCCCCCGATGCAGAAAGACGAAATGATGGAAAAATCCTTATTGGTCAAGGCCGTGATGCGGTTTTTAAAATACTTGGCCCGGTTTTTGTCGCCAATAGACCGACCGATACGCTTAAGCATTGATCTCAATTTCATGGTTTCCTCCTTTTCTTCAAACGGGCTAGATGGCCCAGGTGATGTTCTCGGCCCGTTGAATCCCCTTAGGTCCCGAGACGAGGGTGTTTGAGGGGACGTTTTGATTTGATAGAAGCGAACCATATCCCACGACGACATTGTCTCCGATAATGACGTTCTTCAGAATCGAAGCCTCGGCGGCGATCCAAACGTGATTTCCAATGCGGATCTCGCCCTTCGTCGGTTTGCGATTGATCGAGTGTCCATCATCGTCCAAGAAAGTGCAATTCCATCCGATGTGGCAATCGTCCCCAAACGAAGTCGAGGAAGAAACGACGAGGAGGCAGCCGCTGTTGAAGACGACGTTGCGCCCGAATTCGGCGTTCCCGCCCTTCCCGACCGCGAAGGTGCAACCTTTTGAGAAAGCAAGGCGCCCATGGATCGTGATTGTCGAATCGGGATCTTGGGAAAATAGTATTACCCCCCCCCGACCGAATGAACCATCCGACATCCCAATCGTCACTCTTGCCCCTGGGTCGAGACGAAAGGAACCCTTGCGGCCGAGACCCTTCAATTTGACGGAGTGACCGACCCAAACGTGATGGATGAACAGGCCCTTGAATCCGAAATAATGCCAGTTGAAATGAACTGTCTTCGGCCACGCAAGGAGATGAACGAGGATTCTTCCCATATTCGAATCTTAGTCTAACCGCTGAATGCCCATTACTCAAACACAACAGCAAAGCCATTGATAAGCGCGCTTTTTTAGATTGAGGTCGGTTACATGAAAACAAACTCACGGGTCTCGTGCATTTTTCAAAAATATAAAGGCGGCGGAATCGGGTTTCATCTATCAGCGTTTAATCTTATAATTAATAGGCCCATAAGGCGGATTAATGGATAATTACTCGGTTCTGATGTCAGTCTATGGTCGGGAGAAACCCGACTTTTTGTCTCAGGCGATCACCAGTATTTGGACCCAAACCGTCGCGACCGACGATTTCGTTTTGATGTGCGACGGGCCTCTAACAGATGAGCTCAACGCCATCATCGCCCAACAGGAAGAAGATCATCCTCGCACTTTTCGAGCGGTCCGGATCCTTGAAAACAAAGGGCTTGGCAACGCTTTGTCGGTCGGAATCGGCGAATGCCGAAATGAATTGATTTTGCGAGCCGATTCCGACGATATCTCCCTCCCCCGAAGAGCGGAAAAAGAATTGGCTTTCCTTCAAGAAAACAACCTCGATATTCTCTCTTCTCCGGTCACGTTGTTCTCCATCGATCCGAAGATCCCGACCGGTCAAAGGAAGGTCCCGCTTTCCTCCGAAGAGATCCGGCGGTTCGCGCAAAAAAGATCACCCTTCAATCACCCTTCCGTCCTCTTTAGGAAAAGCGCCGTCATCAACGCCGGCAACTACTCTTCGAATCTCCGCTTCCGCCAAGATTATTTTCTATGGATCAAAATGATCCGAAACGGGGCTAAGGCAATGAACTTATCGGAGCCCCTCGTCCTAATGAGAAGCAACGAGAATCTGGTCCGCCGCCGGAAAAACAAAGAGGCCCATGCCTGCTCGATTTGGATCATGAAGTATATGCGTAAGACAAAATTCATCGGATTCCACCGCTACATCTTGGATCGCCTCGCATATGGCTTTCAGTATTGGGCCCCGAGCTGGCTTCTTTCCTTCGTCTACAAACACATCCTGCACAAATCCTGAGAAATCAAAAGGCCATGTTCAAAAACTCTTTGAATGAAGGCAGGTTTTTGTCTTTATCGGCGATGATCAAAGGAGAACCGTCTAGTTTTTGAATCGGCCAAACGATCCCGATATCCGGATCGTTCCACATGATTCCGCTGTCAAATTCGCCATAAAACTTCTCCGCGCACTTATAGGAAACAATTGACTCTTCGAGAACGAGGTAACCATGAGCGAATCCGGATGGAACAAGGATCTCTTTCGTGTTCTCGCCGGTCAAATCGAACCCCAGCCATTTTTTGAAGGTCGGCGAATCTTTTCGTAGATCGACGATGACGTCATAGATGTGTCCCGAAACGCAACGGACGAGTTTTGGCTGCTGTTTGACTCTTTGAAAATGAAGGGCCCGAACCACGCCCTTGTGGGACAGGGTGTAAAACACTTCCTGAAGGCTGTAATCGATCCCGTTTTGAGCAAATGTTTCTTTTGAGTAATCCTTAACGAATCCTCCGCGAAGATCAGGGGCGAAGAAAGGGGTAATGAGATAAGCCCCTTCAAGCGAGAGTTTTTCAAAGGAGAATTTCGTCATACTTTTTGTTCCTTGAGCCATTCGAAGGTTAATCTGACGCCTTGAACAAAGCGGGTTTTGGGGGCATACCCACAATCACGAGACAAGGAATCGATGCTAAAATTGGCCAAGGGGGCTTGGGTCCCGGTGAAGGGAACGTTCCCGAAATTGACTCGTCCGTTCGGCTTCAACTCTTTGATCATCTCCTCAAGAAAGGCCCGAAGCGGTTTGGCTTCACCGCTTCCGATGATATAGGTTTTATTGGCAAGACCTTTTTCGCCAAGAAGGCGGAAAGCTCCGACGACGTCGTCGATATAGGCAAAATCATAGTTTTGGTTGCCTGAGGTGAATTCCAAGTCTTGACCATGGATGATTTTCTTCAAGGTCGAATTGAGGAAGCGATCGGAAAGATCGCCGATCCCATAAGCGTTCGTGATGTTAGCCCAAACCAGATCGATGCCAATGGCGTTGGCGACCGGTTTGCACATCTCGTGGGCGGCGGCTTTGCCGGCGCCGTAGAGGTAATGGGGATCGGGCTTGGTTCCATCAAGATAGACGACTTGGTTCGTTTCGAATTCGGCGATCGAGCTGGCGAAGACGAATTTTTTGCATCCGATTTTCTTGGCTTCGATCATGGCTCTGACGGCAAGTTTGGCATTTTCGAGCTGAATCGCGTAGTCGCCTCTTTCGGCCCCCATCGAACCTCTCCAGGCGAAGTGATAGAAAACATCGTATGAACCGGAAGTAACGATCTTCTCAAGCTTCTCGATTTCTTCAAGCGAGCATTGGACATATTGAAGGTTCTTTTCCTTAAGGCCGAGCCGGCGCGGGGTCGGGGCCAAGTCAAAAGCCAGAACCCGGGAGCCGTGACGCAGCAACTCGCCGACCAATTTCGAGCCGATGAATCCATCGGCCCCGCTGATAATTGCATTCATTTTAAAAACTCCTTGGAAAAATCCTCGATTTGATTCTTCATAACCGCGAGAGCGTCCGCATTCCCGTCCTTATAATAAGCTTTGGTCCACTCGATGGTTTTGCTGACCGCTTGATCGATTTTATAAATCGGCTTCCATCCAAACGTCTTCTTGATGAGAGAATTGTCAAGTTCGAGATAACCGGCCTCGTGGAAACTGTTGGGGACTGAATGGTCGCTCCACTTTGCCGAACCTCCCCACAAACGGCAGAAAAGGGCGACGAGTTTCCCAGTCGTGATGACATCGCTTCGATCCGGACCGACGTTGTAATACCCGGCGAAGGAACCCGTTTCATATTGTTTTTTCGCGATGAGCAAATAGACGAAGAGGGGCTCGAGAACAAACTGATATGGGCGAGTCGAGGAGGGGTTGCGGACTTCGATGGACGATCCTTTTTCCGCGGCCCGGATGCAATCGGGGATGATCCGATTGGGCGAGAAATCACCGCCCCCGATCACATTGCCGGCCCGAGCGGTCGAAATGCGGGTGGCACCCTTAGCAAAAAAGCTGCGATTATAGGAATGAGTGACCAATTCGCTGCAGCTCTTCGAATTGCTGTAAGGATCGTATCCGTCGAGTTTTTCGTCTTCTTTGAACGGGTGATCGACCAAATCGTTGTTCTCATAGACTTTGTCGGTCGTGACGTTGACGAAGGAACGGACCGAGGGGGTTTGACGGATCGCTTCGAGGACATTAACGGTCCCCATGACGTTGGTTTCGTAGGTGTAGGCCGGCTCTTCGTAACCGATCAGGACGATCGGTTGGGCCGCGAGGTGAAAGACGATCTCCGGTTGATACTCTTTCATGACGGCGCCGAGTTTTTTCGCATCCCGGACGTCGCCGATGACGCTAACCATCCGATTCTTGAGGTCGCATATCGAAAAAAGATTGGGCTCAGTCGGGGGTTCGAGCGAATAGCCGATGACCTTGGCCCCGCTTTCGATGAGGATTTCGGACAGCCATGACCCCTTGAAGCCGGTATGCCCGGTCACGAGGATAGTTTTCCCTTTAAAGAAATCAAGCATGATTACCAGACTTTCCAAGGGGCTTTTTCGCTTGCCCACAAAGCCTCGAGTTTCTCTTTGTCGCGCATCGTGTCCATGCATTGCCAAAAGCCGTCATGCTTGAAGGCGTTCAATTCCCCTTTGGCCGCGCACCGCTGCAAAGGCTCGCGCTCAAAAACGGTCGAGTCGCCATCAATAAAATCGAAGATTGCAGGCTCTAGGACCATGAAGCCCCCGTTGATCCAACCTGAATCGGCCTTGTCTTTTTCCCGGAAGGCTTTGATTTTGTCGTCTTTGGCAAAATCGATGATGCCGAAGCGGCCCTCGGGTTGGATGGCCGTCATCGTCGCGATCAAGCCGCTCTTTTTGTGGAAAGCGATCTCCTTGGCGATGTCGACGTCGGAAACTCCATCCCCATAGGTGAGACAAAACGTTTCTTTCCCGATGAAGGAGGCGATCCGCTTGATGCGCCCTCCCGTCATGGTGTTGAGCCCGGTGTCGACGATCGTGACCTTCCAATTCTCGGAGACGTTGGAATGAATCGTCACTTGGCCGCCTTTGGTGAAATCGAAGGTAACGTTGCTGTTGTGCAGAGCGTAATTGGCGAAGTATTCCTTAATTATTTCTTGTTTGTATCCGGCACAGATGACGAAATCGTCGATCCCAAAATGGGAATACATCTTCATGATGTGCCAAAGGATCGGCTTTTCGCCGATCTCGATCATCGGCTTGGGTTTGAGATGCGATTCTTCGCTGATGCGCGTCCCGAATCCGCCCGCCAAAATTACTGTCTTCATGTTTGTCCTCTGATAGATGAATTATAAGCCCAAAGCCCTTTTCCATAAAAGACAATAGAGAAGCCGATTTTTTGGTCAACCGCACCCGAGCCGGTTTGGCTACCCAAGGCTTTTTGGGACGATAATACCCCCACTCAATCGGAATTGCCGAAGGACTAACTGTTTATCTTTATAGATAAAACCAATAGAATAATGAGGCAAGAAAAGGACGGAGACCCGACTGAACTTTGATCTCGCTTCCAGACGAGCCAAGCCCGCACGGGTCGATTGTCCGCCTTAGAACAAAAAGGAAAGTCCATGGAACAATGCACCGGCTACGACATCCCGATCCTCGTTAATTTTTACAAGAACCAAAAACGCGTCCAAAGGCTTTTCGGGGTTTTGGCCAAGGTCAAACCGACCCGCCTTTATCTATTTCAAGACGGAGGCGACAACGAAAAGGACGAGGCTCTCCTCAACTCTTCATTCGAATACGTCAAATCCCTCATCGTTTGGCCTTGCGAAACAAAGTTTCTCCGTTATCAAGAAGACGTGGGTTCGGCCGCGGCCGACTTCTATGCTCTGAAATGGATGTTTAAAACCGAAGAAATGGGGATTTTCATCGAGGACGACCAGAATCCCGATGTGTCCTTTTTCGATTACTGCCGGGAATTGCTCATCAAATACAAAGACGAGAACAGGGTCTCCTACATTTCGGGCGTGAACCCGTGGGGACTTTTTGGGGAACAGAACAACGATTATTTCTTCTCGACCCGCGGAAGCCTTTTCTGCTGGGGGACATGGAAACGCTTCGTCGATCTTTTCGACGAGACCTATTCGTGGCTCGATATCCGGCACTGCAAAAAAATCCTGATTGAATCGTCAACTGACGAATTTGGGGCCAAATCCACGATTAAAAAAGCCCGGAGACTCCGCGATACGCAGAAACCCGACATCGAGGTGCTGGCCTGCGCCACCACCGTTTTCAACCACATGCTGGCCGTTGTCCCGACCCGGAATCTAATCATGAACTGCGGGGTCGATGCCGGAACCCAAAACGGATCGGATAAACTTGCCTTGATGCCGAAAAAGAACCAAAAGCAATTCTTCGCCAAGACCTATGAAATGGTCATGCCTTTGCGCGAACCGCCCTTCATCTACGAGGAGCCGGGTTACAAAGATTACTACCATTCGACTTGGGCAAGCCGCCTCCACACGAAACTCGCCGTCGCCGTCCGCCGGATCGTCTTTGGACGCAAGAAAAAATGACGTTTCGACGCGTCGAGTCAACCGCCATTTATTTCTTCAGGTAATACGATTGGTACCAAAGCCAGAATTTTTTGAGGCCTTCTTCGATCGAGGTTTTGGGGGCGAATCCGAAGGCATTGACCAAATCATCGACGTCGGCATACGTTTCGTAAACATCGCCCGGCTGCATGGGCTTGTATTCGATAAGGGCCTTTTTCCCGAGGATTTCCTGGAGGACATCAACGAAATGCTTCAAGGATTCGGTGTGGTTGTTCCCGATGTTGTAGACTTTGGCCTCGTTCCCCGATTCATCCGGGAGAGGCTTGTTCGGAATGATTCGGACGATCGCCTCGACGATGTCGTCGACATAAGTGAAATCCCGGTACATGTCCCCGTGGTTGAAAACCTCGATGGGCTTTCCTTTGACGATCTTCTCGGTGAAGGAGAAATAGGCCATGTCGGGGCGGCCGAAAGGTCCGTAAACGGTGAAGAAGCGAAGGCCGGTGGAAGGGATCTTATAGAGATTCGTATAGCAATAGGCCATCAGTTCGTCGCTTTTCTTCGTCGCCGCATATAGGGACACCGGGCGATCGACCTTGTCTTCGGTCGAGAAAGGGACCTTCTTGTTGAGGCCGTAGACCGAAGAGGACGAGGCATAAACAAGGTGGGTGACCGGGTGATGGCGGCAGGCTTCGAGGATATTGAAAAAGCCAATGATGTTGGAATTGATGTAGGCCTCGGGGTTGGTGATCGAATAACGGACCCCGGCTTGGGCGGCGAGATTTATGACGTAATCGGGGGCGAATTTGACGAAAACCTCTTCAAGGGTTTTCTTATCGGCCAAATCGCCGAGGACGAAGACGAAGCCTTTGCCTTTTTTTAACTCATCCAAGCGGGCTTTCTTCAAAGAGACGTCGTAGTAATCGTTGAGGTTGTCGAAGCCGATGACGCGGCGGCATCCCGCGGCTAAAAGCTTCTGGCAAAGATGAAAACCGATGAAACCCGCGGCCCCAGTGACAAGGTAGGTTTTCCCAGGATCCAAAGGAAGAAGGTTCTTTCTCATCAGTCCCTCCCAAAAAGATCTCGGGTGTAGACCTTGTCTTTGACGTCGTCGAGGCATCGGTCATAGCGGTTGGCAATGATCAGGGCCGATTTCTTCTTGAACTCCTCAAGATCGTTGACGACCGGGGAACCAAAGAAATCAGGATCCCCGAGCGTCGGCTCGTAAACGATGACCCGAACCCCTTTGGCCTTAATCCTTTTCATGACTCCTTGGATCGAAGAGGAACGGAAATTGTCGGAATTGGACTTCATCGTCAAGCGGAAAACCCCAACGATGGGCTGAGCGACGCTGGACGGGTCGAAATGAACTTTCCTCAAGATCTCGTCCGAGATGAAATCCTTACGGGTGCTGTTGCTGTCGACGATGGCGGAGATGAGATTCTCGGGGACGTCGGTGTAATTCGCCATCAGCTGCTTGGTGTCTTTGGGCAGGCAATATCCGCCGTACCCGAAGGAAGGGTTGTTGTAGGCATCGCCCACGCGGGGATCGAGACACACGCCGGAGATGATGGCTTTGGTGTCGAGACCCTTGCTTTCGGCGTAGGTGTCGAGTTCATTGAAATACGCGACCCGAAGGGCCAGGAAGGTGTTGGCGAAAAGCTTGACCGCTTCCGCTTCCGTCGAATTCATGATGAGGACCGGGATGTCCTGTTTGATCGCCCCTTGGCAAAGGAGGGCGGCGAACTTGTCGGCCCCGTCCTTCATGGTTTTGTCCTTCAGCACGGTCCCGACGATGATCCGAGAAGGGTAGAGGTTGTCGTAAAGGGCTTTCGATTCCCGAAGGAATTCAGGCGAGAAGAGAATCCGATCGTGATGGTATTTCTTCCGAAGCTGCTCGGTATAGCCGACCGGCACGGTCGATTTGACGACGATGAAGCATTTCTTATTCACTTTCAGGATGGAAGCGATCGCCGATTCGACCGCGGAGGTGTCGAAATAATTGAGCTTGGGATCGTAATTCGTCGGGGTGGCGACGATGACGTATTCGGCGTCTTTATAGGCCGAATCCATGTCAGTCGTGGCTTTGAGGTTCAGATCGCGGCTCGTCAAATACTCGACGATTTCTTTATCTTGAATCGGGGAAACCCGTTTGTTGAGTTTCTCGACTTTTTCCTTGATGACGTCGACGGCCACGACTTCGTTGCGCTGCGAGAGGAGAACGGCCAAGGAAAGACCGACATAACCGGTCCCGGCAACGGCAATTTTCATGATGCGAAGTCCTCCTTGGAGATGAAGATTCCTAGAAGTATTTTACTTGCTTAAGAAGCAAAAAGGGATAAAAAAGGATTCGAAGGCCGGGTTTTGCCCCCTTTGGAGGCGAAAGATCGAATTGAGCCGAACCCATTTGACGTCCAAATGGGGATTTTCCGCTTAAACTTCTGCTTTTTTTGGCATAGTGTTGTAGCCATGGAAACGCTCAATCGCCTTTCGATCAATCGAGTCGTTTGCCTCATATCGACTTTCCCATCCAGTGGGAAAGCCCTAATCGGGACCGGCGTTTTCATCCTCAGCAAAGCTGGGGAGCCCCTCATGGCGACGGCCCTCCACGTCGCCAAAGACGTTGACCAAACCACAACGATCGAGATGAGCAATGGGCCCGGCAAGAAGCCAAACGCTTTCAATCTGTATACCATCGCGGGGGGCCATTATCGCAAAAGCCCGGCCGCCGACCTCGCCGTTTTCGACCTTATCGGAATCAAAGAGAAGGACAAGCCCCTCTTCACCAATCGTTTCATCACCCCGTCGGCCCTGAAAGGTGATTCCGCAAAACCGCTCTCCCGCGATCTCGAAATGACGATTGTCGGGTTCCCGTCGGGCCTCGGGCACGACGCGGATGGTTCGTTGGTCCCATTGTCTTTTCGAAGCCATGTCGCGAGCGACTTCTTTTCCCTCGCCGACCCAGATTTTTCCACAAAATTGATCGTTTATTGCCTTGAAAACGGGACGGTGGGAGGTTATTCCGGAGCTCCCGTCTTTTCCCTTTCGCCCGATAGCAACGGCTTATATGGATTCATTAAAGGCAACGTCAATGACGACCAAGGCGGGAAAATCGCCGTGGCGACCCCGGCTTGTTTCATCAATTCACTGATCTAACACATCGATTTGTTTGAGGACGGCCCTTCCGCCCGCTTCGAAAAAGAGGCTTTATTTCTTTTCGCCGTATTTTTGAATGAAGACCGCGATGTTCGAAAACTCAAGGCTCCGCTCCTTGATTTTTTCCAAAGGCCAATCCCACCACTTGATCTTGAGCAAGGCCTCGATTTGGCTTTCCTCAAAACGGTAACGAATAAGCGAAGCGGGGTTCCCACCGACGATCGAATACGGGGCGACGTCCTTGGTCACGACGGACCCCATCCCGATGATGGCCCCGTCCCCGATGCGGAGACCCCCTTTGATCAAAACGCCTTCCCCGATCCAAACGTCGTTTCCAATCTCAAGGTAATACCCATTCTGTGTCGTCAGGATTTCCTCGAAGTGGGCCGACGAATTGCCGGCTGGGAGAGGATGGCCGGTATCGTAGAAGATTTGGCTCGTCGAGACGAAGACTTTGCTGGGATGGGTCCCCACGACTGCCACGACCTTGTTGCCAATCGAACAGAATCGCCCGATTTTGATTTTCGGAAAAAAAGAATCGGAGCCAATCGTGGTCGAAAGCCCGATGAACGATCCGTTGATGAAGGCCGTCCCGTCTATCTTCGCGTAACCTTCGAAAACGGTCTTTTCATCCAAGTGGCAGGAATTGGAAATGACAGTATTCGATTGGCGGTAAAGGCGCTTGATCAGACGCTTCCTTTGGATTCTGTCGCGCATTTTTCGTATGAGCATTAGTCCTTCTTCCTGACCTCTCGCCACTTGGAAGAGATCTGCTGACGGATGGGTAGGCACGAACTGGCGGGGAGGCAGGCGAGCTGAGCTTTCTTGTAGTTTGCGAAGACATTGATAAGGATTTCGCCCATAAAGCCGAAGATTCGCCGATCCTTGATCCCCGTTAAATCGATCCGATCCTTGATTTCATCGATGATGGCGAAATAAAAACCCGCGTATCCATCGAAGAAGCTTTTCCGGCAGATCATCATGTTCCCGGAGCAAAGGGAATGGGAGGCGTAGACTTCGCGGAGGGCGGTGAGGGCTTCGGGGTAGAGTTTTGCGATCGCCGGCTCAAGGAGATCGATATTCGCCGCTAGGGCGGTCCGGTTGAGGGCGTAGACATCCATCCCGTTGAAGTTCGAGGCGATATCGGTTGGGGTGGGGAAATACACCTCGTTCTTTTTCATAAGGCGCCGGACGTCGGTTTGGGTGAGCATGAAGCGAAAGACCCGCTTCTTGGAGAAGAACCAATCGTAATGGTCAATGACGATGATGGCGTTCGAGTCTTCCGCTTGAAGGGATTTCCATAGAAAATAAAAGCCCGAATACTCTGAATAAAGATAGTTTTGGTCGCACAGGGAACCCGATGGGAGATTATCGTCCCGCCAAGGGTAAGAACGGTCGATCGTGTGGGATTTCATCCCAAGCCAAAGGGTGTGATATCCCTTGGGATAACCGTATTTCCATTCATCCCGGTGGGTTAGGACGAAGATCAGAACTTTTTCTTTTTTCATGGTTTGGTTATGCTCGCTTCCCCGAGGGTCCACGAGGGATCGGGTCTTCTTTCAGCCCCGAACCTTCCTTTTTTCGTAATAAGAGAACATGGGGCTGAGAAACCTCGTCTTCAGATAAAAGAGTTGGATCACCTTCTTGAAAGTCAGGCAGTTGGCGAATCGGCTCTTCTTGACGGCCTTCGAGTAATCAGGCTCTCGAAGAAGCTTTTTGAAGGATAGATAGCGATCGCTTTTGCTGGCGAGGTTCGCGGGGGAGCAAAAATAATGAGCCAACATCATCGGGATATAGACGGCGGTGAGCGAGCTCCAGAAATTGCGATACTCGGAAAGGGGTCTTGCACTCTTCTTGAGATACCCCTTCCAGGCCTCGATCAGATTCTGGTAGACCTCGGGCCGATTATTCTCAATCGTGAAGGTGTTGCTCGTTTCGCTGATGGCGTAATGATAACCAAGGAAATTGAGGTCAACCCCAAGAGTCGAAGCCGAATCGAGGGCGGCGAAGAGAAAAAACTGATCCTCCGCCATCGAAAGGGAGACGTCGAAGCGGACGCCGGCGAGGCCCTCGCGCCGGAAGGCTTTCGCGTAGACCGATTTCTGGTTGAAGCCGGGTACGGTATTGATGAAGGGGTTGAAGATCGTGTAACGCACATCCTTCAAATAGAGGAGACGCCCTCCCTCTTCGCGCCTTTCCACATCGTCGCTGCCAAAGACCACGATGTCCGGGCCGTTCCATTCCAAAACCTTCTTCCGAAGCTCTTTGACGAGCCCATCCGGGATCCAGTCGTCGGCATCGACGAAAACGACGTAGGCGCCGCGGGCATCGCCAAGCCCGATGTTCCGAGCGGCCGAGACTCCCGGATTGGAGATCACGATCCTTCTGAGCCGTTCGTTGTCGACGAAAGGTCGCGAGGAAGTGAGTTCGTTTTCCCTTTCGACGACGATGACTTCGTAGTCCCCATCAGTTTGTTTTCCGATCGATTCAAGGCATCGCGAAAAAAGCTCGTTGGTAGTTTTGTACAACGGAATTATGAATGAGCAGAAAGGCGGGTTCATTTGAGTCATTTTAGACCACCCCTTGTGGGAATTCCACCCTCGCGGGAGGAAAGAAAAGCCAAAGAACCTTCGGCATGACATAATAGTACCATGCTTAAGCATGCCTACCTCATCATGGAGCATTCGAATCTCCCCGTCGCCCAAACGGCGCTGCGGATGATCGACGACCCCCGAAACGAAATCTTCATTTACATCGACGGCAAAGAGGTCCACGAAAGCGACTTCGCGACCACCAAGGCCCCGATTCACTTTCTCCATCGCCACGTCGATTTCGGCTGGGGCGATTTCCTCCCCGTCGAGATCGCCTTGATCAAGTTCGCGGCCGCGACGGGCCACTTCCGTTACTACCATCTCCTCTCCGACTGCTGCCTCCCCATCAAAAGCCAGGACAAGATCCACGATTTTTTCGACCGCGATTCGAAAAGGATGATTTATCTCCACGTCAACCGCTACACTTTCAAATCGATCCAGCGGGAATGCCAAACGAATTACCCCTTCGTAAACTCAAAGGATTTTCGAAAGAAAAGATGGCTGAAGCTGCTGGCCAAGATTCTGGTGAGGGTCAAGATTCTCTTTGGAGTCAATCGGCTCAAGAACAACAAAGAGATCCCCGTCGTTTACAACGGCTGGCAATGGTTTTCCATCCCCGACGATTTCGCCCGCTTCATCGTCAAGAACGAGAAACTTCTAATCAGGACTTTTTCCCGGGTTCTCGCCAATGAAGAGGATGCTTTCCAAAGCCTTGGGATGAATTCCGCTTTCCGTTACCGGATGTACGGCTACGACGGGAATGACGACGCCCAAAACGCCAGCAAACGGATGATAAAATGGAATCGGAAGCACTGGACCCCCCTCGTTTTCACCAAGGGTGACTACGAGGAGATCGTCCGCAATCCGAATTGCTTCTTCGCCCGCAAGTTCTATGCCGATACCGACATGGAGATCGTTAAGATGGTGGAAGAATCGGTCAAGGGCCCGGCAAACCAATGAACAACCAAAGAATGACGATCATGATCATCAGTTGCGACCTCTACCGCGAGCTTTGGGATTGCACTTTTCATTTTTTTGACAAGAATTGGCCCGATTGCCCTTACCCCAAGCTTCTCGTGAGCGACAAGAAGACCGATTATGTCAGGAATGGGGTTCAAGTCCTCGCGATCGAGGGACGGGATTTTGGGGGGCGAATCAATGAAGCCTGCCAATCCGTCCACACCCCCTACGTTCTTTTCGTCCCCGAAGAATATTGGGTCACGAAACCCATCAAAAGCGATCAAATCGAATACCTTCTCGATCTGATGGAGAAAAACGATTTGGGATATCTCCGAATGCAGCAATATCAGAGGCTGAAGAAGGGCCGAAGGATCGGGAACGGAGTCCGCTCAATCGCCATCGAGAGATCTTTCGACGTCGACAACCACCCCTTCATCGCCAGAACGGAAATCCTTCAGGGCGGGGCGGCCGCGGACGAAGAGGCCCATGTCTACGAAAGGCGGCTCTCCAAACGCTATTTGGCGATGGGGGTCGAGGCCGCTTACGCCAAAAAACGCTACTTCCCCTTTCAGGAAGCTCTTACCAGAGGCCTCTTTTTTCGAAGAGCCTATCGCATGGCCCTCCTCAGCGGATGCTATCGCGGAGGGCGGAGGGAAATGACGTCTTGGGAGGAATGCAAATTCAACGCCCACATCAAGCCTCGGGATTGGTGCCCGCGTTGGCTTTACGCCATCATCCGCCGGCAGGCCCACAAAAAAGGCCACCTTCTCGCCGGCGAGGAACCCGAAGACCTCACCATTTGACACTCATGATCAAGAAATTGAAAACCAAACACGCCGAGCTGGCCTCCTTGTTCTCCAAAGCCCGGCCCTTCCTCGTCAAAGGGACATACCGCATCGCCCCGTCCGAGAAATATTTTTGGCTCGCCGGCACGAAAAAAGAGGCGAAGCATTATGGGAATACCCATGGAGTCCGAACCCCGATGGCCAAAAGGTTCGTGCTTCCCTTCTTTTTCTTCAAATCAAGCGGAGGGGAAAAGGCTTTCGGCCGCATGGCTTTGATCTCCCCTTTAGGGAAAATCACCATCATCGGGGAAAAAACCGATCCGGTCGCTTATGTTTTCCCCGATTTCGAGTCGAGGGAATCGATTGAGGGTTTCTTTCGCAATTACCGCTTGATTCAACCCTACCTCTTCTTGCCTCAAATCATCTGGACCGATGAGGAGGACAAAGCCTTCGCGACTTCTTTCATCGAAGGCCAACATCCCTTCATGTCGATTACCGACCTCTTGGGACTGCTTTCCGCTTCCGCGGCTGCCATGATCGAAAAAGAACCTGCCTCGGTTCGATCGATCGCCCCGAAGAAAGGGTCCCTCGCCTTCGCTTTGACGACATCGCCGCTCCCATATTTTCTTCAACACGGCGACGTCCATAAGAACAATCTCCTTGCTAAACCCGGAGAAAAGCCTTCGTTCATCGATTTTGAATTGCTCGGCTTCCATCCGGCCGGATTCGACATGCTCTCCCTGATCCTCGAGCCGATTCTCGAAGGCAGAAAAGCCGGCGAGAAATCGATCCTCACATTCCTTGAGGGATCTTATGATTCCTATTTCGGAAAGGTCTTCACGGCCTTGAAAACCCCTTTTGGGCAAGAAGACCGCGACAAATATCTCGCCTTCGCCATCTGCGAGGTCTTCGACCGCTATGAAGGCAAGGTGCAAATATCGAGGGCCGGGGCGGAGAAAAGAATCGGCACAATCCTCGAGACCCTTCCTCTTGAGACGCTTCCGTGGTGCAAAAAACTCGATCGGGTCATTCATCACCGCTAAAAATAACGGCTATTTGACGAAGGTCCACCAAATCTTCACCAAACGCGTCGAGACTCTTTCCCATGCCCTACGAAAGGATCCCTTTATCTTCTTTTTCTTCTTCGCCACCACCTGACCATCGGGCGAGATGTAGCCCGTCGAGGCCGAGCCTTCGTGCCGGCGCCAAATCGACAGTTTGTCGGCGATGAAGAGGACTTTCCCGTGTTTGGTCGCTTCAAGCCCGATCCATTCGTCATAGAAGAACGGCATTTTCTTCGGGAAGGGAAGAATCCGTTTGGTCAATTCTTTCCGAAAAGCGATCAAGGATCCGCCATACGATGTCTTCATGATGTTGCGGAAAAGACCCGGCTTCGCTTTCCGGTCGCGGTAATAGGAATCGGAGATCACTTTGAGGGAGCTGTCCCCGACCAAGCAATCATGCTGGATGAACCAAACCTCAGGATGGTCTTCAAAGGCCTTGAGGACCTTCGCCACTTTGCCATTCATCCAAACGTTGTCGTCGTCGGAAAGGAAAATGACGTCCCCCGTGCAATGGGAGATGGCGTTCTCGTAATTCGCGTTGCAGCCCGAATGGGGAATTTGGAAGATTCTGACCCGATGGTCCTTAAGGGAATATTCATTGAGAATGGCAAGGGTCGAATCGCTCGAGCCATCGTCGGAAACGACGATTTCATCTCCGGTTTGAAGATTCGTCAAAATGGTGTCGATTTGCTCGCGGAGGTATTTCTCCGAATTGTAGGTAACGAGAGCCACCGAGGTTTTCATCATGTTTGATTATATTGCCAAATTCCCTTTTGTCTTGTTTTTTCTTCCATGTCGCCTTCCTTCGAACTCGGCTCGAATATGAAGAATATCGATCGGAAAGCATCGGAGGAAATGGCATTGAGGTCCGAATTAAGTATACTTAATTGAAACCATGGCCAAACATTATCGAAAAGAGCTGATCAGCCTCGGGGAGAACTGCGAGCCGGATTTCAAGATCCGCAAGTTCGACCGAAACGCCAAGTCTTACGCCTATTCGTGGGCGGCCATCCATGATCGCGGATTGTTTTTGGCTTCCTTATCCGACCTCGACGGTTTGCTCGAAGGGGAAGTGACGAAGGAAAAATCCGCCATCGTCGAATTCTCCCATTATCAGGCGGCCTTTCATCTCCGCCCCCAATACATCGATGAGACCGATGTTGTCCCGGAAGAGGGTCTGAAGGAGTTGATGGCCCGGGAAAAGCATCTCATCGAAAAGACGAAGAGACTTTATGAAGACGAGGGGGCCGACGTTTGCTTCCTCCAAGCCGTGAAGTCTTTGGGGTTTGAGGAAGACGCCGCCTACGTCTCCGCCCTTTCGAAACACCTCTTTTCGTTGTGCCGATCGCCCAAGGTTTTGCTCGTGCTCGTCTTTGAGGAAAAAGGCCTCAAAATCGCCCCCTATAAGAAGATGGAGACCGAGCGGGTCAAGATCCGTTTCGTCCACCGCTTCGCCGAACCCAAGGATCGGGGCGACCTCTATGGGTGGTTGGCCATCCTGAAGGAATTCGGGGCCGGCAGCACTCTCCGCTATATCTACAGCGATTCCCCAATCTGCCGATTTCTGTTCCGACCCTTCGTCACCCTCCGCCACGCCCTGAAAAAACGCCGAAACCTTTAAGGACGGCCCCGAAGGATCGGCAGCCCTTTCCGCCAACAATGGGCGAGGAAATGAATGGGCTTCATTAAATACCAAATCGCATAACGCAATATATAGGCCAGGGGATGGCCTTCCAATTTGAAATATCGCATATAGATCCGGAAGACTCTGTTCCGGTATTTCATCGGCATCCAGGGTTTCCTCGCCACGACGAAATGGAGGACCTTGACGTTGTCACGGATCCAGCGGTACTCGCCATGACGGAGGCGCATATTGTCGGGGATCGTGCAATTGAGCCGCCGGTCCACCACATTCACGACCTTCCCCTCGAAGGCCAAGTTGAGAATGTCCTGATCGGCGAAGACGATGCGGCCTTGATTGGCTTTGACGATCCCATCGTAGAAAGAGACGCCAATCGAACGGAATTTGGTGAGGTTCATCAAAAGAACCCCGGAATTGAAATAGAGATTCGAAGGCTTAAGTTCAATCTTCAGGAGCTCATAGACCCCGACTTCCTGATCGGAATACGGCCCTCCGTCTTGGCCATCGCGCCGGATCGAGGGGGCGGCGAGGAAAGCCTCGCCGAAATCCGTCTCGTAGAATTCCTTGAGGGAACCGTTCACCACGAGGTCGGCGTCGAGGTAAAGGAGGCGGTCGACGTCCCGGTCGACGGCGAGCTGAGGGAGAAGCCGGTTGATGCTTTGGCTGTAATAACGGGGCAGGGAGGTATAAAGCTCGGAGGAGAATTCCCCTTCCCCGATGTCGACGAGGAAGACTTCGCAGTCAAAACGCGAAAGGGTTCCTTTGATCTTCTTCTCGGCTTTTTCGCCTAACCCGTCGTGCATCACGTAGAACCGGTGATGGCCGGGATTATTCGCGCAGAAGGAAACGGCGGCCGTGATAAGGCCGGGGACAAAGGCTTCGTTAATGGCGAAAAGGACGTTCATTGGAAAAGCTCCGCGTATTTTCTGGCGGTTTCTTCAAGATCCCATCCCTCCTCCTTCAGCTTGAGGTGGGCGTCTTCGCGATCGGAAGGCTGAGAAGATTGAAGGATCGAGGAGGCCCAACCCGCCGGCCCTTCCTCAAGAGGGAGAAATTGAAACGAGGAAAGGATTTTAGCTTCTTGAGGGATCGTCCCGGCGGTCGCGAAACAAGGCAAGCCGGAGCATTGGGCCTCCACGAGGACCAAACCCAAGCCTTCGAAGGCCGAGGGGAGGAGGAAAGCGTCGAGCCCGCTGTAGAAACTCTGATAATCAAGGAATTCGGTCACGATTTGGCATCTGCCCTCGAGCCCGACTTGGCGGCATTTTTCGCGGATCGCTCCCTCGAGAGGGCCACGCCCCGAAAGAAAAAACCTAGCCTCGGGATCCCGGAGTCCGATCTCTTTGTAGACATCCAAAAGGAAAAACTGGTTCTTCTGCGGATCGAAACGCCCGGCCGAACCATAGACAACCGTCTTGGGGCCGTATCCGAATTTGGTGCGGAATTCTTCCCGCTTCTTCGCGGAGAAGGCCAAAGCCTCCGTGTCGATCCCGGTGGCGATCACACGGGCTTTCTCAGCGTCCTTTTTCGCGAAGGCGAAGCGGGCGGCGAGGCTCGAGCAGGCGATGTAGCGATCGACGAAACGATGGGAAACGCGTTTGTTCCATCCGATGGCGAGGCTCGCCATCCGGCTCGGGCGAATCCCATGCCCGGCATTGTGGCCGTAGACGAGGGTTTGCTTGATCTTGAAACGTTTGGCGTACTTCGCCATGTCGATCTGATCAAGGCATTGGACGTTGCAGACGACCGCGTCAAATTCGCCAGCGTGCTCGCGGTAGAATCGTTTGATTCCCCGGACGTATTTGAAATAACCTTCCCGTCTTTTGAGAAGGAGGTCGTAAACACGAGCCCCCAACTCCTCTAAGCGTTTCTGCTTGGCGATGGGGTGGCCATAGACATTGAGAAAATCGAACTGGATCTTCGAACGGTCGAGATGCTCGTAAAGCCCGTAGACCGTCGCCTCGGTCCCTCCGAAATTATCGGACATCCCAATTTGAAGGATCCTTATCGGCTTTTGAGGCATTGATACTGCCCATAAAGCTTCGGATGGTCGATCATCCACTGCTTCAGGTCCTCAATCTGGGCTTTAAACGGCTTCCGATAAGCCAAATTCGTCGAGAGAAGGGAATAGTCCTTGGCTTCGCCTTCGCGGGCTTCGAGAGGTTTCGAGATCCCAAAAACCGACATGATGTTCTCGATGGTCCCGTAACGGGTCTCCTTTTCTCTCGAGACGAGATGATAGATGTTCTTTTGAACTTTTAGATGGCTGATGGTGAAGATGGTCTTGGCCAGTTCCAAGGTCGTGATCCCAGTCCAAAAAGCATTCGTGAGGCCCCATAGGGAAGAAGCGGGGTTCTCGATGACGTTGTTGAGGTAATTGGGGGTGATTTTGAGAGGGGTCGGCCCGATGATCGAGAGGCGGAGGTTGATCGCGTCGGGAGAGGAGACCTCCCCGGCCCGTTTGTATTGGCCATACGGCGTCGCGTTGTCGGGGGCGTCGGATTCGAGGTAACCCCCTCCGGCCCGTTCCCCGGAGAACACGAAATCCGTCGAAATATGGAACAGTTTGGTTTTGGTCCCGGCGATGAAGTCAACGATCTGGTGGGGCATTTCGGAATTGATTCTCTTGGCAAGTTCAGGATGATCGAGCATCGGCTGACCGAGGAGGGCCGCGCAGTTGATGATATAGTCGTAGCCGGGGCCGACGATCGCCTTCTTCAATTGGCCCCAATCCCCCGTATCGACGATTTCATCGACGGAAAAACCATTCTTCTTCAGATCGATCCCATAAACCTCCTGATCCCTTTCCTTGAGGAAGGTATAGATCATGTGCCCCGCCATCCCGGCCGAGCCGATAATTAGATATTTGTTCATTTTTTGATTCCTCCGGAATCATATTCAAGGACCAGATCGATAACGTTTTTGGCCACCGCCTGCTCCTTTGGATCCTCTTTGAGGAAGGCGAGAAGCTTCTCATACATCTCGGCGATCGGGTAATCGCGGCTGTCGGGATCGATGAAGATGCGTTCGTTCGGCGTCTCTTTCCGCCTTCGCTTGTCGAAATCGGGAAGTTCATTCTCAATCTCCCCCCGTCTCAGGCCCGTGATTTTGATGTCGATGTCTTTGTAGGGAAGGTAGCCGGCTTGCCGGATCATCTGCTCGGCGACATAGAGGATTTTGACCGGCTGGCCCATGTCAATGTCGAAGACCTGCCCATCCGAGGAATACACGGACGACTGAAGGATCAACTTCACCGCCTCGTCGAGGGACATGAAGTAACGACTCATATTTGCGGAGGTGACGGTCACTGGCCCTCCGGCCTTTATCTGACTGGCGAAAAGGGGAACGACGGAGCCACTCGTCGCAAGGACATTGCCGAAGCGGACGCAGGCGAAGGAAGTTTTGGAAACCTTAGCAAAATGCTCGCAGCACATCTCGCCGAAACGTTTGGTGGCCGCCATGACGTTCATGGGATTGACCGCCTTGTTCGACGAAAGAATAACGAATTTCTTGGTCCCCGCTTCGGAGGCGGCTTTGGCGATCAGATAGGTCCCGATGGCGTTGGCCCTGATGGCTTCGTTGGGGTTGTCTTCCATCAGAGGGACTTGTTTGTACGAGGCGGCGTGATAGACAAAATCGGGATGATAGTCGCTGAAAAGACGGGTCACCGTTTCTTCATGGAAAGTCGACCCGACGACAGGGATGATTTGGACGGGCGAATTACCTGTTTTAGCTAACAATGAACGAATTTGTTGCTGGGTGTCATAAAGCCCGGCCTCATAAAAATCGAAGAGGATGATGGCTTTGGGCGATCGGGCGGCGATGTCAACGGCAATTCCACTTCCAATCGACCCGCCGGCCCCGGTCACCAGAATCGTTTGGCCTTTGAGCATTTCGGTGATGGCGGATTCGTCGACTTGAACGCCTCCGCGACCGAGTAATTCTTCGTAATCGACGTCGATGACCTTCATCTCGTGGAGGTTCTCCATTTCGCTGAGAAGGGGGAGCCGCCTGATTCTCACATTGCATGAGCGGAGATATTCGAGGATCTGGTGGAGCCGGGGCTCCGAGAGGGCGGCCACGGCGATGATGACTTCCTCGGCCTTGTACATATGGACGAATTGGGCGATTGAGGAGATCGGACCCAAAATGCGAATCCCCGAGAGGGTGTTACCAATCTTGTTGGGGTCATCGTCGACGAGGCGGACGACGCTGATCGAGCTTTCGGGGTTGGACCGACTGTCGTCGATGACGATTTTGGCGGCCCCGCCGGCCCCGATCACGATCGTTCGAATGGGGTTCTCGCGTTTGCGGTGCTTGGCCCTGACCGCCATGAAGACTCTTCGCACAAATCGGAAAACGACGAGGAAGAAGAGTTCGGCGACCGTTTCGAGGGCGAAAGCCTTCCAGTTAATATAGGTGAAGTATGGGGAAAGATTATGGAGAAGGTACATCATCACATAGAGAACGATGTTGAGAATCATTGTGACAAGCATGACGCGAAGGGACTCGAAAAGACCGAAATTGTCGGTTTCCATCCGGTATATCCCGAAAGCGGCATTGACGGCCACCGTCGCGAAAGCCCATATCAAACCATAATAGAAAACCCAGGCGTGGGTTGCGCTGAAAAGGTTATCGAAAGTCGACCAAGCGGCAAGGCCATAGACGATGAAAACGATGCCGAAATCGCCGAAAATGAGGGCGGCGGTGCGAAGGATCTTGGTGTTCTTTCTACTGTTCATGCTGTCGGACATAATATTTTACCATCATCGCGGCTATTCCTAAAGAAGGCGGCCAAGTTTCGATTCGGCGGCTTTTTCTAAATATGAATCCGCGGAAGAAGAAGCCGAATATGCCTTGAGGGCTTGGACGGAAATAAGGCTTCGATCGGGCGAGGATTGGGCGATTTTGATCAGCGAGGCGACGAGTTCGTCGATTTTCCCAGGCTCGATGAAAGAGGAATAATCCGGGAGGGCAATGCTTTCGGGCCCGCCGGCCTGAAAGCCGACGACCGGGGTCCCGCAACAAAGGGATTCGGCGACCGGCATCGAGAAGGATTCGACCTTGCTGACGATCAAGGTGCATCGAGCCTGCAGATAGAGGGAAGCCATCTGCTGAGGCGAAGAAACGAAACCGAGGTTGACGATGTTCCCGGAAGAGAAGACGTGGTCGCGCGGAGCCCCCGCCACAGCCAACACGAAGCCCTTTTGATCGAGGAGCGAAGCGATCTGTTCGACCATATCCGTCCCTTTGTTCTCGGCCCCGAACTTCGAAATGGGAAGGAAAACGTAGTCTTTACCTTCGATTTCCCGAGGAAATTCCCTCAAAGTTCGATAAAAGAAAACCGATGGGTCGACCGGATTGAGTATGACTTCACTTTTCATCCCTTTGAGGAAGGGGGATTGGGCGGCTCGGCTCAGGAGCCAGGGCGAGACGTAAATATTAATAAGGGCCGGGAAACCCTTGAAGGAATCGGCGAAACGGTTCCAGTTGAACTTCGAACGATCGATCGACCATTTCCCAAAGATCTCTTTCTTATGGGGGCAGTGCTCGCATCCGGTCTTCCATTTGTCGCACATGGCGAATCCGCATCCGCCCGTGTACATGAATTCGGCATGATGGGTCAGAATCGTATTGACCCCCCGTTTTTGGAGCCACTTCATCAAGGAAGGGATATTAACCATGTTCCCATTGATGCAATGAAGATGAACCGTGTCTGGGTTGATCTTCTTGATCATCTTCTTGATCCGAAGGGTGCTGAAAGGAACGCCTCCGTAAAGGTTTCCGGTGAAAAGGGCAATGAACCGCCACAGCTTAGCCTCCCACAGGAACGAGCACCGGCTGGCTCGGGGATCGTCCGAATCGGGGCCCCGCCCATAAAGAACGTAGCTGTCGATCCCCCTTTTCAGGTATTCCTTGTGAAGAGTCTCGACGATTCGGCCCGTTGAACCTTGCTGATAGACGACGTTGATCTGGACGATTTTCATAAATGGGCCTCCGAAAGGATTTTCTTCATTAGGATGGCGTTGGTCTTTAGATCGTGGTTCTTCTTGCTGAGGGGGAGGGCATGGCCAACGAGGGAAGATCGATAATCGGGATCGGACAGGGCTTTGACCAAACTATCCTTCAAGGCCTTTTTCTCGCTCACGAAGCACACAGCTTCGGGATTATCGCGAAAATATGGGGAGAAGCCGCAATAGGGCGGAGCGTAGACCAAGAAAGGAATCCCCGAGGCGAGGCAATCGGAAATCTTCGATGAGAAGGCGTTTTGGATGAGGGGGCGGGCTTTCTTCGAAAAGGATTCAAAATGAATGAGGAGGGCGGCGTCCGCCCGGCGGGATTCGAGCTCATTCCTCGCCACCGCTTCGTGAATGACGAGGTTGGGACAGTTCGAAAGCCGGTCCCGGATCTCGTCGTCAATGTCGTTGCTGTAGACATCGATCTTCCGGGGGGAGCCGATCTCGACGAGGGCCCGGCTGATGTCGACGAGGGCTTCGTAACGATAAGGCTTGAGGTTACCGCCGTAAAACAGAGAGCCGCCGCCATTAGGGGCCGCGACGGCAGATAGCGAGGAAGAGGGCATGATCGTCGTGACGGGAAGATGAAACTCCTCGGAGTAAAGACCTGCCAACTTGTCGTTAAAGGCGATCACATGGGCGGTGCGCTTCACGAGGCGCCTTGTGGCTTTCCGAAGTTTCCTTCGGAGAATAAAATCCCAAAGACTGCCTTTTTGGGGATGGTGCCAGTATTCATCCTCACTTGAGAAAAAAACGACGGGGAGGTCGAAACGAAGAGACAGATCCCGGACGATGTCGAACATGAAGGGCGACCGCCCGTTCATGAAAAGGATGACCGTGGGTTTGAAGGAGGCGACCCATGAATAGAGGTCCTCGCGGTTCCATCGACCCCGTTTCCAAACGAATTCCCTCACCAAATGCCGGAAAAACGATTCTTTGCCGCCCCCATTTTGAACGTCCCGATCCTTTGATTCGGGAAGGGAGGAGGCGTCGAGGAGGCGTCCTTGATCCTTGCCCGAAAAGAACGAATGGAGCTTTTCGCGGTCGGTGAGGCGGAAGGAGGATGCGAGGACCCCCTGGTCAGGAAAGGAATCCTGAATATAAAAGGAAGCCAAAGCGGAAGGAGGAAGCGACGAAAGGGCATTCAAAAGGCACAAGCCATTGGAATTCGACCTTTTGATGGCCGTGTTGCTGACGATTAAGACCCGGGGTTCACCCATTTTCATTGACCTTTGAGGACGGCAAGGATCTTCTTGAGGCTCAACCCGACGTAATCGCGGAGGTATTCTTGGGAACCGATGAGAGGGGCGACCACGTCCGGCACCCCGAATCCGAGAATGGAAGGGCGCTCCTTCCGATCCGCGAAAATGCCTTCGATCGCCGAGGCCAAGCCCCCGATCTTGGAATGCTCTTCGATCACGATGAGTTTTTCGTAGGGCCTCAATTCCTTGGCGATCCCCGCCTCATCAAGAGGCTTCAACATGGGGAAGGTATAGAAAGCGAAACCCAATTCGGCCGCGACTTCCTTCGCCAATAAAGCGATCCCGCCATAGGAAAGAACCGCGCCCTTCGTTCCGGGGGAAACGAGCAAAGGCCTCCCCTCAATGTAATTCTCGATCGGGGAAGCGTGAATGACGGACGGGTCGGGACGCTCGAGTCGGAGGTAGGTCGCCCCCGCTCTTTTCATCATCAAATCGGTCACCAAGACGGCTTCGAATTTGTCGCAGGGGGCAAAAATGGCGATCCCGGGGATGGGACGGAGGACGGCGATGTCTTCGGTCGCGTTGTGAGACATCCCCAACTCCCCATAGGTATACCCGCCCCCGATGGACACGATCTTGACGTTGGCCCCGCTGTAGGCGGCGTCGTTCCTGATTTGCTCGAGGCAACGGAAAACCGGGAAATTGCCAATGGAATAACAGACGACTTTTTTGCCGGCGAGGGCCATCCCGGTCGCCATCTCGATGAGAAGCTGCTCGGCGATCCCAACGTTATGAAAACGTTCCGGCAACTGCTCTTGGAAAGGACGGAGGACCCCAAAGCCTAAATCACCCGTCAAAAGCTCGATGCTTTGATCCTTTTGGGCGAGGAGGAAGAGTTCGTTCGCGAAGGCGTCTCTCATATAGAACTGTCCTCCTCGAGGTAGGGATTAAGAAGATCCTTGGGCTTAACGAGAAGGAGTTCTCGCCTGGCATTGTCGTATTCTTCCCCATCGTGAGGGAAACGGTAATGCCAAAGGAGCTGGTTTTCCATGAAGGAGATCGGATAGCCTTTGATGGTGTCGGCGATCACGAGCAAAGGCCGATGATCGTGCGGGGAGCGAAGCGACGCTTCCAGCGCTTCGTGATCGTGGCCATTAATCTCGATGACCTTCCACCCAAGGGATTCGAAACGGGACTTGAGATTGGCGGAGCCGTAGATGTCCTTGGTGTCGCCTAGACCCTGCTGATGGTTTCGGTCAACCACGGAAATGAGATTCTCGAGTTTATCCCTCCCGGCTTCGGAGGCGGCTTCGTAGACCGAGCCTTCCTGGCATTCCCCATCGCCCATCAGGACGAAAACCCGATTGGCTTTTTGGTCTTTCTGGAAAGCATAGGCGAGGCCGACCCCGACCCCGAGAGCATGCCCGAGGGATCCCGTCGAAAGTTCGACCCCGGGGTTGTTGTGCTTAGTGACGTGGCCCGAAAGGACCGAGCCGTCCTGATAGAAATCCTTGAGGCGGGCCCGCGGGAAAAAGCCGCGGTTGGCCAGGCAGGAATACAAAGCGGCGGAGGCGTGCCCCTTCCCCATAAGGAAATAGTCGCGCTTTGGATCGTCGGGGCTATGCGGATCGACCCTCATGATCCGGCCGTAGATCACCGCGAGGGCGTCGGCGCATGAAAGATCGGACCCAATGTGGGAAGCCCCCGAGACATGGGTCATCTCGATGGAGTCCCGGCGGATGAGCCAAGCCAATTCTTCGCTTGAACAGGGGTTAATTGTCATTTTTCTCCCTCACGTAGTCGTCGACGACGGCTTGGATTTTTTTTGGTAGTTTCTTGAAACGGAAAACGACTTTGAGGACCGTTAAGACAAGGATTCGAAAATCCATCCAGAGAGTCCGGTGATCGTGGTAATAGAGTTGAAGCCTAAGTTTGAGGGGGCGGACGATTTCGAGGTAGGCTTTGTCGGGATCGGCGGCGGAGGTAAAGATCTGATACTGCTCGATGTTGGCCATCGAGGCCCAATCGGTGATCCCGGGCCGGTTGTCGAGGATCCTTTTCTCGTCGTCGGTGTACATATCGACATAGACTTGAAGCTCCGGACGAGGACCCACCATCGCCATGTCGCCGACGAAGACATTGAGGAGTTGAGGAAGCTCATCCAATTTGCTTTTCCGGAGGAAGCGGCCCCACTTGGTGACCCGGGGATCGTTCTCCCCGACGTTCCATTTGCCATGGCCTTCAGCATCCTTGATCATGCTGCGGAATTTGAAAATCCGAAAAGTCCTGCCATGCCGGCCGACCCGTTCGCCTCGAAAAAAGACCCCACCCCGCGACGAAACGGCGGTGATGAGGGCCAAAGCGATCAAAAGGGGTGAGAGAATCACTAACCCCAAAAAAGACACCAAGATATCGGAAAAGCGTTTCATTTTACATAGCTCCGCCGTCGATTGGAAGGTTGGAGGCGACGATGAAAGACGATCTTTCGCTCGACAGGAAGAGAACGAAGTCGGCGATTTCTTCAGGGGTTCCGAAACGACCGATCGCCTGATGATGGCTGAGGAAATCATCGACTTTCGGATCTTTGGCCTTGATGGCCGCATCCCAATAACCGCCTTCGAAAGCAACGGCTCCGGGCATGACGGAATTGAGGCAGATCCCCGAGGGGGCCAATTGGCGTCCGGCGCTCGTGACGTAGGCATTGAGGATGGCTTTGCTCGAGGCATAAAGGGCATTCCCACGGAGATTGACCGCGGAAATGGAAGAAATATGGATGACGTGGCCTTTGATCCCCTTCTTCGCCATGTCGGGGATGAAAATGGCGTTCATTTGAATCGAAGCCAACGCGTTCTCGTTGATGGCGGCGAAGTAATCGTTTTCCGTCCCGAAGATGTCCCGCGGGACAAGGGAGGTCCCGACATTGTGGATGACGACGTCGAAGGAACCGAACTGATTCAGGCACTGGGCGGCGATCGTCCTCGGATTCTTCGTGATGTCGGCGACGATGACGTCGGACGAGGCGGCTCCGCTCGATTTGCATTGGGCGGCCACCCCCCTAATCAATTCTTCGCTTCGGGCCAGCAGGAGAAGGTTGGACCCCTCGCGGGCGAAAGCCAAGGCGATCGCTTTTCCAATGCCCTTCGACGCCCCGACGACCAAGACCTTTTTATTCTTTAGATTGAGTTCCATATATGCTTGCTATTAAAGCAAGTATATCACTTTGGCTTTTCGCTCTTGAGAAATATGTTTGGGCCAACGCCGGGACCTTGGCTTTGAGGGCGGCGAGGGCGGAAGGGTCGGCGATAAGGGCGGAAAGGGCGCCTTCAAAACGCGCCCCATCGCCGGCTGGGACCGAAACCCCACTCCCGGTCAAGGAAAGAAGATTGACATATTCCGAACAGTCCTGGCTGCTGATGACGGGAAGACCACAGGCCGCGTAATCGGCGACCTTGTTAATCAAGGAGGCCGCAGAGCCTTTGACGATCGGATTGACCCCAATATCGGAAGAAGCCAAGACCCGGCACATCTTTTCGTAGGGGAGGATCCCAAAGAAATCGAAGCGCCCGGGCTTGGAGGCGGCATAAGCTCTGATCGCCGCTTCATCAGGGCCGGAGCCCATAAGTTTTAAGACGAGGTTGACATGGCCCTTAGCGTAAAGCGAGCTTACGGCGTCGATGACCATCCGAAGGTCATAGGACTTGCCAAAGGTTCCGATGTAGGAAATCCAAAATTCGCCCCGAGGCTTGCTGAGGGAAGAGGAGGCGAGGACGGAACGGACATAGTCCAAATCACTCCCAATCGGGGCAACGACATGGGGGAAAGAGCCTTTCCGAACCTTTTGGACCCGGCCCATGTAGGTTTGGGAAACCGCCACCACCGCATCGGCTCCCCGATAGGCTTGATCGGCCTTGATTTTCAAGGGCCAAAGAAGAAGGCGGCATAGCCAGCGGGGACGAATGATCATCTGAAAGGATTCAGGCCAAAGATCCTCGACGTCGATCAGGCATTTCGAACCGGTCCTCCGCGACCATTTTTCGGCGATGGAGGCAAGTTCCATCGAAGGGACGGGGACATAGACGACGCCGACCGGATCGTGATGGGCCAAAAGAGCGCGGACCCGGCGATTGAATAAGCCAAGGCTGCGGATCCGAGCGAAAGAGACGTTTTTGCGGTAACCGGGTTCCGAGACGAAAGTCGCCTTGAAGCCAAGGCTTTGATAACGAGGGTCCTCAGTGTTCCGCGCCGTCTTCCCCATATGGTAAAAGGATGAGCAGATGACTTCGACGTCGTAACCGGCTTTGACGAAGGAATCGACCAAATCGCAAAAACGCGATTTCCCTTTTTCGAAGGGGAAATAGAAATAATTCCAAATGAAGAGGATCTTCCTATTCATCCCGCGGTTCCTCATATTGATGATGAATGTACATCTCGTGGCCGATCCGGGCGTATTGTCGGATCTGTTTGTACTTCATTTGGTAGTCCTTATGGTATTTGAGGTACATCCTGACGATCGCCAAAAGCCATTTCCATCCATATAGATGGGTGTAAACGTAACCTTTGGTGACGAAGTACCTCTTATCGAATTTCTCGAACCAAGTCGATTTCTTGGTCTCTTTGACCTCGCAAACATCGAAGGTCCCCAGATACACGTAGTCGAGTTTTCGGCAAAGGTCGAAAAGGAAGATGCTGTCCTCGCCGTTGTAGAGGTAATTGGGGGCGGCCAGATGTTCATCAAAGAAAAGGTTCCTCTCCATCAAGGCCGCGGGGCGGAAAGAAAGGCCCCACACGCCGAAGCTCGAAAGATCGGAAAAGGAAGCCTTCCGTTCTTTTTCGGCCCGGGCGTTGACGGGATTCCAGTATTTCCGAATCGTGTTGAAACGGATGGCTTGGGCCGAGGGAAGCCTTTGATAGGCCGCCTCGATGGCTGCGAGATAACCCGAAGTGAGGACGCAGTCGTCGTCGATGAAGAGGCCGATGTCGCATTGAGCGTTCTCAATCAGGATGTTGCGAGCCATCGAAACCCCTCTTTTCCGGGTGGAAATGACTTCGATCCGATGGCCGTTGAGCTCGAAGGAATCTTTGGAATCTTTGCCGCATTGATCCAAGAAGACGGCTTCGCCCTCAATGCCCAAAAAGACAGCCAGTTCCTTTACTTGGTCGAGGCTCCGGTCGAGGCAAGGGACGAGGACCTTAATCAGCATCCTTCTCCCCGCCTTTGATACACGTCATCCCCCCATCTTTGATCTCATAGATCCGGTCGCAGTTCTGAATGGTATTCAAACGATGGGTGATGATGATGAGCGTTTTGGTCCCTTTGAGCCCGTTGACGGTGTTGAGAATCTCCCCTTCCGTCTGATAGTCGAGGGCTGAGGTGGCCTCGTCGAAGACGATGACTTGGGTGTTCCGGAAGAGGGCGCGGGCAATCCCGATCCTCTGCCGCTGCCCGCCTGAGAGGCGGACACCCTTTTCCCCAATCGAGGAATTGAGCTGGTCGGGGAGGCTCCGGACGAAATCGCCGAGTTGGGCTTCTTCGATCGCCTTCCAAACGTCTTCATCTTTGACGAGGGTCGGCGCGAGGCCGAAAGCAATGTTGGTTCGAATGGTATCGTCGACGAGATAAATATCTTGCGGGATATAGGAAATGTCGCGATGCCATGAACGAAGATTCGTCGAAATATCGACTCCATCGCACAAAACCTTACCTTCGGTTGGCTTTAAGAGTCCGAGGATTAGGTCGACCGTCGTCGTTTTGCCGGCCCCTGACTGCCCGCAAAAAGCCGTCGATTGTCCCTTTTCGATCTGACAATTGACTGCCGAAAGGACCTTTTTGCCCGATCCTTGATACACGAATGAAACGTTCTTCACCTCGATTTTCGAGAGGAAAGGCATCGGGGAGGCCTGATCGGTCTCGACCTTGACGGCTTTGAAATTGTTGATGAGACGGAGATCGTTATAGACCGAATTCACCGAGGCCATCGAATACCGAAGGCTGTTGATCTCGCCGTTGAATCTCGAGACGTAAGGAAGCAGTTTGACGATCGCGACGACGAACAGCGAGAAGGTGGCGATGATCTGGGCGTTGGCAGTCCCGGTCGCGGTGTAGATCAGCAAAGCCGTCAGAATCGAAATCATCCCGACGGCCTCGATGATGGTCCGAGGGAAGGCCCCGAAGAAGGTGTTCTTGAACGAAACATCGCTTTGGGCTTTCTTGATCGAATCGTAATTCCCGAGGAAATACTCTTCCCGGCCTGAGACCTTCGTTTCTTTAATCCCACCGAGGGATTCCTGAATCTCCTTGATCGCGTGGGCGTTGAGCCACCGCATCTCCGATCCGTAAGCCCTCATCTTCTTTTTCACGGCCAAAAGAAGGATGATCGAAATCCCTCCGATGACGAAAAAGACGATCAAAGTGATGACGTAATCGAGGAGCATCAAATAGATGAAGATGGCGAGGCAGAAGATAATGTCGGACAAAAGGGAAAGCAAGGTGATGATGGCGCTGATGAAACCGTCGACGTCGGTCGTGGCGCTTCTTAGGAGATCGGCGCTGTTCTGATAGAGATAAAAATCATAAGGTTGATATAGGTACGTCCTAAAGAGGGAGGCGGCCAATTTCCGATTGAAGCCATTGGCGAATTTCGCTTGAAGGGCGCTCAGCATAATCGTGTAGGCGGCCTTGATGACGTAGATGACCATCACGAGGAGGATGACGGTGACGGTGAGCCTCGTCGAATCGCTCGGATCGATCTTGAAAACGTTGACGATGATCTGAAGATACCAACTGTCGCTCACCGCCGCCGCGGTGTCGGAAGCGGCCACGAGGTTGATGATCGGGAGGAGGACGGAAATCCCCACCAATTCCAAGACGGCGCTTAAAATCATCCCAAGGAGGAGAAGGCCCAAAACGACCTTTTCCCGCTTGTTTAGAATGTAGGCGATCTGTTTGATGGTTTTCATTATCTAATTGTAGATGCCTTTCTCGTTAAGATAAACGCTCCGACTGCGAAAAGATGACCGCGGCATGGAAGAGGATCGTCACCTCGGTTTCGCCGAGGGTCGGAAAATCATAAGTCTCGGTGATGTAGAATTCGAAATAGTTGGGCCAGTCATAGGAAAGAACCTCGCCGCCATAGTCGGCCAAAAGGACATTTCCTTTTTCCGGGGTTTTGGAGGTGTAGGTCCCTTCTTTGGTTGTCCCATTTCCATCAGTCAATTCATAAGAAAAGACGATTTTCTCGTCGTAATCGAGGACGATCGCACATTTTCGGAAATACGATTTGTAGCTGACGTAGCCCTCGGGGCCGATCTCGGGGTTCGAGTAATTGAGATTGAGCATGTTCCCGGCCGTGGCGAGATTGAACGTGGCGTCGAAGCGGGCGCTTTCGCTCACGCTCCCGATCCAGTCGCATGAAGCTGCCAAGATCGAGAGGCCAAAGAGAACGGCGAAGGACAGAAATTTCCTATTCATGCTGCACCGCCTTCTTCGGAAAGTCGAGATCCTTATTCCCCAATGGGGCAATGGCTGAACCGCCGTTTTCTTCGCTGATGAATCGCGGATAGACCAGAAGAACCAACGTGATGATGAAGACGGAAGCCGACATGTTGATGAAAAGGGTATAGGTTTCGGGCATCGAGAAAAGGACGGCCCCAACGAAGAGGACGGTGACGGCAATCCAAAGGTTCCGATTCGCGGCTTTGATCCGCCCGATTCCCTTGAGCGCGTAAGCATGCATCCCGACGTAGGCGCATAAGCCAATCAAGCCATGGCTGGAATAGAAACTGACGAAGGCGCTGTGAAAATCGCTGTAGGAGGAATCGCCCACCATCTGCTCGATCATAACCAATTGGTTGCTGGCGACGACGTCGGTCTCGCCAATCAGGACGAAGGGGCCCTTAACAAGGGAGAGGCAATAGTCCCACAATTTGGTCCGCGAAGTGATTTCCTTCGTGAAGATGGCGTCCACGTTGCTATAAATCAAATTGAAAATGGAAAAATGTGAACGAATGTCGGGGACCGCCGCCCCAATCACGGTGATGAGGAAGAGAACTCCAACCGTCCCTAAAATGGAGAGGAACAGCCATGGGTGTCGATCCTTAAGCCTAAAGAGGAGAGTGAAAAGAAGGATGATTCCGATGAGCAAGGAAGGAACGAGGGCGGTATAGCAGCGAATCAAGGCCGACGTGACGAGGAAAAGGAAATAGGAAATTCCGAAAACCCAACGGCATTTCTTGGCGTAATAGATGAGAAAGAGGGATGCAAATGAACCATTGAACAGAAAGATCCCGAAAGCGTTTTTACTGTGGAAAATCGAACGGAGAGGGTTGCTTGAGGTTTCGTCGTCGCCCCGGATCAAAGCTTTATATAGGTCCATCTCCTTAAGGTAGCTGAAAAGACAGGAAAACGCGACGAGGGCGACCACGGCAACCAAAGGCCAGATGACGGCCTTCCGATCTTTGACGCAGAAGGGGAAGAACGAGATGATGCATAAAAAGATCGCTTCCTCGGCCAAAAAGGTCAGAAAACCCTCCAAAACCCACAACTGACCGATGTTCATACTGTAAAAAATCACGCCTCGTTCGAAGGTTTCGCTGTAATACTGATAGCTTAACGGAACGATCATCCATGCCACGAGATAGATGGCGGCCATGACAATCAAAATGACGGCCCACGAAATGTTGATCCGCAGCTTATTGGCTTTCATAAGAAGGAAGGAATAGGCGAAAAAATACAAACAGGTGAACCCCCGGTACAGAACTTTCGTGGCCGTGTTCGTGAAAAAGACGTTGATCTTTGGAACGAGGGCGAAGCAATACGGAGCGGCGATCAAGAGAAAATAAGAGATGAGAAAAATGGCCATAAAACGATTGACCTTGTTGGCGAAGGCTAGGGCTTTGGCACCGGAAGGAACCGTCGTCGATCCGCGGTCGGATAGGTCTTTTAGGCCACCCCCGATGCAGGCGATGGTCAAGATGATGAGAGCAGAAAAACACAACCCTAATGGAGCAAACGAGCCTGAGGAGAGGGTCGATCCCCGATCGGTGAGATAGAAGGGAAGAACGATGAGGAAAACGATGAGAGAGCTAAACAATATCGAAAAAAGATAAAGGGAGACCCTCCCAATCTTTTGGCGAAGGACAACGATCGACGGCTTTGAAAGATAGTATAAGTACTCATAAACGAACGATAATCCGACAATGGGGAGAACGCCCAACAAAATCAGCAAGGAAACCCACCATGAGAGGAGCTGGGAATCGATGAAACTCCCGAAAAGAAAGAGAATGAGGATCAGTAAGAACATCGCCAAGATGGAAAACAGAAAAGACGTTTTCCTTCTCGAGGCGAAGAATGTGAAAAAGCGGAGGCTCACAGGGTCACCTCAAAAACGGCTTTGACGTCGACGTTGCCATGAACGCGGGCATCAATCCTCTCGGCCTCGGTGATTCCATCGCTCCACGAAACGAAATGATAGCCATCATTCGGATCGGCGGTGACGACGGTTCCGTCCCTTCCGTCGAGAACGATTTGAACGGTATCGCCGATGACCGAACCACCTTGACCAGCTTGATAATGAAGGTAATGATTCAAGGTCACGGTGCTTCCGCACGACATCAAAGCCAAAGAAAAGACGCCGATCAAAAGATGGAGAATTTTTTTATTTTTCATTAGGCATCATTCCTTTTTCTTTTTTTATCCAAAGAATCGAGCATGGGAGAAATTCGGAGAAGGTCAAAGAACAGACCGCCGCAACGGCAATCTCGCCTTTCATATCGAGGAAGGCAATCATTAAAACTGCGCAAACCAAACTGGCTCCGGCAATTGAAAGGGAATCGATAAAAAAATCTTTTTTCCGATACGGGAGATTGGCTTGGGAAGAATAATACCCATAGCCGAACATGATGAAAAAGACCAACGATAAGGCCAACGTCGCGAATTCCTTGTCGACGAAAATGATCTTGAAAGAGAGCATCACTTGGGAAAAGGCGCCGATAAGGCAAACAAATGAGATAACCCGCAAGGCGAAAAAATCCTGCTTTTTGGCGTGGCTGTTCGCAACAACGTTCTTATTCCCCTTCTTTGTCATCTTTCAAAAATACCTTATTGGTGAAATAGACATAAAGGACGATGACGAGTGAGAAAACAGCGAAAAGAGAAGCGAAAAGCCAGTAGAAGAGCGAGTTCCAAGAGAACAATTGGCCGGCCGCGACCATGGCGGCGGCCGCGACCATGGCGGCGATTGGAAAAACAATCGTGGAAAGGAAAAGGTACCGGGAATCCCGAATCCGTTTTCCGGGGTTGTCCTTGTTCAGCGTTCGAATCGGGACGATCGACATGATGGCGAAGATCAAAGCCATTAGGAAGCAGATGGCGAAGAAGATGTTCGTGTTGGTCCCGGAGAAGGTGAAAAAGAGGAAGGAGATAACGATCGAAAGAAGAACGAAAATACAAGCGAAAATGAAATTGTACATATCGGTCTTCTTGGGGTCGAAATGGAAGATTCCGTTCTCTTTGTTCTCTTCTTTAGACCCTCCATCGGCGTTGGCTTTTGATTCGACGATGGCTTTATCTTCAAAATTCGGTTTTGTTTCGGGCCCAGGTTTTTTGGTTGAGGCTTCGGCGTGGCCGACCCCCGAAAGGTCGTCCATGAAAGACATGAGGGCTTGGGTCCGAGCCGCCTGTTCGTGATTGAGCGGTTTTTGCTGGGCCGGTTTCGGATTGAGAACGTCCTTGATGTCGTCATAGATGACGATGTCCTCGGAAGGATAGGCGAAAAGCTGAGGGGCATATGAATAGATTCGGTATTTTCCTAAGACTTTGTCGATAAGGTCAACCACCAAGACGACAAAGGCTTTGTCGGCTCTCGAAAGATCCAAAACGACATAGAAAGGATGAGCGCAGAGTTCGGCGTAGATGGATTGGAAAAGATGAACGAAATTCGGCTGCCATTCATAAGGAATATTCTTTTCTTCGATGTATCTTTTGGAAGCGGCGTCGATCTTGTCGGTCTTTGCCATGACGCCGAGGGGGACTTGGCTCCGCATAACCTGAAAAGTCAAAGTGCCGGCGGCGATGACCGAGACGGGGCTCCGATCGCGGTTGGCGTTCGTGACGTCGAGAAGATCGTTCCCATTCACCTCGAACGAGCCCGAATAGGTATTGAATCCCTTGAGTCCGATGATGTCAAAGAAGGAACGGGCTTGCCTGCCATTGATTAAGAGAAAGCCATCGGTTTCGGTTTGGAACGAAATCGTTTTATCGGCCTGCAGATTTGAATGGTAGGAAGCTTTGATCATTCTTTTAGCCAGGTCTCTTTATTAACCGAAGCGGTGTATTTCTTGATGATATCCACCACTTTCGAAGACACGTCGGTGCAGTCGTAATCGGGAACGATCGAGAGCTTGTTCTTCCCTCGATGGATAAGCCGAACTTGGGAAATTGCCTGATCGATCGTTCCGAAATCGACCCCGCCCTGAATCATCGATCCATGGATGATCCCTTCTTGGCGTTCCGTCGATGTCCTGATCAAAACGGCGGGGAAATCCAAAATCGAGGACTCCTCGGTCAGGGTTCCCGAATCGCTGAGGACGCAGAAAGCGTTCTCTTGAAGTTTGATGTATTCGAAAAACCCAAAGGGCTTTTCTTCCCGGATGTACTTGCTGAGTTTAAAGCCCCGCTCATCAAGTTTCTTCCTCGTCCGGGGATGGACCGAGAAAATGACTGGCATCTTGTATTTCTCCGCGATCTGATTGAGGGATGGGAAAAGACGGAGGAATTTGGATTCAATGTCGACGTTTTCTTCGCGGTGGGACGACATCAAAAGATAACCGTCCTTTTTAAGCCCAAGTTGATCTAAAACGTCAGATTTTTCGATTTTGTCGCGATACTTGTCGATGACCTCCTTCATCGGAGATCCGGTAACGATGGTCCGATTAGCCGGCATGCCTTCTTTGATAAGATTGTCGTAGGCGTAATGGCTGTAGGGCATATTGATATCGGAGATGTGGTCGACGATGGTCCGATTGGTCATCTCGGCGACATTCCAATCCCAGCACCGATTCCCGGCTTCCATATGGAAAATCGGGGTCTTGAGGCGTTTGGCCGAAATGGCGCTCAAAGCCGAATTTGTATCGCCGAGGATGAGAATGGCGTCGGGTTTGACCTCAGCGATGAGATCGTAGGCTTTGGCGATGACATTGCCCATTGTGTGGCCAAGGTTTTCTCCGACGGCCTCCAGGTAATGATCGGGCTCGCGAAGACCGAACTCCTTGAAAAAAACCTCATTGAGTTCATAGGCGTAATTCTGCCCCGTGTGGACGAGGACATGATCGAAGGCCTCGTCGCAAGCCTTGACGACCTCGCAAAGGCGGATTATTTCGGGGCGCGTCCCGATAATCGTCATGACTTTCAGTTTTTTTGCTTTCATTGTTTTGTTTCCTCGACCGGCAAGAAAAACGTATCCGGGATGTTGGGGTCATAGCATTCGTTCGCCCACATAAGGGTTATGGAATCATCTTTGCCAACGTTGGTGATGGAATGGGTGTAACCAGGCGGGATGTCCACCACTTTTAAATCATCGCCCCCGCATTTGTAGGTGATGACGTTTTCGGCCCCGACTTTGCGGAATTTAATCTCGCAAAGGCCGGAGACGACCAAATACTTCTCGTTTTTGCTCATGTGGTAATGGTTGCCCTTGGTGATCCCCGGCCGCGAAATATTGACCGATATTTGCCCTTGGCCGACGGTTTTCAGTATCTCGGTGAAAGAACCCCTTTGGTCTTTGTGACTCAGCAGGGGGTAGGCGAAATCCCTTTCATCGAGATAAGAGAGGTATGTCGAGTATAGTTTTTTGAAAAACGGATCGGAAATTTCCGGAACCATGAAATTGGTCCTCGAGGCTTTGAAACCCTTCAAGGCTTCAGCGATTTGATTTACTCTTACGGAATAGTGAGGCTCGGGATAAATGATGTCCTTGGAGCCCTTCCCATCGCTTTTTATCGTTGAAAGAAGACTGGCGACGATGTCATCGATGTAAACAAAATCAATGGCCGGGGCCTGTTCGTTGATGGCAATGGGCAAACCATGCGAAATGTTGTAGCAGAAAGTCGCGATGACGGAATTGTAATTGGGGCGGCACCATTTCCCGAAGGCGTTGTAGAAACGGAAAATATAAACCGGGTGGTCTTGCTTCTGAGAGAAGGCGAGGATTTCCTCTTCCGCCGCCTTTTTGCTTTGACCGTAGGGGTTGTCGAGGACGGCTTGGGTGCTGGAAGAAAAAATGATCGGGGCCTCGGACCCGGACTCAACGATCAAATCCAAAAGCTTTTTGGTGAAGTTCACATTGCCATCGATGAACTCCTCCGGTGTAATTGGACGATTGATGCCGGCTAAATGAACGATCCAATCGGCCTCGGCAAGGTATTTCTTCAAATCCTCATCGGTTGAAGTGAGGTCGTATTCGAAAACGGTGTATTGGGCGTTGACCAGTGCCAAGCAGAGGTTTTTCCCAATGAAGCCTTTCGCGCCAGTGACGAGAACATTCATGACTTACAGGACCCACCAAACAATGAAAGTTTGAGAAGAAGCTTTTTCATTCCTTCGACATCAAGACGGAATGTATTGTGACTGGTGTAGGGTTCGATATCTTCGACTTCGTGTCCGCCCTTATCGAAATACTTATCGTAGTTGAGATCGCGGTTGTCAGCCGGAATCCTGAAGAAATTGCCCATGTCGATTGATCTAACCATTTCCTCGCTGGTGACAAGAGTCTCATAGAGCTTCTCGCCATGGCGGGTTCCGATGTTATGAATGCCGGTTTTGCTTCCCGTCAATTGAAGGACGGCCTTGGCCAAGGTGTCGATAGTCGCAGAAGGAGCCTTTTGAACGAAGAGATCGCCCTGCTTGCCGTTTGCAAAGGCGAAGAGAACGAGATCGACCGCGTCGTCGAGCGTCATCATGAAACGGGTCATCTTGCCATTGGTGATGGTGATGGGCTTACCCGCTTTGATTTGATCAAGAAAAAGGGGAATGACCGAACCCCGGGAGGCCATGACGTTTCCATATCGGGTTAGGCAAAGAACCGTGTCTTCGGGGAGCATTTGGCGGCTCCGGGCAATGACGTTTTTTTCCATTAAGGCCTTGGTGATGCCCATGGCATTGATCGGATAAGCCGCTTTGTCAGTTGAGAGGAAAATCGCTTTCTTGACGTGGTTGGCGACGCAGGCCGTGATGACGTTGTTGCTGCCTAGGACGTTGGTCTTCGTCGCTTCAAGGGGGTAGAACTCGCAAGAAGGAACTTGCTTAAGGGCTGCGGCCGAGAAGACATAATCGACGCCTTTGAACGAATCGACGATGGAGTTGTAATCCCGGACGTCGCCGATATAGAACTTCAACTTGTCATTGTCGTATTCCTTTCGCATATCGTCCTGTTTTTTCTCATCACGAGACAAAACACGGATTTCTTTGATTCCAGTTTTCAGAAAGCGATTGACGACGGCGTGGCCGAACGATCCGGTCCCGCCAGTAACCAACAAAACCTTGCCATCGAAAATATCCATTTTATGATTCCTCTTCTCTTGGATAGATAGAATTATCCCACACCAGAAAGAAAAAACCTAATAGTCATTAGGTTACGAATTCGGAGTAATGGAACCGCCATTAATTATTCGCTTTGTCTTTGGCAAAGGGATGCGAGAAGAAATATGTAGAAAAACCGAAGAGCGGCAAAAGAAAAAGAAAAACGAAAAAATCGAGCTTTATTCACCATTTTATACTCACTTTTGACAATGCGGAGGCCGAGAAAGGCGGTATTGCGACAACTTCCAATCAAGGTGAGATTCCCATCGGACGTTTGCTATAAGCGACCATTTTTCAAATCGGTCCCACCATTCTTCGAGGGGGTAAACAAGGCGTTTTGATAATGGCGAAACCACGGTAACGAGCAAAAAACACGCCGCATCAATCGCGATTAAGCATAAAGCTGAGTAGTGAGTGAATGCGGTGGCGAGTCCGGAGATGATCAAATCAAAAATCACGAGAGAACCGCAAATTGCAATGTAAGGGAGATAGGCCCTTAAAATATAGACACGTATTTTTTCTTCACGGCCATGACGGGCAAAAACAAAAAGGATACCCAAGAAAATGGTGACGGAAAATATCGAAGTGCAGAATCCGATGTAACCAGAGAGCCAAAAGGGAATGGCTTCAAAAAGCGGTAGAAGAAAAATGGCGAGGACCAACAAAGTCACAGCCATCCATTTTTTCTTGCTGTGAAAGATCCCGTTCAGACATCCTCCAAGAAGGCCAGTCGAGAGATAAAGCAAGCACGAATTGGCTAAAATCCACGGGTTATGAAACGAAGCAACCGCGTTGTAGAGGCAAAAGAAAACCATAAAGGGAATGCCAAAAACAAACAAAAACAAGCGAGCGGCTTCAGTATCGGTTAATGAATACACGGCCCTTCTATCTTTTGGTAAAGAATACACAGCGCTTTGTTCAATAAATACTTCTTGATGCCGGTCTTGATACCGGTCGGTAAGGATGGGGAGGAAAACGATGATAAGAAGAATCAGGCTTTTCGAATCGGCTCCCATAAAGGAAGTTGTCTCAACCAACCCGTGGCCGAGGAACGTCAGAAACATCAGCAACGAGACAATTGTCGTTGGATGATGACGGGCCAAGTTTTTTATTGCGGCGGCAAAGATATATGCAAGCATCGCGACGTAGATGAGGAGACGGATTATCCCACCATAGGCATACATGGCGAGGAATCCGTTATGGGTATAGCCAAGCTGGCTTATATTGTTGCCTTCGTATTGGCCGAGAAACCACAGGAAATTTCCATCTCCGTACCCAAAAATCACCAATGGTTGAGAGGAAAGGAACCCGATTATTCTTTGCCACGTTTTAACTCGCGAAGCCAAGGTATCGTGCGAGGAATCGCCCATTGAATCTAGAATGTTTTGATAGACTTTCCCGAGCACCTGACTTTGGAAAACCATTCCGGATAGCACGTACCAGCAAAAGAAACACCCTAGAGCCAAAAAAATGCCTAGAACTATGTTGTCTTTTAACGGGTGCCTTTTGACTGTCGAGACATACCGGTAAATCAGAAATGCCACAACAAATATCAAAGCAAGAATCATTGAGGTTTTCGAAAGAACGAATACAAAATTGAGAATGAAAAAAGCCATTATCAAGTAGTACCACCAATGGCGAGATTGGGTTTGAAGGTAGGCACAGCAGCAAATTCCCAAAAGAAGCATCGTGCCATATGTGTTCCGATTGTTGAAAAAAGACATTGCAACGGTATTGATGTTTGGGGTTAGAGAAGGGTCGAAGTAAGACTGATAAATACGGTATTCGAACACATAACTCCAAAGAATCGAAACTAAAGAAACAACAATGCAGGCAAAAAAATAAAAACTCAATTGACGAGAATTTCTTAAGACTTTCGGGACAATGGCAAAAATCAAGTACAGATAAAGGCACGTTACGGCGAAAGAAATAATGAAACGAGCCCGAGCAGCAGGGGTAAGGATGTAAACGAAAGGGTACGTATTTCCATATGAGTTTTCGCCGAAGCCTTGAACGATCGACGGAAAAATCAAAACGGCAACCATGTTCGAGACCAATAGAACGACGGCGATGGAAAGAAACCACCAGTTCGGTTTGATCTTATAAAAGCGATGCGAGAGATAGAGAAAGCCGAAGACGGAAAAAATGACGACGATTAAGGAAAGGTAATATTCGAAATCACTCATATGAGTCGTATATACCGGATCAAAAAAAGCAATCCCTTCTTCAAAGAATGCCCCAACAACGAACATGACGGCGAGGACAACGCCCATCAAAACGTAGATATGCTTTGGCTGAGCCTTTGCGGACTCCATGGCTTAAGTTTATCTCTCGCGTGAACGCAGGCAAAGGAAAAGAGCCAATGTTTGGCTCTTAACCGATAGAAATATACATTAGGACAATAAAAATGCTAACAAATCATCATAAACTTCTTGATGATTGGTTTCGTTGTGGATTTCATGCCGCATATGAGGATAGATCTTGATCGAAAGATCCTCCACCCCCCTCTTTTGGTACATCTTGAAGAGGGCATTGGGGCCTTTGCCTTTGTTGCCGACCGGATCCGCGTCTCCGGCAATGATGAAAACCTTCTCTTTTGGGGAAATGGATATAATCGACTTCTTTTCATAGAGGTGGCTCATGCCCTTGAGAAATTCTTTCCAGAATCCTTGGGTGTCCATGTGCCCACAAAATGGATCGGTGATGTACTCATCGACATTGTCTTCGTTGTAACTGAGCCAATCGAGATCGGTGTTTCTGTTCTTGACAGCTTTGGCATAAGGGCCAAGCCCCATTCCGGTCAAAAACTTTCCCGGTTTGTTCCAATTCTTTTTATTAACGATGATCTTCGAAAGGCAATAGCCCATTTTTAACTTCAGGAGAGCCGGACCGTTTGATCCGCATAGAATGACCCTTTCCACGGTGTTTGGATATCTTTCAAGATAGCTCTGACTCATGAAGGAACCCATTGAATGGCCCATTAAACAAACGGGTAGCTTCGTCTCGGCTTTCAATTTTTCGACCAAGATGTTTGCGGCGTCGACATTCTTTTTGAAGCCATCTTCGGGCCACTGCTCCTGTTCATCGACGGATTTGGCATTCAAACCTTGTCCAAATGAATCGAGAACGTAGACATCAATTCCGTTTTTATTCAAAAACCGGGCGAGATCGTCATAACGAAATGCATATTCATTCATCCCCGTTAGAAGAACAAGGTTCTTTTTCGGATTCTGTGAAACCCAAAAATAACCCTTCAAAGCCTCGCCGCTAGGAAGGACGACGTCAAATGTAGCCGCCATTGCGCTACCCCCTTAATTATTTCTTCGGCTTATCTAGTTTATCATCATTCAACGCGTCGAGAACTTTGTTCGTTGTTTGTCCGGGGGTCGGCTCAGGAGAGTTCGAATCAGGGAACGAGACATTTTCTTGAATCTTCGGAAACACCGGCGCCGATGACTCCAACGAAGAAGTTTGAAGAGAGGCGAATATCTGCGTCGAGGGAGTGATGTTATTGTGGGCAAAAACTTCATCGACAAAGCGGAAAGCCCATTTGTTGGATAGGGTTCCGGTAACTTTGATGAAGGAGGGGGTGTTTTCGTAAGCCTTAGTTTTTGAATCGTCGTAAACGTTCATCGTCGTTTCACCTAAATCATTGATTTTGACGGCCCCATATACGCGTAAATGGACGCCGCGGATAGAAATCAAAATCAATGTCTTACGCCCAATCCAAAACGAATCGTACTTCTTGGAAATACGATGATTGGCCCCTTTAGAAACAACGTAATCCCTAATGGCGGCGTAGCGATTTTTTAGGTCTTGATCCGCGCGGGCGAGTTTCTCTTCGAAGGTCACGCTTTTAAGATCGGCAAAGGGGTTGATCGGTTCTGCGATCGGCAGCGGAGTTGGACTATTCGAAACGGGCTGAGAAGGCGTTTCCGCAATCTTGATGGGTTCCGATTTTTCAATGGAAACGGAATCGAGGGGCTTGTTAATTCCGTTGGCTTTCATGACTTCATCAATGAAGCGAAAGGCCCATTTATAGGAAAGGGGCCCCGTCACTTTAACTAGCGATGGCGTTCCGGCATAAATCCTTGTTTTCGAATCGTCGTAAACATTCATCGTCGAATCTGCCAAAGCCTTAGATTCGATAGCCCCATAAACACGTAGATGGGTCCCACGAATATTGAGAACAATCAATCTTTTACGACCAATATGATAAGCGTCAAATTTACGAGAAATCCGATGAACCGCACCAAATGAAACAACGTATTCGGAAATGGCTTCGTATTGTTCTTGAAGTTCTTTCGGACTGCGATCGAGTTTCTCTTTGAAGGTAACGTTCTTAAGACCGGCAAAAGGATCGGATTCCTCTTCATTCATCGCCTCGATCTCCGGCGGAATAACGATTTGGGGCTTCACTTCTTTGAGACCGTCGAGAGGCTTTTTGTCTGAAATCGGTTTCGAACGGCTCGACATATGAAAGGCGGGCTCACGCGAGATTTTCTTGGCTTTGATTCCTTCTCGAGCCAACGGTTCAATCCGAACATTGGAATGAAGATTCGAAGTCTCGATAGGTTTAGGCGTCGAACCGGGGGTGCTTTTTCCGCTGTGACGGATCGGGTAGGGGTTAAAAATCACGTAACGATTTAGGTTTTTGGCCTCAAGAATGTCCTTGTTGATCTCATCGGGAACGGCATCGACGAAGAGGAAATAATTGTGGGCCAAAACCCTTTGGGCAGCTTTATTGAAATCACCGCACTGAGCCCAGATCATGTCGATGCGAAGACGCTTGAAACAATAGTTCACCACCGCTTTTAAGGCCTCGGTGGCATAACCAAACCCCCAAAACTTGGTTCCCAAAAAGAAATCGACGCGGAGTTGTTCGAAGCGACGGTAACCTTGAAGCTGAGTCTTGTCCAAAGTGAGATAACCGACCATCCGATTGTCTTCTTTTAAAACAATTGCCCGGCCTTTTTTCTTAATCAATTCCTTAAGAAGCGCTTTTGCGGTGTCGCGGTCTTTGGTGTGCTCCTTACCATGCATCTCCATCATCCCGCCCTTACGGGTTATCGAATAAAAGGAGGCAAGATCCCGATCGTCGAGAAGGCGGACGATGACGCGTTCGCCCTCAAGATCTTCATCGGTTTGAATAACCTCCAAGCGAACGGATTCGTCGTTGGAAATTTTTCTTTCAGAGTTATGAAGACGTTTGATCCAAAGGACTTCTTTTTCGGATTTGTTTTTCCCAATCGTCATGATCGAATAGACGGAGTCGCAGTTTGGGCAATAGCAGTTGCCGTTATCCTGTTCGCCGTCGATATAGAAACCGCAAATTGGGCAAATTTTGCTGTAGGTCCATTTATCAGCCGGAATGAAGGTAAGGCATGACTTAATCATGTTCTCCATGTTGGCGTCGATCTTCCCGAAGAAAGGGGAACACACAATGGCGTCGCGCTCAGAAACACCGCTCACCGAAGTGAGAACGAAGGCATTAGAGAACCCTTGTTCGGGCGCAAGACGTTTTGCAATGGTGGATTGAATGGCGTGATTGAGTTCTTCGACGGTCGGGAAATCGACGTTGAGGGCGGGAATGATGTCGACCGCCACTTTGCTCGCGTACTTTTGGGTGGTGTCAAGACGTTTTTCCGAATTGTTGGGCGCTAGATGGTAAAGAATAGTCAAGCGGTTGCCTTTCAAAGTCAATTCGGCAATGAGGTTTTTCCTGGTCAATCTAAGCTTCCTGATCTCAAGGCCGTGCTTTATGAGCTGAAGCTTCCGTTTCCCCGTTTTAAAGCCCAAACGGCGGTAGGCAAGGAGCAATTCCGACATGCAGAAGTTGATGTATCCCCGAGACAATACGGTTTCTTTCTCATGTTGATGAGCAAGCAAGGAAAGCAACTTCAGATAAAAGCGAAAGCACGGAGCGTACTTGCGATCGCCAGCAAGCAAATTCGTGATATGGATATCGGATTCGCTCAGCGGTTTGGATCTTTTGACAACTTTGTAGAAGGGTGTCGAAACGGCTTGGCTGAGGTCGCTTCGAAGCTTGAGCATCTTCATCAAAGTCTTCACGATCGGGGAATCTTGGGTCGTGAGAAGCATCAGACTGTCATCGTGTTCCTTTTTCGATGCCCGTACCGGCGAATCACGGTGATTCCGAGAAGAAGCGGCCCTTCCTTGAATCGTGTCGATGTCCGGCATGTCGATGTCTTTGTCATAGACATATTGATAAAGAAAACGGACTTGGGAGTATAAATCGGCGATGACGTGGGAAATGAACATAATCATTTTGTCGATAAGGGTCACGACAAAACGGTTTTCGTAAATCGCGTATTCGGTTTCGAAAATATCAGAATAGAGGTACTCCGGTAGCATGCGGTTGTCTTTTTCTCGCCAAAAACGCGGGACACGGAGGGTCATCCGAACGTCGGTGTTATCAATTTTGACAGCCTTTTCAGCATTTTTAACTTCCTTCAAGACCTTGAGGTGGGTCCGGGGGTCAGAACAAATCGCCATAATCTTCTCGACCACGTTGGCAAAATCGGGAAGCCACGGGTAGGATGTTCCTTCGTCATAAATTTCGCCCTCTTTGTTGAGGGCGCTGAAAACCCCGGCTTCAGCATCTTCCTTCAAAGATCCACTGATGAAAGCGCCGCCCTTCTTTTCGAGTTGGGCCTGGAAATCATCGATGAACTTTTGAAGCGTTTCTGCCATAAGTCCTCAGGGTACGCTCAGGCCAGCTTTTTGTTCAAGCGGTTGATGAGATCCTCAGATTCTTTGAAAACGTGCTTGCCATATTCTTGATTGATATAACGGGTCAGTTTGACGAGACCGTCTTTGATATAGGATTCAAAATGCCCGTCGAGCTTACGCAGTATTTTGCGGGCGAACATGATATCGAGAGCCGCTTCTTTGGTTCCGCCAAGAGCCACAAAGACCGGGACGAAGCGATTGATTTGATTCATGATGCGGTTCCCAAAACGGATGTCGAAGGTTTCCCCCACGAAGTCGGTTAGACGAAGGAATTTCTCCTGTTCGGCTTCGGTGAGGTTGTTCTCTTCTTTATTAAGGGAGTCGTTGATGCATCCGGAGAACTCTTCCATGGTAAGCGGATAGGGGTCGTTTGGGTAATCGCTGTCAAAGGGAAGGTTTATCTCTTTGAAATCGATGACGACGGCGCGGTCATAGACTTTGTCGGTAATCGTGAAGGTCGAATCGTCGATGTTGACGGTTCCGACGAACCAAGTATTGACGGGGATTCGAACTTGTCCATCTTCAAGGTAGCGTGGGGTGACGTCACCCAATTTGACTTGCATCAAAGGAACGATCCAATCGGAAGGAGGATATTCGAAGATGGAAAGGAAATCGGCAAAGTAATACTCGACGCGGCTGATGTTCATTTCGTCGAGCACCATGATGTTCACTTGCTGAGGGATGTACGAGGCCTCATACAGGTGCTTGAGCATCTCTGTCTCTTTAAATTGGCCGGTGAAATCGGAATAATAGCCGAGAATATCGGACCGGTCACGCCAAGTGGCCTGCACCGGGAAGAAGAAGGCCTTGCCCCCGATGAATTCCAGGAACATACGCGGAAGGGTCGATTTGCCGGTTCCCGAAAGCCCTTCGAGGAGAATTAAGCGGGACGAACTGAAACCCGCGATCCAGGAACGGACCAAATCGATGGGGTAATAGAGCTTACGATGGCACAGATAACTTTGAAAACGATAAGCCAACTGAGTAAAGTCCTTGTAATCCATCGTCTTATGTTTTCTCTTGGCTTCCTTGACGAGCTCTTCCTCGTCCCCCGCGAAGGCTTCCTGCACGGCGGTGCCGATGACGCTTTTCCGACTCTCTTCGTTTGGATCGACGGCATCTTTGATTTCTTTGGCCTTGGCCTTTTCGTCCTCTTTGGCTTTGGCGTCGGCCTCTGCTTTCAATTGATCGGGCGATTTCGAATTAAGAATCTCGGGTTTGACCGGTTCAGGCTGCCCCGCTGTTTTGGCGGATTCACAGTCGTTCGCCCATTGTTTCTGGGCGAGATCAAAATCAACAAGCCATTTATCCTGCACAATTTTTTGATCGGATTCGGCCTTGGCTTTTTCGGCCTTGGCATCTTCTTCTATTTTGAAAATCTCATCCCATTTGTGGTCAATAACCATAAGAGCAGGGAAGAGATCGCCTGCGTGATTCTCTTCCTTCCGGGGGCGTTGGCCCATAGCAAGCTGATTCAACCCATCGACTTTGCTTGGATCGAGAGAAACATGAAGATTCGAAAAATCGATATTCTTTAAACTGTCTTGACCCAAAAGCGCGTAATCGCCGGGCAAGGATAGTCCGGCATCGTGACGACGCTGGGCGGCACTCGCTTCGGCGGCGGCCTTGAAATCCTGATAGTCCCCGGTCGTTAACATGCTCTTGGCCACGGCTCCGGCAAATCCGCCAAAAAGCCAAACGAGAACGCGAAGCAGTCCCCAAATCAGAGCCAAGAAAAGAGGAACAATGGCGATCCAAATAATAAGGATGCCCATTGATTCGAGAAGGTTTAAGGCAACGCCAGCGCCGTTATAGTTCTTGGGCCCGGTCAGGTAACGCCACGGCATGAGAACGCAAATCAAGGTGACGCCCAAAAGCGCGATCAAAACAAAGAATGAAGCATAGAGGATGTTGAAACGCCGTAGCCACTTTTGATCGACGATTTTCTTGTTGGCGATCCGTTTGCGAATCCGGTAATCGCGGTAACTCTTAACAAAGAAGAGGGCGAAGAAGCCAGAAGCCCCAATGACGGTGAAAAGAAAGAAAAACAACCAAGCGACGATGCCGACGTTGAAAGGCTTCAAACCAAACGTATTGAACAAATCCGTCATGAAAGAGTTGTCGATCCATGATGGGCGCATGATATTGTCTGAATCCATGTAAACCATGGCCAAGAAAGCGGCTAAATAGATAACGATCACAAAACTAAAAATAAACGGCCGCGAATTGTACCACGTCTTTTTTTGTGGTTTGCGTTTACGGGACTTTTGGGCTTCCAAATCGATTTTCTCTTTGTCCGCATAATTAACGCTGTCGTTTTCTACAAAACTCGGTTGGTGATTAGAAGCAGATGAAAAATCGTCCTGAGTAAGGTTCCCGGTCTGTTTTGAAGGAGTATTCACATCGGCTTTCGAAGTCTCGGGATTCGTTGCCTTTTCAGGAGCGATGTCGCCATCCTGTTTTGGGGTGCCGTTTTGATTGGCGCCTTCATTATCGTTGAGCATACATTTCCCCCTTAATTTTAAAAAGAATCAGGAAAATGGTCTTTGATATTCTAAAAGAATATAGAGGTGGTTTCAATCTTTACTAATCAAGATAACAAAACCAAGCATATTTGGCTAACTATTTTTAGATTTTTAAAGTGACAAAAGGCAAATTGTTAAAAAGCAAAGAGATTTCAATAACAGTTTTCGGGCCGGAGCAAAAGTGAAGGGAAGTGGCCTTAGAGATCAAATGCCGTTGGGGTTCTTTTTCTGAAAAGCATAGGCATCTCGACAGGCGTCTTCGATACTAAAACGGGCTTTCCAATGAAGCTCTTTTTGAGCTTTGTCACAGTTGGCGTAATTCTCAGCAATATCACCAGGGCGACGTTCCATTAACCGATAAGGAATCTTGATACCATTAGCGTTTTCAAATGCGTGGACCAATTCGAGAACCGAGGTTCCCTTTCCCGTTCCGAGATTGTAGATAACGAGACCGGGTTTTTCTTCGAGTTTCTTCAACGTGGCGACATGACCCTCGGCCAAGTCGATGACGTGGATGTAATCCCTTACTCCGGTTCCATCCGGAGTCGGATAATCGTCGCCCCAGATCCGAAGTTCGGATAGTTTTCCAATCGCGACTTGGGAAATATAGGGCATAAGATTATTCGGGATACCATTAGGGTCTTCACCAAGAAGACCAGATGGATGGGCTCCAATCGGATTGAAGTAACGAAGGATGGCGACGTTTAGCGAAGGATCGGCTTTGTGGGCATCCTCCAAAAAACGCTCAATCATTATTTTGGATTCGCCATATGGATTAGTGGCAGAGCCAATGGGGTCGGATTCATAAAGCGGAACTTGTTTTGGAACGCCGTAGACCGTTGCGCTTGAGGAAAAGACGATATTTTTCACATAATATTCTTTCATCAGACGAAGAAGGACCAAAGTTGAGAGAAGATTGTTCGTGTAGTATTCAATTGGCTTTGAGACCGATTCCCCCACGGCTTTCAAACCGGCGAAATGAATAACGGCGTCAAACTTCTCTTTTGTGAAAACATTTTTGAAGGTTGCGTAGTCGGTGCAATCCACTTGATAGAAGGTAGGCCGAATACCTGAAAGTTCTTCAATTCGATCGAGAACTTTTTCTTTAGAATTAACCAAATCGTCCACGATAACAACCGAATGCTTATAGGCAAGCAAAGCCAGAACAGTTTCGGATCCAATGAAACCCAAACCCCCAGTCACAAGAACTCTCATGATTCATTTGCCTTTCCCGGCAGCCTTTTTGGCGATCGCAAGGCGTTTGGCCTCACCTTTACCGATTTTGTTTTCTCGCCTTATCTCATTATGGCCCGGCGTCGATTCAATTTCGATGGCTTTCGCGCCATGGAGATCTTTTCGAATCTGCTCGATTATTTGGTCACTCAAAATTTTGTTGGACTGAGCCCTAATGGCCAAGCGAAGAGCAAGAAATCCCAAGGAATTGCGGAGATTATCATCGGCTTCTGCATTGTTTTTCTCTTTCTCGGTTTTATATTTTTTCACAAGGTTATCAACCGCCGATTTGGTCTTCTTTGTCGATTCATGCACGATGCTTGATTCCAAATCACAATAGAAAGCGTATAACCTTCCTTTATCGAGAGTAACGTTTTTGTCCATCTCCAAAAGGAGAGACATATCCGACATCGAGATGGTGGATTTCATGAGCGTAATGGCCATCAGATAACCAATTTGCTCTTTCGAATACTTTTTCTTCTTCGGCTCTTCGATCATCCGGGCCTTAACGTAATTGTTGACCATAAATGAAGTAAGGATTTTTTGTTCGTCGGAAGAGAAAACCCTTAACACATCGTTGATGTACTTAAGAACCTGTTCCATATAGAGGTCGACATTGGGCAATTCCTTAAATTTGGGCAAAGAGAAATGGTCGACTTCCTCAAGCCATTTTTGAAAATCCTTTATCTCGTTCTCCATTCGGGTCATCTCTTTCTGATCTCGATGTCCATAATTTTGGCAACGGCGGCGGGGTTGACCTTCCCATGGCTGATTTTCATCACCTGTCCGATCAAAAACCCGATCGCCCGATCTTTACCCGCCTTGAAATCCGCGATGGATTGGGTGTTGGCGTCAAGAACCTGACTGACATATTGAAGAACGGCCACGTCATCGCTTGTTTGGATCGTGATATGAAGCTTTTCCTGAGCCTCTTTGGGTGTGCCGCCATGTTCAAGAATGTAATTCAAGATGTCCGCGCATTGTTTATGGGTCAATCCGATATCCTGAAGATTGGCAATTTCGGAGAGAAGGGAGGGCCGTATAGAGAATTTGGAGATCGTTTGACCGGTCTTATTCAAATAGCCATTAACTTCAACGATGAGCCAATTGGCTAAAGCTTTGGGGTTTTTCACCACCGGAAGACCCTCTTCGAAATATCTGGCCATGTCGATGTCGCTTAAGATTATTTCGGCGTCCGTTTCGCTCAGACCAAATTCGATGAAGCGTTTTTTCTTTGATTCGAAAAGTTCAGGGCAGGTTTTGATGGCATCTTCAACGAATCTATCGCTCAACCTAATCGGAGCGATATTGGGCTCGCAGAAATACTTGTAATCGACCGCATCGGTTTTGACGCGCATCAAGATGGTGCGACCGCTGGTTTCGTCGAATCTCCTCGTTTCCTGCTGCACGGGGGCCCCAGACAGGAGTAAAGAAACCTGACGAGCAATTTCGTAATCGAGGGCAATTTCGATGTTCTTAATCGAATTTAGGTTCTTTAATTCAACCTTGGTCCCAAGTCTTTCGGCCCCATAAGGACGGACCGATACGTTAACGTCGCACCTAAGCGATCCTTCTTCCATCTTTCCATCGCTCGTGCCTGAATAGACGACGATATTCCTAATCGCTTCAACATAATGCATGGCTTCGGTCCCGCTTCGGATATCGGGAAGCGAAACGATTTCAACGAGAGGAACGCCGGCCCGATTGTAATCAAGGAGGGTGTAATCAACGAAATGTAGTTGCTTGCAAGTGTCCTCTTCCATGTGGATCCGTTCGATGCGAATGCGCTTTGGTTTCCCGTTTTTGTCGAGGATATCCAAATACCCTCCCTTCCCGATAGGACGGACTTGCTGAGTGATCTGGAAACCTTTCGGAAGATCGCTGTAGAAATAATTCTTCCGATCAAAAACGACAGTGTGATCAATAGCCATATGAAGAGCATTTGCAACCCGAATGGCATTGATGACGGCTTGTTTATTAACGACGGGCATCGTTCCTGGGAAAGCCATGTCCAAAGGAGCGATTTCTGTATTCGGTTCGCGTGAAAAACCAACGGGAGCGCTTGAAAACATCTTCGAGTTTGTGCGCATCTCGACATGGATCTCCAATCCAATAACCGGTTCGAAGTTCATAGCTTTCCCTCCTTCTTGTTAAGAACGGAGAGACCTTCAAGACCAGAGATTCTCTCAAAGGCAGCAGCCAATTGATACACGCCAGTTTCATCAAAAGCCCGGCCCATGATATTCACTCCGATCGGAAGGCCATCGATGAATGCCAACGGCATGGTGATTGAAGGAAGACCCGCAAAATTTCCCAAAGCCAAATGATTGTCCGCAATCAAGTATTCGTCGCTGAGGCGATCGCTTGAATCGGCGAAACGGGGTGCAACTCCCGGGGCGGCCGGAACATAGATAAAATCGTGATTTTGAAGAATTTCGTTGGTCCTTTCTACGATCTTGGCCCGGTTTTTTTGAGCCCGAAGAAAAAGAACGTCCTGATTCTCTCTCATCAAGCAGAATGAACCAATAACAAAACGTCTTTTAATAAGTTCTGAGAAGCCTTTCGTCCGAGCGTTGAACATTACCTCTTGATAAGTGCTTCCACCGTAATACGGACCAAATTTGATTCCGTCGAGATTCGCGTCGTTGGAAGTCGCTTCGGCGCAACTGATGACGATGTATGTCGCATATATCGATTCAAGGAGGTCGCGACCGAAGGAGATGTATTCGATCTTCGCCCCTTCTTTTTCAAGAGCTCGAACGGATTTAAGAAACGAGGCGTTCAATTGCTCGTTGGAGATCGAGTCGGTTATCTCTTTGATGACGGCGATCTTCATGCCCTTGATCGATTGGCCAATCTTGGAATCAAAACGCTCGACCGGCTTAAATGAGGAAGTTGAATCGTGTTCATCGCGGCCGGAGAGCAGATTCAATAGAAGGGCCGAATCCTCGGCGTTTCTCGTGAAAAAGCCAACATGGTCGAGAGAAGGGGCGAAGGGGAACAAACCATACCGAGAAATTCGACCCCATGTCGGCTTCATCCCAACAAGACCGGCAAACGAGGCGGGCTTTCGAACGGAATCGCCCGTATCGCTTCCCAAGGCGAATGGCACGATGGAAGAGGAGACGGCGGCAGCCGAGCCGCAACTTGATCCCCCGATCATCCGTTCGTGAGTCGGATCCCAAGGATTGAACGTTTTTCCTAAATGGCCAGTCGTTCCGGTTCCGCCCATCGCCAACTCATCAAGGGTTGTTTTGCCAATCAAGACGGCTTTGGCGTTCTTCAGCTTCGCTTCCACGGTTGCATCGAAAAGAGGAACGTAGCCGTTGAGGATATTGCTTGAAGCCGTCGTCGGAATACCGATGGTCGAGAAATTGTCTTTAAGGAGATAAGGGATGCCCCAAAAAACGTTTTCCTTTTCGGGTTCCTGAAGTGAGGCGGCGTATTCGAGCGCCCCTTTTTCATTGATGAATTCAAAGGCGTTGTTTTTGTCGGCTTTTGCTCGGGCCAAAGCTTCTTGAGTCAAAGCCAAAGGGATAACTTTTTTAGCCAATAAAGCCGCGTGAATATCGTGCAAAGACAAATCAAGATAGGCCATTTATCCCACCACTTTCGGAAGCTTGATCTCGTTATCCATGACCGAGCCGGCATTCTTCAAAGCCTCGTCGCGGGGAAGCGGGGCCTCAGCGACATCTTCCCGCAAACAATCGACACTGCAGTCGAACGGGAAAGTCATCGGAGCCAATCCATCTAGGCCTTCGATCTTTCCAATCGTCTCCATCTGCCTCGTCAAAACCTTGAATTCCTCATAAAGGGTTCTGTATTCTTCTTCCGACATATCAAAGAGAAGTCGGCTGGCCGCATCATGAAGGACTTCCATGGTAATCTGTTTCATATTAAGTATTCTACTTATTTCTTCCAATATAGTCCATGTTCGACCAAAGATCTAACGACCTCTCCGCACTTGTAAAACACCGTGTGTCAATTTGCAATTCATTGAAATTATTGCCCAATTTTCTGAAGGTGAGAAATCGCTTCGTCTTCATCCATGACCTTAATACCAAGTTCCTGAGCCTTTTGGAGTTTGCTGCCGGCATCGGCTCCGGCAATCACGGCGTCGGTTTTTTTGGAAACCGATCCCGAGACGTGAGCCCCAATCCCTTCAAGCAAAGCCGTCATTTCTTCGCGCGAATAATGATTGAGGGTTCCAGTCAAGACGACGGTTTTTCCGTAGAAATACGAATTAACGTCCCTCGTATCCGTTCCGAGATAATCGAAATTAACACCATTAAGGCGGAGGCTTTCAATTGTTTCCAGATTCTTTGGATCGTGGAAATATTCAAAAAGAGATTTGGCCGATATCGGGCCCATATCTTGGACCTTAAGGTATTCTTCGATCGTGAGGCTCTTGAAGGTGTCGAGATTTTTGAACAGGGCGGCAAGAACCTTGGCGGTTTTATTGCCGATCTCTTTGATCCCCAAGCCAAAAAGCAGGCGCTCGAGCGATTTCTTTTTGCTTTCTTCAATAGCTTCGATAATGGAATTGATCGATTTGTCGCTCCAACCATCGAGCTCCTTGATCTCCGAAGCGCGTTCCGAAAGATGATAGATCGAGGGAATATCCTTGATGAATCCTTCATTGAAGAACTCTTCCACCACTTTCTCACCCATTCCATCTATGTCCATGGCGTCTCTTGAAGCAAAATGAATCATTCCTTCAATTCGCCTTGAGGGGCATTCGGGATTGAGGCAATAGTGAAGTCCTTGGACTTTCGTCAATGGTTCATGGCACATCGGGCAGGAAGAAGACATCAGGAATGGCTTTTCGGTTCCGTTTCTCCGCTCAATGACCGGACGGACAACTTCGGGAATCACATCGGCGGCTTTTCTTAAGGAAACGATATCTCCGATCATAAGCCCCTTCTCTTTGATAAAATCTTCGTTATTGAGGGTGGCTCTTTGAACGAGGGATCCCTGAACCCGGACCGGCTCAAGAATGGCGTTGGGGGTTATTCTGCCCGTTCGGCCAACGGTGAGGACAATATCGAGGAGCTTTGTCGTAACTTCAGTCGGCGGAAATTTATAGGCAATGGCCCAACGAGGGGTCTTGGCGGTGTATCCAAGGACATCGTAATCGTCGATGCTGTCGACTTTGAAGACAAGGCCGTCGATGTCATAACCGAGGGTGGGCCTCTTTTCGGTGTATTCGCGAATGTAGGCGATGACCTCCTCAATGCCGTGAAGGATCTTTCGTTCATGGTTGGTCCTGAACCCCAAAGAGTCCAAATAGTTCAGCGATTCGGAATGGACGTGATGGCCGAGTTCACGAGCGTTAACGAGATAATACCAAAACGCATCAAGGCCCCGGGAAGCGGCGATGGAGGAATCAAGTTGACGAATGGATCCGGCGGCGGCATTTCGAGCGTTAGCGAGGAGGGGTTCCCCAGCTTCGGTCCTTTCTTGATTGAGCCTCTCAAGGCTCTTTTTTGGCATATAGACTTCTCCGCGAACCTCGAAGGGCCTCTTCTCGGACACATGGGCGGGAATCGAACGGATGGTCATGACGTTATTGGTAACGTCTTCGCCCGTGACGCCGTCGCCGCGGGTAACACAGTATTGAAGTTCGCCGTTGTCATAAATAAGTGACATGCCCAAACCATCGATTTTGACTTCACCCATGTAGGTGATTTCGTCTTTATGAAGCAGTTCGCGAACCCGGCGGTCGAAGTCCCTCGCCTCCTCTTCGTTGTAGACATTCCCCAGGGAAAGCATCAATCGCTTGTGGGGAATTTTTTTAAATTCCGAAAGAACCTGACCCCCGACTCTTTGGGACGGAGAGTTTTTGTCCCTCAGAGTTGGAAACTGTTTTTCAAGAATCATCAATTCGTTCATGAGCCGGTCGAACTCGGCATCCGAAACCGACGGGTTGTCGAGCACATAGTATTCGTAATCGTATTTCTCGATGGTCGTTGTCAGTTCCTTGATCCTTTTCTGCGCCTCCAAAGATGTCATGCCCCTAATCCCCCTTTCGATGCCTTTCTCGAGAGCATCGGATGATTGGCCAACAAAGTCTTTTTACCGGCCTCGGCAAAATCCACGACGATAATCGTTTTGTCGATGACTGAGATCACCGTTCCTTGACCAAATTTTTCATGGATGGCAACGTCCCCGACCTTCCAATCGCCAATCCCATTGTCCTTCGGCTTTTCGGAGGCCGATTCATTTTGCTCGGGCTCTTTTCCAAAGGGATCGATCGAGTCGCCGTCGGCAAAGAAACTCGAGGTTCCTCGCGAAGCGTCTTTCCAACCGCCGCCTCCCGAACGACGAGGGGAGTACGATCCGCCTTCGTAGGGCCCGTAGCCTTGCGAAAGCGGAAATTTAAGTCCAGCATCCTCAAAGAATTCGCTTGGCATCAACCGATTGTCGGTAACGAATGAATAACCGGTATTACAGGTCATGAAAAGTTTTTTCTTCGCCCTCGTCATCGCGACGTAGGCGAGTCGCCTTTCCTCTTCTTTTCCGTCATGGCCAGATTCGTTTTCGGCCCGCATCGAAGGGAAAGACCCGGCGTTCATCCCAATGATGAACACGTTGTCGAATTCAAGCCCTTTGGCGATGTGAATGGTCATGAGGGTGACATAGTTTCCGTCGTTCATGTCGTCCTGAGCCGTGAGGAGAGTAACGTTCTGCAGGTATTCCTCAAACGATGATTCGGGATTGTTTGAGATGAAGTGGGTAATGTCATCGAACAAGGAATTGACGTTGGCGACCCGATCCTCGTCGATGTCCTCGGCTTCGGCGATGTAAGCGTAATATCCGATGTCGGTAATGAAATCTTTGAGGACCGATGAATAGGCTTCATAGTTTTCGTTGAGCTTTTTTTTCGTCGCCTCCATCTTGGAGATAAGAATGCTGAGAGTGTTGAGAACCCGATTCGAAAGATTGCTCTTCGAAGCATCGATATCGGCCATGTAGTGGTACTCGCTTTTTTGAGCGGCCCTGGCTTCGGCCCTGATCGACTCGATCGAGGTGTCGCCGATGCCGCGTCTTGGAACGTTGACGATCCGTTCGAATGAAACATCGTCGAGGGGGTTGAGAAGAAGACGGAAATAAGCCAGGACGTCTTTGACTTCCATTCTTTGATAGAACCTAAGACCGCCAAAAATGCGATAAGGGATCCCACGGGAGGCGAATTCGGCTTCGAACGGCCGAGTCAGGTAACTGCTTCGGTAAAGAACCGCGATATTTCGATAATCAGGTGGGGTGGTTTTTTTAGCGAGGCTCTGGATTTTATCGACAACCCATTTGGCTTCGGCTTCGGACGAGAAGAGCTTCTGAACTTCGATGGGGTCACCGCCTTCGTCCATTGTGTAGAGGTTTTTTGGCACTCTCTTTTTGTTGTGGGATATCAGGAGGTTGGCCGCGCCCAAAATAGTTTTCGTGCTTCGATAATTACGATCCAAAATTATCGTTTCGGCCTGAGGAAATTCTTTGGTAAAGTTGAGGATGATGTTTTGATTGGCCCCCCGCCAGGTGTAAATCGTCTGATCGGGGTCCCCAACGACATATATGCAGGTGTCGGGACGGATCAAAAGCTTCATCAGTTTGTACTGAACGTCATTCGTGTCCTGAAACTCATCGACGAGGATGTGGTCAAAACGGAACTGCCATTTACCCCTGATATCGGGGTAATTTAAAAGTATCTCAATCGTCTTCAAAAGCAGATCGTCGAAATCTAAACATTGCATGGCGGTCTTTTTGTCTTCATACGCGGCAAAGAAGCGAAGGCATTCCTTCTCTTGATCGAACGCCTCACGATTGATGACGACGTCTTGCGGATAGATACCAACGCATTTCTTGTTGCGGATATAGGCTAAAGCTATTTTGACGAGCTCGTCGCCCTTCTTGTAGCCGAAACCCACGGCGATGTTCTTAACGAGAGTCGTTTGATCGTCTTCATCGAAAATGGTGAAGCCGGAGGGGTAGCCAATCGCGGCGTGTTCGGTTCGAAGAAAACGGGCACAAAATGAATGGAAAGTCGAGACGTGGAGAAACATGGAGGAGTCGGGGATCAGTTTGCAGGCCCGATCTTTCATTTCCCCGGCGACTTTGTTGGTGAAGGCAATGGCGAGAATCCTTGAAGGATCGGCCTTCATGTCGGAAATCAAATACGACATCCGGTAAGTCAAAACCCGGGTTTTCCCCGAACCGGCTCCGGCGATGATGCGAACATATTGGGAAGTCGTTTTGACGGCGGCCAATTGCTCTTTGTTCAGAAGGCTTGCGTAATCCATTTATTTCTCTGAAATAAAGTGTACTACGTACCCCCTTCCTTATAAATAAGGAAAAGCCCAATCCTCGATGGTGTCGCAGCAAATTGCTCCAAGAAAAAAGAGGGGTCCAGAAAACGCCTAAAGCCGCAGGCGAGAAAGGAGGACAATCACGGAATCGCGAACTGTCAGGACCCCTCAATACAAAATATCCGTTTTCATTCTTGAAAGGGCTAATAGTCGGTTTCGCGGACGGCCGAATAAACCGGAGAAAACGATAGGAAATGAGTGAAAACGCGCCTAGTTGAGGCGAGAAAGCCATTTCCATATCGAAGGGATGCCGATTGAGGCATAAAATGAAACCATGAATCTTTTCAGGAAACGGGAAACCCTCACTGAGAACATAACCTATATGGCCATGATGGCGGCCATTAACGTCATCTTTTCGGTTTTTTCCACATTCGTTCCCCTCGGGGCGGTCTTCGTCGTAATCGCCCTTCCTCTTACAAGTGCAATCGTCGCCATTTGTTGCAAACCGAGATATTACGGTATTTATCTCGTTGCGACAATCGGGGTTTGCCTCGCCGCCACCGCATGGGATATAAAGAACACCCTTTTTTACATCATCCCTTCAATCATCACCGGCCTCACCTACGGCCTCCTTCACAAAAGCAAAATACCGACATCCTTCACCGTCTTCCTCGTGACGGTCATTCAACTGGCCCTGACTTATGTTTCGATTGTGCTAATCAAATGGATTTATGAGATCGAGATGATCGATTTCATCACTGAGGTTTTTGGGCTGAAGGACTCTCCTATCGTGAAACTGATCATCCCAGGTGCGATTTTTGCTTATTCCTTGGCCCAAACCTCGCTATCCCACCTTTTCATGTCAAGCGAGTTGGCTTATATGAAACAAACCGAGGTCGAGGATGGGAAAATAAGTTTTCTTTACCCCTTCATAGGTTTGATATTCATCGCGGCGTCTCTAACGTCGGTCTTCTTTAAACCCGAAGCTGGATATGTCCTCCTCGTAATCGCCATTTACTGGACGGTTTTTTCAGGGGCCACCATTTTTGCCCCTCGAGCCCATCTTGCGGTTTATATCTTCGGAGGTTCCTTACTAATTGTCAGCTTCTTCCTTTTTGCCTTGTTTTATGGTCGAATGCCTGAACACACCGAACTTATCCTTTTTGACATGCCGTTGGCCGCCGTTTGCCTATCCGTCATCCTAAACAATGTTCTATTGTTTAAAAAGAATCGCAAGTCTTCTAGAATAGGTGAGCAAGAAGAGAAGTAAGCATGCAGTTTCTCAAAATGTTCGGTTTAGGGATCCTATACGCGCTTCTTTTCCCGTTCTTTTTGGTTATTTTGGCCCTTTTCGCCGTTTATGGAATCATGAATTTCTTCATCGAGTTCATCATCATGCTGATAAATTTCTTCAAAGGCAAAAAGCTCTTCGCGCCCTACCCGGAAGACGAGAAGGCTTTCGCGATTCTTCAGCAGCTTCAACAAGCCCAGCTCAACGCCATGAATCCCAAGCCGGCGACCACCAACGTTTACGTCCAACAGAACTATTACCCCCCGCATGGCCATCAGCCCTTGGGCGGAACCCCCACTCCCTTAAATGGGGCGCCAATCAATCAAGGGCGGCTGTCCCAGCAGCAGCCTTATGGCCCGAACGAACAAATCGAACCCCGCTCAGCCTTCGATGCGGGCCATCCAATTGAAATAACCAACCAACCGGCCGATCCGACTTCAATAATCGAACCTCGAACGGAGGAAAAGAAATGATGCTCTTCCCCCATATTTTCGCTTCGATCGAAATGTCAGAGAACGACAAGAAGGCCCTCATCGCCCTCGTGATTCTTTTGGTTGTTCTTTTCGTCTTGATAGGCTTGATTGGGATGGCCGTTCGAAAAACGATGAACTACCAAGCCCGTAGAGCCGATACTTTCATGCATGACGTCACGGTGACCCACGTCGTCCAGACCCCTCATCAATTCAGGGCTTTGGGCCGGAAAAAGAACGCCCGGCTTTACTATAAGCAAAGCCTCATCCCCGGAGGGGTCATCGCGATTGGTGTCCTGACGTGGGTGATTTATTCTTGGGTCGTCGGCTCTTGGGGCGAAAACATCTTTGCCTCCTTTTCCGACCTTCTCTTCGTCTGGGATTTTGGAAACCCCAATTACTACACCGATTTTTTCGGTATCACAATCCTAAAACAATGGCCGGCCCTTCTTCATGGGCCGTTCATCCAGGTCGATCACATTGCGGCCTATATTGAAGTGCCCCTCATCGTCGTCGGGTGCCTTGGCTACCTTCTCGTGACTCAAGCCTACATATCAAGGGTTCTTCAGATCGAAAAACGGAGTCGCGACGTCTTTTCGAAGAGCCTTGAGGGCTATAAAGCCAACGATATTGATACGAGCAAAGTCCCGCCCCTTCCACCTTCTGATTGATAAAAAACGACCGTTCGAAAGGGGCCGCTTTTTTGCTTATTCGAAATCGTCTTTGGAAAAGAACCAGCCGAGGAAATAGAGGCCGCCATCGAATTGAACAGAGATCAATTCGAGGGAGAACATAAGCCAATCTCCGTCATGATAAAGGGAGATGATGGATTGAAGAAGATCGACGATGAAGATGGCGGCGACGATGATGGCCATAAGGGCGACAAAGGAAATGAATGGACCTTTCCTTTTGACGTAGGAGATTCCGCCGATCCCCGAAAGAACCATGAAAGGGATAATGAAGATTCTTGAGAAGTATTGGAAACTATCCGAAAAATCAGCCCAATTCACAAGGTTGAGGATCGGGCTGTAGATCATTTCAGAAAGCTCAAAAACCGCGTCGATAAAAAACAGGATGGAGCCGATGACCAAAAGGACAGACCCGACTTTGATTTGGTGCTTCGCTTTCTCCTGCTTTTTTAGGAATGCAACCTGATTTTCCATAAATCCTATTGAAGCGTAAGTATCTGTTCGGTAATTTCCCACGCCAATAAACCGGCAACGATCACGCAGATGCAAACTAAGAACCAAAAGAGACGTCGCCGGGCCGTATCCTTTTGGTTCTGAGTATCCGGATCTCCGATTGGGGCGGTCGAAATAAAGGCGTTTTGGGCGTCGTCGTCGGAATTGTTTGTCGGTTGTGGCTGGTATTCCATATCAATACTTCAGAGCACTCGAAGTCCTTGGGAAAGGTTCGGTGTCGCGAATATTGGCGACCCCGGTAATATACATAAGAAGGCGATCAAAGCCAATTCCAAAACCCGAATGAATGCATCCGCCGTATTTTCGAAGATTGAGATACCATTCAAGGCCCTTGGTGTTCCCGATGGCGTCCATTTTCTTTTTTAAGACATCGTAACGCTCTTCGCGTTGGGACCCGCCGATGATTTCGCCTTCTCCCGGAACGAGGCAATCACAAGCGGCCACCGTTTTCCCGTCATCATTTTCGCGCATATAAAATGCTTTGATTTCTTTGGGGTAATTTACGAGGAACATTGGTCCTTTGACGATTTCTTCCGTTAAGTAGCGTTCGTGCTCACTTTGCAAATCCATGCCCCATTGAATATCGGAGTATTCGAATTTGTGCCCATTTTTTACCGCTTCTTGAAGAATCTCGATCCCTTTGGTGTATTCCATGCGGGTGAAGGTTGTGCTGAGGACGTGGTTGAGTTTTTCGAGGAGACCTTTATCGATGTAAGTATTGAAGAAATCCATTTCATCGGGGCACTTTTCAAGAATATAGCGAATGCAGAATTTGATGGTATCTTCCATTAAGGCCATGTCATCGCCAAGATCGGCGAAGGCGATCTCCGGCTCGATCATCCAGAATTCGGAAGCATGACGCGGCGTGTTGCTCTTTTCGGCTCGGAATGTCGGACCGAACGTATAGACGTCCCGGAAGGCCATGGCGAAAGCTTCGACGTGGAGCTGCCCCGAGACGGTCAAAGAGGCTCGGCGGCCATAGAAATCATTGATCGGGTCCTTGGCATCGGTGGTGATGGTGAAGACGGAGCCGGCGCCTTCGGCATCGTTACCGGTGATTTCCGGAGTGTGAACATAGACGAAACCACGGTCTTGGAAGAACTCATGGATTCCCATTGCAAGAACGCTTCGGACGCGGTAAAGGGCCGTGAAGGTGTTGGTCCGGGGGCGAAGATAAGCCAGGTCACGAAGGTATTCCATGGTGTGAAACTTCTTCTGAAGGGGGTAATCGGGGTCGACGTCGCCAAGAAGGGTGATCTCAAAGGCATGAACCTCGAAGGGCTGCTTCATGTTTGGGGTGAGGACAATCTCGCCTTTGACGGAAAGCGAAGCCCCAGTCAAATAGTGACTGATGGTGGCGAAATTGGGAATATTAGAATCGTAAACGATCTGAATATTCTTAAAACAGCTCCCATCGTTAAGCTCAATAAAAGCGATCGAACCGGAATTCCGATTGGTACGGATCCAACCCTCGATCAGCACCGGATTGTGCTTGATGACCGGTTGTTTCTTGCTAAACTCGGCGAAGAGATCACGAACGATAATGGCTTTTGGTTGCATGTGACTAGTATAATAACGAAATGTTTTTTTGAATAGATGCCTTTGCTTTTAAAAGCAAAAGACGAAAACGAACACCAAAAAAGCCAGAATCCCATTTGCGAAGAACAAAAACCAATTTTTGCATTTGGTTCGGCTCTTAATTCCGAATCGGCGGCAAACCCGTCGTTAATCGTCAAAACTGGCCCAATCCGATATCTTCCAGTTTGGGTCGACGCCAAGGGTCAGGGGAGCAAAGACTTTTCTTTCGTAAAGATGTTCGGCGACTTTTGCGATCATGGCGGCATTGTCGGTTGTGCACCACAAAGGCGGAATAATCAAATCGATTCCCGTTCCTTCGAGACGACTTTTCATTTGTTCACGAAGATATGAATTTGCTGACACACCCCCAGCCAAAACCATTTGCTTGACGTGGAAATCTTGAGCGGCGGCGATGGATTTTTTGAGAACCATTCCAATGGCGACGTCCTGAAAGGATCGGGCCATGTCATCCAAACGAATCGGCTCGCCTTTCATTTTGAGGCTGTTTACTAAATTGATAACGGATGTCTTAAGGCCGGAATAAGAAAAATCGTATTTTCCTCCCCCGGCTTCCGGTTCGGGGAGATCGTAGGTATGCTTACCGAGTTTCGCGTGCTGATCGATCGGAAGACCTCCTGGATAAGGAAGCCCCAAAACCCTAGCGACTTTGTCGTAGCATTCGCCAACGGCGTCATCCCTCGTTTCGCCAATGATCGTGAAATCGAGGTCGCCCTTCATGATAACCAGCTCAGTATTCCCGCCGGAAACGACGACGCAAAGCAAAGGATATTGGAGTTTGCCCACATACTCGTTCGCGTAGATGTGCCCGGCCAAATGATGGACCGGAAGAAGAGGTTTGTTATATAGCATCGCTAAAGTCTTGGCCGCTTGCAAGCCGACATGAAGGCATCCAATAAGCCCAGGGCCTCTCGTCACTGCAAAAGCATCGATGTCTTCCGGCTTAAGGTTGGCTTGACGAAAAGCCTCAGTAAGGCAGACGGTGATGTTTTCGGTATGGAGCCGAGAAGCGATTTCAGGCATGACCCCGCCGTACTTTTCGTGAACCGCGATTTGCGTGGCGACGATGTTGGCCAAGAGCTTTCCCTCTTCGGTGATGGCGACGCTGGTCTCGTCGCAAGAAGATTCGATTGCTAAGATCCTAGTCATTGATGATGCTCCTTACCATGTAGATGGCGTCCTCCCCGTCGTCGTAATACGACGGTTTGACGGTGATGGCTTCGAAAGCGTGTTTTTTGTAGAAGCGTTGGGCCGTGTCGTTGCTTTTCCGAACTTCGAGGGTGATGAAATCGACTTCATCTTTCTGTTCTCGGCACAACTTTACCATCTCGCCGATGAGCATCGTCCCGATACCACGCTTCCTGAATTTTTCATCTACGGAAATTTGATTGATGGCGGCCGAATCAAAAGTGATCATGAAATCGATAAAACCTACGACGTTGGAATCCACCACCGCCACAAGAACGTTACCAACCGGATTTTCTAAAAGTTCATACATCATTTGTTTCTCGGTGTATGGATTCCTGAATGAGGCTTCCTCGATCCTCATTACCGAAGTAATGTCCGAAACGTTCATTTTTCGAACGATGACCTTGATCTCGGAATCGCTATAGGAGTCCTTCAAATAAATCGGACGAGCCCCGAGAGGCTCCAAACAAAGGTTCTTTTTCTTATCGGCTCGGTTCAAGTTGGATATAACATCGACGTTCTTCCCTGTGAGACCCAGATATTCCAAATCCCCCGAAAGAACATATTCGAGATGGTCCTTTACATATTGGAGCACTTGGCTATTGTCCATGATTCGATCGCTCAGTATCTCCTTCTCGCCCTCATAGACTCCGATATAACTTCTTTTGCTTCGGGCGTTGGTAAGGCAAATCGTGGGCCTGTCCGCATCCCGCATTATTTCAAGGGAACTGACGAGATAAAGAGGGACGCCAAGAGCAAAGACAATCGTCTTGGCGATCGTGAGGGCGATTCGAACGCCGGTATAAGAACCGGGGCCCTTGGCTACGCAAACAGAAGCGATTTCCGATCGCTTTACCTGATGCTTCTTAAGCAATTTATCGATTTCGTCAACCATCAATTCCGATTGCTTCTGCCATGCTTCATAAGAGATTTCGTCAACAACATGATGTTCCATGGCCAAACCAACCGAAAGTCGGGTGTTGGAAGAATCGAGCAAAAGGTTATACATCAAAAGACCTCCTTGACCGCGGCAACGATCTTGTCGAAATGGGTGCTTGAGGAACATATGTCGATCTGGCGATCATTCCCGCCGATGTTATTGATGACGATTTCAAGGCATTGATCGGGGAGGAGTTTTTCGACGAATTGGGGCCACTCAATGAAGCAAACGCCGTTTCCTTCGATGAACTCGTCGAGTCCAAGTTCGATGTTTTGATTCTCGAGGCGATACGCATCGATGTGATAGAGAGGGATGTTTCCTTTGAAGTAGCACTTCATAATGTTAAAGGTAGGTGAGATAACGTCTTCTTTGACATTTAGCGCTTTGGCCACTCCCCCGACAAGGGTCGTTTTCCCGGCTCCGAGGTCGCCTTTAAGCAGAACGACGTCGCCAGGTCTAAAAAACGGAGCAATGGTTTCCCCGAGTTTACGGGTTTCAAGTTGACTATGCGTCGTAAATTTGTATTTCATGTTGTTCACCGTGCGAGGGTGATTATATCACCCTGAAATATGGTAGGATATCAATACAGGATAAGCAAACATGTTGGACGTTATCATAATCGGTGGCGGCCCGATCGGCCTCTACTCCGCCGCCCAGTTGCAAAAGAAAGGTTTCACGTTTTCTCTTTTGGAAGCCTCTTCTTTTCTCGGCGGCCAAACGATGGAATTATACCCGGAGAAAGAGATCGTAGACATTCCCGGAATCCCTTCTATCAAGAGCAAGGATTATATTGACTCATTAACGGAAAACATCGATAAGGAAAATATTTATTTTGGTACGGTCGTTTCGTCTTTCGTTCATCAGGACAACTGCATCCGGGTTATGACTAATCGAGGTTTTTTCGAAGCCCAAAACCTATTCATATGCACCGGCTTGGGCTTATATAAACCGCGGACAATGGGTTTGGAAGGCGAGGAAAAGTATTCCAACATTTTGTATTCCTTAAAAAGCTTCGGCTTTCTTTCGGGAAAACGAGTCGTGATCTTCGGGGGCGGTGATTCGGCTCTAGACTGGGCCAAGGAAATCTCCCAGATTTCGCCCTTTGTTTCGCTCGTCCACCGACGAACCGAGTTCCGTGGCAACTCGGAGACGATCAAAGGTCGCGCGGTCAAACTGTATCTCCCTTACATACCCCATTCGATCATCGCCAAGGATGGAAAATGCGTTGGGATAACCATCGAAGGCGTCGAAGACCATGATTTAATTACCATTCCAGCCGATTTCATCCTCGTGAATTACGGATCTGTCCCGTTACCGTCACTGTTTGGGCTGAAGAGCGGCCCGACTTTTGGGGCCTTGGTTAACGAGAGACGGGAAGCCGAACCCCATGTATTCGCCATCGGCGATTGTTCTTCGTATGAAGGGAAAGTCAAAAGGATCGCTCACGGCATGGATGATGCCGATCGCGCCATCAAGACTCTAGATGAAGCGAAGTAACGGGTTTATTGTCGTCGACGAACTTTTGATATAAAGCGGCGATTACTTCGTCGACGAAAGGAAAAACCTTCTGAGCGATCATACTCTGGACTTCGTCTTTGCTTTTTGAGATGGCTTGAGTGAGATCCGGGGGGTAACCATAAGTTAAGACGTGACGTTCGAATTCCTTCTCATCGAGAGTCCTTTCAACCATATCGGGATACAATTTGATATCGAGATCGTAATCGATGTATTTCAAATAACCATTATCTAGGATCGTCGGAGTTGCGATGTTGACATAATAACAAATTCCACCCGATTCTTTGAACATGGCGATGACATTCATCCAACGTTTTTTGAACAACAAGAAAATGGCGTGTTCACGGGTCATCCATTTTCGGCCGTCGCTTTCTGTAACAGAACTACCTTTGCTCGCCAAAGCCCAGTATTCCTGAGTTTCTTGAACAAGGTAGGCGGAACTCCATTGACGATGCAAAAGACCGTCATGCTTATACGCCTGCACCTTCATCCAGCGATTAAAGCGCGGATCTAAGTAGCTCATCTTTGTTATACCTTGCGAAGACAACGGCTCAACGAAAGCCTTCGTCTTACCCAAAGGCATTGTAACCTAAAGGGAATTCTTTACAAGTTTTTGTACATTATGGTTTCCACGAATTTGCAGACGTTGCGACACCGATCGGCCGTCTCTTCAAGCATCGTGTACATAGCCTCTCCGCGGTGACGAGCGAACCCATCGGTCACGGTGATGAACATTTGATGCATGTCCTCTTCGTAAATATCGTCGGTCTTTTCTTCCAAAGCGACCACTTGATCGATAAACGGTTTCAGAACCCCGTTTTTGTGGAAGTCGGGGAAATGCTTCAAACAGTTTTCGGTTGTTTTGATGCAATCGAGAACAACTTCAGTGAAGGGGATCGTGTCGGCCGGAAGTTCGCGATAGTCGTACATGTAGAGTTTCAGGGGCACTTCTTCGATCGCATCGGTGATATCGTCGATAAGACGCAGCAACTCGAGAATATCCTCGCGATCGATCGGAGTCATGAATTCACGAGTCAATCGTTCCATGACCTCATGTTTTTGGTCATCCGCTTCGTGCTCGATTTGATGGATTTTATTCTTGATCTCTTTGAGCTTTGAATGGTCAAAGTCCTTCATGAACACCAGCAGCTCCTCACAGCATTGCCCAGCGTATGAACATAGCCGAGGAAAACTGTCGTAGTAATAGTTGGTCTTGTCCTTTCCAAACATGGTTTTATCCTCCTATTTGAAAATCAGCAAAAGCAAAGCCGTCAAAGCTCCGCCCAACAAAAAGGAAACGGGCAACGTAATTAGCCACGTCGCGATCATTGAGCCCGCCACATCCCATCGAACCCGCCGGATTCCCTTGGCGGCCCCTGAGCCGAGAATCGAGCTCATCTTCACCTGGCCGGTTGAGACGGGCCATCCGAGGAAGGTGGCGACCAATAAACCGACCGTTCCGGCTAAATCTGTTGCAAAACCTTGATATTTTTCTAATTTGACCATGCCAACGCCAACGTTTTTTATGACCTTGTACCCTCCGAAAGAAGTTCCGATGACCATCACAAGGGCAACGATTAGGATAACCCACGTCGGGGCAGCGATGTCGACACTTGGAGATCCCTCCGCCACCGCGACAATCATTAGAAAAATCCCTATGAATTTTAGACCGTCTTGAACACCGTGCATGAAAGCCATCGCCCCGGCGGAAAAATCTTGGGCGACGTCAAAGAACTTCGTCGTTTCGCTCCTCTTCATTTTCCGGCAGGTCATCTCAATCAAACGAACGAAAAACCATCCGAGGAGGAAGCCGAGGACGAGGGAGGCAAGAAGTCCGACAATGACCCAAATCCATTGCGACCAGTTAACGCCGGAAAGCCAATTGGAGGCTCCACTCATCGCCATATAGGCCACGGAAGCGCCCGTAAGCCCACCGACGAGTTCGTTGCTTTCACTCGATGGAAAACCGATCAGGGTCGCAATGATCGAAAAGACCAGAATCGACAGCATGGCTACACTGATCATTATAAGTGCCTGTTGAGCCAAGAGGTTCCCGTTGCCGTCGGTTGGAAGAATTACGATCTTGGCAATTGTAGAAGCGATGTTGCCGACGTTGATAACTTGTGAAAGAAAGCCCATCGAGATGACGCCGAGCCCGTTGCAAATCGAGGCCAAGATAACGGCCCTTCTTGCATCGATTGATCGAGTTGAAACCGCCGTCGCTATGGCATTTGGAGCGTCGCTCCATCCATTGACAAAAACGACACCGAGGGTGAGGAAAGATGCAACCCAAAGCCATGGCTGGGCCGAGGCATAATTGAAGAAAGATGAGAAGTTCATTCTTTAATTAACTGTTGCGGTAATCGTTTTATTGTACGCGAAAACCGATTATTGAGAAAATAAACAAAGCGTTTTTCAGGTAGCTGTATGACCAATGATCAAAGTTATAAACCGATATCAGTCTTTAATCGCCCTGATTGCAAGAAAGGTCGGTATCTTCAATTTCGCCAAAGGACCTTCTTCGTTAAAATCTTCGAAGCAATCTGCGATCCGGAAACCAGCAAACAAAAGACCATGAATGATTTCGGAGACGGTGTGAGAGAATTCATAACCGTCATTCGCGGCCAAAAACTTCTTTTCTTGTTCCGGGTTCAAAAGAGGATTAACTGGAAAGGAATTTGTTATTTGCTTCTCGTCATCGGTAACGAAATTCATTCCATTATCGAAGCCGGCCACAAAGATGCCGCCATGTTTAAGAACACGGTAAGTTTCTTGAAATATGGGCTCGATTTTCTCAGCATATACGAGGCTAACTGGATTAACAATCGTATCAAACTGACCGTCTTCAAACGGGAGGGGTTTCGTAAAATCCCCTTTGATGGTCTGAATTTCATATCCCTCACGTCTTGCAACAAATAGGTCACTGTCGATTTGCTTTTGGGAGTAATCCAAAAGAACGCATTCTCCACCAAGAATCGCCAGTATGACCATTTGCTGACCACCACCAGAGGCTAAACCCAGGATCTTCTTCCCCTCGATTTGGCCGATCCATTCTTTTGGCATACGTTTCAGCGGAGTCAAAAGAAAAGGCCAATCGCCATGCCGGATGTCCTCACATTGTTTATGATCAAAAGGCCGACCCCATTTCCATCCTTTGTCGATCCAGCTCTCAATGGCTTTAATATTTTCGTCCTGATAGTTTTTCACGATATATTAACTCCTTGCTTCTGATCAAGAAAGGTAAACAAACAATAAAAGTCTCGATGTCTGGACGAGAAAGGTGTAACAAACGACGGGAAGGAACAGTTTATTTTTGGTTGAAAAGCGTCGCCAAATCAAGGAATAAACCTATATTCTTCCTAAATTCCACAACCGGAGCGGGATCAAAAGATTTCTGAAGGGGAATAACCATCAAAGTATCTTCATATCCGAGACAGAAATAAGTTCTTCCCGGTTTAATCGAAATAGCCACATCGACCAAGGTTTTGTTGGTTTCAATTTGGGCCAGAGCTTGACGAATCGCATGAGTGAGGTATTTTTTCTCGCTTGCCGCGCCATAGACCGAATATGAAGTGTTCTCTTCAATGAGTTCCATCCTCTTCAAGCCGTTCGGAGGAAGGGCCCGGTCATTGCCTTTGAAATAAATCACGATCCCCGTACCGTCATAGGTGTTTGGGGCGCGAAGATATTTACCGACGAAAGTAGTTTCAAGAGCTTTCTTCCCTTTATTCTGAGAAGCGCAGTCAACGATTGCGCAATCCATATCCTTATACGTAAACGTGACGCCATACCGACTTCCGACTTTGAAGACGTCGTCATACATTCCGCAGTCGGTGAATTCTTTCTGATCGAGCTTTGAATCCAAGTCGCCATGAAAGCCTTTGACTGCAATGGTTTCGAAAGTATAGGCATACATGAAATCATAGTATTTGGCGAAGTAAACCTTGATTCCTTGATCACTTTTTTTGCGGAAGAAATATGAGTAGATGCCAAGACCGACGATGGCGACGCCGACAACGCACAAAGAGATAACGAGCGCGGCCGTCGTGCCGTTCAAAGCCGGAATGGTGGAAGGGACGATCCACCCGGCCACGATGACGAGAAGGACCGCTACTGAGACGAAGGTTTTGTAACGATTGTTCTTTTTATAGTTCGCAAAAAAGCCTTTTCGCGCCCCTTCAATCGCTTCCAAGTTTTTGCTTTCGTAAGTGTACGAGGCTGGCTCGACGGGCTTTTCTTCTTTTCCTTTTTTCTCTTCGACGGCGTCCTGTTTCGGAGCCTCTTCGATTTTCTCTTCCGGTTTTATTTCGGGAGGATTGGCGGTTTTTTCATCAGTGAAACCATCATCTGGTTCTTCGACTTTTTTTTCGTCGACGACTTCGACTTTTGGGACTTCTACCTCAACAATTTCGGCGGTTGTTTTATCTTTAAGAGTGGCCATGTTTTTGTCCTTTTAATAATAAGGACTATAACACGCGCACGAGAAAATGGACTAGTTTATTCAACTTTGATGGAACGAGTCTTGAAGTATTTGTTGAGATTGATGAGCGGCCCGTAAATCGCCATCAATACGATCGCGGATAAACCGGCGGAGATGGGAATGTATATCGAATTGCCGATCAAAGCGGTGCCCAAATCCAATCCATAATTGATGATTGATGAGGCGGTTGAACCGACGAAACGGACGATGGCGGCAAGAAGGACGCCGACAAAAATGAAGATCTCTCCCTTGACGTTGTAGGTCTTAACCTTTTCATTGAGAATGAATGGTTGGAAAAAACCGAGTACGGCGCACGAACCGAAACCGACCAAATAATCAAGAGGATAGAGAAAGAAACCATAGCCATCGGTAAAACAAGTAATGAGCCCAAAGACAATCCCACTTGCCAGGAATCCTTTGGTGGGTCCATGTCGCAAAGCAATGAAAAAGAGGGGGAGCGTGGCTAAGCTAATGCTCCCAAATTGCCCTTCAATGTGGGGGAAGTAATGAAAGATGACATCGATGATGATCGCCGAAGCTGATAGGATGGCTATTTCTGTCATGTCGCGAACAGATGTCTTTTCCTCTTCGAAGGCGGCACTGAAAGAGAGAAGACCGGCCACGAAAGCGATCACGGCAGCCAAAATAGAGCCGACTCCCAAGCGAGAGGAAGAATTCGAAGAATAGTCTTTGATCCAATCCCAGAAGGCCTGCCCACCAACAAGGGAAAGGCAATTCGCGTAATCATAAAACTGAGAGGAAAGAAGAACGAAAATCCCGCCGACGATATAGAGAATCATCGAAGCGGTCAAAAAGCGCGGGAATCTTTTTCCAAAAAGCGCACAGGCAATTCCTCCGACAATCAATGAATAGGCGATGGTGAGAGGCCAAACGATCGTCGTGCCGACTCCGAATAAAATGGAACAATTGATATCCGTCCGATCCCCATGAGAGAAAGTCCAAGAATCGTTTTCAAATGTAGATATCACGGTTTTCGCGCTGATTAATGGAGCCAAAAAACCTAAAAAAACACAAACCCCGGCAACAGCGGCGAGGATCCAAACGTTATCCCTGATCCAGTCCACGACTCTTCCAAAATTCGTTGATTTGTTCGCAGACGATTCGCTTTTCATAAAAAAACCTCCTAAGTTTTCAGACCCTCGGAGGAACAAAACACTACCTCCGCCAGCATTGCCTGGATCAGGTGCCGTCGAGCCTGCCCAAGGCTCCTCTCAGCCCGCTGATGGCGAGCTCCGGAATGACTTTAGTTTATGCTATATATTTCGCCAGTCAATAGAGTCTCTTCCGTGTTCAGCCAACAATGCGTTGCATTGAGTGAAAAGATGTTTGCCGAACCAGCCACCGTAATTCGCGGCCAAAGGCGAGGGGTGGGACGCCGTCAAGGGGAAATGCTTGGGGTTGCGAATATAGATGGCATATTTTTTGGCGAACGTTCCCCAAAGCATGAAAACAATTGTTTGGTCCAATCCATCGATATATGACATTACGTCCGCGATGAAATTGTCATACTCGGCTCGTTGATGGGAAAGAGCTTGACCCCCTCGGACGGTCAAATATGCATTTAGGAGGAGAACGCCTTGCTTGGCCCAGCAAGTGAGGTCACCGTTACGATAATCCATCTTGACGCCAACATCCGATTCGATTTCTTTAAAGATGTTGATCAAAGATGGGGGAAGTTGAGTTCCTTTTGGAACGGAAAACGACAGGCCCATAGCCTGTCCGGGGTTATGATAAGGGTCTTGGCCAATGATGACGACTTTCAGATCTTGAGGTTTGGTTAGGGCAAACGCTTGGTAAACAAGGTTGCGGGGAGGATAAACCGTATACTTCGCGTATTCATCGTCGAGGAAAGCCCGAAGAGACTTCGAATACTCGGTCTCCTTAACGGAGTCAAATAGGTCTTTCCAGTCGCTTATCATGTCACCATTATAGTTTTTTACGGCCTTCCGTGTGCGATATACTTATCTCGCAATGAAAGTTTTCTGGCTCTTTAATCACCCCGCTCCATACAAGGTCGATTTCTTTAATGAACTTGGCAAAACGTGCGAATTGACGGTTCTGTTCGAACGGGCAAACGAATCAGGACGCAACGCGATTTTTTATAGCGAACGGCCTTTGAATTTCACCGCCAGAATCTCCAAATCACTTCATCTTGGAGGGGTCAACAACTGGACCCGGCAGCCAATTGAGGAGATAAAAAAGGGCCAATACGATCTCATTGTCATTAACGGTTGGAGAACGCTGACTGAAAGAAACACCATCTCCTATCTGAAACGCCGTCGCATACCTTTCCTTTTTTACATCAATGGGGGAATCATTAAACCCCATGAAAACGCGATTAAAACCCAAATAAAAACTGGTTACATCCAAGGCGCGTCTCATTATTTCTGCCCCGACGAGAATTCGTTCCAGTATTTGGTTCATTATGGTGCTGATCCGAAGAAAATATCAATCTATCCGTATTCATCCATTTATTCCGATGAAGTATTGCCCTCACCATATACGGATGAGCAAAAGTCGAGTCTTCGAAAACACCTGAAAATCGAAGGCGGAAAAATCTTCGTGTCAACGGGGCAGTTTATCAAAAGGAAAAATTTCGCTGAATTAATCGACATTTGGAGGAATGTACCCAAAGATTGGATCCTTCTTCTCATCGGTGAAGGCAAGGAAAAGAAAAGATACCAAAGAAAAGCAAAAAGTTTTGGATTATCGAACATGATTTTGATGCCGTTTGTTCCCCACAAGGAGCTTTTGAGAATTTTCAGGGCTTGCGACGCCTTTGTTTTTTTGAGTAAAGAGGACATCTACGGCCATGTTATTAATGAGGCTTTGTCCCAAGGCCTCCCGGTCGTTTCTTCTAGTCACGTCAATGCCGCGCGACATCTTATAAAAAACGGGTATGATGGTTACTTGGTCGAACTAAACGATCGGCAAGGGATCGAGAAAGCCATTTCCGAAACGCTTGAAAAGAGCATGCAGATCAACGCGATCAATGTGGCCAAAGAAAACACACTTGAGGCCATGGCGAGGTACCACGAAGACAAATTCGTTCAAATCCTAAAGGAAATCGATAAATGAACGTCATCTATTTAACAACGGCCATGCGCGACGACGATTTCCGGCTTCTAAACCATTTGGCTCAAAAAAAGCCAAATCCGGCAGGACAGAATTTTCACAACAAGCTTATTCGAGCCACCAGCCTTGTCGACAACATTAATGTTTATTCGGTCGTTCCTTCGAACGAACACATAATTTATGAAGGCCATTTTGAAGGGAAGGGTCTTATTGATTTTTATTATTTTGAAGCACCCGTGAGTCGATTCAGACGTTTTTTTGACCTCCCCAAAACAATAGCGAAAAAAGTCGTTGATAATTACGACGAGAAGCTTACACCGAAATCGATAATCGTTTACGATTCGCTCAATGTCACCATGGCAAAAACCAGTATTATTCTTTCCAAAATGCTTGGAATAAAACGGGTTGCCATCTTAACCGATAATCCCAACAATATTACGGGAGTCCGACGTCCCTATGTTCGCGAAGTCCTGAGGCTTTCGAAAAATGCGTCGGGGTATTTTGCCTTGTCGAATGGCCTTATTGATTTGTTTAATCCCAATCAAAAAAACTTTGCTATCACCGAGGGAATTGTGGAACCCGCTCCGAGGACCTTGCCTCTTTACACTAAGCCCTATATTTATTTTGGAGGGGCGCTTTATATCAAGTACGGCATCGCCGCTTTGATTGCGGCTTATACCCTGGAAAAACCCGATTATGACTTGCTGATCGCCGGTCATGGACCCTATGAAGCCCAAGTCCGGGCCTCATCTTTTTTGAATCCACGCATCGTCTATCTTGGCCAAGTAAGTCGCTCGGACAATTACAATTATGAACGCCATTCATCGCTTAACGTCAACCCTCGGCGTTACAGCGAAGAACTCGACAAAAATTCCGTCCCATCAAAGATGCTGGAATACCTTGCGGCCGGACAGCCGATCCTTTCAACGAAGCAAACGCGTCTGCAGACTCTTTTTCCCAATGACGTGAATTGGATTGGCCAAGGCGACAACATCATCGAAATGAAGAAATGGTTTCACGAACATCTGAACGAACGCAAGAAACTCATCGACGTTAAGCCGAACAATGCCGAGTCGGCCGTTCTTGACGCCTATGGCTTTAAAGCGACAGGTGCGATTTTGCACAATCTTCTAACGCGCGTCTTGCATTCCGAACTTCTATAGATGAGCGCTTAAGGATACTCTTTGACCTCCTTCGATACGCTTTCCCTTCTCTCAAAAAGAGAGAAAAGAAAGAAAGAGGTCGGTATAATGAGCGCACATGGAACAGGTCGTCGAAAAGAAAAAGGACAACGGCGGGTCTTCAAACGTCCGAACCAACATCATCATCAATCTGATCAGGACTTTGACTCTGACCGTCCTTTCTTTTATTACGTTCCCATACGTGTGTCGGATCCTTGGCGACGCGACCTTGGGCCTCTATACCTGGGCCAATACTTTCGTTTACTACTTTCTCATTTTGGCGAAGATCTCAATCCCAAACATCGCGATCCGAGAATGCGTAAAGGTTCGAGACGATAAGAAAGCTTTTTCTCATAAAGTCCAACAGTTTTTCTTGCTTCAAGCCTTCACGACCCTGCTAAGTTTTAGCTTAATGGTCGTCATCATGTTTTCCGTCACCTCGTTGAATGAGGGAAGCATGGCCGATTTGATTTTCCTCCTCTCCATCAATTTCCTCGCCGGCGTTTTCTCTTTCGAATGGGTTTACATATCTCTTGAGAAACATTTCTACATCGCGATCCGATCAATTACTCTTTTGGCTTTGAGCGCCGTGTTGACGTTCGTGTTCTTAACCAAGAAAACGCAACCGGAAATGGAGATCTTCATCTACGCTTCGATTACGATCCTTTCGACGGTTTTGACCTCGCTCATCAATTGTTTGATACTTCCAAAATATGTCAGCTTCAAAAAAGAAGGGCCCTACGATTTTAAGGTTTTGCTGAAGCCGCTTTTCGTTTTGTTCATGATTTCTTTCGCCTTAACCCTTTATAACGAAACCGACATCCTGCTTCTAGGTTTTCTCGATTCCACCAAATCTTCCGTCGGTTCCTATTCCGTTGGGGTGAAAGGCATCGATATCGTCATCACGATCATCACCTCTCTTTACGCTGTTTTTATGCCGCGGGCCAACTATTACTACCAGAAAGAGGACAAGCGTTTTTTCCGCAACCTCGTTGCTTACTCCTTGAACATCACTTTCTTTATCGCCATCCCGGCGATCGCCACGATGATTCCTATGGCGGTTCCCATCACCTCCTTGATATCGGGCAATTATTCCTCTGGTTCAACCGACCAGTTTCAAAACTCCGCTTTGGTGTTGATGATACTTTCCTTCATGATGCTTACCTATTCAATTGGAGACAACATCTACACAGAAATCCTTTTGCCTACGAAAAGGGAAAGAATCTATCTATACACAATGCTGATCGGTTTGGTGTTGAACGTTGGCTTGTCACTTTTACTGTCCTTGACCATTTTCAAAAGCGAACCCGTCTTGGGCGTTGCCATCGGCACAGGCGTCGCCGATTTCTCGATTCTTGGTTTTCTATTATGGAACACGCGCGAATACTCATTTAAAGCCGTCATCAATGTTAACAACCTCAAAATCAGCCTCTTCGGATTGGTGATTGGGATCGTCTCGTATTTCGTGGGTCCCGTCATCTTGAAGGCCCTTCCGTGGACAGGCGAGCAGATTTGGAAGAGCTATTGCCTCGAGCTCGTGATCGTCGTGGCGATTGATTCTATAATCTATTTTGGCGGGTTGCTCCTTGTGAAGGAACATCTTGTCTCATCGTTCTTGCCAAGCCATCGAAAGGAGATGGAAAAGGATGCCTAACCCCAATCTCCACGAGAACAAGATCAAGCGAAGCCTGGTTCTTCCTTTCCGTGGGCTCGTGAAAAAAATCTCGCCCATCGCTTTCGTCAAACTCCAATATAAGTACATCACTCACCATAAATGCAATCTGAAAAATCCGACCAGATACACGGAGAAACTTCAATTCCTTCGTCTCTTCGTCGACCCATACGACTATCAAACGATTCAATGCGCCGGGAGGGTCAGGGTCCGCGATTATCTGAAGAACAAGGGATACGCGGATGCCTTAATTCCGTCTTTAGGCGTTTTCAATAGTTTTGAAGAAATTGACTTTGCCACGCTTCCCAACGAGTTTGTGATGAAATGCAGCCACGCCTCCGGCTACAACATGATCGTGAGGGATAAGTCCCAGTTGAACATCGAAGCCGTTAGAAAAAAGTTCGACCGTTGGCTGAAAACGGATTACGGAGCCAAAACGGTCGAACGTCATTATTCGGGGATCAAGCCCCAGATTCTCATCGAGAAGTACATGGGGAACGGAAAAAACCTTCCGGCCGAATACAAGATCCATGTCTTCAACGGGACCGCCCGTTCGTTGTATGTCGTGACGGGACGGGGAATCGACATTCGTTACAACAATTACTACATTGACTGGACACCCTTCGACGGAAGCCAATTCAATGGTTGGAAGAAAACCGATTGCCCGTTGGAAAAACCCTCGAATTTCTCCGAGATGGTCAAAATGGCCGAAGCTTTGGGGAAACCTTTCGCTTTCGTGAGGGTTGATCTCTACGACGTGAATGGGAAGATCTACTTTGGGGAAATGACTTTCACTCCCGCGAAAGGGACGTTAATTCTTGATGACGACAAGTGCGATTTTGAAATGGGAAAGTGGCTTGATATCAGCCGTTATTTAACAAAAAAGAGATAGACGAATAGTTGGCTTTTGCGGACTTTTCAACGAAAGAAGATCTTAGTTCCAGGTCGAATCAGGGAAGAAGACTTCATATAGCATCAAACATAGGTAATAATCGCTGGCCGTGTCCATATCCGAGGAAGTAATGACAGGTTGGAGGACTCCGTCGATGTACGCTTTGGCATCAGAATCGTCATTGATTGAATATGTGATCGACATCCCGACAATTCCTTCCGGGTCAAAATCGAAATCATCGAAGTAAAAACCGACGAGGGAGGTGTTCTCGGCCGAGACATTGGTCTCCAGTTTTATCTGAGACAAATTAAAAGTGTATTTATCGTATTTCTGCGTTGCATAGGGGAATTTATAGAAACTAACCTGAATGTCGAAAGTACTAAGGCGGCCGCCGATCGTCCCTTCTGTATTAGAGCCTCCGCGAACCACCATGGCAAAATAATCCGCTTGGCTAAGTTCTTTAGGGAAGAGAGCCCCATAACCATGCTGATCAAGTTGGAGATAGGCATACGAACTCCAAGCGTCGCACCGAATCTGCCCGTTGTAGAGTTTGCTCAAGATCCCTTTTGAAAACGAGGAATCGATGAGAGACATCTTCTTCGTCTGCCCGTAAACTTTGCCGACAAGAGGGGTATTATCGACCCATTGTCCGATTCCGGAAGGCTCTTTGTCCATTCCGTTATAAAGCCATTGGAGCGGAGAGGAGGTCCCATCATCGGAGGGGTATTCAACGGCTTCTGGATGTTTGGAAACCAAATCGCCGTATCCGTTCATCCCGTACCCGCTCGGATGGGCGTCGTCTCCGGATCCGGAAAAGCGTTTATCGGCCGTCACGTCATACGTTGTAAGAAACCCCGCATCATCGATGAGCGGCGAAGACCAGACATTGTAACGGTTGTCAGCGAACGAATCTCCGCCCCCGATGTACTGGTCGCCCCGATAGAGCTCATCCGTGTCGGCACAGGAAACGAGAGACATGGCGAAAAACGGAACGAGTATCAGAAGAATCTTTTTACTTTTTTTCATCCAATGGAACCTCCTCAAAAGTCGAATTGGTTGAGGGCGTTTGATTGCCTGTCGTAACGGCCACGGCTTCAGGTTTGAACTTCGATTCTTTTGGGGTATAGACGAGTCCGGCCAATAGGAAAATGAGACATAATTGAGAAGTTCTCGTCCCCGCGGCGAAATCGCTGATATGAACGAATGGGAGCTCGTCGTCGGAAACGGAAAGATAGACGAAAGCCCCAAGAAGCATCAGAACGGGAACGAGGCGCCCCGAAAGAAGGCCTTCGCCTTTGGCTAAATAATTCCTCGACCAAACGAACATGGAGAAAATGAAGATCGTCAAGGCGACGAAAGCGATGAAGCCATTTTGCCATAGGATGTTGAACTCCAAAGAATGAGTCAGAAGTTCGGAAATGCCATAGCCTTTGACGGATATGTAACCAGCGCTGTCGGTAATGACGGAATTCCCAAAGAGGAAACTGACGAAATCAAAAGACCCGTTGGTTTTGTAAAACGTCGCTTGGATAGCGGTCCTGATTCTCCCAAAAAACGCCGCGTCCGCGAAATATCGTCCAAGAACGGGAAGCTTGGTCAAGAACGATTCCGACATAAATGAATCCACGAACAAAACGAGAATGCCCAAGACGATGACACACATCGAGACAAATGCGGTGATTTCCAACCAATGGGGTGCTTCGTTTTTAACTTTTATGAAACGGTAGATCAGGGCGAAGAGGTAAACGGGGGTCAAAAGAAGAAGACCTTTAATGTATGGCAGAATAACCAAAGCCGATAAACCGATCAGCCCGAATAAGAGAACGATGGCAAAACGCTTTATATCTTTCTTGGGGGAGATGTAAAGAGCCGTTGGAAGAACGCAAGCCAATAGAAACGGCGAAAGGCAGGCATAAGAAAGGGATGATTCCACGAAACCCCAGCCAAAGAGGACTTTGGTTTCTTCCGAAACCGGGAAAACGACGCCGTCCCAATAATAAACCATGCCCGAATAATTGACGACGTAAAAAAGCCCGTACCTGGCGAGGGTGTAAATTGAGGTTATAAGAGTAAGTAGAACCAAGGCTCCGCCCAAGGTGAGCAGAACCAAATCGAACTTTACGGCCTTGATGCTTTTCAGCCCATATCCAATGATGAAAAAGCCGACGATCCCGAGAACAATCGTTATGTCGCTAACGATCCCGGATAAAGTCGAACTATAGGCCGTTAACCAAAAACTTGAAAACCCTAGGGAAATGGCAAGGACCAAAAAGGGTATCAATCCGATCAAATAACCCTTAATCTCCGAATTGGAATGGTTGCTGCGTATAAACGGGATCATGGCGATGGCGATGAAAAAACCGATCATTCGAAAAATCAGAATTCCCGAAGCTCCGCCAAGTCCGAAAGCGATAAACGCCAAAAACTCCAGCCCGAGGAAGGCAAGAACGGTGTCATATCTCTCGATATAATCCTTCCACTTATTCATCACCAATACGCTCCGGATTCAATTTTAGCGTAACCGCAGGCTTTTTTATACGGCCTAATCCAATCCTTGTTCACGTGCTTGGCGACATGGTCTCGATTTTCCCAACGTTTGCCCATTATACCAAAAAGGGTTTGAGTGGCCCCGCCGGTTTGAACCGCTTGCTTTCCAATCGATTTGATAAAGAAGCAAAGAAAGGAGGTGTAAGCCCCGCAGCCAACGAGGGCGACGTCGAAATCAATATGACGAATCTCGTCTTTCATCTTTTCGAGGCCGTCAAAGAACGACGGCGAAACTCCGCTTTCATCTCCGAGCGTCATCGGGGAACGGAGAACGCGAAGGTTAAAGAGGGGGAGGATTTCCGGTTCGTCCAAAAAAAGCTTTTCTCTTCTTGCATATTGATCTTTCACTTCATCGGCAAATGGAGTGATGACCAAAACCTTTTTCCCTTCCAGCCGCCGGGTCCAATGCCCTCTTAATGGTTCCATCCCTTCATAAAGAACCAAAGCCGAATGGGGCAGATAAACATCTTGAAAGTAATCTTCCATATGAAGGCCCATCAAACCCAAAACATCGGCGTCTTTGCATTCAGAAAGCCACGTTTGCCCGAACTTCGACAATGATTTGTCATCAGTCGGATAAAAACCGGCATTGTTCTTCATCGAATAACGAACGGATTTTTTATAGTGCTTCCTTAAGCCAAGGCGAATTTTTTCGTAGTTGTTTAAAGCCCCCAGTTCCGTACCGCCGAAATGGACCGCGCAAAAGGGTTTATCGGATTGCAAACAGTTTTGAAGAACGGCGTCGGTCTTCTCTAGGTCGATGCCCTTAACCCCGTTGAAGCGCGTGAGTTTCTTAGGCTGATGAAAAACCTTGACCGCCAAACTCGACGGGGCATTCTTGAAGAAATAACGGAAATAAGTAAACTTCCCTTTGCTCATAGGAGATGAATTCATTCTACTCTTGATGATAAAATAACTACCAAACGATTTCTTCGGGCTTTTTGGGATTCGGGTTCTTTTGATCGAGAACGATCTTTCCGTCCTGAATCCGGATTAAGCGTTCCGCCACATCGGCAATCTTGGCGTTGTGGGTCACCATAATGACGGTTTTTTTGTAATGCTCCGAAAGATTGGTCAGCAATTTGATGATTGAGGCTCCGGTTTTCGAGTCGAGAGCCCCGGTCGGTTCGTCGCAAAGAAGTAATTCCGGATTCTTTACTAAAGCCCGGGCGATGGCGACTCTCTGCTGTTCGCCGCCGCTTAATTGGGAAGGAAAGTTATCGATTCGTTTCGCGAGGCCGACATCGGAGAGGATTTGCTTGGAATCGAAGGGGCTGTCGACGACGGAAGCGGCGAGCATGACGTTTTCAAGAGCCGTCAAGTTGGGCATCAAATTGTAGAATTGAAAAACGAAACCGATCTCGTTTCGGCGGAATTTGCTCAACTGCTTGGCATTGTATTTGACGACATCCTTATTGTTGACGAAATACTCTCCCGAAGTGGCGTTGTCCATTCCGCCCAGAATATTGAGGAGGGTCGATTTCCCGGCCCCTGAAGCCCCGAGAATCACGATGAATTCTCCTTGTTCAATCGTGAAGGAGACGCCGGAAAGGGCCCGGACTTCGTTTTCAAGTCCGGGGTTGTAGATTTTGGATAATTCCTTGACGACGATATCGGCCATTGGACTTAGAAGGCTCCGTCATCCTCGACCTTGTCCTTCCAATTCGGGTCATCCGATTTGAAATGACGGGTCAAGAAGTGGAAGACGATCCCGGCGATCATGACTTGAACGAACAACGAGAAGAGGGACCAGGAAACAGAAGAGAAGGCGATGAGGATCCGGAAGCCAACGCTGGAATCGCCATTAACGGCCCCGATGATCCCGGCGAAGATCGAAAAAGTGAAACCAATCCCGAACGTGATGGAGGAGGCGATGATCCCCGGTTTGAACATGTAATGGGCAGCCGTCCCAAAACCATGGATGGCCCGGCTGTGATCGTGATCCCCCGAAGAGGCTTCGGTTTTCGTTCCGACTTTATCTTCGGTTTTTTTCTCCGACGAATCGACGTCGACGACCTTCTTTTCTTCTTCGCTCATGATTTGAGTTCCTTTCTTTTGAGGCTCGCGGTGAGTTTATTCACGAAATCCCCATCGCTTAAGGATAAGAATTGCCTCAAAGAGCTGATGATTGTTTTTTCAGAAGCCTTCCCATGGGGTTTGGCCACGATTTTCTTGGTTCCTAAAAGGATCGAACAGCCTAAATCATTATAGGCGAAATCTGCGTAGAGCGAAGCGCTTAGCATTGTTAGCGCTTCCTTGACTCTACGGTCGTTGCTCTCGGAAGAGAGGCGCTCGGCAAATCCGTGCGCGGTCAGACCGACGGCCTCGCAATTCTTGAGGAGGACGTTCCCGGAGAAACCATCGGCTACGCATACATCGAACTTTCCCCCCAGCAAATCGCAGCCTTCCATGTTGCCGGTGAAATTGATCGGAAGGGCTTTGATGAGAGGATAGGCCGCTTTGGCCAATTCGTTGCCTTTTCCTTCTTCCGTTCCGACATTGAGCAACCCAACCCGCGGATTCTTGATTCCGTATGCACACTCCATGTAAGAACTTCCGAATAAGGCGAACTCTTTGAGGTTCTCCGGCTTGCAGTCCACCATCGCTCCGCAGTCAAGAAGGCAGACGAACCCGCCGATGCCGGGGAGGGGGAGGGCCGAGGCCAAACTTGGGAAGCTGACTCCAGTGATCAAACCCAAACGGAATATGGAACCAATGAGAACCGCTCCGGTGTTTCCACAGGAGAGAAGTCCCAGGACTTCGTCGTTGATTTTGGCCTCCTCGAGCGAAAGGACGAGGGAGGTGCCATCGAAACCGCGGAAAATGTTCTTGGGATTGTCGTGGTTGGTGATGAAGGTTTTGGTGTCGATGAACGAGATCCTCGACAAGTCGGCTTTCTGACTTGAAGCAATCCGTTCGACGAGCCGCTTCTCTCCGGCAAAAACCATCCCGATGTCTTTACGCTCGGCCAAAACGGCGAGGGCGCCGTTAATGATGGCTTCGGGGCCGTTGTCCCCGCCGTATATGTCGATGATGATTTTTTTCATATTTCATTCCAAAGCCACGATCAAATCATAGATGGCTTGGCCTCCGTCGATTTCATACACTTCGAAGAAGGGGTATTTGTTTCCGAGGAATGTTTTTATCGAATCGTGAAAATCGACTGAAAGATTGGCTCCGTAGAAAAGGGTGATGACGCCTTTCTTGTCAAATTGTGGAACCTGCCGGAGGACGGCATCGAAAGATTGGAGAAGGGTCGGCTGGCTCGCGACGATTTCGGTGTTGAGAATTCCGACGTAATGGCCTTTCTTGATTGAAACGCCTCGATATGAGGAGTCGCGGATGGATTTCGAAAAATTCATCGTCGTGACACCCTCGAGGGCTTTATTCATCCTTTGAAGATTGTCCTCAAGCCCCAAATCGACGAGATCCATGATGGAGATGGCGGCGTACCCTTCCCCTAAACTTCGGCTTTCGATGACATGGACGTGATCGGCTCCATAGAGTTTGGCCGCTTGCTTGGCCGCCAAAATCGAATTCCCATTATCGGGCAAGACGATGATGTCGTCGGCGTCGGCGTCCTTGTAGGCCGAAAGGAAATCGTCGGCCCCCGGATTGTTTTTGTCACCTCCGTTGATGACGACGGTCGCTCCATAATCCTTGAACTGCTTTTCCAAAGGGATGCTGGGGACGACGGCGACGCAAGCCAATTTGCTGTGGGATTTGGAGGGGCGAACCAGGGTCGCGATATAACGGGATTTGTCGATCAGGGTTTCGTTATGCTGCAGGGCCATATTATCCATTTTGAAGGTCAAAAACTCGCCGTACTTTTGGGCATACGTCACGACCTTGTCGGGGCTTTTCGTGTGAATATGGATTTTGACGATCGTGTCTTTCTGAACCGCGACGATGGAATCGCCGAGCGTCCCGTAATAATCGATGAGGTCTTTGAGGACGAAATTCTTGGGGCCACCCTTGCTGTTGGAAAGCTGCATGATGTATTCGGTGCAGTAGCCATAGTCGAGTTTCGTGTCGGCGTTGAAAGCGGCCGAAACATCGACGCTCAAGGCGGGCGTCCCGAAATCGAAACTCACGTCCTCGATGATTCGCCCGCCGATGGCCTGAGCCATTCCTTCAATGATGTACACGAGGCCGGCTCCGCCGCTGTCGATGACCCCGGCTTCCTTCAGAATAGGAAGAAGTTCGGGCGTTTTTTCCAAACTCTCTTTCATCTTTTGGACGAGGTTGGTGAAATAATCGGAAAACGAGGTGTCGAAATGGAGGGTATTAAGGGCGTATTCAACTCCTTCTCTCATGACAGTCAGAATTGTCCCCTCGACCGGTTTGACGACGACGGCGTAGGCCGATTTGACGCCAATTTCCATCGCTTGGGCGAACTGTAGAACCGTGGCTTGGTCAAAACCTTTCAAGCCGTCGGCGAGGCCCGCAAAAAATTGGGAAAGGATGACGCCCGAATTGCCCCGAGCCGAAAGAAGCATTCCTCTTCCGACCTCTTCGGCCGCGATTTGAAGGGACGGGCTGTCGACGCTTTTTAAAGCTTCGATCCCACCATTGACCGTGAGGCCCATATTGGTTCCGGTGTCGCCATCGGGTACGGGGAAAACGTTGAGTTCGTTGACGCGTTTATAATGGCTTTTCAAGTCGCGATAGCCATTTGTGACCATCGCCTTGAACATTAAGCCATCGATGCTGTTCATGATTGATTTCCAATTCTTGGAACGTTCAAAATTTTATTACGAAGTCGGGAATCATACAAATTGTTAATTTCCACTTTTGAGATCATTTGGACGCTCGCAATCAAAAGGAGCGGCCAACCGCTTCCGGAGATCATTTCGAAGTCAGCTCGGCCATCAGAGCTTTTTCTTCGATCAAATCTTCACTTATGGGTTTCCCATAATAGAAGCAGCACATCAGGCCCGGTCCGATGTTGGCCCCGCTCGACATGTCGACGGAAGTGAGGATGACGTCCTTGGGTTTGATCTCCTTGACGATCATTTCCTTGAAGGCTTGGACTTCTTCTTTCCGTAAAGACTCGGCGATGAAGACGATCTGCTTGTCGGGATCGACGATCGTCCTCTTGATGTATTCGATCGAAATCTCAAAGGCCTTTTTGAGCCCTTTGACTTTCGTGATGACTTCGCTGAGTCCGTGGCCATTAAAATCCGCCAACGGTTTCACGCCAACAAGATTCCCCATGAAGGCCTTGGCCTTGGAAATTCGACCGGTCCGGGCCAAGAAGAAAAGATCGTCCATCGGGCCCATTTCATGGAAGCAGTTCTTGTTCTTTTCGATCCAATCGCCGACTTCCTCGAAAGTAAGTCCTTGGCCTCGGAGTTCGGACGCGTAAATCAGGAGGGAAGCCAAAGACCCACTGTAACGGAGGGAATCGATGACCCTAATTTTGGCCTCAGGGCGTTCTTTTTTTATTTGTTCGGCGGCTTTGAGGCAAAAATTATAGGTTCCGCTGAGGGCAGAGGAAAGGACGATGGCCAAAACCGGAAGTCCGGCGTCGATCTGCTTGATGAAAACCTGTTTGATTTCCTCAATGTTCGCGGCAGAGCTTTTGTAGATGTGCTTTTTGTCGCTCATCGAACGGAAATATTCGTCGGGGGTATGACGGATCCAATCGACGTCGCTTTTCTCGGTGTGACCGTCCGGGAACGTCACCGTTCCGATAATCAGGTCGGCGATGCCGAAACGTTCCCGCAGGTCCTTTGTCAAATCGCAAGCATTGTCGGAAATCAGTGCGAAGGTGCTCATTGGTTTGTTCCTTTCATAAACACATTTGCTCGCATAATATTAGCACCTAGAAGGATCAACTAGGGTACAATAACCAAAGATTGACGTAGGGAGGAAAGGAAATGGAGGACTGGCTTCTTGCCTTAGGGATTATCGCCGGCCTCAGTCTTTTCTTCTTCGCGAACATGTATGCCTTCGGTTTCATCGCCGCTTCGATCATTCACAAAAAGGTTCTGACGAGAGAAAAAGGCAAGGACGGAAAATGGGGACGGGTCTGCTCGGACCCCAGCAACCCCGAACAGGTCGAGATGTGGAAGATCGCCAACGATTGGAAGGATCTCTACGCCCATTCCCACCAAGGGGTTGTGGTCCAATCCGATGGCTTTGGCCTTATCGGCGATTATTATGACTTCGGAAACGACAAATGCGTCATCATCGCCCCGGGCCGAAATGAAACCGGCATCTATTCGCTCTATTTCGCCGAACCCTATCGCAAGGCTGGCTACAACGTCCTCGTTTTCGATCCCCGGGCCCACGGGCTTTCGACGGGAGAACTCTCCTATTGTGGGATCGGCGAAGCAAACGACGTCATGGCCTTCGCCAAACACGCGCATGATAACCTCCATAATCAAAGCCTTGTCCTCCATGGGGTTTGCATCGGAGGAGGTTCAATCGCCCTCTTGATGGGGGGGAACGAGGCCCCTTCCTACGTCAAAGGAATCGTCCTCGACGGATTGTTTACTTCCTTTTATGAACAGTTCAAGAATCACCTGACCGAAGGAGGGCACCCCGTTTGGCCCGTCATGACCTGTCTCAGGATCATCATCCGGAAAAAAACCAGATGCGACATCAAGAAACAGGCTCCAATCGAGGCGGTCAAGCGCATTCAAACCCCAACCCTTTTGCTCGCCGGGGAGAAGGACATCTATTCCCGCCCCGACAAAACGAAGAAACTGTTTGAGGCCCTCGCCTCTACGAAAAAGAAACTGATTTGGTTCAAAAAAGGAGCCCACAGCCATTTGAAGATCAACGATGAGCAAGGCTATGAAACCGCCATCGTCGATTGGCTCAAAGAGATATGAAGAAATACGCCGTCTTCACGATGGACGTCGAAGATTTTTCCGACATCTATTGCCTTCGAGGAAAGAGCAAAGAAGCATTCCCTTCCATGATGGATGGGGTCGGCGTTTATCTCGATCTTTTGGAAAAATATCACATCAAAGGCGATCTTTTCGTCTTGGCGAATCGCCTCGATAAGGACCGCGAGATCCTGAAGAACGCCGTCGAGCGCGGTCATCGCATCGCCGTTCATGGCTTCAGCCACGAACTGCCTTCCAACGAGACGAAAGAAGAATTCGCCGACCACATCGCCAAGGCCAAAATGCTCATTGAGGAAAGTCTTTCAGTCCATGTCCAAGGATTCCGGGCCCCCGGGTTCTCGCTCCGCCAGGATGAAGTCGACATCCTCCCCCAACTCGGCTTTCGTTACGACGCCTCGGAGCAGGATTACAAAATCGGCACCTATGGGGCGAATCTTGACACTTCGAGTTTCGTTGAGATTCGCGAAAGCATATTGAACCGAGAGGGTTTCTACGAAATCAAAATGCCGAAGTCAATCATCCATCCTCTTAAAGGACTGCCGATAGGAGGGGGAGCCTATTGTCGGATCCCGCCATATTCTTTCGTCAAAAAAGCGGTCAAAACAACGATCGGGAAAAAGAGTCTATACGCCTTTTATTGCCATCCTTTCGAGGTTTCGAAGGTTCGAATTCCCCGGGTTGGTTTCCTCAGTCCCCTCAACTGTATTTACCTTCACCGAAGGAAAAACTATCTGAAGAAAATCGAGGATATCATCAAAATCCTGATCGAAGAAGGCTATGAATTCGTCACTTATGAAGAACTGATCGATTCGATTTCGGCTTAAAGTTTCGTATTTCTGACGATGAAAGCGACGATGTCCCCGACCGTCGAAAACGAGGCGAGGCTCTTGTTGTCAAAACGAACCTCAAACCTTTTCTCGAGGGCGAGAACCGTATAGATCATCGCGATACTGTCCAAACCGAGATCTTCGTGAAATTTCGAATCCATCGTGGCGTTTTTATAGCTGACGCCACCACCGACAACGTCCTCGGCGATCCGGACCAATTCCTGAAACACTTCCCGCTCACTCATTTTCTTAACGCCTCCTCAAGCTGTTTCGTCTTTTCCCACAGTTTCTCGGTGCAGGCCCGAATCTCGGCGATTGAGGGGGCCTTGTCCCCAAGCTCGTCACGGGGATCGAACAATTCGCCGACCGCGACCCGATAACGATTCCACCAATGCTTCCGCTTTTCAAAATAACACGGAATGATCGGGACGTTAGCTTCCTGAGCCATCATGATGGGTCCGTTTTTGAAAGGCCCCGGACCTTTGCCGTGATGAATACCGCCTTCAGCGAAGATGGTGATCAACGAACCTTGTTCAAGAAGAGAAACGGTTTTCCGCATCGCTTCGATGTCGGCGATTTTCCGATCGACTCGGATGCAGCCGGCTCTTCGGAGCAAGAAGCCGCGAATCGGATAATCCATGACGAATTCCCCGACCAAGAAGAACATCCTTCTCCGCCAGAACGCCGTGCCGACGATGAAAGGGTCGTGGAGGGAGATGTGGTTGCTCGTTAGAATTGCGCCGTGTTTGTAATGAAGGGATTTCTTGGCGTTTTCGCCGACGAAGACGACCTTGGGACGATAGGCAAGCAAAACGAAAGGCCCGATCAAGAAGCGGCCCAAATCCATCGGGAACATCCTGATATTGAGCAGCCTGAGGAAATAGGGCCTCTCTTTGTTCATGGGATTTAATTAAAAACCGACCTTCTCAAAATCCACGGCCCCGTGTTTGCAAATGGGGCAGACGAAATCCGGTGGAAGGTCCTTTCCCTCGTAGAAGTATCCGCAGATCTTGCACCGCCACCCGATCTTCTTTTCTTCGACGAGAGGTTTCGGTTTGATGTTGGCGAAATAATAGGCATAGGTGAGGGAAGGCTTTTTCGAAAGGGTCTTGGCTTCGGTGATTTCGCAGACGAAAAGGGTATGCGAACCGCAGTCGACGGAGGAAAGAACCCGGCAGGAGATGTAGCTGTTCGCCGTTGATTTTATGTAGGTCAAACCATTCTTGGACCGGGCGATTTCGGTTTCGAAACCCGTCATTTTGTCGGCGTTGCGCCCGGATTGATAACCAAATCGCTTGATCGTCGAGAAAGGCGTGCTTTCGGTTAGGATCGAGACGTTGAAGACCCCGGTTTTCTCAATAAGTTCATGCGAATAGTTGAGCTTGTTGACCGCCAGAAGGGCCCTTTGGGGCTTGTCGGCGACCTGGATGAAAGTGTTGTTGATCGAAGCATCGTCCTTTCCTTTATCATCCTTGGTATGAAGAACGAAAAGACCATAGGAAATGCTGAAGAGAGCGGAGGCGTCGATCAAACCGCCGGAATCGGCGAGGGACTCGGCCTTTGGGCGCATCGAGGAGACGATGGCTTCGGCCAAAACATCAACTTCCTTCAGCTGATCTTCTTTGATGGTTGAGACGATCGTCACGGCTTTGTCGAGATAAGTGATCCCCTGAAGAGAACTCAGGATCGACTTCATCGAGGATTGGGCGACCGGGGCCCAGGAGCCGTTTTCCATGAAGGCGATCGTCCGATTTCGGATCTTGTGGTTGGTAAAATCGTGAAGGAAATCCTCCATCTTGATGAAAACCCCGGCATTGTAGGTTGTGGCGGCGAGGACGATGGTCTTTACCCGAAAGGCTTCGGAGATGAGATAACTGCAATCGGTTTTGGAGACGTCGTACATGACAAGATTGCGAACCCCTTTTTCCGCCAGATCCTTGGCGAGGATGTCGCAGGCGTTGGCGGTGTCGCCGTAAACGGAGGAATAGACGATCATCACCCCGTCGAGGTCTTCGGGGGTGTTGGTGGCCCATTTGGCGTAGCGGGTCAAAACAAAATTGAGGTTGTTTTGATAAACCGGACCATGGAGAGGGCAGATCATCTTGATGTCGAGTTTGCTCGTCTTCGCGAGGGCCGCGATGACCTGATCGCCGTATTTTCCGACGATGTTGGTGTAGTAGCGGCGGCAATCCTCGAGATAGAGTTTGTCGAAATTGGTTTCGTCGGCGTAGACGTTCCCCGACAGGGCCCCAAAAGTCCCGAAGGCGTCGGCCGAATAGAGGACGCGCCCCGTCGTTTCAAACGTGAACATGACTTCCGGCCAATGCACCATCGGAGCCATGATGAAGGAAAATTGGCGTTTCCCCGTCACGAGGACGTCGCCCTCCTTGACGATCTGGAGTTTGGCCTTGAGATCGGGAAAGTAATTTCGGAGGAATTTGGCGCTCATGGCGTTGAGGACGATCGTCGTTTCGGGATAGCGGAGGAGAAGCTCACCGATATTGGCCGCGTGATCCGGCTCCATGTGATTGACGATCAGGTAATCGAGTTTGCGGGTCCCGAGGAGATATTCGAGGTTTTCGTAGAAAACGCCCGAGATCGAGCGGTCGACCGTGTCGAGGAGAACGCTCTTTTCGTCGAGATAAAGATAGGAATTGTAGCTGATTCCGTTGACGAGGGGATAGACGTTTTCGAACAGATGGATCCTTCGATCGCTCCCCCCGATGAAAAAGAGATCTTGGTCGAGTTTCGTTTCACAATGCATATATCTTCACCTCGCTAGTAATAATAGTTTTTATTAGCCTTCATTGAAAGCCTTAGCCATGACGAAAGGTTCAAAGTTCGCCCTAAGGGCGAGCCTCGAAGTGAAACCTTTCGCCCCCTTGATCGATGACCCCGGCGAAGGGGGCCGAAAAAGAAAAGAACCCTTCGCGGGGCCCCAAGAATCAAAACCCTATTTGCGGTCGAACTCGGAGTAATCGATTCCCCGACTCTCATCGTTTCGCCGGAAGCTCTTGCTAAGGATGGTAAAGACGATCCCCGGAATCAAGCAAAGGAGCCCGATGACGAAAAAGAGCCACGAGACGCTCATCAGAATCACGAAGACGGTGGCGAGAGGGGTCCAGGACTGAGGGTTGGTCAATCTGAAGACCTCAACGACGAACAAGGTGGTGAAGACGGCGGTGAGGACCAAGAAGACGGCGCTCAAGGAAATTCCGAGAGGAAGAAGGATCTTCCCGGCCAAACCGAAGTTGACGTAAGCCCGTTTATGGGTGCCTTCATATGAATCCATGATTTTTACCTCATGGGTATTTTACCATCATTGAAGAGGCGAAAGCCTAAAGAAGGTCTTTCGTGAAGAAATCGCTCAGCTCTTTGCCGACGGCCTCATGGAGGCGCGGGCCGACCGACCGCTCGGCCGCCCGAACTTTGAGGCGAGCCTCAAGCAATTGGTTGTATTCGATCCCATATTTCGAAGAGGTGACCCGGTAGATCTTCAGCGCGTTGAGGGCCTTCGTGAACCAATAGGGGAGGGCGGAGACGATCTTGGCCTCGAGGAGGTATTGACGCGGCCCGAGGAGGGAATGGCCCCCTTCTTCGAGGATGTCAAGGTTGTAACGCCTCGCGGTGATATTCCCATCGATCGTGACCCGGAGATAGGGTTCGTCGGCCTTGTTGAACATGGCGATCCGATCGTATTGGAGGACGACTTGAGGGAGGGACCCGGGATATTGGACCATCCAATTGGCGATCTCCTTCAAGACGAAATCGTGCATGTAGTCGCCATTGGGCTCGGGAAGTTTCTGCCGGGAGAAGAAATCGGCGTATTCCCCATCGTTCAAAGCGATCCGGCGTTTGAAGACCTCGCCCTTAAACTTTTTCTTGAGTTCGAGGAAAAAGAGAGGGGCGTCTCCGCCACCATAGGCCCGAAGGCGGAGTTTGGCTTTATAAAGCGGCTTCCCCATAGAATCGCGGATCACGTCGTTGTTGGGATCGTCGAAATAGATGTTCTTGACATCGTAATGACCCCCGTTTTGGCAGTAAGGGTCGAATTCCATGTGCTCCTGAAGAACCTTCAAAAGCCGATCTTTCTGTTCTTCCGAAAGAAGGTATTTGCATTCGATTCTCTTGAATGAAGTAATGACCTCGGGCATTCGAACCCCCTTTATCAGTATAAAGGCAAAAGAAAGGCCGTATTGTTGGTACGGCCTTCATAAATCAATCGGCGAAATGACTTAGATCCGGGTGACGGTGACGTTGGCAACACCGTCCGTCGTCGAGGTGAGAGCGATGGAGTAGCCGACTTTGGCCCCGTCGTTGAAGGTGTTGGCCCCATTGGAGAAGATCGTGCTGAGGGCCGTCCAGGTCTTGCCTTTGGTATAGAGGGTTTCAGTCACGGAAGCGGAACCGCCGTTGACAAGGGCTTTGGTCGAGCTTCCGGATGTGACGTCGGCCTGCTGGAGCGAAAGGAGACGGTAATTATAACGGTGGGCGGAGGTGTCGAGATAGGACCAAGACGAGGAATTGCTCGCACCGGTGAAGTAAACAAAACCATCGTTCTTTATGATCTCATCGCTATAGCTGACGAAGGTGGAATTGCCACTTGCATCGAAAGAAAGTTTCGCCAACCTGGCGTCGACGTGATAGATCCGAAGGCCCGAATTGGTGTACATGAGTTTCCGCCCCGAATACTGGGTGTGGGAATCGAGGTAATTGTTTCCTTCGGGGGTGTAATACTCGACGAGGATGTACTCATCGTTCGGGGTTCCGTTCCAGGAATCGTTGATGAGAAGAGCGTCGGGGTAGAGGGCGGAGGAACGGAGGGGGACCGTGACCGAATCGGCGTGTGTGGCATCGAGGACGTAAGGGTTGACCCAACCCAATTCCAGCTTCGAGAACATCCCTTGATCGCCGATGTTGTAGGATTGCATCTCTTTGTCGCCGGCGGGGTCATAGGCTTTGGTCGAGTCGTAGCAATAATAATCGTCGAGACCCATGATGTGGCCACATTCGTGGATGAAAGTGTGGGCATCGATGTAGTTCGATCCCGAATCGTTCATGAAAGCGTATGAAACCCAGAAATAGGTCCCGATTTGGGGTTTGGCGGTGCTGGTTCCGTTATCGGGATACCACACCCAAGCCCAATAGGCTCCAGATCCGTCCGCGCTGTAGTTGTTGCTGTAGACGAAAAGGGTGGCGTCGACGCGCCCGTCGGCATCTTGATCGTATTTCTTCAGCAAATCGGCGCTCGCGGCCTTATAGAAGGCCGGGATGACGACTGTCTCGGGTGCGTTCTCGCCGACATTATTCAAAGAGGAGACGGTGTAATTCGAAAGAAGGAGGGTGTCGGTGATCTCGCCGGTGATGGTGATGGCTCCGTAGGAAGACTTGTGATAGAAGGAAGCCACGGATTCCCAATAGGTGTCATCGCTTGAGCCGAAAATGGCCTTGTTGAGACGGGTCTTCATCGTGTCGGTCCAAACGGTTCCATTGCTTAATTGAACCGGAACGACGAGAAGCTTTTGATCTCCAAGGCTCTGCAGGGGGTAATAGCCCATCGAATTGTTGGCGTCGATGAGCTTGAACTTCGGATTGGAGGCTCGGTGATAGCCGTCGGCCGAATAGCTGGCAGACGTTGTTGAGGAGCCGGTCGAAGTCGAGGTGTCGGATGAAGCGTGGGATGAAGAGAAACTCGAAGATGAGCTGGCAGAAGAAGACTCGACCGAGTTCGACGATGAGCTTAACGATGAGGCGGAAAAAATGGAGGTCAGCAAAGAGGAAGCGGATGTCTCATTGCATGAAGCTAAGAGCATTATAAGGGAAACGGCGACGAGGCATTTTTGGGCAGTTTTGTTCATAGATTGCGTTCCTAAGGGTCCGTCCCCTTATATGAGGGGAGCTATAGAAGGTACCATTTCCGTTAATAATTTGGAACAAAAAACGAGCATTTTTACTATTTTTATAACAAGGTCAGTAACCTTTCCAATCGAGATTACCGTCGGTGAAACGCATGACGTCAACCTGTGAAGGGAGCCCCTCGACGTAAGTTGCCGGAGCGGGGAAAAAAATCGTCCCGACCGCGGTCGATTGAACTTCTTGGACGGCCTTTTTCCACATGGGGGCGTTGCCGCGGCCTATTTTGGTTGAGGTTGGCAAAACGATCCGTTTTTCGTCAAGATCGCTTACTTCGTGAAGCCATTCGGCGGTCCGGGTCAACGAGCCGGTCACGTTGTATGAACCTCCGTTGAGAAGATTCATTTTGATGGCGTTGAGCACTCCGATCGCCAAAATGAAACCCGGGATGTAGTCGAGCGGGACCCCGTTGAGGTTTTTGGGTTTGGCCCGGCTCCCGTTCCGGATCGACAAGCCCGTCGCGTCCTCGGCCAAAGGAGCCCAACCGGGTTTATCTTCCCAAATGGTATCGCTGAAGCACATGAGGGAACCGTATATCAGATTGGGGTTGAGGAGATGGATCTCTTCGCGGCTCAGGCCGAAGCGGTCGAGGGCCCCGTTTTGGTAAGAATAGATGACGACGTCGGCTTTCTTGATGAGCTCTTTGCAGGTCTTCAGCTGTTCGGGATTCTCGAAATCGAGCTGGATCGAGTTCTTGCCCGCCCAACCGTCGAGTTCCAACATCGCCTGTTCCTGATTTTCAAAGGTTCCCCTCCGAACGAGAAGGACGTCCGCGCCGTATTCGGCGAGGATCCGCGAACAAGCCGGTCCAGCGATGATGTGGGTGAGGTCGAGGACCTTGATCCCGGCAAGGGGAAGAGCCCCCCGGCATCGCCCGTAATCCTTCTTTGGGCTGTCGCCGAGCCTGACGCTTCGTATCAGGGGCATCGAGCAGACAGCGGCCCCAAAATCGGTCTTTTCCCATTCTTCGCGGCTCCGGAGGACGCAACCGCAAGCCCCGCAATCGAAGGCGAGTTTTTCGAGATCTTCGGCTTTATACGCTTTGACGAATTTCGCAACTGTTTTCCGATCTTTCTTCAGCGAATCAAGGATGAACTCTTCGGGTTTGGCTGGAAGGTTGAGAGCCTTCATGAACTTGGCTTTTTGGGATTCGTAATAGACATGGGCCGAGAAATATTTCCCGTCTTGGCATTGGTATTTGTAGAAAGAGCCATTGAGGGCGTTGTCGACCCGAAGGGCCGAATCGAAGCGGGATTTGGCAAAGGGCTGCGTTTTCGAATAACCCGTCATGTAGAGGCGGACGACCTGAAGGCCCGCGAAGGCCACATCGGTTTTGATGGTCGGGGCGGAGGGGGACGCTTGGCCGTTGCGAAGATCCCCGATCTGGCAGGCTAGGTCGGCGCAGATCGTCAAAGAGGCCGCGGATGCTCCCGTTTGAAGGATCTTCTCTTTTTTATAGAGGCGGAAAATTGCTTTGAGGCGAAGAAGGAGCAAAACGATTCGATAACGAGTGAAACCATTGTGCCGGAAAGCAGCCACGAGCATCTGGGTGAAGCGGTCGGGGTAAACGACGAACTCGACCGTCGAGGCCGTTTCGATATCGAGGTCCTTTTTCATTTTTTCATAGGCGAGCTGCGCTTGGGCCCCTTTCTTCTTCAGGGCCAAATAAACCAAAAGGGCGGTGAAAGTATCGATGAAAAGGTAGGCGACCAGGATCCCGGCGAGGATGAAAAACAGAACCTGAAACCATTCCATGACGATGTATCTCCTGAAGGATATTTTACCTTAGTCGAAGGGATTTGACCTTTATTTCGGGCGGGGGTGGGGCTTAAATATCCATGACATGAAAAACCGCAAAGAGGTCTATGCCTTCGATTTGTTCATCTCCGGCTATGCCTCGCGGAGAAATGTAATCTGGCATTGGGGCCTATACATCTTCCTCGGTTTGGTAACCGTCACGATGTTCGTCCTTCCGTTATTCGTCTACCCCGGCGTCCCCATCTATTATTGGCCTCCGCTTTTCTTCTACCTAATCGGGGTGATGCTCGCGATCTTTGAAACCCCTTTTGCCATCAAAAACATCAAGAAGAACCTCTATGATTCCGACGAAAAAATGGGGTATATAGACGACACGGCCCTGACTCTCTTCCCCGGGAAAATTCAAAAAGGCTTCACCCTGTCCCAAGGCGATATCAAACAAGCCAAGGTCCTTCAGACCCCCTTTGAGAAGTTTCATCATTACGGGACTTTGGTCATCACCGACCAAAACGGCCATGAGCATTTCATCCATTACCTCATGAATCCCGAAGATTATCTTTCTCTTCTTAGCAAGGATTGAGGGCCCTACGACAATATGGGTCGATCATCGACGGCTTTGACAATCGAAACGCCGAAGGAAACGATGCAAAAAGGTCCAAATCGGTAAATCCCAACTGCTCTTTTCGTATATACGAAAGCGCTTTCAATTGGTAGAATAGCACTCGAGGAAAACATATGGATAATTGCAAATACTCCCAACCGTTTGAAGAACCTCTATCTTTGAAGACGGTCGATGAGGAAGCCAACCGTTGCCTTCTTTGTCTCGACGCTCCCTGCAGCCAGGACTGCCCCGCAGGAACCGATCCGGCCAAATTCATCCGAAGCGTCCGTTTCCTGAATTTCATGGGCGCGGCCGAGACCGTGAGGGAAAACAATCCGCTTGGGGCCATCTGCGCCCGGGTCTGCCCAACCGAGAGATACTGCCAAAAGGGCTGTTCGCGGAGCGGGATCGATCGCCCGATCGAAATCGGGAAGATTCAGCAATTCGTCACCGATTACGAAAACGCCCATGGGATGAAGATCCTTAAAAAGAGCAAGGCCAACGGAAAGAAGGTCGCGATCGTCGGGGCCGGTCCGGCCGGTTTAACCGCGGGGGCGACCTTAGTTAAGCTCGGCTACAAAGCCGAGATCTACGAAGCCTCGGAAAAGGCCGGAGGCTATCTTCGTTACGGTATCCCCGAATACCGCCTATCCGACGAAATCGTCGATTCGGAGATCAAAAGAATCGAGGATGTGGGCGTCAAGATTCACCTCGGCGTCAAGGTCGACCAAAAGAAACTCGATGAGCTGAAGGCGAATTACGACGCGGTCGTCCTCGCCCTTGGATCGAACAAAGGCAAAATCCTTCCGATGTTCGAAAAGAACGCGAAGGTCGTGACGGCGGTCGATTTCCTCGCCGAAATCAAGGCGAAGAAAGGGGCCGTTAAACTCCCCGATCAGGTCTTGGTCATCGGGGGAGGCGACGTCGCGATGGACACGGTCACGACCCTAAAGCTGCTTGGCGTCAAGCAGGTGAGCGACGTCGTCTATGAGACCTTTGAGGAATTCAAAGCTAGCAAGAAAGAACTTCAAGGGGCCCAAAAACTCGGGGTTTCGATCCTCGACGGCTACATCCCCGAAAAAGTCGAAGGCGGGATCGTGAGTTTCAAGCATCGTTACAAGGAAAGCCGCCTCAGCATCGCGGCCGACCTCATCATCCTCGCCGTCGGCCAATTCACCGACCTCAACGGCATCACCGACCTCACTATCGAAAAGGGCGAAGGCAAGGACAACGGCAAGATCTTCCTCGCCGGGGACATCGCCCATGGCGAAAAAACAGTCGTCTATGCCGTAAGAACCGGCAAAGAAGTAGCTTATAAGATCGACAACTTCCTGGAGGGCAAATAAATGGTCAACAAAGATCTTTCGATCACTTTCCTCGGGGTCAAATTCCCCAATCCGTTCTGCCTCAGCGCCTCACCGGTCGGCAATTGCTACGATATGTGCGCTAAGGCCTACGACGTCGGCTGGGGAGGCGTGGTTTTCAAGACCATCGGCTTCTTCATCGCCGACGAGGTTTCGCCCCGGTTCGACAAAATCGGTAAGGAAAGCACCCCTTTCATCGGCTTCAAGAACATGGAGCAGATCGCCGAGCATCCCCTTGAGGACAACCTCCGCGACATCCGCAACCTCAAGAAGAAATACCCCCACCAAGTCCTGATTGCCTCGATAATGGGCGCCAACGAGAAGGAGTGGGAGGATTTGGCCCGCCTCGCTACCGAAGCCGGGGCCGATATGCTGGAATTGAATTTCTCCTGCCCTCAGATGACCTCCCACGCGATGGGAAGCGATGTCGGAAGCAGCCCCGAACTTTGCCAGAAGTACTGCACGGCCGTCCGGAGGGGTTCCAAACTTCCCTTCATGGCCAAGATGACCCCGAACATAACCGATATGGTTCCGGTCGCCAAGGCCTGCCTCGACGGCGGGGCCGACGGGATCGCGGCCATCAACACCGTCAAATCGATTTGCTCGCTCGACCTCGAGAAGCACATCGGGATGCCGATCGTCGACGGGAAATCCTCGATCTCCGGTTATTCCGGAAAGGCCGTCAAACCGATCGCCCTCCGTTTCATGCAGCAGCTTAAGCAAGCCATCCCCGATGTCCAGATATCCGGGATCGGCGGGATCGAGACTTGGGTCGACGCGGCCGAATTCATTCTTCTGGGGGCCAAGACCCTTCAGGTCACGACCGGGATCATGGAATACGGCTATCGCATCGTCGAGGACATGAAAAACGGCTTGATGCATTACATGGAGGAGCAAGGGGTCGACCATTTGGAAGACCTCGTCGGCCTCGCCAACAAGAACATCATCCCAGCCGAGCAACTCGACCGCGACTACAAGGTTTATCCCTCGATCGACCTCGATAAGTGCATCGGCTGCGGCCGCTGCGTGATCAGCTGCTACGATGGGGCTCACCAAGCGATGGAATGGGACAAGGAAACCCGCAAGCCGAAGTGCAACCACGACAAATGCGTCGGCTGCCTTCTCTGCGGCCACGTCTGCCCGGTCGGAGCCATTTCCAAAGGCGAAATCGAGTTCAAGAAGGGTCGACAAGGCAATCGGAAAAAAGAGGACATCATCCTCTAAAACCCGAAATCCAGAGGGCGGTCCAACCGCCCTTTTTTCTTGCCAAGGGAAAACGAGGAGGACGAAGAAAAGCCCCATCGAATTTCGATGGGGCTTAACGATCGTGGTTACTTCTTTTTGGCGGGTTCTTCAACTATCGGTTTGGCGACGCCTTTTTTCTTCATGACATCGTCGACCAAGGCTTTGGCCCGGCGGAGGGAAAGATCGCTTCGGACTTTGAAGATGAGAGGAAGGTCCTCGAACTTCTTGGCTTTGTTCTCATCGACGGGGATGGTCCCGTTGGCGTAATCCTTAGGATCGAGGGAATAACTCACTTTGAGGTGCTTCCCGCTGAGGGTGATGAAGACATAGCGCTCACGATGGGCCGAGAAGGTATCGCCGGGGATCGAGATGCGGTTATGAATCCCATAAGAGACGATGTAATCGCGAAGCTCGTAATACTTGTGACGGATATCGGCCTCCGAGGCTTTGACCTTGGCTTGGAAGGAAGTGCGACGGCGCGCCTTTCCCTGAACGGGGATGTTGGAGACTGGTTTTGCGACTGGGGCCGTAACCACCGGTTTCTCAACAACGGGCGCGACAGCGGGCTGAACCACCGGAGCGGCAACGGGTTTCGCGGCCGATTTGGCAGGTTTAGCTTCTTTCTTCGGCGCGGCGGGCTTGGCTTCCTTCACGGGTTCGGCCACTTCGACCGGTTTAGCGGCTTCGCGGGCCAAGAGATAATGATCGAGGAGGGTGACGAAGATCGCCGATCCAAAGGAAAGTAACGACAGGACGGCGAACAGAAGGGCGATCCCGACGATGAAATACTGGCGACGGTCAATGCATTGGTTCTCAACGCCATAGATGACCATCACGAAGAGGTATCCGACGAGGACGACGAGGACGAATTGGGCAACGGCGAGAAGGATGTGTTTCTTCTGCTTCCTCAAGCCATAGACGATGCTCAAGGCGAGGCCGACAACGAATGAAAGGAGGGTAACTACCACGACGAGAAGGCGGAGCGGATCTTCATTCGGCCAAAAGGATCTCCCTTGAACGAAATCGACCTTGAAGGAATCGATGTAGGCCAGCAGGCTTGGGCCGTAGCCCCAGTCGACCGTGGCGGTGACCGAAGCGCTCCAAGGGAACACTATCAGCCCCACGAAAAGGGTGAGCAGAGCGACACCTAAAGCGATCAAGCCACTTGTGAAGAAAACGCTCTCGGGTTTCTTCTTGCATGAGCAATTCATTGTTAATCCCTCCTTGCTTATGTTACTTAAAATTGTAGCCCCCGTGGACGCAAATTCAAGAAATTAAGGGCAAGGAGACCCTTGGCTTTAATGTTTTTATGTGCTAGTTTTGATCGGTTTTCAAAGGATGAAAAAGGGGGCAAAAAACTGAGATTATAATCAGTTGTTCTTTGACAAACAATCGTCGCAAATTCCATAGGCGACGACTTCCTGAATATGATCGATGCAAAGGTTGAGGTTCTGACCAAATTTCACGATTTCCTCTTGGCTGAGGAAAACATCCTTGATCGAACCGCAATTCCGACAAACGAAGTGAATGTGGTCATTCCTGACCGCATCGTAATGAACCTGCCCATCGTCCCCCGATAAGGAAACGGCATCGCCGAGTTTGACCATCTGGTTGAGGATCCGGTAAGCGGTCGTGACGGAAACGCGGACGCCTTTCCGTTTGGCTTCTTGAACGACTTGATAGGCGGTTGGGTGAATGCGGGTAATTGAGAGGAAATTCCGAACGAAATCCTTCTGACGCGTTTCACGAGTAGCTTTTATTTCTTCCATGTGCCCAATTATGATAGAAGCCCAAAAAGCGAGAATCAACAAAGAATGCCTACCAAATTGACGGTTTGCCCTTTCGGCCTCGAAGAAATTGCGCACTTGGCGGTTGCGGAACCCCCAAGCGAAGTTCCGCAACCAATTATTCCTTTCAATCGTACCCCCTTCCGTTAGAATCAAAAGCATGAAAAAAAGGAACTGGATCGCTGACGCCGCGTATTGCGTCCACGACGGGATGCTGTATTCCCAATGGTTCCTTTTCCTTCTGATCGCCAAAATCGTCCTCGAGATCCTGACCCCTCTCGCGGGGACCCTCACCTCGGCCGTCGTCGTCTACGCCCTCAGCAACGGATTCGACCCGAGCCAATACGCCCTCGCGGCTATCATTCTCAGTTCCGTCACCCTCCTCCTCGAGATCGGGAAGGTCTTGGTGACCAGCCGTTACGAATGGATTTCGACCTTCGCCCGCTGCACGACCAGTTGGCTTCGGATGACGGGGAAAGAACTCTACACCGACTACCCGAACATCGAGATCCGATCCCGCCGGGCGGCCCTGAACCGCGGTTTTCAAGCCCTCGAAAGCAACTGGGTCGGGATCGAGGGGTCAATGAAGGAATTCCCCAACCTCCTGATCGGTTTGATCGGCATGATCCTGTATGGGGTTTTGGCCGCCATCTACGTCCCTTGGATCCTGCTTGTTCTCTTCGCGATGCTCATTTCGGGCCTTTCCCTCTCGATTTGGGCGGCCCGCTACATCGACAAAAAGAAGAAGGAAAGCGAAGTCCTTTTTCAAAGACGCAATCTTCTTTCCAAGGATGCGACCGACAAAGAAAACGCCAAGGACGTCCGATCTTATCGGCTCCAAAAGTGGTTTCTGTCCCTCTTTGATGAGCTGAGCCGATCAGTCTTCTCGTTCGAGATGAAGATCAATCTCCGCCTCTTCGTCGGCGAGGTTTCCGACAACGTCTTTTCCTTCGCCCGCGACCTCGTCTCCTATTTCATTCTGATCGGCCTTGCCATCAACAAGGCGATCGATGTCTCGACCTTCGTCTTCTTGGTTGGAATCGTGGCCGGCTTCTCGACATGGATCAATTCCTTCGTGTCCTCGTTCAACAAACTCCGTCGCTTCTCGGTCGACGTCAACGATTACCGAAACGCCCTCAAGATCAAGGACGCTTGCCAAGATGGCGGGCTCACCACCGCATCCTTAGCTAAGCCCATCTCGATCGTCTTCGACCACGTTTCTTTCAGTTACCCCGACGCCGAAAAACCGACCCTCCGGGACGTCAGCATCGAGATCAAGGCCGGCGAAAAGATCGCCCTCGTCGGCAACAACGGGGCCGGCAAGACGACGATGGTGAAACTCCTTTCCGGCCTCTATCGGCCCACCGCGGGAAGGATCCTCATCAACGGAACCGACGCTAAGGAATTCAACCGCGAAGAGTATTTCGGCCTTATTTCGGCCGTTTTTCAAGACGTCCGACCTTTGGCCTTCACGGTCCTCAACAATGTCACCTGCCTCCGCAAGGAAGAAAGCGATCTCCCCCGCTTTTGGAGATGCGTTGATGAGGCCGGGCTCAAAGCCAAAATCGAATCCCTTCCGAAGAAAGAGGATTCCTATATCACCCAAACCTTCGATTTGAGCGGGGTCCGCTTTTCCGGCGGGGAAACCCAAAAATTGATGCTGGCCCGTTCACTCTACAAAAACGCCCCCGTCCTTCTCCTCGACGAACCGACCGCCGCCCTTGACCCCCTCAGCGAGGAAGCAATGTACAAGGAATATCTTTCCTTCGCCTCGGGCAACACCTCGGTCTTCATCTCCCACCGCTTAGCCTCGACCCGTTTCTGCGATCGGATCGTTTTCCTCAGCGACGGAACGATCGAAGAAGTCGGGACCCACGAAGAACTGTTGAAGAAAAACGGTCTCTACGCCGAGACTTTCGCGATCCAAGCCAAATACTACAAGGAGATTCCCAATGAAATCGGATAAGAAAAAAGACTCCTTCATAAAAAAGAATTTCCGAGTTCTTTCCTTCGGGTGGAAAGTCGGCCGGGGGTTCTTCGTCTCTTCGATAATCCGGAGTCTCATCCTTTCCGCCCTCCCCTTCGTCTCCATCCATGGAGCCAATCTCCTCATCGACGGGATCATCCAAGGGAAAGATACGGGTTCTTTGATGGTCATCGTCTATTGGATGGCGGGGGTCCTTTTCGTCGGTGGGATCGCCTCTGCCGCCCTCAACACGCTGAACAGCAGTTTGCAGAACAAGACCCAAATCCGCCTTGAGAAGACCCTGGCCGAAAAGACCTTTTCCCTCTCCTATGAGCAGAACGAGGATTTCGAGACGATGCGCCTCATCGAGATGGCCCAAGAAGGGTCCAACGGCTCCGGCGACATCACCTACTACATCACGAATGTGGCCTCGACAATCCAATGCCTCGCCTCCATCGTCTACAGCGTCATCCTTCTCCTCCCCCTTTTTCAGCAAAGCGGTCAAACCTTCGCCGAACCCCTTCCCCAGTATCTCGATTCGGTCTACGCCCCTTTGACGATCGTGGGTTTCGTTGGGGTGGCCGCCATCACTGAATTTTTCCTCGCCAAGCTGTCAAGCGGTTTTTCTTACCGCGCCATGATGGACAACGTCGACTCGAACAGGAAATTCGGCTATTTTTATCAAGTCAGTCAGGATTACGAGATTGGGAAGGACATCCGCCTCTATCATTTGCAGCCCTTCATCATGAAAGAGCAAAGCGATCCCAAAAACTCCGTCAACAAGGCTTGGGATGCCTACAGTTGGAAACAAATTGGGATTAATTCCTGCGTCGTCTTTCTCAACGTCTTGATCGCCTTGACGGCTTATCTGATCATCGGGCTCCGGGCCGGATACGGCTTGACCTCGACCGGTTCTGTCGTCGCCATGGTCGGAGCCGCCACCCTCTTAGCCTCCTCCCTCAACAAATCCGTCACCTTGATCGCTTTCATGAATCTCTGCGCCGACTACCTCCAAAACTACTTCATCTACATGGCTTTGCCCTCGAAAGTCGTCTATGGGGGCAAGAAGATCGACGAGAAGGCCCCGATCACGATCGTCTTCAAGGATGTCACTTTCACCTACCCGGGCCAAAAGGAACCGGCCCTCAAGGGCCTCAATCTCACGATCAAGCCCGGCGAGCGGTTCGCCATCGTCGGTCTGAACGGAGCCGGCAAAAGCACCCTCGTCAAGCTTCTATGCCGCTACTACAACCCCGATTCGGGCTCGATCCTCCTCAATGATGAGCCGATCGAGAACTACGACGCCGAAAGCCTTTACCGCCTTTTCGCCGTCGTCTTCCAAGACTTCAAGCTCTTCTCCTATTCCATCCGGGAAAACGTCTATTGTGGGACCAAGGGCGATGAGGAAAAAGCCACGGATGCCCTCCGCCGTTCCGGGATCCTGCCGCGGGTTGAGACGATGCCCCGGGGCCTCGACACCATCATCTATCAAAAGAACGACGAGGACGGGGTCGAGATTTCGGGCGGTGAAGCCCAAAAGATCGCGATCGCCCGAGCCCTATACAAGGATTCCCCCATCGTCATCCTCGATGAGCCGACTTCGGCCCTCGACCCCAAGAGCGAGGCCGAAATCTACGATAAATTCGCGTCCCTAATCAAAGGGAAGACGGCCATCTTCATCTCCCACCGGATGTCCTCGACCCGGGATTCCGACGAGATCGCCGTCATCAAAGACGGGAAAACGATCGAGCTCGGCGATCACGCCACCCTAATGAAAAAGGCCGGGGGCCTCTATCGCCAAATGTGGGAAGCCCAAGCCCAATACTACCGATAAAAAAGGCAGAGACAAAAGAAAAAGCCCCGATGTTTCGGAGCTTTTCCTCGATTGGCTTCCTTAGTAGTTGTTGCGGAGACGGTAATTGAAATTGTCCTGCCACAGGGTGTACTCGTGACCTTTTTTGCTGTACCACTCGCCCTTATAGAGCTCATCCTTTTTGCTTTGGCTTTGGTATTTTTTGTTATGTTCCATTGTTGGATCCTCCGGAGGCTTATCGCTAAGCCAGCCCCACATCATAGGCGGAAGAAGGCCCCTCACAAGGGCTCGGCGCTTGGTAAAACGCTTTCAGAAAACGCTTTCAAAAGCGGAGGAAGCTTTCGATGTTTTTACATGCGGTGGCGATTGAAGATTTCTTCTAATAAGAAGAAGATAAAGCCAAAGGGAACAAAAAACCATGGATCTTTTCTTCCGAATACTCGGGTATGTCGCCGCCGTCTTGACCACCGTTTCCTTCATCCCGCAGGCCTATCAATGCATCACGACGAGGAAAACCGACACGATCTCCCTTTGGATGTACATCCTTTTCGTCGCCGGCGTCATCGCTTGGGCGGCCTACGGATTCTACAAGAACGATCTCGCGATCATTTTGGCCAACAGCATTACCGCCGTCCTCTCTTCGATCATCCTCGTCATCAAAATCGTCAATCTGCCGAAGGAAAAGAAGGAACGGCTGGCCAAAGCCCAGGAGGAGAAGAAGAACCGATGAAGCAAATCGTCGTCGCCTTATCGAGGAACCCCCTCAATCAGAAAGAGCTGATTCAAGCTTTCAAAGTGTTCGCCAAACACAATCCGGATCTCCGCCTCACCGTCTTCGGCACCGAGAAGCAGCTCAACATCCTCAAGGGGAACGAGGAAGTCGACATCGCCCCCGCTTCCGCCGAGGAAGTGATGAAGAAAGCTTGCGGAAAGGCCGCCATCGAACCGGAATCCGCGTTGATCGTCCTTGGATCCCGGAAGGATCTCCTCGCGGAAAGCGCCGCTCATCTCCAACCCAAAGCCGGACGGCATCCCGTGCTTGGGGTTTTTATCCCGACCCGCGTCTACAACCGAAGCGTTTTCTTCCTCGATCTCGGGGCCAACCTCCAGCCCGACGACGCCTATTTGAAAGAATGCCTTGAGGACGCCCTTTTCTACGAAGAGAAGATCGTCTCGTCGAAGAAAAACCGCTATACCCTCCTCTATCCGGGGAAACCGGCCGAAGGGACCGTTTCGTTCCACTTCGATGAAAATGCCAAAACCGATCCCGCCTACGCCGGAACGATCGATCCGGGCGAGATTCTCGAAGGGAAAAGCGAAATCGTCCTCGGAGAGAGCCCGCTCATCGTCTCCGCTCTCGAAGGTGCTAAAGGCTCCATCGCCGCCATTTACGAGACAGGGCGTGACGAAATAAGCAAATCGGCCTTCTTCAAATTCGGCCTTTGGTGGCTGAAGGACGTCCAAAAGACCATCACGAACCGCTTCGACCGGAAGCTCTATGGAAATGGGCTGATTCTGTTCGGATACCCCTTCCCGATCATCGGGCTCGAAGAATCCACCACTTTCGGCGGAATCTCGAAAGCCCTCGAAACGGCGAAGCGCTGGCTCTACGCCAAACAATAAAGATCGACCGAAGGAAAGAGGGGGACTTTAACCCGGCTTTTGCCGTGGAGTTTATTTCTTCTTGAGGTATTTCACCGAGTCGAGGGCGCAGGCCGTCATGATGATGGTGCCCTTGAGGATGAATTGGACGTTGGTGTCGAAGCCGATGAAACTGAGGCAATAAGTGAGGCCGGTGAAGATGATGACGCCGATGACGGCCCCTTTGATCTTCCCGATGCCACCACTGAAGGAAATGCCTCCGACAACGCAGGCCGCGATGGCGTCGAGCTCATAGCCCGAGCCTGACTGAGCCGAGCCGAGGCCGATTCGGGTGGCTTCGAGGAAAGCCCCGATGCCATAGAGGATGCCGGCCAAGATGAAGACGCCGATCGTCACCCAGAAGACCGAGATGCCCGAGACGCTCGCGGCTTCGGCGTTTCCGCCGACCGCATACATGTTTTTGCCGAATTTCGTCTTGTTCCAAATGAACCAGACGATGGCGATGGCGATGATCGCGTAGAGGGTCAGCTTCGAGAAGTCCCCCCAGTTCCCGGCCACGCCGGATTTGATCGCGGAATCGAGCGAGCCGGAGTTGACCCCGGTCGTCGAATACATCATCAAACCATAGACGATCAGTTGGGTCGCCAGGGTCGTGATGAAGGGGTGCATCTTGAATTTCGCGGTGAAGAAACCGGCAAGAAGGCTGAAGATCGTGCAGAAGAAGATCGAGAGGAAAAGGGCGAAGGCGATCCGGACGATGGGATTCCATGAATCGAAGTTCCAGGCCGCGCCCCCGAAAAAGGTGATGACGTTGTCCCCGCCATGGAGAATCACGGCCGTCAAGGTCATGCCCATGCCGGCGAGGCGCCCGATCGAAAGGTCGGTCCCGGCGAGGAGGATCAATCCGGCGACGCCGAGGGCGAAGAAGATACGGGTCGAAGATTGTGAAAGGATGGTTAGGACGTTCCTCGAGGTGAAGAGGTTACCGAAGTCGTTCAACGGGGCATAGACGATGCAGAAAAGGTAAATGAGGATAATGACAATGTAGAGGGCGTTCCGCATGAAGAACTGGGCGCTGTTGAATTTGTAGAGGTATTCCCGCATTTTGTATTCAAAACTCTCGAGAAGGCTGTTGCGGTTCCCGCGGAGGCCGTTGAGGGCGTTGTATTTGTCGAGGTAAACGTCGTTGTGGTCGTCTTTGGCTTTTTGAATGCCTTCCGAATAGACCCTCCCGGCGTCGCTCTTAGCCGATTTATAGGCGAAATCCTCATCCTTAATGGCCTGCTTCCGTTCTGGGGTCTCCGGTTGGGCCCCCAGACTCGCGATGGTTTGCGTGTGCGCGCGCTTGATTTCCTCGAGTTTGGCTTCGTATGACGATTTCAAAGAGACGACGGTGGCTTTGTACACGACCTTCGATTTGGCCCAATTGGCCGCCCATTTGACGCCGATGAGCTTCGAGGTTTCCTTGATGACCTTTTTCAGCTCCCGTTTGTTCTTCCGAACGACCTTTTGGGCTTGGACGATGTTCCTCTTATCTTCTTCGATCAGCTGGATCCTCGTCTTCTCCAAGATCTCCTTGTTTCTCTTAAGGGCATAGGCCTCATCGCGGAGCTCCGAAAGCTTGGTGATGCCGTCCGCCCGAAGAGCATCGGCTTTCCGAATCCCTTCGGCAACGGCCTTGTCTTCGGTTAAAGGCCCGATGGTGAGTTCTTTCGTGTCGGCTTTCGGCGCGGTTTTCTTTGCCATGGTTTTGTTCTCCTTACAAATATTTGGCGCAAAGCGTCAAAAGTTCTTCCTGGTTGGTCTTCGGCGTCTCGACGATGCCGGCGATTCGGTGGTTCGAAATGACGGCGATCCGATTGGTGACCCCGAGGATTTCCGGCATTTCGGAGGAAACCATCACGATCGTCTTCCCGGCCGTCGCCATTTTGTTCATCAGATCATAAATCTGGTATTTGGCCATGACGTCGATGCCGCGGGTCGGCTCATCCATCAGGAAGACGTCCGGATTCCGCTCCATCCACTTCCCGACGATGACTTTCTGCTGATTGCCCCCCGAAAGGGCCCCGATGCTGTCGTCCCCGCCCATGCACTTGGTGTGCATCTGGGTTATTTCTTTCTTGGCCGCGTCGTTGATCTTCTTGTTGCTGAGGAAACCGAAGCGCTTATACCGGTCGAGGTTGGCGATCACGGTATTGAAGGCGATCGTCTCCTTACCGAACATCCCATTGAACTTTCGCTCCTCGGTGATGAGGGCGAAGTTGTAATCCATCGCCTCCCGGGAACTGCGGAAAGAAACGCGTTTGCCGGCGTAATAGATCTTGCCTGAGGAAAGCTTCCGAAGACCAAAAATCGCCTCGAGAAGCTCGCTTCGGCCGGCTCCGACAAGGCCATAGATCCCGAAGATCTCGCCTTTTCGAACCGAAAAGGAGATGTTTTTGAGGAATGGTTCGTAACGGGTCGAAAGGTCTTCGACCCGGAGAATCTCTTCCCCCGGTTTGTTGGTGAGGGGCGGGAAACGCTGATCGAGGCTCCGCCCGACCATCGCCGAGACGATTTCCTTCATCGAGGTGTCTTTGACTGGTTTGGAGAAGATCATGTGGCCGTCGCGGAGGACCGCGACGTCGTCGCAGATTTGAAAGACTTCGTCCATTTTGTGGGAGATGTAGACGAAAGAGACCCCTTTTTCACGGAGGTTCTTGACGATGGAGAAGAGTTTTTTGACTTCCCGTTCCGAAAGCGAGGAGGTCGGCTCGTCGAGGACGATGACCTTGGCGTTATAGGAGACGGCTTTGGCAATCTCCGCCATCTGACGTTGCGAAACGGACATCGTTCGCATGATCGTTGAAGGATTGATGTTCATTCCGAGGGAACGGAAAAGCTTGTTGCACTCGACCTTCATCTTCCCTTCGTCAACGATTCCGTACTTGGTCGGATAGCGGCCGAGGAAGACGTTGTCGGCGACGGTCTGATCGATGCATTGGTTGAGTTCTTGGTGAACCATGGCGACACCATGTTCAAGCGCCTCTTTCGGCCCGGAGAAATCGACGAGGTGGCCATCAAGCCAAATCGACCCCTCATCGCGGGAATAGATGCCGAAAAGGCATTTCATCATGGTGGACTTTCCGGCGCCGTTCTCCCCCATTAAGCCCATGACGGTTCCCCGTCGGACTTCGAGGGTGATCCCCGAGAGGACTCGGTTCTTTCCAAACGACTTGGATAAGTTCTCGATCTTGAGAATGATATCACTCATTTTTTTACCTATTAATTATACATAACAAGCCACCACAGGGTCGCAAGACCCCATGGTGGCTGATTAACGAGCGTTAGGCCTTAAGAAGGTCGGTGTAGCTCGGGCCATCGTTCGTGCGAACGAGGTTGATCGCGTAAGCATCGTAGTTGTCGAGGTTGGTGAACTTATCAAGGCAAGCTTGTTCGTTCTGGCCATCGCCTTCAACAATGGTGAGGTTGATGTTGAGAAGGGTCGCATAGTTACGGAGATACGGTTTGTACGTTCCGGAGAGGAAGGTATCGCTGGAGTTGTAGATCGTAAGCAGGACCTTCTTCGTGGCAACGGTCGACGGAAGCTGCGCGATGGCAGTGTCCATGACGATGCCTTTGAACGAGGCGGCGTTGTCGGAGGTGATGCCGACGTTGAGGGCCTTGAGGGCCTTCGTGGTGCTGTCCCAAGCGCATTCGGGGGTCATCTTGTTGCCGTTGGCGTCCGCTTCCGTGATGCCAAGAGTATGGATGGCATCGCCGGTCGCTCCGTCAAGGGCGTTGCGCAGAGTCTGAAGGGTCATGAAGGCCTGGGCTCCGGCGTTCTGCGAGACGGTCCCGGTGAGATAGGCTCCCGGGGTCGTGGCGGCTTTGCCGTCGATGACCGATTGAATGGCATCGGCGTTGGCATCGTAGCCAAAGCAAGGAACGCCAGCCGGATAGGCAGCGACGCCTAAGCATCCCATCGCCATGCCGTCGTTATTGGAGACGACAAGGTCGATCGCGGTGCCGTATTGGCTGATCCATCCGCCCATTTGGTCGGCGGCCGTCGCCGCGTCCCAAGTTCCGCCTGAGGAGTTGACCATCTGTTTGGCCGCCAATTCGACGACGGCGTGCGAGACGCCATCGGAAGTCTTGACTGAGCCTTCCTTCTTGTCATCGGCCGCAGCGGTTCCATTCCAAGTATCAAGAGCTTTGCGGATGCCGCTGGTGCGGGCGATCGAATCGTTGTGGGCGGAGTCGCCGATGCAGAGCACGTAACCGATTTTCCCGTCGCCGTTGCGATCGAGTTCGGCCAGCGTCTTCGTGGCGATGTAGTCGGTGATGAGCTTGCCCTGGATGGTGCCACCACCCGCGGCATCGAACCCAACGTAGAGAGTCTTCTCGTTGAAGTCCATCGTTGTCATGTCGATCACGCCCGTTGTCGGGTCTGAAGGCTGACGGTTGAAGAAGACGACGGGTTTGGCGGCGTTGACGCCGGTTCCCCCGCAGGCGGCAAGCACGATGCTGCCAAACGCAAGCAACGCACTCGACGCGACTAGATTTTTCTTCATTGCTAAATTTACCTCCTTTGCAATAAAGCGAACCTATTGTCCGATGTAAGCGCTTTACTGAACATGAAAAAAACAAGAACGACGATGGAAAATTAGCCACAGACATCGTCAAAGCGTAGATTTCGTAATGGTTTTCCCGCTCACGCGATCGATCTGCTCGACATCGGAGGTATCCTCCCCCGCCAAGATCTTTTGAGCCAAGGCGCACACGTGGGCCCCTTGGGTGACCGCGTCATTAAGGACGGTGCCGTAGATGTAGCCGTCCTCGACGAGTCTCCGCCCGGTCTGGGTCCCGTCGAAGCCGATGATTTGGATGGGTTGGTCGGAGTAAGCGGCGTTAATGAGGACCCCCTTATCCTTCAAATAATTGACGGCCCCAGCCGCCATGTCGTCGTTGTTGCAATAGATGAGCTCGATCTCCTGTTTGTCGGGATCGGAGACGTCGTAATAATCCTTGGCGATCGTCTCCATGGCTTGGTAACCGCCCTCCGTGGTCCAGTTCCCGGTCGCGGTCGTGAGGACATTGATGGAATAGCCGTCCTCGATCAGCCGCTTGGTGCAGCGGGCGGTCCGAAGCTCGGTGTCTTGATGCCCCTCCTCCCCTTTGATGATGACGAGGTTGATGACCCCGTCGCCGTTCTTGTCGTAAGGGCAGGTCTTCGCATCCATCTCCCCCTTGACGAAGAGCTGCTCGGCCAAGCTGGCCTGGAGGTCCCCCGCCTGTTCGGAATCGGACCCGACGTAGAAATCGTTGGGGTGGCCGTTGAGATCGCTTTGGAGAGGCTCGCGGTTGATGAAGATCAAACTGGTCCCGCTCTTGTCGGCCTTTTCGATAATCGCCGAGGCGGCAAGACGATCGACGAGGTTGATGACCGAAAGGCTGCTTCCTTGGTCAAGGAGGGAGATGACTTGCTGGTTTTGGGTGTCCTGGCTCCGCCCGGCGGCCTGAAAAAGATAGGTGACCCCCATCGCGTCGAAACCTTCCTCGACTGAATTGGCGAAGGAGGCCATAAAGGTATCGTTCGAATCATAGATGAAGAGACCGATCGTGTCCTGGGCGTTGGCGCAGGAGCAGACGGAAAGGACGCTGAGGAGGGATAAAACGAGGCCTTTATTCTTCATTGATCTTCCTTTCTTTGACGGGGATGAACAAAGTGATGGTCGTCCCTTCGTCGAGAACCGAATCGATCTTCACGTCGGCCTTCTCGCCGAAATAGACCTTGAGGCGTTGATAGACGTTCTTCAGGCCGACTCCGTTGTAAACGTTCTTGTCTTTGAAGGAGGAATAGATGTCAGCGATTTTGTCCGGCATAATCCCAAAGCCATTGTCGCGGACGGTGAGGACGAGGATGTCGCCGTTCATATGGCCCGAAATGGCGATCCGACCGACCCCTTCTTTGTTCAGAAGACCGTGCTGAATGGCATTTTCGACCAAGGGTTGGAGGATCAATTTGATGACCCGAAGGTCATGGAGCTGAGGATCGACGTCGAAGGAATATTCAAAACTTTCCTTGTAACGGAGCTTCTGGATGAGGAGGTAATTCCGGACGTGCTCGATCTCATCCTCGAGGGGGATGATGTTCCGCCCTTTGGAGATGGAGATTCGGAAGAAACGCGAAAGGGCGACGACCATCTCCGAGGCTTCCTTCTTTTTTCCATCGTCGATCAAAAAAACGATGGAATCGAGGGTATTGTACAAGAAATGGGGGTTGATCTGATTTTGGAGGGCGTGGAGCTCGGCGAGGCGTTGGGCGTTCTGCTCCTGGATGACGTCGTCGGTCAAAGACTTGATCCGAAGCATCATCTCGTTGTAGTTGCGGGCCAGATCCCTCGTCTCGAGGGTCCCGGAAACGGAGACCGGCTCATAAGAGGTATAGCCTTTGTCCTCGACGACCTGCATCGAGTTACGGAGTCGTTTCAGCGGCTTGGTGACGGAATTGGAAAGAAAAGAAAGGACGACCATCGAGACGAAGAAGAAGGCGACGGCGATGATGACGGTCGTGATGACGAAGTTGCTAAGGGTCTGGCCGACGGCGTCGAAATTCTGGAAGATGGCGAGCCTCCACCGGGTGTTGCTGATCGTGTATTGGGAGATAAGGTAGGTATGGTCCCCGAGATCGCGGACTTGGTAACCGATGACGGTGTCCTTGAGGACCGAGACCTCTTCTTCCGCGAGGAGGCTGTCCTCGGAGTCGTAGATCAACTTGTAATCCTTGTCGTAGATGACGGCGTGGCCCCCGCCTCCCAAATCGACTTTATAAACCGAGGAGGCGAGCGACGAGACCTGAACCATCAGGACCCCCATCGAGGAGCCTTTGGCGTAGGGGAGAACTTTGCTGAGTTTGAAGGAGTTGTTCTCCGAAGGGGTGAAGATGTTGAGGGTCGGGTTCCTGACGGCGTTGAGGAACCAGTCGGTGGCCGAAACGTTGTGGCCATCGAACGAAAACGACGAATCGTTGACCAAGCACTCATCGCCGCTATACGAGAAGAAGGCGACCGAGGAAAGGTCGGTTTTCACCGCGATGATGGAATCGAAGTCCGAGGAAAGACTCGCCGAGGAGGCGGCCGGGTCGATGAGGTTGTAGACCTCCGAGGCGACGAAGTTGGAGACCGAGATGACGGAGGAGAAGTAATCGTCGTAATTGGCCGCCATCGTGTCGCTCGTGGCTTCGGCCTGGGTTTTGGCCGAGGTCGTGACGTAATTGTTGAAGGTGAAGTAGGCCGTCGTCGCGAAGGCCGACGTGAAAAAGAGGATCAAGGTTCCGAACGAGGCCCCCATCCGGAAGGCCAAGGTGTGGAAGAAGTTACTTTTTCCGATAGTCTGCGGGGCTGGTTCCATAATACTTTTTGAAGCAATGGGAGAAATAGAAGGGATCGCTGTAACCGACCTTGGAGGCCACGACGATGACCTTGGCTTCAGGATCGGCCAAAAGCTCTTTGGCTTTTTCCATCCGGAGTCCCGTCACGTATTTGGTGAAGGAAGTCCCGTCCTTTTTTAGCAGAAGGGAGATGTAGGAAACGCTGTAGGAGAGGGCCCCCGCGACGGTGTCGAGGGCGATGTCGGGGTCGGCGTAATGGAGCTCGAGGTAATCCTTGAGTTGGGACAGGGATGATTTCATCCCGCCCGAACGGGTCTTCTCATTGACCTTGATGATCTCGTCGACGAGTTTGCCCAGCAAAGAGATGAGGCTTTCGGCCCCTTTGGCGTTGACGAGGGCGGCCAAGATGTCGGCGTTCGACATGTAATCGACGTAGAGGTCGTGGAGGGAAGTGCAGGCCTTGAGGAGGGAATTGGCGATGTTGGTGACAATGAAAGTATGCGAGTCGGCGTAGTCAACCGAAGAGATAGTCGCGACGAGGTCCCCCGCCCTCTTCTTGACCTCTTGGGGGCGGCCGTAAAGCAAATCGTAAGTGAGGGCGTCGTATTCGTGGTCATCAACCTTGCCGACCGTGACCTCTTCCTTTTTGACGTCGTCGAAGAAAAGGATCTCCGATCCCCCCGTGACGGTCCGGAAGGAGAGGGTCCGGATGGCGTGGCGGAACAATTTTCGGAAGCTCCGGGTCGCGGGATCGGTGTCGATTTCGGAGAAAGAGACGGAGACGGAAACCCCGGTCGTCCTTTCGATTTTGCTTCGGATCCGGGAGAAAATCGATTCAAGGCCATCGCGGTTGATCGGCTTGTCCTCGGCGATGACGACGACGACGTTCTCGCTCCGGTCGAAGCAATAATAGGGATGAGCCCCTTCGAGTTCCGATTTGGTGTATTGATGCTCGTAATAGCTCACGAGTTCGACTTTTTCATAGGATATTTCATCGATTTCCTGATCGAAATCGAAGACGGCAATGACGAGGTTCTTTTTCGATAAATCGATCGAGTCGGCCTTGAGACGTTTCCAAAAGTTCGGCGGCACTTCCTTCATCGAAAGAAGGCGGCACAGGTCGTTTTGCTGGAAGAGGCGCAGTTCGGTCTCTTCCTTTTCCTGCAGGGCGGTGATGTTGGTATCGATCGCCATTTGGCGGCAGATCGCGTCGCGGGCCTTGAACAAGACGGTCTCGAGTTCTTCCTTGGTGATCGGCTTCGAGATATAGCCGACGACCCCAAGGTCGATGGCCTGTTTGGCGAAATCGAACGAATCGTAACCCGTGATGATGATCGATTGGAGAAGGGGGATGTCGACCTTGGCCCTCTTGATTACTTCGATCCCATCGATGAAAGGCATCTTGATGTCGGTGATGAGGAGATCGGGTTCCAAGGAAAGAACCCCTTCGAGGGCGTCGTAGCCGTTCGCATAGGATCCCACCACTTCGAAATCGGCGGAAAAGCCTTTCAAAATCGAAGAAAGGCGATCCCGCGCGTTGCTTTCATCATCGGCGATGACAATCTTGAGCATCGGGGTTATTTTATCATTTGCGGCGGGGGTTAAGCGGAGCAAAAAAACTAAAACGGTAAAAAGGGTGTAACCGCTTTCCTAACCTCGAGACTATCGATGAGGGCGATTTCATTTATACTAAAGTCGCTCCACGGATAGGACATAACCGCTCTACCGAAGGGGCTAATGGCTTGATCTGGTCCGCTTCGGCGGATGGCAAATCGGCCTTTGAAAACCGCAGCGACGTTCCCCCTAATGCCGCGGCGGCTTTTCTTTTCCTCGGGCAAGCACTTCGTTTGAGACGGAGCCGTATAATAGAGATAATACAAACATGTTAATCTTCAAAAAAGTCACTTTCGATTCCCTTGATGAAATCGTCCCCTATCTCGAAAAGGATAAGAACCGCTTCTGCGAATTCACGCCTGGGAACATCTACATGTGGAGGAACGGCCTCTCGACCGAATACGCGATCGTCGAAAAGACCCTTATTATCAAAAAGGAATACGAAAAAGGGCGGTTCGCCTTTTTGTATCCTCTTGGCGAGAATCCCATTAAAGCCCTCGAAGAGATCGACCGTTACGCCTTGGTAAACAAGATCAAGCTGGCCTTCTACGCCCTCGGGGAGGCCGAAGTGAAGGGTCTCCGCGAACGTTACCCCCACCACCTCGCCGTCTCCAAAGAGGCTTGGAGCGATTACCTCTACAACCTCTCCGACCTCCGAGACTTCCCAGGTAAACGCTACGAATCGAAAAGGCATAATGCCAACAAATTCCGCAAACTGAACTCGACCGTCGTTTTCAAGAAGGCCACGAAGGAAGACGAGCCCCGCCTCCTCGAATTCCTCAATCGTTACCTTGAGGAGAATAAGGGACGAGATATTTCCATGGAGGAGATTACCTTGTCGAAGGAGATGATCGCCCATTTTTGCTGCTTAAAGGCTCAGATGGGTTACTACGAAATAGACGGGGAGATCATCGGCTTTTCGATGGGCGAGAGGAAGGACGACACCATCTATCAGCACATCGAGAAGGCCCTTCGCCGTTACGACGGGATCTATCAGGCTTTGACGAGCGATTACCTCAAGATGTTCGGAGAGGACGCCCTCTACGTCAACCGTGAGGAGGATGACGGAAACGAGGGACTCCGGGAAGCCAAAAGCCAGCTTCACCCAGTCGCGATGCTCACCAAGAGCTTCTTTTCCGTGACCAATCAAATCGATCTCCTTATCGAGATCGGCAGGATCGAAGGGGACCGTCTTTCGCTATGCAAGATGGAGGAAGAGGACAAGAAAAGCTATTTCCGCCTCGCGACCGACCCCAAGATCAACGCCTTTTGGGGCTACGACTACCGCAAAGACCTCGGCCCTGACGAAACGGTCACCCCCGACTTCTTCTTCCGCGACATCAGGAAGGACTACGAAAGGAAAGCCTGCCTGGCCCTGATGATCAAATCGAATGAGGACGGGCGGCTCCTCGGGGAGGCCGAGATCTATGACTTCCGGGACGACGATTCCGGGGAGATCGGGATCCGACTCAAGGAAGAGGAACAGGGCAAAGGCTACGCCAAAGAGACGATGGCCCTCCTGATGAAATGGGGGATCGAGGAAGTTGGTCTCGAAAGTCTCCGTTACGAATGCCACCTCGCCAACAAAGCTTCGCTCGGGCTCGCCGCCCACATGGGATTCAAGCCCGCCCACGAGGACGAAACCAAGCAATTCCTCACCTACACCCCCGAGGGATGAGGGAAGAAACGGACGGGCGCGTTTCGATAGCCTTGAGGCTGATGTGCCTATTATCCGAAGAGGAAAGGAACGTATAATAAACAGGCATGGATATCGAGACGATCACCGACTTCCGGTACATCAAAAGATTCCAAAACGGAGATTCTTCGGCTTTTTCTTTCCTCTATCAGAAATACTGGGGTTTGGCCTTCACGGTCGCCCTCTCGATCACCCACAACGAGGAAGAGGCCAAGGACGTCGCCCAGAACGTCTTCCTCTCGATCTGCGACGACCCGAATGCCATCGTCCCAGCCTTCGGGATTAAGCGCTTTCTCGTCGTGTGCGTCAAAAACGCCTCCATCAACGCGGTGAAGATCCGGAAAGACCTTCAGGACGAGGATGAGGAGAAGAACCCATCGGACGACGACGTCGAAAGCGATTTTCGCTACCACGAGCTCATCGAGACGATCGCCGTGAGCCTGGGGGAGACGGATTTCCAAATCTTCTACCTCCACGCCGTCTACGAATACAAGTTCAAGGAAATCGGGCAGATGCTCTCCCTCAGCCTCGACGCGGTGACGAGCAAGTACACCCGGGCCATCAATAAAATCCGCACATTGCCTCTCGTCAAAGTCTATTCGATTCAAACGGAACAAGAGAAAAAGATCATCGCTAAGGAGGAGCCCCATGGAAATCAATGACACAATCAAAGAAATAAAAAGCCACGCCAAAGAAGGCGACGTGAAGGAGATTTTGGCCCACACGACCAACCGCTTCGAGAAGAAGAAGCCTTTTCCTTTTCTCGCCCGGGTTTTGACCTATGCCGGATCGATTCTTCTCACCGCCGCCGTCGCCATCCCCCTCACCTGGTACATCACGAGTCTCAATAAGGGGACAGGATCCGGGACGGACGACGACGTCGAGGACTACGTCTCCCGCATCGCCGAGCACGCCTACCTCCGCCCCGTCAAGACCTTCACCGGAAACTCGACGGTTTTAGGCGAATGGTACTATTCCTTCAATGACGAGAGTACGAGCTTTTTGACCATGCATCTCTTATTGGATGAGGCAAGTGGATTCACTTACTACAACGAAGAAGAGGTCCCCTTTTCCTTTTCGTCCGAGGATCTTTCCTATCAGTCGTTCATCGGGACCACGGTCAGCATCGCCCGGATCGATTTCGCGACCCCGTCCGGAACCGTTTCGTTTTCGAACGTCACCATCGATCTATTGCCGTTCCACAATTCCGTTTTGAGCAATTAGACCGACGAAAACGCCCTTTCCCCTTGTATTAATTTATGGAGGGAAAAGATGCTTTTAAAATTGGGATTGGTGACGCTTTTGCTGTCTCCGCTCTATCTGACGGGGTCGTTGGTCAACGAGCAAACGACCGATTATTCATGCGAAGAAACCGTGGCCTTCATCGAGAGCAATTTCGATTATTTCCGTTTGGCGATGAGGGGAAACGCCCCCGATGCCTCCTCCTTTGACGCTTCCTATATCGAGGAGGAGATCGTTATGAGCCTCACCGATTCAAGCGAAGAGGCCGCCTATCTCGATTTCGACGGCGACAACGGCTACGCGGTGATCGGGAAAAACCTCGAGGTCTTCCGCCTCGTCCCGACGGGCCAAATCGTCGTCGACACAAGCCGAGGATCGCTCATCTACAGCCGTTACGACGGCCTGGGCTACACCCGGTCTGGTATTCCGTTCGAACCTCTCGGGGAAGAGGCTTCCTCTTTCGATTGGACGAGAGCCCAGAGCGGAACCCATTACGCCGGGCAGGAAAGCGGGGCCGAAGGTTCGGGCAAGATCATCCGCCCGGTCGAGTACGTCGCGGCCAAGTACGGCAGCGGGTATGAGAACTACGAGATCCGCGTTCTGCAGAGTTGGTACTTTCAGACCCAAAAAGTCTTTTCCCTCTACGCCCGGAGGAACGACGACGGGACCACTTCCTATGAGGGCAATTGCCTGTTGGCTTCCCTCTACAAGAACCTCGATTACATCCGCTCGACCCGGAGCGCCTCGCTTCCAAGCGACACCGTCCAGGCCAACCTCTCGAACGATTCCTTTTACGCCTCCTTCATGAGCCAGACGACGAGCGACGGCTATCCCCGTTACTCGGTCTACCACAGCGAATGCCCGCGCCTATATAAGGAAATAAGGGATTATTTCCGGGACAACGATTCCTATACCTTCGATTCGGCCCATCCTTCGAAGGCCAGTGACTGCGTCGCATACATCAACGGCCTCCACGCGACGGCCTTCACGACCACCTTGGTGACGAGTTGGAGCTTCGAGAACGAGGTCGAGGCGGCGATCAACAACATCCAAAAATACCAAATCTGGAATCAGGTCTACGGAACCTATCCGAACCATTCGATGCCGGTCGTCGGCTACAGCCTCTTCCGCAAGACGACGGGTTGGTGGATCTTCACCCACACCGACTACGTGAAATTGATGGGGGTCAACGACAACCTAATCGATCAGGAGCGCTTCATCGACCTCGGGGCCTACCAAAGCGAGGACGGAAGCGTCGGATCATTCGTCTCGATTGCAATTTAATCCTTTAACCGACGAAAAAGACGATCTGATTTGTATTTATTATATGAAGGCTATTATCAGGGATCGGCCTTTAAGAATCCGGAATCCGTAATAGGGATCTATCGATTCAATCGATGGGTGCGGTTCCGGTTTTCTTTTGCCCTAAGCGTAGAAAAAACATTCATCGGTACAAGCAAAATATAAACAAATTATTCCAAAGGTTCGTCGTCCCGGCGGATGAAGTCGACGCAGTATCCAGCGAGCCAAGGGCCGTTATGGCAACCTGAGACGGGGGACATGATGACGTCCTCGTGGTTGCAGACGATCCCGAATTTCTTTTCGACGATTTTGAGCCTTTCGAGAACCGATGGGCCGGTATAGACCCGGTAAAGGATATAGTCCTTCGGGTCACGGTCGCCGAGAATCTTGAGCAGGAACTGGCAGGTCTTCTTGAGCGCGGTGGTCTGGCCCACGGCATTGGCAAGAGGCGCGAGCTCGCCTTCGCGGTTGAAATGGATGACGGGGCAGATCGAGATCATTTTGCCGATGTAGGCCTTCCCGCCTTTGAGGCGGCCGTTGTAAATGAGGTAATCGAGCTTACCGTCGATCCCGATCAATTGCTGACGGGCTTTGATCCATTCGATTTCCTTGAGGATCCGATCGGTTGGCATCCCCTCGTCGGCGAAGTCCTTGGCCTTGATGGCGAGATAGCCTTCGGGGAAGCAGGAGATCTTGGAATCGATGACGTGGATCTTGATCTTCTTCTCGAAGTCCTTGGCGACGAGGCTAATGAAGTTCCAAGTCCCTCCAAGATAAGAGGAGAGGACGATGACGATGGCTTCGGAATAGCCTTCGTCGACGGCCTTTTGAAAATGGGAGGCCACTTCTTCATAGGTCGGCATGGCCGTATGGGGGAGGTTGTGCCTAGTGTCTTTGACGTTCTCCATCCGCATGTAAAGCTCAACGGGGTCAAGATCGAGTCCTTCAAGGTATTCCTTCCCCTTAAAGAAGAGATGGATCCTGATGATGTCGATATCGCGATTCCGGTATCGTTCGGGGGCGTAGTCGATGCATCCGGTTGAGGTGCACATGATTTTGATTCGGTTGTCCATGGGATAAGTTTACCATGCAAATTGTGGTTTTCCGTTGTTTTGTGTTCGCTAATCGGCATTCGCAAAACTCCGATAAAGAGCAAACGAACCAAACTCTAACAAAAGTTGGTTAGGGTATTGACTATATCAAAACGACTCTTTCTTAAATGTCTTGTATAATGTAAACAAAAAAGGGGGTTCGTTTGTGGATTTGAAAACTTTATGGAGAAAATTTTATAAAGACGAAAGAGAGGCTTTTGATTATTCGGGCAGATTAATGAAACTATCTGATGAAGGTAAAGACGAAAGTGAGTTTTGCCCAACGATAGAACACATCAGACCAAAAAGCAAAGGCGGGGATGAGAATGAAGGTAACCTATTGATCTGTTCGAGAATAACAAATTTGGAGAAAGGCGATTCGTTTCCTACCTGGAATGCAAACGGAAAAACCTTTCAAGTAAAAAGAGTAAAAGGGCAAAGAGGCGTCTACGAAATTTGGGGTTCAAAAAAATGATCAAAGAGTACAAAACCCCTCAGGAGTTAATTGACGAACTTGAAAAGGAAAAAGGGTTCAAAAAGGGGACAATAAATCAAGAATTATTCGAAGAGGAAACCTATCTGGACGCTTTTACTCCCTACTGCGATTTTGTGGCCTTGGGAAGAGACCCGAAAACAAATAAGAGATACTATGAGCAAGAAATCGATTTTGAGATCTTTAAATCTCTTTCGTCTATCGATTCCTACATATCCAACGCTTTGCATAGTTACATTGGCGCTTTTGAAAAAAGGATACGAGCGTTCGTCATTGGGGAACTTTGCTCCGCGATGAGGAACAACGGGGATCCCGGTTGCGTCGATTCGTCTATCTTGGGGGATTATGCAGATGGGAAAACCGTTCTTGTTCTTTCTGCCTCATCGGATTTTTCCATTTGGGAACAAAAGTTTAAAACTAAATACTCTTCTTTGTCTCCTAATGAACAAAAAATGAATATTAAGAATAAGAAAAAACTCTTATCGTCTCAAAGAAAAAAAGCGGTTCGGAGTTTGGCCGAATGCTTCGGCCGTTCTTGCGAAAAACCTACTCCAATGGCAAAACATTACGCCGAAAAGTATTCATCTGTCCCCGCATTCGTTGGTATGCATACACTATCACTAGGAACTACAGCCGTCCTCTTCGGCATCCTTCCTCGAGAATCTCAAAACAGATTTTGGGAACGGTATTGCAGAAGGAAACACACTTATTCGGATTATGAGTTAACTGCGTTTCTTGGGAGACTAAAAAGGATTGTTGACATTAGAAACGTAATCAATCATTACGAGCCCATTTTCCCAACTTTATGTGAAATACATTCTTGTTCAATTAATTCTTTCCTAATTATTGCCGCTAGATTAAAAAATAACTTCTATTTAAGCACCGTCAAACGTCAGATGGCCATCGATAAACCGACACTTCCCGTTGTTCGCACCCAATACAATCATGAAAAGTACGATGCAATACTCAAAATCATTGCAACTATATAGATAATTTAAAAAAAACATGGTTTTACCCATGCCTTTTCAAACCATATCCGGTTTGTGAACGCGTGTACTATATCATATAGATGACAATATTCCAATATAGATAACCTATATTTCCAATTCTTATACAGATAATTTGCGCCAAGATTATGGTAGATATTCATGATGTGTAATACAGAAAATGATCAGCAGGTTACCGTAATAGAACCGGAACCATACACGCAATGGTACTATCTTTATACATATATCCGGATGGGAAAATGCACATATAACTTAATCAAGTAAGATAAGCACGGAATAATCGTTGAATGTGAACGGGGCGCCGTCGATCGTGAAGTCGTTCCTGGTGATCTTCACCGAGCGTCTTTCAGGATGTCTACTGCCACAGCCTCGGGGGCTCGTCGAGGATCACGAAAGCACTCGAAACCGACCCCTCGGAAAACGTCAACGAAAAACCCAATTGATACAATTTGATACATTTTTTTGATACACGAAAACAAAAAGCCCCGTTTCATCGGGGCTAATTGTCGTTTGGTGGAGTCGCGGGGAATCGAACCCCGGTCCGAAGAAGACCCTATAGCGGCGCCTACAGTTTAGGCACCATCAGATCTAGTCCTAAGGCAAGAATGGTACCGAGCCCTTAGGACGAGGCTGGAGCGTTTTCGTCCCCCACCTACAGCCGTCGATGGAAGCTTATCGCCTTGTTATGACACTCAAGTGCGCGTGAGGTGATGAAACCGCAGAGAGCGTGCCGCCCTGCTTGCGCAGGGAACCTATATCGGTTGCCTAGATCCGAAGATTAAGCGCAGGCATACGAAGCACGCGGGGTGCTTCTCATATAACTGTTATCAGTTATTTTGGTTTGGCGTTAAAGATCGCCACTCCACTGCAGCCACTACTAAGTCATTCTCCGTCAAAACCTGAACGGCCCCAGAACAATGCTTCTCTCGAAGCGGAACCATAATACACCAAAAAAGCCCGTTCGCAAAACGGAACGCCTATTCGGGGCAAATTGTTATTTCGTTAAGAGGATCTCGAGTTTATCGACGAGCTCAGCCATTCTCTTGGTGACGGAAAGAAAGGCTTCGGGTTTGGTGAGATCGACCCCGGCGGCCTTAACTTCGTCGATTGGGTAGGCCGAGGAACCGCTCTTAAGTAGGGCGATGTAACGCTCGAAGGACCCCGCTTCTTTGGCCTTGACCTTCTCGTAGACCAACATCGAGGCGGTGAAGCTCGTCGCGTATTGATAAACATAGAACGGGGTGTAAAAAAGATGGGGTATATAGGCCCAAACGAGGGGTTTGACCTTCTCTTCGGCGATGTCGATCCCGTAATAGGTTAAGTAGAGTTCCTTCATCTTGTCGGAAAGGACCTGGTAATTGATCGGCTCGTTCTTCTCGGCGAGCAAGGAGATCTCGTATTCGTATTGGGCGAAGAGGGTCTGGCGGTAGAAAGTCCCGACGATCTCGTCGATGGCCTTTTGGAGGAGGTAGATCTGATCGTTCTTGTTGAGGGTTCCGGAATTAAGGAGGTAGTCGAGGAGGTTGTGCTCGTTGAAGGTCGACGCGATCTCGGCCACGAAGATCGTGTAGTCCTGCTTCATGATGGGCTGACTTTCTTCGCTATATAGGGTATGGATCGAATGGCCGGATTCGTGGGCCAAGGTGAAGACGTCGTCGAGTTCGCCTTGGAAATTCAGAAGGATGAAAGGATGGATCCCGTAGGTCCCGTTCGAATAGGCCCCGCTGCGCTTGCCTAGATGGGGATAGACATCGACGTAGCCGTCCTTGAGGACCTCGCGGGCCTTCTTCTGAAAGTCCGTGGGGAAAGAAGACAAAGAGGCGAAGAAAACGTCCTTGGCCTCTTCGAAGGCGTACTTCTTCTCGCTCTTGGCGAGTTGGATGAACCGGTCATATGAACGATGCTTCTCCAAACCGAGGTACTTGGCCCGGATCCGATAGTATTTGCGGAGTGGTTCGGCGTTTTTGCTGGCCGTTTCGATGAGGTTGTGGAAGACCTCGAGGGGAATGTTCTCCCCATAGAGGTGCTCCTCGAGGATGGATTTGTAGCCCCGACCCCTCATTTGGGCCAATTGGCCCTGAAGGACGGCGTTGTAGATCTCGCCATAGGCGTTCTTGTGGTCGTCGTAATAGGTATAGAGGGATTCGAAGATGGCCTGCCGGTCACGCGGGTTCGCGGCCGCGGCGATGAGGGAAGTCCAGTTCGACATGTTGACTTCGATTTCTTTCCCATCCTGAAGTTTGGCCTTCTTTGGGGTGTAGTCGGCGACGGTCAGCATCGAATAGAGCGAGGATCCCTCGCTGAGAAGAGGGGCGTAGTTCGAAAGCAGTTTCTCCTCATTGGCCCCGAGGACGTGGCTTTTTTGCCGGAAAAGCCGGTTGAGGATGAGACTGAATTCACCTAGTTCGGGGTCCTTCTTAAGGAAGAATTGGACCTTCTCTTCGCCCAAGGCGAGGATTTCGGGGTCGGCATAGCTCGTGGCGAGGCCGAGGAGATGGACGACGAGCTCAACCTTGCTGAGAAGCTCGGCTTTTTTGACGTCCTTCTTGTCGAGGTCGGATCCGGATTGGGCGTACATATAGAGTTTGTAGATCCGCAGATTGGCTTCTTTGTTGAGCTTCATGTAAGCGAGGAAGCCGGCCTCGTCCGAGAGTTTCCCCTCATAACGCTTCATCTCCTCAATCAGATGGGTTTTGATGTCATCCAATTCTTTTTCGAAAGCCCCTTGATCGGGGTAGAGCGTCGTCAGGTTCCAAGTGTCTTTCATAACGATTTCCTCACTAATAAAAGAAGTATAAATGTTTTATTCCGATTCGGCATCCAAACCTAATTGACGGGACCATCCAAAACACCTATTTTTCAATTTCTTTGGGGACTAGAGGCCGTCCATGGATGGCGATAATCGTAAGTGGAAGCGCTTTCGCCTACTTCTTGCGGGGGCCTTGGCCTGTTTTATTATTATGTGCTATGGCAAAGAGGAAAACGTCGAAGATTCTCATCTCGACACTCACCAGTATTTCTCTAGGCCTTGCGTTGGTATCCGGAGCCTTGTTCGCCAAAGGAGCGGACGAGACCGTGGCATCCGTAGGGAGCTACTCGACCAATGCATCGACCTACTATTCTGGTGTGTCAACATCGCTGACAGGGACCCCGCTGGCCCTTGCCCTCCACAATCTGATGATCTCAACCCATCAGACCTACACGACGTACGCCGACGTTGGAAACTACACGCTCTACACCGACACCGATCCGAACAATTCGTCGAACATCATCTGCCTCTATACCGGCGCTTCCGTCGCCGGGGCCTGGGACTCCGGCTCGACCTGGAACCGGGAGCACGTTTGGTGCCAATCCCTCTCCAACAATCTTTGGGGAACGACTGGAGGAGGAGCCGATCTTCAGCACCTCCGCCCGACCATTCCTTCAATCAACTCCACGAGAAGCAACCGCCTCTACGCCGACCTCAATCACTCCGGTACCTCCGTCTCCTATAATGGGACGGCGACCGGCTGCTACTACGATTCAAACGACCACTGGGAACCCCGCGACGCCGTCAAAGGCGACATCGCCCGCATCCTGATGTACGTCTACGTCCACTACACCACCGATTACGGCGGAACGACCAACAGTTACACCGGCAACCTTGACATCACCGATGTCTTCTACACCTCGACCGGAACCGACGCGGCCGCGTGGACCCAGATCCTCGCCTGGAACGCCGAAGACCCCGTCGACAGCTTCGAACAGGCCCGCAATGAGCAGGCCGCGAAGTATCAGGGCAACCGCAACCCCTTCATCGACAATTCTTCATACGCAACAGCGATTTGGGCCGGCGGAACCCAAACGGACCCGACATCCTCGTCCTCGTCGAGCGCTTCTTCGAGCAGCAGCTCCAGCAGCACCGCGACCAGTTCGTCCACCTCGAGTTCGACCGCCACTTCGACCTCATCGGTCGCCAGCGGCAGCATCTCCATCACCCGTTCGAGCTTCGCCAGCGCCGCGGGATACGGAACCGTCGATACATGGACGGCCGGGACCATCAGCGGAACCTGCGATATCTACACCACGACCAGCTATATGCAGGTCAACGGCTCTTCCAGCACCTCGCTCTATCTCAACACGACGGTGATGCCCGGCAACATCGGGACGATCACGATGACCAACGCCGGAACAGGGACCGCGCGGGAATGGAACGCTTACGTGAGCGCCTCCACGAAGTTGACCGCCTCGAATTTCTCTTCCAGCGGAACGGCCCTTGGGGCCAAGACCGCCTCGAGCAACTCCGGTTCGATCACCTGGACCGTCTCGGGAAGCTATAAGTACTTCTATCTCGATCTGACCGGGACGAGCGTGGCCTACATCAGCACCGTCACCGTGAGCTACGCCGGAACCAGCGGGAGTTCGTCTTCCTCTTCTTCTTCCAGCAGCTCTTCGAGCTCCTCGACCACCACGTCTACCTCGAGCAGCACCTCGAGTTCGACTTCTTCATCGACCTCCAGCAGCTCGACTCTGACTTCGAAAACGGGAACCGTCTATACCTCGGCCACCGCTTCGGGCGGAGCCATCTCGGGATGGACCACCTCCGGAACGAGTTCCTACTCTGATGGCTCGATCAAGATGGACAGCACCGGCGACTACATGATCGATTCCTCGATCTGGAGTTACACCAAAGTGACCACTGTCACCGTGACCGTCGCCATTAAGCAGAATAGTGGAACCACCTCGACGAAGAACGTCGTGACCGTCTATGCGATGAACGGAACGACCGCGGTTGGCAGCGTCGCCAAAACCGGAAGCTTCGCCCTCAGCAAGACCAGCTACACCTTCACCATCACCCTCGCTCAATTGAGCGTGACCGGTCTCAAGGTCGCCTACACGACCAAAGTCACCGGAAACATGGGGATCTACTCGGTCTCCGCGACTCCAACCTACTTAGGCTAATTCGCCGATAAAAAGGCCCGACGGAATAAAACCGGCGGGCCTTTTTCAATCCGGCAAGCCTATTCCGCCTTCGGGGGACGACGATGACGGGACATCACGAGGGAAAGGGCCGTGGCCCCGAGGGCCAAAACGGCGAAGGCAAGCATGAGGAAGTATCCGTAGGCCAGATGAAGGCCCGAGGAGGTAATCGCGGGATTGACCATCCGGGTCCAGATCGGTGTTAAGCCCGCCATCGCGGAGGCCCCGGTATACAAAACGAACCCAAAGAGAAGATTGCGCGGCGATTTTCGTCCCAAAGCCGTGCTGAGGCCCCCCAAAAGAAAGAGCTGAAGGGCGACGAGGAGATAGATGTTGATCCCGAAGTCGAAGAAATAGGTCGAGTCGGAAAGGGCGAAACTCTCTTCGCCACCGAAAAAGATCGGAAAACTTTGAAAATAGATCCATTCCCCACCCGCGGTCTCCATCTTGAGAAGGGGGAGAAAAGAAGATCCCAAGGCCCCGAAGCCCAGGATCGAGGCCGAATAGCAAGCCACGGCCCTCAGTCTTTCCTCTTTCTTGAGTTCCATCGCGGTTATTATACGCGAAGGGAATCGCGTTTGTGGACCCCAAACCGAAAAGACCCGAAACTTTTCACTACCTATTTTAATGGGGGGGATTTCCGTGTATTGTGTACTTTGCATAGCAAAGCGAGAAAGAACACAATGCCTCAAGCAAAAAAGAACAACGGCGAAGTCAAAGCCAAGATCAAACTCGGGCTCTCGAGCCTCATCTCCAACGGAGCCTGCGTCGAACTGGGCCGCAACCATTCATGGATCGGTGCGGTCGTCGTCGGCCTCCTTTCCGTCCTTTTGGCCATCATCCCAATCGGGGTTTCCCGAGCATGGGTCAACGGAAGCGATTTCTTCGCCACCCCGACCTACGGCTATGAAGTCGGGCTCGTCCATTTCGAGGACGCCGTGAGCAAAAACGACGTTTCGATCCTCATCGACCACGACACCGAGACTTTGACGGCGACCGGCTTCGACAAGATCCAAAAGGGTTCGCAGGAACCTTGGTACCAATACGTCAACTCCGTCACCGGAGCCCCCGAATTTGAGGTGTACTACACAACCGCCGAAGGAACCGATTTCACGAGTTTCATCACGGCCCTCGTCACGAACGGCGAGAACCCCTACAATGAGATCGCGCGAAATTATTCCTGCAACCTCCTGATCCTCGGGACGAAAGAATTCCGGGCCTACAAATACCAATACGCCTCCATCACCACGAGCAGCGCCTCCTCCGATTCCTCCTCGACGACAGTCGCCTCTTATGTCCTCGGACAGGGTGGCAAATACGACATCACCCCGACCTTCGACATCAAGGACCTCGTGAAACAAGACACCCACGGGAACCTCCTTTCCCTTCCCTATTCCGAAGTTAACGAAGCCAACATCGACACGTACATCACCGAAACCCTCAATACCTGGAAGACCTTCTTCGACGACGCCTACTACAGCACCAAAGTGACCTCCGCCTGGACGTGGACCGGGATCATGGCTGCCGTCTTCGCCGGTTTCATCCTCTTTATGGGCTTGATGGTCTTCTTCATGACCAGAGGCAAGAACAACCCTTACCGCATCTACACTTTCTGGGAAACCCAGAAGATCGCCTATTGGGCAGCGGGAGCTCCGGCCATCTTGGCCTTGGGCCTCGGATTCGCCTTCACGACCTACGCCATCTTCATGTTCATCTTCTTATATGGGATGAGGGTCATGTGGCTCTCGATGAAGACCCTACGCCCCGAAGTCGCTTCCAAATAAGGTCAATAGAACAATCAGACGGCGTTCACGCCGCCTTTTTGTTTGCGAAAAACCCAAGATAATCATTGAATATCGCTGATATTAGCGAGATAGTTCCCTTATGTCTTTCAAGGAGGACAGCACGCATGAAAAAACAAGCTGCCATTGGTTTATTGGCCGTCTCGATGCTTCTCGCCGCCTGCGAATCAAATTCTGGGGGAAGTCTCAGTTCCAATTCCGTCGATGATTCGACTTCCGTCAGCGGGTCAGCCTCGACCGATTCGTCCGTTTCCTCCTATTCCACCGTCTCGTCCTCATCCGTCCTCACCCCGAGCGAAGTCCTCGAAGGATTCTTAAAGAAGCTTGAGGCCAACAACTGCACGGTCACCGAACAAGGCTACATGGTCGCCAAATACCTCGGCGAAGCCGAACTCGTCACTTACGACGAAGCCCCCGACGATCCGACCGGCCTCCTTTTCAATGGCGACCAAGGGGTCTTCGATTACACCGTTGCGGACAACCAAGTCGTGATCGGCCAAGCAGCCGGTTCCGGCACCTCCTTCAAAGAGGATTTCTCGACCCCGTATCAATTGAGTCAACTCGCCTCCGACGTCACCGTCCCCGCGAGCGGGTATACATATACGGTCGATCCCACGAGCTATTTCGCCGCCTACGCGATCGCGATCGACGATTGGAACCCGGCTTATGCCATCTACGGCTACGTCGATTCAATGTCCTTGACCATCCAAAGCGACCTCAGCGGCGCCTCCATCACCTACAAACTCAACAGCACGTATTCCTACACCATCACATCCGTCGGTTCGACCGCCGATGCCGTCGTCGAGGCCTATATGGCGAATCCGATCGCCCAACCGGCGCGGACCGCCTTCACCAGCGACTTCCTCGCCGGGGCCGCCAATCTCTTTGGGGAAGGAAATGAAGTCCCTTTCCCGTCCGGACTCGCCACTGAGCTCTTCCGCAACGACGTCACCTTCGCCGACGACAACGTAACCGTCGAAAGCCTCTCTTTCTCCGAATTCAAAGCCGGGGACATCTCGGAAAGCTACGCCATCATCCTCCTCGCGGACGGGTTCGTGGCCGCGACCGGAACCGATTATTACGGGGACGAGGTCACCTATTACGAGAAGGAACTCTCGCCCGAGACCGCGACCATCGGTAAATCGGTCATGGACATCGCCTTCTCCTACGACTCCGATTACAGCGAGTTCGCCGCCACGATCACCGCCTACACCTACCCGAAGACCTATGTGGGGACCGATTTCGGCAAGGCCAATGAAATCCTTGGAGCCTACAACGGAACCGCCACCACCCTCTTCCCGCTTCTATCCGCCAGCGACAAAGTCACGGCCGTCAAGGTCGAGGACTGCGCGGCCCGCGATGGCTGTAAACTCTTCCTCGACGTCACGGCCGCCATCGCCGAAGAGGCCGACGCCACCGCTTACATCGCCGCCTTCAACGACCTCGCCGTCGCCGCCGGCTTCACCCTCGAGACCAATTACACTTGGGCCGACGACGGATATGAGATATTCGACATCTCCGGGACCACCCTCTCAATTCTCGTCTCCGGCAGCTTCGACAGCGAAGGCGCCTACGCCGGTTCGATCTTCTTCGAATTCCAAGACACCGCCACGGCGGCTTGAAAGACAAACGGCAAAACAAAGGCGCGCATCGCTGCGCGCCTTTTCTTTTACTTTTCTTCTAACGTTCAATCTCCGTAGTCGCTCGGCCGGTTTTTATCCTCGACGAAGACACCGAGGGGATCGGAAAGATCGGAGACTTCCTTATAGACATAACCGGCCTTTTCGATGAAGGGGGATTCGAAATCCGCGGTGAAGACGACGCGATGGTATTTCTTCACCGATTCCTCGAGCCGGGACATGATTTCGGCGAAGGCGTCGGGGCGCTTCTCCTTGAAGCCCATCAAGCCCGAATAGAAGCCCGGCTCGACGTAAAAGGAATTCCCTTTCGAATCGCGGTAGGCATTCACCAAAGGGTTTTGGGGATCGACGAAGGGTTGGTACTTGCTAAAGTCGGGATAAAGCATATGATTACGCCTAAATACTATAGCATCGCCGCTCATAGTTCACCCCCACAAAACGCGAAAGGACGTTCATAATATTGGTATATGGCAATCGAAGATAGAAGCAAAGAGATCAAGATCGTTTTCACGGACATCGACCAGACCCTGTTCTCCCATTACACAAACCACGTGCCGGAGTCCGCGGTCGCCGCGATCAAGGAGATGCAAGCCAAAGGCATCAAGGTTTTCCTGTGCTCGGGCCGCAATTTCTACCTGATCCGGAAAACCGGGATCCTCGACATCGTGAAGCCGGACGGCCTCGTGACGATGAACGGATCGAACGCCATCATCGACGGGAACATCATCTACAAATACCCGATACCCTCCTCCGTCGTCGATAAGCTCATCCTTTTCTCCAAACGCCTCAAGTTCGGCCTCACCCTCATCGAAGAGAACGAAGGCCACATCAACATGATCGACGACCGCGTCATCTCGGCCCACGAGAAATACGGGACCCGCTTCCCTCAGCCTCGCCACTTCCCGGACCACTACGACCGGGTCGTCTACCAAATGATCGCCTTCTGCGACGAACTCGACGAATCGCTTTTCCTCCCCCACCTCGAGAACTGCAAATCGGCCCGCTGGGACGAATACGCGGTCGACATCATGCTGAAGGACAGCGACAAGGCCAAAGGGATCATGGCGGTCCTCGAATACTATGGCCTGAAGCAAGAAAACGCCATAAGCTTCGGCGATGCCGCCAACGACATTGAGATGTTACTATTCACCGGCACGAGCGTCGCCATGTCCAATGGGGTCCCCGAAGCCAAAGCCGTCGCCGACTACGTGACCGACCACATCGATAACGACGGCTGGGCCAACGCCTGCCGCCACTTCGGCCTCATCAAATAGCGATGGAGAAAAAAGGATGCCCGAAGGCGTCCTTTTTCATTTGTGGTAGGGTTCGTGATGGGCGATCTTGAAAGCCCGGTAAAGCTGCTCAAGGAGGATGACCCGGCTCATCTGATGGGTGAAGGTCATCTTGGAGAAGGAGATCGATTCGTTGGCCCGGGCCTTTAGGGAATCGGAGAGGCCTAAGGAGCCCCCGATGAGGAAGGAGACGGCGGACCCGCCCCGGACCATCATCTCCTGAAGATGGGACGAGAAGAAGACGGAGTCGCATTCTTTTTTGTTGAGGTCGAGGGCGCAGACGTAATCCCCGGGTTTCAGTTTGGCGAGGATCTTGGCCCCCTCCTCGTTCTTGACCTTGGCTTCGAGGGCTTCCCCCGCCTTGTCCTTGGAGGCGAGGTCGTCGACCTCGACGATGACGACCTCGGCATAGGCCGAGAGGCGCTTGAGATATTCGTCGCACGCCGCCTTCCAATAGGCCTCCTTGAGGCGGCCGACGCAATAAACGGTGATCTTCATTCCCCATCGCCCCCATGGACGGCTTCCCATTGCTTGAGGGCCACGATCTCGATCGACGAAAGGTCGACCCCCCTCTTTTGGAGAACGGCCCGATAGGTCGATAAGGCCAATTCGGGGGTGTTGCATTCCTCGGAGAGGTGGGCGAGGTAGATCTTCTTGGTATGGGGTCCGATCAGGGCGGCCATGTAGGTGGCGGAATCGACGTTGGAGAGGTGGCCGAGATCGCTGTGGATCCGCTTCTTGAGGACGGCCGGGCGGTCGCTGTGGAGGAGCATCTTGAGGTCGTGGTTCGATTCGAAGACGTAATAGTCGCAGTCCTTGAGGAGGTCGAGGTCGTCGTCGGGGACGTAGCCGGTGTCGGTCACATAACCGAGTCTCTCGGTCCCGTCATCGACGAGATAGCCGAGAGGATTGGCCGCATCGTGGGAAAGGGAGAAGGGAGACATAAGGAAGTCCCCAATCCGGAGTTTCTCGCCCGAGGCGATCAGATGGACCCCCTCGCTCTCGAAGGTCCCCCGGCTCGCGTATACGGGAACCCGCCCATGGTAAAGGGCGAGGGTTCCGATGTGGTCGACGTGCTCATGGGTCAAGAAAAGGGCTTCGATGTTCTTCTCTTCCCGATGGATGGACGAAAGGGATTCATCGATCCGCTTAAGGGGAACGCCCATGTCGATTTGGATTAAGGATTTGTCGGTATAGATCAAAGAGGCGTTCCCCTTCGATCCGCTCCCGACGAGGATGAATTTCATTTATTCGCTGAAACCGGAGGGTCCGACTTCCTTCTCGTAACGCTGCTGAGCCTCTTCGAATTCCGGGGTCGGATCGTCGAAGCGGGAATAGCTCTTGGAGAAAATTAGCGAAAACTCGCCCGTCTGGCCGTTTCGGTTCTTGGCGAGCAGGATCTGCATGACGGAGGGGTTGCCGGATTTGTCTTGGATCTCCGGGGCTTTCGGAGCGTCTTGAGGCATGGTTTGAGGCTGCTGCGGAGCACCATATTTCTTGTCTTTAGTCCAAGAGGCCCCGCGGGTTCCGACCGTTTGGGACATCGAGGTGTAATAATCTTTGCGATAAAGTAGCAGAACCTGATCGGCGTCCTGCTCGATCGAACCCGATTCGCGGAGGTTGGAGAGCTGCGGGACTTTGCTGTCGGTCTCTTCGACGTTGCGGTTGAGCTGGCACACGACGATGACCGGAACGTGGAGCTGACGGGCCAAGGTCTTGAAGGAGCCGGAGATGAAGGAAACCTCTTGCTGACGGGAATCCGATTGGGCTCCGGCGGTCGTCCGGACCCGGCCCATGTAATCGACGACGATAAGGCAAAGATCGGGGTGGGCGGCCTTGAGTTTGGTCGCCTTGGCGAGGATGTCGCCGAGCATCGAGTTCGGGGTGTCGTCGAAATAGAGTTGGGTCTTGCCGATCTCCTCGATCGCCGAGGCGATCTTAACCCGTTCGGTCGAATTTAGGAAGCCGATCTGGATTCGGTCATTGGAGACGCAGGCCCGGTTGGCGATGAGACGCTCCATGAGGAGGGTGCTGTTCATCTCGAGGGAGAAGAAAGCGACGGGGCGGCCATCGCGGCTAGCCGCGTTGTAGGCGAAATTTATGGCGAGGGCGGTCTTTCCCATTGAGGGGCGGGCCGCGACGATGATGAGGTCTTCCTTCTGCCAGCCGTGGGTCAGAAGGTTGAGACGCTTATAGCCCGTCGTGACGCCGGTGATGCCGTCGTTGGAGGCTTGGGATTCTTGATTAAGTTTGATCCGGACCGACTCGGCGACTTCCTTCGAGCTCTTGAAGTCCCCGACCGAGCGCGAGGAGGCGATCTCCCCGATCTGGCGGTTGGCGTCCATGACGAAATCCCCGATGTTAGAGATGCCGCCTTGGGAATAGTCGTCCTCGATCTTCTTCATGGTAAGCAAAAGATCGCGGAGAACGGCCTGCTCTTTGACAATCTTGATGTAATGGTCGATGTTGTCGGGGCTGATCGAGCTGTCGACGAGGGCGAGGAGGTAATCCGGACCCCCCGAATCCTTCTCGAGTTTGAGGTTGATAAGCTCATCGGTAACGGTCGTCGGATCGATTGGGGTGTGATGGTCACTCAATTCCTTGATGGCCCGGAAAACATATTTGTTCCGGACGTCGACCCCGCTGAAAGTGTTCTCGGTGAGGGAGCCCAAAGCGATGGCGACGGCCGAAGGATCCATGAGCATGGCCCCAAGGACCGAGCGCTCGGCTTCGACGTTGGAAGGCAAAGTGAAGACTTTGGCCATGGTTATTTCTCCTCGGAGATGTGGACGTTCACGATTCCGGTCACACTTCCCTGACTTCCCTTGTAGAGTTCGATCTTGAGGCGGGTGTAGCCGATGGCGTTGGCCGGGTATTTGTCGATGAACTTCCGCTTGTCGATCACGATGTTCCACTGCTCCTTGAGCCCTTCTTCGATCTGCTTGGTCGAGATGGACCCGAACATCCGCCCATCGCTCCCGACCTTGGCGGAGAATTCGACGTTGAGGTTCTCGAGGCGCTTCGAAAGCTCCTCGGCTTCCTTTTTGAGTTGGATCTGGCGATCAGTCTCCTCGGCGTTTTGCTTAGCCAAAGACGCCTGGGTTCCGGCGGTCGAGGGGGCGGCGAGACCACGCGGAACCAAATAATTGGCCCCATAGCCGTCCGAGACGTTGATGGTGTCGCCCTTCTTGCCGAGGGTTTTGACGTCCGCTAAAAGAATGACTTTCATATCCGATTAATCCTCCTCATTGGATGGTTTGGCGCTGCGCGCTTCGTTGAGATATTGGTCGAGGGTGTCGATCAAGGACGTTTCGACGGTGGAGATCGATTGGTTTTTGAATAAGGCCGAGGCTGAGGAGAAATGCCCTCCCCCGCCCATCTTCTCGGTGAGGAGCTGGACGTTGACGGTCCCGTCGCTGCGGGCCGAGATCCGGATTTCCTTCTCTTCGGTCTTCCCGATGACGAAGCAGGCGTTGATGCCTTTCAATTGCATGACTTGGTTCGCGACTTTGGCAAGGGTGCTTCTCTCGATGATGTCCTTCTCGTCGGAGATGCAGTAGACGATCCCGTAATACGGGGTCTTCATCGAGGCGATGATCTTGGTGACGAGGGAATACTCTTCGAATTCGTCCTTGAGGTAGTCGTCGGCGACGCTGTTGTCGGCCCCGTAGGCCTTAAGGATCTCGGCCGCGTCGAAGGTCCTCATCCCCGTCGTCCGGCTCTTGAAGAAATTGGTGTCGAGGAAGATCCCCGACAGCATGATGGTCGCATAAGACGACTTGAGGTCGATCCGGGGGTTCGCGGTCACGTAATGGATGAGCTCCGCGACGAGTTCGGAGGCCGATGAGGCGCTCGGCTCGATATAGGCCAGAACCGGCTTATCGATGAATTCCTCGCCCCGGCGGTGATGGTCGATGACCAGGCTTTTGGAGGCTTTTTCAAGGATCTCGGGAGCCATCGTCATCGAAGGGAGGGAAACGTCGCAGACGACGACGAGGGTCCCGTCCTTGACCTTGTCGATGGCGTCTTTCGGGCTGATGACCATATGGTCCAAATCGACTTTGTTGAAGGCGCCTTGAAAGGCGTAGCGGGTTTTCTTCTCGGTGGCTTTGGGATCATAGACGATGAGGGAGGGTTTCTTGCACCATTCGCACATGGCTTTGATGCCGAGGCAGGAGCCAAGGGCGTCCATGTCCATGTCGGCGTGGCCCATGATCAAAACGTTGGTCGATTCCTTGATGATCGAGCAGATGGAATCGGCGATGGAACGGACTTTGACCTTCGAGGTCGTCTCGACGGCTTCGGTCTTGCCGCCGAAGAACTTCAGTTCGTCCCCATATTTGGAAACGACGGCCTGATCGCCCCCGCGGGACATGGCGATGTCGATTGCGTTGGAGGCCATTTCGTTCAGTTTATTGACGTCGGGGAAGTCATGGGCGAAACCGATCGAAAGGGTGGGGATGGTGTCGTTCCCCTTCCCGAGGGAACGAACCTTGGCGAGGATCGTGAATTGATCGTCCTCCATCTTTTTGAGGGAGGCGAAATTGCAGACGGCGAAATAGGAATCGCCGCGGAACCGGCGGAGGAGGACCCCGTTGTCTTTCGAGTATTCGAAGATGGCGCTTCTGACCTTGGAGACGACGTCGTTGTTGTCGTCCTCGGAGTTGCCGGCGATGTCGCTGTAGTTATCGAGCATGATGATCCCGAGGACCACCGCTTGTTCTTTGCTGTAGGCGAAAATGGATTCGTACTCCGTCGAATCCTTGAAGATGTAGAGATGGGCTTCGCTCAGGTATTTGACGTCGTAGTTCCTTCCGTTGGCCTCGATCTTGACGACCATGTCACTCGGGGCGTCCTGAAGATCCCGGAGCTTAGGCTGCCAATCTAGGATGTTCTCGTCGAGGAGGTCGATCTGCCGTTCCTTGAAGAGGTTGTTGTCCCACATGACGATCCCATGTTCGTCGCAGACGACGAGGCCGAGTTGGCCGAAGTTGTAGGCTTCCTGAACGTCGCTTCCGATCAAAGTCGCGGCTTTAAGGTCGCTCTTTTGGCGGATTCCGTTGAGATGGATGAGGGAAATCCACAAGAAAATGATGTCGAGGACGAGGGAGGCGACGAGGGCGACGATCCAATATTCGGGCTTCATCCAATCGTGGAATCCGACCGGGAAATCGTAGAAGTACAAAAGGATCCCGACTCCCACGATCGTGAGTTCGAGGCAGATGATGATTAAAGCGCGAAGCTTCATGTTGTGAAGAGCTTGAGTCATATCGGATTAAATTATATCGACTTAATCGTCGATATCCTAGGACAAGGATAAATGGGCGAGCAAAACCACTTTAAAGCGCAACCACGTAGGATCATTTATTTCGATAGTATTTCGCCCCGAACGTCGACCCGGACTTCCCGATTGAATCCTGGCGATCTTGGTAAAGTTTTCAAAAACAACTGGGTACGTTATTTTAAAGGAGGCGGAAGCGGCCTTGCTTCTCGAGATGGCGAAAAGAAAGGATGCGGCCTCGGACGGAATGGGGGCGTCTTTGAGAAACCGATAGTCGAATTTGCGCATAACATACCTCCGTTTACCTAAATAATACTGATTTTTAGTTAAACATTATGATGGTGTTTGTCTTGTGCCGCCGCAACGGTTTTAATCTTTGGGGTGAAATCAACCGAAATATTCGAACCTTATATTGAAGATAAGCCAATGGTCTTGGTGGCTGATATCTCAATGCTGTAATACTATTTTATAGCACAAGTGCATAAACGAATGTATAGTGTATTTAAGAGGAGCGATTATGATCATTGATTTTGGGGTCTCCAACCACAAAGCCTTTGGAGAAAAAGTCGAGCTTTCCTTCGTCGCCGACAAACGGATCCGCACGTTGAGATGCAACACCGTCGAAACCCACAATATTGCTTTGCTGAAGGCTATTGGCCTATATGGTTCGAACAACACGGGAAAAACCTGTTTCCTGCAAGCGATCAACAATCTGAAAATGGCGCTTCTAGGTGTCCAGAACATCCCGTTCACGCCTAATTTTTTCACCAATGATTCAGTAACTAAATACTCTGTTACCTTTCTCAATCTCACCAGCGCCTCCGGTATCTTTCATTACGAATTCGCCTATGACGTGACCAGCCACGAATACATTTACGAGAAATTGGAGAGGCTCGTCTGCGCCTCATCGCGTAACTGCGCTCGCACGACGCTCTTCGAAAGGGACAAAGAAAAGAAGGTTTACTCTTGCGACGACAAAAACGCCGAACCGGCCATCGCTTATGCGACGTTTTTAGCCCCGCTTCTCTATGGGATGAACATCGAATCTTCGGAAAAACTTTCCGCTTGGCGAAAGGAATGCCAGGACTTTGCCAACTCCCTCGATATCATCGCCGGTTACAATATCCCAATCGACAAAACGATTTCGATCCTGAAAGGGAGCGACGAAAAGAAGAAGAAACTGATCGTCGAATTCGTCAAGAACGCGGATCTCTCACTCGACAGTATTTCCTACGATGAGGGATACGTTCCCAAAGATTCAAGTGGGACCCCCATCAACGAGAATATTCTTCGGAATATCGGATTGAATGAGCAGATGCGTCTTTTCAGCACCTATCGCGGGGTGAAGGTTCCTTCTTTGGCTTTCGATTCGACGGGCACCAAAAAGATCGAAGCCTATGCTTCGTATATCGTCGACGCCATCCAACAGGGCAAAACGCTGATCATCGACGAACTTGAGGGGAGCCTTCATTTCACCTTGACCCGCTCGATCGTCGCCTTGTTCAATAATATGGGCAACACCAAAGCCCAACTCCTTTTTTCGACCCAGGACGTGGCTTTGCTCGATTGCCCTTCGTTGATGAGAAAAGAACAAATCTGGTTCGCTAACCGAACAAAGGAAAAAGTCGAATTCTATTCTTTAGCCTCCTTTACCGCCAAGAACGCCAACGTTCGGAAAACCTCGAATTTCTACAGCAAATACTCCAAAGGATCGTTCAAAGCCATCCCCAACCCCGATCTGATTCGCTCCCTAATGGAGATGCTAAAAAATGAGTGACGCTCCGTCGGAACACCAATTCAAAATCCTCGTTATCTGCGAGGGCGACGAGGAGATTATGTACCTCCAAGCCCTGATCGATCTCAATGTTTTCGACCCGATGTATGAAGTAATACCGAAATTGGCCGCCTTAGCCCCGGGAGACAGCGGAGGCGCCGGAAAAGTTCCAATGGTTTTTCAGTATTATTACACCTCCCAAGCCTACGATGCCATGTATTTCATGATCGACGTTGACGCCAATCCCCATGAAGCGTTCGAGAACGTCAAAACGAAGGTCAATGGGATCGCACCAAAATTATTCGAAAAACATGCTCTTTACACAAACCCCTGCACTCTTCAGCTGATGGTCCTTCACTTCGAAAAGACCGTTCTATCAAATCAGAACAAAGCGAATAATACGGCGGTCGTGAAAAGGATTTGGCCCAGCATCAAGAAACAGTATTCCGCCAAAGCTTATCAATTGAACATCATGAAATACGCTTTCAGTGCAAATAACTACATGGAAATGAAGCAAAACATGAAGACTTTGGAAAGCGGCGATTGTTACTCCGCGCCGAGCAGCAATATCCCGGATTTTTTTGATCATTTGGAAAGCGGCGATGCGAGTTGGCTCACCAAGAAAAGCAAGTAATGGAACCTCGTCGCAATCGGATAGCTAGTTTTTCTTGTCCTTCTTGGAGAGAAGATAAAAACAAACGGCGATCGTCAAGGCCACGAGGGCGATCGCGATGATGAGGCCGATGATGTCGGAGTTCGATAAAGCCAAGATCGTTAACATGCAATAAGCATGATAGACCAACGATGAGATAAAGAGAATATCGTTCAATCGCGATCAGCCAGTTCAAAATACCATTTGAGGCTTGCGGAGACGATCGATTTGACTTCTTTCATGACGGTCCGGCATTTGGGGATATTGAGCTTGGCTTTCCTCGCCGCCTCAAGCAGATCTTCATCGTTCGGATCCCCTTTTCCGCAAACCATCATTTCGTGTTCGGTTTTGTATTTGTCGAAGGTGAGATCATAGGCAGGTGAAAGACGATATTTTTTCTCGGATTCAAAATAGATGAAAGAGAAGTTCTTGGCATGGTCGTCATAATTATGGCCGTAAACGTTGAAACACATGCGGGCAAAGCCCTTCATGACTTCTTCCTTGTCTTTGGTCAAGTAGCCGATAAGTTCAAGAAGATTGACGTAGTCCAAACACGGAATCTCGTGAGAAATGTCGAGAAGGCCCGAAAGGGAAATAACATGCAACGGCAGCCCGTTTTCGTCTCGGTCGAATCGCTTTGTTCCAAAATAGCCATTGCACCTTTGTGAAGGGAAAAGACGATGAACGGGGACTTCGATGCCGAGCTGAGAAGCGGCTTCGTTGTAATCGAATTCCATTCTTCCGGCGTTAGGGGGGTCGTAGCTCAGAGGAAACTTGACGATCCAATCCTCCCCTTCGATCCGGAGATGGACTTTGGGACGCGCCCCTCCGCTCGATCCTCCAAGATGATAAATGAGATCGAAGTCCGAGCCTTTTTTATCGTCCATCAAAGCATCACATTCCTGTTTGATGATATCGAGATCGGGCCGAAGTTCTGAGGAGGCGGTTACGCAATGGGGTTCATATGTCAGGGCCCCCAACCCATTATTCGAAACCAAAGACAGCCGGAGTAAGGGCGAGGCCTCCGTTGGGGAGATCCCGTTTTTCATCAAGACGCGGTCAACGAGACGCCGCCCCCAACTGTCAGGGAGGGAGTCGGAGAAAACCCCGAAGAGGCCATTGAAGTCGCGACGCTTCGGAATGAAAAGTTTATCAGACAACGGAAGGGAGATCGGGGAAACCGAGAAACCTTTGGTCAACCATTCTTTTGAATATTGAAAAGCCACATAACCATCAGGCATGGAAGCCAAAGAACCGACTTCCATTTCCCGATAAAAAACGGCTAACTTATTCACCATTGGATTGATCATCAATAATCTCCTCAATAGAAGAATAGGGCTTTTTGGAGAAAAGAGACGAAAAATCCTCCAAACAATCGAGGGCGAAACCGATATTGACTAGGGAAACGAAAGAGATCTCGCCCTTTTCCTCAAATCGCCGGACGGAAGCGTAGGTGACGTTGGACAAACGGGCCAGTTCCTTTTGGGTTATATTCTTGGCTTTCCGATACTGCTTCTCTCTTTTGACGACGTTGGAAATGACGCCATCGGGCGTCGGAATCCCAAGTAACGATTCTAAAGTCAATGTTCTATTCATTGCTATTATATTAGCATTTATACTATAAATTGTGTATATTTGCTTATATGTTATCAATATGTTTGTGAAACAGTCCGTTTGATTAAAAACCTTTGGTGGTATATTCATGACAAAGTTTTCATCATTTAGAAAGGAATTAACATGACTCAAAAGTCATTTCAAGATCTTCGACCTTTTGGCTTCGTGCGGTTCTTCATCCGTCCCCTCGTCTTCCGCGCTTAGTTCCAGCGGGAGCCTGACGAACGAATCCTCCTCAAGCCTCGAATCGACCTCCCAATCTTCTTCCGAGAGCGAAGTTCAAACAACCATCATCGCCGCGGTCCGAAGCGGCCAGATCGGCTCCAGTTTCACCGTCAGGGGTGTCGTCGTCTGCATGAACTTCACCGGGCAGACCGCCCCTTACCTCGTCGGGTATTGGATCGCCGATACGAGCGATTCGATCTACGTCTATGCCGTGCCGAATGATGCCATTTTGAGTGGGAAAACCATCGAGGAGATCGTTTCGACAAAACCGGCCGATAATCATCTCTCAAGTCTCCTCTACAGAGTCTCGGCCAAGGTCTGCAAAAGCGAGGAAACCTATCCCTCATACTCACTCCAAGACGTAAACGACAACGACCTCGCCCTGCCCCTCTATTCTCAAAATAGCGGAGCCGATTACTCTTGGCTTGACAGTTATCTAAACAAAAACGTCAATATCCTCGTTGGGATTCAGAACCACAACCTGAAAGCGGCCGTTTCAAATTGGAGAGGCATTCCGATTCAGGTTATTGGCGAGATTAGTTGATCAACAAAACACTTTACCAGCCCATAGTGTTTCTTATGTTTTCGGAAATGGGGAGCATTACTAGTTTTGATGATTTTACCGGCTTTTTTACATTTTAATCATTTTGCTTATAAGATCGGAATTATTTTTTGTTTTCGGCACATTCGCGAACTCTCAATTCATTAAATAAAGTTTTATGCGCTCACGCGTGAGAGTAACATTAACTTTGTTGAAAAGGGTTTTCGGTGTTGCTGTTCGGCGCATTCATAACGAAGCAGCTTCTGCAACACAAAGCGAAACCTAATCTCATCACCTAAATATTTAGGGAGGAATAATTGATGAAGAATAAGACATTGCTATCTACATTAGGGCTGGGCCTTAGCCTTGCTCTTCTTGGCGGGGCTCTCGGCGGATTCGTCGCCGGTGGAAACGCCGTGAACGAAGTCGGCGCCACCGCCGGCTCAGTCGATTTGACAAAAGGCGGCTTCACTGCCACCTCGGGAACCGTTACGGGCTATATAACCTGGGCAGAGACGTATTGGACCGTCGTCCAACATCAAGGGCAAAGCACAACGGCAATAAACACAAACTATAAAACGGCCCCACGTTTATACAAAGGACATTATCTTTTGTTCACCGCTCCTACCGGAGTCACCTTTGATTCTATCGTTATCACTGTTGCCTCGGGTTATGCCGGTTCGGATATAACTTGCGGGGCCGGTACCGCAGTGCAAACTGATACCGCTTTGCCAACGACAAACGCAAACGTTGTTGTCACTACCAGCGGAACTACATTAACAACTGCCAGTCTTAGCAGTGCCACTTCGGTTTGGATTCAAAATAGTTATCAAGGCGCAGCCACCTACACTCAAATGAGACCGACCGCCATCACGATCAATTACACCTCGTCGATCGTCAACGTTGATCCAACCGGTGTCAGCGTCTCGCTTGCCAGCAGCACGATTACCACCCTTGGGACCACCACTCAAGCCACAGCCACCGTCACCCCGACCGATGCCACCAACAAGAGCGTTACTTGGACTTCGAGCGACACCAGCGTCGCCATCGTCAATTCGACTGGCTTGGTCACCGCTTTATCTAATGGAACTTCGGTCATCACAGCGACTTCAGAGGCCGTGACTACCCTCACCGGAACCGCGACAGTCACCGTCAGCGCAGCCAATTCCTCAGTCTACGATAAGACTCTTACCCATACCAATTGGGGCGGACCGACCGGCAGTTATGGAACCGGGACCTATTATTGGGCTGTGGAAGGCGTTTGCTATTCCTCAACTGTAATGGGCGTCATGAGCGGAGCCACCAACATCCAAGGTCAAAAGACCAACGGCGTTCTCTTTAATACCAGCGCCTTTTCTTCCGACATCAAGAAGATTACCATCACGCTCAATGCTGATGGAACCTTCCCGGCAACTTTAGCCGTCGGACCCGACGCCGATTCGATCACCACCACCGTCACCCCGACCGTAACCGGAGCCGTCAACGTCTTCACTCCGAGCGGATCCTATCAGTACTTCAAGATCAGCGCCCCCACCGCAACGCTCAATATGAACTCCATCGTGGTTGAACTCGTCGACAGCACTGTTGAAGCCGCCCGCACTTGGGCCGCCAACTTCATCACTTCGACCGCCGCTTGCGATTCGACCGGTGTCACCATGAACGTCACCTCCGCCGAATGGACCACCCTCAGTGACTCATACAGCGCTTTGGCCTCTGGTGTCAAACTCGCTTTCACTTCCGAGCTTCGCTACGCTGATGCCACCGACATTCAGAAGGCTTTGTCTCGCTACGCTTACATCGTCGGCAAATACGGGATCACTAATTACCCCAACTTCATCGGTATCACGATCAGCGGAGCCAACAAGGTTTCGTCCGTGAACGCCAACAACGGAGCGATCATCGCCGTATCGACCATCGCGGTCATTGGCCTTATTACGGCCGCCGGTGTCTTCTTCCTACGTAAAAAGCACATCGCCTAATCGCGTATTGACTTCTAAGGACGGGTTCAACCGAATCCGTCCTTTTTTGTGGCTCGGCTATAGAAAAAGCCGAACAGGATAAATATGGTTCCGTACCTCATTTCACCGCTGAAGCATGAAAGAAATTGTGCAAGTAGCAAAACCACGCGTTCATGGCCCGGATCGATCGAAAAGGCATTACTGGCAAACGTTCCTAGGCTCTAGGCTTAATTGACCACGAACTCACGGCAGGGCCTAGGGGCCTTCGTTTTGCGTGACCCGTCCAGTTTCAAAGTCTGACGCCAGTCGCAAAGGATAGGACTCATCAGTTCTCACGTGACATCCGCTCGATCTTTCCTTTTCAAGGTTACGACCATGGCAAAGCAAAGGATTGGGAAACGCTTAAAGGGGCGGCAAGAAAAAAGAGCATAAGAAAAGGCGGAGCCAGTTGACCCCGCCCTTCAATGGACGAAACCTTATTCGTGCTTCCGGCGCCTATTGAAGAAGATGTAGCCGGTGAGGGACAAGGCGAACACCGCCGCCACGGCCGCGATGGCGATGACGGAATTCTCCGTCCCGTTGGAAGGCGAAGTCGATAAGGCCGACGATCCGCTTCCGATGTAGGCGGTTAAACCATACCACGAGATCGCGGAGGCATATCTTTGATAAGCGGAGGCATAGGTATCGGCTTCATGGGCGACGAAGTAGGCCTGAGCGGTTGAGCTCATGGCTTCGTATTCGGCCTCGAGATTCGACCAAACGACGGTGTTAGAACAGTTCCCGCTCGTTTGAGCCAAGAAATAGGTCGACCACGCCGAGGCCTGCTCCTCATCGGTGAAAAACTGGGATCCGGAGGAGACGGTGTATTCGATCACGATAGAGTCGGTCGAGCTTAAGAGCGCGGTCCCGGAAGTGGCACCACTGGCATTGACGTAGAGGCAAAAGTAGTTGCTGTCGGCGTTGGTCAAGGAAATCGAAACCGATGTGGCAGCCGAGGAACCACTCCCAGCCGTTCCGCCAGTGATGGTCTTCCCCAAGGACGCCGTCCCAATCGCAAGCGACCATTTGGCTCCGATGAGGCAGCTACTCGCGGCGTTGAGGGTGATCTTCGTAATCGGGCCAGGAAGGGCCGTGGTGTTGCAAAGATAAAAATTGGTGTCGGTGGCGCTGACGGCCTGATTGCCCCTGACCTGCAAAGTCGAAGGGTTCCAGTTGGCGATCCCAAAGGTCGTCGAGCTGGTGGTGAAACTAGTGAGGGCAGTCACGTAAGAGGAGCCGCTGGCCCCGGTGGTCGCGGCATTGGGAACGAAGGAAATGGAGGAGGTCGAAGTGGACCCGCTGCCCTGGACCGCTCCAACGTTCGTGACTTTGACGCTGTAGGTCGAACTGGCGGTGCTGTAGGTGACGGAAGGGGTTTGGACCCCAAGGATTTTGGAATCAGGCGATCCGAAGGTGGCGCCGCTCGTCACATCGGCGGTCGAGCTGTCGCTGTAATGGGCGGTGACGGTCAATCCCGAAGGAGCGTAAGAGGCGGCCCCGAAAGTGCAGTCGGGGGTCGAACCCGAGACCGAGATCGATTGAAGGGTCGTCGCCGCGGTCGAGACCGTGACGTTGCACGTTGCGGTGTAGGATCCGTCCGAAGTCGTGACGGTGATGATCGCATTCCCGGAAGCGACGGGGCTGACCACGCCTCCAACAACGCTCGCCACGTCAGTATTACTGCTCGACCACGCAACGCTCTGATTGGTCGCGTTGGATGGCGAAATGGTCGCCGTTAAGGCCGAGGTGGAGCCGCCGACCGTCAAGGTCAGAGTGCTCGAAGAAAGAGAAACGCCGGTGACGGCGACGTTCGAGGAATCGAAATTGAAGGTGATCGATGAAGCGGTGATGGCGGCGGAGGAACTGGCGGCAATATTGAAATAGGTGGCGCCGCCAAGATCATAGGTATAGGTCGTCCCGCTGACGGTTGGGGTGATGGTCGTCCCAAGGCTGGAGGTCGATCCGCATGTCACGGTCAAAGATCCGCTCCCGCCCGTAACCACGATGCTGGAGATCGGGCTTAGGGCCGTCGAGTTGTTCATATATCCGAGGGATTTTTTGAATTGAATCTTCGAGCTATAGTTGGCGACGTAGTACAGATTGAGCGAAAGCCCTTCAAGAGAATAGGTCGTTGAAGCAGTCGGATAAGTCGTCGGCATATTGGCGCTGGCGGGCAGGATGGTTACGCTGCTCGTCACGGTCGTAGACGAGGAAGAGCTGGTCGATGAAGAAGTCGATGCAGGGGTCGAGGTTGAAGTCGAAGTCGCCGTCGAGGTTGAAGTCGAAGTCGCCGTCGAGGATGAACCGGAGCTTGAAGTCGCCGCGTTGGAACTCGACGAAGAGCTGGTCGAGGTGTAGGCGACGGTCCGGACGTAGTCGTTGCTCGAGGTGCCTCCACCGCTGTCGGTCGAATCGACGGACCAGATGTAATTGGCCCACGTCGGATGGTCGATGAAGGGGTTGCGGGCGTAGCCCTGCCCGTCGAGGTAATCGTTGCGGTAGACTTCCTCGGTGGTCACGGGGTATTCGTTGTTCCATTCCAAAAGGTAGGACAACTTCCCCATCTTGTGGCTAGAGCCGCTGGTGCAGTTGTCGAAGACGTCGGAGAGCTCGAGCGGATCGCCGCTGGTCCCGGCGGTTCCGCCGGCCCCTGAGGTCGATTTGTTGTAGTACCGGGTGGCGGCGTAGAAGACGATGCGGGCGGCCTCGCCCCGGGCCGAATAGTAACTGCTTATGGATGCAGGGTCCCAACCGGTCGACCACGAGGGCGAGGAGGTCTCGCCATACATGTAGTTGCTGCGCGAGCTGTTGTCGGCGGTATTGGTTGGGCGGATGACCTGCGGATCCGTCCCGGCGTAGCCGGCGTTCTCGCCAGCCCCGCGAGAATTCGGCCAGACGTGCTCTTTGTTCCAACTGTTCGAGGATTCGGTCGCGGCCCGGTAGAATGGGTGGATGTACCCACTGGACGCGTAGTCAGACGATGAAAGGATGTTGTTAAGGGCCGAATAGGAATTGGTCAACGAACTGTCGCTGTTCATGATCGTCTGAAGGGCGGCCCGGAAGGTGTTACCGTAGACCGATCCGTCGGTCGCGGAGAGGGAAGACCAATAGGTCCCCTCTTGGGTTCCGACGGCGTTGACGTTGGCAGTCGATTCGTTGACGGCCCAAATGGCGGCTCCGGCGCTCATGAGCAGCGAAAAGGCCGCAAAGAGGCCGATTGTCTTTTGTTTTGTTTTTGCCGTTAACATACGAAATGGTCCTTTTGAAATAACTTGTTCCTTTATAGGAACGCTCTATTATCCGCCAAGAAAAGCCAAGAAAAAACAAAAAAGGTGAGGGGCGAGGGGTCTTTAAATTGACGTTCCATCAAGACTATTTTACACCCTTGTTTTACAAAGTCTTCGAGTCATGCTCAAAAAATGCTGGCTTTCGATGAATCGGTAAAATGTTGAAAACTAGAACGAGCATTCTTTTGCTTGGCGCGAGATATAAAAATGTTTCATTGCGGGGAAAGGAAAACGAAGACTTCGCTCAGTCTTTCCGGATCTTTTTCTTTCCGAAAACATAGACTCCCGAAATGAGAATCATCGTCAAAACGCCCGAAGCGGCCACGGAAACCAAAGTGATGGAAAGCGAATTGAAGGACTGAGAAGAAGCGACGATATTCCCCGATGGATCTCTTAAGAAAGGCGAGGTCCGATCGGTCGACCCGCCGTTGGCGTCCGTCCCTTCATAGGTGATCGTCGTCCCGTAAAGATAGACAAGATCAGTCGGGTTGGCGGTGTTGTACATCGAGACGATGTATTCGAGCTTCCGATAGGAAGTAAGGGTAGTCGACCCACTCGGTCCCGAACCGGTGTATTCGCCAGTCAGGAGGTTGTAATCGTACGAATCGCTTCCACCATAGTTGTATTGAGTGGCGGCGATCAAGGTGGCAAAAATCGTTTTCGAATTGGCCACATCGGTCGTTTTCATGGCGTTGTACTCGAGGGCGAACCGTTTGACATCGGCCGAAGAAGTCACGGAGCAGGTGGCTGATCCGTCAAGGAAGTCCTTCATGGCGGAAGCCTGTTCGGCATAGGTGAAATTCGTCACCGTGGTCGTTGAGGCGTAATTGATCACGATGGAATTGGCGGTCGCCAAAAGAGCCGTCCCGTACGTGGCGCCGCTTTTGGCGTAAATGCTGAAAAAAGTGTCGGTGGTATTGGTCAAATTGATGGTGAAGGTGGTGACGGCCGTCGATCCGGTTCCGACGGTTCCGCCGCTTGTGACGGCCCCGACTGAAGAGGTCCCCGTCACGACGTACCAATATGCGGGTTTCAAAGAGGCCGACTGCGTGGTTATGGTGACGGATTGGACGGCCCCCGGCAGGGCAGTCGTGTTATAGAGATAGAAATTCGATGAAATCGAGGATTGATTGCCGCGGATTTGCAAAGACTTCGGGTTCCAGTTGTTGATGACATAGGTGCTCGAATCCTCGGTGAAGGTCGTCGCGGTCGTCACGTAGGATGTCGCGGTGCTTCCGGTGTTGGTTTGGTTGGGGACGACCACTTTGGTGCCGCTTGAGGCGGTCGTTGAGGTCCGGATGGCCCCGACGTTGGTAACGCGGACATTGAAATTGACGGTCCGGGTGTAGACGTCTTCGGTATAAGTTGCCGTCATCAACTGAAGACCCAAGACTTTATTGGATCCCGCGGTGACCCAGGCGAAAGTGCACGAAGACGTGACGTCGACGCTCGATCCCCCGCTGGTGTAATGGGCGATGACGGAAAAGGAGGCACCGCTCGTCGGGGTGTAGCTGGGGTTGCCGAACCAGCAATCGGGGGCGTTCGAGGCGGTGAGGTAATCAAGGTGGGGCGTCGCGGTAACAGTAAGGGCGCACGTCGCGGTCCTGGTGAGGCCTCCGTAGGTATAAGAAGCCGTGATGGTCGCCGTTCCGGCCGTGGCTCCGGCCGTGATGGTCCCGGAGGACACCGTGGCGACGGAGGTGTTGGAAGAAGACCAAACGCATGAAGACAATGAAGTGACGACCATGGTCGAGCCATCCGAAAAGTGGGCGGTCGCGACCAAGACGGCCGTTTGGGTGACCGCAATGGAGATAGAACTTTGATCCAAAGTCAGAGTCGAAAGGGTTTTGGGGGCTCCGACGACCGTGAGCGGAACAATGGTCGTGGCGATCCGCGTCGTCCCATCGATTGAAGTATAGGAATAAGTGACGGTTATTTCGGTATCGCTCGACGTTAAGACACTTCCGTTGGCCGGGGCGTAGGTCGCCGAAGAAGTGACGACGGAAGTATGATAATCATCATAAACGGCCGTGACGATCAAACCGGTCAAGCTCAAGGAGTCGCCCGATTGATATGACATCGTCATGGCGGAGGAATTCGGAACCAAATAAAGAAGCTGGATGTTACTCGTGGAATAGCCGTAGTAAACGTCGATTTCCTGGATATTGGCGGCCCCGGTGCTTGTTAAGTTTAAGTAAAAGTATTGGTAATTGGATGAATAGGAGAAAGTCCAGGTCAAGGTGGAGCCGGAGTTGGCCATCGTCTGAGCGGTTTGGGAGGTTCCGGAAGAGGAGTAATTGCTCGAGGTCAGGGCCGTCCCGGTGCTGAGATAGGGCTGCCAAGTGCTAGTGTTGACGCCCGAACCCTTGACGTTGATCTGCGTGATGTGCGGAATGGCGGTCGTGTTGCATGGATAGCCCTTGGTCGTGGACCTCATTTGAAGGTCGGCTTGAGTGGCGGTCGAATAGATGTCGGCCGTCCCGGTGAAACTGCCCAAGGTCCAAGTGTCGGACGTGGCATAGGCCAAAGCCCCGGAAGGGAAGGAAGAACGGGTGATGACAAGATGCCCCTGCGTCGCGGAAACCGCGGTCACGGTCACGGCGCAAGAATCGACGTAACTACCCTCTTCGGTCGTGCAAACGATGTTGCAGGTTCCGGCCGCAAGACCGGTCACGATACCGGTTTTTGCTCCCACACTCGCCACGCTGGTATTGCTCGAAGACCACGAGATTTTCCGATTGTAAGAAGTGGATGGGAGAACGTATTCGCGAAGGGGAAGGGTGTTCCCGGCCGGGATCGTCGCGGTGTCGAGAGAAGCCAAAATCCCATTGACGGCCGGTTCGACCGTGACCGCCGTCGAGGCGGTATAGGTGGCACCTCCGGTCGTGTAGGAGGCGGTCAAGACCGTCGTCCCGACCGATAAAGCGGTGATCGTTGAGCCATTGACGGAAAGAATGTTGGAATCCCCGCTCGAATAGGTAAAGGTCGGGGCCGAGGCGGAACTCGGGAAGAAACGGGCGGACGGCGAAAGGGTTGAGCCAAGCTCGACGTGCTGGGTGGCGTCGGCGACGAGGCCCGTATAGGCCGTTGGGGTCGTGTCCCAAATCGAATGAGCGAGGCGGGGAAAGTCGACGAAGGGGTTGCGGTTGCCTTGGTAGGAAGCGGCGACGTTGTTCCGAATCATCTCGGCTTCATCGACGGGATCGGCGTCGCTCCAAGCCAAAAGCATGGCCAAGACCCCGGTGTTGTTGTTGGAAGTTCCCCCACCGGTGTAGCCAGAATCGTAGGCATCGGCGACGCTCGTCAACATCCCGCTCAAATCGGCGCAATGAGTGGTCGTGGTTCCGAAGGTCGTGCTGTAATGCATATACATGTAGAGAAGGATTCGGGCCGTGTCTCCTTTGACGGAGTCGCGGGGCTCGAAAACGGTCGCGGTCGAGGTGTTGAGGCTGGGGCCCGAATACGAGCCGGTGTTGACGCCGTTGACTTCGACTTGGGTGGCCGTCGTCTGATTGCATAAGCCGTAGGCCGTATTGCCGCGGCTGATGTTGACCATGGCGTCGGAAGGCCTGATGTGGTGCATGTCCGCTCCGCCATAAGACGTCGTCCAGGCGCTGTTCGAATAAGACTGGGCCCAAATGTGCTCTTTGTTCCAGACGGAGGAGTTCCACTCCCCCACCACCGAAACGTTGCTCCAGAAGCCGATGATGTTGTCGGAATCGTGGGGATCTTGGTCCGATTCGGCTAGATAGGTATTCAGGCTGGCGTAGGCAACATAGGTGTCGTGGGTGTCGAACATCAATTCATGGAGATCGGAGGCGAGAGCAGTTCCAGTGTGGGTCGAGGTGACAAAGGAACTGCTGTAATAAGTTGAAGGGTCGGTCGAATAGGTTCCGAGGGCCTGAGTTTTGGCGGGGGCTTGATAGAGAGCCATCCCAATCGAAAAAGCCAAGCCAAGGGAGGCAATGATGCCGGATGACAAGGCGATTATCGATTTTTTCATGGGTCCCATCCTTAATTGAAAATCGCGCCCCGCATTCGCGGAACCCGATGAACACAAATTCGCTTTCTCTCGTCAATTGGCGTCGGCTTAAACGTTCATACGAATCGTTTTTGGGCGTTTCCCGCCCCATAGAAAGGGTCGTTCTTCCTACTGGAAGAATCTATCACTCCGTTTTTCCGAAGCAAGAAAGAAAACGAGTGCCTATGCCGTATATAGCCGTTTTTGGCCGGAAAAAGGCCCAAAAAATGAGCCGTCATCGGGGTCAACACAGTGTAAGCGCTTTCACTTCTTAGCTAGGGGTAAAAACCGATTTTCCGATAATAAAGACGGGCACTAATGTTTTAGGCCGTTTTCGTTACGTTTATGACCATTTTAAATTGACAATGGCCCGGCCTCGTTTTCGTGATATTTGTAAATTGACGAAGATCCGCGAGGGGGCGTTTAGAAAAAACGCAAAGGAAAACCGCCCCGGGGTTGCGTCTCAAATTCTATTTGATGCCCGAGAATATCTTGAGGGTCTTCAATTTCTTCTCCCCGTAAGGAGGGTATTTGATGTTGATTTCCCACTTTCCCTTTGCCAAGCAAGTCTTCTGGTGGGAGAAGGTTCGGAAAGAGGCTTCGCCATGGTAATTGCCCATCCCCGACCGCCCCACTCCCCCGAAGGGAAGATCGTCGTTGGTGAGGTGCATGATGGTGTCGTTGAGACAAGAACCGCCGAAAGGCGAGACGCTCAAAACGCTTCGGGCCTTTTTCTTGTTTCGGGTGAAAAGGTAGAAAGCCAAGGGCTTCTCTTGGCCGTTGACCTTCCGAAGCATCTCATCAAAGTCGTCGTAGACGAGAATCGGCATGATGGGGCCGAAGATCTCCTCTTTCATGCACTTGTCGTCCCAGGTCACCCCGTCGAGGATGGTCGGTTCGAAGGACAGACCATCGATTTTTCCCCCAAAGGCGGTCTTCGAAGGTTCCAAGAAGGCAGCAACCTTCTCAAGGTGCTTTTCGTTGATGATGTGAGGGAAATCGGCGCTCAGCCGCCCATCGACGTAATAAAACTGCTTGATGTATTTGATGACGTCGCGAAGGAATTCTTCGTGGATGTCCTTGTGAACGTAGATGTAGTCCGGGGCCACGCAGGTCATCCCGGCGTTCAGGAATTTCCCCCAGGTGATGCGTTTGGCGGCCAAGTCAACATCCGCGTCGACGTCGACGATACAGGGGGATTTCCCTCCTAATTCCAGGGAGACCGGGGTCAAGTTGACCGCGGCTTTCTCAAGGACGACCCGTCCCACCGCCGCTCCTCCGGTGAAGAAAATGTAATCAAAACGTTGATCGAGGAGAGCTTGGTTCTGCTCCCGCCCGCCCAAAACGACGGAGATGAGTCGGGGATCGCCAAATTCCTCGAACATCTCGTAAATCGTTTTCGAGACGTTCCCGGCGTAGCTCGCGGGTTTGATAACACAGGTGTTACCGGCCGCGATGGCCCCCATCAAAGGCTCAAGGGCGAGCTGAAGGGGGTAATTCCACGGGGCCATGATGAGGACGACGCCGTACGGCTCTTCGAGAAGATAGCCTTTGCTGGGAAAGTTTAAGATCGAAGTCCGAGCCCTTTTGGGTTTTGCCAGGCGCCCGAGATGCTTGATCTGATAGTCACATTCCTTGAGGACCAAAGTGAATTCAGTGGCCAAGACATCAAATTCGCATTTGTTGTAGTCGTCCTTGAAAGCCTCGACGAATTTGCCTCGATATTCAAGAAGGAGATCTTTGATTCTCCTTAGGCTCGCCTTGCGGGCGGAAAGGGGCAAAGTGGCGCCTGAATTGAAATAGGCTCTTTGATTTTTCACCGTTTCGATGATGTCCATTTATTGAGTCTCCTTTTAGTATCTGTCTTTATTCTATTCCATTTTCTTTTACGAGGGCGGCAAAGGCATCAAGGGGATCCGAAGAACCCGATCGGTCGAAACGCGAAAAAAACCGCCTCCTGTCGGAAGCGGCTGTTATAAATCGATTATATCTTCTTCTTTTTGAGGTGGATGGCAATGAAGATTGCGGTCAGGGCAAGGGGGGGACGAGGGAACCCCCGGCGGAGATGGCGACGATGGCCCCGGTGGGGTGGGGTTGATGGTCGCGACGGGGATGGAGGAATCGTTGACTTTAAGGGTTAGAAATTCATGGTCGAGGAAAAGCGAGGCAACGGCGATGACGGCCGCTTTTTTCTTATATAGGCAGAGAGATCCGAAGACGAGAAAATGCCGTTAATGGCCGAATAGGAATTGGTCAATTAACTATCGTCGTTCATGACCGTCTGAAGGGCGGCCTTAGAAAATAAAGAAAAACGCCGGCCGAAACAACAAAAAAACCCGCCTGTTGGACGGGCTTTAACAATCGGGCGTTATTATTGTCCGACTTCGGGGAGCAGCGCCATGAAACGGGCGTTCTTGACGGCTCTAGCGAGCTGACGTTGATACTTGGCCGAAGTTCCGGTCGAGCTGCGCGCCTCGATTTTGCCATCGGGGGTCACGAACCTCTGGAGAAGCTCCACATCCTTGTAATCGACGTATTTGATATGGTTCTTCTTGAAGAAGCAGACCTTTTTCCGAGGTCTCATTTTCTTAAAACCCATGTTAGTTCCTTTCTAGCGAAGAATTCAGAACGGGAGATCGTCATCGACGACGTCGATGGAATCGAGGTTCTTTCCTTCTTGCTGTTTCTTTTCAGCGACTTGATTATCCGGACCGGCCGAAGGAGCTTGATCGGGGACAAAGCCATTCGCGTCCTGAACCTTGGCGCCTTTCGGCTCCATGAATTCGACTTGAGTGGCGATGATGTCGGTCGAAGTGATTTCGACGTTGTCGGTTTTGCGAACGTATTTCCGTTGAGTAAGACGACCGACGACCCCGACTAAGTTGCCCTTGCGGGTGAACTTAACGACGGTGTCAGCCGAATTGCCGAAGACGGAAACGTTCATGAAGATGGTAACTTTTTCCCCATTGGGGCCTTTTCGGGAATCGTCGACAGCGAGGGTGAAGGAAGCCACGCTCATTCCTGAAGTAGTCTTTCTGAGTTCCGGATCGCGGGTTAAGCGACCGACTAATACGACACTGTTGACCATTGTTAGTCCTCCTTAATCCTGATCGGCTGTGATCAAGTGGCGGATGACGTTGGTATCAAGTTTCGCTAAGCGATCAAATTCTTTCAAGCCCTTGGCTTCGCCGTTAGCTTTGATAACGACGTAGTAGCCTTTGGTTTGTTTTTTGATCGGGTAGGTAAAATCGCGGAGACCCCATTCTTTGACATCGCTGACGTTAACTTTGTTAGCTTTCAGAATGCCATGGAGCTTCTCGATCTCAACCTTGCGGGCTTCATCATTAAGATTTGCCGACAAGATGTACATGATCTCGTACTTTCCCATTGTGCTGCACCTCCTAGTTTCGGTCTAATGGATCGCCTCATATGGCTATGTGCGACCATAAGAGTATGTGCTTCATTTCCTTCAATGGAGCGACACCTATTGTATAGGTGGAGAGGGGGTAAGTAAAGGAAAGTTCCGCCGCCAGTCCTAAGCTCGATCAGGATCGAACCGGGCTCAGAAGAGCAAAACCCCATCGGCCTCGGTTGACGCCGGAAGAAGATTTACTCTCATCTATAAATAGGCCTTTTTTAGGCGGTTGGGCCGAAAACATTACGCAGCCCGGATTTACACTTCGATTCCGATGAAGCGACGAACGCTATAATCGTGGCAGTGAAACAGAATAGAGACGAGAAGGCTTTCTTCTATTTCGGGCTCTTCGGTTTCGTCCTTTTCATCCTTTCCGACCTTTTGATGGTTTATCAGCTCCGGATCGATGGATCCGCCGATTGGCAAAATTACGCCATCTTCGGGGCCCTTTGGGGCTTGGGTCTGCTTTTCGGGGCCGTCGCCTGGCTCACCCACCTCTCGATTTTCTGGGGTCTCTCCGCGGCTTTCTATTGGTCGTATTTCTCGTTGTTCGGGTTGATGTACGGAACGGTTCACGAAGCCATGAACGGAGTAGTCGGGGACAGCAACGCCGCCGTCGCCGGGACGGCGGTCGAGATTTTGGCTTGGTCCGGGGTCCTCCTCCTGCTCTTGGCCATGTGGCTCCGGAAGAAGGCCCTCCTCATTCTTTCGGCGGTCGTCCAAGGCGTTCTTTCGTTCTTCTACACCGTCGAGTTCGTCTGCATGTGCCAAGATTCTTTCGGCCTCGGACAATCGGGATTCACGATCCAAATCGCCTCGGCCCTCCAAGCCGGGGCCTCCACGCTTTTGCTCTCCGGAATCGTGGTCCTCCACGTCCTTGAAATCGTCCAGGTCGAGATCGAGAACACCGACATCGGCGAAGTCATCCTTGAGGCCGAGAACCATGAGAACGATTTCGATCCCAATACGTAGAGATAAGGCTTCGCCGAGATAAGAAAAAAAGGGCCGAAGCCCTCTTTTCATGTTTTCCGGATATCGGTCACTTCTCGTCCTTGAGCGTCGGGAAGAGCAGGACTTCGCGAATGTTCTGGACATCGGCGAAAAGCATGACCAAGCGGTCGATGCCGACCCCGATGCCGCCGGCCGGGGGCATCCCGTACTGAAGGGCGTCGAGGAAATTGAGATCCATGTCGTTGGCCTCGTCGTCGCCCCGTTTCCGGGCCGCGAGCTGGGCTTCGAAGCGTTCTTTCTGATCGAAGGGGTTGTTGAGCTCCGTGTAGGCGTTGCCCATCTCCATCCCGTTCATGAAGAATTCGAAGCGTTCGACGAAACGGGGATCCTTGCTCTTCTTCGTCAAGGGGGAGAGCTCGATTGGGTAGGTATGGATGAAAGTCGGCTGGATGAGTTTTTCTTCGACGAACGCATCGAAGAAGGCGGCGATGATATAGCCAACCGAATTCCAGCTTTTCTCGAGGGGGACGTTGTGGTCTTTGGCAAGATTAACGGCCTCTTCGTAACTCATGGGTTGGGCAAAATCGATCCCCGTTTCCTCTTTGATGGCCTCGGTCATCGAGATCCATTTGAAAGGTTTGGAGAAATCGAAGGTGTTTTCGCCCCATTTGATGATTTCGGAACCGATGACGTTTTTGGCGATGTCTTTGTAGAGTCCTTCGACCCAAGACCTCATGTCGCCTAAATCGCCATAGGCCTGATAGAGTTCGATGGTCGTGAATTCCGGATTGTGACGGGTGTCGATCCCCTCGTTGCGGAAGATCCTCCCGATCTCATAGACACGGTCGATCCCCCCAACCATGCACTTCTTGAGGTTGAGTTCGGTCGCGATCCGCAGGAAGAAATCTTTGTCGAGGGCGTTGTGATGCGTGACGAAAGGACGGGCCGAAGCCCCTCCGAGGATCGGCGAAAGGATGCTGGTCTCGACCTCGACGAAGCCGAGGCTGTCGCAATACTTCTGAATCTCGCGGATGATGCGGGGACGGAGGAGGGCGATCTTTCGGGAATCGTCGTTGACGATGAGGTCAACGTAACGATGCCGATAACGGTCTTCGGTGTCGGTGAGGCCATGGAATTTCTCGGGAAGGGGTTTCAGGCATTTGGTGATATGGGTGTATTTGGTTATCCGAATCGTTAGTTCGCCCGTCCGCGAGAACATCAAAGTCCCCTCGAGGCCGACGATGTCGCCCAAATCGGCGAGCTTGAAGACTTCGTAATCGTGCTCCCCCACCACATCGATGCCGATCCAGGCCTGGATGAGACCGTACTCGTCTTTGAGGTTGACGAAGGAGGCTTTCCCCATCCTCCGGATCGCGACGAGGCGACCGGCGACGTTGACGGAGAGGTTCTTCGCGGAAAGCTCCTCCGGGGTGAGCCCGGCGATCTTCTTCCGGATGTCGACGATCCGGTCTTTCCATTCGTATCGCGACCCAAAAGGATCCACGCCGAGGGCTTCGTATTTTGGGAGCTTGTCTTGACGGACTTGTTCTTGATCGGTGAGTTTGGTTTCTTCCATGATGGCCACCTCTTCTTGCCAAGGTAGTCTAAACCAACGACGGAAAATAAAAAAGCCCGCACGCTCAGCGATGGGCGCACGGGCTCGACGGTTTAGACTTCGCGAGGCTCTTCGAGGGCTTGGGCGCGGGCCCTTATTCCGCGACTTCCCCTCCCGTATAAAGCTGATAGTACTTGCCTTTCTCGCCAAGGAGCTGCTGATGGCTTCCCTTTTCGATGATTCGACCATCTTGAAGGACCATGATGACGTCGGAGTTTTGGATGGTGCTGAGACGATGGGCGATCACGAAGACGGTCCGTCCTTTCATGATGGAGTCCATCCCCTGCTGAACGAGTTTCTCGGTCCGGGTGTCGATCGAGCTGGTGGCTTCGTCGAGGATCATGACGGGCGGATCGGCGACCGCGCAGCGGGCGATCGAAAGAAGCTGACGCTGCCCTTGGGAAAGGGAGGCCCCGCCGCTTTCGAGAACAGTGTCGTAACCCTGCGGAAGATTCTGAATGAAGGAATCGGCGTTGGCGAGACTGGCCGCCTTGAAGACGTCCTCGTCGGTCGCGTCGAGCTTGCCGTATCGAATGTTCTCCTTGACGGTCCCGGTGAAGAGTTTGGTGTCTTGGAGGACCATGCCGAGGGATCGCCTCAGATCGGCTTTCTTGATCTTGGTGATGTTGATATCATCGTAACGGATCTTCCCGTCTTCGATGTCGTAGAAACGATTGATGAGGTTGGCGATGGTCGTCTTGCCGGCGCCGGTCGGTCCGACGAAGGCGACTTTTTGGCCCGGTTTGGCGTAGAGGGTGATGTCGTGAAGAACCGTCTTGCCCGGCGTGTAGGCGAAGTCGACGTGCTCGAAATTGATCTTCCCCTGGAGCCAGACATAGGTGGTCGGGCTTCCGTCTTTGTGAGGATGCTTCCAGGCCCATCGGCCCGTCCGTTCTATGCTCTCGACCGGGTTCCCGTCTTCGTCGGGGGCGGCGTAGCAAAGCTCGACATAGCCCTCATCTTGCTCGCTCGGCTCGTCGATGACTTCGAAAATGCGGCTCGATCCGGCCAAGGCCAAAGCGATGACATTGAGCTGCTGGCTCACTTGACCGATTGGTTGGGTGAACGACTTCGAGAAGAGGAGGAAACTGACGACGATCCCGACGTGGGCGACGTCGAAGGGATGGGTCCCGGAAAGGGAATAGCCCGTGAGGTTGTTGACGATGGCAATCCCGCCGAGCAACGCCAAAAGGGCGTATTGGATGTTCCCCAATTGGTTGACGGTCGGCATGAGGACGTTGGCGAAGCGGTTGGCTTTGACCGAGTCGCGGAAATAGGCTTCGTTGTGGTCTTTGAAACCCGCGATGTTCCTGTCTTCGTAATTGAAGACCTTGACGACGCGTTGGCCCGTCGTCATCTCTTCGATGTACCCATTGGTTTTGCCGAGCTCGATCTGCTGCTGGACGAAGTATTTGCTCGACATCTTGGCGTAGTACTTGGTGACGAAAAGCATCAAGACGGCAAAGGCGATGACGATAAGGGAGAAGAGGAGGTCGGTGAAGAACATCATGACGAGGCAGACCACCATCGTCATCAAGGAGGAGGCGACCATCGGAAGGGCTCGCGAAAGCATTTCCCGCAGGGCGTCGACGTCGTTGGTGAAGACCGACATGAGATCCCCATGGCCCCTCCGATCGAAATACGAGATGGGCAAGGATTGGAGATGGTCGAAAAGCTGGTCGCGGATCCGTTTTTGGACCCCTTGGCCGATGATCGACATCAAGAAGTTGTATAGGTAGGTGGCGAGAAGGCCGACGAGGTAAATCCCCGACATGATGAGGATCGCGGTCCCGAACTCAACCCCTTTGTAGGCCGAGATGGCGGCGCCGGCGTCCAAGGCTGGATGGATGTAGTCGTCGATGACGATGGTCCCGAGAAAATACGATCCGACGACGCCGGCCCCGCTGCTGAGGACGACGCACAAAAGAACGACGATGAACTGGGCCGGGTAATACTTGAAGACGTAGGCGAGGAGACGTTTGACCGATTGGAGTTTGGCCTTCCGGGAGACCGGGGCCATGTTCCGGCCGCCCTTGACGGCGCGCAGGTTAATTGCGGGCATCGAAATCACCTCCCCCGATTTGCGATTGGTAAAGCTCTTGGTAGACGTCACAGGTCTTGAGCAGTTCGGCGTTGGTCCCTCGGGCGACGATCTCCCCTTCGTTCATCACCAAAATGGTGTCGCAGTCCTTAACGGACATGACCCTTTGCGCGATGATGAATTTGGTGATGTCTTTTCGGGACGTCTCCAAAGCGTCCCTGATCAGGGAATCCGTGTGGGTGTCGCAAGCGCTTGTGGAATCGTCGAGGACGAGGATCCGCGGATTCTTCAAAAGGGCCCTCGCGATGCAGAGTCTTTGTTTCTGACCCCCGGAAACGTTCGTCCCCCCTTCGTCCAGGACCGTGTCGAGGCCTTGGGGGAGATCCTTGAGGAAGGGCGTGACTTGGGCGACGTCGCAGGCGGCCATGATCTCTTCCTCGCTGGCATTGGCGTTGCCCCACAAAAGGTTGCTTCGGATCGTCCCGCTGAAAAGAACGTTTTTCTGAAGAACGACGGCGACCGAATCCCGAAGAGCGGTCAAATCGTATTCCTTGACGTCACGACCGGCCACCTTGACCGTGCCTTTGGAGGCGTCGTAAAGGCGGGCGATGAGGCTGAGCATCGTGGTCTTACCGGCCCCGGTCGAACCCAAAACGCCGACGAGCTCCCCGGTCTCGAAATGGCAATCGATGTCTTTCAAAACGTATTTGTCGTCGTTGTAGGCGAAGGAGACATCGTTGAAATCCACCATGCCGTTTTCAATCGTCCTGACGGCGTTTTGCGGAGAGGCGATATCGGGTTTTTCAGTGATGATCTCGACGATTCTTTCGGCGCTGTTCCGACCGATGATGATCATAACGTAGACCATCGTGACCATCACCAAAGACATCATGATCAGCATCACAAATGTGATGAGGGTGCTGAGCCCGCCCACGCTCAAATCCGTTTCGTTGGTGCTCACGATGATCTCGGCCCCAAAGTACCCGATGAGCATGATGGCCCCGTAGACCGAAAGGTTGATGAGCGGGGAGTTGACCGCCATGATCTTCTCGGCCCGAACGAAGTTCCGATAGATGAAATCATCGACGGCGTGGAATTTCTTTTTCTCTTGCTCTTCGCGGTCGAAGGATTTCACGACCCGAATCCCATCGACGTCTTCCTCCACCACTTGATTCAGGTTGTCGTAGGTCTCGAAAACCCGGACGAAAATGGGGTGAACCTTCGAGGCCAGAATAAGAAGGACGGCCAGATCGAGGGGGATGATGATCAAAAAGATCCACGCCAATTTGGGTTCGACGAAAAAGCACATGATCAAGGCGAAGATCATCATGAGCGGGGCCCTAATCACGGCCCTGATCGATTGAAGGAAGGCGTTTTGAACGTTGGTGACGTCAGTCGTGGTCCGGGTGACGATGGAGCTGGTCGAAAACTTGTCGATGTTCTTGAAGGAGAAGTTCTGGATCTGGACGTAAATCGCCTCGCGGAGGTTCTTCCCGAATCCGGCGGAGGCGCTCGCGGCGAAGATGCCGGCGAAGATGCCCGTCGCGGCCGCCACCAAAGCCAACCCGGCGATGATCGCGGAATAGATATAGATGCCATTCATGTTCACGGCTTTGACGTCGTCGATGAGGTAGCGCATAAAGAAGACGACGAAGACCTCGCAGATGCTTTCGACGAAAACGAAGACCCATGTCATGATGGTGTCGAACCAGTATTGTTTGACGAAGGACAGTATTTTTACCAGCGTTTTCATTTTCGTTCTTTCTCTTCGCACTTCGTGCAATCGAAGCCGACATTATCCATCATTTTGTGAAGGACGGAGCGAAAAGTCTCTTTGTCGGCCTCCGAAATGCCCTTTTCGATCTGGCCGTTGATTTCGGCGAAGATCACTTTGAATTCCGCCTGCACGGCCTCGCCTTTTTCCGTGAGGACGATTCTTTTCACCCGCTTGTCGCCAGGAAGCGGCTTCATGGAGATCAGGCCCTTCTTCTCAAGACCGTTCAAGGTCTGGCTAGCCGTCGCCTTCGTGATGTGAAAGCGGTCCATGACCAACCGGGCCGTCAAAACCATGTCCTGATGACGAAAAAAATAACCCATTGTCATCCCTTCGACTCCCGTGAGTTTCTCCTTTAGTTTCTCCGCAAGGACTTTGTCGATATACGACCGGATGGCGTGGGAAGCCAATTTCGTCTCGGCCCCAAGATGTTTCTTTTCCATTGCCTACGAACTCCATACGATTTAGTTCGTATGCGAACATTCTAGTCATTCCTTTTCAGTTAGCAAGGGAAAACGGATGTTTTTCCGCCATCGGGAAAAAATCAGCCAGCAATGGCTTTCTTCCATGCCTCAACGAGGCCTTCCAACGTGAAAGAGGCGTTGGCCGACGAAGTCGAGGGCAAGACGAAAACCTCGATCGAGGAATCGATTTTTTGGAAAAGGCGGAAATACTTGGCCGCCGTTTGGCCGTTGAGGAGGATTCTCTTGATCGGGGCCGCCTTGACGATCGAAGAGAGGTTCGCTGGACGGACCTCGCGGATCGAATCGTCGCTCGAACCTTCGATAAGGCAGCTTTCGATGACGTCGTAGAGGGCGAGATGGTGATCGATGACGAAGGAGCGTTTCTCTTCGATCGTTTTCGGTTCTTTGGCCATGAGGGCGGTCGAGACGACGGCCCAAAAACGATTTTGGGGATGGCCGTAGAAGAAGCCTTCTTCGCGGCTCTTCTTCGAAGGGAACGAGCCGAGGATCAGGATTTCCGAATCATGGCCATAGAGGGGCCCGAAGCCATGGGACAGCCGTTTCAGCATCCTTGCCTCTTCCGGATCCCTTCTAGGAGGAGGAGCAGATCCTTCTCGGTGTTGATGTTCATCGCGATCTCGGCCCGAATTTTTTTGTACCCGGGGAAGCCCGAGAAGAAATGAGGGATCAGCCCCCGGAGTTCTTTGACGGCGATCGCCTCTCCCTTAAGAAGGATGAGGCGCTTGGAGAAGTCCTCGGCGTAATCGACCTGTTCCATCACCGAGGAGCGCGGAGCATAATGCCCCGTCTCCAGCAGTTGGTTGATCTGGGTGATCAAGAAAGGGTTCCCAAGGCCCCCGCGGGCCACCATCACGGCATCGCAATCTGTTACGGCCTTGGCCGTCAAGGCGTCTTCAGGGGAGAAGATATCGCCCGAGATGATCAACGGGATCGTCAGAAGTTTTTTCAAACCTTTGACGGCGTCGTAGTCCGCCCGGCCCGCATAGCCCTGTTTGGAGGTCCGGCAATGAACCGTCAGGGCTTGGACCCCGACCTTTTGAAGCATCAAAGCTATTTCGACCACGTTGATGGACTTCTCGTCCCAACCGAGGCGGATCTTCGCCGTCACGGGTTTCCGCGAGGCCCGGCAAACGGCCTCCATATAGTCCCGAAGCTCATCGGGACGTCTGAGCCAAGCCGAACCCGCCCCGGTTTTTACGACCTTGTAGACGGGGCAACCGAGATTGATATCGAGGATGTCGTAGTCGGCGTTCTTCTCCAGATATTCGATCGCCGAAATGGTGTTCGTTTTGTCGAACCCGAACAACTGAAGGCCGACGGGCCGATCCTTCGACGAGGTCTTGAGGTATTCCAAAGTTTTGGGGTTTTCGTAATCGATCCCGCAGTCGGAGATCATTTCGCTGTAGCTGAGCCCAACGCCGAAAGGTTTCATGAACTCGCGATAGGCGAGGGTGGTGACGCCGGCCATCGGGCCGAGGACCACAAACCCTTTGATTTCGATATCCCCAATTTTCATTGCCATATTGTTATACGAGAAAAACGGAACTTTTCCTAGATGAAAAGCGGCCTTCGGACAGGCCGAGAGCAAAAACGGTCAGATCATTTTCACCGGAAGGAACTCGATGTAGCCCCGGGCCCCGATCGGTTCGAGTTGAATGCGCGGATTGAGGCTGTCGAACCGGTAACCGAGGATCTTCGGATCGTATTTCTCGATCGCCGCGAGGAGGGAGAGGATCGCTTGCTTGTAATCTTCTTCCTTGAATGGGTCGCCTTGAAAAATGAGATAGTCGCATTCGGGGAGTTCGATCGTTTCGAAGCCATCAGGGATCGGACCCGTGAAATCAAGAGGTTCCTCGACCCCTTGAACGTAGGCCGAGGTGCCTTCTTTGACGAGGTTCTTGGGCAAATACAGGCATACGGGTTCGTCGTTGAGGCACTTCATGCTTCGAAGGATCCCCCACAGATCGCACCCGACTTCCATCGAATAGGACCAATAGTCGTCGTGACCTTTAAGACCTCTTTTGATGATGGCTTTCCGTTTGGGTTTATGGACGAGGCTGACGAAGACGTTTTGAACTGGCTTAAGCATTTCGGTTTCCTTTCTGAAATCGGTTTCTTCGGCGAGATAAGGGATGAAAAGGGGAATTGGGATGGGCGAGGTTGCATAGTCCGCGGGGTTGATCCCAAAGGTTTTTCGGAAGGCCCGTTGAAAACCCTCCGGCGATTCGTAGCCGCATTTCAGTGACAGCTCGACGATCCGAATATCGGTGTCCCGCAACTCGATCGCGGCCCGGCTGAGGCGGTAGAGTCGGAGATACTCGCCGAAGCTCTTCGATGTGTGGCGTTCGAAGAGGCGGTAGGCATACCAAGAGGAATAGTCGGATGCTCTGGCTAAATCGGCCGTCGAGATCTCTTCTAAATAATGGCTTTCGATATAGCGTTGCATCTTCCTGACGGCTTCCACATTTCCCATGTCGTTCCTTTCGCCACGATGGATTGTGCATCGTTCCGGCTTAAGTTTCTCGACTTATTTTGCCATCTTTCGACTGTTGAATCATTCTTGCTAAACATCGAACTTGCAGCAAAAGAAAAGCCCCGCGGTTCGCGCGGGGCTCAATCTTTATTTCTTTTCGTCTTTAGCGGAAGGGGCTTTCTTCTTCGCGACTCTTTTCTTGGCGACCACTTTAACTTCAGAGACGGCTTCGCTTTTGGCGGAAGGGGCGCTTGGGGCGTCGACGGCGTTGGGGTCCTGCCCTTCGGCGGCGGCCTTTTTGTCGGCTTCTTCGACCGATTTAAGAAGGGGGTCGACGGGCTTAGGAGGGATTTTGCCGGTCTTCACGAGAGCTTCGATCTCTTCGGCCGTGATCGTCTCCTTTTCAAGAAGCGTCTCGGCGATCAGCTTGACCTCGCCAAGATTCTCATTAAGGATCTTCCGAGCCTGTTCATGGGCCTGGTCGATGATCTGGCGGACGGCTTTGTCGATTTCATAAGCGACTTGGGTCGAGAAATTGCGTTGGGTGTTGGCGTAGTCGCGGCCGAGGAAGACCGACCCGGTGTTCTTTTCATATTGGATCGGGCCAAGGTCGGACATCCCGAATTCGGTGACCATCAAACGGGCCAAGCGGGTCGCCTCTTCGATATCGTTTTGGGCTCCGGTGGAGACGTCGTCGAAGAAGATCTCTTCGGAAGTCCGCCCGCCGAGGTAACCGGTGATTTGGGCGATGAGTTCGCGCTTGGTCAAGAGGAAACGGTCGTCGTCCGGGGTCATGAGGACATGTCCGCCCGTCCGCCCGCGCGGAATGATGGTGATTTTTTGGACTTTGTCGCTGTAAGGCAGATTGAGGCCGATGACGGCGTGCCCGGCTTCGTGGTAAGCGACTTCGCGCCTTTCTTGAGTGTTCATCCCTTTGCCGGATTTGGCCGGTCCGGCGATACGACGGTCGATCGCTTCGTCAATGTCGGGCAAAGTGATCTGATCTTCGTTCTGCCTCACGGCGAGAATCGCGGCTTCGTTGAGGATGTTTTCGATGTCGGCGCCCGAGAACCCGACGGTCCGCTTGGCTAAAGCGTTCCAATCGACGCTCGGATCGATTTTTTTGTTGCGGGCATGAACTTTGAAGATGGCTTCGCGACCCGCTCGGTCAGGAAGGCTGACGGTGATGGTCCGGTCGAAACGCCCGGCCCGGAGCAACGCCGGATCGAGAACATCGTCGCGGTTCGTCGCGGCGATGACGAGGATGCCGGTGTTGGCTTCAAAACCATCCATCTCGACAAGCAATTGGTTGAGAGTCTGTTCGCGTTCGTCGTTTCCACCGCCTAAGCCAGCGCCGCGCTGACGGCCGACGGCGTCGATTTCGTCGATGAAGATAAGGCAAGGGGCCGTTTGTTTGGCTCTCTTGAAAAGGTCGCGGACGCGTCCGGCGCCGACGCCGACGAACATTTCGACGAAATCCGAACCCGAGATGCTGTAGAAAGGAACCTTCGCTTCTCCGGCCACCGCTTTGGCCAGCAGGGTTTTGCCGGTTCCGGGAGGCCCGATCAATAGAACGCCTTTAGGCAGACGGGCGCCAAATTTGGAGTACCTTTTCGGATCTTTCAAATACTCGACGAGCTCGACCATTTCGGCTTTCTCCTCGTCGCATCCAGCCACATCGGCGAAGCGGACTTTCGAGGAATCCTCCCTCCGGGCGGGCGATTTGTTGAAATCCATAGCCTGACGGTTGGCTCCGTTGACGGAGCCGTTGAGGCGGATGAAAAAGATGATGCCGAGAACCGAAACGACGCCGATCATGATGATGGTCGGGCCCCATGTATCCCACCAGGAGACCTGGAAGGCGTCGCCGACTTGATAAGTTCCGCCAGTCAAACTGACTTTGAGTTGGAAAACGGATGCATAGGAGGTGTGCTGGGTGGCATATTTGACCCCGTTCGCGTCATAAAAATCGAAGTTGCTGTTCCACTTCTCCTCTTCGATCGTGACGGTGTATTTCTTCTCGTCTTTGTTCTCGTCGAGGAAATCGCCCGTCACGGTGACGGCCTTATAACCTTGGGAAACGTAAACCGATTTGATGTCGTAGGTCCCGGTAGAGACGTTGGAAGTCTCGGGATCGTAACCCAAATAGGTATCGAGGTCTCCTTCTTTCCACGTAACGGCCCCGGTGTTCATTTGGGAAACGATCAGCCAAACGAAGAGGACCACGGTCACGGCCATGAGCAGATATGGGAGGATGTAAGAGAATATATTGCGTTTTGGTTGCTGTCCGTCGTTCATGGGGTTCTCCTTTTGGAAGTGCTATTAGATTAATCGATTCCTTATGGTTTTTGTTGGAATATGCAAGGGCACAATACACCAGTGAGGGCAAAACATAAAACAATAGTTTTACTTTTTGGCTTCTTCCTTGATCTTCAGTTTGAGGATGGATTTGTGCTTCTCGACTTCGGACCGGTGAGGACGCGGGATGTAAACGATCCGCCCATCTTTATTTAGAAAGATCGGCCAGATGCACCTGATTGAGGATGGCATCTTCCAATCGATGTAAAGGCGGCGGACCGGCTGCAAGTAACCATGGGCGAGGTAACTATCGCCCGGAAGGGCGGTTCGGATGGTGATCGGATAGTCCTCGGTCTTGATGTTGCGATCCTCGGCCCCTTTGGTGAAATCGAGGTCGAAATGCTCATTCGACATCTTCCCCGGATGGTCGAGGGTGTAGCAATAGGAAAGTTCATCGATATTGCTCCCGATCGTCAGGACATCGTATTCCTTGATGAGGTAGACGTTTGGAGCGAGGCGGATCGACATATTGGGCTGGGGGGCCAAAGCCATTTTCCGGATATCGGAAATTTGGTTGGAGGTCAAATTGATGCGCACGGGGGCCGTGGAAACGTATTTTATGATGGCCTCGGCGAATTCGTTTTGATCGAGGGCGATAATCTCACGGATGTTCAGCTCTTCGTGCCCGTCGATCATGTTGTTGAGCCCCTTCAAGAAAGACCTCGCTTCGTCATTGGCGGCCCGCATCTCCTCAAGGATGTTCTCGCGGTCGACTTCGTTGAGTTTGTCGATGACGCCGTGGCGGATCGAATCGCGTGTGTATTTGTCTTCAAAGCGCGACATCTCAATCGAATACGGGACGTGGTTCTCCTTATCGTATTCAAGAAGATCCTGCTTGGTGAAATTGAGTAAGGGGCGGACGACGATCATCCCATCGATGTTCCCGATCATATTCCAGCCGTAATGGGCAATTTGGCTTTTCTTCTGCTTCTTTTGAAGAAGGTAGGTTTCGATGAGGTCGTCTTGCTGGTGGGCCACGAGAAGAGCGGCCGCGCGATACTTTTCCATCATGCTGTGGAAGAAGGAATAACGGACCACCCGGGCCCATTCCTTGTAGTTCTGGCCTTCGTGGAACTTTTTGTCTTCCGGAAGGTCCTTCGAGGTATCAAGAGATTCGAAAACGAGCTTCTTCTCCGCGCAATAAAGACGGAGAGATTCTTCATCCTTGTCGCTTTGCTGAACCTTATGGTAATTGACGAAGCAAACGATCGGCCGGACGCCGTCCTTCTGCATCATATCGAGAAGACCCATGGAGTCGGGGCCATATGAACAGGCAAGCAAATACTGACTCTTCGGGTCGAATTTGTAATCAAGCATTCTGATTGCTCCTTTCATTCACGATGTCGGAGATGATTTGATACATCGACGCGGCGTTTTCTTTGTTGGCGAAGGGTCGAACACTGAGGATTTTGACGGTGATGGCGTGGCGTCCCAAGGCGAGGATGAGGACGTCCCCTTCCTTCACTTCCGCCATGGGTTTGGCGGATCGGCCGTTCAGCTTGACGTCGTTGTCGCCGCAAAGCTGCTTGGCCGTTTCCCTTCGTTTGACAAGGCGGGATACTTTAAGAAATTTGTCGATTCTCATCTGGAATATACTAACACAATTCCCTAAAGGGATTGTGCGACCCGTTGAAGGTAGAGGCGATGAATCAAAGTCATGATGGCTTCCAGCGAGTCGAGCCACTTTTCTTTTTTCCTCATCCGGATCCGAAGCCTTTTGTCGATGAAGGAGACGGTGACGAGAGGAAGATACGGCACCAAATCATTGAACAAGGCATTCCCGATTCCGTTCATCCTTGAGAAGTTGTCGTCGAGCAGGATGTCGATATACCCGTCCCCCTCGTCGACCGATTTGAACTCTTCGTTCGAACTCAGGAGATCGATCCTCTTTTTTTGGATAAGGAGTTTGGTCTCGTCGGGGATCCTCCCGTAGATGTCCCGCATCTTCTTGGAGAAAAGAGCCAGGTCCTTTTCGTCCTTCAAGTCCTCAAGCTCCTGATAGAGTTCGATCTTGTCGGAGTTGACCGCGAAGCTTTTGGGGATGTAGGCATCGATTTGGAAGAGCTTATTGGGTTTAGGCGGTTCTTCGATAATCCCGGTCTGTTTGGCTTTGACCGCTTCGTTGAGGAGCTTCAAATACAGATCGAGGCCGATCGAATCGATGAAGCCGGCCTGTTCGGGGCCAAGGATATCGCCGGCCCCCCGGATCATCAGGTCCCGTTGAGCGATTTTGTATCCGGAGCCCAGTTCGGTGAATTCCTGAATGGCCTGGAGCCTTTTTTGGGCGTCCTCATTCATTTCCTTTTGGGGTTTGTACATCAAGTAGGCGTAGGCGATGCGGTTCCCCCGCCCGACCCGACCTTTGATCTGATAGAGCTGTGACAGGCCAAATTTGTCAGCATCCTCGACGATCAGCATGTTGGCGTTCGGGATGTCGATCCCGTTTTCGATGATGGAGGTACAGACCAAAAGATTGAGTTCGCCGTCATAGAACTTGCCCATTACATCCTCGATCTCATCCTTGTTCATTTTGCCATGGACGACCCCGACCTTCGAACCTTTGACCCGAGAGGCCAGCTTCGAGGCGGTCGCATAGATGGTCTCGACGACGTTGTGGACGTAAAAGATTTGACCGTTCCGTGCCAGCTCCCGTTCGATCAGCTCCTCGACGACGTCCTCTTTGAACGGGGTCACGTAGGTTTGGATCGGCATCCGGGATTCCGGGGCCGTGTTGATTTGGGAAAGGGGGCGGATCCCGACGAGGGACATCTGGAGCGTCCGCGGGATCGGGGTGGCGGAAAGAGTCAGGACGTCGACGTTCTTTTTCATTTCCTTGATCCGTTCTTTCTGCTCGACGCCGAACCGTTGCTCCTCATCGACGATTAGAAGGCCGAGATCCTTGAAATGGAAATCCTTTGAGAGAAGGCGATGGGTTCCGATGACAAGATCGACTTTCCCATCGGCGATCAATTTGATGTTCTTGTTTTGGGTGAAGGAAGGGATGAGCCTTGAGAAGACGGCGATGGTGACGCCATAGTTGGCGAACCTTTCGGTCGCGACCTCGTAATGCTGGCGGGCCAGAAGGGTCGTCGGGCAAAGGATAGCGACCTGCTTCCCGGCGAGGATGGCTTTGAAGGCACAGCGAAAAGCCACTTCGGTTTTGCCGAATCCGACATCGCCGCACAGAAGGCGGTCCATGATCTCGGGTTTTTCCATATCGTTCTTGATTTCGTTCAGCGATTTCAATTGATCCGAGGTGAGCGTGTATGGGAATTCGTCCTCGAATTGGGTTTGAAGTTCGTCGTCCGAAGGAAAGGCGAAACCCTTGGTTTGGGCCCGTTCGCCATATAGAGCGGTTAAACGGTCCGCGAGTTCATTGACCCGCTTTTTGATATGAGCCTTCCGCTTTTCCCATTCCCCGCTCGAAAGATGGGAAAGCTTCGGGGCGGCCCCTTCCTTCCCCGCATACTTTCGAACGAGCCTGAATTGCTCCAACGGTACGTAGAGGAACTCGTTTCCAGCGTAAGCGATGTGGAGATAATCGCGATGGATCCCATTCGTCTCGATCGTTTTGATCCCGATGAATTGCCCGATCCCATTGTATTCGTGGACAACGTAATCGCCCGGGTGAAGATCTTCGTAGGACCGGAGGATCGTCGCCTCTTTGAAACGACTGGTGAACCGGGAGGAGGCAATGCGGTGCCCGAAAAGCTCATTGGCCGAGATATAGGCCACTTTGAGTGAGGGAATCTCGAAACCTTCGCTGAGCGAGGCATCGCTGATGGCGAGTTTCCCCTCGGGAAGATCGAAACCCTTCACGGTTTCGTACGGCAAAGACGAATCTTTCAAAAAGCTTTGAACGGTTTCGATTTGATGCTTTTCCGTGAGGGCCAAAACGACTTTTCTCCCCGAGGAGAGATACGTTTGGATGGTCGGAACGATGTTGGCGATATTGCTTCCGGTCGTGACGATGCCGCGGGCCACGAATTGGATGTCCTCGGACGAGGTGGCGTAACTGTGGGAATAGACGATCCTGGACCGATTGGGTAAGGCCTTATCAAGAGGCATGTACTCCTCGAGATGGGAGATGATCCGGGCCTTGATCTGAAGATCTCCGAAATAATCGTGGGCTTCGTTGAGCAGAAGATCGGTCGAAGCGATGAACTGCTCCTTGTTGGCGACATATATCGTCTCCGGGTCGAAATACGAAACGATCGAATGGGCTTCGTTGAGGGCGAAGCCATAGTACTTGTAGAGATCGCTTCTGTAATCGTGGGTCACGAGGTTCTCAATGTCGAGGCCAACGTTTTGCTCGAGAAGGGCCCCGGTCGCGAGGCTGAGGGCGTTTTTGTCTTGCATCAGCCTTTCTTTGGCCCTGACGACGAATTTCGAAAGTTCATCGTCATTGAGAAAAATGTCGGTCGCCGGAAGGATCCGGCATTCTTCGAGTTCACCCTTCGACGATTGGGTCTGAATGTCGAAGGTTCTGATCGATTCGATCTCATCACCAAAGAATTCGATTCGAATCGGGTCGAGATAAGAAACGCTATAAACATCGATGATGTCGCCGCGGGAAGCGAATTGAAGCGAATGGTCGACCTTGTTCACAGTCGAATACCCGAGCTCAATGAGACGGGCCTTCAGTTTGGTGAGGTCGAGATGTCCGCCTTTATGGATATCGATGATTTCTTCACGGAAACGCTTTGGATCGGGAAGATAGCGAAGAAGGGCGGCCGGATGGGTGATGAGAATCTTCTTTTTCCCATCGACCAATTGGCCCATGGCGTATAGCCTTTGCGAAAGGAGCTCGCGACCAGAGGCCAAGCTTTCAGCCCTCAGCAGTTCGTCAGCCGGAAAAAAGACGACGTGGTCTTCGTCGAGGAAATTCAAAAGGAATTCATAGATTCTTTGGGCAGAATAAAGATTATTGGCAACAATGGCGTAATTATTGGGCTTTTGCGTGAATATCGATGCAAAAAGGAGGGAAACTCCAAACGTGTCGTCAACGACGAAAGACCCCCTTTTCTCAAGGAGGGGGGAGGTCACTTCGGAATTGGCTAAACGCTTAAGAAGGTTGTCCGTCTTTGCCTCCTTGGCCATTATATACCGACATCGCGTAGGGGAAGCCGTTGACGATGATGTCGCGGATGGCCTTGGCCGCGTTATCAGTGGCCACCGCTATTTTGTTCTCACTCTCGCCGCTTGGCTTACTTAAAACCCAATCGACCCCCGTGTGGGCCGGTTCCCCGATCCCGATCCGGATTCTCTTGATGGCGGGCGATTTGAACTGGTCAATGATGTTTTGCATACCATTGTGACCGCCGCTCGAACCCATCTCGCGCAATCTGATGGTGCCTTCTGGGAGGGCCATGTCATCGTAAACAATCACGATGTCGTCGATGGCGATTTTGAAAAAATCGGCCAAGGGACGCACAAATTGACCAGACAAATTCATAAATGTTTCGGGTTTGGCGATGATGACGTCGTCGGAAAGAGCCGGGTTTTTAACAATCCCGTAAATCCCTCTGAACATTGAGCGATCAAAAGACCCGTTGGCCATTTCGGCGAACTTGTCGAGAACCACATATCCCATGTTATGACGGGTTCCCTGGTATTCTTTGCCGGGGTTTCCGAGTCCGACGATCAGCTTCATTATTTTTCCTCAGTTTTTACTTCGATGACATTGAGGGAACGAATGACCGCGACGATTTTGTCGATCTTTTCGTGATCGTAATAACTGATTGGATGACTTTTGAGCTCCAAAAGCATTTTTTGATCGGGGGTGGCGTCGGGGTCGCGCGCGATCATCCTTAATGAATTGCTGAGAAGGAGATTGTAGGGGAACTTAATGTTTTTGTAATCGAACGAACCGCGAAGTTGAAAATAGCGGACGTGATAAAGGTCGAGGACATTCTGCTCGATGATGAGGCTGCGGGCTTCGGGCGAGGGGATCGACATCCCCGAAGAGAAAATGATGACGTTCTTTCCCTTCATGAGACCGTAGTTGGATAAAAATTTATTGAGCCCCTGAATCGTATTGCCCATGATCCAACCGCCAAAAACGATGGTGTCGTATTTTTTATAATCACGATTCTTGAAGCGTTTCAAAGGCATCGCGTCTCCGCCGGAATAGGCGGCGATGTCTTCGGCGTATTTTTTTGTGGAGCCGGCTTGGCTCACATACAGCACAATGGTTCGCATAGCGAAGCAATAGTATCACACTTGGCTAGGAAATAGATTCTAGAAAAAGTATAGTTGAACCTATGAAAGCAAAAGAATGGTTTAAAGACTTCGGCAAAGGCGCGGTCCTCGGCACTGGGATTCTTCCCGGCGTTTCCGTCGGGACGGTCGGCATCATTGTCGGAATCTATGACAAACTCCTCTCGGCGATCAACGACCTCCGCCACCACTTTGGTAAGGCCTTTCTCCGACTCCTCCCCATCGCCTTGGGTTGTATCATCGCGGCCGTTATCCTTCTAATTGGACAAAAATTCCTTTATGACTCCATGCAATTCGAAATCACCGCCCTTTTCGCCGGCTTCATTCTCGGCGGGCTTCCAGTAATTCTTTTCGAACTGCGCGAACGCAAATTCTCCCTCGCGGACATCGCCCGCGTCGCTGCTGGCTTCGTCGTGGCGGCCGGAATTGGGATTATGTCAGTTGTCGCCGACAAGTATTTCGGCATTGATCTTTTGAGCGCCTTCCTCGATCCCAATGCGAACTGGTGGGTTTATCCCGTCACCTTCGTCGTAGGCTTCGTCGCCGCTGTCGCCTGCATCCTCCCCGGCATTTCGGGTTCCATGGTCCTCTTTATCTTCGGTCTCTACAATCCCGTCGTCGACCTTTTTATCGGTAATCAATCGATGTTCGCCAATCACGACCGGATCGGAACGGGCCTTTTGCTCACCTTCATTCTCCTCGTTGGAGTCATCGCCGGTTTGTTCACGATTTCGAAATTGATGGTCGGTTTAATGAAGAAACACCACCGCGGGACTTTCACCGTAGTCATGGGGTTCGTCCTCGGGAGTATCATCGCGATGTTCGTGAACAACCAAATCTGGAATTCCTACTCCAAATTCCAATGGTGGGACTATCTTATCGGGGCCGTCCTTTTCTTGGCCGCCGTGATCGTTCTGACCATTCTGATCGTCCGAAACCACAAGAAAATCCTGGTTGAATCGACTGCAGAGACCTCAATTAAAACTTCGGAAAAAAAGTAGTTACATTAGTTTTTTAGGCCTTGTTACTCGAATTGGCGTTTTTTAAATTGACGATTCAGTTCAATGCCAATAGAATTGCATTGTAAAGCCTTAATCGGCCATGGGGATCAGAAAATATGCCAAGGACTCCGGAGCAGAACAAGCGAATTAAGGACCGCCGCCGCGAGAGAATCATGGGTGTCGCCCTTCGTCTCTTTGCCATGCAGGGATACGATGCCGTCACGGTCGACGACATTACGGTCGGAGCCAAATGTTCGCACGGGCTCTTCTATCATTATTTCGACTCAAAGGACGATATTTTCTCAGCCATACTCAAGGAAAGCGTGATGGTCGGAACAGCGATGCCTCCCTTCGACCAGGCTTTGCAAGCCGGTGGGGCCAAGGGCTTGAAAATACTCGCGGATTATTGCGAAAGCGCCGCTTCCAAAAGCGATGATTTGATGTACTACGCCGAAATCTACGTCACGATGCACATGCAACAGACCCTTGGAGAAAAACCAGAACTGAAAAAGAACGTCATCGAACCGATGCATTACCTCAAAACTTTAATCCAGCAAGGACAGGCCGAAGGCAAGATCATCAACGGGAATCCGCTTCATATCGCTTTGGCTTTTTATGACTTCATCATCGGGGCCATCATCAGCCGCGTCACCCTCGGCCGGAAGAACTTCGTCGTCATTCCCAGCGACATCATCATGGGAATGCTCCTCAAGGCTCCGATCGAAGACTGAATGACAATCGAAAAGCCCATGGCCCCTCGAGTTTCGATGGGCTTTTGTTTTGACCCGACGGCCATGCGGATAACTGTCCGAATTTGCTTAATCGCAGTCCGAAATGAAGTTCATGATGCTATTAAAAAATGCTCGTACTAGAATACCGCTATGACCAAATTGTTACACTTCTTGAAACCCATCTGGTTTGAAGTCCTGATGGTGATGCTCATTACCGCCCTCGACTCTTATCTCGGCCTTCTTTTGCCCGAATTGATGTCGAGGATCACCACGATCATGGAGAAGCCGACTGACTATGCCTCGTTCCTTGATAACGGGCTCATTTCTTTTTGGGGCATCACTTTTGTTGAACCGACTGGAAACAACGTGACCGACATATGGATCATCGGTGGGGTCATGACCGCTATTTCTTTCATCGCCCTTCTTCTTTCTTTTGTCGGTTCGATCCTCAACAGCCGCGTCGGAGCTTTCTTTGGAAGGACTTTGCGTGAACAGGTTTTCCATAAAGTCACGAGCCTTTCGGTTTCCGAGTACGGAAAATTCGGAACCGCGACCTTGATCACGAGAACAACCAACGACATCGAGCAGTGCCAGCAACTCGTTCAAATGGGTCTGAGGATTTTGGTCCGAAGCCCGGTGACCCTGATCGTCGCCATCATCATGATTTTGACGAAAGACGCCAGAATCGCCTTGATATTGGCCGTTTCCGTTCCTTTGATCATCGTCATGATCGGGGTTCTTTTCGCCATCGCCTACCCTCTCTTTGAGAAGTTCCAGACGATTTTTGACAAAGTCACCATGGTCCTCCGCGAAACGATAACCGGGGTCCGCGTCATCCGGGCTTTCGACCAAGAGGAAAAAGAACAGAAGCGCTTCGACGAAACCAACAAAGAAGCAACCGACCTCGTCATTAAATTCACGCGGATCTTGAGTTTCGGGAATCCATTCGTCAGCATGACTTTCGACCTGACCTATATGGCAATCTTCTTCTTCGGCTTCTACCTCATGGACGGAAAACCCGGGCCTGAGGTTTACGTGAACTTCGGCAACATCATCGCTTCGGCCGAGTACGCGATGAACATCATGTTCAGCTTCATTCTCTTCTCGATGCTTTTCATCACGGTTCCGCGCGCCAGCGCCTCAGCCAAACGGATTAATGAAATCCTTTCGGTCCAGAACTCGATCGTCGATAATCCGAACCCCGTGCATTCGAATAATCATGATGGAGTCGTCGAGTTTAAGGACGTCACATTCGTCTTTCCAGACGCGACGCTTCCTTCGCTCAGCCACATCTCCTTCAAAACCAAACCCGGAAGCACGACGGCGATTATCGGGTCGACCGGTTCAGGCAAAAGTTCGATCATCAATTTGATCCCGCGGTTTTACGACGTAAGCGAAGGCCACGTCCTCATCGATGGGGTCGATACACGCGATTACGAAAAGCATGAGCTCCGGGACAAAATCGGCTTCGTCCCCCAGCAGGCCCTGCTTTTCACCGGGACGATCAGATCCAACATCCAATTCGGGAAGCAATCGGCCACCGAAGAAGAAATTCAACAGGCCCTTGACGTCGCCCAAGCCACGCATTTCGTTTCGAAGAAGGAAAAAGGCCTCGATTCAGAGGTTGAGCATGGGGGAAAGAATTTCTCCGGAGGCCAAAGGCAAAGGCTCGCCATCGCCCGGGCCCTGGTTAAGAAGCCGGAGATTTACATCTTCGACGACTCGTTCAGCGCCCTCGACTTCAAGACCGACATCAAACTCCGAACCGCCCTGAAGAGTTACACCGCGAAGTCTTCAGTCATCATCGTCGCCCAACGGGTTTCGACGATTTTGGACGCTGACGACATCATCGTCCTCAGCGATGGGAAAATGGTCGGAGAAGGGACCCATCGCGAGCTTCTCCGAACCTGCAAGGTTTATCAAGAAATCGTCTATTCGCAACTCGACAAAGAAGAGATCGCCAAGACGATCCAACTTGCCAAAGGCTTCGCCACGGAAGGGGGTGACCGCTAATGCCGGGGAAAAATGACATGAACCAAAAGCCGAAGAATCTCAAAAAGACCTATGGCCGCCTCATCGCTGACTTCAAGAGTCAGAACATCACGGTCATCGTCGTCATCCTCCTTCTTGTCGTCAGCGGCGTTTTGACGATCATCACCCCGATTCTTTTGGGGAGCATCATCGACAGTTCGAACATGATCGTCATCCCAACGCTAATGAACGGAGAGGTCGACCCGGATGGGATCGCCCACGTTAATTGGGCTTACGCCTTCCAGCAATTCGGGATTCTCCTCTCCTTCTATGTCGTCAGTGCTTTCTTGAGTTGGGTCAGCGACTGGATCCTTGAGAAGGTCGTCGCTCTTTATGGCTATCAAATGAGAAAGAGCATCAAGGAAAAACTCGATCGCCTCCCGCTGGTCTATTTCGACAAGACCGAGACCGGGGAAATCCTTCAAAGAGGGACCAACGACATCGACAACATCGGCCGCAACCTCCCCTCGATCATCACTTCCCTCGGCCGCGGCGTCACCGTCTTCATCGGCTGTATCATCGCCATGTTCATCATGTCGTGGCCTTTGGCCCTCGTGATCCTTTCGACGATGCCGATCACCCTCATCATCGTCGCCATCATCGCCAAACAAAGCCGAAAGCAATTCAAGATCTATCGGGCCAAATATGGAGAGTTGGAATCACAGATCGAAGAAGGGTATTCGGGCTTTCAGCTTTTGAAACTCTTCAACCGGGAGGAAGAGGTCCAGAAGGTTTTTGACAAGACCAACGCCGAAATGACCGAGGCCGACCGCAAATCCCAATGGATCAGCGGTTTCATCTATCCGACGATGCGTTTCATCTACAACATCGGCTTCGTCGCCGTCTCCGTCGTCTCGGGCCTCATCTACACCGAATCGGCCGGGCTCCTCGTCGCCTTCATCATGTTCCTCAACATCTTTCAGCAGCCCTTCCAAGAACTCGGGCAGATCTTCTCCTCGATCCAATCGGTCGGGGCCTCCGCGGAACGGATCTACAAGGTCCTCGACGAAGAGGAGGAGAAAGCCAACGACCCCGACTGCATCGATTCCGAGGATCCGATCCAAGGGGACGTCGTCTTCGACCACGTGACATTCTCCTACGACCCCGCCAAACCCCTCATCGTTGACATGAACCTCCACGTGAAGCCGGGTGAAATGATCGCCATTGTCGGGCCGACCGGCGCGGGGAAGACGACCTTGGTCAATCTTTTGATGCGATTCTATGAAGTCAATTCCGGCGCCATCATCCTCGATGGCCTAAACATCAACCACTATTCGAGGGAGGCCCTTCGGGGCTCGGTTGGGATGGTTCTCCAGGACACCTGGCTCTTCAACGGCTCGATCCGCGAGAACATCCGCTACGGCCGGAGTGACGCCACCGATGAAGAAGTTGTCGAGGCCGCGAAAGCCGCCCACGCCGACCACTTCATCGAGACCCTCCCCGATGGTTACGATTTCATCTTGAAGGAAGAAGGCTCCAACCTCTCTCAAGGCCAAAGGCAGCTCTTGACCATCGCCCGGGCCATCGTCAGCAAGCCGAAGATCATGGTCCTCGACGAAGCAACTTCAAGCGTCGATACCCGGACCGAACAAGCGATTCAGGATGCAATGGAAAAGATGATGGACGGAAGGACGTCCTTCGTCATCGCCCATCGCCTCTCGACCATCAAGAACGCCAAACTTATCCTTGTGATGAACAAAGGCTCCATCATCGAGATGGGGACCCACAAGGAACTCCTCGAGCTAAAAGGCTTCTACGCCGACCTCTACAATTCCCAATTCCTTGGGAAGAACCCGATGGCGGTCGAAGGCACCCTCGACAAAGAAACGACATAAAAGAAAAACGCGGACCGTGTATCGCCAATCCGCGTTTTTTTATGCCTTTACCGCCTCGTGAAGTAGCACAGGCTTTCGTAGGTCGACCTTAAGGAGGGGTAAAGCTTCCGATAGGCGTTTTGGTAAAGGTAATTATAGGCTTCGTGATTCTTCGTGTCGGGGGTGAAGACGTCGCTTTCGTGAACCATTTGCTGAACGGCCTCGTATGGATCGCGGAACTCATGGACGGCCAGGAATCCGGCGATGGCGGCGCCCAAGGACGATGTTTCGTGGGTTTGGACCCGGGAGACCGGGATCCCAAAGACATCGGCGGTGATCTGACAAATCGAATCGCTCTTCGAACCCCCGCCTGAAATGCGGAGGGAGGCGAAAGTGTGCTTCAGGTTCTTTTCGAAGCCTTCCTTGGCTTCTCTAAGGGCGTAGGAGATACCTTCGATGATGGCTTTGTAGACATGCTCGCGGGTCGTGACATCGGAGAAGCCGACGATGGCCCCTTTGACGAGAGGGTGCGATAGCGGAGCCCCCCAATAAGGCTGAAGAACAAGACCATCCGAACCGGCCGGGATATGAAGAAGGTCTTTGTTGTACTCGTCCGCGTCGACGTCATCGATGACGATGTCGTTAACGTTCTTGGCCCCGAATTCCTTCAGAAACCAGTTAATCATCCAATAACCGCGGTAAATTTGGACGTCCATGTTGTAATAGTCCGGAAGGACGCTGGGGTAAGCGGGAAGGAATTTCTCCGGAGCGACCCATTTCTTCGTCGTCGTTTCGATTGTGCAGGCCGTGCCCAAACTGATCGAAGCCATCGTCGAGTCGATGACCCCAGCCCCGAGGGTTTCGCAGGATTTGTCGGCTCCGCAGGCATAAATCGGCATCCCGACGGGGAGCCCCGTCAGCTTCGAGGCCTCTTCCGAGACCCCAGCGATGAAGGATCCTTCTGGAACGAGCTCGCAAAGCTGAGTTTTCTTGATTGAGAAGATTTGACCTTGAAGATGGTGCTCGGGATCTTGGTACCACGCCCGATTCTTGTAATCGAGGGGATAATGCCCGATTTGGGAGGCCGAAGCTTCTTTCATCTGACCGGTGAGGCGGAAAATGAAATACGTTGAAACGGAGAGGTATTTTTTGACGCGGGCCCAGTTTTCGGGTTCGTTTTCGATGAGCCAGTTCGAGACGGTCCGCTGACGGTTGACCCGGATGGTCTCACTCATCCCGACGATTTTGAAGAGAAAGCGGGATTTCAGCGATAAGGGTTTGTCGCATTTGGCGAAGCGCTGATCGAGCCAGAGAATCATCGGACGGACCACTTGGTTGGCTTCGTCAAGCAGAACGGCGGAGTCGCGGAAACAGGTTTCGGTAATCCCCTTGACCCGGGGTAGAAGATCCCCGTGCGATTCAACAAGCCTTTTGGTGCAGCCACACAAACAACGGAAATAGTAGTCTGGATCCTGTTCGGCAAAACCAGGTTTCGGCGAGAAATAAGCCGGAGCATAAACTTCTTTTTCCATCGCGAGGGCGTTTCCTCGTTTGTCGAAAATCGACGCCCTGACCGATTGAGTTCCAAAATCAATCGTCAGAATCAAAGGTTCGTTTTCTGCCATTTATGCTAGGCTCCTTAACGAAAATTGTAGCACTAAATGCCTGACGAAAAAGAAAAAATCGGCGGAGGTAGGACCGATTCTTTCTTCCCTCAAGGAGGCTAAGGGCGGCCAAGCGGTTGAGGCAATGGGTCGAAGAAGCAACTAGCGGAACTAACATTCGAATGAGAATTAACATATTCCGACGCACGGGCCCCGTGAACGCTTCATCGATAGGCAAATGGTCCGTTTCTTCGGCTTGTCTTCGCCATATAAACCGACGAACATGCCGTTTTGTTGGACTTATTGGTATCGCCCCTGAAAAAGGAAGGCTTTTGTTGCCATAGCCTTAGGGCTAACTTAAAATGGATTACCGAGAAAAGAGAAATTCAAACATGATCATTGCCCGTGCACCCTTCCGCGTCTCATTCTGCGGAGGCGGTTCCGATATTCCCTCTTTTTACGAGAAGTACGGCGGATGCGTCATCTCCACCTCCATCCGGAAATATATCTACCTCACGATCAACAAAGCCTTTTATAAAGACTCCATAACCTTGAAGTATTCGCAAACGGAAGTCGTCAACGATCCTTCAAAGATCGAGCACCGTATTTTCAAGCAGGTCCTCACCGACTTCGGAACCAAAGGGATCGAAATCACCTCGATGGCCGACATCCCCTCAGGAACGGGCCTCGGATCCAGCAGTTCCTTCACCGTCGCTCTTTTGAAATTGCTCTATGCTTACAACGAGAAATCCGTCTCGACTTACCACGTGGCGAAAGAGGCTTGCGACGTCGAGATCAACCGCCTTGGCAACCCAATAGGAAAACAGGATCAGTTCGCCGCGGCCTTCGGAGGGCTCCGTTATTACGAATTCTGCCCCGACGGTTTCGTGAAGGTCGAACCGATCATCATGCGTCACGAATCCTACAAAAAATTAGAGAGCAGCCTCATGATGTTCTACACAGGCGATGTGCGGGACGCCAACAAGATCCTCGGCGAAGAAACCAAAAATCTGGCCTCGCAGCAAGAGAAGATCGACGGGACAAAGAAACTGTGCGAATTGACCCATAAGCTCAAAAAGGAATTTGAGGACAACAACGTCGACGCCTTAGGGCCCATCCTCAATGAATCGTGGATGATCAAACGGGGTCTGGCTCATGGAATCAGCAATCCGCGAGTCGACGAATATTACGATAAAGCCATCAAAGCCGGAGCCTCAGGCGGAAAGCTTTTGGGCGCTGGCGGAGGCGGATTCCTTCTCTTCTACGCCCCAGGCGAAAAAGAAAAAGAACAGGTCCGGGAAGCGTTGAAAGACCTCAAGGAAATGACAATCGAACTCGATAATGCCGGCGTCTCGATCATCTTCATGGAGTAATATGATCGCCCTTATCCAGGCCGGTGGAGCCGGAACCCGACTAAAAGACATCGCCGGCGACCTTCCTAAGCCGATGGTCCCGATTTGCGGCAAACCGATTTTGCAGTGGCAAATCGAAAATCTTAAACGAAGCGGGTTCGACCGGGTCGTTTTGGTTGTGAGCCATCTCGGGCATGCCGTCCAAGACTACTTCGGGGACGGGTCGAAATTCGGCCTCAATATCGAATACATCATCGAGAAAGAACCTCTCGGAACGGGAGGCGCCCTTTATTACGCCTCGAAGATGTTCGACGAGGATTTCGCCCTTCTCTTCGGGGACCTGATGATCGATGTCGATTGGCAGCGTTTTTTCTCCTTTCACCGCGAACAAGACGCCCTCATCACGGCGTTCGCCCATCCCAATGGTCATCCCTTCGACAGCGATCTCCTTTTAGCCGACGACGAAGGAAAAGTCCTAACCCTCCTTCCCAAGCACGACAAACGAGATTTCTATTACGAGAACCTCACCAACGCCGGGCTTTATATCGTGAGCAAAGAGATCCTTCGCACCTTCGCCGAACCCGTCAAACTCGACTTCGAGAAAGAAATCCTCGCGCCCTCGATCATGGAGGAAAAGGTCTACGCTTACCGCAGTTCTGAATACGTCAAGGACTGTGGGACTCCCGACCGTTATTACGGCGTCATCAAAGATTGTGAACGCGGAATCATCGCGGCGAGGAACCTTTCCCGTCCCCAAAAATGCCTCTTTCTCGATCGGGACGGCACCATCAACCACTTCGGGGATTTCGTCGTCCGGTCCGACATGCTCGATCTCGAACCCGGCGCGGCCGCGGCCATCAAGATGATCAATTCGTCCCCCTTCCTCGCCATCTGCGTGACCAACCAACCCGTCGTCGCCCGCGGCGAGACGAGTCTGGAGGAGCTCAAGAACATCCATAACCGGATGGAGGATCTCCTGGGCCAAGAAGGGGCCTATTTGAACGACTTGTTCTATTGCCCCCATCACCCCGACAAAGGCTTCCCGGGCGAGCGTCCGGAATTCAAGATCGTGTGCGATTGCCGGAAGCCGAAGATCGGGATGCTGCTGCGGGCCCAAAAGAAATACAACATCGATTTCAAACAATCGTGGGTCATCGGTGACACCTGCCAAGACGTCCAGACCGGGATCAACGCCGGCTGCCATACCGTCTTGCTTCTTGATGGGGATCCCAACCCTTATAAGAAGTACGGGAATGCCAAACCGGATTTCATCGCCCAAAACCTTAAGGAAGCAATCGAGAGGATTTTGTCCGTTAAATAGGACATAATATTGAAAATAGGAGATAGCCACCATGGACTTCACCAAAGACATCAATGAATACTATGAGCGCGAAAAGGCCGCGATCGACAAACTCGATCGACGAGAGCTCAACGACGCCATGAACGTCCTTCTCCGCCACTACGAGAACGGATCGACCATCTTCGTCTTCGGCAACGGCGGAAGCTCGGCCACCGCCTCCCACATGGTCTGCGATTTCAACAAGGGGACCTGCTACGAACTCGAAAAGAAATTCAACTTTGTGTGCCTCAACGATAACATCCCGATGATAATGGCGGTCGCCAACGACGTCGGTTTCGAAGATGTCTTTTATTACCAGCTCCAAGGGAAAGTCAAAAAGGGCGATCTCATCTTGGCCATCTCCGGATCTGGAAACTCTCATAATGTCATCAAGGCCGTCAATTACGCCAAATCCGTTGGGTCTGAAGTGATCGGAATGACCGGCTACGACGGGGGGAAGCTCGCCAAATTGAGCGATTATCAGCTCCATGTTCCCGCCGACGACATGCAGATCACCGAAGACCTTCATATGGGTTTCGACCACATGATAATGCAGATCTTCTGGAAGTATTTGGCCGCGAAGAACGGGAAAAAAGCCGTCTATACGATAAACAAATAGGCTTTCCGGCAAAACCCCGCTGAGGCTTTGCGTCATGTTTTAGCAACGAAGAATAGTTGAAAAGTTTTGCATTGGTTGATTGAAATATTGTGTATCTGGAGATGGCTTTTCATCGCCGAGAAGTTTTGGAAACGCGACCGTGGGGCAATGGCGGAGACCACCATTGACACTAAAATTAAGATTATCGAGCGGCGTTGGCTTTCTAGACCTCGTTCTATAGGAATGCGAACGCATGCATGCCATTCCAAAGATTCTACACCAAATTGATTGGCGGCTACGACGGCCCGATTCGGTCCGAAACCAAACGTGAATAGGAAAAACCGAATTCGCTTATTAACGTCTTTATCTCTAGACACACGGAGCCATTCGAGTCGTGATTTTTAGGTGCCAGAACCGCGGGCATCTCCTTGGGCCACAAGCTCTTTCGTGAAAAGTTTTCGAGAAAAAGGGCTTTCGGTCGACCTAACCGCTTTTCTTGTTCTAAGAACAAGCCCTAAGTGCTAATATTTGTTCGCTAGGTTTGGCTTATAACCAAACCCAATATTGTCATTTAGGAGGACAACATGGCAGAAAAGAAGTACGTCTACTCCTTCAAGGAAGCCCACGAAGCCCATTTAGGCAAAGACATCCTTGGCGGAAAAGGCGCAGGACTTTGCGAGATGACTGCCGCCGGGATCAATATTCCGGCCGGTTTCACCATCACCACTGAAGCCTGCACTCTCTATTACGATTCAGGAAAGAAGATCCCCGACTCCGTTTGGGATGACATCGTGAAACACCTTCACGAAGTTGAGAAAACCGATGGCAAAGAATTCGGCGGAACCAAGTATCCGCTCCTCGTCTCGGTCCGTTCCGGCGCCCGCATGTCCATGCCGGGCATGATGGACACCATCCTCAACCTCGGGCTCAACGACGTCACCGTCGAAGCTTTGGCCAAAGTCACTGGAAACGAAAGATTCGCTTTCGACAGCTACCGCCGCTTCGTCTTGATGTTCACCAACATCGCCAAAGGCCATCCGCGCACCGAGATGGACAAGATGCTCGAAGAGATCAAAGTTAAGAAAGGCTACAAACTCGACACCGAAGTCACCGTCGCCGAACTTAAAGCCCTCGTCAAAGAATATAAAAAATACTACAAAGGCGTCTTCCATGAAGATTTCCCGACCGATCCCTACATTCAACTTAAGGAAGCCGTTTCCGCGGTCTTCCGGAGTTGGGACAACCCGCGCGCCAACGTTTATCGTCAAATGAACGGCATCCCTTATGAATGGGGCACCGCCGTCAACGTTCAGACGATGGTCTTCGGCAACATGGGCGAAGACAGCGGCACCGGCGTCGCTTTCTCCCGCAACCCCTCGACCGGCGAAAAGAAGATCTACGCCGAATTCCTTCCTAACGCCCAGGGCGAAGACGTCGTCGCCGGCGTTCGGACCCCGCTTCACATCGAAGAACTCGCCAAGCGCATGCCCGAGGTTTACAAGCAGTTCAACGAAACCATCAAGCGCATGGAAAGCTATTTCCACGACATGCAAGACATGGAGTACACCGTCGAAAAGGGCAAACTCTACTTCTTGCAGACCCGCAATGGCAAAAGAACCGCCCGCGCGGCCCTTAAGATCGCGACCGATCTCGTCGATGAAGGTTTGATCGACGAAAAGGAAGCCTGCTTACGCGTCGAGCCGAAGTCCCTCAACGACCTTCTCCATCCGACCTTCGATCCCGCCGACCTCAAGAAGCACACTCCGATCATCGTCGGATTGCCGGCTTCCCCCGGCGCCGGAACCGGCGTTCTTGTCTTCACCGCTGAAGAAGCGAAAGCCAAGCACGATGCCGGAGCCAAAGTCATTCTCGCCCGTTCCGAAACCTCCCCTGAGGACATCATCGGAATGGTCAACGCCGAAGCCATCATCACCGCCCGTGGCGGCATGACCTCCCACGCGGCCGTCGTCGCCCGTTCAATGGGCAAATGCTGCGCCGCCGGCTGCACTGGCGCCCTCATCGATGAAGAGAAGAAGACCATGACCATCAAAGGCAAGGTCTACACCGAGAAGGACACCGTCTCCGTCGATGGCAACACCGGAAGCGTCTACGAAGGCGCCATCGGGACCAAAGAAGCTGATTTGGGTGGCGAATTCGGCCGCCTTATGGCTTGGGCCGACAAGTATCGCCGCCTCAAGATCCGCGCCAACTGCAACACCCCGACCGATGCCGACAACGCCCATAAATACGGGGCCGAAGGCATTGGCCTCTGCCGCACCGAGCGTATGTTCTTCGCCGAAGACCGCATCCTCAACATGAGGGCGATGATCCTCTCCGACACCACCGAGCAGCGCGAAGCCGCCCTCGAAAGATTACGGCCTTATCAAGTCTCGGACTTCTATCACATGTATATGTCGAGCCCGAAGGACCTCGTTTGCATCCGCTTGCTCGATCCGCCTCTCCATGAATTCCTCCCGACCGTCTACGAGACCGAGAAAATCGCGGAAATCGCCAAGACCCTTAAGGTCGATGCCCAGAAGGTCAAGGATCGGATCAGCCAGATTCAACAGGCCAACCCGATGATGGGCTTCCGCGGTGTCCGTCTCTGCGTCGCCTATCCGGAAATCTACCGCATGCAGGCTACCGCCATCATCCAAGCCGCCATCAAGGCCAGCAAGGATCTCAAGGCCAAAGTCGAACCCGAAATCATGATCCCGCTCATCGGTGAGCTTCGGGAATTCAAATTCGCCAAGAACATCGTCGTCGAGGCCGTCGAGAACGAGATGAAGAAAGAAAACTTCAAACTCGTCTATCACATCGGCACGATGATTGAGGTTCCGAGGGGCGCTCTCCAAGCCGGGAACATCGCCAAGGAGTCGGAGTTCTTCAGCTTCGGCACCAACGATCTTACCCAACTTACCTTGGGCTTCTCCCGCGATGACGCCGGACAATTCTTGCCCTTCTACTACGACAAGAAGATCTATGAATTCGATCCGTTCCAAACCATCGATCAGGCCGGCGTTGGTGAACTCGTCAAGATCGCCATCGATCGCGGTCGCGCCACCCGTCCGGATCTCCTCATCGGGGTCTGCGGCGAAACCGGAGGCGATGCCGCTTCCATCATCTTCTACGACGCCGTCGGACTCGACTACGTCTCCTGCTCGCCCTTCCGCGTACCGTTAGCCCGTCTGGCGGCCGCTCAAGCGAGCATCATCCACGAACGCGAAAAGGCCGGCGAAAAGGCCGCGAAAGCCGCCAGCAAAGCGGTCAAAGCTAAGAAGTAACGTTCCATCCGTCAGCAAAAAGGCACGCCCCCGGTTTCCCGGAAGACGTGCCTTTTCTTGTGTCCCTTCGAGCAAACGGCGAAGTCTTCAGTCCCCGTTGAGGCGATCCCCGAAGAACTTGAAATCGTACTGCGGGGTGATTTCGCCAACCATTTTGTCATGGAGATAGATGTCCCCACCCTCTTCGACGTAGCCGACCTTCTCCCCGTTGATGGTGATGACCCCATGGTCGGAGATTTTGCAGAAACGATGGCCCGAAATATAGATTTCGCCCTCATCGGACGAATTCTTGGTGATATAGCCGACGAGCCTTGAGTCGATGTAGACGTTGCGGCCGAAGCAAGGGACGATGAGCATCCTTATTTCCCGGCTTTCTTGACGAGGGCCTTGGCTTTGAGGACGTCGCTGTAGCCTTCTTTGTTTTCTTGACGGGCCCGGGCGATCCCCATGGCGTGGGCCGGGACGTCTTTGTTGATGGTGCTTCCGGCGGCGATGAAGGAGCTCTCCCCGAGGACGACGGGGCTGATGATGGTCGAGCCCGACCCGACGAAGGCGTTGTCGCCGATCTCGCTGAAGAACTTATTCACGCCGTCGTAATTGGCGATGATGGTCCCGCAGCCGATGTTGACCCCCTGCCCGATTTTGGCATCTCCGAGATAAGAAAGGTGAGCCGCTTTGGATCCGAGGCCGAATTCGACGTTCTTGAGCTCGACGAAATTTCCGATGTGGGCTCCGTCCTTGATAATGGCTTTGCCGCGGGATCTCATATAAGGCCCAAGGGTGGTTCTGTCCCCGATCGTGGTGTCGGTGAGGTAGGAATAAAGGATGACGTTGCCTTGCCCGACAGTGCAGTTTTCGAGATAAGCGTTAGGGCCGATGACGTTGCCGATTCCGATCACGGTGTCGCCGACGATGCAGGTCCCGGGGCGAAGAATCGTGTCTTGGCCGATCTGGGCGGTCGGGGAAACGTAGGTCGTTTCGGGATCGTCCATCGAAACGCCGGAAAGCATCAGCCCTTTGTTGATCCGGGCTTGGATGATCTTCGCGGCGACCGCGAGTTGATACCGGTCGTTGATCCCGAGGGTTTCGGTTTGATCGGAGACGCTGAAGGAAGAAACCTTCAGCCCATCTTTCACGAACATCCCGATGACGTCGGTGAGGTAGTATTCCCCGGCCGCATTGTTGGGGGTGAGTTTTTTGAGGTCTTTGAAGAGCTCCTCGTTATCGAAGACATAGACCCCGGCGTTGACTTCTTTGATGAGATCTTCTTTCGGGGTGCAGTCTTTCTGTTCGACGATTTTCTGGACCCGGCCCTTCTCTTTGACGATTCTTCCATAGCCATGGGGGTCGTCCATGATCGCCGTCATGATGGTGAGGGCGTTGTGGTTGGTCTCGTGGCTGGAGAAGATGGCGGCCAAAGTCTTGGTGGTGAGCAACGGCGTGTCCCCGCAGCAGATGATGGTTTCGCCTTTTCGGCTCTCCAGCAACGGGGCGGCTTGACTGACCGCGTGTCCGGTCCCCTTCTGCTCAAGCTGCCACACGACTTCGGAATCTTTCTCGACGATGGCTTTGCTCGTCTCGCCGCCGAATCCGACGATGGTGACAATCCGATCAAGGCCCAAAGGCTTGAGGGCTTCGAGAACATATTTGACCAACGGCTGCCCGAGGATCGGGAAAGAGACCTTGCTGAGATCTTCCCGAAGACTTTTCATGCGGGTGCCCTTCCCGGCGGCGAGGATGATCGCGTATTTGTTCATGGAGATACCCCTTTCGTTCATTTTAGTATTTTAGTGAGCCTGACGATATAGCCTAGACGCGAGAACTTTTTGGCCGCCTCTTTGCATTTATGCCCATCCATCGACAAAACGAAGAGCGAGGATCCTGATCCGGACATCGAGACGATTTGGAATCCCTCCCTCATCAGGAGATCGTAGATGACCCCGACTTCGGGGCAAAGCCGTTCGGCCGGGATCATGAGATCGTTGCCGAGGCTCTTGGCGAGCAGAAGGTCGTCGCCGTTAGCGAGGGCTTTGAGGACCCCGTTGGTGTCGATCCGCGATTTTTGGCAAGCGTCGGAGGCGCCGAAAACGTCTTTGGTCGAAAGGCCCTCTTGGGGCTTGACAATCAAACACTCGTATTCGTTTTTGACTTTGATCGGGGTGAGCTTCTCGCCGATCCCCTCGACCAAACAGGGCTTGTTGACCAAGAAGAAAGGGACGTCCGCGCCGAGGGAGAGTCCGAGTTCCATCAGCTCTAAGTCGGTGGCGGGGAGCTTGAGGAAGGTCTTGACCCCGACCATGACCGCGGCGGCGTTCGAAGAACCTCCGCCGAGACCGGCCGCGAAAGGGATGTCCTTATGGATATGGATGTTGAAGTTATCCTTAAAACCGTATTTTTTCCTCATCGCGTCGAGGGCTTTTTTGCACAGATTGTCCTTGAGCGCGGCGAGTTCGACATCATCGCAGGTGACGTAGGAGTCGGGCGAAAAAGGGAGGTGCTCGATCTCGATCACGTCGTGGAGGTCGAGGGGGAGATCGACCATCTGGAGGTTGTGGTATCCGTCTTCTCGCTTCCCCAAGACTTTGAGCGAAACGTTAATTTTGGCAAATGATTTGATTATCATGGCTTTGATTCTACTAGCAATTTAGCAAACGCGAGAGGGCAAGATAGCTTTCGGCCAGGATATCCTCGGGCCGGGCGCTTTCGGGAATGCCGGCCTTCGAAAGGACGTCCGAAGCCTTCGCCGCGTCGTTAAGGTGGCTCCTCAGGTTGTTGTAGATGGTCTTCCTCCTATATAAGAATAATTGAGAAGCCAAAAGATACATCCTCTCGGATTCGGCGTTGTGACGCTCGGGAAGGAAATCGATCACGACGACCGTTGATTCGACATGGGGGGCCGGAACGAAGGAGGACCGGGGGACGTTGAGAACCTTCTTAACTTTGGCCACATAATTGAGGTATAAAGATAAAGGGGAATACTCTTTGCATCCGGCTTTGGAGAGGAGGCGATCGCCCGCCTCTTTTTGAACCATCAAAACGGCGCGGGTGGCCTTGTGGGCGCCCAAAAGGATCTTTTCGACGAGCCCCGACGTGATGTAATAAGGAAGATTCCCGATGATCTTGTCGTAGGGGCCATAGTCAAATCGCATGGCGTTGCCCACCGCCGGGTTCACGAATAAGTTTCCAGCGAAATCCTTCCGGAGCTTCGTCACCAACCCTTCGTCGATGTCGATGAGATCACTTTGGGCGGGTCCTTGGGAAAGGAAATAGCTGAGGGATCCGGCTCCGGACCCGATTTCGAGGACCCTTTCGCCTTTTTTCGCCTCAAGGAGACCGACGATCCGTTTCGCCAAGGAAGGATCGGCCAAGAAGTTTTGACCCACTTCTTTTTTGGCCAAAAGCTTATAGCTGACAACATTTTCGAAATACTTGATTTCATCCATTGATCGCGGCCTCGATTTCTTTCCTCGAAAGCCCCAGGGCGTTCAATCTTTTGAGAAGGGTTTTCCCGTTGGTGTGGCCGACGTGGAGATTATGCTCCAAAACCGAGCGTTTTTGGCTAGCGTTTTCATAACCCGCGAGACCGAGGTCGAACAAATCCGCCATCGTGAGGTTTCCGCGCTCGTTCCTTTTCGTCGGGATCAGATGGGAAAGAGCCCCCATCACGTCTTCCTTCGAGGACTCCGCAACTCCGACTTTATGATGCTTGATGGCGTGTTCTTTCAAGACGAAGGCGTGTTGGAGGCCTTCGATGTTCCGTTCAAGGATGTCGCGAATCCTTTTCCCGGGGGAATCGGGATCGGTCAAAACGACAATATCCCGATATTTACTGGCCTTTTTAAGGTATTCAATAGTTTCACATGGAACATCTGAACCATTTGTTTTGACAATATCGGCGTCTAAAAAACTCGAAATAAAGGCTTCGTCGGAAGACCCTTCGACGACAATGATGGCCGGATAATGTTCCATATTATTGTTTCACGCAAAAGAGGTTCCGAAAGTTCCTCTCAATCCGGGCCGAGGTTTCCTCAACCGTCAACTTTTTTAACAATGCGATTTCCTTAACGATAAGCGGGATGTTTTTCGGCTCGTTAACTTGTCCTCGGAAAGGAACGGGAGAAAGATAGGGCGAATCGGTCTCCGAAAGAAGGCGGTCTATCGGACAGGCTTCGACGCTTCGTTTCGGTTCGACCGCGTTCTTGTACGTAATGGGCCCATCGAATCCGAAATAAAGACCCAATTCCGCGAATTCGGGGATCATTTCGGAAGATGATGAATAGCAATGGAGAACCCCGCCCGCTTTCACGGGATTGGCTTTCAGGATCTCCAAGACGTCGCTTGAGGCTTCCCGGGCGTGGATGGAGACGGGAAGGCCGAGCGAATTGGCCAAATGGATCTGTTTGGTGAACCACTTTTTCTGGTTGATTCGATCCTGCGGGGCTTTGAACCAATGGTAATCGAGGCCGATTTCCCCAATGGCTTTGACTTTGGGGTCCGCGGCCATCGCCTTGATCCGAAGGAGGTCGCTTTCGCTTACCCCCGCGAGGTTTTCGGGATGAAAGCCGATCGCGGCGTAGACATTTCGGTGTTTTTTGGCGATCTCGATGGCTCTTTCGCTGCTTGCCATGTCCCAGCCGACGACCAAGAAAAGGCCGACTCCCGTTTCCTGGGCCGAGGAGAGGACCTCATCGATCCGATCGAGGAGTTTCTCGTCGTTGAGATGGCAATGAGAATCGATGAACATCGTTATTTGCCCACGCAGAATCGCGAAAAGATCTCATCGGTCAAATCGGTCGTCACGTCTTCGCCGAGGAGCTGTCTGGAAGCGTTGTAGGCGGTTTGAAGATTGACGGAAACGATGTCCATCGGCTGCCCTTCTTTGGCGTCCGTGGCGGCTTGCTTCAGATCAGAATCGATCTGACGGAGGATTCCCAATTCCCGGGCGTTGGTGAGCCGCGGGGTCGAAAACGATTCGTCGCTGAGGGACAAGCAATCATAAATGGCCTCTTTGAGAGGCTCAATGTCTTTCTTAAGGGCCGATACATAGAGTTTTTGAGGATCTTTCTCTTTGACGAGATCGTCTTTGTTGTAACAGACGATCAGATGCTTGCCCTTCGCCCGTTCCTTGATGTCGCTTTCCTCTTTGGTCAAGACCTTCTCCCTGGCATCGACGACGAGGATCACGACGTCGGCCTCTTCGATCGTCTTCTCCGAGAGGGCGACCCCGAGTTTCTCGACCCGGTCCTCGGAGTTCCGAATCCCGGCAGTGTCCAAGAGGTGCAAGGCGACCCCATGGACCGAAAGCTCCCCCTCCACCACGTCCCGGGTTGTGCCGGGGATATCGCTGACAAGGGCCTTCTCTTCGTTGAGGAGGGCATTGAGAAGCGACGACTTCCCGACGTTAGGTTCCCCGACGATCGCGACTTTGATCCCCTCGACGATGATCTTCCCTTCCTGGCCATCTTTCAAAAGTTTGGCGATTTCCCGACGGATTGAAGCGACTCGGGCGATGATTTTGTGGTCGCTTGCCTCTTCGATGTCGGTGTATTCAGGGAAATCGATGTTGACCTCGACGAGGGAGAGGAGGTCGGCGATCCCCTTTTTAAGAGGCCCGATGAGTTTGCTGGTTTCGCCTTTTAGGGAGAAGAAGGCCAAATCTTTGGCTTCGGCGGTGGTCGCGTTAATGAGATCGTTGACGGCTTCGGCTTCGATGAGATCCATCTTCCCGTTGAAGAAGGCCCGAGAGGAAAACTCCCCTCTCGTCGCATAAGATGCACCTTCCCCGATGTAGGCCTGGACAATCTGATTGCAGATGAGCATCGAGCCATGGGGGATGATCTCGACGATGTCTTCGCCCGTCATGCTGTTGGGCCCGGGGTAGGCAAGAAGAACGACGAAATCAACCGGCTTCCCTTTGTCGGAGAAGGTCCCGAGGAAGATTGACCTCTCACTCGTGCCGGCGATGGTTTTGGAAAAGAACCTGTCGGTGATGGAAAAGACCCCTTCGCCGGAGATCCTGATGATGGCGAGGGCCCCTTTCAAGGGCGGCGTAGCTAAAGCGATGATCGGTTTATTCACGGGTTAATTATACACGGGCCGGGGATCGAAAAAACGGATGGCGAACCACCCGTTTATTCACTTTTCGATCAGGCGACGTACTTAATTGCAACGGCGCGGTCTTTTCCTTCGCCGGAACTCTCGGTCTTGATGTGTTCCATCCCCGTGAGGGTATTGTGGACGACCCGTCTCTCGTCCGGGGTCATCGGCTCAAGGCGGACGTCGACGTGGCTCTTAAGGACTTGGGCGGCGTTCTTCTTGGCGATGTAGGCGATCCGGGAGTATTTGTCTTCTTTATATCCCCCGACATCGAGGAGGATCCGATAACGATGACGGAATTTGTTGCTGACGGCGAGCTTGACGAGCTCGTTGAGCGATTGGAGAGTCCGTCCGTTCTTCCCGATGAGGACCGGGTTCCTTTCGGAGTCGATCGTCATCTTGATGATGTCCTGCTCGACCACCGAAGAGACGGTGACTTCAAACCCAAGGGCCTTGACGGCTTTGGTGAGGTACTGCTCGCCATAGCTGACGGCGTCGTTGGCGTCATAGACTTCGATGATGGCGCTCTTCTTGAAGAGACCCTTCTTTTCCTCTTTGACGGTGTAGACGAGATTTTCGGCGGTAATTCCGAGCTCGCTTATGGCGGCGGCTACGCAATCATCGACGGTTTTGCCAGCATACTCCTTCATGGTTTATATTCCTCTTTTCTTGGCCTGATGGGCCATGATTATCTGGGTGATGGCGGTCTGGATCATGGAAATAATAGCACCGATGAGCCAGTATACGCCCATGGCGGCGGGCAGGAAGAAGCCCATGATGACCGTGAAGGCGAGCATACCGTACGTGATCCACTTCATCTGTTTGGTGTTCTTGTCCTGGGCCGGGTTCTTCGTGAGGTTGGTCACGGTCTTCCGCGTCCGGATCTTGGTGATGAACTGAGGGAGGAGCATGGCCAAGAATTGGCTCCCGGCCATGAGGATGAAGAGGACGAGGGCCGTCCACCAACCGCTGGTGTTGAGATACCACGTCCCACTCACATTGAAGAGGATGTCTTTAATGGTGTCGGACAGACGGACGTTGATGAATTCGCCCGAAGAGAGGGCGGCGCTTCCTTGAAGGGCCGACCAAACGCAGATGAAAATCGGGAATTGGAATATCAGGACAATGAATTGACTCATCGGATTGATCTTGTTCCGCTTATAGAGGGCCATCTGCTCTTGGGCGAGACGCTGCTTCTCGGAAGTGTTGGTATTGCTGTTGGGGTATTTGGTTTGAAGCTTGGCGAGTTGAGGCTGCAGGGCTTGCATCTTCTGTTGGTCCATCGTGCTCTTGAAGGTCAAAAGCATCAAAACGCCGCGAACGACCAAGGTGACGAGGACGATCGCCCAAATCTGCCCAACCCCCGAAAGGGCCGGATCCATTCCATAAGCGAAAGTGTCGACCATCCATGAAACCGGGTAGACGAGAAGGCCTTCGAGGAAGCCTTTGTGCCAGGCGTAGCCCCAATCCTTCTTTTCGATGGCGACTTCCCAGTCGTTTTGGACGCCATAATGGCCGAATTCATCGGTCCGGGTGGCGATGCAACTCTTGATCGCGCTGACTTTGGCGACGACTTTGTTCTTGTAGTAAGTGACGAAATCGGAGTTCGGGCATCCGTCGAGGCCCAAGCCGGCTTCGGTCGAGACCTTAAGCTGCTGAGTCCAGGTTCCCCAGAAACTCCAAAGGGTATAGGCATCGTCATCGTTGGTCGGAACGGCCGGTCCGGAGAATTTCATTTCGCCGTATTTGCGAAGGATCGAGTTCCCAATCCCGGTCGCGGTGGTATCGACGAGGGGGATGATCGTGGCATCCGAACCATCGGTGTCCGATTGGACATAGGGGTTGATGCACCATTGACCATTCGAAACATCGTTAACGGTGATTTTGGAAATGAAATCGGCTGAGACGAGATTGAAGGACGTCGGTTCAGAATAAGTGATCCCGGCGGCTTCGGTGATGGCGGCCTTCAAAGCGTAATCATCGATCGCGGCCCAGTATTCGATGCTCGGGACGCGATATCCGGCGCTGAGGGCGTTGGCGATGATATCGCTTTGGAAAAACGAAGCGGCCTTTTTAGCGGTGTAGGTTATGGTCGTCCCATCGGTTTCGGAAACGGTGTGGGGGATGTACTTATAGATTTTGTCGTTGCCGGCCAAAGCCAACTCGGCGACCGAGGCGTATTCCGCCGGGATCTCGTCTTGGGCGCAATAAACCGTGACGCCCTGCTCATAGGGATAGGCCATTTGGGCCTGATCGACGTTGGAACAGAAATTAGCGGTGCAGCCCGAGAGCAAAAGCACGCCGAATCCAAGGCCGACTAATCCAAGCAATTTCTTAGTTGTGTTTTTCAATTCTGGGTTTCCTTGATATTGGTGAGGCACCGATAAAGTTCCTCTTTTTCGCTGACGTATTCCTCAGTCTTGTAGCTGGGGCGAACGACGATGATGAGGTCAATCGGTTGGGAGAGATCGCAGTTTTCGGCGATCATGGCCCGAATTTGGCGCTTCATTTTCACTCGGGCAACGGCACCACCGTTCTTTTTGGAAACGGCGATCCCAATCCGTGTTTTTCCTTCGTTCGGTTGAAAGAAAATCGAATAATGAGCACTTTTGACTGATTTGCCGGCTTGAATAATGCGGTCGAACTCTTGATGCTTCAGGATCCGGAACTGCCTTTTCATGCCATTGGGGGTGGTTAAGCCGAAAGCTTGGTGCGCTTCTTGGCGCGCCGACGGGCCAACACTTTTCGTCCACCGGCATCGCTCATTCTAGCGCGAAATCCGTTGACGTTGGTGTGCTTTTTTTTCGAAGGTTGATATGTCTTTTTCATAGCGTGTTTCTCCTAAACAATGCGTATGTGCGTGGTTAATTATAAGGTCGCGAACCCAGTAAGACAATAAAATATCGCATGTGCGCGCGCTGACATAATAATGGGGCGACGGCGGAGAAAATCCCCAAAACATAGGGCGGGGGCGGTTAATTGGTTTTATCAACACCCAAGGTGAAGAGAAAATCCACATTCAGTGGCAAAGGAAGGAAAGCCTCGACGGGGTCTAGTCTATTCGTTGTGGGAAACCAATGGACTCATCTAGTGTTTTTATAGTTATCAACAATCCTCAATTTCGCTCTAAGTTTTCCACAAGTTTTCCACATTTCAAAAGTTGTGGAAAGCCTTAAATGATGTGTTTATGAGGGTTTTTATCCAGCAAAATGTGGAAAACTCAATTTTCGACGATTTTTCAGTGAATTGTCATTGTGGAAATGCTTTAATTGACGCAGGTAAATAAGATGCCTGAAACAGTATCCGAAATCGTTGCCCTTTGGAGTAGAGTCCTTACCAAAACGAAGGACCGACTCAATGACCAAAGGGTTTTTGATACTTTTTTGGCCGATTCCTACATCGATCGCATCGATGGCCAAACGATGTACGTCATCGTGAATTCAGGCCTTGCCGCCGAGATATTGAAGACCAAATACCAACCCGTTCTCGATGAATCGGTCATCGAATCGACCGGAACGAACTTCAAGCTTCTTTTCCTTCAAAAATCCGAGATCAAAAAGGATGTTTTGCCCAAAGCCGCCGCCCCTTCTTTTTTCTCCGATTCCCGCCTCAATCCGAACTACACTTTCAAGAGCTTCGTCGTCGGTCCTTCCAACCGCGAGGCCTACCAAGCCTCCCTCATGGTGGCCCGAACCCCAGGCAAACTCTATAATCCTTTACTTATATATAGCGATTCGGGCTTAGGCAAAACCCACCTTCTCCACGCCGTCGGCAATTCCATCAAGGAAATGTACCCCAACACCCGGGTTCTGTACGTGACCGCGGCCGATTTCGTGGACGAATACATCAAATATGCCCGCGGGGACAAAGAAGGCGAAAGCCTCGCTTCCTACTTCAAGAACTCCGTCGATGTGTTCCTTGTCGACGACATTCAATTCCTCGTCGGCAAAAAAGGGACAATGGAGATGTTCTTCGTCGTTTTCTCGACCCTCTATGGCCAAGGCAAGCAGATCGTCATCACCTCGGACCAACACCCAAACCAACTCGATGGGCTCGATCAGCGCCTCAAGACCCGCTTCATCTCCGGCCTCACTCTTTCCATCCAGGCCCCCGATCTCTCGACCAGCGAGCAGATCCTGCGGACGAAAATCGAAGCCAACGGGCTCGCCGTCAATGACTTCGACGACGACGTCATCGTTTTCTTCGCCGAAAGGTTCTCGAGCAGCATCCGCGAACTCGAAGAGGCTTTGAACCGTCTTCTTTTCTACACGATCAACATCAAACCGACCAAACACATCGACCTTCAGACGGCGATGGAGGCGATCCAGGGGCTCATCAAGATCCAGGACGACCAAACCAAGCTGTCCGAAAACAAAATAATCGCCGTGGTCGCCGATTATTACAACCTCACCCCATCGCAGCTCACCGGCAAGATCCGAACCTCGCAGATCGCCCTGGCCCGCCACATCGCCATGTACCTGATCCGCAGCCTCCTCGACGTCCCCTTCACCAAGATCGGAATCACGTTCGGGGGCAAGGACCACGCGACCGTCATGAATGGTGTACAAAAAGTGGAAAACCAATTGAAGGCTGACGAGCAGATGCAAAAGGCCATCTCCGAACTAAGGGGGAAACTTGAGAAGTGAACGTTTATTTAATAAATAAAAAATTACCAAACGAAGACGTCATCATGGTACAATTAACCTAATCAAGAAGACCACTTATCCACATTATCCACCGCCTATTAATTATTGTCGTTATTCTTAAGACCAACATTTGTGAGGAGGAATTACAAAATGCGCTTAACCATCAATAAGGAACAATTTCTCAAAGCGCTCAACAACGCCAGCCACGCCGTGGCGACCAAGACCCCAATGCCGCTTCTCACCAACCTCAAACTCGAATTGAACGAAAAAGGTCTTGAGGTGACCGGAAGCAACAACGAGATCACCATCAAAGCCACCGTCCCCTACATGATTGGCGAAAAGGAAATCATCCGGAACGCCGGGATCGGATCCATCCTCGTCAACGCCCACATCCTCACCGAAGTCATCCGTCACCTTGAGGGCGCTGAACTCTCTTTCGAAGTCATCGACGACGCCATCGCCAAGATCGATGACGGCAAATCGTCGTTTAAACTCAACTGCCTCAAGGCCGAGGAATACCCCGACATCGATTTGGAGCCCTCCGGCATTGCCTTCGACATGAAGTGCGCCGACTTTCAACGTCTCATCGAACAATCGGCCTTCGCCGCCTCCGTCAAGGAACAGCGCCCGATTCTCACCGGACTCAATCTTCGGGCCGCCGATGGCGTCCTCGTCGCCACGGCCACCGATTCGGCCCGTTTGGCGAGGAAGCAGATAACCATCGACTCCGACGTGAAGTTCGCCTGCAACATTCCCGCTCGAGTTTGCCTCGACATCGTCCACCTTTTCGAGAACACCGTCGACGTCAGCATCTCGATCTCCGACAAGAAGGCCCTCTTTGATTTCGACTCGACGATCGTGACCTCCCGCCTCATCCCGGGCGATTACCCGGTCACCGACGCCATCATCCCCCAGACCTTCAACTTTTTCCTCCAAGCCAATTCCCAAGAGCTTTTAAGCGCCATGGAGCGCGTTCGCATCCTTTCCGGCGATAACGAGCCCGTCGTCAAACTATCGATGCGGGAAGACGAGGTGGAGGTGTCGGCCAAGAGCGACGCCACCCAATCCGCCGTCGAAAAGATCTCGACCTTCCAATTCAACGGCGAGTTCCTCGACGTCTCCTTCAACAGCCAGTTTGTCATCGACGCCGTCAAGGCCGTTAAAAGCGACGACGTCAGCATCTGCTTCATCGGCGAAATGAAGCCCTTCGTTGTGAAAAACCCCAAAGATGCCTCGGTCATCGAACTCATCACGCCGATGAGGACTTTCTAAGCGTCCTAGACCCATTAAAAACGAAGCCTGAAAGTGGTAGATAAAACATCTACCATTTTTTACTACGTAGTAGTAAACTATATTCATGGGAAAAAACCCGCTTTTTATGAGTACGGAAATTAAGAAAATCGTCATCGTCAGTGACTATATCACCCTCGGTCAGTTTTTGAAGTTCACGCACGTCATTTCCAGCGGAAGCCAGGAGAAGCTCTACCTCTCCACCCATCAAGCCCACGTCAACGACGTCCTTGAGAGCCGGCGGGGGCGGAAGCTCTACCCCGGCGACAAAGTCGTTCTCGCCGAGGGCAGCTTCGAGATCGTGCGATGATCCTTACGCACCTCGGGCTCCGGGATTTCCGGAACTACCCCGTCCTCAGCCTCGACCCCGGATCGGGCCTCAACCTGATCCTCGGCGACAACGCGGCCGGGAAAAGCAACTTGGCCGAAGCCGTCCATTACCTTTCGCTGGCCCGCAGCTGGCGGACGCAAGAAGACCGTCTTCTGATCAGGGATCACGCCGAGAGCGCCCTCATCCAAGCCTCCATCCAAGAAGGCGGGTTGACGCGCCAGATCGAAATCGAGATCGCGAAAAACCATAAGAGGATCACCGTTAACGGCAAGAACGTCAGGCGCCTGTCCGAATTGTCGAAGCTCGTCAACGTCATCGTCTTCGCCCCCAACGACGTCTCCTTGTTCCTAAACAGCCCCGGCGAAAGAAGAAACTTCCTCGACGTGGCCCTTGGGAAGCAGTCCCTCGATTACTTCTCCCTCATCTCCCGTTACAACCGCCTCCTCCAAGAAAGGAACGCGGCCCTAAAACGCTTGAGGCCCGATCGCGGGATCGTCGCGGTCCTCACCAAACAGATGATCGAAGTCGCGGAGCCTTTGGTGAAGCTCCGCCACATGTACGTCAACGAGATCAACCGCGTCCTCCCCGATCTCGTCGGCCGTCTCCGCGGGGAGCCCAGCAAAGCCTCCATCGTCTACCGTCCCTTCGTCAAGGACGACGATGAGTTCGCCCAAGCGGCCGAAAAAGCCTTTGGTGAAGCCCTGGAGAACGATTTGCTTCATCGTTCGACGTCCGTCGGCCCCCATCGTGAAGACTTCTCCTTCCGCTTGAATGGGAAGAACGTCGCCGAATACGGGAGCCAAGGTGAGAACCGCCTCGCGGTCTTCGCCCTCAAAATCGCCCCCTACTTCCTCATCGAAGACGAGGCCAAAAAGCCGATCTGCGTGCTCGACGACGTGACGAGCGAGCTCGACGGTGCCCATCAGAAAAACCTCCTAGAGTTCGTCAAAACTCTCTCCCAGGTCTTCCTGACCGCCACGAAACTAGACATCGAAGGAGCGTCCATCATCGACGTCTCCGCGAATAAAGCCATCAGGAGGTAATCACAATGGCAATTGCAGAAGAAGACAAGTTCACTTACAAGGTCGACAGCACGGCAAACGAGAAAGAACTCGAAAAGGCCGATGCTTCTTATACCGGAAGCAACATCCAAGTCCTTGAAGGACTCGAGGCCGTTAGGAAACGCCCGGGCATGTACATCGCCACCACGGCCGCCCCGGGCCTCCACCACCTCGTCTGGGAAATCGTCGACAATTCCATCGACGAAGCCTTGGCCGGCTATTGCCAAAACATTGAAGTGACGATCAACAAAGGGAACTCGATCACCGTCGAAGACGATGGCCGCGGCGTCCCGGTCGATCTCGTCGCCAAGACGGGTCTATCCGGAGTTGAGACCGTCTTCACGATCCTCCATGCCGGCGGAAAGTTCGGCGAAGGTGGCGGTTACAAAGTCTCCGGCGGCCTCCATGGCGTCGGCGCTTCGGTCGTCAACGCCCTTAGTTCCTGGATGGAAATCGTCGTTCATAAAGACGGCGGTATCTTTAAGATCCGCTTCGAGAACGGCGGCCATCCGACCTCCCATCTCCAGCGGATCGGCGACTCCGACAAACACGGGACCATCGTCTCGTTCCAACCCGATCCCACGGTTTTCACCGAGACCACGGAGTACGACTATGAGACCATCAAGAACCACCTCCGTCAAATGGCCTTCCTTAACGGCGGCATCAAGATCACCTTGACTGACGACCGCGGCGAAACTCCGGTCACCGAGACCTTCATTTACGAAGGCGGGATCAAGGAATACGTCTCCTACATCAACCAAAACAAACTTCCGATCGACCCGACCGTCGTCTATTGCCAAGGGGCCGAGGACGTCACCCTCATCGACGGGAAGACCGTCGAAAGGATCTACGCCGAAATCGCCCTTCAATGGACCGACAGCTATTCGGGCGACGGGATCTACAGCTTCTGTAACAACATCTCGACCAAAGAGGGCGGAACCCACGTCGAAGGCCTCAACCTCGCCCTCACCCGGGTCATCAACGACTACGCCCGTCAGTTCAAGTTCCTCAAGGAAGATCAGGCTAACTTCACCGGCGACGACTGCCGCGAAGGTTTGACCTGCGTCGTCTCCGTCAAGCACCCCAACCCCCAATACGAGGGTCAAACCAAGACCAAACTCGGCAACTCCGAGGTCCGGAAGATCGTTTCGACGATCGTCGGGGAAGACTTCAACAAGTTCCTGCTCGAGAACCCGGCCGAAGCCAAACTGATCATCGAGAAGATCCAGCTTGCTTCCAAAGCCCGCGACGCCGCCAGGGTCGCCCGTGAGAAGATCCGGAAATCGGCTCTTGAGATCACGACCCTTCCGGGCAAACTCGCCGACTGCAGCAGCCGCGATCCGGCCATCTGCGAACTCTATATCGTCGAGGGCAACTCCGCCGGCGGATCCGCGAAAAACGGTCGCGACCGCGAGACTCAGGCCATCCTCCCTCTCCGCGGGAAGATCCTCAACGTCGAGAAGGCCCGCGAGGACCGCATTTGGGCCAACGCCGAAATCGGGAACATGATCACCGCCATCGGGGCCGGCATCCGCGACAACTTCGACGTCAGCAAGATCCGTTACCACAAGATCGTCATCATGACCGACGCCGACGTCGACGGCGATCACATCCGGATCCTTCTGCTCACTTTCTTCTACCGTTTCATGAGGCCGCTCCTCGATGGGGGATTCGTCTACATCGCCCAACCGCCACTTTACAAGATCGACTACAAATCGTCGGCCTATTACGCCTACAACGACGCCCAGCTCGAAGTCCTCAAGAAGGACCTTCAGCTGAAGGCCGGCTATCCGTTCCAACGCTACAAAGGCTTGGGCGAAATGGACGCTCAACAGCTTTGGGAGACCACCATGGACCCCAAGGCCCGGAAGATGATCCGCATCACCATCGATGATGCCGCGCAGGCCGAAAAGGCCTTCACTGACCTCATGGGCGACGATGTGGGCCCGCGTCGGGATTTCATTTCCCAGAACGCCAAATTCGTCAAGAACCTCGATGTTTGATGAAAGGGAGGAACAACAATGGATAACGAAGATAAGAAGAACCTCGAAGGCCAAACGGCCCCCGAGGGAAGCAAAGACGAAACCGCTGAAGGGACCATCACCGACGAGACAAAAGTCTCCCACGAAGGCCTTCAAAGCGATGACGCGATGTTTGGCCACGACGCTGCCGTTTCGGGAATCATCCCGGGGCTCCTCGACCGCGACGTCGCCAACGAAGTGAGGACCGCCTTCCTCGACTATTCGATGTCGGTCATCGTCGCTCGGGCCATCCCCGATGTCCGCGATGGCTTCAAACCGGTTCAGCGCCGCATCATTTTCGGCATGAACGAAGCCGGCATGCAGCCGAACAAACCTTATAAGAAATGCGCCCGCATCGTCGGGGATGTCATGGGCAAATACCACCCCCACGGCGATTCAGCTTTGTACCTCACCCTCGTCCGCCTCGCCCAGAATTTCTCCCTCCGCTACATCTTGGTGGACGGCCACGGCAACTTCGGCTCGATCGACGGGGACGAACCCGCCGCCATGCGTTACACCGAAGCCCGCTTGAACAAACTTTCGATGGAAATGGTCCGCGACATCGATTGCGACACTGTCAATTTCGTCGACAACTACGACGGCACCGAGAAGGAGCCGGAAGTCCTTCCCTGCCGCTTCCCGAACCTCCTCGTCAACGGTTCCCAAGGCATCGCCGTCGGCATGGCGACTAACATGCCGCCCCATAATCTCTCCGAAGCCATCGACGCGACGATCGCCGTCGCCAAGAACCCGGCCCTCACCCCCGTCGAGATCATGCAAAATTACCTTCATGGACCGGATTTCCCGACCGGAGGGACCATTTTGGGCCGCCAGGGCATCCTCGATGCCTACACGACCGGCCAAGGCTCCGTCACCATCCGCTCTAAATACCACATCGAAGAGATGGATAACGGCAAGAACCGCATCATCGTCACCGAGATCCCTTATCAAGTCAACAAAGCCCTGATGATCGAGAACATCGCCAATCTCGTCCGCGACAAAGTCATCGATGGGATCACCGACGTCCGCGATGAATCGAACAAGGACGGGATCCGCGTCGTCATCGAAATCCGGAAGGACTGCATCCCCGAAGTCGTGGCCAACAACCTCTTGAAGCACACCCAGCTTCAGACTTCGTTCGGGATCATCAACCTCTGCCTCGAAGACGGGGCCCCGGCCATCCTCCCGATCGACAAGATCATCCGCGACTACGTCGAATTTCAGGTCAAGGTTCTGACCCGCCGGACCAAATTCCTCCTCAAGAGGGACGCTGACCGCGACCACATCGTGATCGGCTTGTTGCTCGCCCACGACAACATCGACGAAGTCATCCACATCATCCGAGGATCGAAGACCGATGAGGAATCGGCTCAGAAACTCCATGAGCGGTTCGGGCTTTCCGAGCCCCAGATCGATGCCATCTTGGCCATGACCCTCCGTCGTTTGCAGGGAATGGAGCAGGATAAACTTTTGGCCGAGAAAGCCCAACTCGAAACCAACATCACCGAATACAACCGCCTCCTCTCGAGCCGCGAAAACATCGTCGAGCTCATGATCAAGGAGCTCCTCGAGATCAAGGACAAATTCGGCGACGAACGCCTCACCGAAATCACCAACGAAGCCGCCGACATCGAGAACGAGGACCTGATCCCTCAGAAGAACATCCTCGTCGTCTTGACCAACAACGGCTACCTCAAGAGAATGGACGACGACACCTTCTCGAACCAGCATCGGGGCGGGCGCGGCATCACCGGCATCAAGACCACCACGGGCGACATCGTGAAGCTGATGCAACATACCAAGACTCACACCGACATCCTCTTCTTCAGCTCGGTCGGCAAAGTCTATCGGATGAGGGGTTATCAGATCCCCGATTCCGGACGGATCGGCAAAGGGATGCCGGTCGTTAACCTCCTCAACCTCGACAAAGACGAGAGGATCGTCGCGATCCTTCCGCTCGACGAATATCCGGAGAGCGAATACCTCCTCTTCGTGACGGAGCGCGGGGTCATCAAGCGCACCACCCTCAAAGAATTCGAATCGATTCACACCAACGGCAAGATCGCCGTCACCCTCCGCGAGGGGGATGGCCTCTTCGACGTCAAGCACACCAACGGCGCCTGCATCGTCTCGCTGGCTTCCAGCAATGGGAAACTCGTCTCGTTCGCCGAAGACCAGGTCCGGTCGATGGGACGCGGCGCGGCCGGGGTCACCGGCATGAACCTCAAAGACGGTTCGTCCATCATCGGCGTCACGACTTCGCTCGAAGGCCATCTGATCCTCGTCCTCACGAGCCTCGGATACGGCAAGATGAGCTACGCCAAAGACACCGACACCCCCGATGGCCATCACTATGACGGCTACCGGATGACGAAGCGGGGCGCCAAAGGCGTCACCACCGTCAAAGTCACCCCCAAGAACGGCAAACTCGTCGCCGTCCGGGCGGCCGAAGGGAACGAAGACCTCTTGGTCATCACCCAGCAGGGCATCGTGATCCGGACCCCGTTATCGGAAGTCAAGATCGCCGGGCGCAACACCCAAGGCGTGAAGATCATCTCCCTCGAGGACAAGCAGCGCGTCGCCTCCATCTCGATCGTCCCCCATGAAGAGCCGGGTCAAAACGACGGCTCCGAAGAGGAGGAGGCCGAAGTCGGCGAAGAAGTTTCCCCCGCGGTCGATCCGACCCTCCATGACGCCAACCCCGTCAATCCCGACACCCTCGATGAGGGCCTCGAGAAAAAGGACGACGGAGACGATGATATTTGATGAAAGTCCTCATCTATTTCCAACCGCCGAAAGGCCATGACGTCTACGAAGGCACCCGTTTGCGGAAAACGCTTAAGGGCGCCTGCGAGATTGGCGGCGTGACCTGGGTCGACAGCTTTTTGGCCTTCCCAGAAATCGTTCACTTCCTTTCGCCCGACGACGAAAGCAAAGTCAACGACGCCGGGCTCGACGGTTCGAAGATGGTCTTCTCGGTCGGCTATTGCGAGAGCGACCCCAACGCCCGTTTCTTCGACTATCCTAAGGATGGTCTGCCCACCCTCAAATGGAAAAGCTCCCGGGTCCTCGCCAAGGCCGCCGCCGTCCTGTGCCCGAACGAGGTGATCGCCGCCTCGATCAAGGACCAAGGAGTGACCGCCCCCATCAAGATCCTCCCCCCTTCCGTCAACCTCACGCGTTTTGAATTCGCCTCGCCCGCGGAAAGGAACGTCTTCAAGCGGTATTTCGGGATCCGGGACGAAGAGAAATACGTCGTTTCGGCCGGCGATTACGCCGACCGCAAAGTCCTCGACCTCCTCAAGGAGATCGCCGGGCTTTGCCCCAAGGTCAAATTCTTCTTCTTCGGGACCAAAAAGCATGGGGCCCTGTACGCCCTTCAGCTCCGCCACTACACCCGGAAAGCCCCCAAGAACCTTTGCTTCAACCCCATCGTCGAGGACGACGTCTATCGGAGTGCCATGCTGAACGCCTCCTGCTATCTCCTCCTCAACAACGCCCACCCCGATTGCCAAACCCTCTTCGACGCTTTCGCCGCCAAGACCCAGGTCGTGGCCTACGGCAACCAGAAGTGCAACCCGATCCTCAAAAACAAAGAGAACTGCTATATCGTTTCTTCGCCCCAAAAAGCCGCCAAACTCATCGAGAGCCTCTCCCAAGGCCTCGAGAAGGCGACTATAATGCAGGGGTATCTCCTGGCGAAGCAAAACTCTTTGTCGAGCCTCGCCAAGAAGCTCAAGGCCGTCTATGCCGACCTGCTTAAGGAGACCGATAACATGGAGGACACCGCACAATGATCGATGTCAAATTGATTCTCGATAAGCCGGAATTCGTGAAAATGGCTTTGGCCAAGAAGGGCTGGGATTTCGATCCGAAGCCCATCATCGACCTCTCGAAGGAACGCCTGGATCTCTTGAAGAGAGTCGAGGCCAACAAGTCGGAACAGAACAAGCTCTCGGCCTCGGTCCCCGAAGTCAAGAAAGCCGGGGGCGACCTCAAGGCCATCTTCGCCAAGGTCAAGGATCTCGGTGCGGCCAACAAGGATTCCGAAGGCAAACTCGCCGAAACCGAAGCCAAGATCAAAGAGCTCATCGAGGTTCTGCCGAACCTCCCGGATCCCGATCTTCTTTCCGGCGGCAAAGAAAACAACCACCCGATCTACAACTTCGGCAAGAAACCCGAATTCAAAGGCTTCGCGGCGAAGAACCACGTCGAACTCTGCGAGTCCCTTGGCCTCGTCGATTACAAACGGGCCGCCAAGATCTCGGGGACCGGGACGTGGATCTACACCAACCTCGGAGCCCGCCTCGAATGGGCCCTCCTCAATTACTTCATCTCCGCCCACCTCGCCGACGGCTACTGTTTCATCCTCCCGCCCCATATCCTCAATTACGATTCGGGCTACACGGCCGGGCAGTTCCCGAAGTTCGCCAATGACGTCTTTTGGCTCGAGGGCATGGAGCCTCGGAAGTTCCTTCTTCCGACCGCCGAAACGGCCCTCGTCAATCTCCATCGCGACGAGATCCTTTCCCTCGACGAACTCCCGAAGAAGTACTTCGCCTACACCCCCTGCTACCGCAAGGAAGCCGGATCCTATCGGACCGAAGAGCGCGGGATGATCAGAGGTTACCAATTCAATAAGGTCGAGATGGTCCAATACACGAGCGAAGATTCGAGCGACGCCGCCTTCGAGGAGATGGTCAACAAGGCCAAACGCCTCGTCGAGGGCCTCGGGCTCTGCTACCAAGTCGACAAGCTCGCCGCCGGGGACTGCTCCCATTCGATGGCCCGGACCTACGACATCGAGGTCTGGATCCCGTCGATGAACATCTACAAGGAAGTCTCCTCCGTCTCCAACGCCCGGGACTATCAAGCCCGCCGCGGGATGATCCGCTACAAGGACAAGGACGGGAAGACCCATTATTGTCACACCTTGAACGGATCGGGCCTCGCGACCAGCCGGATGATCCCCGCTATCGTCGAGCAATTCCAACAGGCCGACGGCTCCGTCTTCGTCCCCCCGGCCCTCCGTCCCTTCATGGGCGGGATCGAAATCCTGAAGCCGATCAAATAAGCCGCGAAAAAAGGAAACCACGCCTCCGGAAACGGGGGCTTTTCCTTATCCCCAGTCCCTTTCGGCTTTGTTATAATGGTCACGCCATCGCAAAGGGCGATCCGCGAACCAGGTCAGGTGGGGAACCAAGCAGCCTTAAGCCTATTGCCCTTGTGCGGTGGTTTATCATTAACCCATGGATATCAACGATGAGAAATGGATGAAGGCGGCCCTCCTTGAGGCCCAGAAAGCTTTTCATGAAGGCGAAGTCCCGGTCGGAGCCGTCGTCGTCAAAGATAACGAACTGATCTCGAAAGGCCATAACCATCGAGAGAAAAACAAGGCCATCTCCGGCCACGCCGAGATTGAGGCCATCGAGGAAGCCGAGAAGAAATTGGGCCGATGGACCCTCGAGGGCTGTACCCTTTACGTCACCCTCGAACCCTGTTTGATGTGCGCGGGGGCCATCATGCAGGCCCGCCTCTTCCGGATCGTCTACGCCTCCCTCGACGAAAAAAAAGGGGCCGTGACCTCCAATTATTTCGTTTTCGATCAGCCGAAGGCCGAATCCCATCCCCTCGTCAGCCGCGGGATCCTCGAGAAAGAGGCCTCCGCGCTTCTCACGTCTTTCTTTGCCAACAAGCGCGTTTGATGTCAAAATCATCCTATATGAAAAAGGGCGTCCTTCCCTTCGTGCTGTTCGGGGCCTCGAGCCTCCTTCTTTCGGGCTGCGGGCAAAACGAGAGCCTCAATTCGCTTGGAAGCCAGTCCTACACCCAATATTGCCAAGTCGATTCCTCCTTCGATTTCTCCGGGGGGTCGGATTTGGCGGCTTTCCTCAACCGGTTCTCCGACGGGGATGAGATCACGGTCGCCTACGCCAAGACGGCCGATGCGGCCATCGTCGCCTCGAAACAATATTTCGCCCTCCGGGCCGACGGGGCCTATGTTCCCGTCGCCGAGCCCGTCGCCGGGAGCCTTGCCGATTATTACGAAAAAGGCAGCGACGACGCGATCGAAGCCGTCTTTGAGGCGGGCTCGAGCCGCGATATCTATCCGAATGCCCTCACCTATCATTACCTCGACGCGGCCGATTATCTGACCCAAGGTTCCTTGGATTGGTACAAGGACGTCAATACCTACGATCACACCGACGAAAGAACGAAGACGTATACCCGTTATTCCTCCCCCGATTCCTTGATGCTCGAAGCCGCCGTATCGTATTCGAGCGACGGTTACTTCGACTTCAACAAAGATGGGGGCCCCGAGGTCGCCCGCCTTTCGAAGTCGGGGGAATTCCAACTCACCCGGACCGGTTCGTGCGCCCTTGAGGATCAGATCGTCTCCGCTTACCGTTTCTCCGCGGCCTCAAAGTCGATCGCCGGCGTTTCGGCGACCGCCGACCCCGCGGCCTACGATTATAAATTCGTCTCCAGTTACAGCCACGCCTTGTACGCGGACAACCTGACCCTGGCTCATTCCCTGACCTACCTTTCGACCCTTGAATCCTACCTCAAAGGGACTTCGGATTTCGTCGACGCGACCGCCTTGCCGTCTTTCCTCGACCAAGTCGGGGGCCAATACTCCTATTCGGCTTCCTGTTTTCAGGAAGATGGGGTCAAAGGTTTCCGCGTTGCCTTCAAAGAGCAGCGGATATCCCTCGACGACAAAAACACTTCAAGCGATTCGACGGACGACGAGACGATCAAGGACAGCCTCGCGGTCACCTATGTCGCCAAAGGCGAATCCGTTTCCTCTTTCTTTGTCGAAGGCTCCACCACTTCGCGCGTCGGTGGAAGCGCGGAACGCCTCCTCGCCTCCCATGAAGAATCCTATGAATTCGCTTTCGACCCCGCGGCTCTCTCTTTCACCGGATCCCTCATTGATTCCGCGGCCTATGAAGCAAAGTCGGGCGAAGACCTCACTTTCTGAAATCGTTTCCCCTTGGGTTTTGCCGATGCTGCCTAACCTTTGTGTCGTTGTATAAAATATTACGTTTTTTAATGATAGAAAGTCGACTTTAATATGATATATTAAAGTGCTGGAAATCCCATGGCAAAACTTCGAACATTTTTTTCTAAAAAGCTCTTTTTCAAAAAGGCCTCTTCATCGACGGAAAACCCCGAAGAAGAAAAATCCATCATCCTTGAACTACGGCATATCCGGAAAGACTATATGGTCGGGCGGAAGCCCTTCACGGCCATCAAGGATCTGAGCCTTTGCTTCCCCAAAACGGGGTTCGTGGCGATTTTGGGCCCGTCCGGATGCGGGAAGACCACCCTCCTCAATCTCATCGGGGGGCTCGACCACTACACCTCGGGCGACCTCCTCATCAATGGGCGTTCGACCGAAGGCTTCACCGACCGGGATTGGGATTCCTACCGGAACAAGCGGATCGGCTTCGTTTTCCAAACCTATAATCTCATCCCCCATTACTCCGTCCTCCAAAACGTCGAGATCTCCTTGACCCTCAACGGGGCCGATCGGAAGACCCGTTACGAAAAAGCCAAAGTCGTCCTCGAGAAGGTCGGCCTCGGCGATATCCTCACCAAGAAGCCCAATCAGCTTTCGGGCGGGCAGATGCAGCGCGTCGCCATCGCCCGCGCCCTCGTCAACAACCCGGAGATCATCCTCGCCGACGAACCGACCGGGGCCCTCGATTCCGAAACCTCGGTCCAGGTCCTCGACCTCATCAAGGAAGTCGGGAAGAACCATTGCGTCATCATGGTCACCCACAACCGCGAATTGGCCGAGCGGTACGCCGATCGGATCATCGAGATGAAAGACGGCGAAATCGCCGGCGACACCGCCCCCCTCCTCTCCGACAACGTTCAACCTAACGGCGAAGAGGTCGGCAAGAAAACCTCGATGTCGTTCTGGACCGCCATCCGCTCCTCCGGCCAAAGCATTTGGACCAAGAAGGGCCGGACCGTCCTCACCGCGGTCGCGAGTTCCTTCGGCATCATCGGGGTCGCCCTCGTCTTGGCCACCCGAAATGGCTTCTCGATCTACGTCGGGAACGTCGAAGGCTCGATCGCCAGTTCGGTTCCGGTCTCCGTCACCCCGACCGTCTACGATTACTCCCGCGACTACGTCACCCCGACCGATGATTTCCCGGACGAGACCGACATCCACGTCGACGACACCTCCTCCAGCACCTACATCACCCATCGGAACAATTACAGCAACGATGGCGGCGCCTACATCGATTACATCAACAAGCTCGTGACCGACTCCGACAAGAAGGGCCTCGTTTCCGGCATCACCTACAACCACAGCGGGCTCGATTTCCATATGCTGACCGAGGACGGCGATTCGGGCTCGATCATGCAAGTCAACCAATACAGCTCGGCCGGATCGACCTCGAGCCTCATCAGCTCCGCGACCTCCCTCCCCGCGACCGTCGCCCATGAGCTCTACGCCAAAGACAAATACGAGGTCATCTACGGCAAATACCCCGAGAAGATGGACGAGGTCGTCCTCATCGTCGACAAGTACAACCGGATCGAGCTCTCGACCTTGAAGAAGCTCGGCATCATCTCGAACGCCGCCAGCACCCATCCCGACACCATTAAGTTCTCTTCGATCGTCGATTACCCCGAGGACGGGGGGATCGACACCGAATACAAACAGTACAAGTGCTACCGCAACAGCGATTATTTCCAAGTCGCCGCGAAAAGCCCCTCCGCCCAAACCGTCGATTCGTGGACCATCGATTCCTTCGATGAATCGACGAATTCCTTTTCGGGCACCCCGACGACCAAAATCCTCCATTACTACACACAGCCGACCTTGGACGAAGCCTTCGCTGACGATGCGGTCTACAACCCGATCGACCTCAAGATCGTCGGGGTCCTCCGCCCGACCAAAGACAGCTTCATCTCCTTGATGCCGGCCTCTTTGGGGTATCTCACCGAACTGAAGGACGCCCTCGCCGCCGACACCGCCTCCGGAGGCGCCGGCGAAAGCCTCGCCACCATGCAATCCGAGAACTGGTACATCCCCCGGACGGGCGACAAGAACGACGGCTTGACGATCCTCAACGCCAATATCCAATCGATCCTGTCGGCCCAATCCTCCGCTTCGATCACCGCAATGTCGCAAAGCACTTTCCTCGGGGCCCTCAACGGGGTTTTCGAGTTCGCCTATGCCTATGCCTACGACTCCACCGAACCCGGGACCACCACCACGATGTCGACCTTCCTCAATATGTGCCATTACGTCGGGGCTTCCTTCTCCGAGGTCGACCCCCCCGAATTTGATGATCTCGATGGGTGGATCACGCTCCTCGAGGATCCCGAATTCTTCAACAGCACGGTCGTCGATTATCTGGCTTACTATTCCTCGTACGCCGTCATCTCCTCGATCCTCATCTTTCCGGCTAGCCTCACGACGAAGGACCGTCTCAAGGCTTACCTCGACGATTACAACGTCGCCGCAGACGGAAGCGCGAAGCCAACCGCCGATCAGATCATCTATTCCGACATCATGGACACCTACACCTCCTCGCTCGGGATCTTGATCAACGTCATCTCGGCCGTCCTCGTCGTCTTCGCCTCGATCTCTTTGGCCGTTTCCAGCGTCATGACCGCCATCATCACCTACGTCTCGGTCATCGAAAGGACGAAGGAGATCGGGATTCTCCGAGCCTGCGGGGCCCGAAAAGTCGATATCCGGCGCCTTTTTGAGGCCGAATGCATGATCACCGGCTTCGTGGCTGGGGCGATCGGGATTGGGGTCTCGGCCTTGGTCTGCATCCCGATTAACCTCACCCTCAACAACATCTATTCGACTTATCAGCTCGGCTCCATCGCCAATCTCAATCCGTGGCACGCCCTCATCCTTTTGGTCTTGGCGGTTTTCCTCGCCTTCATCAGTGGTTTCATCCCCGCCCGGATGGCCGCCGGAAAAGACCCGGTCGAATGCCTTAGGAGCGAATGATGGATCTGCCCTTGGTTCACAAAAAGCTCGAGGAGCAGATCGCCGAGGCCCCATCCTATGAGGTCTCCTTTCGGGATGGTCTTTCGCCTGAGCAGGTCAGCGCCCGCGAAAAGGCCGGCCTCGTCAACAAAACCAAGAAGCACGTGACCAAATCCTACGCCAAGATCATCTTCGACAACGTCTTCAATTTCTTCAACGTCCTTCTCATCATCATCTTCGTCTTGATGCTCTTCGGGCGGCTCGTCATTTCGTCGTATTTCTTCATGCTGATCCTCTTCGCCAACAGCATGCTCGGCCTCATCCAGGACATCCACGCCCGCCACCTCGTCGACAAACTCCGCCTCGTGACGGAGCCGAAAGCCAAGATCGTCCGCCGCGGGAGCAAACTCGTTTTGCCGGTCGACCAGATCGTCCTCGGCGACATCGTCGCCCTCGACGCCGGCGATCAGATTTCGGCCGATTCCATCCTCGTCGAAGGGTCGATCAGCTGCGATGAAAGCCTCCTCACCGGGGAAGCGATCCCGGTCCCGAAGATCATCGGAAGTACCATCTTCTCCGGAACTTACGTCACCAAGGGTCACTGCCACGTCAAGGTCGTCAAGGTCGGCGCGGCCAACTACGCCGAGACGCTCCAAAAGCAAGCCTCGAGCTTCCGCCGCCCCCGCAGCGAGATCAAAACCGGGATCACCAGCATCTTCTGGATCGCCGGGGTCATCGCCATTATCCTCGGGCTCGCCATGACCATCACCTGGGTCAGCCGCGGCGATTTGACGAACCGCGAATACTACAATGATTTCATCCTCTCGCTGTCCGGATCGATGGTCGCCATGATCCCGGCCGGGATGTATCTATTGACTTCGCTGACCCTCGCGGTCGGGGTCATTCTCTTAGCCCGCAAAAGAATGCTCGTCCAAGAGCTTTACTGCATCGAGATGCTGGCCCGGGTCGATGTCCTTTGTCTTGACAAGACCGGGACCCTCACCGATGGGTCGATGATGGTCGAGAACATCTATCCGACCTCAGGCCTCAGCGATGAGGAGATCGAAGAGGGGATTCGGGCCGTCGTCTATTCGGTCGGGGACAACAACGCGACCGCTTTGGCCCTCAAGAGACGCTTCCCCCTCCCTTATGGCGAGGTCCCGACCCACGTCATCTCCTTCGATTCGGATTCCAAGTACTCGGCCGCCTCCTTCAAAGACCGCGGGACCTTCATCGTCGGGGCCTACGGTTTCGTCGACGCCCGTGAAAACGAAGAGGCCGCTCTCCGGATCGATTTCTCCAGCAAAGCCGGCTACCGCTGCCTCTGCCTCTATCGGAACAAAAGGGAAATCGACAAAGGCCTCCTCCCCGGGAAGTCCGACCTCGTTGCCGTGATCGCTCTAAGCGACCACATCAAGGAGGACGCGGCGACGAACATCGCCTGGTTCAAGAACAATGGGGTCGCGATCCGGGTCATCTCGGGCGACAACCCCCTCACCGTCTCCCAAATCGCCGCCAAAGTCGGGGTCGATGGGGCCGCCAACTACGTCTCCTGCGAAGGGCGGACCGACGCCGAACTCATCAAGATGGCCGCGACCTACACTGTCTTCGGGCGGGTCACCCCCGAGCAGAAGGAAGTCCTCATCAAAGCCTACAAGCAGCAAGGCCACACCGTCGCCATGACGGGGGATGGGGTCAATGACATTTTGGCCCTCAAGACCGCGGACTGCTCGATCGCCATGGCCTCCGGATCGGAAGCCGCGCGGAACGTCAGCCACCTCGTCTCCCTTGACAACGATTTCTCAAAGCTCCCCTCCGTCGTCGATCAGGGCCGGCGGGTCATCAACAACCTTCAGCGGACCTGTTCCCTCTTCCTCAGCAAAACCCTTTTCGCCATGGTCCTCACCGTCGCCTTCCTCGTCTCCCATTGGATCGGGGGGATGACCTATCCCTTCTCGACTCAGAACATGATGGTCTGGGAGGTCGTCTCGATCGGCTTCTCGGCCTTCTTCTTGGCCTTGCAGCCTTCGGATGAGCGCCTCAAGGGCTCCTTCATCGAGAATATCGTCATCAAGGCGGTCCCGAGCGGTCTCACCGAGATCATGGCCGTCGTTTTGTCAATGGTTGTCGTCATCGCCTGGCCGGGGAGCGTCACGACGCTGGCCTCTTCCTCAGGGGACCTCTCGTGGCTCTTCTCCCAAAGAGATCAGCTCCCGATGACCCAAGTCCTGGTCATCCTCGCCGTCATCTCCTTCACCGCCGTCAGCTTCGTCGTCCTCTTCCGGGTCTGCTGGCCCCTCAACCGTTACCGGTCGATCCTTCTGATCTGCATGGGGGCCTTCGGCCTCGCCTTCTTCATCCTCGATGCGGTGTTCCCCCGCCTCCACCTCCTCAACCTTTCCTGGGGGAACCTCAGTTGGAGTTTCCCTCTTGTCGTCTTCGCCATCGTCGCCATCTGTTCGGGTTTCTATTTCCTCGTCGATTGGGGAATCAAAAAAATAGCGCATAAAGCCTCGGGAGGGCGCGTGATATGAGAATCAATCCGGAAGTGAAGGAAACTTTGGGCCAAGGCGGGCCGGTCGTGGCTCTCGAGAGCACGATCATCAGCCATGGCATGCCCTACCCCCGCAACGTCGAAACCGCCCTCCTCGTCGAGAAGGCCGTCCGCGCGTCCGGGGCGGTGCCCGCCACCATCGGGATCATCGACGGCGAGATCGTCATCGGGATGACGAACGAAGAGATCGAAGCCTTCGGGAAGAGAGGAGGCATCGCCAAAGTCTCCAAGCGCGACCTTCCCATCGTCGTGGCCTTGAAGCGTTGGGGCGCCACCACCGTGAGCGCCACGATGCTCTGCGCCCACATGGCCGGCATCGAGGTCTTCGTGACCGGCGGGATCGGCGGGGTCCATCGGGGGGCCGAAACGACCTGGGACGTCTCCCGCGACCTCCAAGAGCTCGGCGCGACCCCCGTCACCGTCGTCTGCTCGGGGGCCAAAGCCATCCTCGACATTCACAAGACCCTCGAATACCTCGAGACCGAAGGGGTGACCGTCCTCTCGAACAAGGCCCCGACCTTCGCCAATTTCTACAGCCTCTCCTCGTCCGATCCGGTCGATTACGCCTTTCAGAGCGAAGCCGAAGCCGCCTCCATCATCAAGGCCAAGCGCGATTTGGGGCTGACCGGCGGGATCCTCGTTTCGAACCCGATCCCCGAAGAAGATGCCCTCCCCCACGATTATATTGATAGAATTGTCGATGAAGCCGTCAAAGAAGCCGCCGATAAGGGCATCAAAGGGAAAGACGTCACCCCGTTCCTCCTCAAGAAGATCGTGGAGCTGACGGGCGGCAAATCCCTCGACGCCAATATTCGCCTCGTCGCGAACAACGCCCGGGTTGGGGCCCGGATCGCGGTCGAGTATTCTCGTCTATGCCGTTTAGAAAGGGGAAAGCGATGACCACCGAAGCTAAATTCAAATACGCCCTCAAAGAGATGATGCTCACCCTCCCCCTCGAGCAGATCAACGTCACTTCGCTTTGCGCCAAATGCGGCTGCCACCGCCAGACGTTTTATTACCATTATCAGGACATCTACGATCTGATCGCCGCCATCTTCCTCAACGAGGACCTCAATGCCCTCGATCGGGCCAAGACGGTCAAGGACGCCCTCTACGCCTTCCTTTCGTACTTCAAGGAGAACTTCGTTTTCTTCCGCTCGACCTACATCTCGGCCGCCCATGACCTCCCCGACGATTTCATCTACGGGAAGCTGATGAGCAAACTCCTCACCATCCTCTCCTCGGAGAAGAAGCTCAACGGGCTGAAGATTGAGGGATGCCGGACCGCGAGCCGCCGCTATGCCCGGATCGTCTCCGACGAATTCGGTTACTGCTTCAAAGACATCAAGATTACCCCCGAGAAGTTCCAAAAGGAAATGAGTCGCTTCATCGAGTCCTCGATCGCCGTCCTCCTGCCGACCATCGTCGGGATGTCGAAGGAGGAAGCCAAATGATCGATTTCAATTTCGTGAGCCCGACCCGAATCGTCTTTGGGAAGCGATCCGAGGACAAAACCGCCCTCCTGCTGAAGGAATACGGGTTTTCGAACGTCATGCTGGTCTATGGCTCCTCTTCGATCAGGAGAAGCGGCCTCTACGACCGGATCGTGAAGCTCCTCGATGAGGCTGAGATCGCCCACGTCGAGATTTCGGGCATCCGGGCCAACCCCGGCAAATCCATCGTCGTCGAAGGGGTCCGTCTGGCGAGGGAAAAACAGGTTCAATGCCTTCTCGCCATCGGGGGCGGCTCCGTCATCGACACGGCCAAATCGATCGGGGTCGGTTTCTATTACGACGGCGACCCCTTTGACTTCAACCTTTACAGATCCGTGCCCAAGAAGTGCCTTCCCCTCGGGGCCATCGTGACGATCGCGAGCTCTGGGAGTGAACTCTCCAATTCCTGCGTCATCACCGATGAGGCGACCAAGCAGAAGCAAGGTTTCAACTCCGACGTGATCCGCCCCCTCTTCGCGATCGAGGACCCCGAGCTCACCTACACCGTCCCGGCCTATCAGACGGCCTGCGGGATCAGCGACATCATGATGCATTCTTTGGAACGTTACTTCGCCCAAAGCGATCATCTTCAGCTTTCCGACGAATGGGCCCTCGACCTCATCAAGAACACGATGAGCGCCGGGCTCAAGGCCTTGAAGGACCCCCACGATTACGAGGCCCGGGCCGCCCTCATGCTCAACGGCTCCCTCTCCCACAACGGGATCACCGGGATCGGGAAGAAAGTCCAGTTCGTCATCCACCCCCTCGAGCACGCCTTGAGCGGCTACCGCAGCGACATCACCCACGGGGCCGGGGTGGCCCTCATCTATCCGGCTTGGGCCGAATACGTTTACAAACGGGAACCCCGAAAGTTCGCCCACCTCGCCAAGGCCTTGTTCAAAATTCGAGGTGCGAATGAAGAAGAAGTCGCTATAATGGGTATACATTCGATGCGGAAGTTCTTCGCCTCGATTGGCATGCCGACCTCCTTCGGGGAGATCGGATTAACGAAAGACGATCTGCCTAACTTAGTAAATCTAGCCAGCGGTAACGGAACACATGTGATTGGCTGTTACCCCCAGTCACTAGAAGCTAAGGACATCGAAGCCATCTACGCTTCCCTCGTCCGCTAAGGAGGCTTTTTAATGAAAAAAAGCGATTTCGCCGCCTTCATCGTGTACATCGCGATGTTCGCGTTGGCCCTTCTCGTCGGCCTGTTCGTCATCCGGGGGGCCATCGAGGAGTGGAAAGTTTCCAACTCCATCCTCGTCGTCGTCCTCTCGATCATGGTCGGGGTCGTTTTCAACGCCCTCCTCCTCGAGGCCTTCCATTTCCTGGGGGCCAAGGCCGGCGGTTACCTCATCTCGATGTGGTGCGTCCTCGGCCTGGCTTTCAAAAAGCAGAAGAACGGAAAGTTCAAATTCTCCCTTTCGAGCTTCGACGGCCTCACCGGCGAGACCAAAGTCGTCCCCAAAGACCTCAAGAAGTCGTCCCTTTCGGCCTTCATCGCCTTTCCCCTTCTCGCCTATCTCCTCGAAGTGATCGCCGGGGTCATCCTGATGGCCTGGGCCAATCGGGACTACACGGTCAACTCCTCGACCTCTTTGGGCTGGCTCTACATCGGGTCGGTCATCGTCATGGCGGTCGGAGGGATGATTTATTTCTACAATATCTTCCCGGCCCGCCTCGACGCCATCACGGACGGCTACCGGATGACCATCCTCAACAAGCCGATCAACCGCCAAGCCTACAACCAGCTTCTCCTCGAAGAGGATAAGCGGAGGCTCGGGCTGCCGATCGGGGAAGCCCCCGTCTACGACGACGTCACCGATTTCACCGCCTCCATCAACCGCTCGGCCGTCTACGCCGCCATCGACAAAGAGGATTACCGCGGGGCCATCAAGATCGTTCAGAAGACCCTCGACACCCCCGAACGCCTTTCCCAAACGACCAAAGACGAGGCGATGGCGATGAAGCTTTCCCTCGTCCTCCTCACGACCCGGCGCGAAGATGGCGACACCTATTACCAAGGGATCGACAACAACCAGAGGAAATACATCGCCTCCCTCCCCGACATCGTGGCCTTGCGCTGCTACGTCCTCATCTCCGGGATCCTCGAGAATTCCTTCAACGAGACCAACTACGGGCTCAATAAGGTCGAGAAGCTTTTGAAGAACGTCGAGGAAGCGAACAAGAAAACCGAACTCAGCCTCGTCAATCTGTCGGTGACCCGGATCCGCCTGCTCCACCCCGACTGGCACCTCGATTACGATCTCGATAAGTCCGAGCCGGTCAAATGAGTTAAAGAAGGGGATTGGGGCCTTGCTCCTCCCCTTCTTTTTTCATCTAGTTTGCGTGACTAGCAAAAGCCCGATAGAATAACTTTTCATAAAGAGGTGTTTTATGAACAAAGTGGCAATCTTCTCCGACTCCACGATCGACTTGAACCAAGAAGACTACGCGAGCCTCAACATTCATATCGTCCCCCTTATCGTGAACCTCGAAGGTAAGGACTATTTTGACGGGACGACGATCTCGGCCGACGAGATCTACGCCTCGGTGGCCAAAACCGGGAGCCTCCCGGCCACCGCGGCGGTGGGCCCGGAACGCCTTAAGGAAGCCTACGCCCCCTTCATCAAGGACGGCTACGACATCGTCTTCGTCGGGATCGGGGCCAAGCTTTCGGGGACCGTGCAGGCCTCCTACATCGCGAGCCAGGACTTCCCCGCCGGGCGGATCTACACCGTCGACAGCCAGAATCTTTCGAGCGCCTCCGGACTCCTCGCCATGCGGGCGTGCCGGCTCCGCGACGAAGGGAAATCCGCCAAGCAGATCTATGATGACCTCACGGAAACCTCCTCCCGAGTATCGGCTCAGTTCGGGGTCGAACGCCTCGACTACCTCAACAAGGGGGGCCGCTGCTCCAACCTCGCCGCCATGATGGGCCGCCTCCTCCACATCCACCCGATCATGAAGGTCGTGGATGGGAAGCTCATGGTTTACAAGAAACCCCGCGGCAAAAGCGAGGCCTTCTATGACGAGCTCGTCGCCATCTGCAAAGCGGAGCTCCCGATCGAGGAGGACCACGTCATGGTCACTCACGCCGGGATCGAGCAGGAACACATCGATTACGTCGTTTCGCGCCTAAGTAAGATCGTCGATCCGAAGGCCATCAAAGTGACCCGGGCCGGGGCCGTCATCTCGAGCCACTGCGGATGGGGGACGATCGGGATCCTCTACATCCGAAAGAAATAAAACAACCGATAATAACTCTATTTAAAAACTCGTCTTTTATTGGTCATCGCCTTAACTGTTAATTTCGTTTCTAAATCTCCAATAACCATCCCTTTTGGACCCGTGACGTTTTATGAAGCCCGTTTTTTTAAGCTTAACGAAGGTTTTCCTTACGGTGCTGGTGCTGACACCGATGGCCTTTGCCACTTCTTCAGAGGTTGAGGAAGGGTTGCTTTTCAGATAATCCAAGACGACTTTCTGAGTTCGGTTCAATAACCCCTTCTCCTCATTCAACCTCTCAGTCGCAATTGCCCATTCTGGAACGAAGGAGTAAGGGATAGTGACATTGATGAAATTCTCGGATATTTGAAAAGCGTTTCGCCCATAGGCTTTAACTATTACCGGAACCCCATGACCGGTTTGTTCCGCGTAGTCGAGTTGGGTGAATATTGTTTGGAGGGCTTTGTTGACAGGATGAGAATCGCCTTGAAAGAAGTTCTCCTCACTTAAGCCCAAAGGGAGCCCCCCATAGGAAATGATTTCAATTCGATCGGCGAAAATGTAGATGGCTGGAGGCGTCAAATCGTGCCAATCGTTGTGAAGACAGGCATTAATCCATGCTTCTTTGAAAGCTTGGAAATCGAAAAGTGGAATATCCACCCTTTGCGGTTTTGACATATCAACTTTGGTTTCGTTGATAATCTCAACGTAGTCCATCGCAAGTTGCATAGCTAGAATAAGACATTTTTCTCCGAACTCTTTCCTTTGCGAAATGCCCGTCTTATCTTTTCCGGAGAAACGCACGACCTTTATCGAGACATCGCTTTCGTCCGATACCAACTCCGCCATTTGATTGAACTCTCCGTTTCCGTTCACAAGCTTTTCGTTTCTGATGAATGCCGGTTGGCTCGAAACGTGAAGCCCTTTGGAGGTGAGCAAGGAAACGAGTTGAGTGAAATGGAGATCTTGTCTATTAGATTTATTTTCCAAAATGAAATCAAACCCTGATGCCGCGAACATTTTCTTGAGAGATTCACGGGTGGCTCTTTTGTCTTGATCGGCGGACCGGATGTAATACATACCAAAAGCCGAATATGGATAGTCTGATCCTTCAGCCGAAACCTCGATATATTTCTTTTTTTCCGGAGTTTCTTTTTCCTTAATTGTCGGTATGATTGCGGGTTCGATTGCATTCGATATGACTTCTGAAATTTTCCGTTCCGTATCTTCGCCCGTTTGCTGGCCGACGACTTCACCATCATTTCTTACACCGAAATAAAGTAGGGCTTTCCCACCTTTATTTAGCATCGAAGAAAGAGAAATAACTCCTTCTTTCAGTTCCGACGTTGATTTTTTAAACTCGATCGTCTCGTTCTCTTTCCCTATGTTCATGTCACTCCCCTGTCAAGGCAATTATATCTTAGTATTTGTTCAAAGTGTAATTCAAAGTGTAATTCAAAGTGTAATTCAAAGTGTAATTCAAATGTTGACTCTAATTTATTCCACTTTTTAAGCATAAGTCTTAGTCAGTTAATATAACGGTTCTTGTTTGTTTTTTTGTTTTCTTTATCGTTTGAAAGATAGCCATCGAGAACAAAAAACGGCAAACGCATATCAAACACGATTGCCGTAATTTAAACCACTGCATCTAATAAGAATTATCTTTCACCGAAAATGGTTATGAGGTTATTTCCCGCCGATCGCCATCTTTTTGATGAAGGCGTCCGCGACGGAGATCCCGGAATCCTTGAGCTCGACTTTGTTGTCGAAGCCCTTTAGGTTCTTGAGCATCTCGAGGAGGTTGCCCGACAAGGTGATGAGGTTAAGAGGCTCCGCGAGCTTCCCGTCCTTGATCATGAAGCCTTGGGCTTGGCAGGAGAAGTCGCCGGAATTGGAGTTCATCCCCGTCCCGAGCCCGGCGATGTCGGTGATATAGACCCCTTCGTGGATCGGAGCGATCAGCTCATCGAAACTGGCCTTTCCCGGTTTCACGAAGACGTTGCTGAAACCGATGCCAATCTTGCTGCCCTGCCAATGGCCATTCCCAGTCGATCGGACCCCGTCTTTCTTCGCGGTCTCGAGGTTGTAGAAATAACCTTCGAGGACCCCACGCTTCACGACGAACTTGTTGCTCGTGGCCACCCCTTCGTCGTCGAAATAGGAGAAGAAGATGTTTTTGGCGAGGGGTTTCTCCTCGATCGTGACCTTGCTCGAGGCGATCTTCTGCCCCACCTTCCCGATGAGGAAGGAGGATTGGCGTTGGACCTCGTCGCTCGAGGCCGACTCGAGGAAGAACTCGATGAGGGAGGCGACGATGTCGCTCCCAAGGACGGTCGGGTACTTCCCCGCTTCGCAAGGGGCTCCGCCGAACTTGGCGATGGCCCGGTCGGCGGTCTTTTTGACGAGGGCCTTCGGGTCGAATTTGGCGAAATCGTTGTCGATGAAGAGCTCGAAATCGGTCTTAATCTCCTCGGCCTGCTTGGCGACGGCCGCGGCGACGAAGTAGAAATAGTTCCCCTTCTGCTTCAGTTTGAGGCCGAAGGAATTGTAGAACTCCGATTCGGATTCCCTTTCCTCGTAGGCCACTTCCTCGACTTCGCTGATCCGTTTGTCGTAGGCGAAAAGACCGTCTTCGATCTCATGGAGGACGGCGATCTTCTTCTCGACGGGGATCGAGGCGAGTTCCTTGTTGAAGACGTTCTTCTTGTGGTACTTCTCGCTTCCCTTGAAGAGCTCGGCCGCGCCTTCCTTTTCGGAGAAGGTCGCCGAGATGATGATCTGGTCGACGAGATAGCCGAAGGTGTCTTTGCCGAGTTTCTGGGTCCGGGCGCTTCCGAAGCGGCCCTTATAGATCCCACAGGCGACGATGGACTGCGAATCGGCGATCTTGTAATTGTCGATCTCGTGATGGAACAGTTTGATCGAAAGGGATGAGGACCGGCTGATCTGAACCTGGCTCTGTTCGACTCCCTTTTGCTTGGCTAACTCGAAGAATGCCTCGAATTTCATTCTAATTTACCTCCCCGACCACCGACGGTGATCTCTTTGATGCGGATCGTGGGCTGACCGACGTTGACCGGGATCATGCCCGAGACGGAGCCGCACTGGCCCTGGCCGAGGGCGACGTCGTCCCCGACCCGGTCGATGTTGAGCAGGACTTCCTTGCCCGAGCCGATGAGGGTGCAGCCCTTCACGGGTTCGGCGATCTTCCCGTCCCTGATGATATAGGCTTCGCTGGCCGAGAAGTTGAACTCCCCGGTCGTCGGCTCGACCGATCCCCCGCCGAAATTGGCGACGAAGATCCCGAGCTTGGTGTCCTTGACGATATCCTCGGGTTTGTCTTTTCCCGGGGCGATGTAGGTGTTGCTCATGCGCGAGGTCGGCTCATAGCGGTACGATTGCCGCCGGGATGACCCGTTGGCTTCCATCTTGAGTCTCCGTCCATTGAATTTGTCGACCAGGAAGCCGACGCAGAGGCCGTCTTTGATGAGTTGGTTGTTTTGCGTGATGTGGCCTTCCGAATCGATGTTATTGGAACCCCATTCATTCGGCATGGTCCCATCGTCGAAAGCTGAGACGATCGGGCTCGCGATCGGCTGTCCAATCGAATCGGAGAAAACGCTGAGGTGCTTGGCCGTGGCCGTCGCTTCGAGCGAGTGCCCGCAGGCTTCGTGGAAGACGACCCCGCCCCAACCGTTGGTGATGACGACCGGGAAGCGGCCCGACGGGCACTCCTTGGCCGAAAGCATCATGACGGCCTTCTCGCCCGTCTCTTTGGCGACCTTCTTGTAATCGAGGACGTCGGTGAACCAGTTGAAGCCGGCATAGCGCCCCGGACCGGAGAAGAAACTCTCGATCTGGCCGTTCTCGCCCATGGCGATGGCAATGTCGACCATCCGTCCCCGTTCTTCGGTGTTCTCGAATTGCTTGCCGACGCTTCCTTCGGCGGAGAAAATCTCGATCTGCTTAAAGTCCGAAACGAAGATGTTCTGAACCCGGACCAGGCGCTTGTCGACGCCGGAGGTGATGGCGTAGCATTCCTTCAAATAGGCGATCTTCTTCTCAGCCGGGACGTCTTTGATGTGTTCCTCGACCTTGTTTATCGTTTTGACGTGCTGCTTCTCGATCTTCTCGACCGCGATGATCCTTTTGCCGTCGAAGGCCCCGGCGAGTTTATCCGCCAAAGCGATCAAATTGCCGGCCTTGAGGTTGCTGGTGTAGCCATAGACGCTCCGCAGATCCCGCAGAATCCGAATGCCGGCCCCAAAGGACTGGCTGCCGCCGCAGGTTTCGACTTTGCCGTTTTCCAGCATCACCGAATCGGTGTCGGTTTGCTCCAAATAGATCTCCGCGTAATCCCCGCCGGTGGCGAGGGCGGCATTGAGAACCTTGAGAGCCAATGATTTAGAAATCATTGTGTTCCTCCTTGCTTAAGTGCGGTGGCATATTAACACGATTATGCCTTTTGTTCACTTAAAGTAATCCTAAGTTTAGAATGATGGCAATGGATTACCAAGGAACTATTGCTCGCGTAAACGAGAGTTGGCGACGGACCATTGTTTCGGCCGACAAGAAAACGGTTCGCCACATCGCCGACAAAGACAATCGGGGCGGGCTCTTTTTGGGCTTCTTGACTTCTTCTTATTACAAGAGGGAAAAGCTCATCGCCGCCTCCGAGGTCCTCTACGCTTATGTCTTCAAGGAATTCCGTCAGGATCAGGACGAGTCGGAGATCCATTTTCCGACTTGGCTCATCTTCTCCCCTGCCAAAGAGTTCGAAGCGGACCCCTCCGCGCTTAAAGACATCGCTATGAAGATTCAGGATCTCTGCGCGAGCAAGAACGTCAAAAAAGAACTTCGAAAATTTACCTATACCGTCACCGATCCCTACGCGGATGCCTCTTACCTTGAGATCCCGCCCGAGATCGCCGGCACCAAGCTCGTCTACCTCTCGATCATCTTCCACCGCGGGAACATGCCCCTCTTCCATCTGGGGCTGAACCTCATCCTGGCTAAGCAGGACATCAGCAGCGAAGTCCTGTTCCTCCCCTCCGATTATTGGAGCAAGGAATGGATGGACTACTACCTCAAACCCGAGATATGAAAATCCTCCTTCTCTATTTCACCGGGACTTACAACACGGCCTTCATTTCCCAAATGATCGCCGATCAATTCATCGAGGCGGGGCATGAGGCCGTCCTCTTTTCGATCGAGAGTAAAACCGAGAAGCCGAAACTCGGGGATTTCGACCTCATCGGGCTCGGCTACCCGATTCATGCCTTCAATGAGCCGAAGATCTTTCGGCAATTCGTTCGTCAGCTTCCGTTAACCCCTCAGCAGAAGGTCTTCATCTACAAGGACTCGGGCGAGGTCTACCGCTATAACGATGCCTCGAGCCGTTATACCAAAGGAATCTTGAAGAAAAAGAAAGTTCTCTTGATGGGTGAATACCATTTTGTTATGCCCTACAACATCATCTTTCGGACCCCGGACGCCTTCGTCAAAGAGTCCTTGATCGAGGATGAGAAGGCCGTCGCCGTCATGATCCATAACCTCCGCAAAGGAATTGTCCGAATCAAAAAACCTCGGTTGGTCGACACCGCGCTCAGCCTCCTTTGCCTCGTGGAGCACTCCTGCGGCTACTGGAATTCCTTCTTCATGAAGGTCGACAAAAAGAAATGCCTCAAGTGCTATCAATGCCTCGCGACGTGCCCTCAGGGGAACATCGTCCTCAAAAACGGCCGGATCAGATTCGGGCACCGCTGCCTCACCTGCATGCGATGCGCCTACTTCTGTCCCACCGACGCCATCAAAATGGGCTTTTTGAACAGCTGGAAAGTCAATGGGGCCTACCGTTTCCAGGAGATTAAGAACAACCCTGAAATCCCCGCAAAACTTGATCGGGCAAAGGCCAAGAAGTTCTATCGTTCCTTCACGGAATATTTCGAAAAGATCGACGAAGAGTATGATGCGATCGCTCAGAAAGGGTTATAACTTAATCGGTATGGCGAATCTTCTTTACCAAGGTCATTCTTCGCTTCGGATCACCACCCGTGAGGGGAAGGTCATTTACGTCGACCCCTTTGCCGGGGACGGTTACACCAAGATGGCTGATTTGATTCTCATCACCCATGAGCATTACGACCATAACCGGGTCGATCTCGTCCCTCAGACCGCGCGGACGATCATCATCCGGGCCGCCGACGCCCTCTCGGGAGGGATCTATCGGAATTTCGATTACTTCGGCTGCCACATCGAAGCGGTCCCGGCTTATAACGAGCATCACGACAAAAGGGAATGCGTGGGCTATCTCGTCGACGTCGATGGGGTCCGCCTTTATTTGGCCGGGGACACGAGTTACACCGATTACATGCCGACTTTGTCGACGATGAACATCGATTATGCCTTCCTTCCGATCGACGGGATTTACAACATGGGGCCCGAAGAGGCGACGAGGTGCGCGAACATCATCAAACCCAAGCACCTCATCCCCGTCCATATGAAACCCGGAATGCTGTGGGATTACCATCAATGCATGAAAGTCACCTATGGTGGTTCTCTCCTCGTTAAGCCTGGCGATGAGATCTTTCTCGAACGCGACTAGGGAGTTTTATCGCTTGTAACCCTCAAGGGTTTCGTGTATTGTTATCACCGAACTCTCTGTGCGGCTAGGGCCGTACGGCGAAAGGAGTAAAGGATATGAAGAAAGACATCCACCCGGCGTTCCACAAGTGCACCGTGACCTGCGTCAGTTGCGGGGCTACCTTCGAAACGGGATCGACCGTCAAAGAAATCAAGGTCGATACCTGCTCGAACTGCCACCCGTTCTACACTGGTAAGCAACGTAACGTCGCCAACGACGGACGCATCGATCGCTTCAACAAGAGACTTGCCAAAGCCCAAGACGCGAAGAAAGCCTAAGGAAACTTAGCGTTCTAAATGCTAAAATAAGCCGCGTGTAAAGCGCGGCTTTATTTTATCCGAACTGGAGGCATCATTAGCCATGAGCGAAAAAAAGAAAAAGTTCTACATCACCACCCCGATCTATTATCCGAGCGCCTCCCCTCACCTCGGCCATGCTTATTGCACGACCCTTTGCGACGTCATCGCCCGCGGCAAGAAAATGCGGGGTTACGAAACATATTTTTTGACTGGGACCGATGAGCATGGCGAGAAGATCGAGGACAACGCCAAAGCGGCCGGGGTCACCCCCCAAGTCTTCGTTGACAACATCGTCACAAGATTCACTTCGCTTTGGTCGGCGATGAAGATTTCGAACAACGATTTCATCCGCACCACCGAAGACCGCCACGTCAAGACCGTCCAGAAGATCTTCGCCAAGTTCGTTAAGGACGGCGACGTATATTTAGGGGCCTATGAAGGCTGGTACTGCGTCCATGAGGAATCCTATTGGACCGAGACTCAGGTCGGCCCCGAGCACCTTTGCCCCGAATGCGGGCGCCCGGTCGAAAAAAAGGCCGAGCCTTCCTATTTCTTCAAGTGCTCCAAGTATGTCGATTCCCTCCTCAAATTCTATGACACGCATCCCCTATTCATCACTCCGGAATCCCGGAAGAACGAGATGATCAACACCTTTATCAAACCGGGTTTAGCCGATCTATGCGTTTCTCGAACTTCCTTCGATTGGGGAATCCCCGTTTTGGAGAACAAAGGTCACGTCGTTTACGTTTGGCTCGATGCCTTAACTAACTACATAACCGCATTAGGTTACGATCAGAAAGACGATCATTTATTCAAGGAGTTTTGGGAAGATCCCGATTGCGAGATCGTTCATGTCATCGGGAACGACATCACCCGGTTCCATACCATCTACTGGCCGATGTTCCTCGAGGCTTTGGGCCTCAGGGAACCGAACCGCATCTTCATCCACGGCCTTCTCATGATGAAGGACGGCAAGATGAGCAAATCGCGGGGGAACGCCATCTCGGCCTATCCCCTCATCGAAAGATACGGGGTCGACGCGGTCCGTTATTACCTCGTCCGCGAAGTCACCTGGGGATCCGACGGGATCTTCACCCCCGAGCAATTCGTCGAGCGGGTCAATAGCGATCTCGCCAATAACCTCGGCAATCTTTTGAACCGGACCGTCACCATGATCGATAAGTACTACGGAGGCGTGATCCCCGAATACAAAGGGGACGTCAACCCTCTCGATAAAGAGATCCGCGAAATGGCTGAGAGAACCATCAAGGCCTACGAAGTCCTCAATGACCAATTGAAGGTCACGGAAGCCTACACGGCCGTCATGGATTTGGTTTCGCGCGCGAATAAGTATATTGAAGAAAGCGCCCCATGGGCCTTGGCGAAGGATCCCTCAAAAGCCAAGGAGCTCGCCTCCGTCATTTCGCACCTCGCTAACGTCATCTATGCCGCGGGGATCCTCCTCTCCCCGATCCTCGTCGAGAAAAGCGAGAAGATCTTCGATCAGCTTGGCGTCCCCGCCGCGATTCGGAACTACGATTCCATTGCGAAGTTCGGGATCCTCGGCAAGGTCAAGGTCAACAAGGGCGAACAGCTCTTCCCACGCCTCGACGTCAAGGTCGAAACGGATTACATCGCCGGTCTTATGGCCGCCCCGAAGGAAAAAGCGGCTGCCTGATGAGAAACGGATTCGAGAAAGAAACCTTTAAAGCCGTCTGCACCGACCTTACTTGCGAAGGCAAGGGGGTCGTTCGTTTCGGGCGTGACGTCGTTTTCGTCGATGGGATGTTCCCGGGTGACGAAGGGGATATCGAACTCGTTTACCGCCGCAACGGCCAACTTTTCGGCCGCGTCAAGTCGCTCAGTAAGAGTTCGCCCGACCGCATTGAGCCGCGGTGCAAAATCTGCTCGGCCTGCGGAGGGTGTTCTTTTCAGCAATATTCCTATAAAGCTCAGCTTCTATATAAGAGCAATAAGGTCAAAGACCAGTTCCGGAAAGTCGGGCACATGGACGTCGATGCCCTTCCGACGATTGGGATGGAGAACCCCTACTTCTACCGCAACAAGATCCAGATGCCGTTCGCCCGCGATGACCGGGGGAACATCTACTGCGGATTTTATAAAGAGGGGACCCATGTCATTGTTCCGGTGACCGAGTGTTTTATTGAGAATCAACAGGCCGATCGCATTCTTTCCATCATCAAGAACCTGATGAAGAGCTTCCGGATCGAACCTTATGAAGAAGATGCTCGTTATGGGGTTATTCGCCATGTCCTTATCAGGACTTCCTATTACCAAAAGCAGATCATGGTCGTCCTCGTCACCAACGTCGATCCATTCCCTTCGCGGAACAACTTCGTTCATGAGCTCGTCAAAGAATGCCCCGAGATCACGACCGTCGTTCAGAACATCAACGACCGTTCGACGAATGTCGTCCTCGGGGAGTATGAGCACGTCCTCTATGGTCGCGGCTATATCGAGGACTCCTTATGCGGGGTCTCCTTTCAAATATCCTCCAAGAGCTTTTACCAAACGAACCCTCCTATGACGGAGATTCTCTACAAGAAGGCTATGGAGGCAGCGAAGCTCACGAAGGACGACATCGTCCTCGATGCGTATTCAGGCATCGGGACCATCGGCCTCATCGCCTCGAAGTACGTCAAAGAGGTCATTTCGGTCGAAATCGTTCCGGAAGCGGTCAAAGACGCGATCAGAAACGCGAAGAGGAACGGGATTACCAATTTCAGGGAGTACGCGGAAGATGCGTCCATATTCATCAATCAGATGGCTCGGGATGGCCAACACCTCGACGTCCTCTTCATGGATCCTCCCCGGAAAGGGAGCGATGAGCATTTCTTGGACGCCGTATGCCGACTCAAACCGAGCAGAATCGTCTATATTTCCTGCGACCCCAGCACTTTGGCTAGGGATGTCGCCTATATATCGAAGAGCTACAAAGTCGATAGCGTCCAGCCCGTGGATATGTTCCCTCAGTCGTTCCATGTGGAGACGGTTGTGTCACTAAGCATCAGAAAGTTTGATTAAGATTATTCAAAAATTAATGCGGTATATCTTTTAAATGCTTTTTAGTTCTTTTTTTTGAGATTTAACAACAGGCATCAATAACACGAGTATTATTGGCTAAAATTGTAGTATCGAAAACAATAGTATTACTACATAGAGGTAAAAGATCTCTTGTTGGTTGATACAAAAAAGCAGAAAAAAGCGCAAATGACAAAATGAGTAGTTACTATTAGTAATTTGATACATAATGTAAATATATGGACAACAAGCCAAAACTACTTTTTAGGTATAGACCATCAACGCAATATGCGGTTGAGGCCGTGCTAGAGAAAAAGACTTTTGCAACTTGTCCAATTCAATTGAATGATGCCCTTGATTCTTCAATTGTTTTTGATTCGATTGACCTGACCAACAAACTAATGAAGAGCAAGAAGATGAGAGTAAGATTTAGAGATCGCTTGTTTTTGACATTAGATCGGAAAATGGAAGAGTTTTCATCTTTTGAAGAATATGCCGCTGATTTAAAAAATGCCCAAGAAAGCGCTGAACGAAAACTTGCTGATCCAAAATCTCTTCCCGTTATTCAAAATTATGTTAGTTTTTTAGCCCTTGACATGATAAAAGAATTTCGTAGATCATTTGCCGTAGTTTCGTTTTGCTCTGAAGGTCAAAGCCAAATCATGTGGAGTCACTATTCTTCCGATTCATCTGGTTTTGTATTGGCTTACATTTTTGAAAATCTTACTTGCTCGCTCCAAAAATGGGTTAATGAAAGATACTCTAGATATAGTGACACTCAAAGATCGATTTTTGGATTACATAAAGTAACTTATTGCGAATCTTTTGTTGGTGGGACTGAATATATATACAAATGCATCATGAAAAGAAGAGAAGTTAATTCGACTAGAGAAAGTTTTCTAAAGAGTATTAGTACGCAAGAAGATGCTAATTTCGTTTTGTCATTGTTAACCGAGAAGCGTAAAGAGTGGTCGTATGAAGGGGAGTATAGACTAATCATTCCTTTCGATGACGTTTACTGTGATGAAGAAATGTTCAACGAATTGAACGATTGCACCGGCAATTCAAACCACAATGTTTATTACACGAACATCGGTAACCTTCAACCGGACGCGATTTACTTTGGAGAAAAAACTACTCTCGTGAATATGGTTGCATTAGCTTCGTTTTGTAAAGCTTACGACATTCCCCTATTTAGACAGAACCTTTTATCTCTTCAAAGAACTGGAAACATGAATATTAGCCAGGTTGATCCGGAAGACGTCATTAGAATAAAAATACGGAAAGACATCCATTAGGCTATTTAGCTAATACTTCGCTTAATCATTCGGCCTTGTTTTTTTGCACACTCAATTGTTACGGAAGAGGAAGCGATCATAAACATATATTCCAATGCTGGGACAGTTCGTCACGTCTTTTTGTTTTTTTTCGTTTACAATAGTCATACAACAAACAGAAGAAGGAATAACAATGGCAAAATCTTGCCCAATTTGTGGCAAAGGGACCTATATGTATTACCCCTTATGCAAAGAACATCTCGATATGTCGAAAAAAGGCGAAGTAATCAAATGCCCCAAATGCGGCACTTGGCACCTCGCCAAATATGAATGCCCGGCGTGCAAAAAGAGCGGGAACAAGCCCGAGACCAAGGCCGAAGTAGTCGGCGAGGAAAAACAAACCAATGACGAACTGCCAAGCAAAGAGCAGCAGGAAACAAAACGGCAGACAAAACCAACTCTCAATGGAAAAGGCAAAAACGATGAGGATGACGAAGAAGCGAAAGAGTTTAAGAAAAAGGCCCATAGTATTGGGGGAAGCGGAGACAACGACACCGTCTATTGCCTCATTTGTGGGAAACCCACATTTAAAGGACATCATTTTTGCTACGACTGTTATAAGAAATATTCGGATAAAGATCTTTTTCTTCAAATTTCCGATTGCCGCGAATCGGTCGTCTTGGCAGCTGATTACAAGAGTCCAAAGAAATGCTCTGACGGTCATAAGGTAAAAAGCAAAACCGAACGCGAAATCGACAATTTTTTGTTTAACAACCATATCGAGCACATTTATGAATCAACGGTCACGCTGAATGTTAATGGTGAAATGAAGGATTTTCATCCGGATTTCTGCTTACCAAATCGTTTTCCCAATCAACCATTTGGAAGCAAAAGAAACCTGTATATCGAACACCTTGGCCTTTGGAACGCCGGAACCGCCGAATATAATCGCCAAGCGATTTCAAAGGCTAAACTATATAAAGAAAATGGAATCACGGTCATTTTCACTTATGAAAACGAGATGGACGATATCGATGGAACCTTGAATCGCGACTTAAGCATTATCCAGTGTGGGCAAATACTTAACTCCCCAGAGAAAAAATGATTTTTGATGACCATCTTTGACAGGATTTTCAGAGTAAGGACATTGAACAGATGGATTTCCTTTGTCCTGAAAGAATGCGATTGTTTTGTTACCATACCAGAACCGCCAAAGCGCGTTTTGAAGTCCTATCACCGGTTAACAAGGTATAAGGATTCAGAATTAATACCGCTTTTTGAAAAGGCTGACCAAGAAAGGCTTCTTCATAACCTTAATATTGATTTCCTCGTTAAAAAAGTTGAACAAAGAAACCAGATTAGGGAAGAGTACGTTCATAATCCCGATTCCTTTCCTGACAACAAAATAAGAACACTTAAGTCTGCTCTTTTGTTTGCCGAGAATCATCAACCGATTCCGGACCAATATTCGCTTGGTTTAGAAGATTTGATTAGAATATTTCGATCTTTTTCTGACATTAAGCTTCAGTTTGAACATCTTAAGGAACTAAAAGACCTCTTGCTTCAATACAAAGGCGGTTATATCTCTGAAAAGGATAAGGAAATCAAGTTTGATGTTCTGAAACCAAACAAAAACGATGCCGTTTATTACCCCCTTCTTTCTTCGGAAAGCATTGATGTCACCATTGAGGCCGGCAATCAACAATACATGTCGCAAAAAGCAGAACTTTCTCTTTTTGACGACGTTCTTGGCTCAAAACTCGATCAATGGCAAAGAGAGGCCATAGTGAAAGAAGAGGTCTCGAATTTAGTCGTGGCGGGCGCCGGATCGGGGAAGACGACAACCATTTGCGGAAGAGTCATGTATCTTCTGAGGACTCAAAACGTTGATAAAAATGACATTCTCCTCCTTTCTTATTCAAAAAGTTCGGTCGAGGATTTGCGAAGAAAAATTGATAAAATTGAGAAAGGAATGGCCGTTTCAACCTTTCATTCTTTAGGTCTCGATATTTTGGCGGAGACAAAAAAAGAAAAGCAAAATGTCGAAGAACAATTCGACGAGATTATCGAGACCTTCTTTAGGGAAGAAGCTTTTAAAAACATAAACCTCTCGTCGAAAATACTTCGGTATTACTCTCAATATCTTGTCAACGATCAAAAACGCCATTTCCATGACGAAGGAGAAGCGTTTCAAGCCATGAAAAATGAAAACTACACCACATTAAAGGAAGAATTTGAACACACGACCCTGAAGAAGGAACGGGTCAAAAGCTTTCAAGAACTAGGAATTGCCAACTACTATTTTATGCATGGAATCAAATATGAATACGAAGCCCCCTACGAGAAGAAAACTTCAACTCGCATCAAACGACAATATAACCCCGACTTCTATTTGCCCGATTATCATCTCTACCACGAACATTTCGGAATAAATCGAGAAGGAGAGGTTCATTGGCTTGATCCCGAAGGAGAAAGAAAATATCTCCAAACGATGGATTGGAAAAGGAGACAAATCAAATCAGACGGATGCGATTGCATTGAGACATACTCATATGAGTTTTCGGAAGGCACCGTATACGAGAAATTAGAAAATGAATTGCTCAAACGAGGCGTTGCGTTTAAACCTTTATCCCCCGAAGACATCGATAAATGCCTTAAATCAATATACAGGGGGCGTTCTTTTTCTTCTTTCATCTCGTTAATTAAATCCTTTCTTAACCTCTATAAAGCCCAGTTTCGAAACAGCAGTCACTTTGAAACGATGCGCAGACGGAGTTTTGCAAGCGAGTACGATAAATGCAGATCCTTATTGTTCTTGGATATTTGCCAAGCCGCTTACGATTATTACTACGCTAGACTCAAACGAGAAAATAAAATTGACTTTGATGACATGATTTTGGGGGCCGTCGATCATTTAGACCAAACCTCTTTATTTAAGTATAAATATATTATCGTTGATGAATTTCAGGACATTTCTTTAAGTAGATATCGTTTTTTGGAAAAGCTTATTGAACATGGCGGTTCGCGTTTATTCGCTGTTGGCGATGATTGGCAAGCCATCTATCGCTTTGCAGGTTGCGACCTGAACATTTTTCTTCGTTTTGATGAGATGTTTCACTATTCATCGTTTAGTTTTATTTCCAACACTCATAGAACTTCGGCTGAGCTTCAGACGATTATCGAACCGTTCATTACGGCAAATCCTGAGCAGATAAAAAAGAGTATTCATTCCGATAAGCATGTCAGCGACCCTGTTGTCATTATTCGTTTTGAAGAAGACAAATTCAAAGCGTTCGAAAAGGCTTTGCAGATGATAACAGATCAAGATCCGAACGGAAAAGTTTACGTTTTGGGGAGGAACAATAGAGATTTTGAAAGCGTTCTTTCCCCTGGCGTTTCCATTGACTACAAGACCGGACGCATTCGCTGCCGTGGTTTCGAAAAGTTGGAAATAAATTACAAGACCGTCCATTCTTCGAAGGGCCTGGAAAATGATTACGTCATTCTCGTAAGCGCCGACGATGACAAATACGGCTTTCCAAACAAAATGGAAGATGACCCAATTCTTTCCATGGTTCTTTCTGGCAAAAGCGATTTTGAGTTTTCGGAAGAAAGAAGGCTTTTCTATGTTGCCCTCACGAGAGCTCTCAAAAGAACCTATATTTTGACCAAAAGAAGCGCGGAATCATCCTTCGTCAGAGAAATTGAGTCAAAATGCGAGCTCATCGACGATGGCGATCCGACCCCTTTGCAGGAAGCACATATTAAGTGCCCGTATTGCGGTTCCGGCCATTTAGTTCTCCGAGAAACGAAAAGCGGAGACCATTTTTACGGTTGCTCAAATTACCCTATGTGCTCATATAGAATATTCGATCTTGAGGCTGTAAAGAAAAAACATCATTGTCCGGTTTGCGGTGACTTTTTGGTTGAAAGAAAAGGGGCAAACTCTTCGTTTTATGGATGCAACAGCTATCCAAGTTGCGAATATACAGAACAGAACCGAAGACGCTGATCGCAAGACCAAAATCCGGGAAATAGAAAATGGAAAACGAACCAAAAAGAAACCATTACATACCCCAATTCATACTACGGAAATTTTGCGATTCGAAGGGTCAACTTTTGTATTTGAATTCGAAAGAAGGAACGATCCAAAAAAGGAACCCGAAAAGCGTCTTCGTTGTTTCGGACCTATATCGTGACGAATTTTGCAATCCGTCCCAACCAACGCGAATTGAATCCGATTTAGCACTATTCGAAGAAGAAATTTCGAGGATTATCGCGGGGGGAGGCTTTTATCAGAAAGAAGAGATTTCGCTGACGACTGAGGAATATGAAAAATTGTCGATTTTCTTCTCTTTAATGGACTTTAGGGCAAAGAAAACAAGAGACATTTTTATTAATACTCTTTCCGAATCATCAAGAAGGTTATATTCCATAAACCAAGAACGCGAGAACCTCGAGGAGTTTTGGAAAATAAATCTTGGTGAACTGGCAAAATGCCGCACAATCTCTCAGATATCAAGCAACCAGAAAATAAATGAGCTTTTTCGCGTCAATTTTGTCTTTGAGACTGTAGATTTCTTTATGTCGGTAATCGAAAGAAGGGGTCCGGAGGATTTTCTCCTGGGTGACATTTACCCAACATTTTTGTTCGGTCTTCTCGATCAAGGATTGAGACTTCCTGTGTATCGTTTTTTCCCGATATCTCCTTCTCGAATGATCGTTTTTACATCTGCAAAAATACATTCAATTCGAAAAGAGGTTCGTTTCTTGAGTGACAATATTTCAAGAGCGCCGATCGTAAACAGCGGACGAATGGTTTTTCATGTTCGCAAGTTATACTGCAATGATGTCGTGGCAATAAACGCCATGGCCCTTAACGAGGTCATAGATGGCTGCGTCGCCAAAGAATCAGAAAGAATAAAGCGTTCTTTGCTTAAATCAAAATTTGAAAAATGGATTTCTTTTCTTAAGTAACCTTTGCTTGGAAAAAGGCTCTTTTCATTACGTTTTAACGAGCTCAAAAGATTACAATTTGGCATAGTCCTGTTTAATAAATCTCTTGTAAATGCCTATCTTTTGTATGATAAGATAGATAAAACAAAAGAAAAAACATGTTCAACATTTTGTTGAGCGATTCTCATAATGGTTGTTAGGTTCATTGAACCTAAAAGAAATAAACTTGAACTCAAAGAGGAAAGGTTTATTAAATGGAAATAGGGACCAACATCAAAAGTTTTAGGACGGAGAAAGGCCTGACTCAAAAGGGTTTGGCCGACTTGTTGTTCGTTACCGCCCAAGCGGTTTCGAGGTGGGAAAACAACGAAGTCGAACCTGGCCTTGATATGCTCCAGAAGATGTCCGAGATCTTTGGCTGCGCCATCGACGACATTCTTTACGGTCGTTCGCGTGCCGAAAAAATGGTACCCGAATCATCGGACAGCGCAGTTAGCCACCCTATCGCGAAAGTCTTTCGGCCAATTGAATCCGACGATGGCGAGGAAATGTCTGAAAAACCTGACGAAGATCTTAACGTGAAAGAGGCTGTGAGCCCTATAAGAAAATACGCGGCTCGTTCATATGGTTGGGGACTCGCCGCTGGTTCCCTTGTTCTAATTATTGCAATTTGGGTGGCTTTCGGCGTGACGTTCAAGGATCCGGGCACCAAATGGCTCATATTTGGATTAAGCCCCGTAATCTCGTACGCGATCTTCTCTTTAATTTACTGTCTTTTCGATACGACATACGTGTTTAATGTTTTTGCCGCCATCTTCCATATCGGTTTTGTAAAATTTCCAGGGATTATTTTCACTTTCGACCTTGATGGTTTCGTTTTTCTCATTGCATTGAAAATCCTGTTTTGGCTTCTGGGCTTTTTGTTTGCTTTCGCCGCCTTTAGTTTGGCAATCGGAGTGTGTGCCCTTTTGTCGATGTTCACTTTTCCTTTTGTGGCCAATTCCGATGGACGCGGACCATAAGAAATAACTTGTGCGTAGTTACAATGAAAGGAAAGAACATGGAAAACATAAAAAAATCATTGACGATAATCGCTGCTTTGGGGCTATCTTTCGTTCTCGTTTCATGCGGAGAAGCAACCCAAACTGCCTTTAGTTCGAATTCGAACGGCACAAGCCGATCGGCGGCCGAAGTGTTTCAGGAAGCTCGAACCAAGGCTACGACCTCCGGACAGTTTCAGTATGATTTTTCTTTATCGGCCAAATTGAAATACGCGGGAGCCTTGGAATGGTCACCCGCCACCATTTCGGGAACGACATCGTTTAACGCCGGAGCAGGGGAAACGACATATGTTCAAAAAAGGGTCATGAGCGGAGCCCTTTTGGTCGATAGCACAACTTATACATACAATAAAGGCACGACATACATCAAAGTCGACGAAAACGATGGCGATTTTTCCTTAACCGACGCCGAGACCATAACCTCGACCTATAATTTCGAAAGCAAGACGTTTGGAAAGCTATTGAACTATCTCGATGCAGACAAATTGAACGCGGTTAAATATCAAGACGGAGTCTATCTTCTCGACATTAAACCATCTAGTTCGAGAGAAGCCATAGGTGATCTGATTGGTTTTATCGACTGCAACAAAATCATTGACGCCGTTTCATCGATAACCGAAAACAAATGGGGAATCGGTCTCAAGATGACGACTTCGGCGGTGATCGAAAACGAATCGATTAAAGAATTCGATTTCTCTTTCGAAATCACTTACGACGATTTCTCCGTCGAACTTATATATACGCAGGAATACATTCATATCGGCAGTGGAGTTATCTTATCGGTTCCTTCTTTCGAAAACGCCATCACCGGGGAACAGGAACTCGCCTCTTTGATTAACCTTGGGAAATCTGCGTTGACCTCGTCGAAGAACGCCGAAGTAAGTTACTATGATTACAGTTTAAAGACCCTGGTCGATCATGGAATTTCGAAGGGCAATCCTCTCGGCTTGGCCGTTAATTCGACTTCGGCCGGGAAGACAATTCGAAAGATTAAGGATGGTGTCGTCTATTTCGATAATCGCCTCGAGCTCGACAGCGATTACAAGAACAGCGACCAATACCCAAACGATGTCGAAGATTATGAACGTTATCGTGCCAAAATCAGCGACGGGACCGTTTATGACTGCCAGGATAAGGTCTGGCCGGCTTCTAACGTCTATACAAAGCTCGACAACTACACGAATGGTGAAGTCGACGATTATTATATGCTATTGCCTGATAAGTTCTTTTCGCCCGATTTCATCAAAATCGGCCGCAAAACGACCGCGAACGATGGCACCACTACCATCCAATACGGATTGACCGGAGCCGCGGTCAAAGAGTTGCTTATCGCATATAATGACTCAATCCGCCTTGATGCCGATCTACTCAAGGATATTGATGTTTATGACATCGATTCTGGCTTCAATGGCAAGCGCCTTTCTTTTGAAGTGGTGATAACACCCGAAGGGAAGATTGAGACAATGAACCTCGTGTCCAAAGGCTTCTATGTGATGACGGGGACAAATCAAGTCAAATTCGGTTTTGATTTATCAATTGATTTTGATTGGACGAAGACAGCATATTCGATTCCGATGAAAACTGACGACATTGTTTTGAATTAATACCCTTTAGCCTCATTTCTTGCGTTAATAGTCTTACTGTTCAAATTTTGTAACAACAAGCCGGTCTGCCGGGCACCATGTCTCAATTTTCGTGCGTTTTGGGTTAACCCATTTTTCTGCCGAATGGATTGGTTTTTCAACACCCAATCGTCCGCTTACGACCCGGCATTCGAAGCAATCCATATCAAGAACAAAATCGGAATATTCATATTTCACGTTAGCAAAAAAGCCATCGACTTTTATTACCGTGTCGAGTTCTTCTTTGATCTCCCGTACGATCGCTTCTTCTGGTGTTTCCCCTTGCTCGATTTTTCCGCCCGGAAATTCCCATTTGCCTTTTAGAAAGCCGTACGCTCTTTGCGCGCAGAAAACTTTGTCGCCATTTCGTATTACGGCCGCGGCTACTCTAATCGTCTTCTTTTCCTGTTTCTTCGATTCCGAAGTCATATTTGTATTCTTTCGGGACTGGGTTTTTCAAAACGATGTCAAATAGTACCGCTTTAGCCGGATTGTCAGAAGCCCTAGGATTAGTCAGTTCTCCCATTCCTAAATAGATGAAGGGCGTTTCGATCCCATCTTCCTTTTTCGTTTTTCTTACAAAGATTTCTGCGAAACGCGTTTTTATAAGTCGCTGGCCTTTTTTATTGTCGAGAGTGGTTGATGTTTGACTCTCCCATTGAAGGACTTTGTTGGTGAGGAACCTGTCCTTGTACTTCAGACGCTCCTCGGGCTGCCCATCCTTATTCAAGTTGACGTAGAGGCAAAGCCTATCCTTGATGTAATGAACTCCGGACATATAGAAGAGATTGTCGTTATTGAGAGCCATAAAACTTTTTGGCCCCGTGTAAGGCCCGTATAATTTGAGAAGATCCTTCACGCCATAGAATTCGCTCTTATAACGCTCCAAGCCATAACTCAGCAAATCAATTAACCAATCCTTTAAATGATTCTCAACTTTGAAGGACAGCGAATACATATCCCCCTCTTTTTTGATAATGGCCACATGACTCGTAGACCAGGTGCAGACAATTTTGTTCTCAAGCATTTTTATCGCGTGGGCAAAGCTTGCTTCTTGGTAATTTTCGTTTCCACGGCAGTAGTCTTTGAGTTCTTCGATCGTCTTATTTCCATCAAGGAGATCCAGGACGATCATGTATTCTTCGCTTCGGAGCAAAGGAAGAAACCACGAGAGGGTTCTAATGACCGCCGCTTCGTTTTCGTTAAAGTACGGAACGTCCTCATTGGCTCTGACCAAAAAGTCATAATAAGATTCGAATTTTTTCGTGTAACGAAGCAAGTCGGCCGAGACCTCTGAATTCAGGAAATCCACATGCAACGGATATTCCCCGGGTTTAAGCTTCAGATAGGTTTTAAAATTCTTATAGTCTTGCAAGAGCAAATCAAAGCGGTTGAAATTAGTTCTTTCGATCGATTGCAGAATCTCTTCTCGAGATTGAGGATCAATTTCGATCTTGACCCCGGGAATGCCTATTTCCGAAAAGTTCGTTCTGACATGATCAAGTAAAGTTCTTTTATCGACCATCCCGGACTTTGATAAAGATCCTAATGCCAAGGCGATTTGGACGGAACGGGTATATGAATTGCCGATGAAATCCAAAACCGTTAGATATGGCTTTCCTTCGTATTTCCTTAGCCCACGCCCAAGTTGCTGAATAAAGATAGTGCTAGACTCAGTTGGACGAAGGAAAAGGACCATATTCATGGACGGGACATCAATCCCTTCGTTGAGGATGTCCACGCAGAAGACAATGGAGAGCGGGTTCTTTTCGTCTTGAAGATCTTGAAAGACTTTCATTCTTTCGCCCGTGCTGTTTCTTCCAGTTAGGGAGACACAGGTATAACCTAATCTGCCCATGCCTTGTTCCATAAGTCTGGCGTGCTCGATATTGCGGCAAAACGCCACGCATTTTAATTTCCCTGGACCCCGATGTTTCTCAATTTCCGATGCCACGAATTCACAGTTGGCCTCGCTTGAAAGTTCCATGACGATTCGTCTTACGCCTTCCGAGGTTAGGTCATCTTTAAAATCGACCAACGAGTCTTTAATTCCGTAATAATGGAACGGAACGATAAGATCGTTTTCTAAAGCTTCGCGAAGCCTGAGATCATAGGGAACGTTTTTGCCAAATAAGTCATAGATGGATTGTTCATCCATTCGATCGGGCGTCGCGGTTAAGCCAAGATAAAACTGAGGTTTGAAGTGAGACATGATCTTTTGATATGTCGAAGCGGTCGCGTGATGAACCTCATCGATCACAATGTAGTCGAATTCGTCTTTTGCGAATAAATCTAAATGGAGAGCCAACATCTGATTGGAAGCAAAAACGAAATCAGCATCAGTGTTTTTCGATTGCCCCGTATACATCCCATAAGTCCTCGAAGTCTGGAAAACCTTCATGAAGGTCTTCATCGCTTCTTCGAGAATTATGTCTTTATGAACAACAAAAAGGACTTTCTTAGCTTGAAAGTTCAAAGCGTCGAAAGCCGCTAAATATGTTTTCCCTGAACCGGTGGCGGCCACCACCAAAGCCTTATCCGCTCCCATCGAGCGGTATCGGGCGATCTCCTTCAAGGCCTGTCTTTGCATCAAATTTGGTCTGACCGGACGGTTGGTCTCCGGATCAAAGAAATCCATGTCCCATTGCTCAATCGCGTATTCGAGACGGGTCTGATATCTTCGAATTATTTCCTTGTTGAGCGGATTTGTCTTTGACCAGAGTCGTTCAAACTCAGCCAAAGTCGAAATAAGCAAAGAATCCAGTGGATTAGCAATCACGGCAAGATCCCATTCGACGTTTTTCATAATCGCGAAATAGGTAATGTTGCTAGAACCGATTATGACCTCATGGTGGTCTTCGAAACCAAAGAGATATCCTTTTGTGTGAAAACCGCCATCTCCAAAACTTTCGTATTCCAAATGGCATTCGAAATTTGGGTATTTATCTTGAAGGGCCAGAAACATCTCCAGTGAAGGAACATCGGTGAAATTTTGGTAGGTTGAGGTGATAATCCTTCCTTTTGCTCCTCGTTGAAGCGCGGATTCAATCTGTTTGTATAACAAAACGAGTCCGGCCTTTTTTATAAAGGAAACCGAGAAGTCGAACGATGTGCATTCGTTCAAATCAGCAATTATCTTATCGAGAAAAGTAATTTCCGAATAATTAGTCAACAAGCCCTTTTCCATAATTGTAGACAGTATAGCAGCTTTTGTTTCATTTAATCGACACCGCAGCAATTGTTTAATAGCAACAAGATTTGCCAAATTTCAATGTCCACATGTTATACCCGAAAGGCAAATAATGATAATTACGGTTTCGGTGTTAATATTATTGAAATGAATGGTGATGAATTGATCGAATTAATAAGAAAGGCCGACGAAGGTCTAAAAAACTATTCGTGCAATTTTTTGAAAGAGAAAATCGAATTAGAAAGTCAAATCAACAAATCAACAACAATACTTAACGAAAGAACACTTTCTTTTTTTCTTAATTCATTTTTTGAAAAGTATTTTGGGTCTAATTGCATCCTCTGTGCCAATGAATTCAGCATAGATATTGAAAAAGAAGATCCTAGCAATTTGACCGAAGAAGTCGGAGGCAAAGCAAAAAAAGAATCATGGAACCATTGCTATGTAGACGGATATTTCAAAATCAAGGATCTTTTCACAGGAAAAGAAAACGGACATTTGTTTCTAGAATACAAACTCCAGAATAGATTTATTTTTAGTGATTTAGCTACGGATTTTCTTAAATATAAGCTCATTACGAAGAGTAACGAAAAGAATACCGCTTTTGTATACATTATTTTTGGAAAAAACGAGAATTACCCAACAATCATTCGTAACAAAGGTAAATCGGCAAATTTCTATTCGCTTTTGAAGAGAAACATCTCCCCCGATTCTATGGACGACACAAATGTGTTTGTCTACCTTCCAAATGGCGATTCCAAACAAGCCGGCATCAAAATTCAAGATAGCGGAAAACTCGATGCCGGGGTTCTTTATCAACCATTTTTAAAATTTTCGGCGCTTTCCGAACAATACGAAACATTTGAACGTGGAAGTTACCATGAGTATAACGAAAAAGAGAAGATGTTTCTTGACGGTATGCGTGCGTATAATTCCAAAGTAATAAAATCAAGACTTATTCAGGACCACTATTTTTATATACGCGAGCTTTTTAACGAAGCAATTTCCATAGGTGTTTTTAAAGGAACCTCTTGTTATGAAAACGTCTCATCGGGCGACCTAACAAAAATCAAAGAAGAAATTAATGCTGGTGCTCAATACAGAGCTAATTTCGAACAAAATCTTAAAATAAAGCAAAAAATAGAAGCGGCAAAAAAAGGCCTTAATGCACAGTACTTTTCATCGTTCAACCTAATCGTCACGCTAGATTATTTTCGAAGTATTTTCGTTCCATCATTTAAACGTCCACAGTATTGGGCCAAGAAAATCGGTCGAGGAAACAAACAAGAGAGTATCGATTATCAATCAGTTGCAGATGATCAATTTGCTGAGTTAAAAAGAATATATTCTTCGAGGGAAGACAAGATTCTACAGTTGTCTTTCCAAATCATGTATTTCATTGTGAATGTTTATCCTGTTATTTTTAATATAAACGATGAAGACAAGACAATTGAATTAAGTGCAAACGCCCGTCTTCATGATTTGATAGACGAGATGGAGATGATTCTGAATCGCGTTCTTTCGTTATTAAAGAGTCATGAAATAATTAATTTACGTGAAGACGATTTCCAAAAACCATTGAAGACCTTATGCACAGAAGTAATTAACGCAATTGATAAATAAAACAATAGTTCTGTCCTCAACATTCATATTTTAGGCATATATGCCTATTCGTTTTCTTCAATATTCGTCTTCTCGTTTTTATTGCGAAGAAGCCATATATTATTGAGCTATGCGAATCATCACTGTCGACTTAGGCGCCTCCAGCGGGCGTGTCATCGTCGCTAAAGTCGTCGAGGGCAAAATCGTCCTCGAGGAAATGAACCGTTTCTATCACTCCATCATCGATCGCGATGGAACCCTTTCATGGGACATTGAATTCATTTACCGTAACGTCGAAGAAGGGATCGATAAAACAACCAAAGAAGTCTTGTCCGTCCTCAGCAAAGAAAACCATATACCCGTTTTGGCATTCAGTTCTTGAAGTTCAACACCGTCTTCCAGCTTTACGACGATTTTGTTAACCGCGGTAAGGAAGTCGAAAAAGTCAAGATCTTCTTGATGCTCCCAATCACCCCGCGTCTTGCAATCTTATGATCCGTCAATTTTATGAAACCTTAAGCATTATTGAGACTAACATCGACTGAATCATTTCTAATTGCAGTAACAGCTTGTATGGTTTTGGCTTTCCCCTTCTTAGCAATAAACGAATTTGGTATAAGCAACCTCGATTGTATTAAAACTAATGGTTTTGCAAATCTTATAAACGAACAAATACTGCAATGAATCAAAATTGTTATCATGCCAGTCGCATCTATAATCAAAGACGATCATTTCATCCTCGAGGGCGACATAGAAAAGCGACAGGTTAAGGTTGTCTCGCGGATAATATAGAGGCAATATTACCATATCGAATTCGGCAAAAGCGGATCGCCCGCGGTCGCGTCGATGTTCGGATGGTCCTACTTAAAGGCATTATGTTCATCGACGCTTGAGATCTTCACCGGCAAGAGTTCAAATCCGGTGTTGGCCACTTGTCGTGTCCGAGCATCAATTAGGTTTAAACCATTTGAAACGGATTAACGGGTGAAACAAGGGCAATTATTGAAAGAACTCGGTGAAGTCTTGAATGTGCACGATGATAAGACGGCAACGGTTACCAACAACGGTAGAATAACGGCCTTTCGTTCATTTTGTTTACCTAGCATCTTGAGTATTTCCAATTAGATTATAAAACATAACCTCATTGATCCCATTCAGTTTTGTAGAAGAAAGGCTTCGCTAAGCATATTGCTCTTAACAATGATGAGATAAGAGTTTATAACGAATGATGGAAATAACGATTACGAAAGATATAGAGATATAACGAGTATTTTGCTTCCGGAATACGTTGTCGATTTTAATCGAAGAAAGGACTTCTCGTTACCAATCATGATCGAAGCTATCAAGGTCGACAGTCTTACCAAGTCTTACCAAAACGGAGATGTTTTATTTAATGCCTTGTCGGATGTCTCTTTTGCTTTTCCCTCTCGAGGTTTCTTTTTCATTTTAGGTAAATCTGGATCCGGGAAGAGCACCCTGCTCAATATCATCGGGGGGATCGAAAAGCCAACCTCGGGATCGGTCAAACTCGATCGCACGATCAGATTCGCCTATGTCTTTCAGGACGAGAATTTCCTTTTCTCCCTATCTTTGTTGGACAACCTCCGCCTTGTTAATCGAAATGAAGAGGAGATTGCCGAGGCGCTTCAGAAAGTCGGATTGACGGAAAAATCCGGCACTCAAATATCCCTTTTGTCCAAAGGGGAAAGGGCCCGACTCGCCATGGCCAAGTCCTTGCTAAGCGGCGCCAACGCCATTCTCCTCGATGAACCGACCGGGAATCTCGATTCGACCAATTCCGATAACGTCTTCACTCTTCTTAAGGCCATATCAAAGGAGATTCTCGTCATCGCGGTCACCCATGACAAGGAATCGGCCAAAAAATATGGCGATGTGATACTGACTCTGGAAGATGGAAAGCTCACGAACGTCGCCGGAAAGGTTGCCGAAGGAGAGGAAGCGATCGCAAATCCAAAACCAATCGAATCGCGCATACCTCTTAAAATCGCTCTCAACTATGCCCTCAGGAAAGCATTTGCTCGAAAGACCAAAATGATTCTGAGTCTTGTCAATCTTGTCGTTTCGTCGGCTTTGCTCATCGCCGATTTCAGTATTCTCCTTCAGGACAGAACCGACATTTATCGAAAAGCGATGTCCACCGCCCCAAGCGAATACTATTCCGTCGGCCAACCAAGTCTGGGTGATGGCACATATCAACACATAACCGGCATCGATTTTTATGAAAAAATCGTTTCCATGGGAGCCTCGCACACAATTATCACTTGCCCTTTCGATCTGGATACCGGCAATTCGTTCGCCTTCGCCAAAGAGAGCATGTGGCCATCGAAAACTTGGGCGGATCTCCAGGATAATGAAATCGCCATATCCGATTGGGTTGCTAGCCAAAGCGCCTTGCCCATCGGCTCCTCAATAACCTCGAAACATGGTCAGACCTGCATCGTCAAAGCCATCTATCAAACCAACTATGAAGCCCTCATTTCTCAATACGGAGAAGAAGAGGGCACTCGAATCGCAATAGACAATGATGTGTTCGTTTTTGCCAATCCCACCACATATGGTCAGAATCTCATCAAAACTTGGTCATTCAATTGCCCAGACTTTTTCTCACGTAGCGGAGAACTCGTTTACTTAAAAAGCTATTCTTCCTCTTTAACCCTTTCCGAGGGGTCAGTGCCGGTATCTCCAAACGAGGTAACCATTTCAAAAGCCTTCGTTGAAAATGGATGGCCCAATGGCGATTCGTCTTTGGTTCTCGGCCATGAGTTTGCCCTTTCCCATGACAAGAATTCAACGAATCCAATCGAAGACGTTTATCCAAGCCTCAAGATCGTCGGGATTGTCGATGGCGATTACGCCAATGTCGTTCGTTTCGGATCCTCCTTCTATTCGGCCGCGGAAGAGATTCTCTCAAAAGATGGAAGCTATTTCGTTTCCCGGAACGAGACCGTCAACCTTCTCCCTCTTCTGCTGGACAATTACATCAATCTTTCCGCCAACTCTGGAACCTCTTCATCTAGGCTCATGGCTCCGTTTATCATGTACAGCTTTCTAAATGACACGTGGAAGTTCTGGTTTGGTCTGTGTTTGATTTTCTCATTGCTTGCCGTTTCTTTCTTGCTTCTGTACTCTCTCGACAACATCAAGAATTGCGAAAAAGACATTGCCCTATTGAAACTCGCTGGGAAAAGCAATTTCTCCATCGTTTCCCTCTTCTGGGGGATGAACAACATTTTGTCGGTAGTGGCTTTGCCGTTTGCGATCGGATTTGGAATCGGAGGAGCTTACCTTATTGGCGAGTTCTTCAAAAATTCATATTATATTGGTTTAAACATTATCTCAATCTCTTGGCTCGGGATAGGAGCGGCCTTCCTTCTTCTATTGATTGTGCCCTTCCTCGTGTCGTTGCTTATCTTAAAGAAGGTTCAAAAAAAAGAGGCGGCGAGCGTGTTCAAACGCAACCTGGTTTAATGAAGAGTATTCCGTTGTATTCTATGCATTTTCATCTATGAGTCATTTTTAAACGTTTGATGGGAAATCGAACAACGATCACTTTTGTTTACTCTTTCGTGCCATAAGTTTACTAACTCTCAGATTATGCTTGTTTTTGAAGCCGGAACTACTTCAAAAATGGACATCGTGAAACTGACGCCCGCGACCAAAGACTATCTTTGGGGCGGCCATAAACTCAAGGCGATGGGCATATCGGCCCCCAGCGAGAAGATCGCCGAGGCCTGGGAGCTTTCCTTCAACCAAGACGGCCCTTCCCTCATCGCGACCGGCCCCGATCAAGGAAAGCGTCTGATGGACGTGGCCACAGAAAAGGATCTTGGGTCAATCCCCTCCTCCTTCCGTTTCTTCCCGGTCTTGATCAAACTGATCGACGCCGCCGAGAACCTCTCGGTCCAAGTTCACCCTTCGGATGAATACGCCCTCAAGAATGAAGGCCAATACGGCAAGACCGAGATGTGGTACGTCATTGCCTCCGAACCCCACGCCGGGCTCTATATCGGCTTCAAGAAAAAGACCTCGCCAAAGGAAGTCGAGGCCGCCATCGCCGCCGGCTCGATCACGGATCTCTTAAATTTCGTCGAGGTCCATCCCGGCGAGACCTACTTTATCAAAGCCGGGACCGTCCACGCGATCGGCCGCGGCGTCACGGTGATGGAGATTCAGCAGAACAGCACCCTCACCTACCGCCTTTTCGATTATGACCGCCTTGATAAGGACGGGAACAAAAGGGAACTCCACATCGCCAAAGCCCTTCAGGTCCTGGACTATGGTCCCTACCGTCAACCGCATTTCAAGAAACCCCTCATTGGGTGTTCCTCCTACTTTGTCTCCAGCCTCGGCGAGGCCGCGAAGGACAAGATAATCGCCGCTACGGACCGCTCCTTCGCATCGATAACCATCGTCGGCGAAGGCAAAGGGACGTTCTCTAACATCCCTTATCGCCTTGGCGACACCTTTTTCGTCCCATCTGGCCACGTCGGGGAGTTTAAAGGCACCGGGCGATACGTCAAAACCGAACTCCTCCCCGAAAAGAGACTCATCGGGATCGACATCGGGGGGACCTCGATCAAAGGGGCCCTCGTGAGTACGGAGGGAAAGATCCTTTCGCGCTTCGCCTTCCCCGTTGACCACGCCAAACCCCAAGAAGCCATCATCGAGGAACTGGCTCGGAGCATCAACGAAGTTTTGAATAAGAACTCCCTTTGGCCAATCGACATCCTCGGCATCGGGATTGGGTGCCCCGGCTCGATCAATTCGAAAACGGGCCGCTGCGACTATTCGAACAACCTCCAATGGAAGGATCTTCCGATTCGTAAACTCATCCAAAAAAGGACCGGCATCAAAACTAGGATCGCCAACGACGCCAACGCCGCCATTCTCGGCGAAGTCAGATTCGGAGCGGCCCGAGAATTCGAGAACGTCGTTCTTCTCACCCTTGGGACCGGGGTCGGCGGGGGTCTCTACCTCAATGGCCGCCTTTATGAGGGCAAAGACTCCAAAGGGGCCGAGCTTGGCCATGCCACCCTCGTGATGGACGGCCGTCTCTGCACCTGCGGAAGGAAGGGATGCGTTGAGGCCTATTGCTCGGTGAGCGCCCTCATCAAAGACACCCAAGAGGCGATGGAACAGGACCGCGGATCCCTCATGTGGGCCTCTTCCAAAAACAATTTGAAGTTCGTCGATGGTCTCACCGCCTTCGAATGTGCGAAGCGATGCGACGGGTCCGCCCAAAAGGTCGTCGATCGATACATCAAGTATTTAGGCGAAGCGTGCCTCAGTTATATCAATATCTTCCGGCCTGACGCCATCATTCTCGGCGGGGGTCTCTCAGGACAGAAAGAAGCCCTCACGTCCCCATTAAGGAAATACCTCGAAAAAGAGCAATTCGGCTTCGGTGGGGAACGCTCGCCCGCGGTCGAAATCCTCGTCTCAAAACTCGGCAACGACGCTGGGATCCTTGGGGCCGCCGCCCTTTTGCTCCCCTAAATTGCAATTTGCCAAATATATTGCTATTGCCGAATAAAACCTTGCTTTTAACTCACAAGGAAACCAAAGATTAAGATGTTTTTGTAAACAAACTGTATTTGTTTATTAAAAAGTGGCCGAAGTTTACTAAAATTTCATTGTGAAAGCGCTTACCACGACAATAATGAGAATGTATTAGGACATTTTCGGCCCATTAGTCTAAACAGTTGTCGAAACTAAGGACTTTGTTGGGCTTGTCAAAATGTCCCATTCCGCACGTCACGCGCGGAGAAAGGATAATATGAAAAAAAGAACTCTTGTTGTGGCCAGCCTCGGGGCTATTTTCATGCTTGCCTCCTGCGAAAACTCAACCAGCTCCTCATCCTCGATCGAATCATCTGAATCGATCGCTTCATCCTCCACGTCCGTCGCCACCTCGACCTCGACTTCAACATCCACCACTTCGACATCCATCAGCTCGTCCTCGATCGTCTCGGTTGCCCTCGGAGCGCCGGTCTTGACCCTCAACGAAGGGAAGACGGGCCTTATCTGGGCCGACGTCGCGAACGCCGTCAAATACCAAATCAAGGTGAACGACGATGCTTTTGCCGATGGCACTTCCTACGCCTTCGCCTCGGACGTCGCCGTTTACACCGTCAAGGTCAAAGCCATTGGCGACGGGGTCTATTACACCGACAGCCAAGAAGCGACGTGGACTTACGAAACCAAAGCTATCAGCCTGAGCGATTTGGCGATCACGGGGCTCAGCGTCTCGTGGACCGCGGTCGCCTGCAAGGTCGGAGTCGGGTATGCGGCCGATGGTAACATCACCACCTCCTCCTGGGCCGAAACGACTTCTTCCTCCTATGTCGCCGCCGCCAGCGGAAAAGTCGGGGTCGTCGTCTCCGGCGGATACGACGAAGCCGGAAACATCAATTACGTCGGCGAGGTCATCTCCAAATACGGATGGGCCGTCAACGTCGCGACCGAGAATAAAACCCTCCTCGACAAAGCGACCGACGTCGCGGACGATCTGACCGCCAAAACCTATATCACCTCGGGTTGGGAGGATGCGGGGGCCCATGCCGCCGTCTCCATCGCCAAGTCCGATATCGAAGAAACCGAAGAGTCGGTCGATTTCAAGATCCAGCAGCTCTCCAATGCCTATGACTTCGGCTTGACCCTCTCCTCGGGCCTCGATGCCTACAAGGGAGTGAGCCTCACTTTGAAAGGGGACGGGAAAACCTCGGCCTTCGTTCAATTGAAATGCTCAAGCGGGTACGCCTCCTATTCGATTGGCGTCCTCAATGACAACTGGCACAGCGTCGTCATCCCCTTCGATGATGCCGGATGGAAAGTCAACGGGACGGCCGTGACGTTGAGCGAATTTGCCTTATCCCAAGGCTTCCCGAATGCCGGGGCGGCCCTGTATGGCTTCACTTCGATCGATCTGATCTTCAAAACCGTCTCCGATGCCGGTTACGCCTATACGCATATGTACGTGAAGAACCTTATCTTGGTCGCGACCGATGAAGGAAGCATCCAAGCCGATGTCCAGACCTACATCATCGCCGGCTCCTACACGGGAACCGTCTCCGAAGGCCCCGTCTTCAAGCTTTCCCAAGCCAATGACGGATCCTTCACCTTCGCCACCCTCGACCTCAGCTCGAACATCTCGACCCCGGTCGATGTGACCAAAGGCAGCAGCGAAGTGACGATCAAGAGCCAAGGCGACGACGGAGCCGCCCTCACCTACGTTGGCACGGTCGGCGACAAAGGCCGTTCCATCGTCTTCAAGTCGGCGAGCGGAACCTATGCCTCTTCCGTCCAAGGCCTCAGCCTCAATTACGTCTTCAACCTCGACACCTTCGAAACCTATACCGAAACCGGCGTCGGGTATGACCAAAGCAATTCCGACGTCACCGCACGGACGGGCCTCCGCGGCCAGTACTTCAGCGACTTCTACGCCGGATCGAGCAGCACCATCGTCAGCGGATCGGGCTGGTCCCTCATGGGCTCGGCCGATTACCTCAACCTCGACACCACCGAAGCCAATGCCCACTCGGGCGTGAACTCCGCCACCGTCAAAGTCGGGAACGCCATGCGCCACACCACCTATGGGCTCTCCGACGGAACCGCCTTGGCCTGGCCGAAAGCCGACACCTTCTCCTTCTGGATGAAGAGCCCGGCCGCGGTCGACCTCTCGATGTCCGTCCGCCTCTATACGACCAACCTGGTCAACTCCTCGAACTACGCCATCACCGCCGCCACCCTCACTTTGCCCGCCTCTTCCGGCTGGACTCAGTACACGGTGGCCCTCGACGCGACCAAGACCTACTATGGATTCTCTATGACCTTCGAGCACCCCTCGAACTGGATCACCGTCTATCCTTCGATCGATGACATTCAGCTCTACACCGGAGGCAACCCGTGGGCCACCTACGTCGATACCTCCGTCGTCCCCAATGGAACGGTCATGACCGGCAAAACGGCCTACCTTCCATCCGTCACCGCGACCTTCGCGGCCGATTCTAAAGTCGCGGTCGTGGCCGTCGATGCCGCGAGCGCTTCCCATAACCTCGCCGGCACCTACGTCGTCGACTCTTTGAACAACATCACGATCGACTGCGGAGCCGACCTCGTCTACGTCGGCCTCATCTCCTCCGACCATCTCGCCATTAGTTACGCCAGCGCGACCGGGACCCTCAGCACCTACGTGGCCAACCTCTTCCTCGAAGGGGTCGTCACCGGCAAGACCCGGATCGAAGGCTTCGAGAACACCACCTCGACCGCCATCGCCACCAAATACACGATCGACCGCGACATCAGCAACTCAGGGACCTGGACGAACCCGGCCGACAATCTTCCGTTCGTCGTCCGGAACGACGCCTCTCCCAAAGTCGGATTCGCCGCGTGCTCGTTCGCGATGGACACCACCGCGTCCGGGGTCGGCAAATACCGTTACCGCTTCGCCCAAACCGCCGCGTTTGGATCCTTCACCAATTTCTCGATGAACGTCCGGAACGACAGCTCCTTGGCGATTGTCGGCTACCTCTACATCTGCACGGCTTCCGGGACCAGCGCCAGCGGAAGAGTCGCGACCTCGATCTACGTTTCCTTACCCGCCAACACCGGCTGGACGAGCTACGCCGGGACCGTCGCTTCGTCCACGACGATCTATGGCTATTCCTTCTTCTTCACCGCCACGGCCCCCTCGACCGATGTGGTAACGGGTTTCATCGGAATCGACGAAGTCCTCGCTTGGTAATCCAACTCTGAAGGGCGGCTTCTCCTGAGTCGCCCTTCTCTTCTGCCCTTCTTTGTAAACAAAGGTCGGAAGTTCATCGAAATAACGATTTGTTTACTGAACATTGTTAGGAGGCAGACAATGGCGAAAAGAGTGCGTCTCGAAGACATCGCGAAGGCTTGCGGGGTGACCAAAGGCTTGGTTTCCCGCGCCTTGACGGGCAAGTACAACGTCAGCGACGAAACCCGCGATCACATCGTCCAGAAGGCCGCGGAGCTCGGTTACGATAACAACCACCTTCGGTCCCGCCCCGAGACGATCAGCCGGGTCCTCGTCGTGATCTCAAGCCGGATCATGCTGAAGGAAGACTATTGGCAGCCGATCATCAAATCGATCTCCAAAACCTTGGACATGTCCTCGGTCATCCTTGAGTACTTCGTCTACGAAGAGAACAAGATCGACGACGAGACCCTCGCCAAACTCGGCAGCTCGAAGTGCAATGCCTTCGTCGTCGTCCATTCGAATCCCAAAGTCATCAACGACCACCTCAAGAACCTCAATAAGCCGGTCGTCGAGGTCGATCCCAAATTCTTCCATAGCGACAGCGTCACCAAAGTCAAATTCTCCAACTACGACTCGATGTATCAGGCCACTCAAGACCTCATCGACAAAGGGCACAAAGCCATCGCCTTCTACGGCTCCGACATGCATTCGACGTCCTTCCGCGAGAGGCACGAAGGCTTCTTGGCCTGCGTCGACGCGAACAAGAGCGAGGAGATCGCAGGAATTTCGATCCTCTTCGACAATTCGAACCTCAACTACTCCAACGACGCCCTCCTCGAGAAGACCCTGCTCTCATCGCCCATCACCGCCTTGATCTGCGCCAACGACATCATCGCCCTCAACGCCTACCGGGTCATTCAGAGGATTGGCAAGCGGATCCCCGAGGACATCTCGGTGATCGGGTTCGACAACATCCGGGATGGCGAGTACGCGAACCCCCCTCTGTCGACCTTCAACGTCCCCCGCGAGGAACTCGGCAAGGAAATTGCCAATTACCTCATCGGGATGTTCAGCGAACGGCAGCTCCGCTACTCCCAAATCGTCATTCATTGCCCCTATATCCCCCGCTCATCCGTCCGCAGCCTTATCTAGGAGGACCATCCACATGGTTACTAACAAGAAAACAATCGGCGAGATTCCCTACGAAGAATGCCCGAAGGGCTCCACGGCTCCGGTTTGGCGTTCTTCCCTCAATCCGATCATCGGACGGAATCCCGCGCCGAAGATGGCCCGGGTCTTCAATTCAGCCCTCGTTCCCTTTGAAGGCGGCTTCATCGGGGTTTTCCGGGTCGAAGACCGGACGGGCGTCCCCCACCTTTACGTCGGAAGAAGCCCCGATGGGTTCCATTTCGTCTTCGAGAAGGAGCCGATTTCCTTCGTCGATGAGGAAGGCCACCCTTCGTCAAGCCATTACCAATACGACCCTCGGCTCATCGAGATCGATGGGGCCTATTACGTCACTTGGTGCGACGATTTCTACGGGCCGGCTTTGGCCGTCGCCAAAACGACCGATTTCAAGAAGTTCGTCAAATACAATCACCCCTATCTCCCCTTCAACCGGAACGGGGTCCTCTTCCCGCGGAAGATCAAAGGGCAGTACGTCATGCTTTCCCGCCCGAGCGACTCGGGCCACACGGCTTTCGGGGACATCTTCCTGTCCCGCTCGCCCGACCTCAAATATTGGGGCGACTGCGCCCACGTGATGGAACGGGGATGGGAATGGTGGAACCTCACCAAGATCGGAGCCGGATGCAACCCCATCGAGACCGATGAGGGATGGCTTCTGATTTTCCATGGCGTCACCAACACCTGCAACGGCTTCGTCTATTCCTTCGGCGGGGCTCTCCTCGACCGCGACGACCCTTCGAAGGTCCTTTATCGGTCCGCCGATTACTTCTTGACCCCCGAGGAGGACTACGAAACCCAGGGATTCGTTCCCAACGTCTGCTTCCCCACCTCGGCCCTCGTCGACCGGAAGACGGGTCGGATCGCCATCTATTATGGGGCGGCCGACACCTCGACCTGCTTATGCTATTCGACCATTGATCGATTGGTGAATTTCATCAAGGAGCATAAGCGGTAAACCATGGAAAAAGTCACCATCGCCGCCCGCGAAAGCAAGTGGCGGAATCTCGGAAAGAGAATCAAGGAATCCCGCTTCCTTATTTTGATGATCCTTCCGGCGGTGGCTTTCTATTTCATCTTCTCCTACATCCCGATGTACGGGGTCCTGATCGCCTTCACCAAGTACTACCCGAAGCTCGGGATCTGGGGAAGCCTGCAGCAGCACTTCGTCGGCTTCGACAACTTCAAGATCATCTTCAACAACGACCCGGAATTCCTCAACGTCATCCGAAACACCATATTGATCGGGGCTGGCAAGATCATCATCTCCTTCGTGGCCGCGATCGTGGTCGCCCTCCTCATCAACGACCTCCGGATGAGGTTCTTCAAGAAGACGGCCCAGATCATCGTCACCTTCCCCCACTTCCTTTCGTGGGTGGTCGTGGCCGGCTTCATCAACGTCCTCTTCGCCCGGACCGGGATCATCGACGACATCATCGCCGCCTGCGGGGGGACCCGGATCTCCTTCCTCGCCGACGGAACCTTCTTCGTGAACCTCATTTTCGGGAGCGACATCTGGAAAGAGGCCGGCTGGAGCTCGATCATCTACCTCGCGACGATGGCAGGCATCTCCCCGGAGCTCTACGAGGCCGCGGACATGGACGGGGCGACCCGTTTGCAAAAGACCTGGCACATCACCCTCCCCGGCATCAAATCGACCGCCATCCTTCTCCTCATCCTCTCGGTCGGGGGCATCCTCTCGGCCGGCTTCGACCAGATCTTCAATCTTTACAACCCCCTCGTTTACGACGAGGTCGACATCCTCGACACCTACATCTACCGCCAGACCTTCGAGAATTTCGTCAATCCGGGCGTCGGGACGGCGATCGGCCTCTTCAAATCGATCGTCTCCTTCGTCCTCGTCATCTCCGTTGACCGGATCGCCAAACTCTGCGGCGAAAGGGGCATCATCTGATGGGCCGGAACAAGAACAAAAAGAACCTCGAAAGGCTCCCCTTAAGACCCCGCGGGGCCTCGAGCAATCACCGCTTCGGCGGATTGGACGTCGTCATTTTCATCATCCTTATCCTCTACGTCATCGTCGTCGTCTTCCCTTTCTACAACGCCTTCGTCATCTCCATCTCCTCCGAGAGCGCCTACTTCAATTCCGATCTTCTCCTGTGGCCTCAGGACATCACCTTCGACGCCTATAAGGCCGTCTTCACCAATTCGGCCATGTGGAACGGCTTTGGGGTCACGATGATCCTTTTGGTCCTTGGGACGGCCTATCAGCTCTTCTTCACGGTCATCACCGGCTACGCCCTCTCGCGGGACAAATGGGCCGGGAAGAACTTCGTTATGAACATGATCATCGTCACGATGTTCTTCGGGGGCGGCCTCGTCCCGTACTACTACCTCATCGTCTCCCTCGGCCTCTACGACTCGATCTGGGTCATGATCATCCCGGGCGCCATCGACACCTTTAACATGCTCCTGATGCGGAATTACTTCGCCTCCTTGCCCAAGGAGCTCGAGGAGAGCGCCAAGATCGACGGGGCCAACGACATCCAGATCTTCGTCAAGGTCTATCTGCCCCTCTCGCTCCCGATGCTGGCGACGATCGGCTTATTCTTCGCGGTCGGGAACTGGAACTCGTGGTACAACGCCATGCTCTTCGTCAAGAACCAAGACTACAAACCGCTTCAGCTCGTCCTCCGCGAGATGATCGCCAGCATCTCCAGCAGCATCGAATCCCCAACCACGAACACCTATTCGGAAAGCCTCATCATGGCCTCGATCTTCTTCACCATCGTCCCGATGATGTGTTTCTATCCGTTTCTCCAACGATTCTTCGTCAAAGGCATCGTCGTCGGTGCCATTAAAGGATAGGAGGTATTTATGAACCCTTTAAAGAAGATGATCCCCTTCGCGAGCCTGCTGATCGGAGCCGTGATGGCCCTCGGCGGCTGCACCAACCTGAACAACGGGAACGACACCTACACGGACGATGGCAAACTCATCGTCTCGATGCGGAACCTCTATTTCGAGAGTTGGGGCGGGGACGATGCCTACACCGATCTCCTCGAGGACAAGTTCAACCTCAGCTTCGATCCCAGCACCTATTCCTACAACGACTGGAACCAGCAGGTCTCCTCGGCCGTCAACGCGAACATGCTGACGGACGTCTTCCAATTCAACGTCACCCAGTTCAATTTCGCCAACTCCTATAAGTACTGGGCCGAAGGGAATGTCATCAAGGCTCTTCCCGACGATCTGTCGTCCTGGCCGAACGTCAAGAGCCTGATCGACAACACGACCGACGTCGATTCCCTCAAGATCGACGGTCACCTCTATGGCCTCCCGATCGCCAAGAACATCAGTAAACCCCAAGTCGATTATTCGCCCTTCACCTATGTCTACCGTCGCGACTGGGCCAAGAAATGGGGGGTCTATCAAGAGAACGACGTCTACACCTGGGACCAGTTCCTCGCCCTCATCAACGTCTTTAACAACCAGCTCAATCCGAGCGGGAACGCGGATAAGTACGCGATGGCGGACGTCGAATGGGGCTTCCCCTCCTTGACCAATTTCTACAAGGACGTCCCCCACTGCTTCGCCTTCGATTCAACGGAGCAGAAATACGTCAGCAACTTCGCGACCGCCGGCTACGTCCAGGGGATGGACCTCGCCAAAGACTACGTCGACCGGAAGATCTACGGCTACGATCAATACTCGGCCCTCGAAGGGGGCGCCCGCAAGGCCTACGACACCAACAGCTGTGGGATCCTCTACGAGAACCTTTCCTTCTCGAACTATCAGGCCGTTCGGAAGGCCATCGCCACCGCCAACACCAACGACAAGACCTTCGGGCTCGAGGACGCCACCGCCATCATGAAGGTCAAGGGGCCGGACGGGAAGTTCGCCCTCGAAGGGACCGACAACTGGTTCTCGATGAGCCTTTTCAACTACGACATCTCCGACAACAAAATGAACAAGATCCTCGATCTTTTGGATTATCTCCTTTCCGATGAAGGGACCAAGCTCGCCGTCTATGGTAAGCAAGGCTACGACTACACCGTCGACGGCGAGGGCACCATCACCTTGACCGAGAACGGATGGCCGGTCGGGGATGACGGGAAATACGTGGCCAAGACCAATGGGGCCAAGTACCTCCGTTACCTCGCGACCCTCGGGAACGATTACTCCAGCTACGATCCTCTGACCGATTTGGATGCCTACGAAATCATCTCCGATTGGTCGGATGAGATGGACGCGGCCGTCGCCGCGGACGCCCTTCGGGTCCTGAAGGAGAACGCCGAGGTGATGTGGCTGTCGTCCGATCTCAAAGACCAATACGAATCGGCCCTCCTCGAGAACGCCAACGACGAGGTGATCCGCTACTGCTATGGGAAGGACAGCAAGGAAACCTATCTGTCTTCCGTGACGGGGGGCCAATGGTCCCCGGTCTTAGCGGAGATAAATGAGAAATTGGGGTATGCAGTATGAAGAAACGGCTTCTTATATTGGGGATGCTGACATCCTCCATCTCCTTGCTTAGCTGCGGAGGCACCACCGTGGACACCACGAACATCACGTTTGCCGATTCCGATCTCGTTCAGTCTTCCTATGGGGGCCTCGGCGTCGAATGGGGGGCCTACGAAGACACCAGCAAGCTCGACGATTACTCGTGGGAGCGGATCTACGCGAACATCAAGAAACTGAACCCGGCCCGGATCCGCTGCATGATCAACTACGACTGGTTCGCCGAGAATTTCGATGATCAAGGCGACGAAGACAAGACCAACGACACCTGGACGTACAACTTCACGAACCGGATGGGCGAGAACCTCGCCCTCCTCCTCGAATACTGCCAGGTCCACAAGATCGAGGTCGCCTTCGGGTCCTGGAACGTCATCGGGAGCCTCACCGACGATGTCTGGGGGATGATGGAGGAATGCACTTCCGACGTCCGTTGGGCCAAGATCAGTGCCGACGTCCTGGATTATCTCGTCAATAAGAAGGGCTTCACCTGCATCCGCTGGTTCGTCAATGGCAATGAGCCGAACTACCTCGGAGTCAAAGGCTCGAGCAAGAACTACAACAACACCTTGGACAAATGGATCCAGGGGGTCAAAAACGTCCGGGCGGCTTTCGATGCCCGGGGTTTGACCAACATCGGGATCGTCGGAGGCGACACCACGGGCCTCGAAGGGACGACCGCCTATTGGACGGGGATCGCCCAGAACGTGAGCGATGAGGTCGCCGATTACGGTTGTCACCTTTATCTATCGAATTATTACATCGACGGGGGCTACGTCTACGACTCCATCAACGCCCTCAACAAAACGATCTATTCCCTCGACGAGGGCTACGGCACGAGCCGGCCCCTCAACGTTTGGGAAAGCGGGCTCCTAGATGGGAAGGACAGCCAAACCGACGGCAACTCCCTCATCAAGACCGTGACCTATGGGGTCCGGATGGCCGATTTCACGATCCAAACCGCTTTGGCGGGGGTCAATTCGGTCACCTACTGGGACTTTGACGACGGGATGCACTTCATGTATTCGACCGGGACCCCGATCGCCAAGAAATGGGGGATGTTCTCCTCCCTTTCGAGCGACCAAGCCTCCGATCAGGAGCTCCGTCCGTGGTTCCATTCCTCCTGCCTTCTCACCCATTTGATGGCTCCGGGGGCCAAGATCTACGGATCGGCCGTCAATTCCCGGTCCGTCGACCCGGATTTCCGGTGTCTTGGGGTCGTGGGCAAGGACGGCAAAAGCGGCGGGGTCGTGGCGGTGAACCGGGGAACCGAGACTGTCACCAAGCGCTTCCGGATCGGCCCGGAGATCGCCGATGCCTCCAAACTCTACGTCTACACCTTCGGGGAAGGCTTGATCCGCCTTGGATCCGACGGCTTCATCCTTCCGAACTACACCATCGACGGATCCTTGAACAAGTGGCTCAGCCTCGACATCCCGGCCAACGCCCTTATCGTCGTTTCATCGGAGGTCTTGTGAAATGAGAAAAAGCAAACTGTTCCTCGCGGGGGTCTTGCTCAGCCTGGCTTTGACCGGTTGCGACGGGGCCTCTTCCTCCTACGAGGAGAATTCCTTCGACCAAAGCGACACCGTCGGGACCCCGGGGATGTTCTCCCTTCTCTCCCCAAGCTCTGGGGTCACCTTGACCGAGGTCCCGACCTTCGAATGGACGGCCTCCGAGAACGCCACCTACTACACCCTCGAGATCGCCTCGACCTCGACTTTCGTCTCCACCGACGACACCGCGGTTTACTATAAGCACGACTACATCGCCGCGACCTCTTACGTCATCTCGGCCAACCTTTCGCAGAAGAACGTCACCTACTATTGGAAAGCCACCGCCCACTGCGGAGGCAAGACGACCTTGTGCAATAACGTCTTCACCTTCATCTTAGCTTCGATCGACCACGACGAAGTCGATTTCCCCCTTGGGGACGCCTCCGATTGGTCGGTCCATGAATCGGGGGCTCCCGTCAGCCTCTCCCTCGACACCTCCGACTTCTTCGATAACGGCGAGGAGTCTTTGGCGGTCAAATTCGAGAAAGAGGACACCAAATCGATCGGCTGGATCGTCCTTACGAGGACCATTGAGCTCGATACCTATGGGACCGACGCCTTGTACCTCCGCTTCTTCTATTCGGGGGACGACGCGACGGCCTATGTCCGCCTCCGCGACAACGACGACGAATTCTGGCGCCACAAAATCGACCTCGCCAACAATTCGAAGCAGATCTGCATCATGCCCTTCGCCGAATTCACCCAGGACACCGAGCTCGTGACGGTCAACAACCGGACCTTCGATTACTATCACATCAAATACATGGAGATCGTCTTCGAGCAGACGTGGGGCGACGGGGCCTGCCTCGTGAGCGACATCAAAACGATCAAGAAGTCGAATTACGGCGATCTCTTCATCGACAAACTGAACTTCAACGATTACCCCGCGGCCGACTGGAAGTGGGAAAACGGCTACGACTTCGGCTCGGACGTCTCCGAGGATGGGTCGTCCTACACCCTCCATTACGACCAATCCGCGAATACCCTCAACGACGTCGGGATGTCTTCGAAGGGGTATGGCTTCACCAAAATCTATGTCAACCGCTTCTTCGACACCGGCGACATGGTGAAGCTCGAAGCCAAGTACAGCGGCACCGCCGGTGGGAACATGGGTTTCCGCTTGGAGGAAGAGGATGGGGATTATTGGTATTACCTCCAGCCCTTCTCCTCCTTGTCGACCGACGCCTTCACGACCATTTACATCCCCTTCGAAGCTTTCGGGGCGACGTATTTAGGCGGGAACGGGCGGCGGGAGTTCTCCTTCATCCTTCAGCTCCAATTCGGCTTGACCAATATGTACGGAAGCGGGACCTTGACCTTCCAAAACGTCGAGATCGTCACCAAGAGCGAGCAGACCGCGATCACGATCGGGAACCGCGTCGTCGATTCGAGCGGGACCATCGATGATTTCGATTCCTACCTCAGTGCGGCCGAGCCCTTCTACCAATGGAGCCTCTCGACCTCGAACAAAGACGAATTCATCACCCTCGATTCGACCCACGCTTTGGGCCTTGGCAACCTCTACTGCGCCAAGATGGCCTACAAGGCCGACATGATCGCCGCCTCCTATTCCCTCGGCCTCACCATCGCCGAAAGCGACGCGACGGCCCTCTCCCTTTGGCTCAAGGACGCCTCGGTCAAGAGCGACAACACCGTCTTCTCCTATCTCGACGACGTGAGGGCGAACTGCCTCATCACCTTGACGACTTCCTCGGGGAGCCTCTTCACCTACCAGATCACGGCCGTCCCCAAGGTCTGGACCGATTTCGCCATCCCCTTCGCCTCCTTCTCCGGATCGAGCACCGAGTCTTTGACGGCGGCCTCGATCAGCAAGCTTACCCTGGCTTTCAGTTACGTCTATTACACCGAGGACGGGACCGCCTATCCGACCTATACGATGTCGAACCCCGTCTACGTCGACAACATCAGCCTGACTTCCGCGACCGCCCTCACCGAGACGGCCAAGGAAAAAGCGATCTCCGCCGATTCGCTTGACCCTTCGAAGGCCACGATCGAGGACGGGGAGGGCTACTCGAGCACCGCCGACGTCCTCGGCGTTTGGGGGTATGGGAACACCAACCCCGCCAACAACCTCGAACTCTCCGACGAGGTCTCCTCTGAGGGGGCCTCCCACTCCTTGAAGATGAACTACCAATCCTATTCCTCGGTCAGCTACGCCATCCCCACCACCGTCGATTCCTCGATCGCCACGACGATGAAGCCGAAAGGAATCGTCGTGGATCTGAAGGGCGATGGGAAGGCGACCGTCTACATCAACCTCTACCTCCTCGTCAACGGGACCGCCATGCTGGTCCGAAAAACGATCGAATCTTCGGAACTCAGCTCGACTTGGACCCGCTACGCGATTGGGTTCGGCCAGTTCGTCGATTACGTGTCCCCTTCGACCGCGAGCGTGACCGTCAACAACATCGCCTACCTCTACCAAGTCACCTTCGGCATCGTCAACGCCGACTATTCGAGCTCGGCCATCTACATGGACAACCTCCGCCTCGACAACGCGATCACCCGGACGACCGACACCGCCACGGCCATCTAGAAAAGGAGCATTACCATATGTTATTCATCAAATCGAAGCTCAATCCGATCCTGAAGCCCAACTCCGCGAATCCATGGGAGAGCCTCTGCGTCCTCAACCCCGCCGTCGTCTACAAGGAAGACGAGAAACTCTTCTACATGCTTTACCGGGCGGCCGGGGAGGATGAGGAGCATTACATCCACATTGGCCTCGCCACCTCCAAAGATGGAATCCATTTCGAGCGGCAAAGCGCCAAGCCCCTCCTCTCCCCCGACAAACTCGGGGCCGACGGGGGCGGCGTCGAGGATCCGCGCCTTGTGAAGATCGGCGATTACTATTACCTGACCTACGCCTCCCGGGTCTTCGCCCCCGGCCAGTACTGGAAGAAAGACCACAAGAATTTCGGCTTCAAGCCCCAATTTGGCCCCTCCGTCCTCTTAGCCAACAATACCGAGACCCACCTCGCCGTTTCCGCCGATCTCCGGTCGTGGAAGAAAATGGGTCGAATCACCAACGCCAAAGACGACGACCGCGACGTCGTCATTTTCCCCGAGAGGATCAACGGCCTCTTCTACCGGACCTCCCGCCCCTCCGAGCGCCTCATCACCGGGCGTCCCGCCCATCCCGCGATCTGGATCACCGCTTCCGACGACCTCTTAGAATGGGATCGCCCCCTCGAGCTTCTCTACGAAGGCCGCGAGGAATGGGAATCCCTCAAGGTCGGGGCTTCGTGCCCGCCGCTCAAAACCGATAAAGGATGGCTGATGCTCTACCACGGCGTCTCCGCCCAAGACAAAGCCTATCGGGTCGGGGCCTTCCTCCTCGATCTGAACGACCCCCGGCGGATCATCGCCCGAACCAAAAAGCCTTTGATGGAGCCGACGGAGGATTACGAAACCTCGGGCTATTACAACGGCTGCGTCTTCCCGACCGGGAACCTCGTCAAAGACGGGATCCTCTACGTCTACTATGGGGCGGCCGACCGCTTCGTCTGCCTCGCCACCTGCCGCCTCGACGATCTGCTCGATCAACTCGTTTCGGAGGGACAACAATGAAAAAGACCTTTATTTTGCCGTTGGCTTTAGCCGGCGTTCTGCTCCTATGCGGTTGTTCCACCGAGGCGACGAATGGGCTCATCATCGCCTCGGGGAGCATGGCCACTTGGGACAGCGAGACGACGGCCAACTACTACCTCAATTACAGCAAGGCTTCCTACGTCGTCGACGGGACCGCCGGGGTCACCAACGAGCTTCTCTATCTTCAAAACAAGATCACGCCCCCGACGCTGCTGAGCGCCCCCGAGGATCCGGTCCGGACCGGATATGAGTTCCGGGGTTGGTTCACCGACAAAGAATGTACCTCGGCTTGGGATTTCGATTCGTCGATCGCCGAATCCAGCGTGTTCCTTTATGCTGGATGGACCTTGACGGGGGAGGATGGATATACGGAACCGGTTTATAATCCGATCGTGACGATCGATGACACCATGGAAGACAACTTCAAGATCACGGGGATCCTCAATGTGGCCCCCTTATATGGAATCTGCTATCTCACCGCCGGGGGTTTGCTGAGGCTCAGCAACAGCCCGAGCGACGTCGTCTTCGCCTTGAATTACGCCAAGAAGACCGGCGTCGAGATCAAATCGGCCGTCTATGCTTCGGCCCAGAGCAAGATCACGGTCGTCTCCGTCAAAGACGGAAATGAGGAAACCGACGAGATCGGGGTCAAACTCACGACCGCCAACCTTGCCCTCGCCAACAGCACTTACGAAGCCAAGGCCGTGGCCTATGAAGCGGCCGGGGCCGCCAAAGAGAACTACCACGTCATGCTGGCGGGCTCCTCTTCGATCGAGTTTTGGGAGACCTATGCCAAGGACCTCGACCCCATCGTGACGTACAGCCACGGCATCGGGGGCACGACCTCGGACCAGTGGACCGCCTCGCTCCTCGACCGCCTCATCGTCCCCTACTGCCCCAAAGCCATCGTCTATTACGTCGGGATCAACGACCTCGTCAATTCGGGAGATTCGGTCGACAAGATCGTTCAGAACGTCGAACAGCTCCTCTCCTCCACCCATACCAAACTCCCCACCGCCCACGTCTTCTACGTTTACCTCAATGTCCTCCCCGGATATTTCCTTTCCTATGACGAGAATATCCGGACTATCAATTCGACCTTGGCCTCCTTCATCGCCGGCAAGGATTGGGTCGAAGGCGTCGACGCCGGGGCGGCCCTCATGAAGGAAAATGGGGATCCCGACGCCGGCTACTACCGGTTGGACAATCTCCACATGTCGTATTACGGCTATGTCCTCTGGGCGGCCGAAATCCGCAAAGCCTTGGAGGCATGGCTCGGATGATCGCCGTCGTGGATGTGAAAAAAGAAGCGGGCCACTACCGTTCCCTCAAGACGAAGTGGCTCTCCGCTTTCGTCATCTCCACCCTCGGGTTTTTTCTTATCATGTCTTTTGCGATCGCCTTCTCCCCCGACGATTACCTGATTTTGGAGATCGCCTTGATGGTCTTCTCGACCCTCTTCATCTGGGCCGCGCTCTATTTCTTCGGGGTCATCTACAAACGGATCCGCCGTTATGACCGCTTCTTCCAAAGCGCCCTTTCGGGGCTGAAGGAAAAGGAACGTTTGATCTTCGATTCCCTCCTCGAGGACGAGACGATCAGCAAAGACGGGATGGAAGTGAAGATCATGAAAACCCATTTCGTCGAGAACGGGAAGACGTTCGAGCGGGATCTCTACGTCTTCGACGATTTCGGGCCCCTCGAATCCGGGGCCTCGATCGACGTCGAGACCTTCTCCAACGTCGTCTTGGCCTACGAGGTCACGAAATGAAAAAGATCCAAGGGGCCGAATTCAAGAAATCCTTGGTCTACGATTGGCCCCTTTTCATCGTCCTGCCGGTCGTGGCCTCCCTCACCATCTCCTACCTCCTCATGATGGTCCACCGCCCCGGCGACAACGAGAAGCTCGACATCTTCGTGGCCTCCTCCTCCCTCAAGGGCGATGGTTTCTGCTCGGAGATTCAAAAGAAATACTCCGCGAACGGGCTCAAAGAGGTCACGGCGACCCAAAGCAACCCGACCGACCCCGTCTTTGCCGAGAAGCTGAGCGTCGTCGGTTACGGCTCCTCCGATCTCTTCCTCCTCCCGAAAAGCGTCCTCGATGGGATCGATCCGACGGCCTCCTTGCTGCCCTTCACCGATTCCTTCATTTCCGCCTATGTGGTCAAATCATCCCCTTCCTTCTACGTTTCCAGCTCCGTTTCGTGGGGGCTCCTCATCAAATCCGCGGGCGAGGAGAATTGGCTTGACGACGACGTCGCCTTTTTGGACGAGGATTATTATCTTTGCCTCAACGTGACCAGCAAGAACATCGGCGACATGGGCCTCTATGAGAACCCCGAGTACAACCTCGCCCTCCTCGCCTTCACCTACCTTCAGGGGAGAGCATGATGAAAAAAGACCGAACCCCCCAAACCGACTTCACGCCCGACCGCCTTCCGCATAACCGGTGGGAGCTTTTGAAGGACCTCGCCCTCCACCAGACCCGGACCCTCTTCGCCACATCGCTCCTCTTGGTTCTTTTCGCCCTTCCCCTCCTCTCCGATTACCTCGTCTTCTCGACCTTGATCTCGATGGCTTACGCCGGGGGGTCGGCCGAGACGTCGATCTTCGCCCTTTTCTTCTATGGGGTCCTGATCTCGATTCCCTGCATCGTCATCCTCTTCATCGGGCTCGCCGGGTCCTACCAGGTCGCCAAAAGGCTGTGCTTCCTCGAAGGGGCCTTCGCGGTCTCGGGCTTCTACTATGGGGTTAAGACCGGATGGAAGAAGGCCGCCTTGATGGGCCTTCTCGTCGCCTTGTCCTTCGCCCTTGCCCTCATCGGATCGGTTTTCCTTCTCTTCACCGCCGGGCAATCCCCGATTTGGACGGGGGTCGGGATCGGTCTTCTGATCGTCCAGTTCTTCATCGTCGCGACGATGGGCCGTTACTTCCTCAGCCAGGAATTCGTTTACGCGAACGGCTTCTTCGCCATGCTCAAGAATTCGTTCATCTTCACGTTCGTCCGGCTCCCGATCAACCTCGGCCTTTTCCTCCTCACCCCCGGGATCATCCTGGTCCTGCTTTTCATCAATGGGGTCACCGCTTACGTGGCCATGGCCGTCTTCGCCCTCTTCGATTCCTTTGGGGTCCTCATTTGGAACCTCTATGCGTTTTCGATCTTCGACCGCTACATCAACAAAGATCACTACCCTGCCCTCTTCGGCAAGGGATTATTCAAAAAGAAGGAGGAATAATCGGTATGTCAAAAGTAACGCTGAAGCACGTCTACAAGGTCTATGAGGGGGGCGTGCGGGCCGTCAACGACTACAACCTCGAGATTAAAGACAAGGAATTCATCGTCTTCGTCGGCCCGTCCGGATGCGGCAAGTCGACCACTTTGAGGATGATCGCCGGGCTCGAGAGTATCACCGCCGGCCAGATCTATATCGACGATGTGCTGGTCAACGACGTCGAGTCGAAGGATCGGGACATCGCCATGGTCTTCCAGAATTACGCCCTCTACCCCCACATGACCGTTTTCCAAAACATGGCCTTCGGGCTCAAGCTCCGCCGGGAGGACCCCAAAGAGATCGACGCCCGGGTCAAAAAAGCGGCGGAGACCCTCGAGATCACCGATCTTCTCTCCCGAAAGCCGAAAGCCCTCTCCGGGGGCCAAAGGCAAAGAGTCGCCCTCGGCCGGGCCATCGTCCGCGAACCGAAGGTCTTCCTCCTCGACGAACCCCTCAGCAACCTCGACGCCAAGCTCCGGGTCCAGATGCGGACCGAGATCACCAAACTCCACAAGAAACTGGAGACGACTTTCGTCTATGTGACTCACGATCAGACGGAGGCCATGACGATGGGGGATCGGATCGTCGTGATGAAGGCCGGTTACATCCAGCAAGTCGACACCCCGGTCAATCTCTACGAGAATCCGGCCAACCTCTTCGTCGCCACCTTCCTCGGCTCCCCCCAGATGAACATCCTTCCGTGCCGGCTGGACCAGACGGAGGAGGGGCTGTTCGTGATCATCGGGGACAAGCAGACCTCGCGCCTGAAGGTCCCACCCATCAAAGCCAAAGAGCTTTCGGATCCTAGTTGCATCGGGAAGAGCCAACTCCTCGGCCTGCGGCCCGAGCACATCAAGATCGCCGAGGAGGGAATCCCCGCGACGATCGACGTCGTGGAGCAATTGGGCGATCAGACGATCGTCCACGTCCGGATGCTGGACCTCCCCGACGACATCGTCCTCAAGGTCCCCTTCAGCGGGACCCGCCGGGTCAAGGATCAGGTTTTCCTCGCCCCCGACATGAACCAAGCCCACCTCTTCGACGGGGTGAGCCAAAAATCGATCATGGGGGTCCCCCAGGAGAACTCCTTCCCCTGCCGGATCACGCCCGACAAACTCATCTTCGGGGAAAACGAGTTCGTCTTCCCGGAGAGTTACAAAAAGCGGATCCTCGGCGTCGCCTATCACGAGGAAAAGCTCTTCTTCGCCTTTCCCATCCAATCCATCGCGACCTCGCCCCAGCCGGACTCGTTCCCGGTTTCCGGGACCGTCGATTTCATCGTTCCGAAAACCGATTCCTCCACCGTCTTCCTCTCGATAAAAGGATGCGAAAAGCACCTCGTGTATTCGCTTCCGCTCGAGGAAACCGTCCACGAAGGGGAAAAGGTTATCGTCTACGTCCCCTTCTTCGGATCGGCCATCCGAAGCGAGGCGGGGATCCGTTTGGTCCTCAAGGAGGACGTCCTTCCCAACGTCACCATGGCCTCCCTCCACAGCGAGGACGGGAAGACAATCGTCCGCTTCGGGAACAACAAGGTCGTGATGCCGTTGATCCCCGGGGGAGAAGGCGCCAAGAAGATTTCCATCGCCGAAGACAAGGTGAGGCCGGTCTTCAGCAAGAAACAATGCAAGAAGCTCAAATTGAAGAACGAGGACCACGATCCTTCGCGGGTCATCAAGGTCTCGGCCTACGACGAGGACAAGGTCAACGGGAAGAACGTCGTCTTCGTCGAAGTGAACGGCTTCGAGGATTACGCGACCTTCGTGATTCCGGATTCCGTCTCGGTCTACCAAGCCCCGAAATTCGGGCTCTACCTGGAGGACGGCGCGATCACCGTGGTCGAATAATGAAAACCCTCACCTCTTTTTACGAAGGGCCTTTCCTTCATAACCTTGGCCGTTATTACCTCGATGGAAAAGCCGGCGTCAAATATTTCACCTTCTCCTGCTCCGGCTTCGACGTTTCGTTCGTCGGGACCGAACTCCACGCCCACCTAACCGCCACCGAATGCGGGAAGTCCCAAGGGGAAGCCGGGATCGCCGTCCTCGTCGACGGGGCGAGTTTCGAATCCGCCAAGACGATCTTTTTGGCGAAGCCCGACGCCGATTATGTCCTGATCGACCGTCTTCCGTTCGGGCCCCACCGCGTCCGGGTCTACAAACGGACCGAAAGCGCCTGCTCCTTGACCGGCTGGACGCGGATCGGCACCGATGGTTATTTCATCGAAGGCCCCAAGGAACCCCGCCTCAAAATCGAGTTCTACGGCGATTCGATCACGGCCGGGAACGGGTCGGAAGGGAAGCCGGGGGACGACGATTTCGTGACCCGGACCGAGAACGCCCTCATCTCTTATGCCGCCTTGGCCAGCGAAAAGCTCAACGCCGATTTCTCGATCATCGCCATCGGAGGCTTCGCGGTTTATAAGTCGCCCTGGAATGTCGAGGCCGGGATCAAGAACGTCCCCCAGATGTTTTCCTTTGCCGATTGCACATGGGCGACGAATCCGGGGAACGCCATTCCATGGGATCACTCAAAATTCGTCCCCGACGTCGTCGTCGTCAACCTGGGGACCAACGACGATCAGTATCTGCTCTCCCTTCCCCAGTCGGATCAGCCTCGCGAGGGCCAACGGTATCTCGAAGCCATGAACTCCTTCGTTTCGATGATCGTCGCGACCTATCCGAAAACCCAAGTCATCGTCTCGATCGGGATGATCAAGGTTTCGCTCGTGGAGAAACTCCTGGAAGCGAACATGAAAAATTTCGGGGGTCACGTCCATTACCTCCCCTTCACGTCCTTGAGCGCCGGCGGTTATATGCCTAACGGCGGCCACCCCAATGCCGCGATGCATAAAGCGGCCGCCGAAGAGCTGACCGCTTTGATCAAATCAATCCTTCAAAAGCCAATCGATAAATGACGGGATGTCTTTTTCCCATTCGGCCGTTTTGTGATGACGGCCTTCGTTCACTTTGAAATCGAGGTCGCGGATCCCCTTTTCGAGGAGGGTTTCGGCGAGGTTGCGCGAAATCTTTTCGTAGCATTCGCCTAGGCTCGCCATGTTCCGGGGACGCCCTTCTTCGGTTCCGACCCGGATGAAATACGAAGTCGTGACCGGAAGCGGGGCTTTCCTCAGAAAATCGAGGAAAGCCTCTTCATTCCCCCAATCGGCCAAGGAAAAGCAGCCGATCTTCGAAAAGACATCGGGGCAGCGGGCGCTTGCGTAGACGCTCATCTGGGCCCCGAGGGAACACCCGAGCATGTAAGTGTTGGGGCAATCGGTTTTGGTTTTGTAACGCCGAGCGATGCACGGCATCAGCGATTTGACGATCCAATCGAGATAGATCATCCCTTTCTCTTCGCCGCTTTTGAGGTATGGCTCGGCCTCCCCAACCCATGGGAAGGGCGAGTATTCCTTCGTTCGGGCCATCCAATCCATAGCTTCGATCGAGACGACGATCAGCGGAAGGTTTTTCCGCTCCAAAACTTTGTCGATCGACAGACATTCGGATTCTGGTGGGGTGTCCTTCCGGAAGCAGAAGGCCCCGTCATGAACGTAGAGGACGGGATAAAAACCATCCTCATCGGGATGAAGGACCCGGATCTTCCTTGAATTCCCGAGTTCGGGGCTTGCCAATTCAAAGGTGTCCAGTTTCATTTTCCGAAGGGATGAACATTAATCGACGGGGGTCAGAAACGGTTCGGTCGCCTCGGCGAAAAGCTTTCCCAAACTCACCATGGCGGACGAAACATAATGGGCGTTGTCGCTTTGAAGCTGGGTTTTGTCGAGGCCTTGGGCGATGGTGTCGATGTAGACGTTCCGGTCGCTTTCGCCGGCGAATTGCTCCTTCGAGGCGTTGACGATGTCGTATTTGGGCCACGAGGTCGAATCGCTGATCCCGGCGTCGATGAAGGCAAATTCGGTCCCCCCGCAATAGGAAGAGAGATCGCTTCGAAGGTCTTTGACGAAATAATAAAGCTGCTGATAATATTCCCCACAATAGCCGACGTAGGAGTCGCCTTCGCCCTGCATCCAGCACATCGCCCGGATGGTCGGGTCGTATCCTTGGTCGGACAAGACTTGGATCTGCTGGACGACATAGGCGAGGAAATTGGCATACATGGTCGTGACCTTGCCCGAATCGGGGGCGGCCCAATCATCCAAAAGATTGGAGGCCCCGCAGGCGTATTTTATCAAAAAGACCTTCCCGTTCCGATTCGCCGAAAAGGTTTCGGCCATCCCGATTTCGGGCCCAAAGGTCAAATCCGAATTTCCTTCCCCGAGGAGCGAGGTGACGAATTTCCCGTTCGAGGTGTTCTGCCTCGCGTAGTCGTTCGTTCCGTTTTTCGTCCAACAATCGTAGGAGATTTTGATTCCTTTGTAGCCGGCGATGTATTCATTGTATTTGGCGCTTCCGACCGAATCGCTTAACGTCGAGGCGGTCGAGCATCCGACCATATTCGATTGGCCCGCCATGATGATGACGTCGACGGCGGTCTTGGTCACGCCGCATGAGAAGGCGGTGGCCGAAAGGCAGAACACGGGCAGAAGGAAGAGAAGTTTTTTCATGGCATTATTATAGAATACATCGGTCTTTTTAGGTATTGTAAACTGATTGTTTTCATCCTTCTTTTTGATCGTTGTTTACCTAACGAAGAAAAACGTTAGGAAGAATCGCCCCTCCCCCATGTAAACAAATCGGATCGTTCAAGGCCCCGACAAACAAAAAAATATTGTTTACAGGTCTAACCAGTATCTCTAGGATACTGCGATCAAGAATTGCCCGGCTTCGATTCGGCGGGGCAATGGTTAGTCGGCAAGGCCAAGGGACTTTTTTAAAAGGTTGGATAGAGCGATCGTTTTTTCATGGATGCCGACCCCGTCTTTAGCCACCGCTTCGACGTAGAGTTTGCACTTCGGTTCGGTTCCGCTCGGCCGGATGGCCGCCCACGAACCATCGGCAAAGAAGCAGCGGATGACTTCTTCTTTTGGAAGATGAAGTTTGGTTTTGCGGCCCGCTTCATCGACTCTTTCGCTTTTGGCGTAATCCTCGATCCTGATAACATCAAGATCCCCGATGCGAGAAGGGAAGTGGGCGTGCAGTCTCTTCATGATCGACTTCATTTTCTTCGCCCCTTCGGAACCCTCAAAAAAGACCGAATCGGTTATGGTATCGTGATAGCCGAATCGTTTTTCGAGGTTCTCAAAGGCGACGTCGAGGGGGATCCCCGCGAGTTTGTACCACAAGGCCATCTCGCAGTATAAGAGAATGGCTTGGATCCCGTCTTTGTCCCGCACGAACGGGCCGATGAGACAGCCGTACGATTCTTCGTAGCCAAACTCGAAAACGGGTCCTTGGCCGAGGTCTTCGTAATGGCCAATCCGGTCGCCGATGTATTTGAAGCCCGTTAGGAAACTTTCGCTTCCGACGCCGTAGTATTTGGCGACCTTCCGACCCAAGTCTGATGTCACGATTGTGTCGTACATCACCCCGTTGGAATGAAGCTGGCCCCGTTTCTTCCGTTCGCCGAAGATGTAATCGATGAGCAGGGCCGCGGATTGATTGCCGGTCAGCCTTTCATAGGTTCCTTTGCTCGAGAGATAGGCGACCCCGCAGCGGTCCCCATCGGGATCGGTCATGACGACGAAATCTGCGTGGATCTCCTCGGCCTGCTTGATGGGTTCGATGAACGATTCGGCCATTTCGGGGTTCGGCGAGAGGGTTTGGGAGAAATCCGGGTCATGGGTGCATTGCTTCAGGACCGGATAGACCTCATAGCCGCATTCCTTGAAGACCCTCATCGCGTTCTCGTAGGAAGCCCCGTGGTTGGGGGTGTAGACGATTTTGAAACCCTTCTTGTTGAGATTGGGGTTGACCTGGACCGATTTGACGGCCTGCAGGTATTCGTCGTCGACCTTCCCTGAAAGGATCGTCGTCTTCCCCCGCTTGCCCGCGGTCACGGGTTCGATCTCCAATTCGCCCGGGAGGGTGTCCAAGAGATCGAGGAGAGGTTGAGTCTTCGCTGGGGTCAATTGACATCCCTTTTCGTCGTAGAGCTTGTAACCGTTATATTGCTTGGGGTTGTGGGAGGCCGTGATCATGATCCCCCCGATCGCTTTGAGGTATCGGACCCCGAAGGACAGTTCGGGGGTGGGGCGCAGCGAATTGAAGAGGAAGGCGTTGATGCCCATCTCGTTGAGGATGTCCGCGCACTGCTCGGCATAGTCGCGGCTGTGATGGCGGTTATCGTGGGAAATAACGACGCCTCTTGGTTTGGCATCGGGGTACTGAGCCAACAGCATCTGCCCGAGGGCGATCGTCGCCCGCTTGATGGTGAACTCGTTGATGCGGTTCGTCCCGGGCCCGAGGATCCCCCTCATCCCACCGGTTCCAAAGGCGATGTTTTGGAAAAAGGCATCGTCGATTTCCTCTTTGCTCATTTCCTTGAGGATCGTTTTGTCACTCTCCGACACCTTGGGGGACGAAAGCCAGTTTTCGTAAACTATTTTTTTGTAATCCATTTTTGATTACTCCCGATAGAATCTGAAAATATCAGACTTTTTTCTATTATATTATGGTATCATAATCCCAACGCATTTCGAATCAAAATGAGGAACTTATGGGTTATATCTCTGATTTAAGGAAAAAAGTTGGTCACATGCCAATCGTCGCCGCCTTTTCCGTCATGGTCGTCATTTCCCAAGATGGATTGGTTCTATTTGAAAAGCGGAAGGACGATGGCTATTGGGATATTCCCGGAGGCTCGATCGAGTTCAACGAAGCCGCCTCGGACGCCGCCAAGCGTGAACTCTACGAAGAGACGGGTCTGAAGGCGAAAGAAATATCTCTCCTCGATGTCTATTCGGGACCCTTGACCTGCTACACCTACTACAACGGCGACGTGGTCTCGGGGGTCGATGTCGTTTACGTCTGTCGCGATTACGAAGGGTCGCTCGTCCCCCAAGAGGATGAGGTGACACGGCTTGAATGGATCAATCCGAAAAAACTGCCCACGAAGGTGTCCCCGCGAAACATCCAGATCATCAACGACTTGTTTAAACGCAACCTTTTGTAAGAAAAGTATTTGTCAACGTTGGGCCGGATCGGTTTTAATGTGCCCCCACAAGGCGGCGGCCACCGTCAAGGGGATTCCCATCAAGAACAGCATCCAAAAAGTCCAACCTTTCCCATTGGGGAGGTCGCATCCAAGCTCCAGATAGATGGCGGCGAGCAAAGTCCAAACCAAGGAGATGACGACGAGGGTTCTCCAACGTTTCTTGCCCCAAATGAAATTGAAGACCGCGACGACGATGCAGGAAACCGGGACAGCCCACACGTAAGCCATCCAATAATGGAGGCTCATCAGAACCTCGGTTCCGATGTAGACGATGATGGCCAAAATCCAAATGGCCGAAACCGAAAGGGCGGTAATGACGTTTTTGTTGGCTTGTTGGCCCCGGGATTTCAGGAAGTGCTTCTTTTCCTCTTTCGTGCCCGAAGAGAACAGATAATCGATCGTGACCCCATAAAAATCGCAAAGCTGTTTGAGGGTTTCGATGTCGGGGGTCGTCTCGCCGTGTTCCCATTTGGAAACCGACTTGTCGCTATAGCTAAACATCTCGGCGAGTTCGCTTTGGGTGAGATTTTTGGCCTTTCGAAGTTCAATAAGGTTGTGGGCAATCGTTATTTTAATAGGTTCCATAACAAAATAATACTAAGACCAAGATTACCTAAAAGCAACGAATAGAACGAGTCATTCCCTTTTTACGAGAGTTGGGGAACCTCTCCCGTTTTAAGGGATTTAGTATCTCGTTTGTCAGACTAGATGAATAGATAGGAAAAGCATTGATCGCGATTTATATTATTAATGGTCCCGCATGGGGCCAGCAATATTTATGGCAAGCGCACGCACGGTCGCGGACACAATCTACTACCACGACGAATTGAATGATGAGTTCTCCGGTATCAAACGGGAATCTAAATTCATCGCCGATGATTATCGCTATATCAACAACAACATTTTCTATCGGTTGGCCCGCTTCGTCGTTTACCGGGTCGTCATGACCCCAGTCGCTTTTTTGTACATGAAGTTCAAGTTCCATCATCGGGTCATCAACAAGAAAGTATTAAAGGATTATAAGCACCACGGGTATTTCATGTACGCCAACCACACCCAAGTCGTCGGTGATGGATATATCCCCAACCTCGTGTGTTTCCCCAAAGACGTTTACGACATCGTCAATTCCGACAATATGGCGGTCAAAGGAACCGAAACCCTCATGAAAATGCTGGGGGCGATGCCTTTGCCGAGCACTATCCACGGGATGACCAATTTCCTCAACGCCGTCGAACGCCGCTCGATCCAGCGTAACGTCATCATGGTTTATCCGGAGGCCCATTTGTGGCCTTATTACACCGGGATCCGGAATTTCCGCTCGGTTTCCTTCAAATATCCAGTACGTTTCGGCGATCCCTCCTTTTGCTTCACCAATTGCTACAAGAAACGCCGCTTTGGGAAAGAGCCCCAAATCGTTTCTTATATCGATGGACCGTTTTACCCCAATCTTGAACTGCCCGAAGGCGAGAGGCACATCGACCTCCGCAATCGGATCTACAAAGCGATGAAGGAACGGGCTGACAAAGAATCGACGTACGTGACGATCAAGTACGCGAAGGACCCCCGGAGGCTACCTCATGATTAACGTTGTTTATTCCGGCAACACGGCCGTTTACGATGGTTTCATGCTTTCCTTGCTTTCAATGGCTCAGAACACCAAAGAGCCTTTGTCGGTCTATCTTCTGACGGCCGATTTCACCGACCTCGATCCGCGCTTCACCCCCATCAGCCCCAAGCAAAGCGGGCTTCTTGAAAAGATGATTCGCCGCTACAACGACGAAAGCCGGATGCATTTGATCGACGTGAAGGAGCTTTTCAACAAAGAACTCAAGGACTCGGTCAATCTCAAGACCGGATACACCCCTTATACCCTTCTTCGTTTGCTTCTCGATCTCCTTCCGGGCATCCCTGATCGGATTATCTACATCGACGCCGACACCATCGTCACGGGCGACATCAAGGAGCTCTTCAACTACGACCTCAAAGGCAAGACCGTCGGAGGGGTCCGCGATTATCTTGGGCGTTTCTTCATCGGGGTCAATTATCTCAATGCCGGGGTCATGCTGATCGACATGGAAAGAGCGCGCGAGGACGCCCTCTTCTTCCGGGCCCGCGGACTCGTCAACAAAGTCCCGATGAGCTTCCCCGACCAAACGGCCCTCAACAATTGCCTCATCAAGAAGAAATGTTATCTGCCCCGCAAATTCAACGCCATGCGCCATCTCACCAAGAAGACCGTGGTCCGTCATTACTGCAAGATGATCATCTGGTTTCCCTTCCACATCATCAATGTGAAACCGTGGATGATCGACGACATCCACAAGAAATGGCACGTTTATCGCCACGATGGCCTTTTCTATGAATTCTTGAAGTATAAGCGTGAGAACCCCTTGGAGAACTGATTATGGAAAAATGGATCCTTTTCTCATTCATTATTCTCTGCTTCGTTCTGGCTCTTTGCCTCGTTTTTTACAGCCCTCGTCTCCTGGCTTGGTTTGGGGCTTGGAAAAAAGAGGCTCGCCTTTTCAACGAGAAGAAGAATCGGATCGCCGTCTTGGTTCCGGCCCGCAACGAATCCGCGACCATCGAAGGGCTCATGAAGAACCTCAAGGGTCAGTCCTATTCGAATTTTGAAGTCTTCGTCATCGTCAAAGACAAAGCCGATCCGACGATCGGGATCGCCCATCATTACGGCTTCCACGCCCACGTCGCCCCCAATCAAACCTGCAAAGGCGACGCCCTCGACAGTTGTCTCCATTCGATCATGCATCGCGATCGCGAAGGTTTCGATGCCTATCTCATCATCGATGCCGACTGCGCCATCGCCACCAATTACATTGAAGAGATGAACAACGCCCTCGCCTCGGGGTGTCAGATCATTCAAGGCAAGAAGATGGTCAAGAATTACTACATGGATAAGCCCATCACGATGCAACAAGCCTGCAATGGGGTCATCTGGACTTTGATGGACGACATGGGAAATCGGTGGAAAAGCCGTCACGGTTACACCAATTTCACCGTCGGGACCGGTATTATGATCCGGAAAGACATCATCGATATCAACGATGGATGGCCTTATCGGAGCACCTTGACCGAAGATATGGAATTCATGAACGACATCGCCGCGAACGGATACACGACGTTCTATTACGGTTACGCCAAGCTTTACATGGAAGAGGCCCCGTCGCTCGTGATGACGAACAAACGCCGCAAACGTTGGATGACCGGCGTCGTTGACAGCCGGCGTCTTTATAATGACAAGGTCAACAAGATGGCCTCCGTCTCCAATCGTTATTACGTCCATTGCTTATGGATCATCTACTTCTATATCGGCGCGGCGGTCATCTATTCCATTTCGGCTTTCACGTTGGGGACCGTCCTCCTGATTCTTGAAAACCCGGCTTTTGAGATCGCCCTTATCGTCTCGGCCGCCTCGATGGGGATCGTTTATCTCTCCTTCTTCACCATGACCCTCTTCGCCGTCATGATCGATTGGAAGAACTACAAGATGCCGGCCTATAAGAAAATCATCCTTCTTTTCCTCCATCCGATTTTCTACATGGATTACATCCGGATCGTCGGGGGCGCCCTTCTCAATCTTAATTCCAAGCGGTGGGACGCCATCGCCCGCGTCGACGAAGGCTCCGAGGTCAAGAACGCCTAGTTATGGCCAAAGAGAACGCCACGCGGGAAGAGATTCGGCAACGGATCCTTCAACTCGAGAAAGAAAAGAAATTCGACGTCCACGTCGATCCGATCGATTATTCGATCGCCCTCCCGGTCGATTCGTCTTTCCATTACTTTCCGCAGGGCTTCAAGGAACGCTTCCGCCATTTCTGCATCATGAACTTCGGCTTGCGGCAATTCATGAGCAAGGTCACGCGGAAATGGCAGGAGCTTGAGGTCGTGGGCCACGAGAACCTCCAAGGCGTCAAAGCGGCGATCGTCATCTCCAACCATATCCAGATGTTCGATTGCATCGCTTTGAAAACCGCCCTTCGGCCCCACTATACCAATATCGTCGCCGCTTCCTTCAACAACATGAAGGGTCAGATGGGCGACTCGATGAGGACGGCCGGGATGATGCCCCTCCCGAACGATTTCCATGACATGAGATACTTCGAAGAAGCCATCAAAAAGGCTTTGGGCATGAACCGTTACGTCCTTATCTATCCCGAGCAATCCGAATGGTGGTATTACGAGAAGCCTCGCCCGTTCAAACCCGGGGCTTTCTACTACGCGGCCAAGAACGATGTCCCCGTCATCCCCTGCTTCATCACCTATAAACCGAGGAAGCGTCCCGATTCGACCGCCGAAGGGATGTATCCTTATGGGATGATCGTTCACATCCTGAAGCCGATTTACCCGAAAAAGGATCTCGACCCGATCGCCAACCGCGACTACCTCAAAGACGCCGCCTTCGCGGCCTGCAAAGAATGCTATGAGTCGACCTATCACAAGAAACTATCGTATGATTGAGAGCCTTGACTCCGCATATTTTTCCGAACTGGGATTCAATTCATCGGCTGATACGCGAAGGGACGGAATGTTTTTCCCTTTCATCGCGGCACTTCGCGTATAATAACAACTAAGGAGGTTTTCGAAAACCAATTATTATGTTTAATGACGAGAACAAGTCCTCGTCCCTAGCAAAGTTCTTAAACGGCTTTGACTATGTGATTGTGGACACGTGTTCTCTGATGGAAGACAGTTTCCCCGCGTGGATGGACGTCCTTGTTAACGCGAAAGATTACTTAAGGGAAGATCTGCATATCCAAGTCCTGAATAAGTGCGTTGATGAATTAAAAAAGCATTCAAAGAACAGGCAAGACGATTCAGCTCGAATCGCTGCCAAACGCGCACTGAAGATTCTGCGAAAGGTCAAATGGAAAAAAATCCTCGAATTGACCAAAAAAGAAAAAGACCAGAACTTCGCGGACAATGTGATATACACGACCGTATCTAATCTAAGAATCCATTACAAGGTCCTGATCATCACTCAAGACAAAGGCCTCGCTGAAGATTTAAGAAGATTGAATCTTCTCGACAGCCAGCGTGGACGGAAAGTCGCGACCTACAAGCTTCTGCCTGAAGGAACGCTCGACGTCAACCGCGGCCAAGCCGACCACTACCATCAGAATCACAAACCATCCGAAGAGGATGAGGCTAGACTATCCGACAAACCGAGCTTTTCGCCTGCTAAAAAAGAAGATCCGAACGAGCTCTTGAACAAGGTCATCGCCAACGACAAGAAACTCCGCTCCGACCTTAACAACTCCACCTATTCCAAGGAAAGCAAACTCAAAGACATCGATGCTCAGCTCGCGATGGTCCTCAAACTTCCCGAAGACAAAAAGAAGACCCTGAAGCTTCTTCTCAACGACGCCCGGCTTCATGAAGAAAAGACGAAGTTGCTGAATCCTGGATCCTCGGTCCTTGAAAAGATCGCCGAACCGGCCAAACTTCAGCCGAAGCCCACTGAAAAATTCGTCGAAGCCATTAAAATTGCCCCTGAATCCAAACCCACCGTTCTTCCTAACGAGAAACGGCTGTGGTTCGGCGAGGGCTATTCGATTGCTGAGGCGATCAAGCGCTGCTCCGAGCATTACGGGATTCTCTTCCGCGATCACACGATTCCTTACGTCAAACAAGTCCATGGCCCTTACGATGTCACGGACATCGACCTTAAGGAGATACTCGATAAGCTTTCCGCCCTCGCGGACGGCAAGAGCGAGTTTCTCTATAAAGGCGTCCTCTACAAAGCCCAGAAATCGGAAAAGGGCTTCAAGGGCTACATCGATCTGAACCCCAATATCGCATCTAAGGCTCCTCAGGAGGAAAAACCCGCGTCGACCCCGCTCCCCAAGCCCGAGGACGCCGCCCCCAAAGCGGAAGCCAAGCCGGACGTAAAGCCGAACGCCCACCGCCGCGGCCGCCCCCGAAAGAATCCGGTCAATGCCGCCCCCGTTGTTAACCCCGCCCCCGCGTCTCCCACCGCGCCAAAACCCCAACAGCTGAGACCTCAGACGTTCTCGCCGACCAAAGGGCCCGACGCCCATCTCTCCGTTCACAAGCCCCACGAAGAATCGGTGGCCGGCCCAAAAGGCGCCACTCTCATTGTCGGAGTCCCCGATGACGACAACAAGCGGGAATTCATTGAGCGGAAATCCCGTCGGGATGCCGAGTCCTCCGGCGGAGGCAAAACCGCTGTTTCCTCGACGAAGCCGTCCTCATTCAACCAAGGGAGGAATTCGCGTCCTCAAAAGCAAAGCGTCATCCTTCCTTCTAAGAACGCTCCATCTTCGATCAAACCGGTGACCGGTCCAGGGCCCCTTCCCGAAAAGGTTCGCCTTAATAAGCCAAGACCCGTTCAGAAACCCCTTAGGAAAAACCCCCCGGTCGTTAACCCTAAGCAACCTCAAGCCGCCCCTGCGATGCCAATTAAGGACTTCTCCTACGAAGCCGCTGCGGCTTCGGAAAAGCGTTTGATGGCGAATCTCAACAACCCGAACTATCCGAAGGAAAACAAAGCCAAGGACATCAACGCTCAGTTGGCCCTCATTCAAAAACTGAGGTCTGACGAAGTGGCAAAACTCCGTTACAGCTCCGATTCCCTAAAGTTGATGCTCTCTTTGCTGAAATGACGAAGTAAAAAGCCAACCCCCTCATCGAGGATTGGCTTTTTTCGTTGTTCGTTCAGGCGTTCGGAGTGGCGATTCCGGCGACGTAGGACCATTGCCCGGCGTAGTACACGCTCGGAGTTCCCGTGATGGTGAGGCCGTTTGTCGCGACGATCTTGTTCCAATCCGACAATTCGAGGTTCACGAAGATATTCTGCAGCGAAACGTTGTTGAAAGCGTTGTTGTACAACGTCTTGATCCCCGATCCGATGGCGATATCCTTCAAGGCGACGTCACCATCGAAGGCGCTAATGCCAACCGCGGTGACCGAATCGGTGAGGTAGAACCTCTTGAGCGAAGTGCAACTTTGAAACGAATAGGCCAGAACCGATTTGATATTCGAGCCGGTGGTGATGGCTTCGATGGAAGAACAGAATCCGAACGCGCCCTTAGAAATCGAAGTGAGGGACGCGGGGAAGGAAACGGCGGTCAAGCCCGTGCAACCGACGAACATGTAATCGCCGAGGTTGATGAGCCCTTCCTGAATGTTCAAGGCCGTTAGGCCGATGCATCCCGAGAAGACGGAATCGCCGTAAGTGGTCGCGGCCGCCGGCAAGGTCAAGGAAACGAGGCCGGTGCAGTTAGAAAAGGCTTCCTGCCCGACTTTCGTGAGGGAATCTGGCAAAACGGCCGAGGAGAGCTTCACGCATCCGAAAAAAGCTTTGGCTCCGATCGTTGTCAAACCCGTATTGAAAGTCAATGAGGTCAAATTGGTGCAGAGGTTGAAGGCATAGAGGTTGATGGCCGTGACTCCCGACGGGAGGACAACGCTTTGAAGTGACGAGCAGTCATTGAAGGCAAAATCGTCGATCAGCTTCAATGAGGTCGGCATGTTGATGGTAGCCAAATTCTTGCAGGAGCTGAAGGCCGATTCATAGAATTGGTCGACGGTATCAGGAACCGTGACGTCGGTTATCGCGAGCATGCCGGCGAAGGCCGAAGGCCCGATGCAGCGAACGGGATATCCGCCAAGAAGAGCCGGGATCGTAACTGCCGAATCGGTTCCTGAATAGTCAAGGACGGTGACGGTCGTTCCGTCTTTGTTGAGACGATAGGCGTAATCCCCATCCTGGAAGTGAGAACCATCATAGTCTGTCGACGGCATCGAGATGATCGAGCCGTCATTTGAACAAGAAGCGAGGCCAAAAACCATTAACCCCGATAGGGCGACAAGAAGTATTTTGCGTTTTGCATTTGCCATAATCATAGAGTAATTGTATCGAACGAACCCGATTTTTCAATTCAATTCGGAAAATCATTTCGTTAATAAACGAAAGGAAGTGGTTTTCGATGCAAGAACCATGCACTCAAACAAGGTTTCGGACTGGCAAAACAAGACCCCCGTGGATGGATTTGACGAAAAAGAAAAGGCACGTTTTTGGCGTGCCTTATTCATCGGGTCGTTAGCTCTTCGCAACGATGAGGGTAAGTCCGGCTGTATCCATGGATTTAACCGAGACCGTCCAACCAAAGGTGGAGGCATCGTTCATTTTCCCGGCGACGGCGGTGAAGACGGCGGCGCAGCGCTCGACCGAGAAGGTCGTGGCTCCGGTCGGGGTGAAGAGGATGTTGTCCTCGTTGGAGATGGCATAGCGTCCCATCAAAGTCGCGTAGTCTTTCTGATTCTGAAACATGTTGACCCCGTTGCTCGGGATCAATGAAGTTTCGCGAACCGGGGCGCTGTTGACCAAGCTGTCGTTGAGGAGCATGTAGCTGCGGCTCTTGGAATTGTTGGCTCCGCGGAGCGTGTAATTATAAGTCTCGTCTTCGCTGTCAACGTAGTCGGTGATGGTATCGGTATAGTCGATTTCGTAAGATATCTGCCCGTCATCGCCCTTGACTCCGTGCTCGTTGAGAAGGCGGGAATCGATGTGGTGTGCGACGAGGCCGGACTTGTCGTAGGTCCCAATTCCGTAATTCTTCCATTCGGCGTAACCCGTGCTGTCTTCTTCGTTCAATCCGGTTGGGGTGTAGTAATCGAAGAGCATGTACTCGTCGTAGGGGCTCTTGTTCCATTCGTCTCCAGCCGTTTTAAGAAGGAGGGTGTCCCCGGTCGATTCGAATGGGCGGAGCGTGATCTCAAACACATCTTCGGTCCCGTCGGCATAGAACGGTTTGATCCAGTTGTAGAGCAATTTGCTGTAGGCACCGTGATCGCCGACGTTCATGTCCATCATGTTGACGCCGCCTTCGACCCCTTCATAAGCTCCGGCCGAGGCTTCATCGGTGCTGTAGTAGTCGTTGAGGCCCATCAAGTGGCCGGTTTCGTGAATCAAAGTGTGAGCATCGATATCGATCCCGTCGTTGTAGAGGCCGCGGCTGATGAATGAATAGGAAGCCCAGCAAAGATTGAACGGCACCGGATCGGCGACGTTGGCTTTGCCGCGGTTCGGATAGTCATGGTGGGTCCAAGCCCACCAAACGCCGGTGTTCGAGGTGCTGAACGGATTACTGTAGACGACCCAGATGTCGTCGACATATCCATCTCCGTCTTGATCGTAATCCTTAAGATCAATGGTGTGCCCTTCGGTGTCGAGCAAGGTTCCAGCTTTAATGGCCGCGGCGATTTGCTCAACGGCGACCCAACTAACATTCCAAACGGATCCATAGGTGGCTTCGTCGGCCGCGGAAAGAAAATCCGTGGACTGGAAGGCGCCATAGGTGGTGGAACTGACGGGGGTGCCCGTTTTGTCGGTCGCCGAATAAGCTTGAGTCATCGTCCCGCTGTAGGTTAAGCGTCCATAGGAGGATTTGTTGTAAAAACTGGAAAGCGATTCCCAAGAAGTTTCGCTGCTTTGACCGAAGAAGGCTTTATCGATTTTGGTGAGTTCGGCTTCTGTATAGACATCGTCGGTGAATTGGAATGGTACGACGAGAAGTTTTTGATTGCCGACCGAATTGAGACAGTTATTGACTTGGGCCTTTTCAAGGCGGTAAGCCGTTTGATCATCGGTGAAGTAGTCGGGCAATTGGGCAAACCCTTTATCGTTCGGGATATCGCGAGATGAGACTGTCAGACTAATACTATTCGATGTGGCATAGGAAGTGTTAGAAAGCCGATACTTCGCGGAAACGGTATAAGTGCCGGCCGTGTCGATGGCGTCCCACCCATCATAGGTTTTGGTTCCGTTGCTGATGGAAATGGTCCATCTCGTCGTCTTGGCGGAAACGTCGTCCCCCCCATAAGTGAGCGACGGAGTGATCTTTCCGAGATAACTTTGGCCAAGAAGGATCGAATCGGAGGATTGGGCGATTACGAGTTCCTTGCCGGCGCTGCTCGAGCTTGATTGAGACGAGCTTGAACTCGATTCAGATGAGCTCGAGCTGGAGTTTGAGTCCGATTCTGACGAATTTGAACTCGAACTGGAGTTTGAGCTTGATGTTTCGCATCCCGTCAACGCCGCTAAAGCGATCGCGGAGAGGAGAACATACCAACTTTTTTTCATATTGTTCCCTTTCACTAACCAGTTACGGCTAGATTCAGTAGTAAGGCTAATCGCGACTTCAAAATCTTTCAATGTTTATTTTCATGCGCGCATTTAGGGGCGACCGTCAAATCCTCATTTCTTTTTTTCTAACCGATATCTATAATAACGAAGCCAGCGAGGGAACCATGTTTAAAAAAATACGCAAAGCAACCGATCGATCTTCCATGGGCAAATACGGCGGATGGCTCTCGTTCACTTTGTGGTGCGCGATCCTTGTCTCTTTGGTTTTGGCCTTCATTCTTCATAATCAAAGCGTTGCCATTGAGGGGGCCAACCTGTTCACCGCCACCTCCGAGACCGTCGACGTCGTTAACGCTCTCAAGGAATTGTACTATCACATTTTCAACATCATCGGTTTCGTTTTTATGATCGGTTTCCTTGTCGTTTTCGCCATCGGTTTTTTCAAAGGTTACGAACATTTGTTGACGATTTCGATTCTCGGGATGGGGTTCACGGTCGCTTTCGTCGCTTTGCGAGCCACTATCATCTCGGTTGCCGGCTCGATTTATCCCGGGCCTTTCGCCATCGGCGAATATTTTATGGTCCTCTTCCTGTTCGCCGCGCTTTATAACTTCATCGCCACGTTATTCAAATCTCGCTTCGTCGAGGATTTTAGAAAAACGGTTTTTTGCTTGGGGCTTGGCAACCTATTCATCATTGTCTTCGATGTTTGGGGAATGGTTGACTTGGTCAATCGGGCCCACCCCATGATGGCCTTGAGCCTTTTATTCGAAATGATTTGCATGGCCGCTATATCGTTGATTTCTTTTCGGACCATTCATTCAGCCGAGCAATTGATCGATTAATCTCGGTCGATGGCTCCAGCGATTCTTTTAATGAAGATTCGCGCGCCGAGAGTTTCTCCAACCGCTTTCTTTGGAAATCGAGTAAAAACGCAAAAAAAGCGCTTACATGTTAGTTATTTGAAATATTGGTGGGAAAAAATAAGGAAAAGTTCGATGATTCGGGCCTCATTGATGTCCTTTTGCCACCCTCGGGAACCAAAAAATAATAATTGACAATATTCAAACCATCGTTAGGATATGAACATTCAAGGAGCTTTTTTGCTTCTAAAAAAGGAGGAAACATGAAGAAATCTTTGAAAACGATTCCCTTTGCATTGTTGCTCAGCACGATGACTGTGCTTGCGGCTTGCGGGGAAACATCCATTTCCAGCATTCTGTCATCGTCTGGATCTTCTGGAGGATCTGATTCCGGCTCGTCCGCTACCAGCTCATCTAGTTCATCGGGAACGTACACTTACCGTGACGCGATGACCGAAAGCCCCGAAACCTGGAATCCGCACGCATGGTTAACCAACACCGATTCGTTAATCATGGACTACACCCAAATCGGGCTCTTCGATTTCGCTTACAACGCGGAAACCGATGGCTATGAAGTACTGCCCGAAATGGCGGCTGAAAAAGCCACCGATTCGACGGGTACGCTCACCGACGACGAAGTTGAACAATACGGCCTCTCCACTCAAGATGGCGGTTCTCTTTGGACCTCCGGGCAGAAATGGGTCGTCAACCTCAATCAGGCGGCCGCTTGGGAAGACGGGACCCAGATTAAGGCCGACGACTACATCTACTCGATGCAGCAAATGCTCAATCCGGAAATGCAGAACCAACGGTCTTCGAGTTTTGCCACCGGCACCGCGAGCTTTGGAAACGCGGACAATTATCTGAAATCCGGAACGACCACTTACGAATGGAACGCCGGATACAGTGGCCCCAACCGCTCCGGAACCGATTATTACTTTAGTCTTTACGGAACCACTTACGGAACCGATATCTTCGGAAGTGCCGGCTACGACATTTACACTCCCGGTTATGTCGGGGCGTACGCCGCGACCAGCACCGATGAAGATAAGGCTCTCTTTGCCACCCTCATCACCTTGGTCGCCGATACCGGCACCTATGGAACCTCCGATTCGCCGAAATACGTTGCCATTACCGAAGCCAACATCGCCACCATTGCGGAAGCTTATTCGGAGTATTTGGCTTTCTTTTATGGAGCGAAACAGGAAGTCAACAACGATCTTACTGTTCCCGGCACCAATTCCTGGAACATCGGCGATTTCGACTACATCAAGGCCGTGAACCCGGCCACCGCTTGGGACGACGTCGGCCTGGTCAAGACCGGCGACTACCAGCTCACCTTCTTCTTGGTGAACCCGGTCTCAAACTTCCAGTTCTACTACAACTTCTCTGGTAACTGGCTCGTCAAACAGGATCTCTACGAAGCCGGGAAGAAGACCGTCGGAAGCTTGGTTACCACCACGTATGGAACCAGCGTTGCCACCTATTCTTCTTTCGGACCGTACAAACTCACCAGCTATCAGCTCGATAAGGACATCCTTCTCCAGCGGAACACCGCTTGGTATGGCTACACGGACGGAAAGCACGACGGCGAATACCAGATCGACAACTTCGACATCGCCATCGTCCAAAACGAAGACACCATTCTTGAAATGTTCATGAAGGGCCAACTCGATTCTTACGGGCTCCGCTCTCAGGACATGACCGCTCTCGGCGGCTCCAGCCGTTTGATGTATACCCCGCAGTCCTACACCACCAAGATGACCCTCAACAGCGACTTTGCTTCTCTCGTTACCGAGCAGAATACCCGCAACGCCGCCAACAGCACTAACCTCAACCACACCATCCTCGAGAACCTTAATCTTCGCAAAGCCATCAGTTTAGGGATGGACCGCCAGACTCTCGTTCAACAGCAAACCGCCGGTTCTCAGGCCTATGACGTCCCCATCAACTCGATGTACGTTTCCGATCCTGATTCCGGAACCCTCTACCGCAACACTGCCCAAGGCCAAAAAGTCGTTACCGACAACTTCGGCGTCACCTCTGAAGGCGAACCGAACTACGTTGGCTATGATCTCGACGCCGCCCGCAAACTCATTGACGACGCCGTCGATGAGGAAGTCGCTCTTAACGCCGCCCACCCAGGGCAGGGCTATTACGATGGAACCCAAGACGTTGAGTTCTATTGGGAAGTCTACAACGATGGATGGGACGACATGGTCACCTTCCTCAAGGCCCAGTTCGCAACCCTCTTCGTCGGAACCAAACTCGAAGGCAAAGTCACTATTTCCACTTCCTACAACCTCGAGTACAGCGACGATATCAAAGCTGGCAAATGCGACCTCGCGATGTCCACTTGGGGCGGCGCTGAATTCGATCCTTACGGAATCATGGAAGTCTACTTCCAAGATGACTATAAGAACGAACCGGGCGTCAAAGGTAACACTTCACTCACCCTCAAACCGGATGGTATCAATGAAGTCACGATGACCCTTTCCGAATGGGACGTCGCTCTCCGTACCGGCGTCTACAGCGAAGCCAACGCGACCACCGAGATCCGCCTCAACGTCCTCTCCGGATGCGAAAGCTACCTCGTCGGAACCTACAACTTCGTCTCCCTGTACGCCCGCAGCTCGGCCAGTTTGAACAGCTACCGCGTTAAGCAGATCACCGATACCTACCACCAGTTGGTCGCCTACGGCGGAATCCGTTTCCTCAAACTCACCCTCAACGATGCTGATTGGACCAGCTACGTCAATGCCCACTTGTCGGGCGGCGTGCTTCCTTACGGCAACGACTAATCCTTAAACACTTACTTTAAGGAAAAGGCTCCTCCTCTTATGGGGGGGAGCTTTTATTTGTTCATCGGAAGGGGACAAAAGATTTTCGTATCTTACATATTTGCACTCACAAACACTATTGGAATGGAACGCTTTTCAAAAAACCAAAACATACGGGCGGAAGCCAAAAAATCCGAATCAAGAGCCATTATATTTTGATAGTGACATTCTTCATTTATAAAGATATAATTCAACTACGTGTTTTTCCCTAAAGGGAAAGACATAATGTGGAGGAAAGGAACATACATATGTGGAAATACGTCTTGAAACGTATCGGCCTGATGGTTTTGACTTTCTTCCTGATCATGACTATGTGTTTTATTTTGATTCGCTTGGTCCCCGACGTCATCACTTGCACCCCGACTGACAACGTTTGCAACTCGATTCTGGCTTGGCGCGAAGCCCTCGGTTACAACAAGCCTATCATCGTTCAGTATTTCCTTTATCTTAAGGAGATCTTCACCAAATTCGATTGGGGCATTGGCTTCAAGATGTACAAAAACCAATCGGTCATAGCGATTCTTGGTGAAAAACTTCCCTACACGATGTACGTCAATTTCTTCGCCTCCCTTATGGCCGTCCCGGTTGGTCTTATCCTTGGGATTTTCGCTGCCTTGAAAAAGAACAAATGGCAGGATCAGGTCATTTCCGTCCTCGTCGTCCTCGTCATTTCCGTCCCTTCTTACATCTATTGCTTTGTAATTCAATACTTCATTTGTTACAAATTAGGTTGGTTCCCACTCATCGTGAATTCGGGTTCCGTTTCGTTAGATTGGTCGTTCTTTGTAAGCTACCTTCCGGCCATGCTTTGCTTAGGGCTAGGAACTGTGGCCGGATTGACCCGTTACACCCGGGCCGAGCTCACCGAAGTTCTTACCTCCGAATTCATGCTTTTAGCCCGCGCTAAAGGCTTGACCCGCGGCCAAGCGACCGTTCGTCATGCCCTTCGGAATTCGATGGTCCCGATCTTCCCGATGATACTGGGAGAATTCATTTCTATCATTTCGGGCTCCCTGATTGTTGAAAAGTTCTTCTCCGTCCCCGGTGTTGGCGCAATGTACATCGAATCAATCAATAAACTTGATTATAACTTCTTTATGTTCCTTTCGATGTTCTACGTGGCTATCGGCCTTGTGGCCGGCTTGATTGTCGACCTCAGTTACGGCTGGGTCGATCCGCGTATCAGAATGGGGGCGAAGTAAATCATGGCTGATGAAAAAAACAACCTTCCCGTCTCCGATGGCGTTTCTTCAGACGACTTCGTTTTCGTTCAAGACAAGCAAAAACTGAGCGACGTCGAAATCAAGACGAAGAAAATCGGATACTTGGCCGACGCGATGTATCGGTTTGGCCAAAATAAAGGCTCGATCGTCGCCGGCACCATCCTTTTGGTGATGATCCTTTTCTCCGTCATCGTTCCTTTCGTGACGGGCTATCAAGTTAACGAGGCAGACGATTATTACCAAAACGTCCTTCCAAAGAATCCCGCCTTCGAAGGCTCCGGCTTTTGGGACGGAACTCAAACGGAAGTCGTCGGTGAGACCTATTATGTCGAGTACACGAATTACGGGCGGGTCAAGAAGCTTTTCGGCATCAGCGAAGAGTATTCGGAAATTCTTGACACCACCACGAAGCAATACACCGTCCTTGTCGACACGTATGAATTCGGCTGCAAATATAAGTACTTCTCTTTATCCGATTACCAAAAACTCAAGGAGTACAATGATTTGCTCCCTGACGATCAGAAAATCATTCAACCAATGGTTGATACTTTAACTTGGAACGCTAGTTGGACAAATGTGGCCGTGCGCGATGCCGTCCGATCCAAAATGCAAACCGACGCCAATCTCACATATCAGATTAAGAAGCAAACCGGCGAGCCTGCCTATGACGTTGATGGGAATCTTCAGTATTGCTACAAATTCGACACCAACGGGAACTATGTTTATTACCTCTTGGATGGATCCGCCTATAAATTGCGAATCAACTGGCATCGCTATTATGTCTACGTTCACGGCCATGAGCCGGTATTTCTGCTCGGGACCGACAGCACCGGCCGCGATATCTTGACGCGTCTAGCTTCGGGCGGACGCCTCTCGCTCGCCCTCGGCTTCTCGGTCTCGATCATCAATATTATCCTCGGCATAATTTATGGGGCCATCGAAGGTTACTATGGAGGCGCGACCGACATCGTGATGGAACGAATTTCTGAGTTCCTGAGCGAAATTCCGTCGATTATCGTCATTACTTTGTTCCAAGTGTATATGGTTAACCAGCACAACGTGAATCCGGTAATATCCCTCTTTGTGGCTTTCATCGCCACGGGATGGCTCGGCACCGCGGCAACGGTCCGTATGCAATTCTACCGATACAAGAACCAAGACTACGTTTTGGCCGCCCGAACATTGGGTGCCAAAGACCGTCAGCTCATTTTCCGGCACATCTTCCCCAACGCCGTTGGCCCGGTCATCACCTCGAGCGTCTTGATGCCGCCGGGAGTCATCTTCTCCGAATCGGCATTGAGCTACTTGGGTATCATCAACTTCACTGCCTACAACATCACTTCGATCGGAGCCATGCTTTCCGAAGGTCAAAAGGTCTACACGACCTATCCCAACGTAATTCTTTGGCCCGCCATCTTTATTTCCTTGTTGATGATATGCTTCAATATCTTTGGAAACGGCCTTCGCGATGCCTTCAATCCGCAACTTCGTGGGGCAGGTGATTCATGATGGAAAACAAAGCAAGAGACAAGATTCTTGAAGTCAACAATCTTCGGGTTTCCTTTTGGACGAACAACGGAACCGTGAAGGCTGTTCGCGGCATTTCTTTCTCCCTCTATCGCGGGAACACCTTAGCCATCGTTGGCGAATCGGGCTCCGGCAAATCCGTCACTTCTCGTGCCATCATGGGCATCTTGGCCCCCAACCGCATCGTCGAAGAAGGCGAGATCCTTTATGACGGGCACGACATTTTGAGACTCAACGAAGAAGAATTGACCCGGATCCGCGGTTCTCGCATCGCGATGATTTTTCAGGACCCGATGAGTTCACTCAATCCGATCATGAAGGTCGGCAAGCAGATCACCGAAGCCATGATGCTGAAACGCAAGGCCGAGATCAAGGAAGGCAAAGCCACGGCAAACTTCCTTAAAAAGGCCATTTCGGGCATCGACCCGGAAACCAGCGCGGATTTCAATTCCATCATCACGGGAAAAGGCGAGGTCAATGAACAACGTCTTCGGACCGCGACCGAAAAGCTTCTCGAGTTTCAGGCCACCCGTCTTTCCGATGGGCGGAAGGCCGCGATTGATTTCCTCAACAATGTCCTCGCAGGGCCGTATTTCGACAACCCCACCGCTTTCCCGACCATCGCTTCGCGTTTGGGTGAGATGAAAAACAAGATTGAGGCCTGCAAAGACTACTACACCGAAAGAAAAGATGACGTCATCTTCACCTTCTTCGTCACCTTCAAATATTCCATTGTTTCTTATCGCGAAGCCGTTAAGCGCGAAAAAACCGCCGCTAAGTTGGCTCGGAAGAACGCTAAGAAGGCTGCCAAAGGGCTTTCGACCGATTTGACGATCACCCAACAAGCGTGGGCGAGCGAAATCGACCTGTCGAGCAGAACCGTCGTTTCAAAGTCCAAGCAATTCATCGTCGATTTCATCGCCTATCTGCAGAATAAATCAAGGCCGACGGGGCCGGAAATCGTCAACAATGCGGCCGAGGTCCTTTCCTACTTTAAGAAAGCTGTGGCGGCCAGCCTTTTGAAAGTCGATCACAAAGAGTTCAAGTCCAGAGCTATTCAGGTCATGCGGGAAGTCGGCATCCCCGAACCGGAGAAACGTCTTGCCGCCTATCCGTTCCAATTCTCGGGCGGTATGCGTCAACGCATCGTCATCGCCATCGCCCTATCATCCAATCCGGAGATTCTTATCTGCGACGAGCCGACGACCGCTCTCGACGTGACCATCCAAGCTCAGATCCTTGATTTGATCAACGATTTGAAGAAAACACGCAACCTTTCCGTCATCTTCATCACCCACAACCTCGGCGTCGTCGCCAACATGGCCGATGACATCGCCATCATGTACGCCGGGCGAATCGTCGAATACGGAACGGTCGATGAGATTTTCTACAATCCGAAGCACCCCTACACTTGGGCGTTGCTCAACTCGATGCCAGATTTGAATACCAAGGAACGCCTTGACGCCATCCCCGGCACCCCGCCTAACATGATCGTCCCACCCAAAGGTGACGCTTTCGCCGCCCGCAACAAATACGCCATGAAGGTCGATTACGAGAAACAACCGCCGTTCTTCAAGGTCACTGATGACCACTATGCCGCCACATGGCTTCTTGATCCCCGATCCCCTCATGTTGACCCCCCTACTTCCGTCACTGAACGGATCAAGCGTTTTCAAGCGCTTAATGCCGATATGATCGAACAGCGTGAACGCCACTCCAAAGCGGAACAGGCCTTTCTTGATACCCAGAAGCCCATCGCCGAAGGTGTTGCTGGCTCCAAATCAAAAGGGGGTAAAAAGCAATGACAACCGCCGTAAAAAAGACCCCCGTGAAGGCTTCTAAGGCTGTGGAAAGCAAAAAAACGGAACTAAATTCCGATGTTTCAAAGCGTGAAGTCGTCCTTTCCGTCCGCCATCTTAAACAGTATTTCCGCTTCTCCAAAGGCGATTTCAAATACAACAAGGCCGTCCACGATGTTTCGTTCGACATCCACCGGGGCGAGGTCTTGGGCTTGGTTGGCGAGTCGGGCTGCGGCAAAACCACGACCGGGCGTTCCATCATCAAACTCTACGACATCACCTCTGGGTCCGTCTATTTCGACGGTCAGCGAATCGGCGCCGGCACGCGTTGGAATGAAAAAGAGATCAAATGGAAAACCATTAAGGCCGCCGAGCAGATCAAACAGTTGGAGACTGAGAAAAAAGAAAAACTTGATTCCCTCGATCCTGATATCGAAGATGCTCAGGGCATCAAAGACGCCAAAGCCGATATCACGAAGAAATACAACGCCCAAATCAAAGCGGTCCGGGTTGAGCTTTCGAAAGTGATCGCCGTTCAGCGAGCCGAGATTCGTCGAGCGAAATACGATAACACGAACTGCAACAAGATCTACGGAGCCAAACAAGCCCAGAAAGTCCAAGCTAAATACAAAGAGCTTTACGCGGAATTCAAGGAATCCCACCCGAAGAAGAATAAGGGTTATTTCTACGATTTGTCGCGTCTCTTCATTCACTATATTGAGGATTATCGTTACGCGAAAAACGACCGCATCATGAATAAGATGCAGATGATTTTCCAAGACCCGATCGCCTCCTTGGATCCCCGTATGACCGTTCGGGAAATCATCGCCGAAGGACTAAAGATTCACGGCGTTCGCGATGGCAAAATCATTGATCAAAAAGTTTCGGAGGCCCTGATCAAAGTCGGCCTCGTTCCGGAAATGGCAAGCCGCTATCCCCACGAGTTCAGCGGCGGGCAGCGTCAACGCATCGGGATCGCCCGTGCCCTTGTGATGGATCCGGAACTCATCGTGGCCGATGAACCGATCTCGGCTCTTGACGTCTCCATCCAAGCCCAGGTCATCAATCTGCTCAACGATCTCAAAAACGATCTCAACTTGACCATTCTTTTCATTGCTCACGACCTCAGCGTGGTCAAGTATTTCTGCGACCGCATCGTCGTCATGTATTATGGGAACATGGTGGAAATGGCCTCTTCCAATCAACTGTTCGCCAATCCGCTTCACCCCTACACCAAATCGTTGCTTTCGGCTATTCCGCTTCCTGATCCCCACTACGAAAAGCAAAGGAAACGTTTTGATTACGTCCCTTCTCGCGACCACGATTACAGCAAGCAGAAGCCGACTTTCCGGGAAGTTGAACCCGGACACTTCGTTCTATGCAACGATGCTGAATTCGCCAAGTATCAAGCAATCGTTGCCTCTACCAAATGAGTGACAATGTGGATGAAAACCTACTTCAAGACCCCAAACAAAGAAAAGTGGGTCTGATTCTTCAAGTCATTTTGTCCGTCGTTTTTCTTCTTGGCACCGGCGCGATCGTTTTCTCCGTAGAGTACTTCGCCTCCAATCTCTACCCCGGGACTCCGATCCGGGTTTGGGCCGATACCTTCTCCGTCAGCGGGCTTCTCGGGATCATCTTTTGGGCTTTGGGTTGGGTCAGTCAAAAAGGGTCTTTCGACATCATCGTTTATTCGACGAGGAAGATGTTTAATTTCATGTTCCGGATCCACCCGGAGAAGACCACCCTTCCGAAAACCTACGTCGATTATGTGATCATGCGACAAGGCAAAAAACCAAAGCTCTTCCCCATTTTCATTTTTTCCTCGCTCTTCGTCGCGATCATCGGGTTCGTCTTGACTTTCGTGTCACTCGGCCTTGAATACTGATCGTCGTCCTCAAGCGGGATTTCTAGAGCGTTCCGGTCTTTTTCGTTAACTCTTCGAAGCCCGCGCAGCATTGACCGATCGTCATGGTGAAACATCATTCGAACGTGTTGTATCATTAATATATGGAAAAGACCAACGTGATGCGGCTGCTCGATACCGCGGGCGTGAAATACGAACCCCGTGAATATGATTCTGCCATTGTTGATGGCCTAAGCGTGGCCCGCACACTTGGCGAAGACCCTCAAAGTGTTTTTAAGACCCTCGTTACGGAAAGCGAAAAGAAAACCTATTTCGTTTTCTCAATCCCGGTCAACGCGGAGCTTAATTTAAAAAAGGCCGCAAGAGCGGCGGGCGTTAAGTCGATCGAAATGATACCCCAGAAGGAACTCCTCCCCTTGACGGGATATCTTCACGGTGGCTGCTCCCCGATCGGATTGAAGAAACCCTTTCCCGTTTTTATCGACGAAACGGCCGAACTTTTCGACACCGTCTTTTTTTCGGCGGGGAAAAGAGGATTCCAAGTGGGACTCAATCCCATGGATTTTTCTTCCTACTGCAAAGCTTCTTTCATCGATCTTGTTAAATAAAACCTTCAAGTATCTTCGCCGCTTCTTGATAAAAGCCTTCCTCGCCTTCGAATGAGCGGTTTTTGGGGTAATCAACATCGAGGACCCCGATGACCTTTCCGTTTTGGCATAGAGGAACCACCAGTTCGGCCATGGCTAAAGGATCGCAGCATATATACCCCGGGAAAGCCGTGACGTCTGGGACCACGATCATTATTTTCTTGGCGTAGCACGTTCCGACGACGCCTTTCCCGACATCGATGACCTCACAAGCGGGGGAGCCGCCAAAAGGGCCCAGAATTAACTTTCCTAGTTTTCCTTCATATTGATAAAGTCCGACCCAGTTGTTGTGCGGGAGACTGAGATGAAGCAATGACAAGGCGTTATAAAGGTGGCTTCTTTTAAGAAGAACCTCTCCATTGTCCAAGGCTTTTATCGAAAGCAGAAGCGAAGTCCGGTCAAAGTTATTCATATTTCATTTATTTTACCCTATTTTGAAGGTTTTGGGGCCGAAGGGCGGAAAGTGGACCATCTTCTATTGAAGGAGCAAATTGAAAATGGGAAAGAATGACGAGATTGCTATCCTGAATGGACTCGTCGATTTTGTAAAAGAGATGGAAACGATTATGCATGAAGGTGCCTCGGCCCTTTATCGCAGCAAAGAGAGATATCCAATCGATGGAGAGACGCTTCTTTTGATGGCCCGAGAATCCTTGGCATTAATCGATTCCGACAAAGGCCTTGATCCAACACCCGAGCAGGCTTCCTTAATCGGCCTCGGGCCTCTAGATCTCGAGATATCCACAATGGAGACGAAAAAGTACCGGGGGAAACCGAAAAGCGAAATGCTCGAGCTCTTCGTCAACAAGATAACCAGAATCGTCGAAACAAAGGCTTTTCAAAATGCTGAATGCGGTTTGGTTTTGGCCCCTGATTACCGATCGTTCATTAAGAGAATTGATGAATATTTGAATCAAAAAATGATGTGAAAGTGGCAGAATCATCACGAAAAAACAGCGAACACTGCCGGCTTATAGGATTTTCTAGCACTCGAGCCTTGACAGTGCCAAACAATTCGCTATCATATTGGTAGCACTCTACATCACCGAGTGCCAATTCAAAACCGCAGGAGGTTAATTTATGAATCACGAATTACTTAATCGAAATGGTGAAGTCGGATTTTTCGATCCTTTTTTCGAAGCCTTGTTTAACGACGGTTCGGAAGGAAAGAATTACGGAGTTCTTGCGATGAAGACCGACATTAAGGAAGCGGGCGACAATTACGTCATGGACGTCGAGCTCCCTGGTTTCGAGAAAAAGAACATCGGTCTTAGTCTCAAAGATGGCTATCTCACCATCACCGCCAAGGTTGACCGAGCCGACGATGAGAAAGACAAAAAGGGCAATTACGTTCACCGCGAACGTTTCTCCGGCGTCTCCTCACGTAGTTACTATGTCGGAGAGATTGAAGAGAAGAGCGTTAAGGCCTCTTACAAGGATGGTATCCTCTCCATCCTCTTCCCGAAAGAAGAAGTTGCAAAGGTTGAGCAGAAGCATTCCATTGCCATCGAATAATCATCGATGGCGGTGCGATACGGGGGCGTTATGGGCGCCCCTTTTTTGCGTATTGGTGGATTCACCAACTTCACAGTGTTAGTTTGTATATACCCTTCGGGGGTATCAAATGAAAAAGAAATACGAAATAACCGGCATGAGTTGTTCGGCTTGCCAAGCCACCGTAACGAAAGCGGTCAGCAAACTTGACGGCGTGGATTCGGTCAACGTCTCACTATTGGCCAAAAACATGGTCGTCGATTTTGATGAAAGCAAAGTCGGGGAAAAGGAGATCATCGAGGCCGTCGTGGCCTCCGGATACGGAGCTGCTCCTTTCGTCAATAAGTCGGTCGTGAAAGTTCAAGAAGGAAAACGCCGTGACCTTCGTCGCCGTCTTATTCGACTTTTCGTTTCGCTTTTTTTCCTGCTTCTTCTGACAGTGATATCGATGGGAGGAATGATTGCACAGAAAACATTGCAATTCCCCAACGAAAACTCTTCATATTATTCTCCGATCATCTTCATTGAGGTCGCCCTTCAGCTCATTTTTGTGACCCCGATCGTCATTCTTAATTTCCATTACTTCACTTCAGGATACAAAACCCTTTTCAAGCTCCGCCCCAACATGGACAGCCTTGTCGCTTTAGGAAGTACGGCTTCGCTTCTTTATGGCGTCTACGCCTTTATCCTTGTCACCGTCGGTCTCGTTTCCGGAAACCACGAGATGGTCATGGACAATTCGATGAATGTTTATATCGAATCTGCCGGAACGATTCTTTTCTTCGTCTCACTCGGGAAGTATTTTGAAACACGAGCCACCAACAAAACCACGGCCTCGATTGCCGACTTAATGTCATTGACGCCCGATACGGCCTATGTTGTGCGAGGGCAAACAATCGAAGAAATCGAAACCGAACTCCTTGAAGTAGGCGATACCGTTGTGGTCAAACCCGGAGAGGCCATTCCGAGTGACGGAATCATCACCGAAGGGTCCGCCGATGTCGACGAATCCCTTTTGACTGGCGAATCGACGCCCGTATTCAAACGACCAGGAGATCATGTCATCGGCGGTTCCATCAATAGGGTCGGCTCATTTCGCTTCCGAGTCCTTTCGGTGGGGAAAGACACGACGATGAGCAAAATCGTGACTCTCGTCGAACAGGCCAGCGAATCCAAAGCCCCGATCGCCCGCTTGGCCGACAAGATCTCGTTGGTTTTTGTTCCGATTGTGATTGGGCTTTCTTTGCTTACTTTCGGGATTTGGGTCCTAATAAGTTGGTTTAATGGGGGCGTGAACGTTTCTTTAGCCTTGCAACTTACCATCTCCGTCTTGGTGATATCGTGCCCTTGCGCCCTCGGCCTCGCCACTCCGGTCGCCATCATGGTCGGAACGGGAAAAGGTGCCGAAAATGGTATCCTCATCAAATCGGCCGAGGCATTTGAAAAAGTCGAGAAGGTCGATTACGTTCTCTTTGATAAAACCGGCACCTTAACCAAGGGCGAGATGGCTTTTCATGCCATCAAGGTTTATCGGGGAAACGAAGCGGCTATCCTTTCCAAAGCCGCATCGCTGGAAGCCTATTCGGAACACCCGCTTTCGAAAGCCATCGTTCGCGAAGCGGCTAAAAGGAAACTCGCTCTTACCAACGTTAACGATTTTATCTATGAACCCGGTCTTGGGGTGTGCGGAAACGATATGGTGATCGGCAATCGCGCCTATATGAAGAAACTCAATGTTGACATCCGGATGTCGGATTCTGACTATAATGCATTGTCATCACTTGGCGATACCGTTCTTTATGTCGCGGAAGACCACGCCCTCGTGGCGGTCATCTCCCTTGGTGATCAAATAAAGGACAACGCCCGAACGGCGGTTAAGGTCCTTATCAAGATGGGGAAAAAAGTCGCCATGGTCACCGGCGACAACAAGGAATCGGCCGCCTCCGTTGCGCGGCTGATCGGCATTGAAGAAATTTACAGTGAAATCCTTCCTCAGGAAAAAGAGAAGATTGTTTCCCTTCTTCAAGAAAAGGGTCATCGCGTCGCCTTCGTTGGTGATGGCGTTAACGATGCCCCATCCTTGACGAAAGCCGATATTGGGATCGCGATTGGGGCTGGATCGGATGTCGCGATTGACTCGGCGGACATCATTCTCGTCCACAGCGATCCTCTTGATGTCACATCGGCCATCGAACTCTCGCGCCGCGTTGTGAAAAACATCAAGGAAAACCTAGCCTGGGCTTTCTTCTACAACATTGTTTTGATTCCCGTCGCGGCCGGGGTCTTGTACGGTGTCGAGGTATTCGGAGAGCATTTCGTCTTGACCCCAACCATTGCCTCGATTGCGATGTCATTAAGTTCCGTTACGGTGGTCTTAAATGCTTTAAGGCTCCGTTTCTTTAAAAGAAAGAACAACGGGAAGGAGAAAAACTATGTCAGTGACTCAAGTCGTTAAAATCGAAGGGATGATGTGTCAGGGCTGCGCCCACCACATCGAAGAGGCCCTCAAAAGGATCCCGGGCGTGAACGAAGTCAAGGTCTCCCTTGAACGAAAAGAAGCGGTTGTGAAAGCCAAGGGAAACATCGCCCCTGAAACCTATCGAAAAGCTGTCGAAGAGGCTGGTTACACATTCATCGAGGCCAAGTGAATGTAAGCCAATCACGTTAAAGCCAAACGCCAACTGTCAATTGCGAGAGGGCAGATTGAAGGCATCACGAAGATGGTTGATCAAGATGTTTATTGCATCGACGTTTCCAATCAACTCTCCGCCACGATAGCCGTACTCAAAAAGGTCAATCAGATGATCATTGTGGCTCATTTTGTCAGTTGCGTAAGAAATGCAATTAATGGGAGAGATCTCGACGACAAACTCAAAGAGATCGATTTAGTCCTATCAAAAATGGGACGACAATATAAACATGATTCGTTTTCGAATCAATGGTTGTGTACCATGTCTTTTTATTCTTTTTTTCTTATAAATGGAAAGCAATCATCGAATCGCTTTGCGTTGGCGAAAAGGAAAAAGTCGGTGTACGGAAACGTTACTAGTATTTGAGTGAGACACAGCGAACCGAAAAAGAAGACGAGGCACAGAAACACAACGAAGGTCAGCGCGTTTCCATCGAGAACGGTTGGCCGTGATATATAACTGGCGAACAGTCTGACGATAAAAACATGAACTAAATAAAACGGTCCCGAAATTTGTCCGAAGCGGGATAAAGCCCGTAGCGGCTTCCATTTTTCAAGGATACAGAAAAACTGAAAGTACATGAGGCAACCTGCCAAGGCCCCAAACATATGCCAAGTAATTGTCCAAAAATCTGATGAAAGGCCGCTTATCCAGTTTGGATAAAATAAAAGAGACGTAATGTAACAACATAGCGAAATGGAAAAAATACCAAACTGTATTTTGCGGACCAATCTTTGATTCTTTATAAACGGAAGGAAGGAACGAAATCCAAAGCCGACAAAAGAAATTGGCAGAAAATAAAGTAACTCATTAGAGGAAAGGCAACCGGGTCCCAAATCAGGTTGGTTATAGATCCAAAGAAAGATCATGGAATAGATAAACAGCAAAATTCCAACGAACACATAGCGGAAAACCTCGTTGCGCAATGAGTCCCTTTTGATTACTGAATTGGACAAGAAATAGAAAAGAGCAATCGCGGCATTGATGAAGGCGGCAGTCAAAAAATACCAATAAAAAGTGTCAGTACGCAGGTAGAGTTCTCGCATCCACCAACCGAAGTCGTGGTCGGAGAACCTGGGAAGCCACCAGATATTGAAACACGTGAACAGGAATCCTACTCCAATGTATGTTATGGCGAGCTTCAACAGATAAAGTAATAATTCGGATAATCCATGCGTTCGCTTTACGAAAAAACCGCCTGTAAAAAAGAAAAGAGCCAAAGAGGCAGAGTATATTATGGAAAAACCAATCTCATTAGGGAAAGAAACGGTATAGAAACGTTGAAGCACGTGGCCTAGGCAAATGAAGCACATGCCCAAAAGTTTCATCAAATCGAAAACGGTGGAACGAGCATTTGGTTTCTCGTTATGCCAGAGTCGCGATGCGTTGACCATAAAGAAATGATAAGCGTTTTTTTCATTGTGGGATTAGTATTACGTGATTATCGCCCTGATGTTCAATTCGTCAACGAGCCCCTCGTTACTTCAATATCGGAATAATTCTGTCTTGAATCCCCGCCACAACAACAAGTTCCCTGTTGAAGATGTGAAGATTGGTTTCGCTTCTCATTCCAAAATCTGGTGCATAGATGCCCGGTTCGTCGGAAAAGCTTGTCCCCTCAATCAACGACCGTGTGTCTTTCGATTCGTAATCATCGAGATTGGCTCCAGGTCCGTGGGGAGAAACGTCGACGGCGATGTTATGCCCGACCCGATGAACGAAATACTTCCCATACCCGGCCTTGGAGATGATTGCGCGGGCGACGTCATCGGCCTCATATGCAAGCACACGCCTCAGCGGGATTTCTCGTTTCAAGAAGGTAATGACACCATCGCGGGCAGCCTTGACGATCTCGAATCTCTTTTCATAGAGGCCCGGGACTTTCTTTCCCACATAACCCATCCAGGTTATGTCGGCGTAGACACCCTCGGGATCGTCCATCTTGGCCCACATATCGATAAGGACCAAATCGCCGCGGCGGATTTTCGAAAACTTTTTTGGGGTTGGCGTGTAGTGGGGGTTGCTGGCGTTAGGACCAATCGCCACGAGTGGGGGATCGTCGTATACCATCCCTTCTTCGTGAAAACGGTTCGCGATGAAGGCTTGGATCTTCAATTCATCGGTTTCTCCGTTCTTTTCGATAAGCTCCTTGATTTTGGCAAAAGCCTCATCTTTGATTTTCAAAGTCAATTCGTCGGCCTTAAGTTGGAGCGAATAAGCCCGCGAGGAATAGACGGCGGTTAGTTCCTGAAGCAAGTCGGCGCTCGAAACGATAATCAAACCGAGCGATTTAATGTAATCAACCGATCCGTAATCGGCCAACGAGACCCTTGGGAGCAAACCGTTTTCGGAAATGTCCATCATGACTGTGTTGAAGGCAGAAAAGTGCTTCTTCTCCAATTCAAGCATCTCTTTCCAGGTTTTATAGACGAAAAGATCAAAGGTTTTCTTGGTTTTATCGTCTTGAAGGTAGACGGTATCGATCGTGTGGCAGATCAAGTAAGGCTTTCCGCTTCTCGGGATGGTCATGAAGATTTTTCTCGTGAGCATTTTCTCGCCCAATAAGGAAGTCATGGTCTTGTTTCGGTTTTCATAATCGACCATTATCCAAGCTTCGGCCCCCAATTCTCCGACCGCTTTCTGGATTTGCTCCATGTTCATAACCGAACCTCCCGATGCGTCTTAGTATATCACGCACCACCAATCCAAAAATTAAGGTAAAATAAACACATGCTTCTTTCGCCTGAATGCTGGAATCTTGATTTAGATAAACCTCTTCAAGAGTACCCCACCCCCCAATTTCGAAGAGATTCTTTCTTTTGCCTCAATGGCAAATGGGATTTCGAGATCACCAAATCGAATGATCACCCTTTCTCTTACACCAAAAAGATTTTGGTTCCTTTTTCCGTTGAGGCCCCTCTATCGGGCGTCGGGAAAAGAATCACGTCCGACGATGTTCTCCATTACCGTCTGTTCTTTTCCCTTCCTCAGGGTTTTGCCCGCGGCCGCGTCCTTCTTCATTTCGAAGCCGTCGATCAAAAGTGCGACGTTTTCCTCAATGGTGTCAAAATCGCTCATCACGAAGGTGGGTACCTGTCGTTCACCATCGATATGATGGAACTTCGGGATGGCGACAATTGCCTTCAAGTGGACGTTAAGGACGATACCTCAAGCCCGATTTTCCCGCGCGGGAAGCAAATGGATAAAAACGGAGGCATTTGGTATACTCCGACTTCAGGAATTTGGGGGACCGTTTGGGTCGAGTCCGTCCCGAAAGAAGTCATCAAGGGCATTCGCCTTACTCCAAAATTCGATGAAAAGATCATCCAGATCAATTGCGATTTCGAAGGGAAGGTCATCCAAGCCGAGGCCGAGGTCTCAACGCGCGGCAAGTCATTGGCCAAAGTCCTTCTCGACGATCGTGGCAACGGCATCGTTGACCTCAAAAATTTCTTTGAGCCTTGGAATCCGTCCCATCCTTTCCTTTACGATCTCCGAATCAAAATCAACGACGATGAAGTGTTTTCGTATTTCGCGATGCGAAAATTTTCCTCGATCGACTTCGGGGGTTGGAAAGTCTTTGCCCTCAATAACGAACCTCTTTTTCTCTCCGGTGTCCTCGACCAAGGTTATTTCCCGGCCGGCGGGTTGACGGCCCCGAGCGACAAGGCCATGCTAGATGATCTTCAGATGATCAAGGACATGGGTTTTAACATGGTTCGCAAGCACATAAAGATCGAGCCCATGAGATGGTATTACCATTGCGATCAGCTTGGTCTCTTGGTCAATCAGGATTTCGTTTCGGGAGGCGCTCCGTACAAAATGAAATACATCGTCCTGAGGCCTTTTTTGAATTTTGGGATGGACGACACCCTGACCCAATCGAAAAAGAACCTGGGACGGGAGGACGTGCGTTCGCGAGCCCGCTTCATCGAGGATCTTCATGGAACCGTCAAACGGCTCTACAATTGCCCCTCGATCTTCAGTTGGACCATTTTTAATGAAGGCTGGGGGCAATTCGACACCTTTCAATGCCTCTCTCTTCTTCGGATCCAAGACAATACCCGTCTCGTCGATGCCGATTCGGGTTGGTACGATCAGGGGCTTGGGGATTTTGATTCCCATCACATTTATTTCCGCAAATTGCGGATGAAAAACGATGGAAAGCGGATTCTTTCCCTTTCTGAGTTCGGCGGTTATTCATGCCGGATCAAGGATCACGTTTTCTCAAGCAGGAACTTCGGTTACAAAAGTTTCGGCCGGAAGGACGAGCTGACGCGGGGAATCGTTTCCCTTTACGCCGATCAAGTCTTGCCGCTCATCAAGAATGAGGGTCTTTCGGTCGCCGTCCTAACTCAGCTCTCGGACGTTGAAGAAGAAACCAACGGCCTCGTTACCTACGACCGCCATATCATTAAAGTCGATGTTGAGACCATGCGGATCATCAACGGTAAGCTTTCTTTCTAATCTCGTAAAAAGGTTTTATAATATACATACTCATATCGGGAACAAAATACCGATATATCGCTAATCACCATGCCCTTTTAGTCGAAGAAAGAACAGAAGAAAAGCCGCATCTTCTTCGTTTCGTCTTTGGCAAGGCGGTACCCCCGAGGCCCGACGCGGCCCCGACAAAAGGAGGCTTTATGTATAAGCCAAAAATGCAGTTGACCCCCGAACAGCAAGGGATTCTGGACGGGAAAGAAGGCGAAACCAAAGGCAAAATGATGGAAACTATCGTCCGCTTGGGCGATATGTTCGAGGCTCCGCGACTTGCCAAGGTCACCCATCAGGAAGGGCATTTGGTGTCGAGTTTCGGCATCGGTCTTCTCGTCGCGATGTATCCTCTTATGGACAAGTTGATCGCGGCCGGCGTCAAGGCCCCCGAAGGCTTCACAGTCGATCCGCGCCCTTATGATTTCGAAAACGTCAAATGCAGTCCACTTGAAAAGTTGGTCTTCACAAAAATCATCTATTCCAAACAGAATCAATACGAAGAGCAACTGGCGAAGCTTGGTTTGAAGAGCAAAGACGGGTTTACCTGCGCCTGCTATTTCCCCGAGGTCGGTAACACGCCCAAGAAAGGCGAAATCCTCTCATGGGCGGAAAGCAGCGCCGTCGTCTACGCCAACTCCGTCCTAGGGGCCCGCTGCAACCGCAACTCCGGCATCCTTGATCTCTTTGGAACCATCATCGGGTATGTTCCCGAATTTGGGTTTTTGACCGATGAAGGGCGAAAGGCCACATGGAAGATCATCGTCAAGACTTCGAAGCTTCCGGAAGCCCAAATCCTCGGGAGCGCCATTGGGATCAAAGTCCAAGAGAAGGTCCCTTTCGTCGAAGGTCTCGACAAATGGCTGAAGCCTCTTCCCGACGAAGATACTGTCGCGTTCCTGAAAGACTTTGGGGCCGCAACGGCATCAAACGGGGCTGTCGGCCTCTATCACATCGAAGGCATCACTCCCGAAGCCAAAGAAACGGGGGAGGCCCTCTTGAAGAGCGACGCGCAGACCTATGTGATCGACGATGCCGAAATCGAACGGGTCTATAAGAATTACCCGATCCTGTGGAAAAACAAAAACAAGGTCGGAAACCGTTGTTTCATCGGTTGCCCGCACCTCACCTATCACCAACTCGAGACGTGGACCGATCGGATTTCCAATGAACTGAAGCGAAAAGGCCGGAAGAAGGTCATTGTCCAAACGGTTTTGACGACGGCCCCCGAAGTCGCGGCCAAATTCCGGGCCACTCCAAAGTATCAGGAATTGCTAGCCACCGGATGCCATCTTTCGAGCATCTGCCCGTTGATGTACGCCGACAGCCCGCTCAGTAGCATGCATCGGATGATGACCAATTCCAACAAACTCAGGACTTATACTTCCGCCCGATATTATAAGGATGCAGAAATTCTCGGTATCATCACCGGTAAGGAGAAAAAATAATGAAAACGTTCAAAGGACGAGTCTTGGCTGAAGGTACCTACAAGGGCGAAGCCGCGGTCTCCCATCAGGGGTTCAACACTTTGGCCTCTTTTCAAAAGAGCGCTTTGAGCAAGCACTGCAAAAAAGTCATCGTCTCCGATCAAGACAACAAAGATCTTTATGGCCTTAACATCACCGACAAGGCGGTTTGTCTTCCTCAAACCATCGGATCTACGACCGGCGGCCTCGTCATTCAAACCGTCTGCGCCCGGAAGATCGCCCCGGCGGCTTTCCTGTTCAGCAAACACATCGATTCCCTCGCCGCTTCGGGAATCGTTCTGGCTCGCGTCTGGGAGAATTCCTCAATAATCGCGATCGACGAACTCGGGGACGATTTCCTCGAATCCGTCAAAACCGGGGATCCGATCGAAATCGATTCCGACGGTACGGTTCGTATTGGCTAAATTTAGTTTTTGCGCATAATATTCTTCGTGCCCAAAATCAAGATTGCTTTCTTCGATATCGATTGGACTCTCTACGATCATTTCGAACATATCTGGGTCCACTCGGGATTAACCTCGATCAAGAAGCTCCAGGAGAGCGGAGTCAAGGTCTTCCTTTGTTCGGCCCGCCCATACGATTCGATGCGTTTGTTCGGCGTTTTCAACCTTGGGATAAAATGGGATGGCTACATCGCTTCAGCCGGCGCGGTCGCCTTCGCCGATCACCATTACCTTCGCGCCCTCGTGATGCCCCCTCGGCAGATTTATCAATTGATCGAAGTGGCGAAAAGCCTTGACCTAACCATGGAGTTGATCGGCCTTCGTTCACGTTTCTTGATCGCTAAATCCAATCAATATGTCGATGCATATCATGACGTCTTCAAAGATGTCGTCTGCCCCGTCCGAAAATACCAAGGAACACCCATCACCGGCGGCCTTCTTTTCGCTCCCAAGGAATTCGATGAAAAATTCCAAAAGGCCTGTCCCGACGTCCTTTTCCAACGATTCTCCGATTTCGGGGTCGATGTGATGGACGTTCCCCATGAAAAAGGCGACGCGATCAAGGATGTGTTGGCGGCCTATGGGATGAAAAAAGAAGAGGCGATCGCCTTCGGTGACGATCGTCAGGATCTCACAATGGCCCCTGAAGTTGGCATTTTCGTCTGCGTCGGAAATGGAAAAGACGAAGTTAAGAAACGCGCCACCTACGTCTCAAAACCCATCAGCGAAGGCGGGATTGAGGAGTCGCTGCGATTCTTCGGCCTTGTGGACTGATAGGGATAACCATTGTTTTGATTATTGTCTATATTTAAGCATATGAAGATCAATCGCTTTATCGTCCAACGAATCGCCGCCTGGATGGAGCGCGGAAACGAGAAAAGAAGGAAGAGAACCAAACTCGATCACGGCTCTCAATCTTTATACGATATCAATTACGTCAAAGATGGCGATCCTCATCATTGTTTCGATCTTCTAAAGGCCGATTCCCCGAACAGGCTTAATCGTCTCATCGTCGATCTCCATGGTGGGGCCTATATTTACGGGACCCGGAAGAACAACCACGCCTTTGCCTCTTTTTTCCGCAGCCTTGGTTATGATGTCTGCCTCGGGGATTATGATCTTGTGGCTGGAGATGTCACCGTCGAAAACCAGATTCACGATTGCACGCTCCTCATCAAATATCTTCGAGAACATGTTCGGGAACTCGGCATCGAAGCCGACGACGTCTTTCTTTCCGGCGATTCTTCGGGCGGTCATCTTGCCCTTCTTCTCGCCGAGGCCTTTTCCGATCCGTTTTTGGCGGCGCAACTGAAAATCGAATTGCATGGTCTTTCTATCAAAGCCGTTTTGGTGAATTGCCCCGTCTACGATTTCGCCGAAGTGACGGGGAAGAGCCTCTGCACCGCCGGGGCAGCTCGATATGTCTTCGGTCCCCATTTCTCTGAGGAACCATGGTTTAGGAAATTCTCTCCGAGAACCTATTTGAAGCAATTGAAGGTTCCGCTTTTCTTTTCAAGTTCTCGACATGACCCCCTTTTGCGGGAAGCGAAAAAACTTGAATGCGATCTTCAAAAAAGCTCGCTTCCTTATGAGTTCGTTTATATTCGCGAACGCGGCCCTAAAACCGGTCACATCCACAATGTTTCTTTCCCCGATACCACCGAGGCACGGAGAGTAAATCTCGCTATGGCGACCTTCATGGACAAATGGGCCACCAACCTAAAGAATTAAGCGAAAAGCCCCTTTGTAGGGGCTTCCGCGAGCGTTGCGTCAGCACCCCTACGCGTGTACACTATGCTCTAGCAATTATGGATAACAAAGATCAAACGAAAACCCCCTTCATCGCTGCGATAAAAGAATATATCTCCCACGACGTCTCCCCTTTCGATGTTCCTGGGCATCACATGGGCAACATTGACAACGCCGCCACGGCCTTGTTCGGACACGAAGTCTACCGTTGCGACCTCAATGCCCCAATCGGTCTTGATAATCTCGCCAAGCCCACCGGACCCATTTTGGAGGCTGAGCAACTGATGGCCGACGCCTGCGGGGCCGACGAAGCGTTTTTCCTCATCAACGGAACCAGCAGTGGCATCATCGCGATGCTTTTGACCGCCGTCAAGGCCGGGGAAAAGATCATCCTTCCCCGCAACGTCCACAAATCGATCGTCAATGGCCTTATCCTTTCCGGGGCGGTCCCCGAATACGTGATGCCCGAGATTGATGAAGATCTCGAAATTGCCAACCAGCCTTCGGTCGAAGCCTTTAAGAAAGCCATCATCCGTTATCCTTCGGCCAAGGCCGTTTTCGTCATCAACCCGACTTATTTCGGGGCCGTTTCCAACCTCAAGGAGATCGTGAAGATCGCTCATGAGCACCATATGGCCGTCCTCGTCGACGAGGCCCATGGAGCCCATTATTATTTTCATGCCGATCATTGCCCGATCACGGCGATGGATGCCGGAGCCGACATGTCATCGGTCTCGTTCCACAAAACCGGCGGTTCCCTCACCCAAAGCTCCGTTTTGTTGGCCCACACCAAGATGTTTTCCCGCTACGACATTCAAAAATCCCTCAATGTCATCAACACGACTTCGCCTTCCCCGATCCTCATCGCTTCGCTCGACGCCGCCCGTTCCTATATGGCGACGGAAGGCAAGGAAGCCATGGACAGAGCCTATGAACTGGCTCGGATTGCCCGCGAAGGAATCGCCAAAATCCCCGGTTTCATCGTCGAGGGGAAAAACCATTTCCTTAAACATGGCTGCTTCGATTACGACGAAAGCAAACTCGTCATCGGGCTCGACCACCTCGATATCGACGGTTTTGAACTTTTTTACCTCATCAAGAAGGATTTCGGGATCCAATTCGAATTGGCCGAGACCTATGCCGTCCTTTGCATTTTCGCGATCGGGACCAGAAAAGAACACGTCGATAAGCTTCTCCATGCCCTTTTAGAAATCTCCAAAAGCCATTATCATCAAGAGATAACCTATCCCGAGCATCCTTTTGATTTGTCTTTCCCCTTTATGCTCATCCGTCCTCGGGCCGCTTTCCACGCCCCCGGTCTCGTAGCCCCCATTGACCAATGCGACGGGGCCATTTCGCGGGAGCAAGTCATGATCTATCCGCCTGGAATCCCCTTGATCTGCCCAGGTGAAGTCTGGACGAAGGAGCTGATCGCCAGGGTTAAGCATTATCAGACGACGGGAATCACGGTTTTGAGCAGTTACCCCAATGGTTTCGAAATTGTCGACACCAAAGCCTGGAAGCGTTATTCCCTTTATCAGAAACGCCTTCAGGATTATTACGAAAACCGAAAGACGACTCCTTCGGCCGATGGCTATCGTCTCCCCTTCGAAGGCGGTTCCCATCAAGCCACCGTCGTTTTGCTCCCTTTCCGCAAGGATACGTGGAGGGGAGGGGCCATCGCCGCTCAAAGCAATTTCCGTGAGGTGATCTTGGCCATCGCCAAACATGAGAAGGTCATCGTCGGCATCCATCCGGCCATTTACGACAAAGTCATCAAGGATTACGATGGGATCCCCAACATCAAACCCATCTCGATCCGATACAACGATTCTTGGGCCCGAGACAACATGGCCCTTTTCGTCACCAACGGCAAAAACGTCCGCTCGGTCGATTTCCGCTTCAATGCTTGGGGCGGGGACTATGATGGGCTATACAAAAACTACCGCGACGATGACCACTTGGCTTCCGTTTTCGCCAAGAGGACCAAGATGATCGACTACTACCTTCCCAACTTCGTCCTCGAAGGCGGCTCGATCGCCGTCGACGGGGACGGGACCTGCATCGTCACCGAAGCCTGCCTCCTCTCGCCCGGCCGCAATCCGACCAACACCAAAGACGAGATCGAGGAAACGATCAAAGCCTATCTCGGGATCGAGAAGCTCCTTTGGGTTCCGCACGGGATCTATATGGATGAGACCGATGAGCACATCGACAACATGGTCGCGTTCGTTTCCCCCGGCGTTTTGGTCATGGCTTGGTCTGACGATCCTTCCGATACTCAGTACGCTTATTGCCATCAGACTTTCGACGTCCTTTCGAAGGTCACCGATGCCAAAGGACGTCCCTTCGAAATCCATAAGATCCTCGTGCCTAATCCGCCTCTTTTCCTCAGTAAGTCCGAAGCCAAAGGGATCACCAAAGGCCGTTATGGGGCGGCATCCCGCAAAGAAGGCGTTCGCTTGGCGGCGAGTTACATCAATTTCTATCAAGGACGCGACTTCGTCATCCTTCCCGCTTTCGGGGTGAAGGAAGACGAGCTTGCCTATTGTCAGATGAAAGAACTTTTCCCAAATAAGGAAATCCATCAAATCAACACCCGCGAGATTCTCTTGGGCGGGGGTAATGTCCATTGCATCACCATGCAGATCCCGGAGGTCAAATGACCATGGAAAGAAAGTACGCGGTCGCCCAATTCTCGATGGGGGGCGAATACGAGGATAACATCGCCAAAGCCGATCGTTACGTCTCCCAAGCCGCCCGGCAGGGAGCTTCACTTGTTCTTCTCCCCGAATTGTTCGAGGGCCCGTATTTCTGTCAGGTCGAGGATTACTCCAAATTCGAATTGGCCGAAGCGGCGGAGTCTTCCAAGACGATCGCCCATTTCCAAAAGATCGCGAAAGCCAACCATGTGGTGCTCCCGGTTTCTTTCTTCGAAAAGAGCGGGCCCGTGTACTTCAATTCCTTAGCCATGATTGACGCCGATGGGAGCCTTTTGGGCATTTATCGGAAGAGTCACATCCCGACTGGCGAATGCTACGAAGAGAAATTTTATTTCAGCCCCGGCGACACCGGGTTCATGGTTTTCGATACCGCGGCCGGTCGGATCGGCATCGGAATATGCTGGGATCAATGGTTCCCTGAGTGCGCCCGCATCCTCGCCCTTAAAGGGGCCGAGCTCATCTGTTATCCGACGGCCATCGGCTCTGAACCGATCCTCCCTAAGGATTCGAAAGACCATTGGCAGAACGTCATGAAAGGCCACGCCGCGGCCAACATCCTTCCGGTTTTGGCCGCCAATCGCGTTGGGGTCGAAACCGCCAAGAACAGTTCGATGAAGTTCTTCGGTTCGTCCTTCATCAGCGATCAGCACGGTTTTCTCGTGAAAGAAATGAACCGCGAAGAAGAAGGGGTCATCTTGGCTTCCTTCGATCTTCCACTCATTGACAAAGAAAGATCCGATTGGGGGTCATTTCGGGATCGCCGTGTCGATCTATATGGCGACATCATCAAACTGAGTTCCGAGAAGAAATGATCACACTGCCGACAAGACGATGATCAGGACCAAAACCGCGATCGCGGTGAGGCCGATCAGAATCGGGAAGATATACATCGGGTCAAAGCGTTTGCGGTTTTTCTTTGCCATAACCACATAAAACTATATACTAAAACCCGTTGCCATGTGGATACTTACTTCATTACTTCTTGGTCTTGGATTATCGATGGATTGTTTGGCTTTATCAATCACCGACGGCCTCGTTTACCAGGACTTAGACAGAAAAAAGCATTACTTCATCGCCCTTGTTTTTGGGCTTCTCCAAGGCCTTTTTCCTTTGCTCGGTTTCCTTCTTGGGGAGACCTTTTACGAACAAATTAAGGATTATGACCATTGGGTTGCCTTTGGACTCTTGCTTCTGATCGGGGGGAAGATGGTCTTCGACGGGGTCAAGGGCCTCGTCAAACCCGAAACCCGAGAACCGAAGAAATTCTCTTGTCCCGAGATTCTCCTTCAGGGTGTTGCCGATTCGATCGATGCCTTCGCGGTCGGGATCGCCATCCGTTCGACCCTCAACCCGACGGCGGACTATCAGATTTATGTCTGTTTTGGAATCATTGTCATCGTGAGTTTTGGCGTCTCTCTCTTTGGGGTCTTCGCCGGCAAATGGATTAACAAATTCCTTAAAGGTAAATATGAAATCTCCGAGTTGATCGGCGGGGCGGTGCTGATTGCCTTAGCCGTCAACGTCGTCGCTCAAAGTTACATTGGGTGACATCAAGAAAAAAGAGCCCCCGCGGCTCTTTTCTTATTAAGCGTAGATGTTGTAACCGGTTCCGGAGAAGCTGCTGGAGTTGATTGTTCCCCCAAGGGTTTTGAAGTAATCGAACGTGACGTCGACCGGATAGGTGTCGTATTCGGCCAGAATATTCTCGGGGTGGTTGTTCAGGTCGTTGAAGTAGTTGTATTCCTTATCGATATTCTGGTGATAGGCCACGTAATCGATGACGGCGATTTTGTAGTAGGAAGTGGAGACGATGTTTCCATATGTCGAGGTGTCTCCGGTGTACGTGTGTTGGCCATAGCCGGCTTCGTTCAGGATGTCTTTGCCCAAAGCCCTCAAGATCACAATGTTGTTGGTGAACGGGGTGGCTTTGTAGAGGGCGCTGTAGGTGACGTCCCCGCTATAAAGGGACGCCCGTTGGGAGTTTTCCATCGCCAAGGCGAGATCGCCGTAGACGGTTTTATATTTTTCATAGATAGCCTTGCAGGAGGCGTCGGCGATGGTGGAGGAGGTGAACGACCCGACCAAGTTTCCGCACGAGGCGGTGGATTTGGAGATGAAGGGTTCGGTTCCGATGTATTTGCTCTCAATCTCCTCAATGCCGGCATCTTCGCTCCACGAGGAACTGGCGCTGATGTTTTCGTATTTCGTGCAACTGACGGCTCCATTTTTGATCGCTAATTCAAAATGGGAGATGGCTTCCCCGTTGCAGTAAGCCTGAAGCATCGGAACTCCATCAGCGGTTTTGAAGAGATTGCTGTAGTGGGTGTGAGCGCAGAAGACGCCGTCGAGATAAGACTTAAGGTTATCGGATTCGGCCCAAGGGCCGTAAACCGATGAATAATCGGCGTGAATCGAAAGGATCACGACAGAACAGCCTTCTTCGCTTTTAAGACGCAGAGCTTCATTCTCGACGAGGGTTTCCGGATTGACGAAGATGACGTCGGAGACGTTCTTGGAAGTGATGGACGTCGTCAAGCCTTCCCCAATCATCCCGATGATCCCGACTTTGATGCCGCCTCGTTCGACGACCGTGGAGATGTCGCTGTGGCCCCAAGGGGTCGAAGTTGTTCCGCCATCCCATTTCATGATGTTGCCGCCGAGGAAAGGGAAGTTGGCCGCCGCTTCGTTTTGGAGAATGTAAGATTGACCGTAATCGAATTCGTGATTGCCGATCGTCATGGAGTCGAAGCCGATGTAATTCATCGCTTCGGTGACGCAGGCCCCATAGTTGTCGTTGCTCTCCAAAGAGCCCTGCCACATGTCCCCGCTCGAAATGATGAAGGTGTGTTCGGGGTCCGCGTCCTTGCGGGCTTTTAGATACCCTCCGACTTTGCTGAGGCCCCCTTCGTAATAGTTCCCCGAACTGTTTTCGAGGATGGAGCCATGGAAATCGTTGATCGCATAGAATTGGTACGTTCCGTCCGCCGCGCCGCTTTGGCTCGAGGAGCCGATGCTTGTGGACGAACTTCCCGAGGTGGATGAACTGGTCGTGGGGCTTTCCGAACTTCCGTTCGACGAAGTAGACGAAGAGGAAAGGCCGCTCGATTGGGAGAAAGAGGAGTCGCACCCCGTCAAAACAAGCAAAGAAAGCATCAGCAAGGGAATTATTGTTTTCTTGAGATTCATGCCGCTATTTTACACCAGAGAGGTTCGGAAAACCTTATAATAAAACCGGCATGGAATACCAATGCGGTTTGGTTCTTCAAGGCGGGGGGACGAGATCGGCTTTCACCGCCGGGGTCCTCGACGTTCTTATGGAGAACAAGATCGGCTTCCCTTACGTTATCGGGACATCGGCCGGCGCTTTGAGCGCCCTCAATTTCCTATCGGGCGATGAAGGAAGAACCAAAAAGATCGAAATCGCCTTGATGCGCGACAGCAAGTTCGTTTCCCTGTCGAACCTCCTTTTCAAAGGATCGATCTTCGATTTCGATTATCTTTTTTTCACCGTTCCCGAAACGATCATCCCCTTCAATAAAAAAGCCTATATGGACAACCCCACTCATTTCGTCGTCGCCACGACCGATCTCGAAACCGGAAAGGCCCGTTATTTCGTCAAAGGCGAATGCCAGGATATGTGGTCCGCGATCGCCGCTTCCTCTTCTTTGCCTCTTTTGACCCGCAAACCTATCTTCGTTGATGGCCATCCCTGCCTTGATGGGGGGCCAACCGCCAATTTGCCCTTTCGAAAGGCTTTGGAGGATGGATGCTTCAAAATCGTCGTGGTGGCGACGAGGGCCCGCGGATTCCGGAAAGACGAACCCAAGAGGACGCATATTCGGGAAGCCGAGATCCTTTATAAAAAATACCCGGCTTTCGTGGAGGCCTTTGCCAACCAACATTTTTCCTATAACCGTTCGGCGGAGGAACTCGATCTTTTGGAATCAAATGGGCAAGCCTTTGTTATTCGACCGGACCACCCCGTCACCATCGGGCGAACCGAACGGAAAAAGGAAAAACTCAATGCCCTCTACAAAGAAGGTCAAGAAGTGGCGAAACGCCTTCTTCCTTCGCTCCGCCTCTTTCTTTCCTCGGTTAAATGAATAACAATATTCATTAACCGCCATGAACAAGAACGACAAAAAACAGCATCGCGTCCAAAAAGGGATCATCGACCCTCGGGCCGTCAAGGAATACATCGTTTTCCACGAAAGCGAGCTTTTGCCGTTTTTATTCGAAAAGATGCCCTCACAGAGCAAAAAGAATGTCAAACGTATCTTGTCAAACCATCAGGTTTCGGTTGGAGGGGCCCCCGTCACCCAGTTCAATTTCAAGCTCTACCCCGAAGATGTCGTGGTCATTTCCCGCAACCGCATCACCAAGCATGAACGGAAAGATCTTCCGATCATCTATGAGGATGAGGATCTCATCGCCATCGACAAGCCCTCGGGCCTTCTCAGCACCGCCACCGAAAGAGAAAAAGGCAAAACGGCCTACCGCCTCGTCTCCGATTACATCACCCAAACCAATCCCAAAGCTCGCATCTTCGTGGTCCACCGGCTTGACGAAGATACGTCGGGCGTCCTGATTTTCGCCAAGAGTTGGGAAGTCCGGGAAGCCCTTCAGAATTCTTGGCAGGACATCGTCAAGAACCGGTCCTATTACGCCATCGTGGAAGGGGAGATGCCGAAAAAAGAAGACACCCTCCGCGACTATCTCGATCAAGACAAAACCCAATTGGTCTACGTGACCGAGAACACCCACCGCGGGAAGCTCGCCGTCACCTCATACAAAGTTATGGCGGCGAAGAAGGACTATTCCCTCCTCGACGTTCATATCGATTCTGGAAGAAAGAACCAAATCCGGGTTCAACTTGGACATACCGGTCATTTCGTGATCGGCGATGACAAATACGGAGAGCCATCCGATCCTTTGAAGAGGCTCGGGCTCCACGCCTATGAGCTCGACTTGGTCAATCCCCTCAATGGGAAAGAGTATCATTTTTCCGCCCCCATGCCGCCGGCTTTCAAAAAGATGTTCTTCGTCAAGGAGCTTAAGCAAAAAGAGAAGTTCAAAGCGGCCGCCGAGAAAAAACCTCAGCAGCCTCAAGAAAAACCTTGGCCGCTTTATTCCCGCAAAGGGCATTTCGCCGTGAAGAGAAAGCGAGTCCGACGCCATGATTAAATACGTGCTTAGTAAATTCAAGGAAGCGAGCTTGTCGGCCCTTCCGATCCTCGCCGTCATTTTCATTCTCTACATTCTGGAGAAGTTCAATATCCCTTCCGGCATTTCCGGAAGCGAATATGCGATCAACGACAGCGATATGATCGCCTTCGCGGTCTGCACGATCCTCATCGCCTTCGGGCTTGGCCTCTTCACCATCGGGACCGAGCAGTCGATGTCCGAAATCGGGCAGTTGATCGGCGGTTCTCTTACCAAGCGAAGGAATATGTTCTTCGTTATCGCCATGACCTTCCTCCTTGGAGTTTTCGTCACCATCGCCGAACCGGATCTCAGCGTGCTCAGCGACCAAATCGGGATCGAGGATTTCCTCGGGAAGCAGTTTCTCATTTGGACGATCGGGGCGGGCGTCGGTCTCTTCCTCGTGATTGGGGTCCTTCGCGTTCTGTTTCAAAAGAACCTCAACATCATGTTTTTGGCCTTTTATGCCATTGTTTTCTCTCTCACATATTTCGTCGACAAGGATTTCCTTCCTATTTGCTTTGACGCCGGCGGTGTCACGACCGGCCCGGTCACGGTCCCATTCATTTTGGCTTTCGGGGTTGGTATCGCCGCTTCTAGAGCCGGGAACCATTCGGGCGACGATTCGTTCGGATTGAGCGCCTTGTGCAGTATCGGGCCGATTTTCACCGTCATGATTGTTTCCCGCCTCATCACCCTTCCGACTGATTATCCGATCAACGATTATCTTAGTGTTTTAAACACCTCAGTCATCTCTGGGGCCGGCGAGAACATTTTAGCCTCGATGTATGAAGTCGGCCTTGCCATCATTCCAATCGTCGTTCTCTTCGTCGTCTATGAATTGATCGTCATCCGCCTTCCTTTCATCAAATTGCTCAAGATTCTTATGGGCCTTGTCTACACCTTCATCGGTTTGACGGTCTTTCTTTCAGCCGTCCGTTCAGGTTTCTTGCCGGTCGCCGTCAAAGTTGGGCGGTCATTCGGGGAACAATCGGCATTTCTCGGCCTTGCCATCGGATTTGGTTTTCTTTTCGGTTTTTTCGGAGTTTTGGCCGAGCCGGGGGTCCACGTCCTCAGTTATCAGGTCGAGTCCGTTAGCGAAGGGACGATCAAAAAGAATTTCCTTCTCGGGTCCCTCGCCATCTCGATTGGGATTGCCGTCGCCCTGCAGATAATTCGGGCCTATTTCCAATTTGACATCATGTATTATCTGCTCCCTGGTTATGCAATCGCTTTGGCTTTGTCGTTTCTCGTTCCGAAGATTTACACCGCGATCGCTTTTGACTCGGGCGGCGTCGCCTCGGGCCCGATGACTTCGACCTTCATCTCGCCTTTTTGCATCGGATTCGCATACTCGGTTGTTCCAGATTCGATTTTCCAATATGGTTTCGGTCTCGTCACGATGGTTTCGATGATGCCGATCATCGTTCTGCAGTTATTCGGGCTTTTCATCAAGATTCGGCAAGCCCAGATCTACAAACAGGCCCGTCGGAGTGTCGCCGAACCCAATGATGACCAGATCATCCATTTTGGAGGGGAGGAGGCTTAATGATGGCGGACGTGAACAAGAAATACGTGCCCTACGAAGAGAACCACAAGCTTCTCACTTTGTGCTTTTGCGTTACCGTCGTTCCGGAGAACCAAGCCTCGGCGATCGTCGATCTCCTTGAAAAATTCGAAGCCGCGGCGGCTTTCATCAGCCACGGCAAAGGAACCGCCACAAGCGATTTCTACGAGGTCATGGGCATCGGCGAAGCCAAAAAGCAGATCATCATATCCGTCATCAAGAAAGAAAAGTGGCCGTTATACAAAGTGGCCCTTGAGGAACGTTTTTCGATCAGCGAATACGCCAAAGGCATCTCCTTCATCATCCCAATTGACTCCCTCGTGGGGGTCTCCGTCTATAAGATGCTGGCGAACATTCAGCAAATCGATAGACCAATTAAGACGAAGAAAACACTTATTGGAGGACAGAACAAATGAGTGGAGAAAAGAAAAACTACGAAGTTATCATGGCGATCGTGAACAATGGCTTCACCGATTTGGTCATGAACGCCGCCAAAGGGGCCGGGGCTCGGGGCGGCACCATCATCAATGCCCGCGGGACCGGCAACAAGGACATCGAGAAATTCTTCGGCGTGGTCATCACCCCCGAAAAAGAAATCGTCATGATCCTCGTTCCTAAGGAGATCAAGGACAACGTTTTGGCCGCCCTCAACAAAGAGGCCGGAATCGATACCAAGAGCCAAGGAATCGCGTTTTCGATGCCCGTCGATGACGTCGTCGGCCTTGTGACCGATGACCAGATCACCAAGGTTGAAAAGGATGACAAATAAAGACGATGACAAAAGAATAATCGTCGACCCCGATGAGAAACCGTCCGAAAAGAAAGAGCCTCATTATCTTTCGCTCGCCGAATTGACTCCTCAAGCCGCTGCTCCGAACGGCGGATCCACTAACCTCGCGGCGATGAAAAAGGAAGACGGGGCTTTCACGAAATGGCTGAGGCAACACTGCCCGTGGCTTTTCGATTTCGGGTCGCTCTTTTACTTCGCCTTCTTCGTCGTCTTCGTCGCCATCCTTTGGTGTGGGTATTCCCTCCTTAACAACCATTTCACCCAACTCTATGGCTGGGATTATTCAAGTCAGTACGTAACCTTTTATTATGATTTCTACGATTGCTGGCACACTTTCTTCAAAACTGGGCAATTCGTCCTGTATGACAATCAGACTTTCTTCGGAACCGACAACATCGGCTCGAACTCCTATTACGGGCTGTTCGATCCCTTCGTCGTCGCGATGGTCTTCTTCCCGCGGGTCGCCATCCCCCAAATGACGGTGGTGATGACTTTCGCCAAAATCGTGGTCTCGGCCTTCTGCATGCGGGCTTACCTCAAGTATATGGGGATCAAGGAGGGGACGGCCCGCGTTGGGGCGTTGGCCTTCGCTTTTTCCGGTTACATGAACTTCATGGTGGGCTTCCCAACGACCGTCGCGGCTTGCACATGGGTCCCTTTGATCCTTCTTGGCGTCGAGAAGGTCATCAAAGAGAAGAAACCCAGCTGCCTCGTTTGGGGTTTGTTCCTTGAAGGCATCACCTCGTTCTTCTTCCTCGTCGTCATTTGCATTTGGGGCGTCATCTATGCCATGTGGCGGTATTTCTGGACCCTAAAAAGCCGGAATCGCCGCGACAACCTCCTCGTCATCGCCATCGGGGTCGGTTCTTTCGCCGTCGGGTTGATGATCTGCGCCTGGACTCTCCTCCCTTCGATTCGGGAAAGCTCTTTGTCGGGGAGGACGACCTCCATCGGCCGGGCTTATCTCGACGCCCTCATCGCTTCGATCCAAAGCCATAGTTTCGGCGATTTCTTTGCCCTCATCTTTGAACAGGTCGGCGATAACCCCGGGCGCGAACTGATGGGGCTCATTTCGTTCTTTTACCCAACGAGCGGCTATCTTTATCTCCCCCTTGCCGTGGCCAATGACTCCTATACCTACGATGCCTGGACGGCTTCGATCTTTTGCTACACCCCCTTCGTGATCCTCTTCTTCGTCGCGGTGATGAACTCCGTCCGAAAAAGGAAATGGGGCCATCTCATCGCCGTCCTTCTTTGCACCTATTTGGTCTTCACGAATTTCGCCTATTACTTCTTCTATGCCTTCAGCGGGAATGGTTATGGACGTTGGTTCATCATCCTCGTCCCGGAGATTATCTATTACGGTTGCTGGGCTTTCGATGATCGGAAAGAGCAGCCCAAGTGGTTCATGCTCGGCGGGACCATCATCGCTTTGTTCGGTACCGTCATGACTTTTGTTCTCACCATCTTAGTCCTCAAGGGCAAATCCTTCACCAACCTCAACGGGATGACGTATTGGATCTCGCAGTATCTGACCGCTGATCAAACGACCGGGACCTCCGAATCCCCTACCAAGCTCATCTGGTATGTCTATTACCAAATCGCCCTGGTCGTCATCGAAGGCGGGGTCATGGTCTATTTCAAGAACAAGGAATGGCTTTGGAAGGCTTTGGCCGTTTTCGTTTCGATCGAAGCCGTGGTGATGGGCAACGCCTCCTTCGTCTATGGGGCGGTGTGGCCTTTGGAAAACTTCAACGGAGGTCAAACGGGTCTTGCCGAATACACCGGGATATCCGACGGTATCAAGGCCGATGATTCGTCTTTCTATCGCTCCTATTACGACGAAGTGGCAGGCGGAAACGCCGCCTCGGGCGAAAAGAATTTCGCAATGGGGGTCGGATACAACGGCACCTCGTGCTTCCATTCCCTCATGAACTTCAACGTCTACGATTACGCGGTCATGATGAAGATATCGGGAACCCCTTCGGGGGGGACCGCCTATGGGAAAACGTATTCGAACGCGAGCTGGAGCGGTTTTTACGGGAACAAACGTTTCGCCACCGATTCCCAACTCGGGGTTAAGTATTACGTGATTGAGAAGGGCGGATACGGCGATTACGAAAGCCAGAACGTCCCTTTCGGCTCGGTCGAGATCGAGGAAATGGAGACGAGCCGTTTCCGCGTCTTCCGGAACGACAACATCCCGACCCTCGGGCACGCCGTCGACTCCGATAAGCTTTATTACATGAATTATTCCAGTTATCCCTACAGCTCTTTCTACGACGGCTCCTACCAAACCGTCATGAGATCGGAACAGGAACTGATGAGGGGCGCCATCTTCGATGACGGAACCGTTCTTCCCGACGGATTCACTACCACGACCCCCTCAACTTATTACCAAGGAAACGACACCAGCTATTCGGTTAAGGTCCTAAAAACTTCCGGAGACGATAAATATCTTCCTTCCAGTTCTTCCGCCTACGCCGACGAAGGCCCGGGTTATTTCATCGACAATCATGATTCGGAGTCATCGGCCACGCCTAGTTATTACACCGGGGACTACGATCACGTCGTGCTCTACCCGACTGGCAACTGGGGTGGGTATTTCAATAGCGATGCCTCTTCCACTGGCGCGTATTTCGACATGTATCTTTCCGGCGGTTCCGCTTCTCGGATGTACATGATCGGTGACACGTTCGACGGGGAAGGTAACATCACCGGCACCAACGTCCTTCTCAATTACGAATACCGGATGATCGACGTCCTGAAGAACACGGAGGCGTGCCCCCTCATGGGCCTCTACGCTTCCGGGAAAGTGAAATACATCTGCTTCCTTGGAATGGGAGGAGGATCCTATACGTTCCCATCTACCATCGACCTGCACATGCAGGAAAAAGCCCAGGTCGAATCCGATCAGGCGTACATGAAAGGCCTGTCGCTTCAAAATGTCGCCAAAGACGGGGAGAACGCCTACACCTTTACCACCGACTACAGCGAGAGTCGCTTCGTCGTCACTCAGATAGCCTACGATGAAGGGTGGCATGTCTACGCTGACGGAAACGAAATTCCGACCTACCGCCTCGACGGTGGGTTCGTCGGCTTCCTCGCCCCTTCCGGGTCGGTGTCTTATCGGATGGAGTACGTGACCCCCGAACTCAAAACCGGCCTCGTCCTTTTCACCATCGGGATGGTGATCTACTTCTCCTATTTGGGCTATGGTTTCGTCCGCGACGTCAAGGCGACCGAAAAGCGGATGCAGCTCGTTCCTTCAACGGGAAAGAAAAAGGCCCCGGATCAATCGGAAAAGAAAGATCCCGAGAAGCCTACTTCTTGAAAAGAGTGAGATAAATCGAATAGACGCGGTTCTTCGGGACCGCGTTTTCTTTGGCGACTTGGGCGATCGCGGTTTTCGGGGAGGATCCCTTCAGGGCTTCGTTGAGCAATTCTTTTATCGTCTCGTCGTCGACGGTTGAAGCGGAAAACGGGGACCCTTCGACGAGGATGACCATCTCGCCCCGAAGGCTCTCTTCGGGAAGGAGGGACAGTTCGTCTAACGAGGCCCGGATGAACTCTTCGTGGCTTTTGGTGATTTCGCGGGCGATGACGGCGCGGCGGTTCCCCAACGCCTCATCCATCGCGGCGAGGCTTTTTTTGATGCGGTGCGGCGATTCGTAAAAGACCAGGGTTTCCTTTCGAGAAGCCAATTCGCGGAGCTCGGCTTTCCGTTCCGAATCCTTGGCCGGAAGGAAACCTTCAAAATAAAAGTGGGACGAATCGAGCCCCGAGCAAACTAGGGCGTCGATGGCGGCGTTCGGCCCCGAGATGACGGAGACTTTGATATCGTTTTGGAGGCATTTGGCGACCAGTCTTGCGCCGGGATCGCTGAAGGTCGGATAGCCGGCATCTGACATGTAGCAGATCTTTTTCCCGGCCTTCAACAAATCGACGATTTTATTTGAGGCCTCTTCTTCGTTATGCTCATGGCAGGACAAAAAAGGTTTGTCGATTCCAAAGTGAGCCATGAGTTGACCGGAATTCCTCGTGTCTTCGGCGGCGATGAAATCGCAGACCTTCAAAACATCGAGGGCTCGAGGGGTCATCTCCGAGAGGTTTCCGATCGGGGTGGCGATAAGATAAAGGAGGGGCGAAGTCCCTTCGAAATTCAATTCCCGGTTCATTTATCTTCCCTCATGCATCGGTTATTTTTCGTTTTTGAAAACGGGAGTCGGGACGGGTTTGGCCGCTGGCTCAACCTTCGGGGCGGCCGGATGGGCGGGCCCTTTCGGGTTCTTGATGGCCTCGTTGACGGTCTCGAGGGGGAGGAAACGGATGTCGGAATAGCTCGAAAGCTTGATCTGCTTGTTGAGGATGTTCATCCCGACGATCGTGTAATCGCCCTCGCTGAGATGGACGATGGAGCCGAGGCGGGGGAATTCTTTTTTGGCTTCGGTGTAGGCATCGTCTTCATACAGAAGGCAGCAGATGAGTTTGCCGCAGGGTCCGGAGAGCTTCGGGATGTTCAGGGTCAGCATTTGGTTCTTGGCTCGGCTGATGGAGATCCCATCGAACTGATCGAGGAAGGTCGAGCAGCACAGGGGGAGTCCGCAGATGCCAATTCCTCCGATAACCTTGGCCTTGTCGCGCGAGGCGATTTGGCGGAGTTCAATCCGGCATTTCAACATCGGGGCGAGGTTATGGAGAAGTTCGCGGAAATCCACGCGAATCTCCGAAGTGTAGGTAATGGTGATTTTGCTTCCGTCGAGAGTGTAATTGGCTTCGAGGAGATTCATCGGGAGGCCCAATTTCTTGATTTCCTCTTCCGTGATCTTTAGAGCCTTCTCGCTTTCTTCGAGGCCGTAGTTGTAATCGCTGATGTCTTCGGGGGTCGGCTTCCGAAGGATCGGCTTAAGTTCGAGGTTGTTGTTGTAGGCCGCTTGGTCCATCAAGGCGGTGCAGATCGTCCCGACCTCATATCCGGCGATGGTTTCGACGACGACGAGGTCGCCCATCTTCAGATCGGAAAAGTCGGTCGAGAAATAATATGACTTGTTGGTTCCCTTGAATTTGATGCCGACAAAATAGCGTTTTTCTTGTTCCATGTTTCTACTCCTTGGTGATGATATCGACCAGATGCACGAGCAGTAAGCCCGTGTTGAGGTTTAATTCGACCTGGCTTCGAAGGGTCATGATGGAGAGCAGCGATTGCTCAACGTGCGGAAGCTTCTTGGATAGATCGGTTAATATCTTATCATATGTGGCAAGTTTTATCGGGTTTCCTAATTTGGCCGCGACAATATCTTGAAAGGCCAAGGAAAGCATATCGAAATAAAAGCGGGCCGAAGGTTTGTCGGATAGAAGGGGCGTGACGTCTTTCTCCATCACGAAGCGAGCCATCGAGGGGTTCTGGTTCAAAGCGTCCAACTCATCCAAAAATGCTTTCTTGGCGTTTTGGTAATCTTCGCTTTGGGCGTGCTCGCTGATGATGGTCCCATCATTGTAGAAATACGAAAGGATCTCGGAATCGTCCTGGCTGGTCCCAAGGCCGACCGCGTCGGCGATCACTTCCTGGCGGGGCAGAAGAAGCAAGCGCATCGTCTGGCATCGCGAAAGGATCGTCGGGAGAACTTTGGCTTCGTTTTGCGAAGTGAGGATGGCATAGGTGTCCGGGGTCGGCTCTTCAAGAAATTTCAAAAGGGAGTTCACGGCCTCCACGGTCATGTTCTCGACTTGATGGATGACGTAAATCGTTATCCCTTTGGCTTCGAGGGCGGTCTTTTGGAAATTGGCCACGACGGTTTCGACCTCGTCCTTCTTGATCAAAGCTTCTTCCCCATCGAGGAAAACGACGTCGGGATAATCGCCTTTGTCGATCCTTCGGCAGGTTATGCATTCCTCGCAGGCTAACGGGGCCGGATTGTCGCACAAGATCGATTTGGCCAAATACATCGCCGTCTCTTTTAGCGGCGTCCCGGACTCTCCGACGATGAGATAGGCGTGGGAGAGATGCCCATTCTGCAAGGCGTTTTTGAATGTCCGGAAAAGGATGGGCTGATTGGTTTCGATGTAGCCCTTGATCTTCATACCTTGGGCAGTCGCCTTGTTATGGCGTCATAAGTTTGCTTGACGACGTCTCCGAGAGGTTTCGAGGCGTCGATAATGACGTAACGGTCCCGATATCTCTTGGCCAGTTCGTGAAAGGCTTCCCGGACTTTATGGTGAAAAGCCATTTGCTCGAGGTCGAGGCGGTTCACTTCCCGTCCTTTGTTCTTGGCGATTCTTTCGAGGCCTTCTTCGGGGACGATGTCAAAAAGAAGAGTCAAATCGGGGTACGTTCCCTCGGTGGCAAAAAGATTGATGTTCAGGACGTTGTCAATTCCGAGGTTTCGCGCACCGCCTTGATAAGCTAAGGACGAATCGAGGAAGCGATCGCAGAGAACGATCTTTCCATCTTTGAGGGCCGGCCAGACTTTCTCGACGAGATGTTGGCGACGGCTCGCGGCGTAGAGCAAAGCTTCGGTTCGGGGGTCCATGGCGGTGTTTTTCTTGTCGAGGATGACGGAACGAATTTGCTCGCTGATCGGGGTTCCGCCTGGCTCCCGAGTGGTCACCGCCTGATAGCCGTCTTTGTTCAAAAGCTCGGCGATTGTTTTCAAAACGGTGGATTTGCCCGAGCCTTCTCCGCCTTCAAAAGTGATGAACATACTCATAACTTTTTCCTTCCTTCTAAGGCCTTCATCAAAGTCAAACTGTCTGCGTAATCGAGGGAGGCGCCCATCGGCAAGCCATAACCCAAACGGGTGACGTTTATGCCTTTTCTAGAAAGAAGATGGGCGATGAATAGGGCGGTCGTTTCGCCGTCGAGGGTGGGATTTGTCGCAACGATGATTTCCTTTATTCCTTCGGATTCGGTTCTTTCGATCAATTTGTCGATGTTCAATTCTTCGGCTCCGATGCCTTTGGTGGGGGCGATGACACCTCCAAGGACGTGATAGACGCCGTGAAAATCGTTCAGCCTCTCAAACGCCAAAGCGTCTTTGGGGAAGGAAACGACGATACAGGTGGAATGATCGCGGCTCGGGTCTTTGCATATCTCGCAGAGATCGCCCTCGGTATAAAGCCCGCAGTTCGGGCATTTGTGGACGAGTTTCTTGGCGTTGGCGATGGCGTTTGAAAACTCTAAAGCATCATCCTCTTTCATTTCGAGGACGGCATAGGCCATTCGTTCAGCGGATTTGACGCCGATGCCGGGAAGCTTGGAAAAGCTGTCCACCAAGGCCGAATATGTCGGGAGTTCTTTCATCAGAACCCCAACCCACCCTTTTGGCCGGTGATTTTCTCTTCGATTTGTTCGTTGGCTGCATCGATGGTTGCGAAGACTTCTTGGAACGCCATTTTCAAAGCCTCTTCGATCATCTCTCCGTTTTCGGGTCCAAGGGCATCTTTTTCGATCTTCACTTCTTTGATGGATTTATCGCCCATGACGACGATTTCGACCAAACCGCCCTTCGAGACTTTGAATTCTTTGGCGTTAAGCTCTTCGTGAGCCTTCCGCATGTCCCTTTGCATCTTTTGGGCCTGCATAAGCATCTGCTGCATCTGATTCATGGTTATTCTCCTTTTGGAAGATTCAATTCGATCTTCTTTTTGTCCGGAAGTTTATTGACTTGCAGGAGGTTGAAATAATCCTGCTGGTATTTATTCGCGTCAATGCGGTCGAGGGCGTAGACGAAGACCTTCCGGCCGAGGAGCGATTGAACCATCTGCTGGAGGGCTTTCTGATTGGCTTTGATGTTGGCTTTGTTACGCAAACGGGTGAAGTTGTAGGTAAGAAGTAAGGCTTCATCGCAGAGGCAGAATGGATGTCCATCGGCAAGAAGGGAGGCAAGATTCCCCAAAGTCGGGTGGCCTTTAAGGGCTTCGATTTGAGGCCATTTCTTGGTGAGGGTATAACGGCCTTCTTTGCTTCCCAACACCATGATGTCGACGACGGTGTCGTCATCGAGTTTGTTGGCGTCGCCTTCATTAACGATATTAGCGTTTTTAATAACGTTGAGATCGAGCGGAGGTTCGTCGGGAACGGTAGGTGTGGGATCGGGAACCGGGGTGGCCTTTTTGGCTTGGGCAGGATCTTTTTTCGGTTCTTCATCGAACAAAAAGGATGGTGCTTGAGCCGCGGGCGCCGAAGGTTTAGCCGTGGCGTCGACCGCCGGTGCTTTGGGTTGAACGGCGGGGGCAGATTGAATTTTCGCATCGATCTTTTTTGGGGCGGGGGCGGCCGACGCCGGGGCATCTTTTGTAACTGTTGCAACTGTTTCCGGGTCGGGAATGTCGCTAAGGGAGCAAAGCTGAAGGAGGGTCAGTTCAAACAAGGAACGGATATTGGAAACGTTCTTAAAGTCGATTTGCGTTTTCAAAAGAATTTGAATCATTCTATTTGCATACAGGCTGTCGATGAACGGCTCCAATTCCAAAGCTTCTTTTTCGTTGAGGGCGGTCAAAAGATTTTCTTCGTGGGTCTTCTCGTAGATTACGAGGTCCTTAAGAATGTCGAGAAGATTGTCGCTGAGGCGCTTTATATCAATCCCCGAGGACAAGAACTCCTCAAGTTTAGCTAAAACGCCCGAGACGTTTCCTTTTCTGACGAGTTTGAGCAATTCAATTTTTTGTGCGACGGAAGCAAGACCAAACAAGGCCAAAACGTCATGTTCGCCAAGATTGGCCCCGCTATATGCCAGCACTTGATCGAGAATTGACAACGCGTCGCGCATTCCCCCGTCGGCCAAATCGATGACGGCCTTGATTCCGTTTTCTTCGTATCCGACTTTTTCTTTGTCGAGGATCCAAATCAAACGTTCACGGATATCTTCCTCGTCGATTTTCCCGAAATCGAATCTTTGGCATCGAGAAAGAATCGTCGGCAGTACTTTATACGGCTCGGTTGTCGCCAAGATGAAGATGACTTGTTCGGGCGGTTCTTCAAGGGTCTTCAGTAGGGCGTTGAATGCCCCGGCCGTCATCATGTGGACTTCGTCGATGATGTAGATCTTATATCGTCCCTTAATGGGAGCGTAACGCACCTTGTCGATGAGATCGCGGACTTGGTCGACGCCATTGTTAGAGGCGGCGTCAATCTCCACGACATCGGGGTGATTGCCTTCGTTAATCGCAATACAGTTTGAGCATTCATTGCATTGCTGGCCGATTCCTTTGTCGCAGTTGAGGGCCTTGGCAAATAAACGGGCCAACGAAGTCTTGCCGGTTCCGCGGGGCCCACAAAATAAATAAGCATGGGCAATTTTGCCTGTCGCAATCGCGTTTTTGAGAGTCCTTACGATGCTTCTTTGCCCAGCCACCTCTTCAAAGGTAGTCGGCCGATACTTGTTGTATAGTGATTTGTACGCCATTGGTTCATGAGTGATTATACCTTTTGCGTCTTCTTCTCACTAGTGGCTAATCTTCGATTAGTGAAGTTCCCTCGATGGGGCCTAGCATGATATAATCGCCGTGGCTTAAATTAAGGAAAATAAAATGGAAGAGAGCATGCGTAAACGTCTTGAGGCAACAAAAGCTCGATATCTCGAGATCGAGGAAGAACTTTCGAGTCCCGAGATTGCAAACGATATAAAGAGATTAACGAGCCTCAGCAAGGAAAAGTCATCGTTGGAGGACTCCGTTTTGAAATATGATGTTTTTTTGAACTGCGAGAAGCAAGCCAAAGAAGCATTGGAAATGATCGGCGGACCAGATGAAGAACTATCAGAATTGGCCAAAGAAGAAAGAAAAGACGCCTTGGAAAAAATGGATGTTCTCGATGCCGATCTTAAGGCCCTCCTTATTCCGAAAGACCCCAATGATTCGAAGAACATTATCGTTGAACTCCGTGGGGCCGTCGGCGGTGATGAAGCCAACCTTTTCGCCGGAGATTTGTTAAGGATGTACACCAAGTATTGTGAAAAACAGGGATGGAAGATTCAATTGATCGACGCTTCTCTTGGTGCGGCTGGCGGGTATTCCTATGTTTCTTTTATGGTCAAAGGCGACAACGTTTATTCCAAATTGAAATTCGAAAGCGGGGCTCATCGCGTTCAACGCGTTCCGAAAACCGAAGCCTCGGGGCGTATTCATACCTCAACCGCGACGGTTCTCGTTATGCCGGAAGCTGAAGAGGTCGATGTCGAAATCAACCCCAGCGACTTGAAAATCGATACTTATCGGAGTCAAGGGGCGGGTGGCCAGAACGTCAACAAAACCGAATCGGCCGTTCGAATCACCCATCTTCCGACCGGGATTGTCGTTTCCTGTCAAACCGAGAAGGCCCAACTCCAAAATAAAGAAATCTGCATGCGGATGATTCGGGCCAAAGTTTTGGCGTTCTATCAAGAGAAGCAGGATTCAGCTCGGGATTCGGAACGCAAACTCAAAGTCGGAACGGGCGAGCGTTCAGAAAAAATCCGGACCTATAATTATCCTCAGAACCGTGTGACCGATCATCGGATTGGCTTCACAACCCAGAAGCTTGATCGCGTGATGGAGGGCGAACTCGATGAGATCATCGACGCTTTGATTCATTTTGATCAAGAGCAGAAACTTCTTTCCGAAGGGAATGCCTAATGATGAAGATATGGGAGGTGTACAAAAGAGCGATCCAAGAAGGAAAGAATCAAGGCGTTTTAAGCGCCGACCTTCGCGTTTTAATCGCTCATGACCAAGGGTACAATCAACCGATCGACACGCTTTATCACAAAGACGACGAAATGCGCGGTCTATCGTTATTTGAAGCGCAGTTTGCGGATTTATTGAAGGGCAAGCCAGTCGAGTACATCATCAAAGAGGCGAGTTTTCTCGAAAGAAAGTTTTATGTTGACGAAAGGGTTCTGATCCCTCGAATGGAAACCGAAGAGTTGGTTGCCAATATCACCGAAAGGATAGACGACTACTATGACCCGAGGAATTATCTGGTTTGCGCCGACATCGGCACCGGTTCGGGGGCCATTGCCGTTACCCTGAAATCGCTTTTTCAAAATTGGATCGTCTTAGCTAGCGATTCTAGTCCTGCGGCTTTGGAGATTGCCAAGAAGAACATTGTTTCGAGCGGTTTTCCCATTTCGACGTATTGCGGGTCTTCGCTTGGCCCTTATATCGAAGGGAAGATCAATTTGGACATCATTGTGTGCAACCCCCCTTACATCACAAGCGAGGAAGATACTCAGGAATCTGTCAAGAAATACGAGCCGGCCTCGGCTCTTTGGCTTGATAAAGACCACTCGGTTTACGAAGACATCTTTCGCGACTATAAAAAAATCAAAAAAGGTTCTCTTCTTGTTTGCTTTGAGATTGGGTACGATCTCGTTCCTTTTCTCACCTCTTTAATGGAAAAGTATCTATTTGATTACGAGTTCAAGTTCATCGACGATCTTAATGGGCGACCGCGTTTTTTGTTCGTTTTCCTGAAATAAGATTAGGATATTGGTGTATGAAAACCGAAATAATTGATGAGTCGAATGTCATTAAGGCCGCCAAATGGCTGAAGGATGGAGAGGTCGTTTGCTTTCCGACCGAAACCGTTTACGGGATTGGTGTCATCGCCAATAGTCAAAGGGCTTTTGACAAACTGGTTGAGGCCAAGAGGCGGCCCCCGACCAAACCATTCTCGCTGATGTGCTCTTCGCTTGAACAAGCTTTCTCGTTCTGCGAAACCGACATCAAGGCCAAAGCCGTCATGAAAGCTTTCCTGCCGGGCGAAATAACGGTTCTAGTCAAAGCCAAAGAAGGTCTTGACCATTGGATTACTTTAGGGACCCCGGTGATCGGAATTCGGGTTCCTGATAGCAAATATGTTCTCGAACTTATCGATTGTGTAGGTTCTCCTTGCCTCGTCACTTCCGCCAACCATTCAGGAGACCCGACTTCCACTTCCTTTGAAGACACGGTTAAATCGTTCGACGGCGAAGTCAAAGGGATCGTTAAAGGGGAATGCACGTCGCTTGTGGCATCGACCATTGTCGATTTGTCCGATCCCACTGGAATCAAGCTTGTTAGACCGGGCCCGATCCCCTTTGAAAAGATCGAGAAAACTTGGAGGATGGGAAAATGAAAATTGCGTTAGGCTGCGACCACGGCGGTTTTGAGTATAAGGAAGCGATAAAGAAGCATCTGATCGAAAAAGGTTACGAAGTACTCGATCAAGGTCCGTTCGTGAAGGAGCCGGTCGATTATCCAATCTTCGGAATTAAGGCTGCCCGCGCAGTCGCATCCGGACAAGCTTCTTACGGAATTGTTGTTTGCACTACCGGCGAAGGGATTTCCATCGCCGCCAACAAGGTCAAAGGGATTCGCTGTGGTATTGGTTACAATGATGCCGTGACGGAAAAGATACGTGAGCATAACAATTGCAATATGATCGCCTTCGGACAAGCTCAAACTGTTCTCGTCGACGTTTTGCGTAGAGTCGACATCTTCCTAAACACCCCTTTTGCCGGGGATAAACCCGAAGGGGCTCGGCACGCCAAAAGAGTGCAAGAGATCGCCGACGCTGAGAAGTGTTGATCAAAGAAAACCCCGTTGAATCGCATTCACGGGGTTTTGTTTTGCTAATTTCGTTTCGCGCTTTGGTACGAACGGGCTATTCCGTCAATGATATCTTGATGTTCGAAATCTTTGGGATAAACAAGGCTTATTTCCCGAATCATCGACATACCTTCGATGGGTAGCAAGACGAGTCTTTGGTTTTTTTCGTCGTCCAGGCAAAGCGAACGGGGAAGAACTGAGGCTCCGAAACCTTTCATCACGAGTGATTTGATCGTTTCGCAGTCCTCCACCTCAAGAACGACGTTCAAATCTTTTATCACCAGTCCCTGGGCTTCCAGAGAGGTTTCAAAAAGCTGCCTTATTCCGGAATTTGGAAGACGAAGGATCAATTTTTGTTCCTTCAGATCATCGACGCGGATCAATGATTTCTTCGCCCACGGGCCTTCTGGGCTTACGGCCAGCATTAAATTGTCGGTGTCGAGAAGAAGGGAGCGATATCTTGGATCTCCGTTGTGTCCTTCGATAATGGCCAGGTCGATTTCATAACTTTCGAGTTTGTCATAAAGAACGCTTATTGAAGAAGAAACAATCCTTATATGAAGACCGGAGGTTGAAAGGGCAAATCGGCCAAGGGCCTCGCTAACCAAAGCGCTCTCAGATGTCGGGGTCGTTCCGACGGTGACGGAGAAGACATTGTTACGCGAGTCCTCAATTTGTTTTTTCCCAAGCTCAAACAACGTTATGGCTCTTCTAGCATATTGAATTAAGATTTCTCCTTGTGCTGTCGGCACTATTCCCTTGTCTGTTTTGTTGAAGATGCCGATTCCAAATTCGCCTTCGAGGGCTTTTATATGTTGCGAGACGGCTGGCTGGGTCATATGAAGGATCTCAGCCGTTTTTGTATAGCTTCCGTTTTCGTTTAAAACAAGTAGTGTTTTTAATTTACTATCAACCATGGCATAAGTATAACTTATCGAAACAATAAAATATATAATGCAAAACTATACAATTAAATGTTTCTGGCAAAGATTCAGATTTTTTGGTTGCTGGGTCGGACCCTTTGTTTTCCTTTTCTTCTATATATAGATATGGCAACTGATTATATCTGCCCGCTTTGTGGGAATGCCGACCCGTTGTATATTGGCCACCTAAATGGGAAACCATATTGTCGTAAATGCATCTGCTTTCGCGGTGATCCCGTTCAAAAGAGCGTGTCTTCACCGAAGAACGTTGTTCTTGAGCTTCAATATCATTTAACAGAGGAACAATCGAGGCTATCGGCCCAAATTGTTGAAAACTTTAAGAATCGAATCAACACCTTGTGCTGGGCTGTCTGTGGTTCTGGGAAGACCGAAATTAGTTACGGTGTTTTGGCTTATGCCATGAGCCGAGGCTTGAAATGCGGTTTCGCCCTCCCTCGAAGAGATGTGGTTATCGAATTGTACTTCCGTATCAAATCAGCCTTCCCTTCCAACACAGTTGTCGCCGTTTATGGTCAGCATACATCGAAATTAGAAGGCGACGTCGTGATTTTGACGACACATCAGCTTTATCGTTATAGGGATTATTTCGATCTGCTCGTCATGGATGAAATCGATGCCTTTCCATATAAGGGAAACGAGACCTTGATCAGTTTTTTCAAGGCTTCCTTAAAAGGGAATTGTCTTATGATGTCGGCCACCCCCAGCGAAGCGATAAAAAAAGAATTTAGAAAACCCAATCACTCGATAATTGAGTTGCGTACGCGTTTTCACAAAAACCCCATCCCGGTCCCTAAAACAATTATTAGATACGGATTCTTTAAGTATCTTTTCCTAGTAAATAAACTTAGATACTATCGGAAAAAAGGGCTGCAGTGCTTTGTTTTCGTTCCCACCATTTCGTTGGCCCAAAGTGTTTTTGAAATCGTCTCCGTCTTCGTGCCAAACGGGAATTACGTTTCTTCAAAGCGATTTGATAGGGAAAAGATCATTGATTTATTCCGCTCAGGTTTCTACCGCTTCCTTATCACAACGGCCGTATTGGAAAGAGGCGTGACGGTTCGGAACATCCAAGTAGTTATTCTTATGGCCGATCATTCAATTTACGATGGCTCTTCCTTGATTCAAATAAGCGGAAGGGCGGGAAGGAAAAGCGATGCTCCGAAAGGCGATGTTTTTTTCGTGGTTGATAAGGTTACGAAACCAATTAAAAAAGCAATTGCGGAAATCGAATTCTGCAACACGTTTTTGTAAATGCTGCTTTGAAAGAATTCGATCTTCAAGTTGGTCCTCTCTCCTTGGGGAACGAGATTGTCTTTGCGAAAAGTGTTTTTCACAATTTTCTCCCGGTTTCCATCGCTTTTCCGTCAAAGGCGTCAATGCTCATTATTTGTATTTTTATGACGACCAAATACGGTCGCGGCTTTATCAATTAAAAGGATGTTTTGATGTCGAACTTGCGGAGATATTTATTGTTAAACAAGCCCCGATTCTTAAACGCAGATATAAAGGATTTACGATGATTTGCGCTCCTTCAAGCCAAGAAAAAGATAGACAACGCGGATTTAATCACGTCCAAGAAGTCTTTCGGTCTCTCAATCTCCCGGTTGTCAAGGCCATCCTCAAAACGAAGGATATCAAGCAAGCTGACCTCAACTATTCTCAAAGACAGAAAATAGGGGAGGCGTTACGATGGAGAGACGGCGTTTCAATCGTGGGAAAAAAGATACTTTTAGTTGACGATGTTTACACCACCGGTGCCACAATTAAAGCCTGTCTCGCCCTTATAAAAAAACATCATCCACTAACGGTACAGATTCTTGTTATGTCTAAAACCCGTAAAGCTTCTTAGCTTTCGTCGATTGCTTACCATTTTATTAAATGGTAGAATTACCCCGCTCTGTCTTAGGAGAAAACTGTGTCAAATTTTATTGAAAAAATCTTTCGCCTCGAAGCCCGCGAATTGGCCCGTTACGGCCATGAAGCCGATCGTGTTATTTCGTATGAAAACACGATGAAGGCCCTTTCCGACGAACAGTTGAGGGCCAAAACTCAAGAGTTCAAGGATCTGTTAACAAAAGGGAAAACCCTTCACGATATCAAATACGAAGCCTTTGCCGTTGCTCGCGAAGCCGCTCGAAGAACCTTGGGACAATTCCCTTTTAAAGTTCAGATTATCGGTGCTTTGGTCCTCAATAACGGCAACGTTGCCGAAATGAAGACGGGGGAAGGCAAAACCCTTACCGCCACGATGACCGTTTATCTCAACGCTCTCTCCGGAGACGGCGTTCATGTCGTCACCGTTAACGAATACCTCGCGGCCCGTGACGCCGATTGGATGGGTCAAATCTATCGATTCCTCGGGCTGACTGTCGGAGTGAACCTTGCGAGCAAGACGACTGCCGAGAAACGTGAAGCTTATCTTTGCGATATCACATATACGACCAACAGCGAACTCGGTTTCGATTATCTCCGCGATAATATGACCCCGGTTGTTCAGGGCCGCGTTTTGCGAGGCCTGAAATATGCGGTCGTCGATGAAGCCGACTCCATTCTCGTCGATGAATCCAGAACCCCGTTGATCATTTCGGGTGGCAATAAAGCCGCCGCAAGCCAGTATTTGGTGGCCGATCGTTTCGTTAAAACCCTCCGCAAAGAAGTCGATTACACAATCGATATCAAAACCAAAACATGCAATCTTTCCGATGATGGTAACACCAAAGCCGAAAAGATGTTTGGAATTCGAAACCTTTATGACCCTGAGAACCAAGACCTTGTTCACCGAATTCACCAAGCCCTCAAAGCCAACTACATCATGTCTCGCGACGTCGAATACATGGTCGACGCCAATCATACTATTCAACTGATCGATCAATTCACCGGCCGCATTATGAAAGGTCGCGAATACAACGACGGACTCCAACAAGCCATTCAGGCCAAAGAAGGCGTTGAGATCAAGCAGGAAACGGTCGTCCTCGCCACCATCACCTATCAAAACTTCTTTCGCTTGTATAAAAAGTTGTCCGGCATGACCGGGACCGCCAAAACCGAGGAAGAGGAATTCGAGAAGATCTATAACATGAAGGTCATCTGCATCCCGACCAACAAACCGATCGTCCGCCTCGATGCAGTTGATTACATCTTCGGAACCCACAACGCCAAACTTAAAGCCTTGGTCGAAGAAATCAAGGAACGTCACGAGAAAGGTCAACCGATACTGATCGGAACCGTTTCGGTCGAATCGAATGAAGAGATTTCCAAACTTCTTACCGAAGCCGGACTTCCCCATGAAGTGCTGAACGCGAAAAACCAGGCTCGCGAGGCCGAGATCATCTCTCATGCCGGCGAGAAAGGCTCGATCACTTTGGCCACCAACATGGCCGGTCGCGGCACCGATATCAAACTCGGTCCCGGAGTCAAAGAACTCGGGGGATTGTGCGTTTTGGGAACTGAGCGTCACGAATCTCGCCGCATTGACAACCAGCTTCGCGGACGCGGCGGCCGTCAAGGCGACCCCGGCTTCTCGCGTTTCTACGTTTCCTTCGACGATGATTTGATGAAGCGTTTCGCTCCGGAGAATCTTCGGAAGATGTTCGTTTCCCAACTTCAGGATAAACCGCTCGAAAACAAGACTCTTGTCAACGCCGTAACGAATGCCCAAAAGCAGATCGAAGGGCAGAATTTCGACATCCGCAAAAACTTGCTCGATTATGATGATGTTCTCGCTAAACAGCGCCAGATCGTCTACAACCATCGCGATTCCATCATGATGGCCCCGGACATCTCCGAACTCATTCACGGGTACTTTATTTCTTGCGGGAAATTCCTTGCCAAAAAAGCCATCATACCCGGACACGATGAAGGACTTATCTCCGGCGAAGCCCTTAAGAAGCTGGTCGAGCCGGCCTTCATGCCGGAAGGCTCTTTACCCGTTTCCGCCTACGACGAATCCCCCGTTGAAGAAGCGGGCGACGACCTTGGCGAAGCCCTTTACGCGATCTATCTTAAAAAGCGGGCGACTTGGCCAAAAGAAGAGACCAACGTGGCCGAGCGGCAAATTTCGTTGGGCGTCATCGATCAGAATTGGACCCGGCATATCGACACCATGTCGCATCTCCGCGAAGGCATCTCGCTTCGTAGTTATGCTCAGACCAACCCGCTTCAGGATTATGTCAATGAAGGCTATTCCCAATTCAGGGAAATGAACGACAAGATAGCCGTCGATTCGGTTTATAACTTCATGAATGTCCGAATCCAAAAGAAAGAACCGTTGCCCGAGAAGCCCGTAAGCAACAACGAGGCCATCATCAACGCCTCAAAATCGATCGCTTCGAATTCAGGGACTCCCGAAGAAGGGGAAAAGACTTCGGTGGATCAGGGCAAGGTGGTCGAAGAGACCTCCCAGCCGAAAATAGAATCCAGTAATGGGGAAGTTCCGTCATTGACGGTTCCTCCATCGACTGTCCGGGAACGCGCCCCCGGTCAACAAGGCGCGGATCCAAATAAGAAAACCGTTGTCCCGACGATGGTCCTCAATCGAGCCCCATCCAAAGACGACGGAAACCATAAAGATTAACAAGGAGCAAAGAGAGGAATATGAAAGAACTTGTCGAGTTAAAACAAAAAGCCCAGTCTTTGGGTGAGCTTGTCTCGCAGCTCGGTGATTCTCTTTGACCTCCCTAAACTGAGAGAAGAGATCTCCGCTTTAGAGGCGGAACAGAATAATGAAGGCTTCTGGAATGACCAGAAGTCCGCTCTTGCCGTCGTCTCGAGACTAAGCGATATCAAGGGCAAGGTCGATGGTTATACGAAGATTAGCCACGACTACAAAGACGTTATTGACATGCTTGGGGATGTCAGCGAAAAAGACGCCGACGTCCTCGAGCTTATTGGTTCCATGGAAAGCGATCTCGGCACCGAGGTCGGAAGCCTGAGGAGCCTCTTGTTGTTCTCTGGAGAATACGATTCGTTGAACTGCACCCTCGAAATCCATCCAGGCGCCGGAGGCACCGAAGCCCAAGATTGGGCCTCCATGCTTCTGCGCATGTATGGGCGTTGGGCTGAAAGAAATGGCTTCTCTTGCCAAGTTCTGAGCCTTGAGGATGGCGACGAAGCCGGCATCAAGTCCGCGATTATCCGCATGAGCGGGCACGATGCTTACGGAATGCTTAAGGGCGAGAAGGGCGTGCACCGCTTGGTCCGCATTTCCCCCTTTGACGCGAACGCGAGGAGACACACCTCCTTCGCCAGCGTCAACGTCGTTCCCGAATTCGGGGCCGTCAGCGATATTGTGATCGATCCAAAGGATATCCGAGTCGACACCTTCCGCTCGGGAGGGGCCGGTGGTCAAAACGTCAACAAAGTCTCGAGTGCCGTCCGTATCACGCACATTCCTTCCGGCATTGTCGTCCAGTGCGAAATCGAACGAAGTCAGTTGATGAATAAAGCCACCTGCATGAGCATGCTCACCGACAAACTGATGCAACGCAAACTCGATGAGAGGGACGCCAAACTCAAATCGATCGTGGGCGAACAGAAGAATATCGAATGGGGCTCGCAGATACGCAGTTACGTGTTCCAGCCTTACACCATGGTCAAAGATCACCGGACCGATTACGAGACCGGGGATGTCCAAGGCGTAATGGATGGAGATTTTGATGGCTTTATCTTCGCTTACCTCGAAATGGAGGCAAAGAAAGATGCATCAGTTAAGAAGTAAGATCTCGAAATCGCAGGTCTTAACGTCGATAAAGAATTTTCTATTAATTACCTTGGGCTGCACCTTGCTGGCCTTTGCCGACGCCGTTTTCCTCGTTCCCTGTAACATCGTCAGCGGCGGGGTTTCCAGTATCGGCATCATCGTCGACTATTTCGTGAAGCAATCGTTCCCGAACTTCGATTCGGTCGATATCGTCGTCGGGGCCCTTCAGGTTATCCTCTTCCTGATCGGATTGATCGTTTTGGGGAAGAAATTCTCCATCCATACTCTCTTCGCCTCTTTGATTTATCCTCTCATTTTGACCCTGTTCTACCGCCTTAACGTCGGTTCTTTCATCACCAGCGAATTGATTCCGACCACGAGTGGCGGGGTTGTGAACGAAGATCTATCCAAGACCCTTTTGGCTGGCGTTTTCGGTGGGGCTTTCGCCGGAGCGGGCGTCGCGTGTTCGTTCCTTGGGAACGGATCGACGGGGGGTTTCGATATCCTTTCCTTCATCATTGCCAAGTACACCGACATGAAGCAGGATGTATCGGGTTTCCTCATCGACGGGACGATCATCGTCGTCGGCGCCGTCTGCATGTGGCAGCTCCCCAACGAGATCCCCCATGCCCTCATCGGCATCCTTTCCGCCATCACCTGTGCCGCTGCCATTCAGTTCATTTATATTTATTCGAATTCTTACGTCATCGCCGACATCATTTCTGAGCATTATCAAGAAATCATGGATTTCATTCACAACGAGATGGGTCACGGCACGACCCTCATCGACACGGTTGGAGGATTCACGGGCGAGGATCGCAAACTCGTTCGGGTGGCTTTCAACAAAATCGAGACGGGCGAACTCCGGGCCTTCATCGCCAAAGTCGATCCCAAAGCTTTCGTCACGTTCACGCAGGCTTCGACCATCAATGGAGAGGGATTCGTTCCTTTCATCGTTCCCAAGAGGAAGGACCGGAAGATATCCAAACCCCTGGTTGACCGTCAGTATCCCAAAGGGATGAAGGAGACGAAGGACGACGTTTCCAACGCCGATGAGGTAAAGGAGAAGGACGCGGGTGGACAATAAGCTTTTCAAACTCGTATCTTCGTACAAACCGACCGGCGATCAGCCCGAGGCCATCAAGGAAATCCTTGGGGGCGTGCAATCGGGAAAGCAGATCCAGGTCGTTTTGGGCGCGACCGGAACCGGGAAGACTTTCACCGACGCCAACATCGTCGCGACCCTCAACCGCCCGACCTTGGTTTTGGTCCACAACAAAACCCTCGCCTCCCAGCTATATGGGGAATTCAAAGAGCTTTTCCCGGAAAACCGGGTCGAGTATTTCGTCTCCAATTTCGATTTCTATCAACCGGAAGCCTATATTGCCAAAACCGATACCTATATCGACAAAGAAGCCGTCATGAACGAAGAGATCGAGATGCTTAGGACCTCGGCCGTCAATTCGGTCATGGAGCGGCGCGACACCATCGTGGTGGCTTCGGTCGCCGCCATCTACGGACTCAGCGATCCGGAGGAATACCGCAGCCTCCTTTTCGAGGTTCGCGTCGGGGAAACGCTCAACCGGAAGCGTCTTTTTCAGCAGTTGCTCGATTCTCAATACACACGGAACAACCTCGACCTTCTCCCCGGAACCTTTCGGGTCCACGGCGACATCATTGACATCGCCCCCGCCAATCTGAGCGATTTCTACATCCGCATCGATTGCTTTGGCGATGATGTTCAGTCGATCAGCCAAATCAACTCCCTCACGGGGGTCATCGAACGGACCTTTTCGACCTTTCCTTTTTTTCCGGCTTACGACCATGCTTCGAGCCGAAAACGAATTGGAGAGGCTTGCAAAACGATTTCCTCGGAACTTGAAGAATCCCTTAAGGCCTTCAAAAGCCAAGGGAAGCTTCTCGAGGCGGAACGCCTTGAGATGCGGACCCGTCAAGACATGGAGAGCATGCTGGAATTCGGACGTTGCCCCGGCATCGAGAATTATTCCCGCCACATCGACAAACGTTCGCCGGGCCAAAGGCCTTTCACTTTAATTGACTACTTCCCCAAGGATTTCCTTTTGCTCATCGATGAAAGCCACGTCACGATTCCTCAGATCCGCGGCATGTATAACGGCGATCGATCCCGCAAACAAGTCCTCGTCGATTATGGCTTCCGCCTTCCTTCCGCCCTCGACAACCGCCCTTTGAATTTCAAGGAATTCGAAGAGTTGATGCCTTCGTCGGTCGTCTGCACTTCCGCGACGCCGGGCGATTACGAATTGGAGCGGTGCCACCATGAAGTGGCGGAGCAGATCATCCGTCCGACGGGGCTGCTTGACCCCGCCATCTCGATCCGTCCGTCGATGGGGCAGATCGACGACATCATTCAAGAGATCAAAAAACGGATCGAGGCCCACGAACGGATCATGATCGTCACCATCACCATCAAGATGGCTGAGGATCTCACCTCCTTTTTGAAGGAGCGGGGGATGAAGGTCGCCTATCTTCACAACGAGACCAAGACCCTCGAAAGAACGGAAATCATCTATCAGCTCCGCAAAGGCAAGTACGATGTCTTGGTCGGGATCAACCTCCTGCGGGAAGGGCTCGACATCCCCGAAGTCTCCTTGATCTGCATCCTCGATGCGGACAAGGAAGGTTTCCTCCGAAGCGCGAGGAGCCTTATTCAGATCATTGGGCGGGCCGCGAGGAATTCCCACGGTCAGGTCATCATGTATGCCGACACGATGACCGATTCGATGAAGGAAGCCATCGGGGAAACGAACCGCCGCCGCCGGATCCAAGAAGCCTATAACGAAAAGTACGGGATCGTCCCGACGACCATCATCAAAGAGATCCGGCCGCCTCTTCATAACAGCGCGAACGAGATCAAATCCCTCGTCAACGCCGACGGCAAGAGCAGCCGAAGCCAAATCGAGGCTCGGCTCAAAGACCTCGAGAAGCAGATGAAGGAAGCCGCCAAGTCCTTTGACTTCGAACGGGCGGCCGAGCTTCGTGATATCATCCTTGAGGCGAAAGCGGACATCGACAAATGAAAAAATACCAAACCTACCTCTTCGATTTCGACGGGACCCTCTTCGATACTTTGAAATCCCTTTACCCCGTGTATCGATACGGTTTCAAGGCCATCGGAATGGACTGCTCGGAAGAGCAGGCTCAACACTACATGCACATCGCCCTCCCCCAAACCGCTGCGGAACGCCATCTCGCCCCCGAGCAATGGAACGTTTTCATGCGGGCCATTTGCGATGGGCTCAATCTCGAGGAATCGATGAAACTGATCGAGATCTTCCCCGACACCATCGCGACCATCCGATCCCTCAAGGCCGCGGGGGCCGCGGTCGGGATCGTCTCCGGAAACAATGAAGGCCATATGATGGAGGTCCTCAAACGTTTCAAGATCATCGATTTATTCGACGAATGGACCGGCAATGAGTCCTTCAAACATCCTAAGCCCGACGCCGATCCTTGTTTGGCGGCAGTGAAGAAACTGGGACTCGTCCCCAACCATGACATTATCTACATCGGCGATTCGCTTCAGGACGTCGAAAGCGGGCATAATGCCGATATCGACGCCGTTCTCATCGATCGGACCAATCAATATCCTTCTTTCAAAGGCAAGAAGATCAAAACCCTTCTCGAACTTATTAAATAGTTGCCATTTTGGATTTCATAGTCTATATTTTTGTAGCGTCTTTCGACGCTTTAAGGAGGTCAGAATCATGAAGTGGTACGACATCGTCTTCATCGCCGTTTCCTTGATCGTGATCGTCCTCGGCCTTCTTCAAGGCGGCAAATCCGAAGGGGCTTCGGGCGCCATCACCGGCGGCGGCCTCAATGTCTTTGCGAAGAAACAGGAACGCGGCTCCGAGAAAATCATCACTTGGCTGACGTTCGGATTCGCGGTCGTTTTCCTCTTCCTTGCCCTTCTCATCAGCGTCCTTTCGGCGGAGTAATCGCTCATTGAACCAATGGATGGCCACAAGCCATCCTTTTTATTTGAACAAAGGGAAGCCGCCTTTCTTTTTCGAAATGTTGGTCGCTGTCCTAAATCGCCAATTTAGTCGGTGAAATAGCCATAGGGCTATGCTAGACTTCTCACGTTGAAATAGGTTTATATCCATGGAAATTAAAGACTATGTTTTAATGCGAAAGGAAGAGATCAGGAAACGGATCTCGGCTTTGGCACATAAGCCGCATCTCGTGATCGTCCAAGTCAATGATGACCCCGCGAGCGACGCCTACATCCGCGGCAAACTCAAGGACGGAGAGGAAGTGGGGGCCCTCGTCACCCTCGAGAAGCTGAGCCCCGCTTCGTCCGAAGGCGAACTCCTCGGTTTGATCAACAAGCACAACAAAGATCCGGAAGTCGATGGCCTGATCGTTCAACTTCCCCTCCCGAAAGGGATTTCGGAAGATGACGTCAAAATGGCGGTCGACCCCCACAAAGACGTCGATGGTTTTCATCCTTTGTCCCCTTGCGATCCCTGCACCCCGAAAGGCATCATCGATTACCTCAAATTCATCGGTTTCCCTTTCCGCGGAAAGAACGCGGTCGTGATTGGGCGGAGCAACATCGTCGGTCGCCCGATGGCCAAGCTTCTGACCAACAACGACTGCAACGTCACCATCCTCCACAGCAAAACGACCCGAGATGATATGCAGTTTTATCTCGGCCACGCCGATCTCATCGTGGTGGCGGTCGGCCGTTTGGGCTTTCTCGACGCGACGTTTCGGCTTAAAACGGACGCCTACGTCGTCGATGTCGGCATCAATCGCGGGGATGATGGAAAACTCCATGGCGATTGCCTCCCGGGCCTCCCCGTCAAGCTTCAGACCCCCGTCCCGGGCGGAGTCGGCCTCTTGACCCGCTTGGCGTTGTTCGAAAACCTTTTGGAGGTGTCGTCCAAATGAATTTCTCCATTACTAATTCCTATGTCTATGGCCTCGAAAGGGCCGTGAAAGCCTCCGGCAATCCGATGCGGACCGTCATCGACACGAGCGTTCCGAACGACAAAGATTTTCTTCGGGCCCAAAAGCTCGGCTCCTGCCATAATGGCGAAGGTCATGACAACTATTTGAAGGGCATCACCGTGCAGCTCGATGTCTGCGCCCCGCTGTTTTGGTGGAAAGAGGCGCAGCGTTATCATTGGTTCGATTTCGTTTCGAGCGAATCGACGATGCATTGCCTCCTCAAATTCGACGTCGCGGCCCAATGTGTCGACGATACCGACCCGAAAATCCTTGAGAGAATGAAAGAACTGGTGGTCGAATACAGCCTTATCCCCGACGACGAATCCCATCGGATCGAGCAAAAGGCCAAGTGGCGGGTCCTCGTCTCTTCCCTTCCCGAAGGCTTTTGCCTCGCCGCGACGATGACGACCAATTACCAGCAGCTGAAGACCATGTACCACCAAAGGAAAAACCACAAGCTCCAGGAATGGCATCTCTTCTGCGACTGGTGCGAGACCCTTCCGTATTTCTTGGAATTGACCAACGCGAATGGGTTCTGACTTCGGATAAGAAAAAACCGGAGGTCGCCCTCCGGTTTTCTTTATTTCTTCTCGTCGATCGGATTTGGCTGAACCGGTTTTTCTTCGACGATTCTTTCGTTCGCGGTCTTCGTGCCCTTCCTTTGAACCTTCAGGATGAAAGTGGTGGAGGCGAGGAGGAACAATCCGAGGAGGAGAATCGAGATTCCAAAGGCGATGAGAGCGGCTTGGACGACCACGCTTTGGTTTTGAAGATAGACCACGCACAGAATGCCGGCCGTCACGAAGAGGGCGGCCAGAATGAGTTCAAATAGGCTTAAGGTTTTCCCTTGCGATTTTTTGATTAGGTAAACGATGGCGTACGAGGAAAGAATCACTCCGAAAACCATCAGGAGGATCCCGACGAAGTTGCCGATGAACTGGAAGATGGCCGTCGCATTAGACATCTGGGCTCCGATTAAAATTATCGAAATTCCGGCCGCGAGTTCGAATGAACCGGCCACAGCCTTGGAGAAGGAAGCCGCGACGGCCGCCCCGATCTTCGTTTCGACGATGGTGATGACGCCGAACGCCAAACGGCCCGCCGCGTCGAGAACCACGAGAATCCCCAAAGCAATGACGGCCCATTTTTGAAGATTGGGATTGCCACTGAAAACGATGCAAAGCAGCCCGGAGACGATCAATAACGCCGATTCGAAGTAATTCCAAATCGACCAACGAAGGCTTCCGCGATCAAACATAGCTTGTCTCCCTAAGTGCACCCTATTCTAACCTATTCATCGTTATTTGAAAGAAAAAGGCCCCGCGTTTCGAGGCCTTTGGATTCATCGTTATTTCTTTTCGGCGATTTCTTTCGGGCTGTCTTTCACTTCGGCTTCGATCGTTTTCGAGTTGGCCTTATCAACTTTTTTCCCGGGCGAATCGTTTGGGGCGGCGACGACGGCTTTGGATTTTTTCTTCGCTTTCCCAATCATGATCGCAGTGATGATGGCTTGGGCCAAACCCGCCACCAAAAGAATCAAGCCGACGACGATGAGAACGACCCGGTTGAAGCCTTCGTTGCTGGTCGAATGCAGGACGGCGACGGCAATTCCGAGAGCGATCAGGATGGCGGCAAAAACGATTTCCAGGATCGGCATGTAGAGCTTTTCACTCTTCTTGGCGATCTGAAGAATCGAGAAAAGGATCAGAAGGGCCCCCATCACGATCAGGAGGACATAAAGGAATTCGATGACGATGCGGATGAAGGAGTTGCATTCGATCATGATCAGGATGCCCAGCGTAATCTCGAATCCTCCGACCAACATGATCGATTCCTTGCTGGTTTCAATTCCGGTGACGACCATCAAGATACGAAGGAGCCCATCGAGGATGACGAAGCTTCCGACCACGAAGGCGATGGTGAACAGAAGGTTCTGATTATCGGCCCCGCTTTCGTTGTAAACGATGGCTAGGATTCCGGCGACGAGCAAAATCGTCGCCTCGACGAAATTCCAAATCCCCCAAAGCAGATTGGTTTTTTTCATGATTCTTCTCCTTGAAGTTATCTTAACTCAAATCATAGTATATTCCCGAGGTCATTGTATGAAGAAAAGCGTTCTTAAGGCGTATGCCGATTTGATCGTCAAAAGCGGAATCGCCCTCCAAAAAGGGCAGGATGTCGTCATCCAATCGAATGTCGCTTCCGAGGAATTTACCGCCATGGTCGTCGATAGTTGCTACAAAAACGGGGCCAAACACGTCATCATGCGGTGGTACAGCCAAAAGGAAAAACGAGCCGCTTTCAGGCGCGGCAAGGTCAAATTCGTCGGTCAGGTCCTTCCCTTCGAGATCGAGTTTCAGAAGTACAGCAACGACGTCCTTCCTTGCCTGATTTGGATCGTTTCCGACGATCCGAGTGCTTTGAAAGGCGTCAATCCCAAGAAAATCGCCGATATTCAATCCGCGCAGATGAGCCAGATCATGCCTTATCGGGAAAAGAGGGAGAACAAATACCAGTGGTGCATCGCCGGCGCCTCCAGCAAAGAGTGGGCCAAGCAGGTCTTTCCGAAAGAGCGGGGCAAAAAAGGGATCGAGAAGCTGTGGGAAGCTATCATCTCCACTTCCCGGGCCGCGGATGGAAAAGGGATCGAGAACTGGCGAGCCCACGAGATCGACCTGAAGAAGCGGTGCGACTATTTGAATTCCCTGAAGCTCAAGTCCCTTCATTATCTCTCCAAGAACGGGACCGACTTCACGGTTGGGCTAATCCCCGGGGTCATCTTCCTCGGAGGCGGCGAAAAGACCCTTCAAGGGACTTTCTATCAACCCAACATACCGAGTGAGGAATGTTTCACTTCGCCGATGAAAGGCGAGGCCGAAGGAATCGTTTATTCGGCGCGTCCCTTAGCTTATCAGGGCCAACTCATCGAAGATTTCTCGATTCGTTTCGAAAAAGGAAAGGCCGTCGAGGTCCACGCCAAAAAGGGCGAAGAGGCTTTGAAAGGGATCCTTTCGATCGACGAGGGGTCGGCGTATTTGGGCGAATGCGCGCTCGTGCCCTTCGATTCCCCGATCAACAACACCGGGATTCTTTTCCTTAACACCCTTTACGATGAGAACGCCTGCTGCCACTTGGCCTTGGGTCGCGGTTTCACCAGTCTTTATCCCGATTATCAAAAATACAGCGAGGACGAACTCCATGGCTTCGGGATCAATAAGTCGGCGAGCCACGTCGATTTCATGATCGGAAGCCGAGATCTCAACATCACCGGGACGACCTTCGAAGGAAAGCACGTCCCCCTTTTCAAAAACGGCAATTGGGCTTTCTGAAGAACTCTGAAAAAATCTATCAAACCCATGAAAACGCTATCATGGACTTTCATTTTATTCCGATGAAAACGGCACTTTTCGTATTTTCAAAAATGTAAGGCCTTACCGAAACCCCTTTCACCCTTGGACGATTTTGTTTGTCCTATATATTGAGGGTGGCCGAGGGCGAAAAAGCCCCAAGCCACACTCTAATAAAAAAGGAGGGAGACACACGATGGAACGTGATTATTCACTCGAAGCTTACGAAGCTGAAGAGAAAAATGATTCCGAACAGCAGAACACGAATATCGCCAATGCGTATGCCGCACTCAACTGCGAGTATACAGGCGTGAGCGAAGTTGGCTTATCATTCTTCAAAAACCGCTAAGTAGCTAAACAAAAACCCTCAGGTCAATCCGATCTGGGGGTTTTTCGTTCCCTTTTCACCGACCGTCCCCCCATTCTCCGCCATGTCCCCAATCGTCGGGGTGGTCTTCGGGGCCGTCGCCGTGATACCAATCCCCGGGATCGCGATCCTCGTAGTCCGGATCGTAGAGGTAGTCGCTGAATTCGTCGTCGGGGCTTTGGCTTTCGAGCTCGGCCGCTTCACTTAAGTCGGCCATCAAGGCGAGGAAGCCCTTCTCGGTGGCGCAATTCTTGATGATCAAATAGTCGCGGACCGCCTGGACCGCCTGTTTGTATTCGCTGGAATCGGGGTCGAAGATCCAATGGGGGTCGGGAGAAACCGTCACCGGGGCGTAATCGTCCGCGTCGACGTCGCTGTAGAAGAAATAAGAATCCCATTCGTATTGCGGCGAGATCATGTCGATAAGGTCTTCACGGCATCTTTCATAGGAATATTCATCGTTCGCAAACGGGGATTGGACGGAGGTTTTCATGACGCCTTTGTACGTCTTGTAGGCGATGTCGACGGCGGCGATGACCCCGTTTCTTCCATTGTCGCTGAGCGGGGCGGCGATAATCTGTTTCAAGGAATCCGCGAAGGAGGTTCGGAAAGCCTCGCTGTCCCCGTCGAGGCAAGCGGCGTAGGTGGCGAAGTCCGCTCCTTCTATCGTGGGATCGGTGACGAGGCGATCGTAGATCCCATAGATCTGCTCGGTTTCCTCAGGCTGATGGTTCGACCCGAATGCGGCCAGTTCTTCGGACGTTTCCGTGGTGTCGTTGAAAGAGATCCCCGAATAGATGTAGTTCTCTTTGAGGAACGAGACGATCTGTTGGCGGTACATATTCTGGACCTGCTCGTTCTGATAATAGCCGAGATCGCTTGATGCAATCTTGACCTCGATGGAATTGGCGACGTCGTTCCGTTTGGTCTCCAGATACCCTTTCTCGAAGGATCCGTTGAGCCAAGTGGTGGAGAATTCGGGGGCCGTGACGTCTCCGGGCAAATCGATGACTTGGCCCACTTGGGCGGCCGAGTAATTCTTCGCCGTCAAAGAGGCGGCCGATCCGTTGCCGTTTGAATTGATTTCGAAAGACGATTCCGGTTGGTAGATGTTGGCCGAGGAATCGGAGACGGCCAAAACCGATTTCTTCTTGAGGACTTCGCTGGTGGTCTCGGCGTTGGCAGAGGCGGGGGTGATTTTGAGGTTGACGAAAGTGACCGAGCCGGAGGCGGGGGTCAAGGAAGCGCTGTTGCTACCGGTTAAGGCAATGGCCAAGACGGTGATCGCCGCCACGGCTCCGATGGCGCTCCCGGAGATTACGAGGTTTCTTCCAAAGTGATTTCGGCCCCAAAACCCGGCCTTTTGCCTTAAGCCCGTTTGGGCATAGAGGCCATCTTTCGAGGAAGCCAGGAACGACCCGGCCTCATTCTTCATCTTCTCATTGAAAGCCAAAGCTTCTTGGGTGTCGAGAATCTGAACGGTTCCGCAAGTCTGCTCGACCGAAGCGAGGTCGTCGGGGATGAAGGAGTCGGCTTCGGCTCGGACGGCATTCAGTATCCTTTTCTCGTCTTTCGGGGCGACCATTTCGCTTTTGGCGATGACGCGGCACTTTTCTTTGAGGACGGGCCAAACGTTCGGAACGAAAAGAGAGCCTTCTTTCGAAAGCTGGGCAAGGATTCTTCTCTCGTCCTTCTTCGAGACCTTCTCCTGACTGGCCGAAATGCCCGGCCGGCCGTAGACTTGGCCGAGGGCATCAGGGGCGGAAGAACCCTGTTTGGATGATTCAGGTTTTAGCTTTGGCCGCTTCTCTTTCATACTTTGTTTGGTTTTCTTCGATCGCCTTGCGCATTTTCTTCAAGGCGTTGTTGTATTTCCATGTCACCGTCCCCAACGGGATGTGAAGGAATTCGGCGATCTCGCGGTGCTTGTACTCGCCGACCGCGTACATGATCACGATATTGAACTCGTCCTCGGCCAGAACTTTGTTGGCCAAGGCGATGGTGGGGGAGTCGACGTTGCCGAGGAAATAGACGCCGTCGGGGCGGTTGTCCTGGGAAAAGTCATAGGACACTTCCCGTTTCCGTTTCTTTATTTCGGTTAAGGCCATATTCTTGGCGATGGTGAGGAGCCAGTTCCGGGCATTGGTTCCGGGCTGATAAGATTGGATGTTCTCATAGGCGGTCACGTAGGTTTGCTGCATAACGTCTTCGGCCAGCTGATAGTCATGGAGAATCGGGAGGACGAACGTGAAGACGCCCCTCGATGTGATTTCATAGACGTCGGACAAAGCGTTGGAATCTCCTTCGCGGAGACGCAAGATTGCTTTCTCCAGTTTTTCTTCTTTCATGATGGTGCCCCTATGGCGATATTATCGCGCGTTTCCCTATAAATGCCCGAGAATTGAGGGTAATAGGGACGTCCCGTTGATATAGGGGCTCAAGGGACGTCCCTCCCAGCCGTCCTTTCGGACGACTGCATAATATTAACTTATCTCACCATCGTTTTTATTGGTCATGCTCAGCGTTGAGGCGGTTATTCGCGGCTGATTTGAACCAAAGAGGCGAAGCTGATTCTCTTGCCCCCGATCAGGATCCTCCGCTCGAAAGGATCGATTTTTTCAACCGTTCCTTCGAGGTAATAAATACAGCCGTCTTCCCAGTATTTGACAATTATGGCCTCGTGGTTGTAATTGGTGAGAATTTCGTTTATTTCGTTGGCCTGTTCATTCGAGATAATGGGTTTGTCGACCTTGTTCTTGCGATGGCGCATCTTCGCCAAAGACGTCGCTTGCTCGACGAGCGACTGATAGGGCGACCATTTGACCATCCCGCGTTCGGATCCATTCATGCTTTGTGGCCTCCGATTTGCTGATGGCGCTCATGGATGGTGCTGGCCGCGGTGAGGGAGGAGAGACGGAGACAGGCGTTCCTTCCGTAAGCCATCTGGATCTTGTCGATGGCTTTGCGGAGATTACGCGTTTCATCGGTTTCCTCGCTCGATTCGAAAACGTCGAGCTGCTCGGTCTGATAGGAGCCGAGTTTGCCGAACCCGATGCCGAGATCCTTGACCGGGAACGGGCCGATGTAACGGGCAAAAAGAACCATCAAAGCCGCGAAGAGGACATCGTTGTCGTCGGTCGGCTTGTCGAGCGAAAGTTGATGGGACAGGCTCGCGACCCCATCGGACGAATAGCCGACGAACAAAGACACGAGGCTGCTTTTTCGCCCTGTTAAGCGAAGGCGGAGCGATAGATCGTCGCACATCTCCCGAAGGATGAGTTTGGCTTCCGAGGCGACATAATCCCTTTGGAGGACCTGGCCCACCGAGATATGGGTGTCCTTCGGGACGTATTTATCCCGGATATCGGTCCGATCGATCCCGTTGGCGAGGTCGTGGAGCTGCTGGCCGAGGATCCCGAATTGCTTCTTCAGGATCTCAGGGGAGGTCTTGGCCAATTGTTCGAGGTTTCGGATCCCCATCGTCTTCAATCGTCTTTCAAGCCCGTCCGAAATCCCCCAAACCTTGGTGATGGGGGCGATTCTCCAAAGCTTCGTCGGGACGTCCTCCATCGTCCAATGGGCGAGATAGGGCGGGTTGTTCTTGCCATCATTGTCGAGGCAGATCTTGGCCATGAACATGTTGGGGCCGATCCCGGCCGTCGCGATCAGGCCAAGTTCGTCCTTGATCCTCTTTTGAATCCGGGCGACGTATTCCTCGGGGGTGCATTTCGATATGGCCAAATACGGCCCGATATTGAGGAAAGATTCGTCGATCGAATAGACGTGGAGGTCCGGTTCATCGACGAAATCGAGGAAAATCGAAACGACGCGGGATGACATCTCGACGTAATGAGCCATCCGGGGCTGAGCCAATATCATCCCCTCGACGGGCGGGAGGTCGCGGCGGCGGCAGACGCTCGGGGCGCCGTATTTGATCTTAAGGTAAGGGGTGGTAGACATCACGATCGAATTGGGCCCCCGGGTCGGGTCGCAGACGGCGAGGGGGGTCGAGAAGCCGTCGAGGTGGCGGGAGGCGCATTCGCATGAAGCGTAAAAACTCTTCAAATCGATGACGACGTACAAGGGCTTGTCGTTCATGTTCGGGCCTCCTTTCGACCGCTTTCAGTCTACGGGTAAAACAAGGACATTCCAGTCTTGACATGACATAACTCGCTAGTGGTCGGAACTAATTGTGCTAGACTATGTCTAAGACCATGGAGGAAGCGTTATGGAACTCGCTTTGCTGATTGTCGTTTCGTGTTTGTCAGTCATCGTTTTATCAATTGGCATCGTTACCGTCGTCCTGATCGTAAAATCGAGCAAAAAACCGGTCGCCACTTCGTCCGAGATTCAATCGACCGAGCAGATCAAGGCCTCGATCGAGTCTTTGAAGGAGACGATTCCACTTCAGGTCAGCAAGTCGGTTTCCGACCAGATGGTCTCCATCAACAAGAACGTCACCGACCAGATGGTCCACGTGAACGAACAGCTGGCCAAACAAGCCGAGGTCGATAACCAAAGGCTCAACAGTTTTCAGAACACCATCAGCACCAACCTCACCACCACCATCAAGACCCTCAACGACAAAGTCGACCTGAACCTCAAAGCCATCAACGACAAGGTCGACAAGTCCCTTACCGACGGCTTCAAGGGGACCTCCGATTCCATGGAGAAGCTCCAGAAGGCCCTCGGGGAGATCGGGACGGCCCAAAAGAACATCGAGTCCCTTTCGGGGGAGGTCGTTTCCCTCAAGGGCATCCTCTCGAACAACCAGCAGCGGGGGAAGTACGGCGAAATGCAGCTCGAGATGATCCTCGCCGCGACCTTCGACGAAAGCACCAAAGGAACTCTTTACGACACCCAATACCTCCTTCAGAAAGCCGGGGACGGCCTGCCGGAATTGAAACCGGACGCCGTCATCTTCCTTGATGGGGCCGAGCATCATCAGATTGTCTGCATCGACAGCAAGTTTTCCCTTATCGGGTACGAATCCCTCTTCGACAGCGCCAAAACCTTCAGCGAAGCTGAGAAAGAGGCCTTGAAGACCCAGTTCAAGGGCGCCCTCAAGCTCCGGATCAACGAGACGGGGAAATACGTGATCCGCGGGAAGACCGTCAACCAAGCCATCATGTTCATCCCCAACGACGGGATCTTCGCCTTCGTGGAAAACGAATTCCAGGATTTGGTCGAATACGCCCGGGGCGAGAACGTCATCTTAGCCTCTCCGACGATCCTTCAGCCCTTGATCGCCACCTTCAAGGTCGTCCAGATCGACGCGGCCAAGAGCAAGAACATCGAGAAGATCAATCAGGCCTTGAACGCTTTGAGCGCCGAATTCGATCGCTTCATGCCGCGGTGGGAGAAGCTTCAAAAGGACATCGGCAGCCTCAGCAAATCGAGCGATCAATTCGCGACCACGGTGACGAAGATCGACCGCAAATTCGACCGCATCCAGTCGAGCAAATTCGACCAGCCCGAAGAGATTGAGAATCCTGACGAACCCGAAAAGATCGAGCCGCCGGAGGATGCCGATGGAGGAAAGTGAACCCTCGCCGTTGTAAACCAAACGGGCCTTAACTATAATTACAACGCCGTTTTGGGGCTGTAGCTCAGTTGGGAGAGCGCATCGTTCGCAACGATGAGGTCACCGGTTCGATCCCGGCCTGCTCCACCAGATTAATTGATAGACGGACACCCTTGCTGAAATTGATGCTCAACGACGGGCGATCCGATTTGAGACTTGATACTTTGGAGGATCTTCCGACATCATCTTGTGCAAGACGAAGATGGGTTCAGCCCCGCCTTTTTTCATATCAGTATCTCCATATGGGTTTCTCCGCTGTTGACCCGGTTCATAAGACGGATGGCTTTGGTTGTACCGTTTATATATCCCATTACATAAAAACACGGCCGACGTCCTTTTCGGTAAATTGTCACCTTCTGAATTTTTCAGTTTAAAGTCAACGGCCCCTTATAACTTGTTTGTATAGTTTGAACATACAAGTTTATTGAGGTACAATAGACACCGTGAGGTGGATCGCGTGAAAATTGAGATGAATTATCGGATCTCGGAAGATCTCAGCTTTATTCTAGAGGCAGAGAAAAAGAACTTGGACGAGTTCTCAAAGGCATCGCAAATATCTAGGAATACGCTTTATTCCATAACTAAAAATGTAACGGTTTCGCCAATTATCCACGAAAAATTCTATTCGTACGTTTATCGTTCGAAATACCGCCTAAACTCTGTAAAAGAGGATCTGCTGAAAGAATCAAAGAAAGGATCCGTTCTCTTCCATGGTTCCAAATGCAGGTTGACCGAAATTCAGGCATCAGGTTCAAGAAGCAGTTGTGATTTTGGGAGGGGGTTTTATCTCGGCGAGACCTACGATCAAGCTTTATCGTTTGTCTGCGAAAACGAGGGTTCCTGCATCTATTCATTTTGCTGCGATATTGGCGAATTGAAAATACTGAAATTCGATTGTTCCTTAGACTGGATGTTCGCCATTTGTTATTATCGAGGCTCATTGAAAGAATTCGAACATACTGAGAAAATTGCCAAGATCATCGAAAATATCAATAACGCGGACCTAATTATCGCTCCCATCGCCGACAACCGGATGTTCTACATCATGTCTTTGTTTGCCAGTGGAGACATCAATTCGAATGTGGCTTCACATTCGTTGTCGGCATCAAAACTGGGTATGCAATACGTCTTCAGGACCGAAAGATCTTTGAAAAGACTTAAGCCAAAGGAAAGATACTTCCTATGCCAAGAAGAAAAGGAGGATTGCAAAAAGAGACTGAATCAAAGAGCGTTCGAAATAGATACCAAACTTAAGATGGCCAAAAGGGAGTTCAAAGAAGGCTTCTTCATCGAGGAGTTATTGAAATGAGGGAATTCGACGAAAACGGCCTTAGGCTGGCAGAATATCAAGCCCGATTGTTTGAGCAATCGACCATCAGGGAGGATTGCTCCTCCAAAGTTTTTCTGCGCCGGTTTTTTTATTCGGATCTGCTTAAAAAATTGGATCAAAACGAATCGTCTTTGCTGTCTTTGGATGTCGAGGAGGGTTTAGAGAGTATCGAAAACCAATTTGGAAAATCGGAATACGGGCACAAGATGTTTTCCAAAGAAGCCATGTTTTGGATGGGGTATATGTACCGGTATATTTCTTATACCCGGGATATCGAGACTCCGTTCCTCATGCGGCTCTTCGTCCCCGAACAGATGAATGAAATTTATTACACCTACCACACTCAGAATCCGGAATGGTGCGTTGAAAGCCTTCTTTCCATCAACCACCTTGATGGCAATATCCTTGACCGAAATTGGAGGTTGAAACAGTCCATCCAAAAGAAAGGCAAATAATCCGCACGCCAGATTGCGGATTAACCGATTCGACGTTGAAAGGGCCTTTCAGGTCAATGGGTGCTTGGCCCCGAGGTCAGACGCTTCGAGCGGTCCGACGTGAGGTCACCGGTTCGATCCCGGTCTGCTCCACCAAGCTAAATGACAGTCGAACCATCGTCGGAAAGTTCTTCCTTATTTGACGGTTGCTTAGGCATTTGGCTCGATTTCAAGAAAGCTCTTGGGAAATAGTCATTAAATTAGATGGGTCCATCCCGTCTTTTTTGCAAAACCTGCTTAGATTTATTTCCTAATATTAAAGTACGTCTAAATGTACATATGTACTTGACTATGTACATATACTTTTATATTATGTCCACGGAGGTAAAATACATGCCAACAACCAACGCGACCGAACTCAGGAAGAAGCTCTTCGAAACCATCGGCAACGTCATTGAGTATAACGAACCAGTTACCGTGAATACCAAAAAAGGCAACGCAGTGATAATCAGCGAAACCGATTATGAAGCGATGATGGAGACCATCTACATCATGTCCAAGCCAAAACTCGTCAAAAACATCAAAGACGGCGAAAAAGAGGATCCTAAGAAAATGAAGGCCTATGACTCTGCGGAGAAATGGTGATGTGGGACGTGAGATTCACCCATAACGCGGAGAAAGACAAGAAGCTCCTTAAGCAGGCCGGGCTTGAGAGTAAAGCCAAGAAACTTTTGGACGTCCTTTCAGTTAATCCATATCAGAACCCTCCGTCATACGAGAAACTGTCCGGGGATCTGACTGGGTACTACTCTAGGAAGATAAACATCCAGCATCGATTGGTCTATAGGGTCGATGAAAATAATCACACGGTAATAGTCCACGCGATGTGGTCGCATTACGAATGAAGTCAATGGTTCGACTACGGAACTAACTTGGTCCACCAAATCGCGTGATGGTCGAAACATCGTCGAAAAGATCTTCTTGGCGGCAGTTGCTTCGACACCAGGCTCAATCTCAAGAAAAATCTTGGGGATGGCCAATAATTAGACGGGTTCCAGCCCGTCTTTTTTGTGATGAATACCACCGGCAATAGGGTATGGCGAAATCATCCTCGTCGTTTTCTGAATCAATCCGCGGTTTTTGCAAAACAAATGTTGCAACTTTGCTTTTTGAACCTTCGCAAGATTTTAGGTAATTCGAATGTTGTTTTAGATGGAATTTCGTTTTGCTCCCCTGCGCAGTATAAAATCGCGTTTTTGCAAGCAAACAATTGTGTAAAAGCCATAAAAGTACAGCATCAGCGAGACTTATCGACCCCAAGCAATTTCGCGAGCTTCGAGGCGTCCCTTTCCTCATCCCAAGCGATGAGGTCCGCCACATACACCTTACCGTCGAGGATGGAAAAAGAAATCCAGATCCCCGTCGTGAACCGAGATCGGCCGATCGCCCAACTGGCGACATCGGAGATCGGAAAAGACACGCTTTTATGGAATCGATGAATCGTGATGGCCCCGTCTTCGATGACGACCGGGAAGCGTTCACCCTTCCAATAGATAAGGGCGAAGGAGATTTGGGTCAAGGCGAGGAAGGAACCGAAGAGGCACGTCAGGACGATCCCGGCGTTCCCGGCATCAGGATTCGCTTCGGGGTTGACGAGGATGGAAACGCCAACGATCAGGAAAACACCGAAAAAGAGGCTCATCAGGAAATGAGCAAGCACCAATGGGGTGACCGCGCGCCTGATTTTCATGCCATGCCATCTTTTCCAAAAAAAGTATATCAAATCATCGGGTCTTTTTGCATTTTCTTTCGTCAGCAAAAAACCGCGGTCATGGGGCCGCGGTCAATCGGCCGAGCGGTGGGGGTCAGAAGGACGAGAGATAGGGGAAGATGTTGGCCGCGCCGATGGACAGAAGGATGATCACGTAGATGGTGAAGAAAACCATCCCGATGATGCTGAGGACCAAGCCCGCGACGGCCATGCCGTGCAAACGCTTGGATTTGAGGCCGAGAATCGAGAAGATGAGGGAGGGGATCCCAAGGGCCCCGACGCCTGCGATGGCCGCGGCGAACCCGATGATGGCGAAAGTGTCGGCCGCCACCCAAGGATTGCTGTCGGCTTTGGCCGGCTGGGTCTCGATGGTGGGTTGAGTTTCAACCACCGGCTGAGGCTTGGCTTGGGGGGCCACGTCTTCGAGCTTCGTTCCGCAATAGGCGCAGTATTTATCCTCGTCTTTGTTTTGATGACCGCATAAAGGGCAGAGTTTCATATCTATGTACCTCTTAAATCAATATTGTAAGACGATTTGGTGAAAAGCAAAGAAGGTTTTTAAGCCTTGGCCTCGTTTTTCGAAGCCGATCCGCCCATTTCTTGATCGACCGGCGCGGGCTCTTTCCCCTTCGGGCCGTTCATGCTTTCGGGCAGGACGTAGCAAAGGATAAGCGAGATGACGAACATGTTGGCGACGGGGTTTTGGATGATGAGGAAAAGATAATCGACGAATTCGATCCCGTAATCCCCGGCCGTGAAGGCGGGAATGAGGGTGACGCCGTACCCGATCCCCAAAGACAAAGAAGCGATCGTGATGTTCTTTTGATTCCACCCGCATTTCGAAAGCATCTGCATCCCGATTACGACGATGGAGGAGAAAAGCATGACCATGCAGCCTCCGAGGGCGGCCGTTGGGATCGTCATTAAAAAGCGCGAGACAATCGGCAAGAAAGAGGCGACGAAAAGGAAAATGACGCCTTGGAAGATCGTGAAGCGGTTGACGATTTTAGTTTGGCCCACAATGCCGACGTTTTGGGTGAAGGTGGTGAGAGGGAGGGCCCCAAAGCATCCCGACAGGGCACTCGTGAAACCATCGCAAGCCAATCCTCCGGCGATTTCTTTATCCGTCGGATTCCGATCGAGGCCGGTGTTGACGAGACTGCTGATGTCCCCAATCCCTTCGGTCGAGGCGACGAGGTAGATCAAACAAACCGTGACGATGGCTCCCACGTTGAAGTCCCCCCAAGAGAAACTCATCAACGTGAAGATGGGGCGGGGGACATTGATGAAATCGGTGAGGGTGTTGAAGTGGATCCCCGAGAAATCGATCATCCCCGGGAAGCACAAAGCGACGAGGTAGCCGACGACGAGGCCGACGAGGATGTTGATGTTCTTCCAAACCCCGGGGACGAAGATGTAAAAGACGAGGCACGAGACGAGGGCGCTCATCGAGACGACGAGGTAAGGCCAAGCCTTCACGAAGTCGTAATATGTCGTTCCTCCGGAGGTGATGCTCAAGGTATCGGAGCCGTATTGGAAGAATTCCTGAACCCCGACGATCAAGAGGGAGAGACCGATGCCGAGGACCACGCAGGCGCTCACGATCGGGCGGATGAAGCGGCTCCAGTATTTGGCGAAAAGCCCGAGGACGCCAATAAAAAGCCCGCCGATGATGATCGAGACGAACATCGTTCCGATCCCATATGTCGATCCGACGAGACCCAGGACCCCGACGAAGGTGAAAGAAAGGCCGACGACGATCGGCAGGCGGCTCCCAATCCGCCAAATCGGGAAGAGCTGGATCGTGGTGCCGAGGGCGGCAATGAAAATGGCGGAACGGATGCCGTTTTCGATAATCTCCGGGGTGGCGGAACTCCCGATCATCGAAAAAATGATGAGGAGAGGGGCGACGTTGGCGACGAACATCGACAGAACGTGCTGAAAGCCGAAGGGGATGGCTTTCGTGAGGGGGACGGCCCCGTCGAGGCGGAAAAGATTATCGTCTTGGGCCCCATGGATATAATCGGAAAGGCGCTTCCAAAGTTTTTTCATAGCGAATCATTCTAGCCGAAGACCTTCGTAAACTCTAGAGCCTCCGAATCGCCATTCTCGTTTTCGTCGAGGGGGAGTGGTCTCAAAAATCAAGCAATCAAGGGGGCAAATCGCCTTTTTGGCTCATAAAAAGCCTCGCCCGCTTTCACTAAGTGGACAAGGCTTCGGCGTGTTCCCCCTCACCGGATTTCCTCAGAAACCCGATGGACGTTCCGCCATCTGTATTCTCAATTATGTTGACGGAAGTGTCAATCTTTTGCGGGCCATCTAGTTGCCCTAAGCCTCAAGGCTTATACTACTGACATATGGATTTTAGCGGTTGGGAAAAACTTTCGCTCGTCGATTTCGACGACAACATCACGACGACTCTCTTCGCGGCCGGGTGCGCCTTCCGATGCCCGTTCTGTCACAACGGCGACCTCGTCCTCCATCCGGAGAAGGCCCCGCAGATCCCGTGGGACGAGATCATGGCCTACCTGAAGAAAAGGGTTGGGGTCATCGACGCCGTCTGCGTTTCCGGCGGGGAGCCGACCCTCATGCCCGACCTCCTCGACAAGCTCCGTGACATCAAATCCTTTGGCTACAAGGTCAAACTTGACTCCAACGGATCGAATCCTGGCGTTCTCAAGAAGACCGTCGCCCTCCATCTTGTCGATTACATCGCGATGGACATCAAGAACAGCCAAGAAAAATACGCCGAGACCGTCGGTCTTTCCCATCTCAGTCTCGTCCCCATCGAAGAATCGGCCCGCTTCATCATGTCCTCAGGGATCGATTACGAATTTCGGACCACGATCATCGACGAATTCCATGACGAGGCCGACATCGAGGCCATCGGGAGATGGATCAAGGGTTCCAAACGCTATTACCTTCAGCGCTACATCGACAACGAGAATTGTATTAAGCGGGGCCTCCATATGGTGAGTAAGGAAAAGGCCGAGGGATTCGTCAAGATCCTTTCCCCGTATCTCGGCGATGTCCAACTTCGGGGCTACGAATAAAAAAGCGGAATGATCCCGCCATAAGGCGATCGAGGGCCGTCGGGGCCTTTGGGAACCTTTTTTTCTTTTAGAGGGTGTTGAGGTAATTGGCGAGGTTCACTGCGGCGATGGCCCCATCGCTCGAGGCGGTGATGACCTGGCGGATCTTCTTGACCCGGCAATCCCCGACTGCGTAAAGCCCCGGGGTTTTGGTTAGCATCCCCTCGTCGGTCTTGATAAAACCTTTCTCAAGCTCAACCAAGTCGGCGAACCTCTCGTTGTCGGGGATCTGCCCGATCGCGATGAAAGCCCCCGAGCAGGGGATCTCTTTCTTTTCCTTGGTTTTGGTATTGACGAAGAGGCAGGAGGTCAGCTCTTTTTCCCCTTTGAATTCCTCAAGGGACAGATTGTGGTAGTAGGCGATGTTTGGGATCTTCTTCATGGTTTTGACGAGGATGTCGTCGGCGAAGAACTTGTCGAAGAGAGTGCAGACGGTGACCTTGGCGCAGCTCTCCGAGAGCATGATCGCGTATTGGAGGGCGGTGTTCGCATCCCCGATCAACACCACGTCCTTGCCTTTGTAGAAAGCTCCATCGCAAACCGCGCAATAGGAAAGGCCATGCCCGATCAGCTCAGCTTCTCGTGGGTTCCCAAGGCTTCGGTGCTTGACCCCGGAGGCGATGATGACGCTCCGGGCCTCGTGGACCCCATAATCAGTCGTGACCTTGAAGCCGCCTTCGACTTTTTCGATCGATTTGGCGTCCTCAAGTTCGAAAGCGGCCCCGAGATCGGTGACCTGATCGAACAGATGAGTCGAAAAATCCATCCCCGAAATCGTTTTGAGGGAAGGGAAGTTCTCCAAGCGGGGGCTTTCGGCGATCTGACCCCCGAAAGTTTCTTTTTCGAGGATGAGGACGGATTTCCCGGCCCGAAGGAGGTAGAGGGCGCTGGTCATACCAGCCGGCCCGCCTCCGATGATGATGGTGTCGATGTTCATTTGTTTACCCTATTCAGCATATCAAGACCCGCGGCGTTTCGGGGTCCAAACGCTTATTTTGAGGGGGATGCTTTCACCGATTCGACGTAGCCCTTGATGAGGGAGGCGTTTTCGAAAGCCTTGAATGAATCTCCTTCGGGGACCAAAAGGGTCGGGGCTTTCCTGATGCCGTAGGCCAAAGTGACGTCTTTGCTCTCCAGCGCGTCGACGCAGGTGTATTTGATTCCACTTTGGTCGAGGATCATCTTCGCCATTTTGCAGTTGGGGCAGGTCGGGGAAGTAAACAGCATCAGCTCGCTTACCTTCGGAGCGGCTTTGGTATGCTCTTCTCCGCAGGAGCAAGTTTCCGTTTCACAGTGGTGGGCTTTGCCAGTCTCCTCGGGGGCGTAGGTCCGGCGGGCTTTGAATTCCGCGACCTTGCCGGCGTTCCAGTTCTTGACGGGGCGGTAGTATCCGGTGATGCGGGAATAAACCTCGGTTTCCTTTCCGCAGATCGGGCACTTCCATTGCTCGCCGTTAAGATAGCCGTGGTCGGCGCAGATGCTGTAGGTCGGGCTCATGGTGTAGTAGGGGAGTTTGTAGTTCTCGGCGATCTTCCGGACGAGTTTCATGCAGCTTTCCCAGCTTGGGAGGCGTTGGCCGAGGAAGGTGTGAAAAACGGTCCCAGACGTATAAAGGGTCTGAAAGCGATCCTCGATGTCGAGGGCTTGGAAGATGTCGTCGGTATAGCCGACCGGGAGATGCGAACTGTTGGTGTAATAGGGATCCCCGCCGTCTTTATTCGCGGTAATGATGTCGGGATATTTCTCCTTATCGTGCTTAGCAAGGCGATAGGAAGTCGATTCGGCCGGGGTGGCCTCGAGGTTGAAAAGGTCGCCGTATTGCTCCTGATAGTCGCTGAGGCGGTTCCGCATGTGATTGAGGACTTCGACGGTGAAATCTTGGGCTTCTTTGTTTGTCAGATCCTTTTTGATCCAGCGGGCATTGAGGCAAGCTTCGTTCATTCCAACGAGGCCGATCGTCGAGAAATGGTTCTTGAATGAGCCGAGGTAGTGGCCCGTATAGGGGTAAAGCCCGGCTTCGAGAAGTTTGGTGATGGTTTTGCGCTTAACGTCGAGCGAGCGGGCGGCGACGTCCATGAGATGGTCCAAACGGACGTAAAAATCTTTGACGTCGGTGCTGAGATAGGCGAGTCGCGGCATGTTGAGGGTGACGACCCCGATCGAACCGGTCGATTCGCCCGAGCCGAAGAAACCTCCGGATTTCTTCCGGAGTTCCCTGAGGTCGAGGCGGAGACGGCAGCACATCGAGCGGACGTCGCTCGGCTCCATGTCGGAATTGATGTAGTTCGAGAAGTAGGGGGTTCCGTATTTAGCCGTCATCGTGAAAAGAAGGCGGTTGTTTTCGGTTTCGGACCAATCGAAATTCTTGGTGATCGAATAAGTCGGGATCGGGTATTGGAAACCGCGCCCGTTGGCGTCGCCCTCGATCATCGTTTCGATGAAGGCTTTGTTCACCATTGCCATCTCGTTGACGCAATCCTTGTACTTGAAGGGCATTTCCTTGCCCCCGACGACGGCGTTAAGCTCCGCCATGTCATTGGGGACGGTCCAGTCGAGGGTGATGTTGGTGAAGGGGGCCTGAGTCCCCCAACGGGAGGGGGTGTTGACCCCATAAATGAAGGATTGGATGGCTTGTTTGACTTCTTTATAGGAGAGGTTGTCGGCCTTGACGAAAGGGGCGAGATAGGTGTCGAAGGAGGAGAAGGCCTGAGCGCCCGCCCATTCGTTCTGCATGATACCGAGGAAATTGACCATCTGATTGCAGAGGGTCATGAGGTGCTTGGCGGGCGAGGAGGTGATCTTCCCGGGGACGCCGCCGAGGCCTTCGCGGATCAGCTGCTTGAGCGACCAGCCGGCGCAATAGCCGGTCAGCATCGAAAGATCGTGGATGTGCATGTCGGCACCCCGATGGGCATCGGCGATCTCTTTGTCGTAGATTTCGCTCAGCCAATAATTGGCGGTGACGGCGCCGGAGTTCGAAAGGATCAATCCTCCGACCGAGTAGGTGACCGTCGAGTTTTCCTTGACTCGCCAATCGGAAACGTGAAGATAGCCATCGACGACGTTCTTGAAGTCGAGGTTGGTGGTTTTGACTTGGCGGAGGGCCTCATGGCGTTTGCGGTAATCCATGTAGCTGCGGGCGATTTCGACGTAGCCGGCCTGGATGAGGACAATTTCGACGGAATCCTGAATGGCCTCGACCCCGATTGAATCGTCTTTGATCTTCTTGTTGAAATCGGCCGTGACGCGCAAAGCGAGCAACTCGGTGATGTCTTTGCTGATCTCGGCGTGCTCAGCCACGAAGGCCCTCTCGATCGCACTTTCGATTTTAGCTAGGTCAAATGGGACTTTCGTTCCATCTCTTTTAGTAACAGTGAGCATGATTTTGTCCTCCCTATGCATGGACAACCGCTTGCGCGGGCAGGCATAACAATGGTGTCTCGAAAACCTTTCGGGGTTACGCATTATTTATGGCGACTTCGGATGAGGGTCCTTCTTTGAACCCTTGCGGTGAATATAATAATGGCCTTCCAAGAAATTGCAAAACCGATCATTTGGCTCAAACGGAGTTTCCTTGACAGGCTCTTTTAAGAGCAAATGGAACTTAAAATCGAGGCCGTTTCATCGAAAACGAGAAAAACGGAATTTCTTTTCGACACCCAGAAGACCCAAAAACCAAATGAGAAGTTTTGACAGTGTAAAAGAAAAGCGGAAAGAGTGACAAAAGCGACGGCTTTCTTGTTTGATTTGCCAAGCGGGGTCTTGAAGTTATTGTCCGATCCGATCGAGCTTTTTCAGCCTGGCGAATCTGGTCGTTTCGGAAAAGAATAAAATGTCAATTTCGCTCAGTCCGGAATCGGCATTCCCTCTCAACGGACGAAGTAGCCGAAGTACTGCAGGAGTTGGTCGTAGAGGAAGCTTTGATCGCCCAGCCATTTGGCTAAGCTCCAATAGCCATCCTCCCCGAGATGAAGGTATTGGGCGAGATCGAGGGAACCCGGCTCCTGGGCGGCCCCGAGGAGATCAACCCCAAGAGAAAGGCAATAGACGGCGATAACGGCGACGGCGAGGCCCAGAACGCCCCCGACGACCCGTGAAAGGATCGATGGTTTTTTGCGGTCTACCCTTTTCCTCAGGCGCTCAACGATCCCCGAGATGGTGAAGCCGGCTCCCCCGATCAAGAGAAAGAGGAGGCCAAAGGCGCCAGCCATGAAGATGAGACGAGTCATCGTCTCGGCGATCGGAGTGGCGGGGGCCACCGTTTCAAGGGCGTTTGAAGGGACGAAGGTCCTCAGGACGGCGTAGAACGGATTCCACAAAAAATCGGGGAGGGAGATGTAACTGCGAAACAGCGATTCGGTGAGGGTGAAAGCCGGGACCTCGGTTCCGGCCTCGGCGGTGCTTCCGACGATGCTCCCGTAGATCCACGAAGAAAGCCCCTCGTCCCAATTCGTCCCGTTCTCCAAACCTTCGACGAGAGGCTTGCACAGGTAGAAGGCCCCGACGGCGGCGATGGCGACGATGATAAGATGGATAAGCGTTTTCCTCGCCCCGCGGAGAACCCCGATCGTGGCGCACGAAACGATGATCAAAACAAAAACGATAGAAAACCAATCGAAGAAAAGTTGGCCAGTCAGCGTCGCTGTTTTCACGTTGGCATTATATGACGAATCTGCGCGTTTCCAACGATTGGTTTATTCCTTCTTTCCGCGAGCGAGGTTAGAATAAACCCATACATGGAGGCATTAGCCCATGAAACCTATGAAGACCGTCATTCTGAAAGAAGAGAATAAAAAGCTGGCGAAGAAGAGTTTGAGCCTTTGGGGCGAATTTAAGGCCTTCATCTCGCGCGGAAGCGTGATCGACCTCGCCGTCGGCGTCATCATCGGCGGGGCTTTTAGTGCCATCGTCACCGCCCTCGTCAACATCCTTCTCAGCCTTTGCACCTGGGCCGTCCCCGGAGGTCTCAAAGGCCTCGTCACCGTCCTTCCGGCCGTCAATTCCGCCCAAGCCGGGGTCGATGGGATCGGCCAGGCTTTCGATTCATCGATCCTTCCGGAAATGACCATCGTCTACGCCCGGTCCCAAGGGGTTACGATCGACGCTTCGTCCGACACCTTCATCCAATGGGAAAACGCCTTGCTTTCGAAGTACACCCTCCATGGGTCCAGCTATTACTTCAACTCCTGCGCCATCATCGATTGGGGAACCTTCATCAACGCCGTTATTGCTTTCCTCATCATCGCCCTCACCCTGTTCATCATCCTCAAGATCGTCAAAACCCTTCATAACCGCAGGGCCCTCATCGAAGCCAAAGCCCAAGAAGAGTACTTCAAGAAGCATCCCGAAGAAAGGCCCGCCCCCGTTGTTCCCGGCGCCCCCAAACTCTCGGAGACCGACCTTCTTATCCAGATTCGTGATCTCCTCAAAAATCAACACGCTGGCGAGATTAAGTAGCCTCAGCGAAGCAAGCGGGTCCTCAAGGCCCGCTTTTTTGTTGGTTATTCATCCCCTTTTTCGGTAATATATTGTCCAATATGTTAAAACGCGTTCCATTTGAGAAAATCGACAATTTCCGCGATTTAGGCGGATACGCGACCCGGTATGGGGAAACCCATTTCAACGTCGTTTATCGGTCCGGTACCCTTTCGGAAGCCACCCCCGCCGACATCGACAAAATGGCTTCTTTGGGCCTTAGGACCGTGATCGACCTTCGGGACGATCCGGCCAAGAAGGACCATCCCGACAAGACGATTGGGGATCCCCGCTTCGTCAACGTCCTCCTCCCCGTCAATGGGAATGGGCGGATCCCGACCTCCCGTCAGGACATGGTCGAAAGTTACCTTGAGATGCTCGAGGACCCATATTCGGCCCGTCGGGTCTTTCGGGCCCTCATGCACGCCGACAAACCCTGCGTCATCCATTGCACGGCCGGGAAAGACCGGACCGGTTCCTTCATCATGGTCGTCCTGCTCCTCAACGGGGTCCCTTTCGAGGATATCAACGCCGACTACATGATGTCGTTCCCCCTTTTGGAGAAGCTGACCCGCCAAACGAAAGAGAAGTATCCGGATTTTCCCCAAGCCGTTTTGACCCCCGACGTCGCCTTTTTGCGGGACGTCGAGGCCTTGTTCAATTCTCGGTATGGCTCGGCGGAAAAATATTGTGAAACCATCGGTTTGACCGAAGACGAGATAACCCTGTTGTCCAGCCTTCTCGGCAAGCAGGAGAAGTCCTGCGGGGCCGTCGTTTTCCATCAGGGCAAAGTCTTGATCGAGCATATGCAAAAAGGCCATTATTCGATTCCTAAAGGCCACGTCGAGGACGTCGACAAGGACGACTTGGCGACGGCGCGCCGCGAGATCAAGGAAGAGACGGGGCTCGCCGTTAAGTTCGTCGACGGATTCGAAAGCGTGACCGATTATTCGCCTAAGGACGGGGTCGCGAAAAGGGTTGTCTTTTTCCTTGCCAAATCCGTGAGCGATCGGACGAAGCCTCAACTCGAGGAAGTCGAATCGATCCACTGGCTCTCGCCCGCCGACGCGATGCGGGTCTTAAGCCATGACAGCGATCGGAAAGTCGTTTCCGATGCTGCCAAATGGCTCAATGGCCAAACGAAATAACCATCTTTTCAGTTGAAACGTTTTCGAAGTTCATCCATGAACCGCTGAGGTTCGTCGAAGGCCGAGACGTGGCCGGAATGCTCGAAGAAGACCGCTTCCTTTTTGGGGGCTTCGATTTTTTCGATGTAGTCCGGGATCTGCTGCCATGGGGTGATGAAGTCCTTGCGGCCTTGAAAGACGTAGTAGGGGATCGCAAAGCGGGGCGAGGGGCCCAAGAATTCTGGCAGCGAAGGCATGTCGATCCCCCAGGAGGGGCGGGCCGCATCGAGAAGGGCCTTCCCCTTAGACCAATTGATCTTGTCCTTGATCGAATACTCGGCCGAGAGATAAAAAGGGTAGATCTCGCGTTTCAGGAAACTCGGTTGATCGGGATCCTCAAGCAATTGGTACATGAGGGGGAAAAAGATATCAAGCCCGTTTTTCTTGGCGAAGCGGCCGTCGGAAGGTTCGCCCAAACCGATCAGGGTTTTCTCTTTATCCTCGTCGCCGCGCTTAAGAGCAGCCTCGAGGGCGAGATGGTATTGGATCGTGAGCGAGGCCTTCATGTCAACGATCTGCCCATATCCGATGTAACCCTTGAATAGCTCGGGCCTTTCGGCCACGGCCAAGCTTCCGATGAAGGAACCCCAGCTCTCCCCGACGAGGTAAACCTGTTTCTGGTCGAACCGCCGCGACAGCCACTCGGCCCAACATTCGATGTCTTTGACGTAATCGGAAGGGCGGAGATCCCGGGGGTCCATCTTCCGATAAGAGCCTCCGACTCCTCGTTGGTCATAAGCCGCGATGATGTAGCGATCCGTGAGAGGAAGGAGGCATTTCCGGATGCGGTGACGGAAGGGGTTGCCCGGCCCTCCATGGACGAAAAGGATGATGGAATTGGTGGGGTCTTGCCCCCAGATGTGGATTTTCTGCGGAAAGCCGTTGATACTCACCACCAGCTTTTTGTTGATCTTCATATGGGCTATTCTACCTTCCTTCCGGAATCAGGAGTAGGGCGTCTCGGCCGATTCAATTCCTCGGTATGCCGAAAAGTAACTTACGGAAATATGCAAAAAAATAAGATTATTGCCGGTTCGGTATCCGCCGACTGCTGATCGGATGTTTTGAAAATACTCAACAATTAGGGCTTTCGCCCGAAACAAACGATATGCCAAAAACTCTTTCCAAGGTTTTCTGAAAATATACATTTCTATTCAATATACAAAAACGTCATGTTTGTTTAGGATTATATTATCAAATCAAACTTTCTAACCCTAAAATCAAGGTGTATTGAAAGCGCTTACTTCAGAAAGAAGGACCCATCGTGGACCGGATTAACGACGCCTCGAAATACGTGGAACTCGCTCTTTACGAAGCCGGACGCGAAGTTTGCGTCCCCGACAAAGTCTTTTCGTTCACCCCCAAAACCTACCATCTCTTCCATTACGTCGCGACGGGGAAGGGGACCCTCGAATACAAAGGCGTGGTCTTCAACGTCCACGCGGGGCAGCTTTTCTACATCGCCCCTGGGGATCAGCCCCTCTATAAGCCCGACCCGCACGACCCCTGGTCCTATGTGTGGCTCGGCTTTGGCGGGGCCAATGCCAAACGTTTCCTCCAACTGGCCGGAATCTCGAGCGACTCACCTCTTTACAGCGATCCCGAGAGGGCCTTGAAGCCGTTCTTCGAAAGCATCGAGAACGAGAAGCGGGCCAAAGGTGTCTTCGATTTGATCGCCTTGGGAGAGGCCTATCAATTGTTCGGGAAGCTGATCGAGCCCCATCTGGTCAGCAACGTCGAAGTCAATGCCAAACGTCGGCACGTCGACGCGGCCAAAGAATTCATCCACAACAACTACGCGTTCGACATTTCGGCCCGCGACATCGCCAAAAGCGTCGGGGTCTCCCCGAACTACCTCGCCAACATTTTCCGGGAACTCGATTCCTCTTCGCCGAAGAAGTACTTAATTCAAGTCCGGATGGAGAAAGCGGCCCTGATCCTCTCGATCGGCCAATACAAAATCAAGGATGTCGCGAAGATGGTCTCGTTCAAGAATCAGCTGCATTTCAGCAACGCCTTCCACAAGTACTATGGGGCCTCGCCTTCCGATTACCTCAATAAGCACAAAGGAGTCCGATTATGAAAAGAAAACCACTGGCCGTCGCTTTGTCCATGTTCGGGGTCTTGGGGCTCATTTCCTGCCAAGACAATTCTTCCTCGTCTTCGAGCAACTATTTCTCGTACACCTCCAATGATTCCTCCTCGATTGGTGCGAAAACCAACGATGAATCCCATCCTTATTCCTCTCTCAAGGTCGAGAAAGTCGGGGGAACCCTCCGCGACGATTTCGCGATGGGGGTCGACGCCTCGATGGTCTACGACGTCGAAAAAGCCGGTGGGGTCTATTACAACGTTCGCGGCCAAGAGCAGGACGTTTTCGAGATCCTCCGCGACAACGGCGTCAATTTCGTCCGTTTCCGCCTTTGGAACGATCCGGTTCGGAAGGTCGGAAAGCATCCGTATGGGGGCGGCGACAACAATTACGCGACCGATTTGGCGATGGCTAAGCGCGCCAAGGCGGCCGGCCTCAACGTCATGATCGATTTCCACTACAGCGATTTCTGGGCCGACCCCGATTACCAGCAGTGCCCGAAGGCTTGGCAGATCTACGACTATGCGGACCCCGCCAACACCGACATCCCGAACGCCGTCAAAGACTTCACCGCTGCGACCCTGACGGACTTCAAGAACGAAGGCGTGGTGGTGGACGCCGTCCAGATCGGCAACGAGATCAACAACGGGATCTCCGGCTATTCGATCGACTGGAACGACACCGCGACGAGTTTCGCCTACGTGGCCAAAGTCCTTTCGGCCGGGATCGAGGGGGCGAAATCCGTCAACCCGGACGTCCGGACCGTCATCCACCTCGCCAACGGAGGCAACAAGGACGAATTCCAGACCTTCTTCGAGGCCATGGATTCCCATGATGTCGATTACGATATCATCGGGGCTTCTTACTATCCGTATTTGGCCGGTTCGCTCGATTCCCTCCAAACCAACCTCGACAACGTCTCCTCGATCACGGGCAAACCCGTCATGATCTGCGAGATGAGCTGGGGCTTCACGACCGATTACAACGAATACACCGCCAACCAATACACGACCGACGATGAGGATGTCGGGGGATATCTGACTTCCGAGCAAGCTCAGGCCACGGCCATTCGCGACGTCATCGACGTCCTTTCCAAAGTCCCGGACCAAAAAGGTCTGGGAATCTTCTATTGGGAGCCGGGCTGGCTCCCCGTCTCGGCCGACGTGATGTGGGCCTCAAAATACGGCCAAGCCTATCAATACACGGGGGATGATTCCCAGTGGAGCGACTATTCCGATGGTCTCGACACTTGGGCCAATCAAGGGCTCTTCAGCTTCTCCGGAAAAGCCCTGTCCTCCCTTCAGGTCTTCTCCAAGGTCCGCGACGGTTACAACCAAACGGCCGAAGTCTCAACCGCGGCTCGGCACCTTAGTCAGACCGTCACCATCAACATCGCCGCCTCCGAAACCCTGCCTTCGACCTTGGCCTGCGAGACCAATTACGACGCGATCCGCCAATTCTTGGTCGTTTATGAGGCGGGGGCGGAAGACAAGGTCAAAAACAAAGGCACCTATGTTTTCTCCGCGACCATCGATGGGCTCTACGCCGTGACCGTCGACGTCACCTGCATCGAGAATTTCGTCGTCGATCCCGGGTTCGAAAACCAAGGCGAAACCGATTCGATCAAGGATCCGTGGGTTCTCCGCGGCAGCACCCCGACCGGGGATAAAGTCGCCAAGCTCGACCGGAAAAAAGACATCCGGAACGGGAAGGCCGACCTCAACTGGTACCACGGGTCTCAAGACTTCACCTTCGACGTTTATCAAACCATCGAATCCCTGCCCTCCGGAACCTATACCCTCTCGACCTACATCATGGCCATCGCCCCGAGCAAAATCGCCCATACCAAGCTCGAGGTTTATGTTCAGGTCCCGGGCCAAGACGAAAGGCTCGTCGACATGAAGACCGTCATCGACGGCTGGGGCGTGCCCGATCATTATAAACTCGCTCAGATCGATGACATCACCCTGAGCGTCGCCGGCGACGTCGTCATCGGGATCCGGGGCGCGGCCAAAGCCGGGGCCTGGGGCCACAACGACGATTGGTCTCTCATCTCAAAGGAATAGCGGTTATGAAAAACGTCTTTGCCGTCAACATCATCCACCGGCCCGAAATGGTCCCCGAATACGCCGAAAAAATCACTCAGCACGGCCAAAAGGAGAACATCGCGAGCGCCGCCCTCATCACCGAATCGCTCGACATCTTCAAAACCCAGCAGAAACTGGCTCATGACAATGGGCTCAAGACGACGATTCAAATGACCTATGCCTCCCTCTTCAACGAGGAAGCGGTGGCCCTCGCCAAGGCCGACCACGAGAAATATGGGGACGAGATCGGGGTTTCGCTCCTCGGGCTTCCCTGCCAGCAATTCCGCGATAAATACCACACCAAGGACTTCTGCATCTGGATGTTCTCGGAGGCCGACAAACGGTCGATCGTCGACGATGTCTTCTCGACGTTCTTCCAAAAATTCGGCTTCTACCCCAAATCGACCTCGTCTTATTTCCTCGACGCCTTCACGATCAACTACATCAAGGAGCGTTACCCTTCAATCGTCGCGGCGGTCGCGACCTGCTGGGAAGAGGGCCCCAAGGCTTATCACACCTGCAACAATTCCTGGTACACCTTCCTCGATGGGGGGCCGTGGGCTCCGTGGATCCCGTCGAAGAGGAACTCCCATTGCCCAGCTTCCGATCCGAAGGACGACGCGGGCCTCGTCGCCATCCCGCACCTCAGCCGCGACCTCTTGGCCTGCTATGACGGGAACGGGTCCAATTTCGGGACCCACCCCCAAAACGTTCTCCGGGGTCTCGTCTATGAAAAGGGCGATTACCCCTATCTGTACAACCTCATCGATCAGTACCGCCACTTGGCCAAATACAACGACGGGTTCGGTTACAACATGATGTTCGTGGGCCCGGGATGGATGAACAAGGCCGGGCGGTGGGAAGCTCCGCACCGCCTCCTCAAGAAGAGCTATTCCGATGCGATGGCCTATTATGGGAAGCTCAAAAAGGAAGGCCAGCTCATCGATATGACGATGAGCGAGTTCGCCGATTTCTACCGTTCAAGGAAAACCTACATGGAGCCTGAGAGGGCCCTGTGGAAGGACATCCTTTACGGGTCGGAGAAAGAGATCTTCTGGTACAGCGACCCCTTCCTTCGGGCCTGCCTCGACTTCAATCAAGGCGGGGCCCTCATCGACCTCCGGCCCTATGTCGCGAAGCTCGATTACCGGGTCGGGATCGGGACGGAACGGATCTACGATTGCTCATACCCTTATCTCATCCAAGCCAATTACCGGTCTGGTTACTTCACCCATTACGCCGGGGCCGGGACGATCAAATCCTGCAAGCTCATCCATAAAGGCGAGGAAGTCGATCTCTGCCTCGAAAGAAGCAAGGCCGTCTGCCTCCAAAAGAACGGGAATACCGTTCTTCTCGTCGATCCGGTCACGGTCGAGTTCTCCGCCCTCAAAGTCCGGGTCCAGACGGCGATCACCTTCGAAAAGGGAACGGGGAGGATCCTCTTCGAGAGGACGATCCTCAACGATCTCCATGGCGAGGAAGTGACGTTCGAGGAATACCTCGTCGGGGCCTTCGGGACGACCGAATACCAATCCGACATGTCGAAGATCTCCCTCATCGCCCGGTCCTCCTCGGAGGAAGAGAAGATCCAATTCGCCTACAGATGCCGGACCGTCAAAGTCGAGAAAGCCAAGGAGATCCTCGCTTTGATCCCCGACGTGAGGAGCGTCGTCTCCATCGGCGGGGACAACGATTTCGGCTCCTTCGAGGAAGGCCATGCCTTCTCCCCCGTCTATCGGCTCGCCCTCGACAAGAAAATCACGAAAGGAAGCGTTAAAACATGGCTCAAGCTCGAAAAGGAAAACTGAATTACCGTTGCCCCAATTGCTTTCGCCGGGACATCGACATGGACATGTTCTACGATCCTGAGAAGAAGGAATATTATTGCCTCCGATGCTGCTTCCACGGCACCGAGGCCGAGGTCAAGGCCCTCAACGAGGACACGAAGAAAAAGTACGGGAACCGTTATGACCGGGTCGTCGATTTCGGATCCGACAACGGGCCGATGAAATTCGAAAAGCACAAGAAAGGGACCTTCTGATGATTTTGGGCATCGATCCATCGACGTATTTCGAGGTTCTCTCCCATGGGGCGGAGTTCTCCCTTTCGGGCCGCAAGGTCGATCCGTTGAAACTTCTGAAGGAGCAGGGGGTCTCGTATCTTCGGATCCGGGTGTGGAAGGATCCGTACGGCCCCAACCGCGAGCCGTATCTCGGGGGGACGTGCGACTACGAGAATTACCGGAAATTGGCCCGATTGGGCCTCGGCTTAGGCTATAAGATCGTCCTCGACCCCCATTTTAGCGATTTCTGGTGCGATCCGGGCAAGCAGACGATGCCAAAAGGCTGGGAGACACTCTCGGAGGAAGTCCTTCTGGCTCGGTTGAAGGAATACTGCGACGAGCTTTTCGAAGCCAGTCGCCGGGACGGGGTCGTTCCCGCCTGCATCCAGCTCGGCAACGAAATCACCAACGGGATGCTGTGGCCCTATGCTCGGCTCAGCGAGGGGACGCCAAGAAAGAACTACGACAAGCTTGCCAACGTCCTCAAGACGATCGCCGCCGCGGCCCATCGCCATCTTCCCGCGGCCCGCTTGATCCTCCATCTCGAGAGGAGCGGCGACAATGCAATCTACCGGGAATTCTTCGATCAAATGGGCCGTCACAAGGTTCCCTTCGACGTCATCGGGATGTCCTATTACCCTTATTGGCACGGAACCTTCGACGCCTTCTTCCATAACCTCGACGACATGAAGGGACGTTATGGCAAACCCATCATGATCATGGAAACCGGGTATGGTTTCACCATCGAGGATTACCTCAAGGAACGTGATGAGAAATCCCATTTGGTCGTGAATCCGGACTTCATCGAGGGGATGGGTTCCGCCCTCCCGTACCCTCTTTCGCCCCTCGGGCAGAAATCCTTCGTCAAAGAGCTTCTCTCCAGAGCCGAAGCCCACGGGGTTTCCGCCATCTTCTACTGGGAGCCGTTTTGGCTTCCCGGGCCCGGGATCTGCTGGTCGAGCCCCGCGGGTCTCTCCTACATTAAGGAAACCGGCAAATCGACCCGGAACGAATGGGCGAACCAATGCCTGTTCGACTACCAAGGGCAAGCTTTGCCCGCGCTTTTCGAATTCGCATCGCCTAAAGGAGGCAAATGATATGAAGAACACCATCAAACAAGGAGCGGTCCTCGCCCTCATAGCGATCCCCTTGCTCTCCGGATGCGGGAACACCAGTACTGGGATCACCTTGACCGTGTGGGAGGATCAATCGAACATCGAGACCCTGCAGGCCCTCGGAGACGATTTCATCAAATCCTACAAAAAGACCTACCCGAGCGCCCCGGCAATCACCATCGATTGGGTCGAGCAGGCCGAGGCCAGCGCGGTCGAGAAGCTCGTCACCGTCGCCTCGACCGGGAACGGGCCCGACGTCCTCGCCGTCACCCACGACACCATCATCACGGCCGCCAACTCCGGGGTCATCGCCCCAGCGAGCTTCCAGGCCGACATGGAGAAGATCATGTCCGATGACGCCCTCCTTGCCTGCTCCACGATCTCTTCGAACGGGAACGCCACCTTGTACGGCTATCCGATCACCGCCGAATCGCAGACCGTCATCTATGACAAAACCAAAGTCACGGTCGAAGAATTGTCGAGCTTCGAGAGCCTTAAGGCCTCGGGGAAGAAAATCGCCATGAACGCGACCGACGACGGGTCGGGTTATTACATGTTCGGCCTCCTCAATGACTCCGTTCTCTTCGGAGAAGACGGGACCAGCGTGGCCTCCGTCAATCTTCAAACGAGCCAAGCCGTCGCCAACATCGTCAGCTTCTACAACGATTATTCCTCCAGCGTCCTCAACCTCAAGCCCGAAGACGCCCTTTCGTCGTTGGTCAGCGGAGACGTGGTGGGACTCGCCACGGCCCCCTTCATGTACAGTTCCGTCGTCGCCGCTTTGGGCGAAGACAAAGTCGGCATCGCCAAACTCCCGATGATCAACGGGAAGGACGAGCGGCCTTTCTCCGGCTACAAGGCCTATTGCGTCAACAGCTACTCCCCCAATCCCTCTTTGGCCCAAGAACTCGCCAAATACCTCACCTCGGCCGACGCCCAATGGACCCGCCTCGACGAGAAGCATTACTATCCTTCGCTCGACGCCTCCGCCTTCACTTCCGACATCACCGAGACCATCGCCTCCTCCGAGGCCGACCAAGTCTTCGGCTCCGCCCTCTCCGCTTCCAAACGGATGCCCTCGATCGCCCGGATGGCCAATTACTGGTCGCCGGCCCAATCGATGTTCACTTCGTTTTGGAGCGACCACCGCGGAAGCATGACGCCCGAGATCGCCAAAGCCGGCCTCTCCGCCGTCGAGGCCAAACTCCAAAGCGCTTAAAGGACAGACAATGGGCAATCGAGGCAACATGAAACTGGCCGCGAGGTCCTCTCTGACCGAGAGCCCCGCCAACAGCGACCTTCGTAACAAGGCCATCCGTTTCCTCGTTCCTTTCGCCCGGTTCAGGAAAGCCTTCGCCGAAGCCCCGACCCCAAGGAAGATCAATCTCGTGATCGGATGCCTCGTCTCGGGGATCGCCCATCTTCTTTTGGGGGAGATTGAGATCGGCCTCGGGTTTCTGATCGGTTATGGTTTGGTCGGGTCCCTGCTGGTTTACGTGATCGTTTCGCTGGGGACCGGGTTCCTCGTTTTGCCCGCCGCCGACGCCCTCATCGTCATCCTCATCCTTGTCTGCGGATTCTTCGCCCTGTGGTATGGAGGCTTCGTCAAATGCGTCGAAGACAACCTCAAACTCAATGCCAAGAAGAAGCTTCATGGTTCCTACATCGCCCATTTCCTCGTCGCCTTGACCAAGAGGATCGAGGCCTTCTTCGAACAGTACAACCGGCAATGGCACCTCGCGGGGAAGAAGAACAAAACCCTGCTGGCCCTCTCGTGGTTCGTCTGCGGGATCCCGCTCTTCTTCTATGAACGGGCCCTTCAGGCCTTAGCCTTCCTCTTGGTCCAGCTTCTCTACATCTTCTATATGATCGCCCGGGGGGCCAGCGACCTTTTCGGCCTTTTCACCCTCCGTCAGGAAGGTGTCATGAGCTCGAACACCATGGTTTATGGGATCCTCGCGGCCTGCTTCACCCTCTTTTTCCTCGCCATCTATCTTCTCAACCTCCGGGCCACTTTGATCGCGGTCAAGGAAGACAACGAGGAGATCCCCGGCCCAGGAATAAGGACCCAAGCCCGGGCCATGGTTAACGAGAAGTTCTATCTCACCGCCCTGTTCATCCCGGTTTTGGGGGCCCTCGTTTTCACGGTGATCCCTCTGCTTTTCATGATCCTCGTCGCCTTCACCAACTATTCGGGGAACGGCAGCTGGGCTGGGAACATCGTCCCGGCCCCCAACCTCGACAAGTACCTGAGTTGGATCGGCTTCGGGACCTTCGCCCGCCTGTTTGGGGACGCCAACAACCTCAAGGATATGCTGACGGTTTTCTCCTGGACGATGATCTGGGCGCTCCTCGCCACCTTCACCTGTTATTTCGGAGGCCTTTTCTTCGCGATGCTCCTCAACAAGAAGTGCATCAAAGGCAAGGTCGTCTACCGAAGCCTCCTCGTCATCTCAATGGCCCTCCCCCAATTTGTTTCCCTCCTCGTCATGCGGACGATGTTCGCCAACAACGGGGCCGTCAACAAGCTCCTTCTCCAGTGGGGTTTTATCGATTGGCTCCAAAACGTTGGATGGATTTCCTCCCTCGATGACTTCGTCGCTTTCTGGAGCACCCCGACGATCGCCAAGACCCTCATCATCCTCATCAACATGTGGGTGGGGATCCCGTACTACATGCTTCTCATGAGCGGCCTCCTCATCAACGTCCCGGCCGATTTCTACGACGCGGCCAAGATCGAAGGGGCCTCCCGTCACCAGATCTTTCGGAAGATCACCTTCCCTTACATCATCTACATGACGACCCCGTGTCTCATCACCTCCTTCGTCGGCAACATCAACAACTTCAACGTCATTTGGTTTTTGACGGGCACGAACGATGGTAAGGCCGACGATACCGACATCTTGATCACTTGGCTCTACAAGATAACGATTGGTTATCAGCTTCACGACTACAACTTCGGGGCCGCGATCGGGATCGTGATGTTCGTGATCACGGCGGCGGTCTCCCTTATCGTCTACCAACGTTCCAGCAGCTATAAGAACGAGGAGGAATTCCGTTAATGGAAATCAAAGCCCGTCTCCCCGAGCGAAGGGATCCTTCTTCCCGGCGTCGGTCCCAAAAGGCCGGTCGGGTCTTCGAAGCGGTTTGGAGCAACGCCCTCGCGATGCTTTTGACCGCCCTTTGGATGGTTCCGGTCGTTTGGATCGTTTGTAAGGCCTTCGATGGGAACAACGCCGCCGGCTACGTGAGCCAGACCTTCTTCCCGACCTCGTGGACCTTCGACAACTTCATCGATCTTTTCGCCAATACGCCCTTCCTGACATGGCTTTTTAACACCATCGTCATCGCCCTCATCAACTGCGTGGCCACGACCCTCGTCACCATCCTCACGGCTTTCATCTTCTCCCGGTTCCGTTTTCGGGGTCGGAAGGCCTTGATGAACATCTCCTTGATCCTCGGGATGTTCCCGGGTTTCATGGCCATGATCGCCGTCTACCTCATCCTCAACATGGTCGGCCTCATCAACAGCATTTGGTCCCTTCTTCTCTTTTACATCGCCGGGGCGGGCCTCGGCTTCTTCACCTCCAAGGGGTATTTCGACACGATCGGCAAAGAGATCGACGAAGCCGCGATGCTCGATGGGGCTTCGCAGGTCCGGATCTTTTTTCAGATCTTTCTGCCTTTGGCCAAGCCGATCATCATCTACACCGCCTTGCTCGCTTTCATGGCCCCTTGGACCGATTACATCTTGGCGGGCCTGGTCTTGAGCGGCGATTCCTCGAAAACGGTCGCGGTCGGGCTTTATGAATGGATGTCGTCGACCAAAATAAACATCTATTTCTTCGATTTCGCGGCCGGTTGCGTCGTCGTGGCCATCCCGACCGTCGCTTTGTACATCGGTTTGCAGAAGTTCTTCGTTTCCGGAATCTCGGCGGGGGCCATCAAAGGATGAAAAAAACCGTCTTTCTTCTCGTTTCCGTCCTCGTGACCGGCTTCCTCGGCGGCTGCGATGTCGTTTCATCGACCTCTGGAAGCCTCCCGTCTTCCTCCATCGAGGAATCGACGGTCGAATGCCATGTCTATGAGAGCGTCGGCCTTCCGGCGATGGCGGGGGACGTCACCTATGCCTATCAGGGCGAGGACATCGAGGTCGACGAAGAAAACAACACCGTCTGCGGGACCTTGGCCAACACCGAGACCTCCCTCACGATGGACAATGGAACCGAGCGGATCCTCGTCAAGGTCAAGGTCCTCAACCGGGCCTACGCCTCCAAACACGCGGGAGCCGAGGAGAGCGAGGGCTGGTTCGGTGAGGTCGCGGCCTCTCCCATCGAGGGTTTGTCTTCTTCCTTCGCCGCGGGGATCGACGTCTCGAGCGCGAAGGAACTCTACGACGCCGGGCAGAAGTTCTATAACGCGGACGGGGTCGAGGAGAGCCTCTTCCGGATCCTCAGGGACAACGGGGTCAATTGGGCCCGCTTCCGCCTTTGGAACGATCCCTATAACCACAATTTCCTCGATTCCTCCGGGGATCCGACTCCCTATGGGGGCGGGATCTGCGATCTCGCGGGCGTGACCTGGATGGCCCGTGAAGCCAAGCGGTTCGGCCTTCAGGTCTACCTCGATCTCCATTACAGCGATTTTTGGGCCGATCCCTCCAATCAGGTGATCCCGAAGGCCTGGGCTTCCTACACGACGGCCGATCAGTTCGCCTCCGCCATCTCAAGCTACACGACGGCGGTCCTCACCACCCTCATCGCCGCGGAGGCCAAGCCCGACCTCGTCTCGATCGGTAACGAGAACATCGCCGGACTGCTCCTTTCCTACCCCGGGGCCGATTCCTCGACCTATTCGAACGGGAATCCCGGCTACATTGCCAACAAGACCGCGGCTCCCTCGACGGTGGCCGGGAAGATCGGATCCGCCAACCTCGTGAAATACCTCAAGGCCGGGGTCGATGCGGTGAAAGCGGTGGACCCGAGCATCCTCACGATGATCCATATGGCCAAGGGGCTGAGCGCCAAGGATTATATCAAATCGATCTACGACGGCTTCTCCTCCATCGATTACGACGTCATCGGCCTCAGCGGCTACGCCTATTGGCATTTCTCCACGATGTCGGTTCTTAAGGGCGCGATGGAATACCTCTCTTCCGCCTTCCCCGATAAAAAGATCTGTCTGGCCGAAACATCCTATGGTTTCACTTATGAGGAGGACGTCCGGTGCCAGAACAGTTTCTCGGAAAGCGCCGACACCTGCAAGCCGGTCGCGGGCTACCCGGTGAGCATCCAGGGCCAAGCCTCGATCCTCCGCGACACGATGGCCGAGGTCGCCGCCATCCCCAACGGCTTCGGGGTCTTCTATTGGGAAGGGGCGTGGACGGCGACGGCTTTCTGCGGTTGGGCCGACAAAACGAGTCTCGTGACATGGGCAAATCAGGGCCTTTTCTCCTATAACGGAAAAGCTCTTGGCTCATTAAGCGTCTATTCGAAGATAAGGGGGTAATCGGGAGAAAGGAAGAGCGGTATCGCTTCAGCTTCATCATTCGTTTTCCTGCCTGCACCAAGGCATCGAAAGAAAGGAAAAAAACATGAAAAAGACATTGCTTCCTTTACTCGCCCTCGCCTCGCTCCTCGGACTCGCCGGCTGCGGGGAGACGACTGGTTCGTCCGCGAGCACGGAACCCTCATCCTCCTCGCTTCCTTCGTCATCCTCATCGTCTTCCTCGAGCAGCAGCGAAGACAGCGACATCGTCTCCTTCCGCCTCAGCGTGAGCGTGAAGGGGATCACCGTCGACGACAGTCAGAACGCCGTCTGGATGGGCACCGCCCTCGGCGGGAGCACCGCGGCGTGGGCGACCTACAAGTTCACCGAAAGCACCGAAACGGTCGGCGAATGGTACTACGACTTCGTCAACGTCGAATGCGCCTCCTACAAGTACAACATCTACGTCGACAACAAAGATTCCTTCACCTGGAACAACATCAATTCCGAAGGCAGTTCGGCGAGCCCGCGGACCCTCTTGGTCGAAAGCGGCGCCGAACTGAAGGTCGAAGCCACCTTCACCAAACAGCCCGACAGCACGAAGACCGTCGACATCACGGTCAAGATCACTCCATCCGGGCTCACCCTCGAAAGTTGGACCCGCGTCTGGATTTGGGATTCGAAGACCAATTCCAGCGGCGGGACCCTCCTCAATAAAGGCGACGACGGCGTTTGGTCGGTCGTCATCACCGCCGTGCCCGTTTACGCCGATTTCACCGTCACGGCCTGCCTTGGGACGGCGACGGCCATCAGCTGGTCCTACAAATCCTCCGATTGCGATTCCATGGTCACCGCGGTCGAGGTGACGACCTCGCTCGTCGAATACACCGCAACCTTCTCGGGACAGCCGACCAACCCCGATGCGGGACATGCCCTCAACGTCACCTTCTTCATCACCAATTTCGCGACGGGGTGGAATTGGCCCCAACTCGTCATCGTGAAACCGGATGGGACGACCGATTGGAAGATGGCGACGGCCCAAGACGCCACCGACGCGACCAAATTCACCGGTTCGTTTGGCGGATACGTCGATGGCAGCTACAGTGCCCACGTTTATCTCTACAATGCCGCCGATTGGACTTTCTTCGCCAATGGTGAACTCGATGACTTCACCTTCACCGTCGATGGCGCCGACCTCAGCCTCACCTTCACCGGCGCTCCTTCGGCCGACGGATCCATCGGAACGATGATCGTCGCCTGACGTTTCGCCTAATACCCTCGCCTGCACGGCGGGGGTTTTCTTTTATGCAAAAAGGCGTAGCCGGAGCGGAGCAAGCGAAGACGATCCGTCGATTATGGTTTTACCCAAGAGGTGTCCGTTAGTCTGCATGCCCTCGGCCTTTAGCCGATTACGGGCGCCGATCATATACGCGAGAAGAGGCCAGGTGTCGGCTTGTCTTACGAGGTGAAGCGGCCAAAGGTTGCCGCGACGCTGGGAAGGATTTTCCCTTTGAAGGAGAAAAGGGCTTGGTTGCCCCAGGTGTTTTTAGTCCCGGTCCCCGCCCAGCCGCAGCCGCTTTGGGGCGTCCAGCATCCGGCCCACTCGAAGATGCCGGTGTTGGCGGCTCCGAAGACGGAGATGATGGCGTTGCAGACCGCGGCGATTTCGTTGGCCTGGCCCTGAACCGAGGTGGCATAGTCGCTGACGGCGGTGAATTGGTTGGAATATGCCCCTCCGTCGCTCCATGTCGTGTAACCATAGGAATTCTCGAGTATCATCAATTTTTTGCTCGACCACGTCGAATTGCTGGCGAAGCTCGAAATGACCGATTTCATTTCGCTGACGGTGCCGTGGTACATTGGATAATACGACAATCCGATGATGTCGATATAACTGGCGATGGAGGCCAAGTAATCCCGGAAGAAACCATAGGCCCATGTCGAGCCGCTGAAAGAATTGGCGACATGGACGGCGATCTTCACGCCCGAATCGGCGTCGTGGACGCCATTGGCGCCGGCGATGATGTAGTTGCGCAAATTCGTCAGCCCGTTCGTGAAACTGCTCCAAGGGCATCCGCTGATGGCGCTGGAACTGCCGAAGACCGTCGCGTTTTGGATGTAATAGGGGTTGCTGTCGCTGGTGACGGAGACCCCGGCGTTCGTGGAGGAGGGGTATTGGTAGAAGATGCCAGAAGTGACTTCGTTCCCGATCTGGGCGATGTCAACGCTGACGCCGGCGTTGAGAAAATCCTGGATGACGCCCGCGGTGTAAGTCCTGATCTGCGCAACGCATTGAGCCGCCGTGGTGCAACTCGCATACCAAGCTTTCGGCATCACCATCTGCGAAGGGTGGGCCCAAAAATCGCTTAGGTGGAAGTCGACCAAGATTTTCAATCCGGCCCGATAGGCGCGTTTGGCCATGGCCAAGACGGTGGCTTCATCGCATAAGCCACCCCCATATGCCGCCCCGGAGGTTGTGAAGGGATCGACCCAAAGGCGAAAGCGGGCATGGGTGACCCCGTTGTTCTTCAGGATTTGAAAAACGTCTTCGCGAATCCCGTTTGAATTGTAGTATTTCGCACCGCACAGCTCGTTTTTATAAACCTCTGAGCAATCGACCCCGCGGACGAAGGACGACGAAGTGCTGGTTAGGGAAGGCGCGGTCAAGGTCGAAAACCATGATGAATCGTCATAACTGCTGGTGTTGACGTAAGTATCGGCCGATGTGGAGACGGTGAAGGTCGTGGTGGATCCGTTGCCGGCGGTTGCCGTGACCTCGGTCTCCGCCCCCGCCAACAGCCCTTCGACGGTGTAACTATATCCGGATGAAGTCGAGGTGCCGACGAAGGCGCAGTTGGAGGTCGATGAGAATGAGAGATAACGATCTGACGCCTCCATGTCAGAGCCATAAGTGATCGCCAGCGTGGAGACCGCGTTGACTCCGACTTCGACGTCCTCGATGGCAATCCCATCGTCGACGGTGCTTGGCGCTTGGCAGGAGTAATTGACGCTGATCGAAGTGACGGTGATATAGGCGCTCGAGGTGTTGATAAGCTTAAAAAACACGTAATTCGTGTTACTGAGGGTCTTGTCGATCGACGTCGTCCCCGAAGCGAGCAGGGTGTACTCCCCGGAAAAAGTCGAACAGGCATAAAGGGCCATTCCGTTCCCTTGGGCCACGGCCGAAAACTCGGTGACCCCCGTCAATGGGGTGGTCGAGTCATTGGCTATGTATCCGGCGCTTTCACTCGTCCCCTGTAATTTGCAGAGCTTCCCGGAAGAAGATTTTGCATAAGCGAAATCCCAAGTGGTGAAGCGGGAAACGGCAAGCCCGGAGGCGTAGGTCGAGGAGTTTAAGCCGGAAAGGGACGTGGTCGAATCCAACGATTGCGTGTAGATCGTCTCACCATCGGCTTTGCCAAGCCATACCGGAGAGCCAGCCAAGACCCCAACCGCCATGACGGAAAGAGTCGAAACCGCAATGGCGGCCCACGAAAGGCGGAATCTCCTTTTGTTCATAAACGGAACTCAGGCCACGGTGACGGATAAGGCGTCGAAATAACCATAGTTGTTGCTGGCGGTGCTTGAGCCTTTGACGACCATGAAGAAATTGTAATTGCTGAGGTCGGATGTTGGCGTCAAAGTCCAAGTGAGGGCGTTCCAAGAAGTGGCCCAAGTGGTGGATACCGTCTTGCTCGCGATGCTGGTGGCGCTTGCATAGCCGGTCGTTCCCGAAGCGGCGTAGCGGAGGGACACGGACATGGAGCCGGCATTGTAGTAATAGAGTGTGAAGGTATAGGTCTTACTGCTCTTTAAATAGATCCCGCTAATGTATTTCGATTCGTAAGCGCTGGCCGCGATTCCGTTGACGCGCCAGCACTGGCCGTCCCCGTCCTTGGAATAATTCCCGTTGGTCCAAGCGGTCGTGACCGCCCCTGTTGTGTCGATCTTCCATCCGGCTGTGACGAAGGTCCAGTCGCTGGCATAGAACTTGCCGGCGCTGTTGATGGTTGTGAGGCTGGTGAGGAAATTTCCGGTGACGCTCGTGATGGTCGCGGTGAAGGTCGCGCTCGCCGTCAAACTGGCCCCATAGGAAATGGTCCCAATGATGGTCGCGCTCCCGGCCGCGGTGGCGGTAAGGACGTTACTGCTTAGCGAGATATAGGAAGAGCCACTTGAGATTGAGAAGACGATGTTGGAAGCGGTGATGTCGGGATAGCTGTAATTGAAGACGGTGGCTCCGGCCGTGGCGGTCGTGAGGGTGTCGCCCACTCCGAGCGAACAGTCGGGGATGGAGAGAGACACGGGTTCGAGGTATTCGGAATCATTGACGACTTCGATCGCATCGATATTTACCCAAGTCGAAGTGGTCAAAGCGTCGGAAGTGGTGTAAAAGGAATTGAAATCGCCGTCGATGACGATCGCGAAGATAGCGTCCGTAATGGCTTTATCCAACGAGAACGAACATGTCGCGCGGCACCATCCGGAAACCGATCCTTCGTATTTGGCGGCCGTGACGCCGGAGCTATACGACAGATTTTGATTAACGACGAGCGAATCAGCCCAAGAGTTCTCCAAGGCGATTTGGTAACCGGCTAAGGAAAAGGCGGTGGAGGCGCATGACTGCTTCATGGCCACCACGAAAGTGTAATCGCCCGCGGGGAGAGTCCCCATCGGGTAGTAGTATTCGTAGTGCTTGGCCACCAGATCGCCCGCGCTGTAGGTGTTGACGATTAACGAATCGCTTCCTTCGTAGGCGTCGGTCGTCCCGATGGAGACATAGGTCGAATCGCCGCTCAGTGTCGTGAAGCTATTGCTTCCGCTTTCGAATCCTCCGTAAGTGTTCAACGTCGAGAGAGAACCGGCCGAAACGGTCTCGGAGCAGGAATAAAAGAACTGAATCGAGGAGATGGTGATGTCGGTCGTCGCGGTATTCTCGATGTAGAAATACCGGTAGTAGCTTAAAGCACCGCTGTAAGTCGCTGTTTTAGTGGAACTGCTGGTGGTCAGGCTTAAGGTCGTGCCACCGTTGTTCTGAACGAGCGAGGCCGAGAGGGCGATGTTGCTGGTGTCGTCCCCGTCTTCGAAGGTGATGATGATGCTGGTCGCTCCGGTGATAGCGGTGGTGTTATAGATGTAACCTGCCCCATCAGTGCTGTTTTGCAAAATGGCCAGATTGCCTTCCGCTTCCATGGCGTTTCCAAAATCGAACCAAGTTCCGTTGAGGGAACTGCCGGATCCGGTTGAGAAACTCGAATCGGCCCAGCTGATAGACGTTGTCGAATCGAGGGAAAGGCTGTAGGTTTGATCGGCCTTCACGTTCGATACGGCTTTTAAAGTGGCAAAGCTCCCAATAATCCCAGTTGCTATCGTCCCAATCACGGCAACGGCGCCCAATTTGCGTAATCTCATGCGATTACCTCCAAAAATGGTGTTAAAACCCCTATTTCAATTCACTATATCGGGCCGTAATCGGATTCATATATTCAAACTTCAGTAAAAAAAGCGCTTACATTGCATATGCAGTAATTATTTATACTATGTATAAGTTTTTTGCCTTTGAAATAGAAGTGAGAAATGTCTATACCTAAAACACCTTAGTGGGAATGGAAAAACTCAAGGTTTGTCTGCTTGTTTGGGCGAACTGTTTACATTAAGTAGATCTGCTTATAGATGTATTTGGCGTATTCGGCCGCGACGTTGTATTTGGTGACTTGCTCGATTCCTTGGATGAAGGCGTTGGAATTGACTTCGCAGAGAATGGGCTCCCCGTGGAGGCCTTCGAGAAGATCGACCCCGCAATAATCGAGTTTAAGGATAGCGGCGACCCTTTCGGCCGCATGGATGTACTCGTCGGGGATCTGGACGGCTTCGCCAACGCCCCCGAGGGCGATGTTGCTGCGAAAGTCCCCGGTGAGGGAACGCCGGCGCATCCCGACTTTGAAACGGCCTCCGATGACGATGAGCCGGTAATCGAGGCCCCAGGACGATTTGATGAGCTCTTGGAAAAGACGCGGCTTCAAGGTGATCTTCTGCTCGATCGATTTGAGATCTTCGGCGTTCGCGGCGAGGTAGACGTTCTGCCCCATGCTTCCGTAATCCTCTTTGCAGACGATCGGGAAGGGGATGACCTTTGGAAGATTAGTCAGGAAGGCTTCGTTGTTCTTAATCCCATAATGGAGAGGCCCGGGGACGGTCTTGGGCATGGCGATGTTGAAATGAAGCAGACGCATGTAGGTCAGCATTTTATCGTCGCAGGCCTCGATGGCATCGGCGGAGTTGAAGAGCCGGATCCCGGCTTGTTCGAGAAGGTGGGAGGTATAAAGGTCCTTGTCGAGGAATATGCAGAAATCATCCTGAAGATCGGCCGAATAGAGTTCCCCATCGCTTCCGATGTAAGAAAGGATCTCGGCGTTGGTTTTGACTTCGATCTCGATCTTGAGGGCGGCGAATTCGGCCGCCAAGCGATCGACCATGTGCTGGACGGCGGGAAGGACTTCATACGCATTGACGATAATGAGGCCCTTGTTCAACTTACCTGTTCTGATCATAGTGATGATTATATCATTCCGCGTTTGCGTCGTTAAAACCTCTTTATCAAAGGCTTTGATGAGGCGAATGTACATTATTATGCTATAATCGTGTCATGAAACATCGGATCATCCCCATCACCGCCCTTCGGGACACGGCCAAAATCGACGAGTTGATCAATCAAGGTCAGGAGCCCGTCTTCATCACGAAGAACGGATACAACGATTTCGTAATCGTTCCGCAAAACTTCTTCGACGAACGCTTGAGTTTGAATCTTTTTCCTCACGAAGGTAAACCGAGCGTTCCGCCTCAGATCGAATCCGAATTCCTCGATGAGCCTTTGGGTTTCGTCCGAGCCGAATGCGTTTCGATCGACGCCGAAGTCTGCGGAGTCGCCCACAACCTCAAAGAGATCGAGAAAAAGATCGAAGAGGCTTCACGGGACGGGGTCAAAATCCTCGTTTTTCCCGAATTGTCCCTGTGCGGCTACACTTCCGGCGACATGCTCCTCAGCGGGACCTTGCAGAAAGGGGTTCTTCGGGCCATCGAGGAGTTGCGGGTCTTTTCCGCGGGATTCGATCTCTTCTTCGCGATCGGGGCCCCCCTCGTCAACGGGAATTCCCTCTATAACTGCGCCCTCAGCTTCCATCGGGGGATCCTTCTCGGCGTCACCCCGAAATCCTTCATCCCCAATTATTCCGAGTTCTATGAGAAACGGTATTTCTCGGAGGCCCCCAAAGCGAATGGGGCCATTGTGATCAACGGCCTTTCCTATCCGTTTGGAACCAAAATAATCTACGTCGACCGTCGTTACCCGGATCTCAAGATCGCTCTCGAGATCTGCGAGGACGCCTGGGTTCCCGATTCCCCCTCGATCAACCATGCCCTCATGGGGGCCAATGTCTTGCTGAACCTCTCGGCCTCGAACGAGGTCGTCGGGAAGAAGGAATACCGCCGAGATCTCGTTTCGATGACCTCGGCCAAGCTGATCGCGGCTTATCTTTATGCCGACGCTGGGAATGGCGAATCGACGAGCGATCTTGTTTTCGCCGGCCACAACATCATCGCCGAAAACGGTAAGATCCTTTCCGAATCCGAGCTTTTCAAGCAAGCCAAGGCGATCGCTGACATCGACGTCGAAAAGCTGAAGGCCGAACGGGTCAAGACGACCTCGTTTTCAAACGGGACCATCGCCGGTTACGCCTATCTTCCCTTCGATATGGAATTGAAAAAACCGGCTTCCCTCCATCGTCATTACTCAATGAATCCTTTCATCCCCGAACAGAAGGAGATCGATCTCGATCGAGTCAAATCGATCATGGATATGCAGGCGATGGGTCTAGTCAAGCGGCTTCGGACCGTCCGTCAGCAAAAGGTCGTGATCGGCTTGAGCGGCGGCCTCGATTCGACGTTGGCGTTGCTCGTCGCCGTTGAGGCCTTCAAATGCCTCCGTTACGACCTCAAGGGCATCATCGCCGTCACGATGCCGGCCTTCGGGACGAGCCAAAGGACGCACGACAACGCCAAACTCCTCGCCGATTCATTGGGGCTCGGCTTCCGCGAGATCAACATCGAGGAAACGCTCCTCAGCCACCTTCGGGACATCGGCCATTCCTCCGATGACCTCAACGTCACCTACGAGAACGCCCAGGCGAGGGAACGGACCCAGGTCCTGATGGACCTCGCCAACGACATCGGGGCCCTCATGGTCGGGACCGGCGACCTCAGCGAACTCTGCCTTGGCTGGTGCACTTATAACGGCGATCACATGTCGATGTACGGCGTCAACGCCTCGATCCCGAAAACTTTGGTCCGTTATCTTTGCCAAGGCTATTCGATCCTCCACCCCGAGGCATCGAAAGCCCTCGACGACATCATCGATACCCCGATTTCGCCCGAACTTCTCCCCACGGACGAGAAAGGTCGGATCGCCCAATTGACCGAAGACAAGATCGGGCCCTACGAGCTCCATGATTTCTTTATTTATCATTTCCTCCGCTTCGGCTTTGCGCCCAAAAAGATTTTTTTCATCGCCCACGAAGCCTATCGGGGCAAATATTCCGACGAGACGATCAAGAAATGGCTCACGGTCTTCTTCCGTCGCTTTTTCCAAAACGAGTTTAAGCGGTCATGCCTGCCCGACGGGGCCAAAGTCGGGACCGTCGCCATTTCCCCCCGCGGGGATTTGAGGATGCCGAGCGACGCCTCCAGCGAGGACTATCTCAAGGAATGCGATGAGCTTTGACGATTCGGCGATTCCGTTTTTCAAATATTGAAGAAGAAAACATGCTTTCGAAACAAAGGCCGATTTGATGGACGGCCCGACTCATTGTGGTTCCCAAATGCACTTATCGGGTGCTAAGATAACCCCGCATGAAAACCGAAAAGATAAGCAAGAAAGACAGCAACATCTATCTTGAGATCCTCCGTTTTATCGTCGTCGGAGGCGGGGCGACCGTGATCGATTTCGTTTGCGAATGGGCCGTTTTCGCCCTCCTTGGCGACCAGATTTCGAGTTTTTGGAGCAACGCGATCGCCGTAACGGTCGGTTTCCTCGTTTCGACGGTTTTTAATTATCTTCTTTCCCTCATTTGGGTCTTTAAGAATGTCAAAGACGAGAAAAAGGCCAAGAGCGCTTTCTCGGCCATCGCTTTCATCGCCCTTTCGGCGATCGGGCTCGGGATCGGGATCGGCCTTCAGGAATTGGGCCAGTACGTGTGCCTGAACAATTTCGGAGTCAATATTGCGAGCGTTAAATTCAGCAACGCCTTCACCCAGAATTCCGGAGCCTTCTGGGCATTCTGCGTCGTCTTCGTCATCAAAACATCAGTGACGATGGTCTACAACTACGTCTCGAGGAAGCTCATCCTGTTCAAAGCCCCCAAAAAAGAAAGCGTCTGAACTCAATTCCTTGGGCCCAAAAAAAGAGAACTCCGGTTCTCGCTTTTTTATTGATGGTCAATCGACGTATGTTTCTTGGACTTCGGTGAAGTGGCGGCGGCAATCGGGATCGGGGTCCTTGTAATTCCGGCTCATCGAGACGATGACTTCCTCCGGGACCCATTTGTCTTTTCCCCGTTCGTGGTTGCGGGCGAGGCACTCGGAATAGTCGTGGAGCTTCAGGAGGACGAGGATCCGGCTCTCGAAGGGCGGAAGGTTCCGCACGAAGTAGAGCCTCCGCTCGTCATAGAGCATCGTGGTATCGAAAACGAGGGTGAGGTCGGGATGAGCGGTCCATAATTCCGTCCCGATTCGGACCATCTCCTGATAGACGAGCATCATGTTGTGGTCAGGCGGGAAGCGGTCGTAGCCGCCGTACATAGCCTTTCGGATCTCGTCGGCCGCGACGACGTGGACGTCTTCTTGGGGATGCTCTTTCCTATATGCCTCACAGAACGTGGATTTACCGATCCCGGCGGGGCCGCAGACGAGCATCAATTTTTTCATATTTGAATGATACTACTTTGTCGCTTCAAAACCATGAAAGTTGGGCAAATTCATCTCCGGGATTTGGAGAAAACGCTTTCATAGGCTATACTTAGGGTAGCCGAAGGGATGTTATCCAGCCAGCGTGTACGACTACAAGCGGTTATGCGGTCCTGCAATCTAGCGAAAGAAGCTCTCTGAGGATCAGGAAGTGTTGAAGAGCACATCCCTTCTCGAGTCTCAACTCCAGCCACGCCGAAACGAGCGTGGTTTTCTTTTTATTTCCCCTGAGGCGCCAAATCGTGGTCGACGGCATCGAGGAACTGCTGGACGAGTTTGTCCATCGTGATTGATTTGTCGAGGGAAAAGGGGACCCCACCGATCACGGAGAAGCGGAGGGTCAAGGCCACGGCCTCGTTGAACAAGAGGACGGAGACGAGTTTGGCGTCGATATCGGTCCGGATCGACCCGTCTTTCATCCCGATGTTCATGTAATCCATGCCGATATGGTTCTCTTGGATGTCTTTCATTAGCTGATTCTCAAGGCGATCGTCCGAGGAATGGGTTTTGCTATAAAGGTCGAAAAGGGTGACGAAATAGGTTTCCTCGGAGTGATAAATCCCAAAGTCGAAGACGGTCTTAAGCATCCTCAGGATCGTTTGGCGGCCGTTCGTCGGGTTCGGATCCCCGATTTGGGATTTGATTGCGGCGAGGCCCCGGGCCATAATGCCGCCTTCGATTTCAAAGATGATGTCGTCGATGGTCGGATAGTATTTATACAAGGTCTGCCTTGAAAGGCGGGACTTCTTCGCGATGTCTTTCATCGACACTTTTGTAAAACACTCGGAGATGAACAGTTTGAAGGCGCAACTAAGAATCAGTTCGCGTTGCTTGGCGCGCATTTTGCCGAACTTGTTTTCGGTGCCGTTTCGATTTAATGACATTGATTTTACCTTGCACTATTTTGTTCTAAATCATCGATTGGCACAACGAAAAAAAGACTTTTCCATCCAGCGGAATGCCGCAGCGCTCATTTACCTTTGTGGTATTTCTTGTCGAAGTCGGCTTTCAGGCGGTTCTTCTTCTTGCCCGCCCCCTCGGCGCAGAAATTGCATTGACCCTTTTTCTCTTTCCGTTTGTAGATGAAGGAGAAAAAGACGATCAGCCCGATCAAGATCACGACGACGGTCACAACCACGAAATCAATCCAATTCATAATCCGTGCACCTGCCATCCATTAACCGCCCACCCAAGGGTTCCGATTAAGCTCGACAACGTGAAAGCGACCAAAGTTTCGAAGAGGACCGTTTGAAGGGCGGCCTTCGTTGATCCGAGTTCCTTTCGCATGGCCGAGATGGCCCCAAAGCAAGGGGCGCTGAAGAGATTGAAGACCATGAACCCGTAGGCGGCCCAGCCATTGGAGGCGAAGAAAGAGAAGATGTCGCTGGCGAGGATTTTTCCTCCCCCGGCGATGACGCTCATCGAAGAGACGACCTGCTCCTTGGCGATCAAACCTTGGATGGCCGAGACGGCAGCCCCCCAGGAATAGTTGCCGGCCAGGGTCGGGATGAAGAGATAGGCGATGATCCGCCCGATCCCGCCGAGCATCGATTGCCCGACCTGCCACGATTTGAGGGCCCCATCAGTCAAAGAAGAATCGGAAAGGAAATAGACATACTGCCACGTCCAGGTGAAGCGGGAGAGGACCCAGACGACGACCGAGCATAAAAGGATGATGGTGCCGGCTCTTTTGACGAAGGCCAACGTTTTGTCGTAAACGTCCCGCCCGACGTATTTGATCGATGGGAGCTTATAGGCCGGCAATTCGCTGATGAAGGAAGAAGAGGTGCTCTTGAGGAAAGGGCGGAGGATCAAGGCATTGACGAGGATGAGGACTACGGCCATGAGATAAAGGCTGAGGGAAGCGATCCAACCATAGCTCGGGAAGACGACGGAGGAGAATAAAGCGATGATCGGCAATTTGGCCGAGCAGGGGATGAAAGGGGTCAGCATGATCGTCATTTTCCGTTCTTTGGGGTCTTCGATCGTCCGAGCCGACATGATAGCCGGGACGGAGCATCCGCTCCCGACGATGAAGGGGATCAAAGATTTCCCCGAGAGCCCGAATTTCTTGAAAACGCGATCCAAAAAGAAAGAGATGCGGGACATGTAGCCCGTTGTTTCCAAGATGGCAAGGCAGAAAAAGAGAATGATGAGCTGAGGGATGAAATTGCAGACGCTTCCAACTCCGGCCACGATTCCGTTTTGGACTAAATCGGCCGCCCATTCCGAGCCCCCGGCGTTGCTAATTGCTTCTCCGAGGAGGGGTCCCAAACCTTTGATGGCGAATGGGACTTCGCGGTAAAAAACGTTGATGGTTTGGCTTCCGTTGAAGAGCGCGTCCATGAAATCGGTGGTCAAAGATCCGACCAATCCGACGGCGAGGAAGTAGACCAACCCCATGATGACGACGAAGATCGGAAGGGCCGCCCATTTGTTCAGGAAGATTTGGTCGAGTTTGTCGGTGATGCTTTTTCCGACGTCTTTCTGAATGACGCACGATTCCTTGATCTTCGTCACATAATCGTAACGTTGATCGGCGATGATCTGTTCGGCATCCATCCCGTATGTCTTTTCGATAACTTTGATCTCTTGCTCGGTCGAGGTGTTGGTGAGGGCTTGAAAATAGGGGTCGCGCTCAAAGAGTTTAACGGCCGCGAATTTCGGGTTTCGGGCCTCTTCGAGCTCATTGTTGAGGTCGCCTTCAAGGTGATCGATTTCATTTTGAACGGGTTCTTCGTAAATCCGGGTGTGGGGGTTCTTGAGGTAGTTGCGGTTTTTAAGATAGGAAATGAGGGTGTCGATCCCGGTGCCTTTTTTGGCCGAGATCCTCACGACGGTCACACCGAGGAGATCCTGAAGCCTCTTTTCGTCGAGGGTGATCCCGTTCTGCTCCAAGATGTCCGACATGTTGCAGGCGATGATGATGTCGGTATTCAACTCCAGCAATTGGGTGGTGAGATAGAGAGAACGTTCGAGGGAAGTCGCATCGATGATGTTAATAATCACGTCGGGCTTGGAAGTGAGGCAGAACTTCCGCGTTACCTTCTCTTCATCTGTATAGGGGGACAAAGAATAAACCCCCGGGGTATCGACGATGGCAAGATCCCCGCTCCCCCTGATTAGGCCTTCCTTCCGCTCAATCGTTACTCCGGGCCAGTTCCCGACTTTTTGGTTCGAGCCCGTCAATAGGTTGAAAAGGGTCGTTTTCCCGGCGTTTTGATTGCCAACCAATCCGATGAGCATAATTATTCAACGACCTTTATATCGATTCCGCGCATGTCCGCGCGACGGATGCATAATTCATAGCCTCGAAGTTTGACGTCGACCGGGTCTCCCAGTGGGGCGATCTTTTTAATCTCAATCAGGACGCCTTTGGTGATTCCCATGTCAAGAAGGTGCCTTCGAAGCGCTTCGTTGTCGTTGTGGAAATCCATTACGACACCCTTTTGTCCTCTTTTGAGGTCGGAAAGGTGGCCAAATTCACCGGGTTTGAGGCTTTTCCGCAGTCCATAGTTATCGGGTTCAGACATGGGTTCCTCCAAAAGTTAATCAAAGTTAACTTTCTCGCCTGTATCTTATTCCTTCTGCCTATACTAGGCAATAGACATGTTAATCTGGATTAACTTTTCCTTGAAATAGCGCCCTTTCCGCCTAAGATAAAGACATGGTCAAGGAAAGCAAGTCGGTCGAGGATTTTTTGGAGGCCCTCTCGATGCTCGAGAAGAGTGGAGAGCCTTTGGAAACCACGAAAGTGGCCGAAATTTTGAAAGTCTCGAAGCCCGCCATCCATCAGATGGGTCATGAATTGATTGAGAAAGGGTACATAACCCGAAAGGATTACGGAGACATGAAGTTGACTCCAAAAGGGCGAAAACTTGGTGAAAGAATCTACCATCGGCACCGGGCTTTAAAAGCCTATCTTCTTCAACTTGGGGTATCAGAAAAGAACGCCGAGAAGGATTGCTGCCTGATCGAACACGTCATCTCCGAAGAAACGTTCAAAGCCATCGAAACGAGTCTCCAAGCAAAAAAATGAGTTTTTCTTGAAAATGCAGCCTCAATCGAACTTTTTTGAACTTCCTCATAAAAAACCTTGCAAAACCATGGAAAAGAACAATTTCCTTTTCGCTTATTCTGCGACAAAACGTAAAACAATGGGCTTTTGATGATGAAAATGGAATGATTCAAATGTCCACTCTCTTCCGACGACGGGCTTTTGCGGTTTTAATACTTGAAGATTTTTTTCGACGATTTGACAAGTTTGACCTTACTTATTATGGTAAATGCAGAACAAGGAGGTAACAATAGAAGAGTAAGTCGCGTCTTCGCCCTTTGCTGCGTTCAGTTCTCGCCCAAAATTATTCGAGTCGCTTCCGTAATGGAGATACGCGTTTGAATTTGGGCTCGTTCTATATAAATAGAGGAAAAGCAACATCAAATGAAAAAAACTCTCAAGTGCCTGGGCGTCTTTGCTCTTTGCTTCATCGCCGGAGGCGCTTTGGCTTCGTGCGAGGACACGTCTTCATCGCAGACTTCTTCATCCGAAAGCATCGCCGACACCGACATCGTTGGGATTCAACTCAAAGCCGGGACCTATGAGCCCTCGTTCGAACAGCATTACAACATCGCCAAGGCTGTAAATTTGTTGAATGGATTGGTCATTCAAACCCTCAATCAATCCGGTCAGGTTTTAGGCGAACTTAAGTATTCCGAGGTTCCTTCGGCCTTCACCTATGGCACGATCGACACAAATGAGATCGGAACGGATTTGAGTTTCGCCCTCACCTGTCGAATCGGGTTGAAGACCTACCAGACCTCGATTCCCTATTCCGTTTTCCCGGACATCCCGTCCAGTTGGACCCCCAACAAGAATTATTCGGATTTTCAAACCGTGGCCGCGAACGTGAGTGAGGCCAAGAAAATCACGACCGGGAACCCCTTTCCTTTCATGAAGAAAACCGACTTCTTCGTCGGCAATCAAAACGCCATGAACCTTCTTCCGTGCGTCATTCCCGACAACGACGATTTGACCGTCAGCTACGTCGACACTTTGGACAAGGACGACATCACCGTGTCCCTTTTGGACGAGAATGCTCAAAGCCTGACCTTATCGGATTATTTCGATGAATCGGATTTGACGGCCCTTTATACCCAAGGCCGGGTGAAATTCAAAGAAGGCCAAACTGGGAAATTCACCCTCAAGTTCCGTTATCTCGGCGGAACCGACCCCCAAATGCCCGATATCTCCTATTCTATTCACGTTGTCTCCGGTTACAACATCAGCGAAGCCAAAGACCTTTTCGTCCTTAACAACGACGATCGCGACGGCAATAACGGCGAAGGGATGGAAGACAACGACGCGAAGATCCTCGCCTGGAAAGAATCGAAAGAGCTTCCGACCGACCGCGTTTATTCGACCGGGATTTTCCAAAACGACATCGTCCTCGGCCCGGACGACATCCCCGATAACTACATCTGGAATCATGAACGCGACCATTCGCTCGATCAATTGGACGGATCGCTCAAAGATTTCGCCCCGATCATCAAACGCACCTTCTTGTCCACCGATACCGAAGAAGCAAAAACCCTTTCGATTTACGGCAACTACCACAAGATTTCCTTGGCCACCGATTTCCCTTTCATCACCAAACAAGGGATGGACAGCGGGGAAATCTCCGGCGGCATGGTCGAAGGCCACGCCTCCCTTTTAAGCGGCTTCATTGAGGATGGAGATGCCAACATCGGTTTGATGAATGATCGGAATGTCATGATTCGTGATCTCCAATGCGTCGGCAATCAAGGCGTTTCGACCGATAGCGACGGCTTAGAAACCGGAGTGATCTTCTTCAAGCCCTTCGTCAATTCGGATATTGAAAATTGTGTCTCGACGAATTTTTACAACGCCATTGTGGCGTGTCGAAGCGACAACAATACCGGGATTCAACCGACGATTTCGGTGAAGGATTCCCGCTTCAACAACACCTTCAACTCATCGATTTTCAACTGGAACGGCTGCGTGATTGACATCACAAACTCGGAAATTATGAATGCCGGGGGTCCGCTCGTCTTCAATCAATCTCCCCATTATGATTATCGCAATTATGACATCTCTTCGTCGTCTCTTGGCGATGGGACGTCGGCCCATCCGACCCCGTCCGTCGCCACCATCAGCATCGATGGTTCCTCTTGCCTTGAGAACTGGGTCGTCGGGGCCGGCGGGTGGTTCAAGCAATACTACGCCGAAGATGCCATTACAAGTCTGAAGACCGTCAATCAACTTATTTTGCCGTACACCGGATACAAATCGAGCTTCCTCGACAACGGTTTCACGAACCCCGACCCCACTCAAACGGGAGTCGGCCGCCTCAACCTCTTGGTATTGACGATGCCTGATGGCTCGGATATTCAATCTCCTGATGCTGCGATTTTCGCCAAAGTCACTATCGACGGCAAAGACATCGTCGATTACGATGGAGGAAGATTGGATTGCCTGACGAAACTCGCTTTGAACGACCCTTCGGGCCTCTATTCGACCCCGTTCGGAGCGCTCTCCGTCCTCGACACGATGTACGAAAGTTCCGTTAACGCCATGCTTTTCGGAACCGGTGATCAGATTGACGGCTACCATTACGCCAATGTGACGGGCGATTCGCGTCTCGTGAGCCTTGATTCGACGGTCATGTCGATGGTCGGTTCCTCGGCCGATGAAAGCCTCGACCCCTTCTTCCAAACCATGGGATACATGAATCTCAACATGCAGGGATCTCATCAAGGATCCGATTTGACCTCATCCCTTCCTTACGCCAATTACAGGGGCAGCAATTCCTACGGGTTGCTGCTTGGCATCATTCACCCCGAGGCCTAAAACGTTTTGAAATCACCCCGCGATAAATTTTTTTGGGGCTTTGCTCCTATCGGAGGCGTTTTCCTCATTGTTCTTTTCTATTCCTTTTGGCCTTCGTTCGGCACTTTCGCCGTCTATGTTTGGACCTTCTTCGCTTTTTTCTCCTTTACGTATGCTCTTTTGTTCTTCCTTCCGCGGCTCACGTCCAAGGTTTATCGCCCCCGGTCGTTCAGATTCCAATGGTTGACCAACCTCTATTTGTCGTGGGCCGTCCCGGCCAAGCGCCTCTCGTTCATCCGAAAAGCCCTTCTCATTCTTATCGCCGGGGTCTTTTTCGTCCGTTTCTATTTCAACGGGGCAACGGGCGATGCCCTTGAGAGCATTTCAAACCTGCAGTGCTCGTACATGAATCCTTTCGAGGTCGCGGTGAGCGCCATCTTCGGATGCTTTTGGATCGGTTCGGTCATCTTCGCGACCGTCGCCGAATTCTATCCGAGCAGGATCTTCATCGGAATCCGGAAATTCATCGTCGCCCCAACTCTCGTCGTCTGCGCTTTGTTCTTCCCTTTCCTCGCCGAAGGGGTGGTGGGGGATCTCGTCGGTTCGGATTTTCAATATCGGGCTCTGCTGATGGGGATCGAACTCGGGGGCCTTTTGGCCGTTTGCCTGATCGACTGGAAGCAGGATCCTTCCTTCGCCACATCAAAGAAGGAGCGGTACGGGCTCTGCGTTGGCCTCTTCCTCTTTTTGTTGTGCAATCTCAGCGCCTATCTGTGGCAGAACCTCTTCGGGCCCTATTCGCGGATCCTCCCGTTGGCTCTCAACCTCAACGTCACGCACCGCCTGTTGATCTATCTTTGCCTCGCCCTTCCGATCATCTATTTCTTCGTCCTTTATCCTTTTGATCGGGCTCATCGGAGGGCGTTCCTCACCTGTATCTCCTATGGGGTCTTCTTCGGCTACATCTCGGTCAACCGTTATTCGATCTGGTCGAGCGTCACCTCGTGGCCCCTCCACATTTGCAACACCGCGATGTACACGATGCCCCTCACCCTCGTCTTTCAAGCCTACGGGCTTTTCTATTTCACGATGTTCGTCAATGTCATTGGGGCCTTCCTCGCCCTCATGATGCCCAATTACAGCGCTTCCCTCGCCGTCTTTTCGCCCGACGTCATCCATTTCTACATCAACCACTTCTACGCTTTTTTCCTCCCGATCCTCATCATCTGCCTCGGGGTCTACAAACGCCCGAAGATGAAGTATTTCGGCTATTCGATGATCGGTTTCCTTTGTTACTACGTCCTCGTCGTTTTCGTCAACAACTACATGACCCCGCGCCTTTCGGCCGGACAGACGATCGATTTCTTTTTCGTCAATTCCAACTTCATCGCCGACAAACTCGGGACATGGGCCAACCGGATCTTCAAGCAGACGGTCTCCTTCTCCGCGGGCGGGTATACCTATAATATCCATGTGACGTATCTGGTTCTTTACTACCTCGTCTATTGCCTCCTCTCGCTGATGATGTGGTACGTCTATGAGCTCCTTTTCAAAGGAGTCGATGAAATTTCGCTGCTGCTCGACACGGCCACGGCGAAACGCGAGATGAAGCTAAGAGCCGAGAACATCGCCCTCAAGAGCGAGGAGGAACATGGCATGAACGTCAACGGAATCGCCAAGGATCATCAAAAAGCCACTTTGGAAATCGAGCACTTGACCAAACGGTACGGGAACGCCCAAAAGAACGCGGTCACCGATTTCAGCCTCCTGATCGAAGGCGGAAAGATTTATGGCTTTCTCGGGAAGAACGGAGCGGGCAAATCGACGATCATCAAAGCCATCGTCGGCCTTCACGGCTATAACGACGGCTCAATCTCCGTCTGCGGATACGACGTCATGAGTGAACCTTCCGAGGCCAAGATGCAGATCGGTTACGTCCCCGACAACTATGCCCTTTACGAAAACCTGAGTGGCCGTCAATACATTTCTTACATTGCCGATCTATACAAGGTCAGCAAGGAGGAGCGGGAATCCCGCCTTCCTGACCTTCTCGATCGTCTGGAGATGAAGGAGCAGTTCGACCGCCCAATCAAAACCTATTCCCACGGAATGAAACAGAAGATCGCCATCATCGCGGCCTTGATTCATGAACCGAAGGTTTGGATCCTCGACGAGCCGATGACCGGGCTCGATCCGAATTCGATCTTCCAGATCAAGGAGCTGATGCGTCACCACGCCTCGAAAGGCAACATCGTCTTCTTCTCGAGCCACATCATCGACGTCGTGAAGAACCTTTGCGATGAGGTTTTCATCATCAAGCATGGCCATCTCATCGAGCGTGACACCTTGGCCGAACTCAAGAAACATCGGATCGATCTCGAGACGCAGTTTTTGACGTTGACGAGCGACAGCGGAGAAGAAGCCTCGGCTCTGTTAAAGGAAGAGAAGACGTTCGAGGGTGGGAGCGGCGATGACAAGTAAGGCCAAGGAAAAAACCAGAAGGCTTTTCCACGACCGCTTCGGCGTCGATTGGCCGAGTTTTTTCATCATCGTCCGGATGCTGTTGGTCAATAACCTGAACCTTGATTTCCAAAACAAGAAGAAGCAGGCGATCGTCAAAATCGTCTCGGCCTTGATCGGCTTCGCGGCCTTCGGAGCGGTCTCTTTCCTCTTTTTCTTCTTCGCCAGCAAATTCAACATCTTCTCGATTCTGTCCTTCGTCCCCGAGACCGTCCCCTCCATCATGACCATGGCGGTCTTCTTCATCGGCTTCATCCCCGCCCTCCTCGGCCTGACCAAGACCCTCTATTGGAGCGCAGACAACAAACTAATGATCACTTTCCCTTGCAACGGGAACACGGTTTTCGCCGCCCGGATGTTCGTTTTCTTCATCGGCCAGTACCTCAAAGCCTTGCTGATCGAGGTGTCCTTTCTCTTTGGATACATGATTTTCGCCCGTTTTCCCTGGTTCATGTTCGCTTGGGCCTTCCTTGGATGGATGATCCTCGTTTTGGCGGAGGTTCTTTTCCTGAGCATCCTCTCGGTTCCGGCCTATTACGTCAGTTTGTTCCTGAAGCGCCACAACATCGTCAGGATAATTCTCAGCGGCCTTTTCTTCGTCGGCCTCGTCGTGGCGGTGGCCTTCGTGATCAGCTTCCTCCCCAACCAGGTCAATCTCTTTTCTTCGTGGGGGCCCTATTTCGCCAAAATCCAAAAGGTCCTGATCTTTTACCAAACCAAACTTTCCTTCTTTCTCAGCCTCACGGCCATGTCGATCGGCAGCAACGGCGGGTTTGGGGTCGCCGTTTTCACCAAGGGCTCGCTGATCGCCCTCGCCATCGTCGGAGGGGTCATCCTCATCTCCTTCCTGCTCGTCGTCTACCTCGTCCATCCCCTTTATTTCCGCTTGGCCAGCTTTTCGAATGATTTGGCTTCACGCAACGAACGCAACGAAAAGGCGATCCGGGTCCATTCCTATTGGTTCGCCCAAATCTACAAGGAAGCCCTCCTCTTCTTCAAGGACCCCAACGTCTTCAGCGGCCTCTTCGGGGCTTTCGTCTTCCTTCCGATCTACATCTCGTTGATCGATAAAGTCTTCGGGGCCATGACCACGAACATCCGGGGCGACATGATGGTCCTCTCAATCAACGTCCTCCTGGTCCTGATGGTGGCCCTGACCTCCAACAGCGTCATCTCTCGGATCTACAGTGAGGAAGGCGACGCCTTCGCCTTGACGAGATCCTATCCCCGTGATCAGGTTTTCATGCTCTCTTCGAAATTGGTCTTCCCCGGCTTGATGGGGACCTTGAGCCTCTCCCTTTCGGTCTTTTTCTTCGCTTCCATGAAAGGGCTTGGGGCCGTCTCGGCCTCCCTTCTCGGCTTCGCGGTCGTTTCGTTTTACATCGGGCATCTCCTCTTCGCCGCCGGGCTCGACTTCACCGCGAAGCACGACCGCTTCGCCGCCGGGGACTTCATAAGTGAAAGCGAGAACCGCGTCGTCGTCACCGGGATTGTCATCGCCTTGCTCGCGGCCATCCTTTATTACCTCTTCCTCCAAGATTTCAATTTATGGGGGCCCTTATCGAGGGAAGAGACCGCCTCGATCAAACTCATGCTCATGGGGGTCGGGTTCCTTCTCCTCAACGTCCTCCTTTTCAACAAAAAAATCCGGCTCGTCTACATGGAGGGTCAAACTCAATGAAAAAAGGCGTCCTTATCTTCATCGCCGGAGTCACGATCTTGGCGTTCGTCCTCGTCGGTTTCGTCGGGTCGGTCCCGACTGGGATCGTCCCCGTCATCTACATCGAGAGCCTCTCGATCAAATCGATGTTCGGGGAGAACCCGATCGTCAACGAGACCACCGCGGTCAAAACCATCAATGTCGATTACTACGACCGCGACAGTTATACCTCGATCGACATCGACGGGACCAATTACATCGGCTACATCTTCACGACCACCGTCTTCCCCGAAAACGTGACGTACCGGAGCTTCCAATACTCCTTCGGGGAGAACAATTTCGTGACGTTCAATCCCGACAACGTCATGGCCTCGAACGCCGGTTCGATCCTCGTCAAGGAATACATCCGGACCCCGGAGATGATCGCGGCGGGGCGGTGGCCGAAATTCAAGATCGACATCTCATGCGAAGCGATGGACGGCGGGAACGCGCCCGAAGACACCATCCGTCTCGTCATCGATTATAAAAGATAAGGGCCCGGCCATCGCCGAACCCCGAACGTTTATCGCTTTCTGGCCTTTTTGGCCGTCTTCTTTTTCTCTTTCTGCTTCGTCTTGGCCTCGGCTTCGTCCTTGGCTTCCCCCAGGGCGATCATGAGGGCGATGTTGTTGTCGACGATCGGGCGGAGGATGTTTTCCTTGATCTCGGCGATCGCGGCGTTGTTCTCATATTCGCTTCGATCGAAGTCGATCGAGAGGAAAGCGTCCGAAATCTTCAGGACCCCATCCTCGAGGATCGTGAAATAATCCTTCTTGCTCAGCATGTCGACCATCGAAAAGACCCCATAGAGTTTATCGACGATGGGGGCGATGGCCGCGTCGATCATCTTGGTGAACCCCCGGACGGTCGGGATCGGCGAAGTCGTGAAGGCCCCCCAGCTGACTTCGACTTTCTCTCCGGCGGCCTTGGCGAAGGCCTTGACGTATTCGCATAGATCGAAGCCGAGTCCCCCGAGGCGGGAGAGGAAAACGGCCTCGTTGGGCGAGACGTCCCCGTCGACGGTGGCGATCTTGAGAAGGGTGTTCTGCAGGACGAGGTCGAAGCCCATCTCCATGTTCTTGAAACTCCCGTCGAAGGCCTCTTTCCGTTCTTTTTCGTTCAGCTGATCGTAGATTTCGCGAAGATTCTCGATCACGAATTCGTAGGTCGTTTTCGCTCCGGCGAAGATTTGCTCAGGACTGTTTCCCATGGTGTTTTCTCTCCCTATACGGAATCGATCATATTCTACCTTATCTTTGCGGCGGTGCACTTGAAAGGTTCCTCGCGAGGGATAGAATAGCCTCCATGATCGCCAGCATCGTCATCTTCGCCCTCACCATCCTCGCCATGGTGACGTGCCTCATCCTCAAGCCCAGCGTCAAAATCAAGGGACATATCCTTCAACTTTATTGGGTCATCGCCTTGATCGGGGCCCTGATCCTCGTTTTGTCGTGGACCCTTTCCCCCGCCGAACTGTGGTCGGGTTTGACGGCCGAAAGCGCGGTCAATCCCCTCAAGATCCTGATCCTGTTCATCTCGATGGCCGTCCTCTCCATCGTCCTCGATGAGCTCGGTTTCTTCGCCTTCTTGGCCTCATGGGCCCTCCGCCACGCGGGGAAAAGCCAGATTCTTCTCTTCTTTTTGCTTTATATCTTCGTCTCCATCCTGACGATCTTCACCAGCAACGACATCATCATTCTGACCTTCACGCCTTTCATCGTCTGCTTTTGCAAGGACGCCAAAATCGATCCGCTTCCCTATCTCTTCGCCGAATTCGTCGGGGCCAATTCGTGGTCGCAGATCCTCCTCATCGGCAACGTCACCAACATCTATTTGGCCCAAAGCGCCGGCGTCGATTTCGGGTCCTATTTCAAAGCCATGTGGCTCCCGAGCGTCCTTTCGAGCCTCGCCGCCCTCGCCGTCACCCTTTTGCTTTTCGCCAAACGCCTCTCTGCGCCGATCCACGGGGAGTTGGAACCGGTCCGTCACATCAAGGATAAGGTTTCCCTTTCGCTCGCTTTGGCTTCCCTCATCGGATGCATCCTCTGCCTAACCATCAGCAATTACATCCATCTTGAGATGTATCTGATTTCGTTGGGATTCGCGGTGGCGGACATCGCCGCCCTTCTCATCGTCGGGTTGGTGCGCCGGGATTTCTCTTTGTTCCCCCGTCTCTTCAAAAGGATCCCATACGATGTTATCCCTTTCGTCCTCTCGATGTTCGCCTTCGTCCTGGCCTTGACGAAATACGGGGTCAGCCAGCAGATCGCGGTTTGGCTTTCGGGCGGGCCGAAGATCTTCACCTTCGGGATCTCTTCCTTCTTGGCCTGCGACTTGATGAACAATATCCCGATGTCGGTCCTCTTCTCCTCGATCATCCTGAGCGGCGGCAATTCCCTCGAGGCCGTTTACGCGACGATCATCGGGAGCAACCTCGGGGCCTTGCTGACTCCCATCGGGGCTTTGGCTGGGATCATGTGGCTTTCGCTTCTTCATAAAGACAACATCGACCTGAGCTTCGGGAAGTTCATCCTCTATGGGGCCCCGATTGCCCTCGCCTCCATCGTCGTCGCCCTCGGCGGGCTGTGGCTTTCGATGACTTACCTCGTTTAGGAATCGGCCATCCTTCCATTGGCGTCCGTGGGCCCCAAAAGAGGTCTTTTTTAACCAAAACCCTTCTGAATAGTGCCCATTATGGAAACGAAATGCCATTTTGACTCCATAAAAAGATTCGATAGATGCTGATTCGTGACTTCCAAAAGGAAATAAATCTTGAACGAAAGTCGAAACAACACATAATTTAGAGGTCATTTAGGTCCCAGGAGGCCTTCAAATGGAAAAATACAGCCGAAAAGACATTCTTGAAATGGCGAAAACGGAAGGCGTGAGTTATGTCCGCCTCCAATTCACCGACATCCTCGGAACGATCAAAGCCGTTGAAATATCCGTGAGCCAGCTCGAAAGCGCCCTCGACAACAAAATCATGTTCGATGGCTCCTCGATCGAAGGGTTCGTCCGCATCAAGGAAGCCGACATGTATCTTCACCCCGATTACTCGACGTGGATGGTCCTCGATTTCGAGGATTCGACTTATGGTAAGGTCGCCCGCCTCATCTGCGATGTCTACACCCCTTACGGGAAACCCTTCGTCGGCGATCCCCGTTACATCCTCAAAAAGATGGTCAAGAAAATGAACGATCTTGGCTACGCCGCCCTCGACGTCGGTTTCGAACCGGAGTTCTTCCTCTTCAAACTCGACGAAAAAGGCGAACCGATCATGGAACCGGTCGATCACGGCTCCTACTTCGATTTGGCCCCGGTCGACGGAGCCGAATACATCCGCCGCGAAATCGCCCTCGAGCTTGAGAAGCTGGGCTTCATCATCCAGACTGCCCATCACGAAGTGGCCCCCGGGCAGGAGGAGATCAATTTTCGGTTCGCCAACGTCGTGGAGGCTTGCGACAACGTCCAAACCTTCAAGCAAGTCGTGAAGTTCATCGCCCGCAAACACGGGTATCTGGCGACGTTCATGCCGAAACCGGTCGTCGGGATCAATGGAAGCGGGATGCATACCAACTGCTCACTCGAAGACAAAGACGGAAACGATATTTTCTACGATGAGGCCGATCCGATGGGGCTTTCTCTTTTGTGCCGCAAATGGATCACCGGCATCATCAAGCACGCCCGGGGATTGGCCGCCCTCACCAATTCGACCGTCAACTCCTATAAGCGTCTCGTCCCCGGCTACGAAGCCCCGTGCTACGTTTGCTGGAGCGACGCCAACCGTTCTTCAATGATCCGCATCCCGGCCGCCCGCGGCAAAGCCACCCGCACCGAGATCCGCAACGTCGATGGAGCCGCCAACCCCTATCTCGCCCTCGCCGGGATCCTCGGGGCCGGCCTCGATGGGATCGTCAACGTCAAGGACGATCAGACGACCCCGCCGGTCTACGACAATATCTTCGCCCTTACCCGTGAGCAGCGCGAAGCCCAAGGGATCCCCAATCTCCCCGAAAACCTCAAAGACGCCGTCAAAGAGCTCAAGGCCGATCCATTGATGCTCGAAGTCCTCGGCGATCACACCTTCAACAAATACGTGGAAGCCAAAGAGATCGAATGGGATAAATTCCGCACCCTAGTCACCGAATGGGAACTCAGTTACTACCTCTCTAAATAAGTCGAAGATCAAATTACGGAACCCGGCAATTCGTTGTCGGGTTCTTTTTCTTCTATCATCTTTCTAAGCCTTTGGCTTAAACTATCTCCATGAAAACAGCCATCATTGGCGCTTCAAGCGCCGGGCTCTACCTTGCCATCTTCCTCAAGAAAAAGCACCCCGAGAACGAGGTCGTTGTTTTTGACAAAAACGATAAAATCGGCAAGAAACTCTACGCGACTGGGAACGGGAGATGCAACCTCCTCAACTCGGCGACCGGCCCCAAGGATTTCAACCATCCAATTTACATGGGTCCCCTTTTGGAAAAGTACGATTTGCCGAGACTTAAAAGCGAACTCGGCTCCATCGGGGTCGAACTCGTGAACGACGGGGCCTATGTCTACCCGGCTTCCCTCAGCGCGGCCTCATTCGTCAAATACCTGACCGACGTCGCCCTCGCCCTCGGGGTCGAATTCCGTCTCTCGACCAAGGTTTTCGATTATCAAAAAACCTCGGGTTGGCTGCTGAAGACCGACAAAGGCGATTTCCTTTTCGACCGCCTCGTCTTCGCGACCGGCGGAATGTCGCAGAGCAAACTCGGAAGCGACGGTTCCCTCTTCCTCGTCTTTTTCCGTCATGGCTACCAGATCGTCCCTTTGAAGCCGAGCCTTTGCCCCATCGCGACCAAGGAAGACACCGCCTCCCTCTCCGGGCTTCGTCACGAGGCCCGCGTCACGGTGAACGCCGACGGAAGGATCATTCACGAAGAAGAAGGGGAGGTGCTTTTCAAGGACGACGGGCTTTCGGGCATCGTCATCTTCAACTGCGAAGCGTCGATTGCCCATCTGTCGTATGAGGCCGCGGTAAGTTTATCGCTCGATCTCTTTCCTGCGATTTCCCAAACCGAACTCGCGTCCCGCCTTCTCGCCGATCAGAAGATCAACCCGAAGTTCTTCCTCGATGCCTTCCTTGCCCCCGCCCTTCGGGATTACATCCTCAAGGAAGCCGGGCCCTTCGCGAAGGGGAAGAGCCTGACGAAGGTCGAGGTCTATGAAGTCGCCAAGGCCATGAAGGGCCTCGAGTTACATTTCGACCATGCCTATTCTTTCGACAATTCGCAAGTCACTTCGGGTGGGGTTTCCCTCGATGAGGTCGGCGACCATCTCTTTTCGAAATCCGAAGAGGGGATCGCCTTCGCCGGCGAATGCCTCGATATCGATGGACTCTGCGGAGGCCACAACCTGACGTGGTGCCTCATTTCCGCCTTATTGATCAGCGAGGCATCATGAAATACATCGTCAACAACATCACCCTGTCTTTGGACGAGGAGGAGAAATCCATCCCCGTCAAAGTCTCAAAGGAAATCCGCCTTCCGCCTTCCCGCTTCAGCTGCCGGGTTTTGAGAAAATCGATCGACGCCCGGAAAGAACGGGTCGCCTTCGTCTACACGGTCTTCGTCGAAACGACCGAATTTATTCGGGGTCGAAACGTTTCCTTCTACGATGAGCCCGACCCCGTTGTCATCCCCCAATTGTCTTTAAAGGAACGGCCCGTCATCGCTGGCTTCGGACCGACAGGGATCTTCGCCGGTCTCATTTTAGCCCGGGCCGGGGCCAAGCCGATCATCCTCGAGAGGGGGAAAGCGGTGGAGGAGCGGGAAAAGGACATCGCGTCGATCCAAAAGAGCGGGATCTTCAACCCCGAGAGCAATATGTGCTATGGCGAAGGGGGAGCCGGGACCTTCAGCGATGGAAAACTCAATACCGGAGTCCGGGATTCCCGGATCGCCTTCGTCCTCAATGAGTTTATCAAGCACGGGGCCAAGGAGGATATCCTGACCGACGCCCTGCCCCATATCGGGAGCGATTATCTCAAGAAGATCGTGAAGGCTTTCCGCGAGGAGATCATCTCCCTCGGGGGAGAAGTCCTCTTCGAGTCCCGCCTCAGCAAGGTCGAGCATCGTTTGGGGAAGCTTTCCGCGATCGCCTACGTCGATCAAGCGGGCGAAGAAAAGACCGTCAAAACCCGGAGTCTCGTCCTCGCCCTCGGGCATTCGGCCCGCGACACGGTGGGGGAATTGTACCGTTCGAAAGTTCACATGGAGCCGAAGGATTTCTCAATGGGCGTCCGGATCGAGCATCTCCAAAAGGATATCGACCGGAGCCAATACCACGACGCTTTCCTCAACAAGAAACTCCCGCCCGCCTCGTATAAATGCGTCGTCCATCTTTCGAGCGGCCGCGTCGTCTACAGCTTCTGCATGTGCCCCGGAGGCCTGGTCGTCAATTCCTCCTCCTCCCCCAACGGGGTCGTCACCAATGGGATGTCGTACAACGCCCGCGATGGGGTCAACGGGAACTCCGCCCTCCTCGTCAATGTCCGGGTCGACGATTATTTCCAAGGGAGCCCGCTCGACGGGTTCACCTATCAGGAGCGTTTGGAAAACGCGGCCTATCGGAACGAACTTCCCTACCACGCCCCCGCGGAAATGGTCCGGGATTTCCTTTCCGGCAGGGAGCCGATGCGGTTCGGGAAGGTCAAACCCACCTATCGCCCCGGGGTTTATTTGAAGGACCTTTCGCAGATCCTCCCGGCCTATATCGCCGATTCGCTCAAAGAAGCTCTGCCCCTTTTGTCGAATAACCAAACCTTCTTTTCCGACCCCGAAGCCGTCCTCACCGGCGTCGAGACCCGCTCCTCCTCGCCCGTGAAGATCCCTCGGGACGAAAAGTGCATGTCGAACATCAAGGGGATTTATCCGGCGGGAGAAGGGGCCGCCTTCTCCGGGGGCATCATGTCAAGCGCCCTCGACGGGATAAAAGTGGCTTTGGCCATGCTCGACAACGGCTGAAATGTCATTTGACTATCTCTATAAGATAGACTTTAATTAATACTTGCTGCTCCCCACATTCCTATGAAGTACGGTTGCGGCTTAGAAAAAAGAGGTTAATCATGAAATATTCTTCATCCATTCGTTCCATCAACGTCGCGGTGTTTGCGATACTCTTCGCGGCCTTCGGAGCCCTCGGTTGCTATTTCTCCTTCTTCGTCACTCCGGAATTCTTCATCCCGACGACCGGCCAAGCCCAATACTTCACCGGTAACGTCCCTTATAATTTCGCGATGGAATTCGGGGTTCTCGGTCTCTCGATTATGGTCGTCGCCCTGCTCGGGCTGATCCTCAGCATTCGTTCCGTCATCAAAGAGAGCGATGACAAAATCGTCACCGCCAGCTTCCTTTGCTACATCGCGATCGGGTATATCCTCTGCGCCTTCCTCCTCTTCAACTGCGTGTGGTTCTACCGCCTGATCGGCAAGAGCCAGATCGCGTGGTGGATCATCGTTTCCCTCATCCTTCTCATCGCCGCCCTCATCGCCAGCAACATCCCGATGATGAAGATGCTCGAAGACGCCGATCCCAATGTCATTTTGATCGTCTTGACCGGCGTTTTGGCCGTCGTCAGCCTGACCTTGACCTTGACCCTCGGGATCTCCCTTCTCGCGACGAAGTTCAATCCTTATGGGACCAACGTCGAAATCCAGATTCTGAAGCTCTTTATCTTCACCCTCATCAACCTCGCGGTCTTCGCTTTGTCCCTCGCCGCCTCCCTCCTTTTCTACAAGAACCACAAAGCCGGCGTGACGAAGAAGCTCCCGTCCTTATTGGGCGACGCCGCCTTATTCCTCGTCGGGGGTGAGATCATCGCCACCTCGATCGTCGAATACATCTACCGCGACACCAGCAAATACCACGTTTCCTTCCAAGGGATCGACGGGGTTTATGCCGGGCTCGACTTCGTGGTCGTCGGCTACGTCTTCGGCGGCCTCGTCGCCGCTTCCGCCATCGCCCTCTTCATCTCCAACCTCATTGGTGACAAGAAGGCCGCGGCCAAGGAAAAAGCCTAAATCGACAAAACAAAACGCCTCCGGGATCCGGGGGCGTTTTTCTTTTCTATTGTTCGTCTTCGCTTCGCTTGGCCGCGGCTTCCTGCTCGGCGATTTCCTTGCTCACGAAGGTTTTGTTGATGACGACGTACTCGTCGTAGAGACTGATGATCTCCTCAGTCGGGGGCTCGAATTGGTTATGGAGCCTTTCCATGGCCGCGACCGGGACGATTTTCTCGGCTTCCCGCATCTGGTTTTGCTTGAGGCAGATGTCGTAGGGGATGTTGAAGACGACGAGGATGTGCCTGTCGAAGGCTGGGGTCATGTCATGGTAGTAGCGGCGGAACTTGTTCTCGAGGTTGGTCGCGTCGGCGACGACGATGCATTCCTTCTCTTTGAGGGCAAAGTCGTTGATGGTGTCGAGGAAGGTTTTCCAAACGAGGGGCTCCTGGCCGAAATCCTGCTGGCTCCCCGTCACCTTTTTCCTTACGTCGTCGCTTGAAACGACGTGGACGTGGGGGTGTAAGGCCTTGTACTGCTTGGCCCAGGTGGATTTTCCGCTTCCGGGGATGGCGGAGAGAAGGATGAATGTCGACATACTCAGGTTATGATAGCTTCGCTATAAACCTTTTTCCATAAGGAAAACCAAGAACCTCGTCCGGGTCTATTTTCTTTTTCGAAGATGGCCTAAGATATAACCGTGAAAAGCCTCGGAAAACTCTACCGCCTCGGACCCGGTCCCTCCAGCAGTCACACCATCGCTCCCTACAACGCGGCCAAAGCCTTTGCCTCTTCCTTTGCGAAGACGGCCGACGCGATCGAGGCGACCTTTTTCGGATCCTTGGCCTTGACGGGGCAGGGCCATCACAGCGAATTCGCGATCGAAGAGGCTTTCAAACCCCTCCCGGTCACGATGATCTTCGACGTCAAAACCGCCAAACCCCATCCCCTCACCATGCGGTTCCGAGCGTTTCGGAAACATCGGCTCATCAAAGAAGCCACCTATATCTCCCTCGGGGGCGGCGAAATCCACAGCCTCGACGATCCCTCGGTGAACGAGAAAGATATCTATCCATTTCATGACTTCGAGGAGATCAAGGTGTTCATGGCGAAGGAAAAGATCGTCGACCTCAAAGCCTTCTGCCTGCGTTTTGAGGAACCTTCGATCGACGATTACCTCTTCAAAGCCCTTACCCAAATGTTCGTCTCGATTGAGAAGGGGCTTGGCGAAGAAGGGCGGATCCCGGCCAACGGAAACCCCCGCCTTCAAGTCGAACGGAGCGCCAAAGCGATGCATGCGGTCGCCTCCTCGATCGTCGGGCAAGAGGGATACGAGTCCCTCCTGATATCGAGCTACGCCTATGCCGTCAGCGAGGATTCGGCCTGCGGAGAAGCGGTGGTGACGGCCCCGACCTGCGGCTCGAGTGGGGTTCTTCCGGCCATCCTCTATTACATGCATAAAGACAAAGGGATCCCCTTTGAGAAATGTCGCGACGCCCTCTACACGGCCGGGGTGTTCGGCAACCTCGTCAAGCAAAACGCCTCCATCGCCGGTTCGATCGGGGGTTGCCAGGCCGAAATCGGGACCGCTTCCTCGATGGCGGCTTCGGCTTTGTGCTATCTCGACGGCCTTTCCCTCCATCAGCAGGAATACGCGGCCGAGGTCGCGATGGAACACTTCCTCGGTCTCAGCTGCGATCCGGTCGATGGTTACGTCATTATCCCTTGCATCGAACGCAACGGGATCGGGGCCGTCCGGGCCTACACCTCTTATATCTATGCCAAATACGTCGCCCCGATCCGCCAAAACAAAGTCAGCTTCGACAATGTCGTGGCGGCGATGAAACTGACGGGGGCCTCTTTGAAGAAAGCCTACAAGGAAACCGCCCAAGGGGGTTTGGCTGAAATCCTCAAAGAGAACGAAAAGGCCTAAACCATCACATCCATCCTCATATTTACCTTGGATTTTGCTATAATATCGCCATGGAAACGATCCTGATAAAAAACAAGAAGTTCACCGTCGAATCGGTCAAGGCCTCCCATCCCGATCACGTTTCGTACATCTGCAGCTACTGCGGGGTCCGTTATCTCGTCCGGGTCTACATGAGCGGATACGCGGACGCCCTTTCCGAATACAAAACCTTGAAGCACGCCGGGATCAACATGGCCCGGGTTTCTTACCATGACGATGGAAACAAAGTCATCGCCTTCGATTATTTCCCCGAGAAATCCGTTCTGGAAACGCTGGCCGAAAAGGATCTCCCCGAAGATTACTTCAAGGCCCTTTTCAGTCTGTACCGCTTCGCCCGCTTCTCCAAAGTCGCCCTCGATTGGGAACCCCAGAATTTCATGATGAGGGGTACTCAGATGTTCTACCTTCCGCTCAAACAAGCCCCCCTCACCGAGGAGAACCGCCTCGAAAAGGAGGGCCTCCGTTACTGGTTCCGGGGCGAAGAATGCCTCACCCTTCTTAGGAAGAAGGGCTTCGACGTCTCCTTACTCAAGCCTTTGCCGTCGAACCAGGTCAACAAAGACATGGTCCTGATGTCGGTCGCCTACTGGTGATAAAATAAAGAAATGAACAAGGATAGCATCGTCTTATTCAAACTCACGAGCAGCCCTAAACTCGCCAAGGAAGTGGCGGATATTTTGGGGATTGCCCTCGGTCACAGCGAAGTCGAGCATTTCGCCGACGGCGAAGTCTTGGCCCGCTGCCCCGATTCGGTCCGCGGGAAAACCTGCTACGTCATCCAATCGACCTCGACCCCGGTGGCCGAACGCCTCATGGAGACTTTGGTCTTCCTCGACGGCCTGCGGAACGCCAAAGCCAAAGAAATCGACCTTGTGCTTCCCTATTATGGTTTCTCCCGTCAGGACCGGATCGCCCGGCCTGGGGAGCCCATCACGGCCAAACTCGTCGCCGACATGCTCGAGACGGTCGGGGTCAACCACCTCATCACGATTGATCTCCACACCCAACAGATCCAAGGTTTCTTCTCCTGCCCGGTCGACGACCTCTCCTCCGTCCCGCTTTTTGGTGAGTATTATCGCAAAAAGCTGGCCCAGATGCAGATCCGGACCGAAGACGTGGTCGTGGTTTCGCCCGACCATGGCTCGATCCATCGGGCTCGCGACCTCGCGACCGAACTCCCGAATTCCGGACTGGCCGTGATCGATAAACGCCGCCCCGCCCCGAACGTCGCCGAAGTCGTCAACGTCGTCGGGGACGTCCGGAATAAAACCTGCATCGTCATCGATGACATCATCGACACGGCCGGGACCGCTTTGGCGACCACCGACGCCCTCTTGAAATGTGGGGCCAAAGAAGTGATGATCGCCGGGACCCATGCCGTCCTTTCCAACAATGCCATCGACCTCCTCCTCAAGAGCCGGATCAAGGACATCGTCGTGACCAATTCGATCGAGCGCAACGTCAAAGGGATCAACGTCATCTCGTTGGCCCCGATGATCGCCGAGGTTATCAAAGCAACCGAAGAGGGGCGGGCCGTCCCCGATTCGTGGATGTCTTTCTATTGATCGTTTGCTATACTACTCGCGCTTCGCTGTTATTCCTCGGAACCCAGCGTTAAAAAATCAGGAGGGACAATCCATGTCCAACAAAGCCGTCTATAAAATCGCCAGCAACGGGATCGTCGCGGCGATTTATTTCGTTCTCACCGTCATCTCGACCCCCTTCGCCTTCGGGCAGATTCAGATTCGGATCGCCGAAGCCCTGATCTTCCTGTGTTTCTTCCGCCGCGACTTCGTAATCGGGGTCACCTTGGGCTGCCTTCTATCCAACCTCACTTCCCCGTTAGGGTATTGGGACGTCCTCGTCGGGACGGGGGCAACCTTGGTCTCTTCCCTCCTCGTGGCCTATCTCTCCCCCCGCCTCCTCGTGGCTTGCATCTATCCGGTCGTCCTCAACGCCTTCGCGGTCGGGTGGGAACTTTTCTACGTCCTCTCCCTCCCGTTTTGGGAGAGCGTCCTCTTCGTCTCGATCGGCGAAGCCATCGCCGTTTTCCTCGGCTATCTCTTCTTCATGCTGATGAAGAAAAGGAAAGGTTTCTTCGAGGTCTTCAAAGCCGAAAGGAACCTCGATTTCAAATTCTGACCCTCCTTCTATGCCCGGTTTGGGGGCTGGGGTTTGCCTTAAGGCAAGGAAGAAACTAGAATAGTGCGGCATGGCAAGGAACTTTTTTCTCGAGATCAAACACATCGACAAGGCGACCGGGGCCCGTTATGGGATTCTCCACACCCCCCATGGGGACGTTGAGGTCCCGATGTTTATGCCCGTCGGGACGAACGCGACCGTGAAATGCCTCTCGCCCGAAATGGTGAAGGCCTGCGGATCCGGCGTCATCTTGGCCAACACCTATCACCTTCATCTCCGACCGGGCGAGGCGATCGTCGAGAAAGCCGGCGGCCTCCATCGCTTCATGAATTACGATGGGCCGATCCTGACCGATTCGGGCGGTTTCCAGGTCTTTTCCCTCCAATCGAATCGGACCATCTCCGAAGAAGGGGTCGAGTTTCGGAACGACCTCAACGGGGACAAGGATTTCTTCTCCCCCGAGTCCGCGATCAAGATCGAAGAGGCCCTTGGGGCCGACATCATCATGTCTTTCGACGAGTGCATGCCCTATCCCTGCAGCCTCGAATACGCGAGCAAATCGACCGAGCGGACCCTCCGTTGGGCCCGGCGCGGTCAAGCGGCTCACACCCGCGAGGATCAAGCCCTTTTCGGGATCGTCCAAGGCGGATCTTTCACCGCCCTCCGCGAACATGCGGCCAAGGAATTGGCCAAGATGGATTTCCCCGGCTATTCGATCGGGGGGACCTCGATCGGGGAGCCGAAGGACGTCTGCCTCAAAATGGTCGAGGACGCGGTCCGTTACCTCCCGGTGGAGAAGCCCCGTTACCTCATGGGCGTCGGATCGATCGATTACCTTCTTGAGGGGATCGCCCGCGGCGTCGATATGTTTGATTGCGTCCTCCCGACCCGGATCGCCCGGCATGGGACGCTGATGACGAGCCATGGGCGGGTCAACATCCAAGATGCCAAATACAAAGAGGATTTCACCCCCCTCGACGATCATTGCGATTGCTATACCTGCACTCATTACACCAAGGCCTATCTCCGTCATCTTTACCTCGCCAAGGAGGAGTTCGGGAAGACCCTCAACTCGATCCACAACATCCGTTTCCTCATCAAAATGATGGAAGGGGCCCGGAAGGCGATCCAAGAAGACCGTTTCCCCGATTTCAAAGCCGAAATGCTGGCCCAATACGGCGACGAGAGGGGTTTTTGATCATGGACATTTCCCTTTTTGATTTCCCATTGCCGGAGGAACTGATCGCCCAGACCCCTTTGAAGCGGCGCGACGAATCGCGCTTGATGGTGGTGGACCGGGAACACAAATCGATCGAGCACCGGAAATTCTTCGACATCATCGATTACCTCGTCCCAGGCGACGTCTTGGTCCGCAACAACACGAAAGTGATCCCCGCCCGTTTGGTCGGGGTCAAAAAGGACACGCGGGGCCATTGCGAAGTCCTGCTTTTGAAACAGCTCCAAGGCGACGTCTGGGAATGCCTTCTCGGCGGGGCCCATTCCGTCAAACTCGGTAGCGAGGTCGAATTCGGGGACGGGTCGCTTTCCTGTACCTGCGTCAAAGTCCTGGACGAGGGGATCCGCCACATGGAATTCCATTACCGGGGGATCTTCCTCGAGGTCCTCGACCGCCTTGGCAAAATGCCGCTCCCGCCCTACATCAAGAAGCAAATCTCGGATAACAACGATTATCAAACCGTTTACGCCAAAATCCCGGGATCGGCGGCCGCCCCGACGGCGGGTTTCCATTTCACCAACGAGCTTTTCGACAAGATCAAAGCCCGAGGGGTCGAGGTCCTCGACATCACCTTGAATATCGGATTGGGGACTTTCCGGCCCGTCAAGGTCCGAGACACGAAGGACCACGTCATGCACAGCGAGCTTTTCGAGATGGGGGAGGAGACGGCCGCGCGGCTCAACCTCGCCAAAGCCGAAGGGCGGCGGATCATCGCCATCGGGACGACCTCGGTCCGGACCCTCGAAGCCATCTACGCCAAATACGGGAAATTCGTCGCGACCAAAGAGGATACCTGCATCTTCATCAACCCCGGATACGAATACCGGGCCATCGACGCCCTAATCACCAATTTCCATCTTCCCAAAAGTACTTTGGTCATGCTCGTTTCGGCCTTCATGGGCCGGAAGTGGACCCTCCATTGCTATGAGGAGGCGGTCAAGGAAAAATACCGTTTCTTCTCCTTCGGGGACGCGATGTTCATCTATGGGGAATACGATTATTCCCACAACCTCGAGGATTAGCAAAATGCCCCAAGCTTACATCAATTACTACAAAAAGAGCCTCGAGCTCCTCGCGGGTCTGCCTTCCTCTTCGAAGCCGACCCTTTTGCTTCATGCCTGCTGCGGCCCGTGCTCGACGTCCCCCCTCACGTTCCTCTGCCCGCATTTCGAGGTCACGATCTATTACAACAACTCCAACATCTTCCCCGAATCCGAATACGCCCGAAGGCTTGAGGAACTGAAGAAGTTCCTCGGCTTTTTCAAGCGCGATTACGGCTATGAGGTGAAGCTGATCGTCCCGCCCTACGAACCCGAGGCCTATGACCGGTTCCTTCAGCCTTACGCGGACATGGAAGAAGGCCGGCTGCGGTGCCATCTTTGCTACAAAAAGCGGATGTCCGAAGCCTATGACTACGCTCAAAATAACGGCTACGACTGGTTTTCGACCGTCATGACTATCTCCCGGCAGAAGGATTCCCAAATCCTCAACGCGATCGGGAAGGAACTCGAGGCCTCGCACGGCGGGACCAAATACTTCTTCAGCGATTTTAAGAAGAATAAAGGGATCGACGCGGCCCGGGAAATGCGAATCCATTACGATCTCTATAACCAGCTTTACTGCGGCTGCCGTTACTCTTTGGCGGCCAGTCAGATCAAAAGCCTCGGTAAACATGGAAATTGGAAGGGCTAATTTTGGAAAGTTTGTGCACGGTGCACAAAGAAATATCGGTTTATGAGGTTCCTTCGGCGGGACCTTTTGTTTTTCTTTGACCTTCGGCCTCGGCCGTTTCGTTTTTCTAGTCCCGATGGAGCAAATTGCCAATTTGGTGTTGACGGCTTCACCCCCGCACGCGTATAGTCATACACGCTGGCGTTTGCGTTGAGACGCGAGGTTGCCGACACACCCACAGGCGTTGTCATGAATGGGTGGTCGGGGAATTCGCGAAGAGCAAAATACGCCTAGTAGCCTGAAACATTTCTGAAGGAGGAACATTCATGGCGAAAGAAAAACAGATCCGGGTGCGCTTGCTTGCCTACGATCACAAGATCCTCGACCTTAGCGTCGAGAAGATCATGGACGTGGCCAAGAGGACCGGAGCCGGTGTGGTGGGGCCCATCCCCTTGCCGACCGAGAAGCAAGTCTATACGGTGCTGAGGGCGACCTTTAAGTACAAGGACAGCCGCGAGCAATTCGAAATCCGCACGCATAAGAGATTGCTTTACATCACCAATCCTACGAAGGAAACCGTCGAAACCTTACGTAAGCTCGATTTACCCTCGGGCGTCGATATCGACATTAAGTTATAAAGGAGGACCGCAGCATGAAATCCATCATCGGAAGAAAAATGGGCATGACCGAGGTCTTTGCCTCAGACGGGACCATGTATCCCGTCACCGTCGTCGAGGTATTGCCCAACGCGGTCATCGCCAAGAAAACCAAAGAGCACGATGGCTATGAAGCCATCCAAGTCGGTTACGAAGATAAGCTCGAGCGCTCCGCCAACAAAGCGGAGAAGGGTATCTTCAAGAAAGCCGACGTTTCGCCCAAACAGCATCTTTATGAACTGAAGGGCGACGAGATCTATTCCAAAAAAGTCGGAGAGACCATCACCGCCGATTTGTTCAAGACCGGCGAAGCCATTGACGTCATCGGAACCACCAAAGGCCACGGATTCACCGGGTCGATCAAGCGTTTCCATCACAAAATCGGGCCGAAAGCCCATGGATCAGGTTATCACCGCCAAGTCGGTTCGCTCGCCAATAACGGCCGTACCAACAACCGCGTCATCCCTGGCAAAGCCATGGCTGGGCACGTCGGGCCCCATCAGGCCACGATGCTTAACGTCGTCGTCGTCGAGGTCAACGCCGAAAAAGGCTACATCCTCGTCAAGGGCGGGCTTCCCGGACCGCGCCGCAGCATCGTGATGCTCCGGACCCCGATCAAAGTTCAATTCCGGAAGCCGGAAGTCAAAGACATCGTCGATGTCAAACAGCTCGAAGAAGCCGCCAAAGCCAAGGCCGCCGAAGCCGCGAAAGCCGCCGAGGAAGCCGCTAAGGTCGCTGCCGAGAAGAAAAAACAAGACGAAGAGATCGCCCGATTGAAGGCCGAGGCCGACAAAGCCGCCGCTGAAGCCGCCAAGAAACGGGCCGCCGAAGAAGCTAAATCCGCTGCGGAAGCCTCCGCTCCCGTCAGCGAGAAGAAAGGAGAATAACCATGGCCGAGAAATCAATCAGCTTACCGGTGGTTAATCTCGCCGGGGAAAAGGTCGGCACCGTCGCGGTGTCCTCCGAAGTCTTCGGGGTCAAGGATCCCAATTCCCAAGTCGTCCATGATGCCGTCGTCGTTTATCAGGCCAATCTCCGTCAGGCTACCGCCAAAACGAAGAAGCGCCATGATGTCAACGGTTCCGGAATCAAGCCGTGGCGTCAAAAAGGCACCGGGCGCGCCCGGGCCGGCGATCGCCAAAGCCCGCTTTGGGTCGGGGGCGGAAACGTCTTCGGTCCCGACGGACACCAAAACTACAAGCTCTCTCAGAACAAGAAGGCCCACAATCTGGCCCTTCGGACCGTCCTCTCCGAGAAAGCCGCCAAAGGCTTGATCGTTGTCGAGGATCTCGAACTCGCCAAGGTCTCGGCCAAGCAATTCGCCAAAGACCTCAAGGCCATCAAGGCCGATGGGAAGGTCCTCGTCGTCACCTCAGGCGACAACGAGAAGCTCATCCTCTCCGCCCGCAACCAAGTCGCGCTCGTCGAGCCGACCAACATCGCGGTCTACGATGTCCTCAACTTTGACCAAATCGTGGTCACTAAAGCCGATATCAAGAAAATCGAGGAGGCCCTCAAATAATGGAAGAAGCAAAGAAGATCGAAGCCGTGGAAGCCAAAGCCGAAGCCCCGAAAGAGGAAGCGGTCGTCGCCCCCAAGGCCGAGAAGAAAGCGGCGGCCCCGAAAGCCGCCAAAAAAGAAGTCGTCAAGGAGGCCCCGAAAAAGGTTTTCCCGAAAGCGACGGCCCATGATCTCGAGGTCATCAAGGCCCCGCACATCACGGAAAAGAGCATGGCTCTTATGCAGAACTCCAATAAGGTCACTGTCTGCGTGTGCGCGAGCGCCAATAAGATTGAAGTCAAAAGCGCCTTCGAACGGGTCTTCCAGGTCCAGGTCGACGACGTCAAGATCATCAATCAGAGAGCGAAAACCACGACTCGTGGCGGACGCTATCAAGGGAAGATCGGCGGATTCAAAAAGGCCATCGTGACCGTTCACGAAGGCTCCGCGATCGACCTCTTCAAGGAGTAAGGAATCACCGCTAGTTCAACTAGAAAGCATCCAATATAGGAGAAAAGAAAATGGCTATCAGAACATACCGCCCCTACACGAAGAGCCGTCGCGGAATGACGAACTCGACGTTCGGCGAAATAACTACAGCCACTCCTGAAAAATCGTTGCTGGCCCCGAAGAAACATTCGGGCGGCCGCAATAACCAAGGAGTGATCACCTGCCGGCATATCGGCGGGGGGAACAAGAACCGTTACCGCCTCATCGACTTCCGTCGCGATAAGGACGGGGTCAAAGGCGTCGTCAAGACCGTCGAGTACGATCCCAACCGCAACGCCAACATCTCCCTCATCTTCTATGCCGACGGCGAGAAGCGCTACATCATCCAGCCGCAAGGCCTCAAGGTGGGCGACGTCGTCATCTCGGGCGAAGCGACCGACATCAAAGCCGGCAATTGCTGCCAGCTCAAGAACATCCCCGAAGGAACCTTCGTCCACAACGTCGAGCTCCAGCCGGGGAAAGGCGGCCAAATGTGCCGCGCGGCCGGAACCTCTGCTCAGGTCCTCGGCTCCGAAGGCAACTACGTCATCGTCCGTCTGGCCTCGAGCGAAGTCCGCAAGCTCCTCAACAACTGCCGCGCCACGATCGGCGTGGTCGGTAACGAGGACTACAACCTCATCAACAAAGGCAAAGCCGGTAAGAACCGCTGGATGAACGTTCGTCCAACCGTCCGCGGCGCGGCCATGAACCCCTGCGATCACCCGCACGGCGGCGGCGAAGGCAAATGCCCGGTCGGA